>Ga0073908_1000034_pt1 | contig 182647 bp, 193 predicted proteins | sample MucameincwithD2O_FD_65484 | JGI IMG/M metagenome (GOLD analysis project Ga0073908, IMG submission 65484) | Mouse cecum microbial communities from Vienna, Austria - Mucus amended microcosms incubated with D2O | ecosystem: Host-associated > Mammals > Digestive system > Large intestine > Cecum... | reverse complement strand
GTTTTTGCATAGTTTTTCAAATTGGCACTGCAACTGCACCGTCCCTGGTTATCGTCCAGAACGTTGCAGAAATTATCCATACACGATGTGTATTGCGCACGGCAGTATTCCGTTAATTCCGCCAATTGGTCCATGTCGGCCGGTGTCGGGGTCGATGTGCTGGTCGTGGTGGCGGCAGATGATGTGGCCGTTGCAACGCGAATTGTCGGAACGCGCGCGGATGCGTTTGTGCGCACACCAACGCGGCCGGTGTACAGCGGTGTGTTGACCGTGTCCGTCTGGGTCAGGCCCGCACGTGCGGTTGTGGAACCGGATGTTGCCGGTGCGGACGTGCGCGCGGTCACCGTTTGTGTCGGCGCGGTTGTTTTGAAATTGGTGTTACCCGCAGTTACGGCGGCGCGTGAAACAGTCCCACGCGATACGGCCGCCCGTGACTGGGTGCCGGTGGCACTGGTGCCGCGGGATGCGGTTGTGGCGGTGGCACTGCGCGCGGAAACGGCGCGCGACGGTGTCGAACGTGATGTCACCGCGGAATTGGTTGTTGCCGGTGCGGCGCGTGATGTGCGGACGGTGGCCGCACTGCGCGGGGTGGCGGCGGATTTTGCCGATGCCGGCGCAACAACAGTGGGCGCACCCACCGATTGCACGTCGTCGGTCATTTCATCCAGGACGATGTCCGGTTCCGCAAATTCATCTTCTGCGTATTCGATGACGTCTTCGTAGAAGATAGGCGCCACTTCTGCAAAAGCGGGCAGAACTAATAAGCCACTAAGCACAGCAATAAATCGCTTCATGTTTGAAATCTTTTCTTTTTCTCTTTCACCTGATTTTATCATAAGTAGGCGGCCGGCACAAGCGCAAATTTAATACAAAAATCACAATGTTGGGCCGTGGACAGGGGGATTGTTTTCCGATTGTGAAAAAACATTTTATTTTTTAATGATTGCCGCTTGTCAAACATATGGGTTTATAATATAATACCCGGCAATGCCAGGAATTAAAAAAAGAGATATGTTAAAAAAAGCTTCGATGTTTGTATTCGCGTTGCCGTTGTTCGGATGCACAACGGTGCCGACGTCCACACGGGACAGCCGGCTGGACGATTATACGCCGAAAATCACCGCGGCCGATTTTTTATACAATCCCATGGAAACGCCCATCGCACAGGTATATCAGACCGAATTGGCACAGCCGGAAATCAGTGGCGCAACATTAATCGAAGATGGGCTGTCGGCGTTTGTTATTCGGGCGGCCTTTGCCAGAATGGCGACCAAGACGATTGATTTGCAGACCTATATTTACAGTAACGATTTTTCGTCCAAGGTGTTGGTTGGCGAATTGAAAAATGCAGCCGACCGCGGGGTCAAGGTACGCATTCTGTTGGATGATTACGGAACCAATTCCGATATCGTGGATGTCATGCTGCTGAACCAGCATCCCAATATCGAGGTCAAGGTATTTAACACCGTGCGAAACCGTGCAAAATTGCTGTATTATCCACAGTTCTTGATGGATTTTAACCGGTTGAATTCGCGTATGCACAACAAATTGTTTATTGTGGACAACATCGCGCTGATTACCGGTGGACGCAATGTCGGCAGTAATTATTTTTATCCCGAAACCGCATCAAACTTTTCCGATACCGACGTTTTATTCCTGGGGGATATGACCAAGTACGCAACCGACAGTTTTAACGATTACTGGAATTATCATCTGGCGATTCCGGCGTCCGTATTCCCAAAGGCCAAGACCAAGCGCGCCATGAAAAAGGTTGATGACAACATCGCCGCAATTCAGCGCAAAACCAAGTCCAGCATCAAGGCGTACAACACCATCATCAACATGGCCCAGCATGAATACCGGTCCAAGAATATGGATTTCAGCTGGGGGTATGGGAAATTTTTAGCCGATCCCCCGCAAAAGGTTGAAATGACCATGCGGGAAAAGGAAGGGTACCAGGGCGATATTATCAAGGCATTATACCGCTTATGGGAAGATACCCAGGACAATGTGTATATGTCCGCCGCGTATTTTGTCCCCGGGCGGGGCGGTTTGGAACACATGCTGCGCGAAGAAAAGGATGGCGTGCATCTGACGATTGTGACAAATTCGCTGGCGTCCACAAACGCGCCGACGGTCTATGCCAAGTGGGAAAAATACAGAAAGAAATTAATCAAATCCGGCGCGGATGTGTATGAATTCATGCTGTCGGCGGAAAATCTGCGGGGCAAAGAACACGACCGTGAACGCAAGCAGTCCAGTTTTTCCGTTCTGCACAGCAAAACCATTGTGTTTGATGATGATATTTCATGGATTGGCAGTTTCAATCTGGACCCGCGCAGTGCGTATTATAACACCGAAAACGTGGCCATTTTCGAAAGCCGCGATTTCGCATCCAAATTGCGCGACATGATTATCAAGGACACCCAGACATCATGGCGGGTGACGCTGGAAAACGACCAGACGCGTTGGACCGGCATGCGGCCGGGGGACACGACCCCGCGCGTGTACAAACGTTCGCCGGATACCAGTATATTCCGCCGCGCATTCAAGGTGATAACCAAAATCGTTCCGGAAAAATTCGTATAATAAATCCCCCGCATGGGGGATTTTTAATTGCATAAAAAAAACACCGCCGTTGCCGGCGGGGTTTCCGAATGCCCATGGAAAGGAAGGAAAGGAGAAAAAGAAATCGGGCATTCTAAACTGGTTTCAAGAGCCCAAAGTCCAGAGGAGAGAGAATGTAGGAGGGAGTCTGTTACTCTGGGCCCTTCGGATACTTTCGTAACCGGTCGCGGGGAATTGCTTCGCCTTTGACGAATCGAAATGTAATACAATTTATTTCATTTGTCAAGTATAATTGTCAAAAATATTTTTTGGTCAATAATTTTCCCGTCGTACCCCAAAAATGAGGGGTAAAATGGGCAAAAAATCCTGAAAATCCGCGGGTTTTGGTCCAAATTCTTAGGAAATGGTACTTATGAATTTCTGCCAGATTTTAATTCATAATTAGCAAGCAATCCTAGGATTGTGGATAGGAAAAAGGAGAGAGTAGCATGACGCATGAAGATGTATGGCGTGCAATTGAACGCTTTGCCAAGGAACACAAAATGACATGTTCGGGATTGGCAAAGTGCAGCGGGCTGGACCCAACCACGTTCAATAGAAGCAAGCGTTGGTCCAAGGAAGGACAGCCCAGATGGCCGTCCACGAACAGTATTTCCAAAATACTGTCTTCGACCGGGGCAAAAATCGAGGACTTTACCAAGTATATCGATGCGCCCGACCAAGGCCGCGATTAATGCCGTGCATAATTGACCGTAAGCATCGCCACACGCAACCCCGGTGGCGATGTTTTTTGCCCGAAATTGCTTGCATGGGGGCCATATATCCATTACTGTGATTAATATGTTAAATGGTATTCGTATCTTTGTCAGTGATAACGCATGGCGCAAAATTCTGGACGATTTGGGCGCCGTTGTCGTCGATAAACCGGCCGGCGCAGATGTTAATCTGGATGCGCTGGGGATTGATGCGCCCATTCATCCCATGGAATTAAAGGCAATCGTTCTGGACGCGATGGACGTGGGACCCATGATGATGCGAATTTTTGGCCGCCCCGTGCGGTTGCCACGCATGCAATTGCAAATTGTAAAGAATTTGTATCAATCGGACGGAATGACGGGCGCTGATTTGCGCGCCGCCATCGGGGTGGCGCCCGATGTCACCACGCACGCGGTGGACAACGCCATCTATCAGTTGCGCAAAACATTCGGGCGTGATTTTATTCAAAATAAAAACGGGGTTTATACCATTGGGAAATTATAAGTTGATATCGCTGGACAAAATCCCCAGCACCCAAACATACGCCCATGATTTAATCGCCGCGGGCGGTGCGCGTGACCGCATTGCCATTACGGCCCGTACCCAGACCGCCGGGCGGGGACGGTATCGCAGAACGTGGGTGTCGAATGCGGGGAATTTATATGTCAGCTTTATCTATCGCTGTCCGGTGCGGGATTCGCGTTTGTCGTATGCCGTGGCGGTCGCCATCGCCGATACCATGATTTCATTGGGCGTGACGCCAACCATCAAATGGCCCAACGATATCTTAATCGATGGGAAAAAAGTGTGCGGGGTCTTAATCGAATACAATCATGATTTTGTTGTTGTGGGGATTGGGGTGAACATTCAATCCAATCCGGTTGTCGAAAATTATGGGACGGCACGGTTGGCAGATTACACCACAACAGACGCCCAGGAATTTCTGGGGCGGTTAATGCGGATGATGGACAAATGGATGGATGCCGAATTCGTGGATGTGCGCGCGCGTTGGATGCAATTGGCGGCGGGGCTGAACAGTGTTGTTAAATACCGGGGCGAATCCGCAGAATTAATCGGTATTAATGAAAAGGGCGCGCTGATGCTGCGGCGCGGGGGTGAATATTTCCTGGCGTGGGGGGATGAAATCAGTATGTAGAAAATGCAGGGATTGTGGTGTGGGAAAAAAATATCCTTGACTTTTAATTCGATTTGTGATATTATTTTCAACAGAAAAAGTAGAAATTCTGTCCGCACATTTGGGCGGATTTTTTTGTTTGCTTTTTCAATTTATCTTTGTTGCCCGCGCCGCCTGCGCGGGTTTTTTTATTGCACAGGCAGGGGAATATTCATCATGCAACTGACGCTTATTAAAAACACCGAACCGGCGCGCGCCGTGCCATACAAAATCGCCCGCGTCGTTTATGCAGAAACACGGGCCGCATCGCTGGGGGTGGTCGAAGCGCTGTGCGCGATGATTGCAAACCGCGCGGCGGCAATCGGGCGCGAACCAATCGATGTCGTGGCCGATGCGGATGTGTTTGGCGCATTGCGACCGGAATCGGATAATCATGCGCTGTTGAATGTGACGCCAAACGTGCGCGGTTTCGACATGTGTTTGCGCGTCGTGCAGAAAATGCTGAATGGGAATCTGCCGGATGTCTGTCACGGGGCCACGCGGTTCCATCACAGCGATGATTTGCCCCAGTGGGCCGTCGCGCGCGGGTATATCTGCGAAGCCGGTGATTTACTGTTTTATCTGTAACGGGGGAATTATGAAAAATATTATCCAGGGCGGCTGGATGGCCGGTCGCAGGACTTATATCATTTCCGCCGTCGGCATCGTGTCCGCCGTCGGGGCATACCTGGTCGGGGATATCGATGTGTTCGGTATGTTGCAGACCATATTCACATTGGGCGGGATTTATTTCCTGCGAAAATCAAACGAAAAGGAAGAACATGGACAAGATTCCAGAAAAATTTCTGAATGAAGACGGCACGCTGAATACAGATGCGCTGGTGAAATCGTATTGCGAATTGGAAAAGAAAATGGGACGTATGGTTTCAATCCCATCCGATGACGCGGATGTGGATGCGCGTGCAAAATTTAATCGTGCCATCGGTGTGCCCGAAACAGCCGATGCGTATCCGACAAATGAATTGTTCGATGATGAAAATGTACGCGCAAAATTTCTTGAAATCGGTTTGACATCCAACCAGGTTGAAAAAATTTATCAAATCGCAGAAGAATTTTTATCGCCCGTGTTGTCCGAAATTTTTCAACAGCAAAATGAAGCAAACGCAATGTCGGAATTGCAAAAATTTTTCGGCGATGATGATAAAATGCGCGATGCAATGAATGCCATCAATGCGTTCGGTGAAAAGTTTTTACCACAAGATGCGTTTGAATCGCTGTGCGCCACAGCCCAGGGAATCCAAAGCATTTACCGCATGATGCAATCAATGGAACCCAATGTTCGCACAGACAAAAACGCGGATGAAAATTTATCGGATGCAGATTTGCGACGCATGATGCGCGACCCGAAATATTGGCGCGACCATGATGCGGAATATGTGCGAAAAATTGAAAACGGTTTCAAAAAATTATACGCTTAAAAATTTTTTCGGTGTGTGAATTTTAATTTCTCCTTTACTAATTTTGTTGTTTTAGATAAAATATAAATCAAGAACAAAAAAAATTTGTTCTATCCAAACAAAATGAAAGGAGAGAAGAATGGCATTTTCATTCTTGAAGTCGAGCGCGAAGAAAACGGCGGAAAAACCGGCTGCGAAAAAAACTGTGGCTGCGAAAAAGCCGGCCGCCAAAAAAGTTGCAGCGAAACCTGCTGCGAAAAAGACAGTTGCAAAACCGGCAGTGAAAAAAACGGTTGCAAAGAAAGCCCCCGCGAAACCGGTCGCAAAGAAACCGGTTGCGAAAAAGCCGGCAGCGAAAAAAGTAGCGGCGAAACCGGCAGCGAAAAAACCGGTTGCGAAGAAAGCCCCTGCGAAACCGGCCGCAAAAAAACCGGTTGCGAAAAAAGCAACAGCGAAACCGGCGGCGAAAAAAACGGTCGCGAAAAAAGCCCCTGCGAAAAAGCCGGCGGCAAAGAAAAAATAATTAATCCCCGCGTCATGCGGGGATTTCTTTTGCGGTCGTTCGGATTTCCGGCGGCCGATTTTTTATGCCGAAAAATGTTCAGTCGGATGCGATGCGGCGCAATCGCGGTGTGTCAGTCCGACTGAATTTTTATCAGTAAAAAATATTGGTGGGCAATCCCGTGGGGACCCATGTTCGAATTGTATGACGGGCGCCGGTCGCGTGCGCATGGCGTGCGCGCCGGTACAACCCGACAGACAATGTTAAATAATGCGCGCACCGCGCGTGTTGAAATGTTCAATAATCAAAAGGAATGTTTTTATGTCTGTTTCCATAGACCAGGTCTTCGTAAAACAATTCGAAGCCGATGTTCATTTGGCGTATCAGCAGATGGGCACCAAACTGCGTGCAACCGTGCGCAGTAAATCCGGTGTTGTCGGCGCATCAACGACTTTTCAGAAAGTCGGCCGCGGCACAGCCAGCACCAAATCACGTCACGGCATTGTGCCGGTGATGAACCTGAACCATGAACCGGTTGAATGTCTGTTGCAAGATTATTATGCCGGCGACTGGGTCGATGCGTTGGATGAATTGAAAACCAACGTCGATGAACGTCGCGTTGTTGCGTCGGCCGGTGCATATGCACTGGGGCGTAAAACCGATGAACTAATCATCGACGCCATGCGTACCGCAACCACATCGGTCGGTGATTATTCGTCCGTTTTGGATAAAAATTTAATCTTGGCCGCGGTTGAAAAACTGAACGCGAATGATGTGCCCGATGATGGCCGCAGATTCGCCGTGGTCGGTGTGCACCAGTGGAACCAGTTGCTGTTGATGGACGAATTTGTTTCCCAGGATTATGTCGGTAATGCCAATCCGTTGGTCGCGGGATTTGAATCGCGCAAATGGTTGGGTATTACGTGGGTGTTGCATAACGGGTTGCCGATGAATTCGACAACGGGCCGTGATTGCTTTATCTATCACGCGTCCAGCATCGGTCACGCGTCCGGCCAGGATGTCAAATCCGATATCACATGGCATGGCGAACGTGCGGCGCACTTTATCAGCAACAGCATGTCCCAGGGGGCGGTGCTGATTGATAACGACGGTATCGTCTGTGTCAAGTGCAAAGAAAACGAAACCGCATCCGCATAAATTTTAATGGGGGAATATTACGATGGCTTTTCAAAATAAAAACCTGTCCGTTATTGCATATGCCAACGGTTTCACACTGTGGCATTACAGCGCGGCTGAAACAATGACGACCATTACCAAAACCGGTTATTTCAACGATGTCAAAAGTCTGATGAATATCGGTGATGTTATCATCATCAACGCATCCGACAACACCGCGATTAAAAAAATCAACGTGACGGCCAGCAATGTCACAACGGGTGACCTGGCTGGGGGCGCGGCGGCATAAGCCGGCGCATTTGCCAAACCGGGGTGCCGTGGGGCATCCCGGTCTTTAATTATTTCTGTCCAAGGGGGGATGGGGGATGCTTACCAAAATAGATTTATGTTCAATGGCGGCGTTGAAACTGGGCGAAGGGCCGATACAGTCGCTGAACGATGATACCGCGGCGGCCCAGTTGGGACGTACGCTGTTTGAACCCACGATTGAAACGCTGTTGGCGATGCATCCGTGGCGTTTTGCGTGCCGAAAATTCGATTTGGCACGCACCAATGATGGCGATTTCGTCATCCCGGCTGATGTCTTGCGCGTGTTGAAATGCGACGGACAAATCATTGGAAACAAAGTTCTGTATAATGGCGACAGCCTGGTGCTGTGGGCGATTGTCCGTGTGCCGGTGGAACAGTTTCCCAGTTATTTCGTAACACTGGCCGTGACAAAACTGGCCATGGAATTCTGTATCCCGTTGGTCGGTGAACAGACGGTGTTGCGCATGTTGTTGGCACTGTATGAATCAGAATTACAGGCCGCAAAATTTATCGACAGCACGATTTCCGTGGGGTCGGATATTGCTGATTTTTCATTAATCAGTTCGCGATTCTGAACCGTAATGTGGGGGATTCAATGGGCAATTTTATTAAAACACAGAATTCGTTCGCCAATGGCGAAGTCGCGCCGGAATTCTTTGCGCGCGATGATATCAACGGTTTGTCGCGATTGGAAAATATGGATGTTCTGGCCGGGGGCGGGTTGCGCCGCCGGCGGGGACTGGCGCATGTGGGACGATTGGATGCGTATGCACGGCTGATTCCGTTTTCGGTCGGCGAAGATGAAAATTATCTGTTGGTGCTGGAAGACAAGCATATCGGTATTTACCACAATGGCGTGCGGCGGTTCGACCTGTTGACGCCATGGGGCGCGGATTGTTTGGCGCGGCTGCAATATGCACAGCGGTTTGATACAATCATCTTTGTTCATCCGGATTACCAGCCGCACGTTCTGGCCAAATCAGGTAATTTGTTTAAATTGGAAAAATGGGGATTTTCCAGCAATGATGATATGACGCTGAATATCCCGTTTATGAAATTTGACGATGCGGCCAATATCAAAATCACCGTGTCAACGCATCCGAACGGGAACAATTACGCTGTCTTTACCACCAGCAGCGATTTCTGGACACCCGAAAACGTCCAGGGGCGTGTCATGGTATTGGGCAAGCAATGGCGCATTTTTGAATACGTCAGCCCGACCGTTGTTGTGGCATTGGGTAATGGCGGATATACGTTGCCAAACGGGCCCGTGTCCGATTGGCGCGAAGCCGCGTTCGGAAGCCGCCGCGGATGGCCGTGCAGTATTTCTTTTCACCAGGACCGATTGGTCTTTGGCGGGTCGCGGTCGTGGCCCAGTGGCGTCTGGATGTCCAAGGTGGGGCAACACCATAACTTTGACGTGGGAACGGGGCTGGACGACGAAGCGATATTTTTAACCCTGTTGTCGGAACAGCGCCAGCAAATCTGTACCGTGGTCAGCAGTGATAATCTGCAAATATTGACCACCGTCGGGGAATGGGCGATTTCCAACAAACCGTTGACGCCGTCGGCGGTCGATATTAAACAGCACACCGCCGTTGGCAGCGTGGCCACACGTCATTTGCCGCCGCAAACCATCGAAGGGTGCACCGTCTTTATTTCCGGCGGGCAAAAGGATATTCGTGAATTAACGTTGGACCAACTGGGCGAAAGTTATAATGCCAATGATCTGTGCGCGCTGTCCAAGCATTTGATGCAGGGCCCCGTCGATTTGGCATACAACGAAGATACCCACCAATTGTTTGTCGTTATGGAAAACGGCGACATGGCGGTATTGAATAAAAATGCGGCCGTTGGGATTTCCGCATGGGCGGTATATAAAACCCAGGGGAAATTTTGCAGCGTCGCGGTATTACAGGGCCAGACGTACGTCGTTGTCCAGCGCGGGGAAAAATATTCCATCGAAGTGTTTTCCGACGACGCGCAATCGGACGCGGGGACATACGGATTTTCGTATGCGGCGGCGGGTCTGCCGATGTTGGCCAACCGGCACGGGCCGCGCAAAATTCGCATTCGCAAAATCGGTGCACGCGTCTTTGAAACCAAATCCGTATTTATCAACGGACGGCGCGCGCCGTTGCCCAATGAAATTTATGACGCGCAATCCATCGGGTATTCGGGGGATGTTGCGATTAATTTTCTGGGGGTGACGTCGGACGCGATATCGCCGCCGTGGATTATCCATGGCAGTGAACAGTTGCCGGCCACCATTCTGTCCGTGACGATGCACGGTTGGTATTTAATCTGAATCAAGGGAGTATGATATGTCACAAGTTGTATCGGATGTAACCGAAATCTTGGATTACAAAAAAGCCAAAAACCAAGCAAAAAGCGACCGCAAGAAAGTTTTGGAACAAATGGCGGCCGACGAAGTCGCCAAAACAAACCTGGTGAAAAAGACGCTGGCGGCGCAGCGCGCGCGTTATGGCGCGTCGGGGATGTCGGGCCGCGGCATGACCGAAGGCGCGGTTTTAAAACGTTTACAGGACGAAGCAGAAGAACCGTTCAAAGAAAAGCGCCGCGCCAACATGGAAAAACTGAAACAAATCAAGGCCAATAAACCCAATCTGTTGAAAAAAGTGTTGTCACGGTTTGACGAATTGGTCGGTTGATTAACGCGCCGGGGGATATAATTATGTACAAAGTTTCTTATACCGGGGACGGGGAAACGACGGAGTTTCTGTTTGCGTTTCCGTTCTTTCAGGATGCCGACGTGCGTGTCGCAATCGATGAAGCGGTGTTGGATGATACGCAATACGGCGTTGTCGCCAACGAAGCATTTGACGGCGGGACAATCGTGTTGGGGATGCCGGCCGCCAATGGCGCGCGCATTGACATCTTTCGACGGGTGCAGCTATCGCGCATCATCGATTACCAACCCACCGCCAAAATCGATCCAGAACATCTGAATACGGATTTTAATTTGTTGGTCGAAGCATTTCGCGATTTGCAGTCTGTCAATATCGATTTGACCGAATGGGCCAACACCCACGACAGCGTTATGACGTTTCTGCGATATACCACGCAATTAATCGAAGACAAATTGTCCGGTGGGGCTGTGTTGGGGTTGTTTACAAACCTGCTGACGGTGTTGGATGGGGCGTTGCCAAAACTGATTAACGATTACGGCAGCATCACTGAACCCGCCGACGTGGAATACAGCGATGATTACGGATTATTATGATTTTCTGGATGAATGGAACGCGGTGCTGGGGTTCCAGACGCCGCGCCATCATCGGCAAATTATGGAATTCTTGGTCGATGTGCTGAATGGCACGCCGCGCCGCGGATTGCTGAACGCGTTTCGGCATTCGGGTAAATCGACGGTGGTTGGAATCTTTGCCGCATGCACGCTGTATCTGCGGCCCCAGACGCGTATTTTAATTCTGTCGGCGGAAAGCGCGCTGGCGTCGCGGATGGTGGCCCATATTCGTCATATCTTGGAAAATCATCCGCGATGCGGCGATATGGTGCCCGCGGTCAAAAAAGAATGGGGAACACATAAAATCACCATCACGCGTCCGGTTGGAATTCGTGAACCGTCCGTCATATGCCAGGGGATTCATGGCAACATCACCGGATTGCGTTCGGATTTGATTATCTGTGACGACGTCGAAGTGCCAAATACCAGCAACACACCGGCCAAACGCGCGGCATTGCGTGAAAGATTGCGTGAACTGGATTTTATTTTGTCCCCCAGTGGGGCCATGATTTATATCGGCACGCCGCACACGATGGACACCATTTATCGTACGGATGATGATGCGGGGACGCCGGATTAAATTTGGCTGGCGCCGTTTGGCGGACGGTTGGCGGGCGCATCCTTGATACTGCTGACAAAGGTGCGCAGGCGCGTCAATAATTCCGTGCCGGCATCGCCAAACATCGGCAGATATGTTTCATATTCGGGCATGTCCGCCTGCAACTGGGCGCGGGACCGATCCGACAATGGGGCGTCCAATAAATCGTTTGCCACTTTCCATAAAAAATAGGCGCGGGCGGTTTCGCTGATAATCGACCATTTTTCCAGCAATGCGGGTTTACCCGACAGCGCAGCGCGGATACCGACCAACCATTCTTCGCCAAATTTTTTGACGACGTTCAATGATTGCAACCGTTCCAGGCCATCTTGGTCCGGGGTAAATGCGCCGATGCCGCGTTCCAATTCCGTCCATTCGTCCGGCGTCAGCGGAACCGTGGCAATTGTGTCGGCCATCCGCCCGCCGTATGGCAGCAAGTCGCGTTCAATTGAATCCATGGGGGTTTTGCCACTGCGCAGGTTGGCAATATGCTGGGCCAATAAAGTGCCCGTCGGCAGATGCTTTAATTCCGCGATGACGTCCGGGGCGGCTTCGTCCACAAAGACGCGGTTGACCGCGGCCCATCCGCCAAAGATAACGTGTTGCTGGCGATACAGGTTCAGCAATTTTTGCGCGGTGCTGGTTGTTTTCTGATTCATCTGTTGTCCCCCCTGTGTCCGATTGACGAATTATTCCATAACAATCATCACGACTTTGTGCATGGTTTTGGCGGCAACCTTTTCATCGGGGGCGCAGATATGTCCCACCAGTTTGCCGCGCGCATCACTGCGAACCATTGCGATTTGCGCACTGGCCGTGTCGTCGGCGCCCAACGTGTCAAACGCTGCGTCAATGCAGACCGCCATGTCGCCATCGGCGGCCGGAATGTCGGCATCGGCAAAGATATAGCATTTTTCCGGCAACATGCCCCCCAAACGCTTGGCGTTGGGCATTACGGCATAGATGCTTTTGCGGCCTTCTAACATCATGGGGGCGACAATCATCGTTTTGTCCGATTTCTTAAAGACGATGTTTTTGTTGCCGGGCACGCCAAAAACCGGAACCAGTTTTTTGCGCGCGCTGTCGTATAATTTGGCGCCGTACAAACTGCTGTGCATGTCCAGGCCCGATAACGGATTGCCCGGAATCAGAACAGATTTTACGCGTTCTTTGACCTTGCTGATTTGTTTGTTCAATTCGCCGGATTTGTACAGCGTTGCGATTTCATCAAACAATGTTTCCGCGCTGTACCCAAAAGATGTCGCCAGTGGTTCGATTTCGTTTTCATAGACTTCGCGTTGGCCGACTTCTATCTTGTGATAAACAGACAGGGTCATGCCAGCATCCTTGGCCGCCTGGGCGATGGTTTTGCCGCTGCGCTGGCGAATCTTGCGCAGGCCGCTGCCAAATACCTTTAACCCGCTGCCTTCGTTATCGGTCAGACGACGCTTAATCTCGCTTTGCCATTGGTCGGCGACATCGTCAGATTCTTTGATAAAAATGTCGGACAGTTTGCACCCCAAAATCGTGCAGATGTTCAGCAATTGTTTCTGGTTCAGACGACGCACACCCTTTTCAATCTTGGACACCGCCGACAGTGACAGGTGCGCCTGGCGTGCCAATTCGGTCATTTTCATACCGACGCCCAAACGGATATTACGAATGTTGTTGGGAAAAATAATTTCTTCTTGGGCCATCTGCGAACTCCTTGGATAATCTTGACAAAATAATAGTCAATTTTCCAAGCGTTGGCAAGTGAAATAATTATATGCCCATGTCATCGGGGATGGCATTCATGTCCGGTATGTCAACCGGCGCGTCGGACGCAAACGTTGCGGCCGAAACAGTCGGCGCGTGGCCATTGTATCCGCCCGTATCCCCACCGTCGAATTCGTCCAGGTTGTCGAACAAACTGTAATCGCCAAAGAACGCCATGCGAACCGTTTCGGGGCGGCCATGACGGTTTTTACCGATGATGACGTCCGCCTTGCCGCGGGCACGTTCCAGGCGTTTTTGCCAACTGTCCACCATGTTGGAATTTGTGGTGTTGGAAATGCGTTCGGACGGGTCGCGGTTTTGCAAATAATATTCTTCGCGGTATGTGAACATGACCAAGTCGGCGTCCTGTTCGATGGACCCCGATTCACGCAGGTCGGCCAATTGCGGTCGCTTGTCGTCACGTGATTCAACGCTTCGCGATAACTGGGACAGGGCGATGACCGGGACATCCAATTCCTTGGCCAGCATTTTCAGACCACGGGTGATTTCGGAAATTTCCTGGACGCGGTTATCGCTGCGCCGGCCGCCGGGCGATGTCATCAATTGCAGATAGTCGATGACAATCAATGCAATTCCGCCGCATTTGCGCGCCAGACGCCGGGCGCGGGTACGCATCATTGGCACCGACATCCCGGGCGTATCGTCAAAGAACAGTGGCACCTTGCTGATGGCGGCGCTGTACTGGGACATTTTCAGAAAGTCTTCGTCGGTCAGTGTCCCTTCGCGCATGGCGGATGCGGGTACCTTGGACTGGGATGACAAAACGCGCGCCGCCAACTGGGACGCGGACATTTCCAGACTGAAAAATACGACCGCACCCTTGTACTTTGGATTGGCGCGCCCGTATAAAATGGCGTTTGCGGCATTGAACGCAATGTTCATTGCGATTGTGGTTTTACCCATGGCGGGACGGCCCGCGATGATAATCAAGTCACTGTGGTGCAGGCCGCTGATGGATTTGTCCAGTGCGGTCAATCCCGTGGTCAGACCCGACAGTTTTCCATCGGCCTTGTATGCGACCTCGGCCTCTTGCAGGGCGCCTTGCAGGGCGGTGGCAATGGGGGTGACTTCGCGTTCGGCGTCGCCCGATGTTGACAGGTCAAATAACTTTTGTTCTGCGATTTCAATCTGGCGGGTGACGGGGTTGTCCAAATCTTCGATAAATGCCGCGTCGGTGATGTTTTGGCCGATGTTAATCAATTCACGACGCAATGCGTTTTCATACACGATGCGGCCGTATTGGTCCACATTGACCACCGTCGCACCCGCGCCCGCCAGCTGCGTCAGGTAATCAACGCCACCCACGCTTTCCAGCGTGCCCTGTTGGTCCAGATAATTTTTGGCCGTGATGATGTCAAACGGAATGCCGGCGGCAAACTGACGCTGGGCCAGTTTGTAGATTTCCTGGTGCGCTGGGTGGGAAAAATGTTCCGGCCGCAGAAATTCAGAAATGCGTTCCAGCGCGCGATTGTTCATCAACACAGCGGCCAGAACAGCCTGTTCGGCTTCCAGGTTTGTCGGCAAAGTTTTGGGAGTAAAGTCCATGTCCGATATGGTATATAAAAATTTTAGTTTTTCAACGCCTTTTTTGCGCGGGTACAAACAATTGCGCATCCCCATCGTGGACGCAGATGGCGCGGCCGTATGGCCCGAAGTCTTTCCATTGGAAAAAATCGATGAATTGCGGGTCGCGGTTGGGCCGCGGCACTTTTCGGCCCAGATGATGTTGCGCTTTGTTTCCGCGGAAAAAGCCCGCCTGGATGCGGACGCGCTGCATGTTTATGGGGCCGAATTCGACCCGCGCAGTGCACGTATCGGGGAATTTCTGGTGACGGGGGCCGCCGCGTACTGGGACCCGTCGGGCGGGCGCGTTAAATCAGACGGCAGTGTGTGCGTGCTGGTTTATCGCGATGACCGGGGGCGGCGCGTGTTTATCCACGACGTGATGTATCTGGTTGTTGACGACGGCGACCGGCACCCGTTGGCGCATCAGTGCGACATGGTGCTGGATTTTCTGCAACGGCATAATCTGCGCCATGTGGCGATTGAAACCAATGGGCTGGGCAATGCGTTGCCGGAAATCATGCGCGATGTGGCGGCGCGGCGCGGGATGAATGTCACCATCCAAAAAATCACCAATAACCGTAACAAAGAACAACGTATCTTGGATGCGATTGAACCGTTGCTGACGACGGGGCGGCTGTACATGCACGCCCGTGTCCGGGGCAGTTTTCTGATTGCGGAAATGCAAGATTGGTCCCCCATCGGGGGCGCGGGGCGCGATGACGGTCTGGACGCGGTGGCGGGGGCCATCGCAATGACGCCGCGGCCCGTCCGACCACTGGGCGCCGCCATTCGGCCATACCGTGCAACAACGGATTTTGCCGTTTAATAGGCCAAAGGGCCGCTGTCCATTACCCATCCCCGCGTCGCGTTGGCGCGGTGGCACAGAATTTTAAAAGTCAAACAAAACCAAAGGAAAAAATATGCAAAACAATCTGCAATATTTGTATAAGAAAGCATTGGATGCGCGCGCGCCGTGGACAACCCGATGGGATGCAGCCATGCGTTACACCATGCCGACCAGTGATGCCGACGCGGCCGTTCTGTTCGATGCGACGGCCGCCGATGCGGTGGATAATCTGGCTGCGTCGATGTACACTCTGTTGACGCCGCCGGAATCGCTGTGGCTGAATCTGGTGCCCGAAAGCGATGACGCCCCCGACGCCGATGCCGCGACGGCGGCGTTGCGCGCGAACCTGAACGATTCCAATTTTTATACGACCGTGCATCAATGCTATCTGGATTTGGTTGTGCTGGGGACGGCGTGTCTGTTTATGTCGGAAAATCCCATTGGGGCGGATTCTGCATTTTCGTTCACCGCAATTCCGATGACCGATATCGCGGTTTTGCCCGGAATGGTGTTTCACACAACGTCCATGACCGCCCGCGAAGTCATGGAAAAATACCCCACATGGACCGTACCCGACAACATGCGCGACGCGGTGCGCCAAAATCCGGATTTGCCGCTGCGATTGGTGCAAAGTTTAATTGGGACGGAATTTACGGCCTGGTTGGATGTGGGCGGCGACATTGAAAACAACATCGTGTCGCGCGGGACGTTTGAAACCAATCCGTATTTGATTTTCCGCTGGCAGGTGGCCAGTGGCGAATTATACGGCCGTGGGCCGGTTCTGCGCGCGTTGCCCGATATCAAGACCGCGAACAAGGTTGTCGAATTGGTCCTGAAAAACGCGACGATTGCCGTGTCCGGTATTTGGCAGGCAGATGACGACGGCGTCATTAATCTGGCGAACATCAACCTGACGCCCGGCGCCATTATTCCAAAGGCCGTTGGGTCATCCGGTTTGACACCACTGGCGTCGGGTGCGGATTTCGACGTGTCGCAGATTATTCTGCGTGATTTGCGCGAACGCATTCGTCATGCGTTGTTGGCGGACCGTCTGGGGTTGCTGTCGGAAAAAGAAATGACCGCGACCGAAATCATGGCGCGCAATGCGGATATGATGCGCATTTTGGGTGCGACATACGGACGGTTGCTGCATGAATTTATCCGGCCGTTGGTTGACCGCGGGTTACAGATTTTGTCCCGCCGCGGCATTATTGAAAAGATTTCACTGCACAGCGATGCGGAATTGAAATACATCGCGCCCATCGCCCAAATGGTGCGCGAAGAAAGTGTTATAACCCAGCAAGCACCGGGGGAATACAATGGATAAAACAATTGCACATAATTATGCGCGCGCCCTGGGGTCGGATGCCGGGCGTGCGGTGATGGCGCATCTGCGCAGTATTACGATTGAACGGTGGCTGGGGCCCGGGGCGACGGACGCAGAATTGCGTTCATTGGAAGCCCAGCGCGCCCTGGTTCATCAAATCGAACAATTGGTGCGGCGGGGGCAAACGGGGGCGTGACATGAACAAAGAACAAAATCTGATGGGGATTATTGACATCCTGCGCAGCAGCTGGTTTTTAATCGCATTCATCGGGGGGATGATTTATTGGGTTGCGCGCCAGGATTCATCCCTGAACGAAATTGAACGCAACGAACACCGGATTACAACGCTGGAAAATCGCACGACCATTTTGGAATCGGGAATCGGTCAATTACAGATGAAAATCGACGGGATAAAAGAAGACGTCACCCTGATTAAATCGGCGGTTATAAAGTAATCAAAAACGCCGGGATTTACCGGTGTTTTTTGTGTTCTTGCATTTGTGTGCCAATTGATTTGTAATAAATTCCGAGTTGATGGGGACGGTGGCTCAGGGACCTAAGAAATCCTTTATTTCGGCGACGCAGAAATGCGTTGTAATCCGACTGATATAGATGTCGGCGCAAATGAATGCGCCGCGTGTTTTATCACCCGACTGACAATACCGGTCGGGGGTCTGTTGGCTATAAAACAGTGTATTGTTACACAAAGGCCAACAGGGTCATTCCGAAATATGATTTTCTTAATCCCCGGCCGCCATTCCCGTGGCGGTTTTTATTTTGATATGGCCATTTAAAAAAAAAGGGGGGGGTAGATATGAAACAATTGTTGGTTGCGCTGGGGGTAATCTTGGTTTCGCATGCGGGTATGGCGGATAACAACACGGGGACGGGCTGGATTCCCGAAGGGGACGTTTGCCCAGACATCATGCTTTATCCCGTCGGGTACCACCGGTTCGGACGGCACCGGTTGGTACAGTTACGTCGGCAACAGTTATTGGTGTGGTTAAAAAAATCGCCCGGATGGGCGATTTTTATTATGCGTTGATGATTTCCAGGATGCGTGCCGGAACGTCGGATGCGGGGATGCGAACCTGTTCCATGGTGTCACGATGACGCAGGGTGACGGTGCCATCTTCCATTGTTTGGTGGTCAACCGTGATGCAGACAGGTGTACCGATTTCATCATGACGGCGGTAATTTTTACCGATGTTGCCCGAATTTTCCAATTCAATCCGACCAATCCCCAGCGCCCGCAGACGCGCGACAATGTCGTTGGAAATGTTCAGCAATTCCGGAACGTTGCGCGCCAATGGGATAACGGCTGCCTTGACCGGGGATAACTGCGGTTTTAATTTCAACACCAGTCGCGATTTGCCGTCGCCCAAATCTTCGTCGGTGTATGCGTTGTGCAAAATGGCCAACATGGCGCGGTTCACACCCATCGCGGTTTCAATCACATATGGGATAAAGTTTTCACCGGTTTGCGGGTCACTGTACGACAATTTTACGGTGCTGTCCTTGTTTTCCATCACATTGGCGTTGATTTTGAATTCATTTTGCGCCTTGGTATGCGACCCCAGGTCAAAGTCCTGGCGGTTATGAATCCCTTCGACTTCGTCAAAACCATCGGGGAATTCGTATTCGATGTCACAGGCGGCCTTGGCATAATGGGCCAATTTGTCATGCGGGGTAAAGCGTAATTTTTCCGCCGGAATCCCCAGCACGTCCACCCACCACGCCATGCGCGCGGCGCGCCACATTTCAAAATATTTTTCATCTTCGTCCGGGCGGACAAAGTACTGCATTTCCGCCTGTTCGAATTCGCGCATGCGGAACACAAATCCGCGCGGCGAAATTTCGTTTCGAAACGCCTTGCCAATTTGGGCAATCCCAAACGGCAGTTTGTGCGGTTTGGAATCCAAAACGTTTTTAAAGTTGGTATAGGTTGTCGTTGCCGTTTCCGGGCGCAGATACGCGTTAATCGCCCCGTCCGCCATCGCACCAATCGACAATCCCATCATCAATTGATATGCGCGCGGTTCGGTGATGTCGGCCGACCCGCAATTATCACATTTTGTCGGGTCTTTCATTTTATCCTGGCGCATGCGGGCGCCGCATTTTTTACATTCGACCAGCGGGTCTGAAAAACCGCCTTCGTGGCCGGAATATTTCCACAGCAAACGATTGCTGATTAATGCCGCATCCAATCCTTCGATATCGTCACGGGCGTAAATCATGGTGTTCCACCAGGCGTTTCGAATATTCTTCATTAATTCAACGCCGTACGGGCCAAAGTCATAGGCCCCGCCCAGTCCCCCATAAATTTCAGAACCGGTGAAAATAAAACCGCGCCGCTTGCATAATGCGACAATATCATTGACTGTTTTTGCTGGCATTTTATACCCCTAAAATTATAACGGTTTATATATTATCCTGAAATTCGGATTTTGCAATAACAAAAGAATTTTGTTTGACAAAATGGGGCGCGCAGTCTATTCTGGCAACGTTCATAAATAATGGAATGATGATATGAATTTCAAAATTCTTTTCAGGGGGAAAACGGAACGTATGATAAACGACCTGATGTTCCGTACGGTTTTAATGGAAGTTTATGCCAAAAACCCGGTGCAAAAGGTGCGCGCCCGCCAGGTCGCCCAAACTGTGCGCAGCATGCGTAAAATACATCGCTTTATTAATTGGGGATGCCTGTCAACCATGATTGGGCTGCTGGGGATGATGGTCTTTGACCAGGTGACCGACAAAGAAGACCGCCCGCCGGTTGGCCTGGTGGTTTATCCGACAATGATGGTTGTCATGTCGGGCGTCGGTCTGGCCCAGGATAAGTGCAAGGCCAAGGTGAAACAGCTGCGACAGTTGATAGAAAGCTATAACCGGGCCCAAGATGCCGCGGCACCCGATGCGGAAAATATGCAACAGCACACGCGATAAAAAAACGGCGGGATTTCCCGCCATTTTTTTCACTGTTTATTTATTGCATGTCCGGTGCAATCGCATTTACCGGGCAAATCGCGGCGCATGTGCCGCATGAAATGCACTTTGCCGGGTCAATAACGCATTTGCCATCCGGGCCGACGGAAATCGCCGCCACCGGGCATGCACCCATACACGTGTGACAGGCAATACATTTTGCCGGGTCGATTTTATAAGCCATAATAAAACTCCTTACTTACTTTTGACTTATGAAACGGGAGAAGAGATTTACCCATTTCCACACATATTGAATTTAATTGTTTCTGTTCAGTAACGCCAACACGTACTGGAAAATTGCAACGAACGAAATGTACAAATGCAACGCCCCCAGAACCGCCAGCTGATTTTTCTGGTATTCGTCACCAACCGCGGCATAGGCACGCTTTAACATCTGCATGTCGTACGCGGTGAACAACGCAAAGACCAACACACCAATCAGACAGAAAATCATCCCAAATGTTCCGCCCAACAGCGTCGGCCAGATAAACGATGCCAATCCCACCAGAATCAGCCCGATCATGCCCATAAACAGGAATGTGCGCATAAACGACAGGTCTTTGACCGTTTTATATCCGAACAGCGCCATGCACGCGAACATCAGCGCCGCAATCACAAACGCCGCCAAAATGGTGAACGGATTCTGGGTAACCGCCAACAGCAACAGCGGGGTTAAAACAATCCCCAGCAATGCCGCATACAGGAACAGCATCCCCATCGCAACCGCCGGTTTCATGGCAAACGCGCGCGTCTGGGCCCAGATGGCAACGCCCATCCCGCCAAACATCAGGATGTAAAACAACACCGACATCCCCGTTCCCGTGAACAGCATTCCCCACAGCGGTGTCGCCATGGTTGCAAATGCGGCCAATGCCGTGACGCCAACGGCGCCAAACATCAGCGCAAAAATCCGCTTAAAATATAATTCGATACCGCCCCCACGTTTGGCCGATGCGGCAACCGTGCGCGATTTCGTTCTGACAGTCGATTTTCTTTCTACCATCACTTTCTCCTTGTTATTCGTTGAATATATAATACAATATTAACACCATTTCAAGAACAAAAGGATTAATACCAATGGCGTCAAAACCTGATTTCACTAAACCGTGCATCAAATCCGAAACCAAAAAATCTTTGCGTAGTCAGTTGAAGCCCCTCCAGGAAAAGCTGGCCCAAAAAATTGCCGCCGGCGATACGCGGGGTGTCAAAAAAATCAATGAAATTATTGCGAATTTAAACCGCACGTTGGAAAAATAGGGTATTTTTATGAAAAATTGCAGAACGATAAAGCCGTCAGACCGCATCGGTCATGAAACACCGCAAAATATGTCTGTTATCACCAGCCAATGCGCCGCGCGTGACGACGTGCGGGGGCTGTGGGATAAATTGGCCGCGACCCAGGCACGCCTGGATTGTGAATTACAGGCCGCCCGTCGCAATCCGGCCCGCATCGCCGCGTTGCGCAAAATTATTGCGAATTTGCACGGCACACTGCAACACCAACGCTAAGGCTGTATATAAAACGGGGGGCGACATGGCCATTGTAATTGAACCAATTTCACCGGTTGCATTTTCTTTTTTCGGACTGGATGTGCGGTGGTATGCGCTGGCCTATGTGGCGGCATTTGTCGTTGGATATTTCCTGTTTCGCCATTTGATTTCTGAAAAAAACAGTGGAATTTCCCTGACCAAGAAACAAATGGATGATTTCTTTACCACCATTATTTTCAGTGTGATTTTGGGCGGCCGGTTGGGATATGTGTTGTTCTATAACCTGCCGTTCTTTTTGCGGCACCCGTTGGAAATTCTGGCCGTTTGGCATGGCGGGATGTCCTTTCATGGTGGCCTGTTGGGGGTTATTATCGGTACGGTGTTGTTTGCGCACGCGGTTGACCGTTCGCGTGACGCCCCCGCGCGCCAGGGAACGTTTCGCACGGCATTTCGATTGCTGGACATGGTGGCCGTTGTGGCGCCAATCGGTCTGTTCTTTGGCCGAATTGCAAACTTTATAAATATGGAAGTCATGGGCCGGCCCACAACGCGCCCGTGGGGGGTCGTCTTTGCCGGGGACAATGCGTTGCCCCGTCACGCCAGCCCCCTGTACGAAGCCGCCGCCGAAGGATTGGTTTTATTCGCTCTGATGTATGGTTTGTGTCGTTGGACGCGCCTGCGGACGCATCCGGGGGCATTGTCCGGGGTGCTGGGGATGGGATATGCGGTCGCACGCATATTTTGTGAACAATTCCGTGCCCCCGATGTCCAGATTGGCTTTTTAACCAGCTGGGGGCTGACCATGGGGCAATTGTTGTCGGGCGTCATGTTTTTGGGCGGCGCGATTATTTTTGCGATTGCGTTTCGTAAAAAATAAGATAAAATACGCACATTGCTTCGCGCATAAAAGAATCCGGATGGGTGGCAGAGTGGTGTGAGATGCGGCGTCTTGACTACGCAGTGCCGCGCGAATGTGGAACACATGCAGCGCGAAAACCGTCGGTTTGCAAGACCGGCAAAAAAAAAGTTTTGGATGGGTGGCAGAGCGGTCGATTGCGGCGGTCTTGAAAACCGTTGAAGCAGCAATGCTTCCGGGGGTTCGAATCCCTCCCCATCCGCCAGTAAAATTCAACATCCCACGGCATCCCGTGGGATGTTGAATTTTACTGGGAAAGGTGAAGTCTGTTGCAAGATGCAAATTCTGGAAAGTTAATCAAATATTCGGTCTTTGCCCAACATGTCATGAATGGTTTGGGCGTGCTGTTCCTGAATTTCCGGGGCGGCACCATTTTCAACCGCATTGCGTAGAATCCGTATTATTTCATGTTTGTCGGTATAATTGGCGGGTGGATTGTCCTGAATTATCTGATCCACCGCATACAAAACGCGTCTGGCCGTTGTGATATAGGTGCCATTGGGAATAAAGCTGATGTCGCGTAACTGGCAATTACCGTAAAACACAATGACAGAAAACATCGGCAGATTATTAAATTGTTTGGATTGCTTTCTTAAATCTTCTATGTGTTTTTTGTTTTGAAATACAGGATTATAAAAACGATATTTATCTCGCCCATATGCCAAGACCTGGGTCCATTGTGATTGGTTGCCTTTGCCAAAAATCCAACCGCTGTAATCTTTTACTTCAAAAATAATCAGGCCCACGCTGGTCGCCAGTACCAGGTCAATCTGGGTGTGATGGCCACCGGATTTCCGCAGGTATAAATCATGAAAGATGGCCCCGGGCTTAAACCCATTTTTAAGCAGTTCCAGTACCAAGTCCCGTTCTGACCATGTGCCGCGATTCAGTGCAGTGACACTTTCGATTTGTTCCCGGTTTGAACTGATAGTTTCTTCCCATTGCCATTTTCTGTTGCGCTGATTGTTTCGGTGCTGGGCAACAATCAGAAATAATACAAAAATGGTTAAGATAATTGTTATTGCTGATTCCATATAAAAATTATAACATAGGAATCCAATCAATCAAGGCAGATGGAGTATCGTTTCTGTTACATGATAAAAATTTACACGATTGGGGTTAGTGGCAAGGGGTTGGACGATATCGTCGCAGTGATGGATGCGGTTGGCGTGCGGCAATTGGTGGATGTGCGTTTGTGGCGGGCGTCTAAATTTGCCCCGTGGGCCGGTGGGGATAATCTGGAGCGGATTCTGGGGGCGCGATATAAATCTGTGCCGCAATTGGCGCCCCGTGCCGATTTGTTGGCCCGGTATAAAAGTGGCGTGACCGATTGGGCGGGATATGTGCGCGAATTTAATGATATTTTGGCGGTAAGGGCGCCGGAAAAATTGTTCACGCGCGACAGTCTGCATAATGTGTGTTTTCTGTGCATGGAACGGCGGGCGGATAAATGCCATCGGCGTTTGGTCGCGCAATACATGGCACAGCATTTTGATGATGTGTCGATTGTTCATTTGTAATGACAGAGTGATAATGATTCTGAAATAAAAGATTATAACAACTTGATTGATTTTTTTTAATACTTAGTGTAAGTTCCATTATCGGAGTATTTATATTATGGAACCAAGAAATATTGAACCACTTTTTTCCCTGAAACAGGTTGATAAAGCGGCAAATAATGCACGTACTGCATTGATGTCAAATTTAAATGTTGCCGCAGAAGATGAAGAAATTATTGAAAATAGACGTGCTTCACATGCCCATATTTTAAATACATGGCAGGCAACATTGCGTGGAAGAGTTAAAAAGTCTGAATGTCAGGTGGTTTTTGCCCAAAGACAAAAAAGATTGCCGACAATATATGATAAATTTATTAGATGGCCCAAAATTCCCTTTTCGTTGATGCAAGATATTGCAGGGTGTCGTTTAATTTTTCAAAATCAAGAAGATTTGCAGACCTTTCGTGAAGCTTTGCATACGTCAAAGTCAATGAAACACAAATTAATCAAAATCTCGGATTATATTGTTAACCCTAAGAAAAGTGGTTATCGGGGAATCCATGATATCTATGAATATCATACACAGAACAGACCTGATCGTTCAAAAAAATGGGATGGGTTGAAAGTTGAAATTCAATATAGAACTATTATCCAGCATTATTGGGCAACAGCTGTGGAAATTGCAGATTGTTTGACAAAGGGAAGAATTAAATATAGTGACGGGAATAAGGATTATTTAAAATTCTTTCAGTTGGCCAGTGAAATGTTTGCACGTGTATATGAAAAAATGAATTCTTGTTTTCCAAATAAATCCAATTCAGAATTGGTAAAAGAATTTAATGATATTGAATCTAGAATTCGTTTGTTGGCTAAATTAAAGGCCGCCAAAATTGCAAATATTAAAAACAAGTTTACCAGTGGTAATAATGTCATACTTGATCAATATTTTGATGAACAGGGTGATGCGCAAATTAATATCGAAGAGTTTAAATCTTTGCCTTTGGCGCAGAAGCGTTACTTTGAATTGGAACAAGCAAACCCCACACATGATATCGTGTTGGTGCGCTCTAATGATATAGACAGCAGAAATAGTATTAAAAATGCCTATCGAAATTATTTCGTAGATACGGTTGATTTTGTGAAATATTTGGAGAAGGCTTTATTGATTTTAAAAAAATAAATAACCTGTTTTTGTGAACATATGATTGAAAGATTACATTATATTGCGGCGCATGAAATCCCCGATGCGGTGCGTCAGAAAATGCTGGATGCCGTGCGCGATGTCTATAACGATGATACGGCGCATGAATTTGCCGATGAAATGGACAACGGTTTTCCATACGAATATGTCGTTTTGGTTGATACGGCCGCCGATATTGTCGTTGGATTGGGGGCGATGATGAAATCGGGGCTGGATTTTGATATCTGGGAATTGGCGTGGGGATTGGTGCGGGCCGAATATCGCGGGCGCGGTATGGGGCGGCGTTTGAACGATGAACGTATCGATATTATTCGGTGGTATGGCGGTAAAAAAATTCTGTGTGTCACGAAGAAGATTTGGCATTTATCCCGAAACGGATTTCACATTGCGTGCACATTTGCCAATGGCGACAATCTGATGGTGTGCGAATTATAAAATGCCGCGGGATAGGGATGCGTAACATTTATCTGATTTTTATATTGGCAATTGTTGGTTTGGGGTGCGAACGCGCCCCGGCGCCAATGGCGGATAATGCGTCGATGGACGGTGAAACATACGTCTTGGCCGAATTTGCATATGGATATCGCAATGGGGCGGCGTGGCAATATGGTGAAACATTGACCGCGTACCAGGATTCTGTGTTTGATGCCAATGGCCGGACGTATTGGGTTGCGGAATTGTCCCACGCGGATTGCATTGATTATTTGCAATATGTATATACCCAGGATGGAGAGTTTAATCGTTTTAAAAACAGGGCCGGGACATATGAACCGTTGACGGGAAAGTGTCTGGGGGATAATACATGTTATGCGATATCAGGCAATATTGTTCGTGGCACCGGATACCGCACCGAATATAATGAATTTCATTGCATTCCAAAACGCGTGTGGGATTCTTTGCGCGCCGCGGCGGATGACCGGTGTTATGAAAACACCCCCGATTATCAGCGCCGGGAAACAGAGTGCCCGCCATCGCATTTATCGCGTGACCGTGATGCAGACAAAAGTCCCGGGCAATTTCACGATGTCATTAAAAAATGTTCTGATTACAGGGCCGATAAATTATTCGTATGCCAATAAAAATCCCCGCAATGCGGGGATTTTTATTGTCCCGCGCGCGGTTTAGGAAAAGGGTCTGATGGATATTCGGCCCCCCGTTGCATAGAATGCAATCAGGTACACAAAAGGATAAAAAATGAATATGAAAATTGCCGCAATTATCGCCGCGGTGGCGATACCAAATATGGCGTCTGCGGTGTCCGTTACCGGTAACGCCAGTGTTCAAATTCAAACAGCCATTACAGCCAGTCAGACCCAGCAGATGAATTTTGGTACCGTTGCACCTGCGGCGACAGCGGGTGTGGTTACGTTGACCCCGGCGGGTCAGACATCGTCGCCGACGTTGGCAACATATGGCACGCCGGCCGCCGGTCAATTTACGATTACGGCCCAGCCGTCAACAGCACTGAACGTGACGTTCGCAGATGGGACCGTCACGAACGGGGCCAACACCATGACCGTTGATACGTTCACATCCACCAGCACGCCCGCCAGCAACACCACCGATGCCAGTGGGAATTTAGCATTAAACGTCGGGGCGAATTTGAATGTCGGCGCGAACCAAGCCGCCGGGACTTATAACGGAAATTATACGGTAACGGTTAACTATTGATACGTGTATTGTGTTTTTGTGTTGTTATGGCGGCCGTGCCAAGTGTTGCCACGGCCGCCACGTTTACAGCCAACAAAAATTTATCTTTTGGCACGTTGGTGCCGAATGTGACGTCGGGGTCGGTCGTTATCGGATTGAACGGTGCCATTACGACAAACGGGTCGGTCACGGTTGCCCCCAGTGGGACCGCGTACTATGCCGGCCAGGTTGTCTATACCGGCACGGGGTTAAGTTCCGTTGCCAACATCGTCAATATGACATTTTTGAATTCGTCTGTCACGCTGTCCAATGGGACGGGCGGGACGGTAACGGTCAATAATTTTACCATCAGCCCCAATTTACAGGTATCGCTGTTAAACCCATCGGCGACGGCCAATGTCGGGGGAACCATGAATTTTACTGCGGCGTCCACGCCCGGCAATTACACCGGGGCGGTCCAGATTCAGGCATCATCCACATTGGGTGGGTCGGCAACGGTGACGCTGCCCATTACGCTGACGCTGTGGCGCGCGTTGTCGGTATCCCAGACCCAGGCCATGAATTTTGGCGGGGTAGAGGTACGCGGCGGCAATTCCGTCATAAACATCACCCCCCAAAGCGGTACGCGCACCGTTACATCCGGTCAAACCGGGGTGAATTTAATTAAGTCCAAGCCCGGCAATGCGGCCGAATTTGCCATCACGGGAAATCCGAACACGGCGGTGACGATAACGTTGCCGACGTCAACAACGTTGACCGGGCCCGGGGCGGCCATGACCGTCAATAATTTCACGCGATTTCCGGCCACAGATTCTTCGACATTGAATGCGTCGGGCACCATGAATTTAAAGGTCGGCGCCAGTTTAAAAGTCAACACCGCCCAGGCGGCGGGAACGTACAACGGGACGTACACCATCACCGTCAGTTATTAAAAAAGGATCAGGCTATGTTGCGAATAATGTGTTTGTGTTTATCTGTTCTGTGGGGCGCGGCGGCGCACGCCAACATATCTTTGTCGCCGTATTTTCTGGAACTGAGTGACATGGACAGCCGCACCGGCCAGGTGCGATTTACCAACACATCGCAATCGACCAAGTCGTACAATATCGGCATGGTGAATTTCCAACAGAACAAAGACGGAACATATACAAATATTAACGAAGCGATGCCGGGCAATCCATTTGCAGACCCGTATTTGGAATGGGCCCCGCACCAGGCGACATTGGCCCCCGGCCAATCCCAGATTGTGCGCGTGCGGCGGCGTGGGATGGCGGCCGCGCCCGACGGGGAATATGTGTCCCACATGCTGATACGTGAATTGCCCGATGACGCGGATTTGTACGGCACGTACGCGGATAAAAGCCAGGGTTTGTCGATTAATTTGCGCCCGCTGTATGGCGTATCCATCCCGGTGATGATTGAACACGGGCGTCTGGCATCGGATGCGCGGTTGGGCGATGTGCGCGCGTTCAAGCGTGGCGGTCAGCCCATCGCATCCGTTACCGTATCGCGGTCGGGCAACCGGTCGTTTTATGGCACGGTCGTGGTCAGCGACGGGCGGCGGGAACTGGGCCGGTTGGCGAAATTCAGAATCTTTATGACGACACCGGTGCGGGTCTTGGAAATACCGCTGACCCAGATGCCGGGAGGCGACGCCACGGTTACTCTGATTGACGAGAATAATGATGAAACCCTGGAAACAAAGAGTTTTTAGCGTTCTGTGCACCATGGCGGCGGTCGATGCGGCCGGGGCGGAAATGCTGTTGTTGGAACCTCGAATCCAAGGGTATGATACGGATGCGGTGATTCACGCCGTCCAAAATAACGGGGTTTATTTTCTGGATATCCAGGATATGGCGGAATCATTGCGATTTGAATTCAGTCCCGATACCGGGCGCGGCCGGTTTTTGGACAATGATTTTGATATTAATCAGGTTGCCGGTCCGGGCCGTATCACCATCGCCGGCCAAGATTTTTATTCTCTGGATTTTTATGAACATTTGTTTCCGTTGCGGCTGGGGATTGATATGCTGGAAATGCGGCTGGATGTGAATTCGGATTTGATGTTGCCGACCACGCGCGGGGTTCAAAACACCGCACGGCGCAAAGAAATGCCCGCCGCCCCCGTCGCCGACCCGTTCAGCAATTACAGTTTTGATAATCGTTTGTTCACGTTTCCGATTATGGATTTTATTTACCGCCGCGACCAGAATTTCAACCGCATCCATCGCGACGGATATTCGCGCAGCAACGGTAATTTTTATCAGGCAAACCTGGCGATGATATTCGCCGGCCTGGATGCTCAGGTGACGCTGTTTGGCGATGATTACGGGGATAATAAATTGGCCCATCCCGGGGCGCGGATGACGGTCGGGCGCACAATGCTGGACACGCCGCCCAATTTTCTGAACCTGGTCCGGTTCCAGGCGGGTGATATCGTCAGCACCGGCAACAATCTGTTTTATAACGGCGTGTCCGGGCGCGGCGTGTTGTTCAGTTCATTCAAAGACCTGGTGGTGTCGGCCGACAAAACCATCGACATCACCGGGCCCATGCCGGCGGGATGGGACGCGGAATTGTATTTGAACAACCAGCTGATTGGATTTCGTCAATCGGGCGTCGATGGCCGATATGAATTTAAAAACATCCCGGTCAATTACGGTCTGAATGATTTCAAGGTCGTGTTATACGGCCCATATGGCGAAGTCCGCGAAGAACAGCGACGGTTTTATTCCGGTACGTCACCGGTGCGCGCGGGTGAAATCGGATATGACATCAGTGCCCAACAGGCCAACCGATGTATCATCGATGATGATTACAGTCTGCAAAAACCGTCCGATGAAATTATTGCCAATTCTTTGTTTTATTATGGTGTGACCGACCGGTTGACATTGATGGGTGGATTGGCCCGCACCGAAAGTCCGTCCCAGCCCGGCCACATGTCCCAGTATTCGACACTGGGGGCGCAATTGGCGCTGAACGGGGTGTCGGTGCAGTATAACGCCAATTACAATATGGATAACAATGCGCTGGGCCATCATATCGATGCCCAGGGTGATATTTATATCGGGACGATTTTTGCCCGTTATGAACATTATGGGGATACGCAAACCCCGGTGTCTTATTATATGGACGGGTATCTGTCCGATTTATTCGAAGGCCGCTTAACCGGGTCCATCCCCTGGATTAATGTGCCGTATTACGTCGGGTACGCACATCGGGAAATGCAGGACGGCAAAACGTACCAGGAAATCCACACCCGTCTGTCGCCCAATTTCATGCGGTATTACAACGTGACACTGGAAAACGTGTGGCGCAAAAACGGGGAACTGACTGAAAATCATATCAACGCACTGGCCCAGGCGACATACGGGCGCATGCGCGTCAACGGCCGGGTCCAGTATCAGACGGCGCCCGATAATTATCTGCATAATTACGGCGCGTTCGCGGAATACCGGTGGAATCGTAATACCTTTGTCCAGGCGACGTGGAATCACGATTGCCGGTCCAATTATGCCCAGTCGCCCGACATGGATTCGTTCGGGATGGGGATTGGGCGGTTGTTTAAATTCGGGGGATTGACGTTTAATGTCGCCGCCGACACGGACCGGAACGTGTCGCTGGGGCTGACGTATAACGTCAGTATCGGCAAAATCCCGGGCAGTGCGCGTTTCTTTGCCAATGGGGAAAACCAGATGATGAATTACGGCACCATTTATGCGCGCGCCCGTGACGCGGCCGGCAACCCGGTGCCCGATGTGCGTTTGGTGGCGTCGGGTCGTGAAACGGCGTCGTACACCGACAGTCGCGGGGACGCGTTGATAACCAACATGGAACCGTACCAGAAAGTCACCCTGATGGTGGATGAAACCGATGTCGAAGACATCAGCTTGGTCCCCGATTGGGATTTGAAAAAGCTGGTGTTGCGCCCCGGCGTTATCCGCCCCGTTGACGTGGTGTTCCACCGTTTGGGCGGGGTCGAAGGGCAATTGGTCAACATGGCACCAAACCAGCGGTACCGCGTCTTTGTTCGGCGCACCGATGGCGGCGTGGCGCGTGTAAAAAATGTCGATGCCGACGGGGCGTTCATATTTGATGGACTGAAATACGGGGATTATGTGATTGAAATCACCGATGGCGCCGGGCGGTCGGTGCACCGCCGGGGCATTTACGTGGACCAGGCATTCCAAACCATCGACGTGCCGTTTGATGTGAAAAACTGATGTAATTGATTGAATTTTCTGTAAAAACCGGGGTGGTGCGCCCCGGGTTTGATTTTGGCGCCCAGGGATAAAATAGGTTGTTTTTCCTGCCCCCAAGCTTTATCCTGTGTATGTCCGGACGTGGGTTTTGGAACCCGGATATAACACATAACCAAAAGAGACATTGTTCATGATGAAAAATATTTATGACATGCTGCACAGTGCATGCACCGCGAACAAAGATCGTGTGTTCTTTGTCCGTGGGGGCGAAACCTATGCAGATTTATTGAAAATGGTCAAACAACGTGCGGTGATGCTGGCACGGCGCTTTGGCGTGAAAAAGGGGGATACGGTCGCGATTCTGTCGGGTAATACGCCGGAATTTATCAAATCGTATTTCGCCATCACGTCCCAGGGGGCGCGTGTTTTAATGCTGGACACCGGGTTGTCCCAGACCGAACAGTTAAACATGATGCAACGCACCGGGTGCAAATTGGCATTGGCGCAGACGCACTATTTCATTGACGGCGGGCCGGAAATGTTCGACATCGAAACGCCCGACGACGAAGATGAATCCGCGTTCCGCGCGGCCGATGTTACGGCCGGCGATATCGCGATGTTATCTTTTACATCGGGGTCAACCGGTAATCCAAAGGTGGTGGGATTGACCCACGACAACATTTTGTCGTTGGGGCGGGGCGCGCTGTTTTACAAGCCTGTGATTCATCCCGGATACATCTTTTACGGATTTTTGCCGCTGTACCATATTTATGGTGTGGTGATTAATATCGTGGCGCCGTTGGTGCTGTCGGGAAAACTGTTGTTACAGCCGGTGTTGAACCCACGCGAATTTCTGGCCGATTTCCAGAAATATCATCCCGAAGTCATCCCCGCCGTCCCCCGTATTTGGGAAGCGTTTTATAAAAAAATCATCGACGGGGCCAAAGAAAAGCATGTCTATACCCTGATGCGGGTGGTGGTCGCGATGCGCGGATTTTTGCGGGCGATTGGATTGGGGGGCGTCGTGCGGCGCGTGACGCGGCCCATCCATGAAATCTTTGGCGGAAATACACGCGTTTTGGTGTCGGCCGGGGCCACGCTGAAACCGACCATTCGCCGGTTCTTTGAACGGTTGGGATTTGCGGTCGGCGATTGCTATGGTTTGACCGAATCCACGGGGCCGGGGTATTTTAACTTTGCATTTCGTTTGCCAGACGGTCGTATGCACTATGCGGGGCCGTTGCCGGGCAATGAACTGAAAATCCACAACCCGGACAAACACGGTGTGGGTGAAATCTGGCTGCGCGGGAATATGGTGATGCCGGGATACGTCGGCAATGACGAAGCCAACGCCGCCGCGTTCGAAGATGGCTGGTTTAAAACCGGTGATTTGGGTCTGTTGGACCGGCGCGGCCGTCTGGTGGTCAAAGGGCGCCAGAAACAGGTCATCGTTCTGGACAGCGGTAAAAACGTATATCCCGATGAATTGGCCGATTTATATCTGCAAAACGATGAAATCTTGGCCGCGGCGGTGTTTGAATACACCATCGGGGGCAAAATTGTTCCGTACGCCGTGTTCCAGGTTAAACCGGGTGTCACAATGGCCCGCGTCGCATTACTGGTCAAGGCGTCGAATATGAAAATCGCGCCGTACAAATGGGTAAAGCATTTTGCCATCACCGAAGATGAATTACCCCAAACGTCCGCCCGCAAGATTAAACTGTTTGCGGTCAAAGAAATGCTGGACGCGGGTGCTTTCACGCGCCAGGATGCGTAAAACCGTCGGGCAAATCTGATGCCGGTTTCGGCGTCAGATTTGCTTTGACACGGGATTTGTTTATTTGCTATTACTGTGGTAAATCATCAATAAGATTAAAGAAAGGGGCAATATCATGATGCCGGCACTGTTAAATGTCCAGAACCGCAATGCCATCATTGCAGAAATATCCAATATTCGTAACCGGTTGGCGATGCTGTACAGCCAGATGGATGCCACGGAACGCTTTATCGCGAACAATTGTTTTGATGGCAATGATGTCCGCGAAAGCCGCGAAGAATTGGCCGAATACAGTGCAGAAATCAATCGGTTGGAAGACCGCATGGAAAAATTATTGCGTCAGATTCACCCGAATGTCCCCGGCATGGCCGCGGTGACCATGACGCGTCAGCGTTGATTTGTATCATGCGCGGGATAAATTTACGGGGGGCAATGCGCCCCCTGTTTTTATTCGTTACATATCGCAATGTATGGCGGGAATGATTTTTCGGTATTGATGCCGCGTTCCCCGCAATCCATACAGTTAAATCGGCGGTTTTGGGAATGCGCCTTGTCAAAGGGGACGCGGTATTTGGCCACCGCTTCCACGCGGGTGGTGTACGCGGGACTGGGGAATCCGAAATAAAATGCGCGCGACGCGCCGTCGCATGTCCGCGCGGCGGGGTAACATTTTGGGTCGTTGATTTTCGTCGGGTCGGGCACGCAATACGATATACACGTATCGGTGTTGGTAATCATTTGTTCGCAATCGGTGCATGATGTCGTCGGCACGCGCAGTGTCGCCCCCAATTGCCCATAAATGGCGCCCAAACTGCCGCCGTCACATTTTTTTGTGTCGGGGGTGGTTGTCGGGTCGGTCACGCATTCCCATTCCAGTGTGCTGTAATTCAAACGGGCCACCATGCCGGCGGGGCATGCCTTGTCCGGGAACGGGTCGATACATTCCCACACGCTGTCCACCATAACGGCGGTCTGTTTATTGCCACACAGCGGCTTTCGCGATTCATCGGGGACGCATTTTAACAAATCGCTGTCCCAAATCATGTCGCCCGCGCAATTGGTTTTGGTGTTCGCGCCGATACATTGCCAGCGGCTGAACCGGTATGTTTTCACCGTGCCGACCGGGCAATCAATGTCGGCGGTGGTGGGTGCGGTGAATTCTGTTTCAGCATCGGGGATTTCATATTGGGTTAAATACACCAATTGCCCGTCGGTCAATTCGGTTTCCCGGATAACAGCGGCCGGCACCGTTCGTTTGCCGGTTGTGCCCCCCGATAAAATCACCCCGGATTGAAAGATGCCAAATGTCCCGGCGTTGGAATAATCCGATTCCAAGATTTCCATCATGGAATTGTACTCGTTTTCAGGCAATGCGCGCGTAATGGTAATCAGGAAACTGTACGCGGGTTTCTTATTCCGGACAATTTCGCACTTGGTGACCGCCAGTCTGTCGTTCAAACAGACATATTCGCTGTGGATTTCGTTCTGGGACACGCAGATATCGTCGAACGCCATGTCTTTGATGGCGGCGGTGTGGGCCGCGGCCGTGCATTCGGCAATGGTGCGCAAATCGGCGCGGGTGACCGCATATTCGGTGTCATGACGCGTGACGCGCATGCTGGGGCTGTCGATAAAATAATAACCCGCCATGAACAAAACGACCAAAAACAGGATAAAAATATTCATCATTCCCCCTTGCGATTTATCAAAAGTCTAGCTAATATATCAGGGAAGTTCAACAGGAAAACGATTTCCAACGCGCGCGATATGCAGATGAAAAAATATCTTTTGATTTTGTTGCTGGCCGGATGCGGCTTTCACCCCATGTTCGTCGGTGATGATGCCGATGTCTATGTCCCGCCCATCCGCGGCATTAACGGCATTGAATTGCGCAACGCGTTGAACGCCAAATTCGGCGGCCAACATGACAGCAATGCGCAATATACGCTGACGGTGAATTTGGCCGACCCCGTCACCCAGTACAAGGCATTGGAACCGACCGGCGACGCGTCTTGGCGCGAAGTGCAGTTGACCGCATCATATACATTGACGCGCGGGGCTGAAACAATCGCCACCGGCCAGGAACGGGCGTCTGAATCCTATGCTTTTGTGCGGTACCTGGTGGCGGCAAATGCGTCGTATAACAACGCCGTCCAAAACACGATTAAGCAATTGTCGGATAAAATCAGCACGCGCGTTTTTGCCGAAACATACAAATATGCCCAGAAAACACCGGCCCAGCAATGAAATGGAAAGAAGCGGATTTTAACAACGGTATCGAACGCATCCGGGCGGTCTTGATTTATGGGCCCGACGCCGGCCAGGTGGATGAATTCTGTGACCGGGCGGTCGATAAACTGGGCATTGAAAAAGATAATCTGTTTGCGCTGGATTCCAATGAATTAAAAGAAAAACAGGATGCCCTGTTTGCGGAAAGTTGCAGCCCATCCATGTTCGGCGGCCGCAAAATGGTGATTATTTCCAACGCCGGGGACAGTGATGCGCGCCAAATTGCCGATTTGGTCGGTCATTCGGGATTGTGCGCAACGGTTATTGTGTGCGCGGGGGATTTGCGTGCGGGCGGGGGACTGCGTTCCTTGTTCGAAGGCGGGGATAACATCGCCGCGCTGGCGTGCTATACCGATGATGCGCGGACACTGGGGGCATTGATTCAGCGGGAACTGTTTGCCGCCGGCATTACCCAGATTAAACCCGACGCGTTGACATACATGACGACGCATTTGGGCGGGGACCGTGGGATTACGCGCGGGTTTCTGACCAAAATCGCACTGTATGTCGATGATAAAAAAATTGTCGATTTGGAAGATGTTGAAAAATGTTTGCCGGATACCGGCGCGGCGGACACGGACGAATTTCTGTATTCGTTGACGGCGGGACATATTCACCAAACGATGACGGCACTGGACCGGTTGCTGTACGACAATGCGGAACCGAACATGTTGGTGCGCATGTTGGACAACCATTTCAAAAAACTGATGACCGCCGTTGTCGAAGGTCAGATGCCCCGTCTGTTCTGGAAAGTCGCCGATAAATTTAATCTGGCCGTGAAAATCTGGCCGGAATCTGAAATTGCCGCGGTGTTGATGCGGCTGAATGAATTGGAACGTCAATTGCGCACGACCGGTATGCCGGGCGAAGTATTGTTGCGTGATTTTGCATTAAAATTGTCGGTTCGTGCCGCCAAATTGTCAGTCAGGAGAAGAAGTTCATGTTAGCATCCGTTTATGCCCCAAAAGATTTCAAGCGTCTGCGTGCGGTGGGCGATTTGGTCGCACGGTGTTTTGATTACATCAGCCCCCATATCCGCGCCGGCATTTCGACCGGTGAAATCGACCGCATGGTTGCGGAATTTTTGCGGGCCAATGGCGCGCGGTCGTCCGATTTGGGATACCAGGGGTACCCGAAAAATATCTGTACGTCGGTCAATGACGTTATTGTCCACGGCATCCCCAGTGACGACGTTATTTTAAAAGACGGCGACATCGTCAACGTCGATTTAACGGCCGAGTACAAGGGATTTCACGGTGACGCATCGCGCATGTATATGATTGGCAACGTTGCGCCCCGCACACGCGAATTGGTCCAAACGTGCCAGGATGCGTTAAACGCGGCCATTGCGGTGTGTGCGCCGGGCGTGCCGTTGTCTGAAATTGGCAAAACAATCGAAGCGGTGGTAAAACCCCACGGGTTTTCCATTTCGCGTGACTTTGTGGGGCACGGCATTGGCAAAGTCATGCACGACGACCCCCAGATTTTCCATTTCTATGACCCGCACTGGGACCGCGTGAAAATGGTGCCGGGGTTGGTCTTTACCATTGAACCCATGATTAATACCGGCCGGCCCGATTGCAAGATTGATGCCGATGGATGGACCGCCCGCACGGTTGACGGCGGCATGTCCGCCCAGTGGGAACACACCATCGGTATTACCGAAGACGGCGCCGTCATATTTACAGAAAAAATGGTATAGGGTCCACATGGCATCGGTCGGCAAACAGTTGAAATCAGACAATGCGGATTTCCGCGTTGGACATCGCGAAAGATTAAGACAGAAATTTTTGGCGGGTCAGATTGCTGATTATGAACTGTTCGAATTATTGCTGAGTTACGCCATCCCCAGACGTGATGTACGCCCGTTATCACGTCAATTGTTAAAACGTTACGGCAGTATTTATGACGTGTTGACCGCATCGGTGGATTCGTTGGTTGAAAATCCGGGCATACGGGAAAACACCGCCGTATTTTTCAAGGTTATTCATCAAATCATGTTAAAGGGTTATCAGTGTAAATTGGCGGATAAACCCATTTTCCACAACATGGATGGTATTTCTGATTATTGTAAATTACAGATGGCCGGTAAAACCGTCGAAGAATTTCGCGTCTTGTACCTGGACCAGGAACTGCGTCTGTTGGCGGACGATTTGCACAGTGTGGGAACAATTGATTGGGCGGCTGTTTATACGCGTGAAATATTAAAGCGGGCGCTGGATTTAAATGCGCGGTCGGTTTTGCTGTTGCATAATCACCTGATACCACAGACATCATTTTCAACCGAAGATATCGAAATCACGACCGAGGTTCGCGATATTCTGGCCGTTGCCGGAATTGAATTGTTCGACCATTTTCTGGTATCTGGGGATATTTTGTATTCGGCGCGCAATATGCACCTGTTGGATTAAGAAAAAACGGGGCCGCGGCCCCGTATGTTATTGCATTAAAACAAATCCGTTACGTCGCATATTTCTTTGATGGGGTCGCGACTGCTTTCCTGTAACTGGTCCGCGTTCAGGCTGTATATCGTTTTGGTGGCCAATGTCGGTGTTATCCATGATTGGCGCCATGGGCGCGATATCTTTATCACGCGAAACGTCGGACGAAACACAAACTGGAACTTTTGCAATGCGCATTCGGCCCCCACAATGGTTTCAAAATCCGGCGGGGTGATATCGCGGAATTCATTGATTGGGCCATTGCGCAATTCAATGGTGTATTTATCAGAATAATGGTCGGTGCCGTTTTCAACGCGCGTGCGGGTGATTTTATCACTGTGCCCGTCACCGTTGATATCGATTAAGAATACATCAATCTGGGACACGCCCGCCCCGAATTCATCCAATGGGTATTGCGTGGTTTGTGCCGGATTTTTTAACCCGTCGCCCCCGTTCACGCGCGGCGCATCGGCCGGGGCGGTGGGGGATTCAACCGCCACGGGCTGGGGCCGGGAATCCGTGCCACGCATCCATAATACCGCCCCCAGCACGCCGATTATCACCAGCATCAAGACCAGCAAAATCGTCAATCCCGCGGCGCCGGATTCTGTGACACTATGGTTTGGGTGTTTCATGTGATGCGTTTCCTTTCTTGTTCTTATAACCGGATTTCGCGGCCGGGGGTCCAACCTTCTATTGTTTTGATGGCGGCGGCGACGCGCGCCAATTCGGCCGGATTCAGGTCATTTATACGTGTATCGATTTTGACGCCCGTCAGTCTTTCCAGATATCGCTGATACGCGCGCGTGTCGTTTTCGTGCGGCGGGGCATAGCGTCGGATGGCATCCCCCACCGTCAGGTTGCGATACGTATCACTGCGCAGTAATGCCGTAATCGCGGAAATGCCCGTTTCTTCGTCTGGGAAAACGGCAAAGCCGCCGGCCGTGCCAATCGCGCCTGCGTTTTGTGCAAATTTGGAATAACGAATATTGCCCGGATTTTTATTGCGCCATGCGCGGGTGCCGCCGGTGCGTTTTAATTTCATCCCGTCCGAATGGGTATATATAACGTCATTACCCGCGGCGGCGGCGCTGATGGCCTGGGATATGGTGACGGGCGTGGCGCCGTCGGTGGATGGATTTGGCGTGGGGCGGTCCGATATATTCGTGCCCGTGGCGGTTGGGTTGTTGGCCCGACGTGGGGTGGGGGCGGGCGCGCCGGTTGGTGTCGGATTTTGGTCGGCGATTAATTCGATGGCCGCCGGATTGCCGGCCCCGGGTATTGGCGCCACCGCGTATGGCATTTGCGCCGGGTTTTGTATCACCCCGGAATCATATATATCAAAGTTTTCGTATAATTCGTTCCCGCGTGTCCCCAGTTGGGCGTTGCGCGCATCCAGCAATTTGTTGACGGCGTCATGCGACACCTGGATGGTGCGGCATCCGCGGGCGAACAAATCATCCCCATAAACCAGATTAATTATTGGATGCGCCAGCGACAGTGCGCCGAATATCAGCATTAGGTTACGCAGGTTTGTCATCAAATCGTTTTTCGCCCCGCGTATCAGCGATATCGCCCATCCAAACAACAGCATCCCTGTGATGAACGTGATGGCCAGCCAGGCGTATTCGATAAACGTGTCAAAACTGCGCAGGATACAAGACGGGTCTTCCAGATATATAAACGACCCGTCCGCCCCCAGAACATGAAATCCGGAATTTTTCAGCAGTCTAAGAATCGTGTCTGTGTTCATGGGCGCATGTGCGCCGCACCCTTATTTTTTCGATGCGGCGTTGGTAAAGAAACCGGGGATGGAAAATTCATCATCGTTGGCGGCAATGCCGGCCCATCCGAACAAATCCCCCATCAGACCCGCGTCATCGCGTTTGGCCTTTTTAAAGGGCAAAATATTTTTCAACTTTCCAATTTTGCCGTGGTTTTCCGCACGCGGCATGGGAACGATTTTGTCTTCGTTTTCCGCAAATTCAGATGCCAATTGCGCCAGTGTGGCGTCGGTGTCGGAAATCTGGGGGACGTCGGGTTCCGCAACCGGTTCATCCGCGGCGGCCGGTTCATATTCCGGGATGGGCGCCGCGTCTATCGTGTCCACATGGTCTTCGCGCAGGGGCGTCATTTTTTCCAACAATTGTTCCAGTGTTTTTTCCACCGCGGGCGCCGGCGCTTCGTCGGTCAGCATGTCTTCGATGGTGACTTTTTCCGTGATGGTGACAATGGTTTCGGATTCCGTTTGGGCGGTGCGTGGCGTCGGCATGTCCGCATTGATGTCGTCGTCGGCAATCGGTTCGTCATTGATTTCCGCGTCGTCATTGGTTGCGTCATCGTCGTTGGTCGCCGCCGCCGCTGTTGTATCAATTGTACCCGCGTCTGGTTCCGTGGCCGCGGTCGGGGCCGCCATCGCGCCCGATTGCGCGCCGCCCGCCAAAACGGATAAAATCGGAATAACCGGGGCTGCGTCCGCCGTTGTGTCGGTGACATCGTCATCCGCCGCGGGCGTTTCATCAATAATGGGCGCCGGGATAACATCATCCGCCGCCGGTGCCATTACCACTTCATCGGCCACGGGTTGCGAGGCCACGTCATCGGATGCGGGTTGGGGCATGCGCGCGCGGGTGCGCCGCGGGGTGCGTTTCGGTTTTTCAATAATGGGTTGTTTGGATGTGTTTTGCGGAATTTCGGTTGGGGTGATTTCTGAAACGGGGGCGTCGGCCGGTTCAATTTCGGTCGGGATGTCCGCCATGGCGGTGGTGGCTGATGCGGTCGGGATATTAATCGCCCCAAATCCCGCGTCATCTGTGTCAACCGGCACCCCAAACAGCACCGTATCCCCCCCCAGGTTCAGCGCCGTGCGCACTTCGTCAAAAGCGGCGCGAATATCGGCCATATCAAAGATTTCATTCCCAGAAATATAGATAATTTTTGTTTTCATCAGAAACAGCCCCTGTTGTGACAATCATTATACCACATTTTGGTGTTGAACGCATATAAAAAATATCTTACACTGGGGACATGGCAGATTTAAAACAGCAAATTTTTCAAGAATTGTCCGCGTTGGATGAAACGGTTGCAAAATTGCGGTCGGTTGCCGCATCCGCGTCCAAGCAAACAGATTTAGAAGTGGCCATTTTAACCCAACAGGTGAAAAATCTGCGGGACAAGAATGCCCAGGCATCCGATATGATTAACCAATCCTTGGCAATATTAAAGAAGTTGAAATGAGTGTTGTTTCCATCCCAATCGTGAACAAGAATTATCCCATGGGCTGTGAAGATGGCCAAGAAGGGCGCCTGATTGAACTGGGGCAGATGGTGGATGCCCGCGCGCGGGAAATTCTGGATAAAATCGGGCCGTTGCCGGAAAACGCGTTGTTGGCGACGTTGTGCATTGTTCTGGCGGACGAAGTTAACACCCGCGCCAAATCGTCCGTTGGTGATGCGGAGTTAAAGGAAATTCTGGCCCGCATTCGTGAAATTAAACATAAAATCAATCAATAAAAAACGCGCATTGCGCGTTTTTTTTATCGTGACATCTGCCGTTGCAGTTGATGCTGGCCGTGGATGGCGGCCATTTTGATGTCGTCGTGCGTGCGCGCACTGGCCAGAATGGTGTCATTGTGCGCCTGGACGGCAACTTCGCTGCCGGCGCGCCACCCTTCCAGAACGCGGATGGCGCCCACGACCGCCGACAATTGCTGCGCGTTCAAATCACGCAGTTTCAATGTAATCGGCAATCCCGTCATTTTGGCCAAACGCTGTTGATAGCTGCGGGTGTCATTTTCGTGCGGCGGCGCATATTTGGTGATGGCGGCCGCGATGGTTAAATCACGATACTTGTCCGTTTGCAACAGTGCGCCAATCGCCGCGGCCCCGGTTTGGGCGTCGGGAAATACCGCAAAGTTGCCCGCGCGTCCGATGGCCCCGTGGTCGCGTGCAAACTGGGAATAACGGATACAGCCCGGATTGTTGTTGCGCCATGCGCGCGTCCCGCCGCGACGAACACGCGCCGACCCGTTGTTAAAGACATAAACCACGTCCCGGCCCGTTTCACGAATTGCCGTCGCATATGGGATGGTCATTTCGGCGGCCACACTGTCGATGCTGTTGAATGCGGAATCCACGCGGGCGACGGTGGCTGGTTCGGTGTCGTTCGATTTGTCGTTATGTGCCACGGACGTATTTAACGAAAAAAACGCAGATGCCCCCGACAACACATACGGAACAATAAATTTCATTTTCATTTTTTACCCCTTTGCAATCAAGGAACAGCACAGCAAAGCAGACCATGCCATTCATGTTTTTATTTTCTGTTTAAGCATTTTTGATTGGTTTGTCCGTGGAAAGAAAAACACAGACATACATTCAAACGACCGACGTTTTGGTCTGTCGCCCCGACTTGCCGTAATCCTTAACAGCAGCCCGCCCCGAATCGGGGAACCAAGAGTTCGCGACATTATATAGACAAATTATAATTTGTGCAAGCGGAAAAAATCCCGCATTTGCGGGACTTTTTAGTTTTTTATCGAATGTGGTCGCCGCGATTTATGGTCGCCAGCATTGGCGGCATCGGCGTGGGCAGGGCGCGCGTCAAAATGTCGGGTTGCACATCCGGCAATACCGGATGGTGGGGGATGCACATTGGCGCGCCCCGTTTAAAGTATTTTTTGCGAACCCATTGCTGTAATTCATGGCGCGTCATGGTCGCCAACGCGTCGCGGTCCGCCTGGGATTTGGGGGCGATATACGCAATCAGATTTGGCGTGTCCATTGTTTCAATACGCTGTAATTCCGCCGCGTATTCAACCTGGGCAATTTTTTTCGTATCCACCGCAAATACGTTGGATGTGTCCCACGTGTCAAACAAATCCCCCAGGCGTTCTTTGTTATGCGCGGAATACAGCGCGTCGCCATTGCTGTCGGCGACAAATTGGCCATTCGCCCCGATGTGGCCGCGGCCCGGATACATGATGGCGTGGAATTTGGTGCGACTGCCGCGGTGGCGCGGGACCAGCAAAATCGCCCCGGGGTTCAGTTTGTCGATGGAAAAATGATTTTTGGCAAATTCCCGGGTTGCCGCAATGCGCAGACTGTCCGGACTGGTGTCCGTGATGCGGCGCGCCGCCAAATATTTCCCCAGGGCGGCGTTATACGCGCTGTCCGATGCGTACATGACCCCCGCATGGATACAGCCCGCGTATTGTGGCGCGCTGTATTTTTTCTGCATGGTGGCGCGGAATGCGTCGCATGACCGGTTGCCGGCATCCGGGATGATGTTTAATGTGTCGCCCATTTCGTGAATGGCCCGCGTCAAATGCGTGTATTGCCCATAAACACAGTGCATGCCAACCGGCGCGCCCGGTAATTCTTGGGTTACGGCATTTTTATACTGCGCGGTGCCGATAAACGGCGCCAGCCTGTGCTGGGCATTCAGCATGCGGTTCACGTAATGACCGCACAGACTGTCAGCCTTTTGTTCCAGAAACTGTTCCGTGGCCATGGCGTCGGATACGGCCATGCGCACGGCGTATGCGTTGTGGATATGGATTTTATTCCAACTGATGTTGCCAATATCGCGGTGTCCCATCCCGTTCGCAGTGCTGAGCCCAATCAGCCCGGCCGCAGCAATCACGTATGGAACCGTAAGTTTAAATTTCATTGTGACCCCCAGTACAATCAAGCAAATGACGGGGCCGTGCCCATGTCATTTTTATTATTTTTCGTTTTTTTGTTGATTGGTTTGTCCGTGGAAAGAAAGTCACAGACATACATTCAAACGACCGACGCTGTGGTCTGTCGCCCCGACTTGCCGTAATCTTTAACAGCAGCCCGCCCCATGACCGGGGAACCAAGAGTTCGCATGGTATTATACACAAATTCGCGTTGGAAACAAGACGAAAAAATACAAAAAAAATCCCCCGGCTGGGGGATTTCTTATTCATCAATGGCGATGATAAAGATGCCCGCGTCATTCGCGGCCGCAATAACCGCGGGGGCGTCCACGACAAAGCATGTTTTGGTGTTGACCACAATCCCGCGCAAATGCGCCGCCGCGACCGCGCGAACGGTATCGACGCCGATGGCCGGGATGTCGATACGCAAATCCTGGCCGGGTTTGGTCATTTTGGCAAAGACGCCACTGCGCCGGGTGCGGCCATTGCGCATCGCGACCACGCGTTCCAGCATTTTGGCGGTGCCTTCGGCTGCTTCGACGGCAATCACCTGTTTGTCAACAACGACGGATGCCCCGATGTCGGCCGCGCCGATAGTGTGCGATACATCAATCGCGCGTTCAATGTCACGCATATCGCGGGCCGTCGGTTTGACGCGTGTTTGGGCGCCGGCCTTTTGAAACGTTAATTCCGGGGCCAAATCCTGGGCGGCGACCACTTCCAGTCCGCGTTTTTCCAAAACTTTGTTTAATGCAACCGCCATTGAATCATACCCCCGTTGGTGTTTCATAATGCTGATTAATGCAAACAGTGACCATAAATCCGGCCGAATGTCCGACAAATTCGGATGCCCGATGGCCCCGACAAACGTAATCTTGGTAATGCCGCGGCGCCGAAATTCGCGCACCGCGCGCCCGCCGCCCCCCAAACGCACCACCATGTCCGGTTCCAGGCGCGGGTCATAAAAATTTTTCAGCCCCACGACAAACACGTCCCAGCCCGCACGGCGCAACGCGTCGCGCGTAAAAAACGGCAAATCCAGGGCGCCCGCCACCAGGGCTATTTTCTTGTCTCTGTTTTTCTTCATATCCGCCATGGTACGCGTAAATCGGGCTGGAATCAAGTTTCAATTTATGCTAAGATTTTTATAACGTTTATGACAGGTGATAAAACAGATGAAAAAAACATCCTTTTGTTTGGCGGTATGCGGGTGCGCAGTAATGGCATCGGCGGCCCACGGCGGTTATGATGACCGGCAATTTAGACGCGAAGTGTTACAGGGACTGGACATTGTCGGCGCCCAGCGTAATGCCGATGTCATCGCAGACCCCGCGCCGGGTGCGCTGGGGCTGGAAGTGTACCAGGTGTATAACGAAACCCCATCTGATGATACGGCGATGTTTGTCGAAACATCGATGTATCTGCGGGGCGGGGCGGGACTGAACCTGGGGTTTGCATCGGACCGCGGTCGCATCGGCGAAAACGAATATGAATCGTCGGGCAGTTGGATGTCCCAAATCGGGCTGGGGTGGAATTTGTCATCCTATGTCCGGACCGAAATCGATTTCCAGGCGGCGACGTTCGAATTTTCCGATTTGGATGATTATCGCGCCACATCGCAACAGGTGGGGGGTACGTTGTACTTTGATTTTGCGCGCCGATTTGTCCGTACGGGCGACATTACCCGCCGCCGCACGTTTGTGCCGTTTATGGGGCTGGGGGTTGGAACGGGTCTGTATAAATTCGAAGGTGCCGGCGGCAGTGATGGCTTCTTTGTCGCGCCGCGCGCCATTTTGGGGGTCAATTTAATGTTGACCGATGTTATCGGGATTGATTTGTCGTGGCAGTATCAGATGTTTATCGGCAATGGTTTCGGATGGGATGTTCGTCGCGGCGGGGTTGATAATTTGAACAACGCCATGGTGTCTTTCCGTGTGAATTTCTGATGGGGGAAAGTAAAATATGAAAACCAAATTGATTGCATGTGTATTGTCTGTGATGCCGATGGTGGCGCACGCCGCGATTCCATATCGCGTGGAACAAATTCGTATGCCCGCCGATGAACGCAATCCGCAATTAAATGACGCCGAAGCATTTGCCCGCGACCACCGTTTCTATGTCGGGGGAATGTATGATTTTTCGATGTGGCAATCGGGCACGGGCGACAATGACGTGCATGTCGGCGGGAAAAATACGTCGTCATACGAAATCGTGGCCGGGATGCGCATCTTTGACACATTCAGAATGGAAGCCAATTATATCCGCACCGATGCCCAGTGGAATGCGTTTTCATTGACGGGTGATACCGCCATGATTAACGTGTTAATTGATGCCCGCGTGGACAGCATGTATCGCATTTTCCGCACCCAGCGGTTGGTTCCCTATGTTGGTGTTGGGGGCGGGTTGTCTTGGAATCGGGCGAATGACGTCCATATCGATGATAAAATCAGCCCCGTTGCCGCCGCGATGGCGGGTCTGGGGGTGGAATTGGGCCAATATTTTACACTGGATTTCGGGTACAGATATTTTTATATGTTTGACCCCAAATTTGATGCCGTGACAAAATTTGCCCCCACCGCGCATCAGTTCCGCGTGGGCGCACGTATTAATTTCTAAGGCTTGGTATGAATAAATGTCCCCTGTTTGGTCGGTGCGGCGGGTGCAAGTTTGATTTTGCATCCCCCGATTATCGCGCCCAGAAATTGGGGACGCTGTGCGATGTACCGGTGACGGGCGATCCGGTCTGGGTTGCGCCGGGCGGGCGCCGGCGCGCCGATTTTTGCTTTGCCGACGGGCGTTTTGGTTTCTTTGCCCCGCGGTCCAAAGATGTTGTCCCCGTGCCCCAGTGTCCGGGCGCGTCGGATGAAATCAATCGCGCATTACCGCATATTGCATCCATGCCATGGAATGGGGCGGGGTCGGCGTTGGTCACGGTATGTGACAATGGTATCGATATTGCCATTACGTCCAATGTCCCGTATTTCAGTGCCGATTTCAAAACCGCCGCCGCCAAATTACCCGACGATATTATCCGTGTCACATGGAACGATGCCGTGGTGATGCAACGGGCGGCGCCAACGGTGACATTTGCCGGGGTGACGGTGCCGTATCCATCCGGGGCGTTTTTGCAACCAGGCCGCGCGGGCGAAGATGCACTGCGCCAATTGGTTGTTGACCGTGCGCGTGGGGCGCGCCGCGTTGCGGATTTATTCTGTGGTTTGGGGAATTTTACATTTGCATTGAATGCCGATGGGTTTGATATTGTTGGCACCGGATGCAAACGTGATTTATACACACATCCCGTCACGGTTGGGATGCTGCGCACGTATGATTGCGTGGTGATGGACCCGCCGCGCGGTGGCGCCATGGCCCAGTGCCGCGAATTGGTCAAAAGCGATGTGTCCCGCATCATATATGTTTCATGCAATCCCACAACGTTTATGCGCGACCGCGATATCTTGGTTCGCGGCGGATATCGGATGACCGAATTAATCCCCGTTGATCAATTTGTTGGCAGTGCGCATTGGGAATTGGTGGGCGTTTTCCAGAAATAAAAAATCCCCGATGGCGGGGATTTTTGTTTGATGTCGTGGCGGACAGCCTTATTCTTTTGGTTGCAAGTTATAGAATTCCAGGTCGGTGATTTGTGCAACCTCCATCACCTTGGCCAATGTTGCCGTGGACAGCCATCGTGGTTTTCCATCACGGGTCCAGCGTTTGCTTTGGTTAAACGTTGTCGGATCCAAACCACATGCTTTGGCCAGACCAGAACGGGACAGCCCCATCATCTGTGCAACGTTATCTACGGCGCCCCACATACTTTGGTGTGTCATTTTGATAATTCCCCCCTTGGTATCTTTAACTAGGAATTAATTTCTAAGAATGGTTGAATTATAAAATAAAATATCGTTAATTAAAAGCGGTAATTTTTCCTATTGTGCATTTTTTTAGCGCCAACAAAACATATATCGCAGAAATCTGCGATTTTTTCAAGGAAAAAAATTAGTAAAACGCGAATTAATTTTGCCTTTCGCGCCATAAATTCGATTCGATTTTATTCCTATTTGGCGGCGTGCGAGGGAAATTTGGGGTGTGAATTTTGGGGGGACAGATGGCTTTGTCTTGATTTTTTTATCAATTTGTGGTATAATTCATTTATTCAGCGCGATGACCATGTGGTCGTCGTTTTTTTTATTTGTTCCCGGCGTGTCCGGGCTTTTTTTTATACAAAAAGGAAAATATCATGGCATCAAAAGACAATGCCCCCATGTCCCCGCGGCAATGGGCGACAAATGCGGTATCGACGGCGCGGACATTTATCCGGGCCAAGACCGGCGGCGCGTCCACATCCGCCCACAATGCCCAGGAATGCACCGGCGTTATCCAGGTTGGCGGATACATCAATTCGCGCGGAAACAAGGTGGCCCCATATGAACGAATTTGCCCGTATCACAATTCTGGCGCCGGACGCAGTGCGGCCGCGGTGGGGGCGGGCGCGACAAAATCGCCGGGCAATTTCGCCCTGCGCAACAGTTTTTCATCCGACCGCGCCAACGATCCCGATGACGTGGTGCGGTTAAAGCAAAACCTGGCCAAGATGAATTATTATCAGCCCGACCCCAACAGCGAAGAAGATGGCGAATTTCATGGCTATCCCAACGCGGCGCTGGTCAGTGCGATTAAACGTTTCCAGCAAGATAATAATTTACCCGCCAACGGCCAGATGACCAAGGGCGGGCCGACCGAACTGGCGTTAAACAGCAAATTTGAATCCCACGGCGCGCGTTTTGAATACCCCGTCAACACCGATAAAAAACAGGTGGCCGTGTTCGACGGCAAATCGCTGAGTCTGTATGAAAATGACAAGAAAATTAAATCCTGGGGCGGTGTTGCCGGCAAGAAAGATTATCAATCACCCCAATATCAGAATGTCGCGGACAAGGGACCGCTGCCGGCCGGCATGTATATTGCCCGACAAAGTGAATTGCATCATTATGACGATATGTCATGGATTGAACGGCGTGTCGCGCCGGTGGGGTTGTGGACGCGGTTCCCGGGGGGGGGCCGGACATCTTGGGGCAATGCAAAGGTATCGCTGGAACCCGCCACACAAAACCAAATGCACGGCCGCGGTGGATTTACCATTCACGGCGGCAAATATCCCGGGTCCAAGGGATGTATTGATTTAACATCCCAAATGGATGATTTTGTTCGTTGGTTTTCCAAAAATGGCAAGGATGTAATGATTCAGGTGAAATACGATTAAATCGGCCCCCAACAAAATAAAAACCACCAAACGGTGGTTTTGATTTTTGGCAGTGGCCTACTGTGTAATTCACGAACTGATAAAATCAAAGAATTGTTGCGTTTTGGTAAAGAACTTATACTATTTGTATCAAAAATATAACATATAATTATGGCAGTTGATGGTTTGCCCAAATGGTCAAACCATCAATTTATCATTATTTGTTTATATAAGTATAAAATTCGTTTTCTAAACAAGATTGTTTAATTTCAGATGCGTATCCCAATCCAGTATGTTTAATGGGGACATTGAAATATAAAGCGAACACTAAATCATCAATATAATCTTTTATTTGTTTTTGATATTCAAAATCAATTATAGGTAATGATTTTAATTCAGACAATCTGATTTCTGTTAATAAAGGATTTTCATTTTTATCAAAATAATTATCCATCAATGCTTTTTTCACCGGGGTAATATAATTATCTGGTATTTTTAATGTCAGCGTATCCAAATCCAGCTTATCGTTAACCACAGAAATTTTATTAAATTGTTGCATTTGAACACCATTGAAATCAATAATATCTCGTAAAGTTACTTTTTCTAAATCAAGCATTTGTTCGGTTGCCTTTATAACTTCACCTTTGATAAATTGATTTTCAGATGTAATTTTGGGTATGCGAATATATTGCTTGATGGACTTGATACCCAACAATATTGCTTGTTCATTTTCAGTTTTCAAATACGAATCAAAAATAAATTTTGATAATTTTGAATTTAAAATCGACAACAAATACTGAATTTCTGATTTATTATTTGAAGAAATTATTACCCAATTAAAATCAATCATAACTTTTTGGGCCGAAAAATAAAATCTATCAAAATTCATATATCCCCATAAAATTTTATATTTATTATTAAATATTTCTAAGCCCTGTGTCCCATTAGGAAAACGAATATAATCGTTAGAAACATAATCTTTTTTTACAGAGATATTATATTTATTTTTGTCTTTTTTGATTAACCTCCAATCATTATTGCCCACATTAATTTTGTCTTTTGCAAATACCAAGCCTTTATCAAACTGCACTTCATCATAATTAGATAGTTCAAATTTACGATACTCTTCTATGGATAAACTATTCTCACTGTATTTGGTTAGCAAGTCACGAACTATTTGTTTGTGTTTGATAAAATTCCAATTTTCTACACTTTGTTGTAAATCAGATTGTAATATTTCAAAAGTATTTTTGTTGTGACTGTTAAAATATTTTTCAAAATCATCTGATTGATTTTCGTTATATTCGTTATAATTGACAATTTTTATTTTGTGGTCAGCATTCGGCTTTTCTTTTTTGACAACGAAAATTAATGAAGATGTTGCAACTGGCTTATTTTGTTTTAAACCACGACCAACAAATAAATTACCACCAAATGTTATTATTTTTTCAATGGTTGTATTATTTGATAAATGATAACGCAACACATCCAAATCACTTGCGGTCAAAATTGTCTGTGGAATAATATAACAAATTTTCCCACCATCTTTTAATAACGCTAAACCTAATGCAATAAAAAACGCATATAAATTTGGTTTTGGTGAATATGTTTTGATTCTTCCTGGAACAGTATTTAAATTGACACCATATACGTTAGCCATCGTTATGGATGTATCTTTTTTATCTTTGATTTTTTTGGTCCACAACTGCTTTTGCTTGCAACATTCATTATATCCAATATACGGTGGATTTCCGATAATAAAGTCAAAGCGACCACGATGTCCATTTTTCTTTTGCAGTGATTCCATCATTTCCTGTAAATCTTTTTCATCGCGCATAAACGACGGATAATCAAGTGCCGATCGTTTTAAATGTGAAAATAAATCTATTTTTTCTTCTGCTGTTGCGTTTATTCCAACATCTAAAAATTCTGATATACTATCCTTGGTTTTAAATATTTTAAATTTATTATCAATCGGGTTTGTCCATTTATCAGTTACAAGTAAAGGCAACAAACGCATTAAAATGCTCATTTCTGCCAAATATAATGGAAATTCTTCTATGTCCAAACCAAAGATATTATTGTTTATTAATTCTTCAATATGTTTGGACATTGCTTCTGTATCATCATTAAAGGCACTGATTATTTTATCAACAGCACTATAAAGGAATGTTCCTGCTCCACAAGATGGGTCAATAATCGACATTTCGTTTGCGTTTTTACGACGTTTTAATGCTGATTCAGTATATCCCAATTCTTTTAACATAAAATTAACAACAGCAGGGTCAGTAAAATATTGACCTTTATTTTTATCTTGATATAAATCTTTCAAATAATTTTCATAAATAAATCCAAAAATTTCGTTTTTTAGGTTTGAAAAATCATATTTATTTATATAACTAATAATATCAAGCCATGGTGCAATATCGTTAATTTCTAACTGTCTATATAATAAATTCTTAGCCAATTTATCGGTAATTGATTCTTGTTCTTTTTTAAAGGGCATGTAAACATTTTTTGAAATAAAATCTGCAATTTGTGCAATATCTGTTGTTATAACACCATAGAAATCTTTATCTTTTACAGATTTTGAAATACGGCGCAACATAGTATTGTATTGTTCGGACAATTGACCGTATTTATTATCAACCAACACCTTATATAATATAAACTGAATCAAATATGAATATGATGTTTCAACGGCTAATTTTTCGTTTGATACTCCAAACAAATCAAAAGCACCAATATTTTTCATTTTGGTTTTAAATTTAGATATTAATTTAGTTGTATCATCGAAGAAACTTTTACGGTTTTCAGAATCGTTCAAAGAAAGTTTGGTTTCAAACATTTCAAGTTGTCCAGATGGGTTAAAAAGCTCAACATAATAGTTTTCTGGCTTTAAATAATCGCCCCAAAAAGCCATTAAATCTGTTGGATTGGAAAAAATTGTATCCAAAGTAAATTTAGTATATTTTCCACCACGGTAGAAACGCCATTCGAAACCATCTGTCAAAATACCATATTCTTTTGTATCCAATGCGGTTTGATATCGAACAAGTTGGTCTTCGCCCTCCTTAATACGGAGATAACATTTTGCTTCAACAGGTATTTTAATGTCAGGGTTTATATAAAGAACAAAATCGGGTCTGCCATTTTTATTTGCTACTGTATCATGAACAAATGAATATTTTTTGTTTTGATTCATTGCCAATAATTGCAAATTAAATAAATCTGAACTTTGGAAAACATCCGATATAAAATCGTGAACACCACCGCCAATTTCTTTCGTTTTATAACCTTCTTGATTAAGTTCCCATTTGTTTTTTAAATCGGATATAGAAATATTTGCCATTGATACGATTCCTTTTTTGATATTATAGCCAATATATATAATGTTTGTATACAATATTATGAAATAGGGGCTTGTTTTTTCTTTTTATAAAAGGTTTGTAAGTCAGCAAAACGATGTTCGATTTTTATATTCAACCGACGAACCGGTGAGAGTCTGGGAAAACAAAAATAAAAACCACCAAATGGTGGTTTTTATTTTTGGCAGCGGCCGACCAGATTGTAATTCCCACCGCATGGAATGCGGCGGGCCCCTTTCCGCTTGTACGGTTCAAACATCGCGTTGCTTGTTTTCACCAACGGCGCAGTCGAACTGTACCAGTTCTCATCTGGTATGGGGGGAAAATAAAAAACGACCCATCGGGTCGTTATTTATTTTGGCAGCCCCAACCAGATTCGAACTGGTGTTCTCGCCTTGAAAGGGCGGTGTCCTAGGCCTCTAGACGATGGGGCCAAAACTGCCGGTTACAATTCAACTTTCGTTAAATTGCTGGCTGATTATAACCGGCATTTTGGTCAATGTCAAGCGAATATATTTCTATTCGTTCACCGGCTGCGGGATTTCTGCAACCTGTTCAAAGACAATTTCTTGGCCGTCCGCATTTTTAATCGTCAGTTTGCTGTCGCTGATTTCATATGTGTCGGCGGTGTTCATGAATTGCAAGAACTGCTGTTCGACTTCCATTGCGGGTTGCGGGCCCATCATCATGGTTGTTGCCATGTTGCCGAACTTGATTTTATTGCCGTCCGCAATGTACGGCCCATTGTACAGATTCACAATCTGGCCGTGAACGGTCATGTCGTTCGGATCAAACGCCAGGGCAATGTTCACGCCGTTTTGCTGGGCCATGTAATTGGTCCCCTTTAACGCGTCGGGGTTCTGTTGGGCGGTGGAATTATCGCACGCCGCCAAAGCCGCCATCGCGCCCGCCAGGGCAAAATATTTTAAATTCATTTGTTTTCTCCTTTGGTCCTATGGTTGCAGTATAGCATACTTTTTTTCGGAATAAACTGATTTCGTATAATAACATTTTTGTGAATATTCCCATTTGGGGCGCAATGGCGGCGGGGAATTTATGGGCCGGGATTCTGTGACAGAACAAATAAAAAACACCGCCATGGGCGGTGAAAATCTCTGGCGGGATTGACGGGGCTCGAACCCGCGACCTTCTGCGTGACAGGCAGACGCTCTAACCAAACTGAGCTACAACCCCAGAGCTTTCGTATCTTAACCTGTTGTTGGAATAAATGCAAGTGGTTTTTTCATAAAATTTTAATTTTCCGCAAACGGGCCCGCGATTAAAAAATCCCGGTTATACCGGGATTCATTAACGCTTAGTTGCAGCTGCCAATGATTTTGGAGATAGAGATATCTTTGTGCAGCAAGAAATCATATTCACAGTTGCCGGATTTATAAGAACCAGTGCACGCCGCCAAAGTCATGACAGCAAACAGGGCCAACATTACTTTTTTCATTTACTTCTCCTTTCGTTAAAAAAGCATGCTGTGATTATATCCCCATCCACGTGTGTTTTCAAGTTTTTTATAGGGAATTTTGCACCCACTGGATTGTGCGCGGGGTGATAATGATTACGTCGAACCGGGCATCGCCCCGCCATTGCGTGCGACACAGATATGTTTCCGCCGCCGCGCGCAGACGCGCATTTTGCCGCACCGTTATCGCGTCCCAGGCATCAGTCGGGGTGGGGCGATATTTAACTTCGCAGAAAATAATTAAATTCCCCCGCCGGGCGATGATATCAATTTCCGCGCGGCCTGTGTGGCGTCCGGTAATGTAACGCGTTTTCAAAATGCGAAACCCATGGATGCGCAAATACATCCGCGCCCAGAATTCCGCCCGCAAACCGGTTTTATATGTGGAACAGTTTTTAAAAAGCATACGGTTTGGCATGAAAGTTTTCGCGGGCCTGTTGCACATTCTTGGCCGCGTCGGTGGAAAAACGACCCATGTCCACCAAATCCAGTGACCCGTAATACGCCGTCATCATGGGGTCGTACGCATTGCTGGTGGTAATCCATTTGTCCGTGCCGGAATTGGGCGCGGCGTATTTATCCAAAACATTTTGCCAGAATGCCAGAATCTTTTTTTCGCGTTGGTTGGCGAATTTTTCCGCGTCCCCTTCGACGTCGTTCACGTCATTGGTGTACACCACGCGCCACACGACATTGTCGGTCGCATTGCTGGTGAAATAAACGACAATTTCTTCGCCCGTGGTTTCGCGCACCAGATGCAATTCGGACGCATACAGCAATCCCCGATTGCGCGCCAGACTGTTGATACATTTTTCCAATTCCGCCGGGACATAAATTCCCTGTTGCCGGCATTCGTAATCCAGGTTGTATTTCCAATCCTTGGCAATGGTATAAATAATGCTGTTTTTCTGGCGGGGGGCGTATAATCCCTTGGTCTTAAAGAACAGTGTTTGCACATCTTCGAATGCCATGCCCAGCATGATGCCCGCGATGTCAAAACCCGCAACATTGACCGCCCCCGCGTCCGCATTCAGTGTGACCGGGCCCGCATTGATGTCGGCATCCGCACTGTCAACGATGGCGAAATTTTCAAATGAAAAATCATCCGCCGCGTGCGCCGATGTCGCCGCACAAATTACCGATAAATACAAGACAAAGCGTTTTAACATTTTCATTGTGCCCTAGTTCAGGTTTTGCGCCACGCGTTCCACGCGGAATTTAAAGATGGCCGCCGGGTCGCCCCCCCGGTCCAGGTATTCGCGAACGTCGAACGGTTTGCCCTGCATCGTGTCGCGCAATTCTTTTTCAAATCGAACCTGTAAATAAATCACGCCGCGCGTTGTGGTCGGGCGCGCCGCCATATCGTTCGGGGTGTCCCATGTTTTTAATTCATAGACAACCGTCCAATAATCACTGCCGGTGGGTTTTAAAATTTCGTCCGCAACGTGGACGGTGCGCAACACGTGCGCGTCGGCCAATCGTTCGATGACGGGTGCCTGGTCATTTTTCCATTCATTAAATACATCGGGCGACGACAACATGGACAAAATACTGCCGCGGCGGGTGCGTTGGGCGATATCTTCGGCGTCGGGCGTGATATAGAAATATTCGGTAACGAATTTTTTAATCAGTGTTTCCAAAATCGTGTCGGCCGACAATTGGTCGATGGACAGTGGTGTCCCGATGCGCGCGGCGGACAGATTGTTCGGCTGAAAAATAAAGGGTTGGACGGTAAATTTATCGCCCGCGTCATACAGTGCGCCCGCAAAATACAATCCCGCCCCCGTCACCAGCAACAGGGCCAAACCGGCGAAAAACATAATTAATTTCTTCATCAGTTCATCCGATACGCGTTAAAGTCTGCGATATAGAATCCCATTGTTGACGGATAGTATTTGGTGTTTCGGGCCACCTTGACAAAGGCCTGAATCTGCATGGGGGCGCCAATTGACGACACAACGGTTGCGCGCACGCGAAACGTGCCGCCCATGTCCGTGATTTCACCGGCCGGTGTAATGGATAATGTCGCCGCGTCCACCGACCAGGTTTCGCCCCGCGCGGCGCGCGCCATATAATCATCGACCACGTTATATGTAAATTGGTTAAACACGTCATCGCCCGCGCCGCAATAAATCGCGCACAGCCGCGTCCCAAACAGCAACGCGTCGCCCGATGCGCATTCGTCGCGGTTGCATTTGCGCCATGCCGCGTCGTCATCGGGTTCGCCCGATATCCGGAACCAGTTTGTGACGTATTTGCCGACAACGGATTCCTGGACGGTGCGCAGGGCCGAATATTCCAATTGCGGGCCGTTTCGACCGACGATGGTCCATGTGCCGGTTGTGGGATTAATTGAAATCATAAACGGGTCCAGACGCCGCGACGCGCCCGCCCACAACAGCAATCCGCACAGACAGATAATAATGAAAAAGGCAATCAACGTCCAAACGGCCATCACCCGCGACAAAGCAATGCGCGGTCCGGCCGGAAATGCGGGCGTTTCAAAATTGCCTGGGTAATCCAATCTGTCCCCCCTGTGGATGGATGTAAATGCGGGTGGTTTTAATGCGTTATGCCTGGTACACCATGATACAGGCGCACGGGCTTAACTTTAATTCATTTGTGTCATAACCGACACCCACCGGTTCGCGGTCATATACCTGGCCGCAACCGGCCAGCGCCACCGCCACCAACACGCCCAAGATAATTTTTTTCATACCATTTCCCCCTTTCTTTTGGGGCCGACGGCCCCATTTGGATGCTTAATGGGATTGTAGTAAAAATCGCCGGACTGCGTCAAGCTTTAAAACAGTATGTCTATACAAACCTGTTGACAATTTGAAATAAAGGGCTACTATTTATTGCTATTTAAAAACCCGGGGGATATTAAACATGTCAGACGGTGACCGACGCAGAATTGACAACGTTTCGCTGAAATATTTTGATGATGCACACCAAATTTTGGACCGGCGGGGCCGGCCCCTGGCTAATGTTTATTGGGCGCGCGTACCGCGGCCGCTGGAATCGGTGGGCACGGCGTATATGATTCATGGTTACGGCGGCAGTCCGATTGAACCCTGTATGAAATTGCCGATGCAGACCGCATTGAAAAACGGTTTCGATGTTGTTGCCGTCGAAGGGGCGGCATTATCCGCAACCAGCGGTGCCGACCATAAAATTTCAGACATGAATCTGGCGCGGCAAAAACTGGCCATGTTGCGCGGGTTGACATTTGCCCGGGAATTAACAGATTTAAACCAGTCTTATAAAATTGCATGGCCGCATTCCATTTCATGCCGGGCGTTGGCCGATTTGATGGTGCTTGTCCCCGAAGTGCGCGCGTATTTTGACGAAATCGTGCTGAACAATCCGTATTTTATGCCGCCGTCGCGCGTTCAACGGACCCAGGAAAAATATTTATCCCGCGATCCGTCGGGCAAAATGTGGCGGACATTGTTGACACGCGCCAGCAAGCAAATGCGCCAAATTGAAAATGTTCAATACAGCGTGCCGACATGCCTGTACAATTTGTCGATTCCGTTGCCGGCACAATGGCGCGCCACCGCCACGTCGATGGAAAATCTGGCGTATGCGATGTCTTCGTATCTGGGGGCGGTTCGTCTGTATTTCGTATTGGGCAGTGCCGATGATATGGCCGAATATGATTTGAACGTGCGTCTGTACGATGGGGTGCACGCCACGAACAAAGAACTGATGGTCATCCCCGGCGCAAATCATTCGTTTGAAAACGCGCTGGAATCATATGGGACATGCACGCAAAAAATTTTTGCCGACATCCGGTCGCGTCGTTTGATGCAATATTAAAAAACGCGGGAATTTCCCGCGTTTTTTATTTGCCATTTATCCATCAGAACTGTGTTTCGAACGATAACAAGAACCGCTGTTCCCGGTCGTATTTGTTCATCTTTAACGGCCAACCCCATGAAAAGTTCATCGGCCCCATCGGTGTGTTCCAATAAATCCCGACCCCGACAGATGTGCGCAAATCTTGGTCGATTTTGTTGGGACGGCCGGCGAAATAATCTTCTTCTTTTGGTGGTTTGCCCAAAATACCGTAATCGGCGAAAACAAATCCTTTGACCTGGTATTCATCGGGGATAAAGATGGGAAAGTTCAACTGTGTTGACCCGTTGATTTTCCACAGCCCACCCAAAGAATAATTGGTATATGCCCAGTTGCGCGACCCAACGCCCGCAACGTCAAACCCGCGCAGCGATTCCCCGCCCAAGAAATAACGGTACACGCGCGAAATATAATCCCCGCCAATTGATTGCAAGATTCCCAAATCCAGCGATGAACGCAATTGCCAGCGGTCATCCCAGAAATTCACAAACCCGATGACATCCGCGCTGTATCGCATGAATGTTTCGGTGCCGCCAAAACCGGTATATGCAATACCGATATTTCCAACGACCCCGGTGTGGGTGTTTTGTTCAAAATTGGTGTCCAGGTTATGGTATCTGAAATTTGTGCCCAACGTGTACAGATTGGCGGTCTGCCATCCCGACGATTGGATATCGTAATTTTGGTCAAACGATGCCGACAGACGCAGTGTCTGGGACCAATGGTCGGTCAGTTTCCAGCCCATGCGCCCGGATACCGCCAATGAATCCCGGTCATAGCCAAAGCTGCCCAGGGACGAATAATCATACATGGTGTACGACACGTCCACGCCGCCCGACAACGCCCGGCCGAATAAATACGGTTCGGTAAAGCTGAATAATGCCTGTTTCTGATATTCGGCGATGGACCCGCGCAATTGCACAATCTGGCCGCGGCCCATAAAGTTGTTTTCGGTAATCCCGGCATCAACCATGAACCCGTTGATGTTGGACCATCCAAACCCGCCGGACAATTCACCGGTCGGTTGTTCTTCGACCTTTACATCCAGGTTCATCATGTTGGCGTCCGCGATGCGGGTCGGAATCATCTGCACGTCTTTGAAGTAACGGGTGCGCATTAAACGCTGGCGTCCTTCTTCGATTGTTTGCAGGGAAAACGGATCGCCCGCGCGCATCGGCAACAATTGTTCAATCACCGTGTCAAACGTGCGCACATTGCCCAGAATGTTAATGCTGTTCAAATAAATGCGGTTTGTTTTTTGCAGCTTGAATTCCATGTCGATGGTTTGGCTGTCATCATGCTTGACCGGGACGGGTTCAACATTGATGAACGCGTATCCGTAATCGGCCACCGCCCCGCGCAGGGCGACCATCGTTTCTTCGACCAGGTCAACGTTATACGTGTCTTTTTCCGACATTTTCAGTGCATCGTTCAAAACTTCGTCCGGGACATCGGGGAACGGGTTATCGACACTCAGTTTGCCGAATTTGTATTTTGCCCCTTCGTCCACGGTGAATGTGACGGAATAATATTCGCGGTCGGGGGTGAATTCGCCGGCGGCATTTTTTACCTGGAAATCGACATATCCGTTACGCAGGTAAAATTGGCGCAACATTTGCTGGTCGTATAAAATGCGGTCTTCGTCGAAAACATCGAACTGGGTCATAAAACGCCACCACGCGTGTTCGCGCGACAACAGTTCCCCGCGCAGCGTGCGACTGCTGAATTTTTTGTTCCCGCTGAAATTAATATCGCGGATGTATGTCGGATGACCTTCTTTGATTTCATAGACGACGTTCACACGGTTGTCCGACAGCTTTATCTTTTTGGGTTCGATTTTGGTGCCAAAAAATCCCTTGCGCTGGTAAATGGTCAACATGCGCTGAACGTCGGCACCAATGACGGATTCATCGTATGACGCGCGTTCCTTTAACCGGATTTCCTTTTTCAAATCGTCGGTGGAAATATCATCGTTACCTTCGACGGTGACACGGGATACGATGGGCGCTTCGGTGACATTAATCTTTAACACGTCGCCGGACATGCGGACATCGATTTTGGAAAAATACCCGCTTTCCTGTAATTTCTTGGCAATCTGGTTGACGTTTTCAGAATTTAAATTCGACCCGATTTTCACGTCTGACAAAATCCGGATGGATTCCGCGTCCATGCGGCTGTTGCCGGCAACATCAATGCGCGACACGGTGGCGCCATGCGTTGCCATCGGCATTTGCCCGACCGTCAACGCCACCAAAGAAATGGCCGCCCCGCGATAAAATAAATTGTTGTGGTTTGTCATCAGAATCTTTCCCCGTTCTTGGTTTATCGCAGGCCGAATACACGTGCCAGGTCATTCCACATGGTCAATGCGAACATGGCGGCAATCAAAATCCACCCGCACAAAATCGCAATTTCCATGCCACGTCCGCCCAGTTTACGGCGTGTGATACCTTCTATAATCAAAATCAGCAGATATCCCCCGTCCAACACCGGCAACGGCAACAGATTAATCACCGCCAAATTCACCGACAACAACGCGATGATGGACAGCAATGCAAAGAATCCCATGGCCATGGCCTGGCCGGAAACCTCTGCAATGGTGATGAACGACCCCAACTGTTTGGACGAACGTTCGCCGGTGACAATTTGTTTTAACACCACCAGCAATGTTTTCGATTGGTGATATGTTTCACGCGCCCCGGAATAGATGGCACCCCAAAGGCCCTTTTTGCGGAATTCGGTTTTGCTGCCGTCGGCAATCAGCCCCCAACGTTCGGCGGGGCTTAACTTTACCTGGACCAGTTTTTCGCCGCGCACCACCAACACGTTTGCATCGCGGTTGGCCGCCAATTCCTTGGCAATGATTAATTCGCCCCAATTGGTGATTTTTTCTTCGTCGATGCGGACAATGGTGTCGCCCGGTTTGACGCCGGCCTTGAACGCGACGGATTCCTGGATTACTTGGCCGATGACGGGCAATTGGACGTTTTTCGGCTGGAACATAAACAGTGCCGAATAAATCCCCCACGCCAATATAAAGTTCATCGTAACGCCCGCCGCGATGATGATAAATTGTTTCCATGCGGGCACCGACAGGTAATGGCCACGCTTTTTGTCCGCGGGCAGGGCGGCGTATTTTTTACGGTCGAACATATCTTCTTGGCCGTAAATGGAAACATAGCCCCCCAATGGCAGTGCGGCGATTTTCCACATGGTTCCGCGGCGGTCATGCCATTTGATTAATGCCGGACCAAATCCGATGGAAAAAGTATTTACGCGTACCCCCGCCCAGCGTGCCGCCAAAAAGTGCCCCAATTCGTGCACAAATACCACAACACCCAAAACAATTAACAACGCGACAATGGTCAAAAGCGTATTCATTTTTCCTGTTTCCTTACCTTTCCATGGCGCCGCGGCGCCGCATTTTTTACATCATCACCAACCAAACCAACGGCAACACGTAAATCCACCCGTCAAAGCGGTCCAATACACCGCCGTGACCGGGGATAATGTTGCCAAAATCTTTTATCCCGATGCGCCGCTTAATCCAGCTGGCCGTCAGATCGCCATATTGCGACAGCAACGCCACGCTGATGCCAATCCACATCAGTTGCGGCAAAAATGTGTCCGTCCCCAGCAATCCGTACATCACGGCCATAAATGTGCCGCATGCGATGCCGGCGATTTGCCCGGACCATGTTTTGCCCGACGACAGACGTTCCCACATTTTGTCGCCGCCCAACAGACGCCCAAACAACCACGCGCCAATGTCGGCACCACAGATAATCATCAGCAACAGCAACACAATCCACGGCCGCATGGCAACCGTGTTCATCGCCATCAGCATTAAAAACAGCCATGCCAAAAACGCCCCGAAAATCAGGCCGTTTTTATTTTCTTTTAATTTGGCGCGATTGCGGCGCATGACCAAAACAAATTCGCCAATCATCATGATGACGACCGCGCATCCCAACCACCGTACGCCCGGCAAACCAAAGTATTGCAGCGCCGCCGCGCCCCCCGCCACCGCGGCCATTACCGCGCCCGCGATGACACGCAAAGTGCTGTTGGATAATTGTGTTTTCATTTCTTTTTCCCTGAATAATTGGCCTTTTTCCCGCCGCCAAAGCGCCGGTCGCGACCCGCAAATTCATCCAGCACATGCTGCCACAATTTTTCAGATTTAACCAAATCGGGCCAATGCTGGGGCAAAAACAGTAATTCCGCGTACGCCAGTTTCCACAACATAAAATTGGAAATGCGGGATTCATTGCTGGTGCGGACCATCAAATCGACCGGCAACAAATCGCCCGTGTCCATCATCGATTCGAATGTGGCGCGGTCCACCGGGGCGCCGGCCGCGATGGCGTTGTTGACCGCATCGATGATTTCATCCTGGCCGCCGTAATTTAATGCAAAGACCACCGTCCCGCCGGTGTTTTCGGCCGACGCATCTTCCAGTTTATCGCACAGTGCGGCCAGCCGCGCCGGCAAACGGTCGCGGGAACCGACAACGCGATAACGCAAATTTTTTTCCAACGCATGTTTCAGATTCTTTTTCAATTCGGTATAGAACAGATTCATCAAGAATCCGACTTCTTCGTCCGAACGGGTCCAGTTTTCCGTGGAAAAGATAAAGAACGTAATCGTCGTGACCCCGCGTGCCATGAACCAATCGACCAGATTTTCAAAGTTGGAAATTCCGGCCTGGTGCCCCATCAGTGGCGGCAACCCGCGGTTTTCAGCCCACCGACGATTCCCGTCGCAAATAAATGCGATATGCTGGGGGATGCGGGCATTGGCTGCGGCCGCGGCTTTCTTTTTTGTAAAGATTTTAAACATATGTATCGCCTGCGATTCGGATTTGTGACCTAGACAGACATAATGTCTGCTTCTTTTTGTTTCGCCAATGCGTCAACTTCGCCGGCGCGGGATTCAAAAACCTTTTGCAAATCGTCTTCGTAACGGCGCTGGTCATCTTCGGAAATATCTTTGTCGGTGACGGCGCGTTTGATTTTGCCCATGGCATCCTGGCGGATATTGCGCATGGAAATCTTGGCTTCTTCGGCGTATTTACCGGAAACCTTGACCAGTTCTTTGCGGCGTTCTTCGGTCAACGGCGGCAGATTCAGACGGATTACACCACCCGCGGTCATCGGATTCAGCCCCAGGCCCGAATCCCGAATGGCTTTTTCCACGGCGGGTGCGTTTGTGATGTCCCAGACGGTGACCGACAAAGTCTGATTATCTGGGGCGGATACGGTTGCCACCTGGTTCAGGGGCATTTCCGCGCCATAAACGGATGCGCGCACGCCATCCAACAGGTGAACCGACGCGCGACCGGTACGCAAACCGGCAAATTCATTCTTTAAAACATCGATGGTTTGAAGTGTTTTTTGTTCAACTTCGGCCTTTAAAGCAGCATAATCCATAAAAATCTCCTATAACTTGTAAAAAGATTAGCAAATTGATTTGACATTTGGCAAGAAGAAATATAGAATAAGCATCCGCATGGGGTTGTAGCTCAGTTGGTAGAGCACTTGCATGGCATGCAAGGGGTCGTCGGTTCGAGTCCGATCAGCTCCACCAGAATTCAATGGAACGAATGTTCTGTGAAGTATGGCGGATGTAGCTCAGTTGGTTAGAGCACCGGTTTGTGGTACCGGTTGTCGCCGGTTCGAATCCGGTCATCCGCCCCATAAATAAAAGGCCCGCGCATGCGGGTTTTTTATTTATGGGTTGTGGTGCCGTGATGAAAACCGCCCGGTTCGCCCACGCCGTTGGTGAAAACAAGCCTTGCGCCGTTTGAACCATACAAGTGGAAAGGGGCCCATCCGTCGCATTGGCGACGTATGGGAATTACAATCCGGTCATCCGCCCCATAAATAAAAGCCCCGCGTATGCGGGTTTTTTATTTATTCACCGTGTCATCTGCACCCCCATTGTCATTGCGAGCAAGGCGCAGGCAGCGCCGCCGCGTGGCAATCCAGGAAAACAACAATATTTATTATTCACTGGATTGCTTCGTTACACTCGCAATGACAAAGAAGATAAAGGGCACAGTCAAAAAAAATCCCCCGACCGGTGGGGGATTTTGGGTCCCGCCATTTGGGTTATCCCCAATCAGACCCCGGCATATTGGAATAGGAAAATTCAATACGCCCATCCAATTGGTCCGGATGCCAGGGCATCCGGACAACGGCGGGATTGGTGTTTTTGATGCACGCATACTATACGGGATTATAGAGTCTATTATGCAACACCAAAAACAAAAACCACCAGTTAATGACAGGTGGTTGGAGGTTCTAAACTACCATAAAGGAATAGCACGGTTTATTTAGTATATTCACCGTCCTCCAACCAGAATGGTTAGAGTATTTATCATGCCCTGGCACGATACCTTTATGTTAGAGGTTTAGAAGCCTCATACTGATTTTGGTCATTAAATCAGTACACTGATAAACTATCATATTTGTGAAAACATGTCTAGAAAAAAACACACCCTAAATTTTGGTGGGGTTGGACAGTCTAAACTATCATAAAGGTAATAGCGTAGCTTATTTATATATATCGCCACCCATCCAACCCCATATTTAGAGTTGATTGTACCGTATAATAAAACGGCCCTTTATGTAATGGGTTTAGATGCCCAATATCAGCAACACGCCAATACGGGATTTATTATATATGATTTTTTTACAAATTCCAGAAATAAAAAGCGGCTGGATGTTAAGAACTACTTATACAATAGCACGACTTATTCAACATATTCGTCGTCATCCAACCATAACAGGTGATTGGGGGTTACAAACTATCATAAAGATAATAGCACGGCTTATTCAGTATATTCACCGTCCCCCAACCATAAAAGGCGGTTGGGGATTGCAAACTACTATTAAGAATAGCACGGTTTATTCAGTATATTCACCGTTCCCCAACCATAAAAGTGGTTGGAGATTAAGACCTACTGTCAAGCAGATAGAGTGACTTATTTGAAACGAAGTTCTTATTCACCACTCTCCAACCATAAAAGTGGTTGGGGCTTCTAAACTATACCAATGATATAGAGTGACTTATTTGGAACAGAACCTTATTCGTCACACCCCAACCATTTGTATTATATACATTTTGTGGGCAATTGTGTAATTTATTTTTGGATTGCTTCGTCCCGCGCCCACGCAAACGCATGTTTGCGTGGGGCCCGATTACACTCGCAATGACAATGGGGATAATGGGCCCGGTCTTAAACAAAAAATCCCCGCGGGTGCGGGGATTTTTATTGGGATGATTATTTAATCAATTTGCCCATCGCAACCGCCGTGTCGCCCATGCGGTTCGAAAAGCCCCATTCATTATCATACCATGCCGTCACATGGACCAGACGATCGCCCAGTACCTTGGTCTGGGACGCGTCAAAGATGGAACTGTGTGCGTCGCCGGTAAAGTCAATGGAAACCAACGGTTTGTCGTTGTAACCAAATGTTTTCGACGATGCGGCGCGCATGGCGGCGTTGATGTCGTCAACCGTGGCGTCTTTTTCCAGGTTCACAACCAATTCAACAACCGATACGTCCGGGGTCGGAACGCGGATGGCCATACCGTCCAGTTTGCCCGCCAATTTCGGCAGAACCAGGCCGATTGCCTTAGCCGCGCCGGTGCTGGTCGGAATCATCGACAGCGCCGCCGCGCGTGCACGACGGAAATCTTTGTGGTTTTTGTCCAACAACTGTTGGTCCCCGGTGTACGCATGAACCGTTGTCATCCAACCGGAAATAATGCCGTATTTTTCGTCCAGAACCTGGGCCACGGGTGCCAGACAGTTTGTTGTGCACGATGCGTTGGACACAATTAAATCGGTCGATTTCAATGTGTCTTGGTTAACGCCATACACGATTGTCGCATCGGCGCCGGCAGACGGGGCGGATACCAATACGCGTTTCGCGCCCGCGTCCAGGTGAACGCGCGCCTTGTCCGCGGCGGTGAAAATACCCGTGCATTCCATCACGATGTCAATCCCCATTTCGCCCCAGGGCAATTTGGTCGGGTCTTTTTCCGCTATACATTTAATCTTTTGATTGCCAACGATGATGTAATCGCCGTCCAATTTCACGTCCATCGGCAATTTACCGTGCACAGAATCATATTCTAACAGATATGCGTTCTGCTGCGCTGGGGCCAAATCGTTGACGGCAACGAATTCAATATCATCGCGACCAGATTCCAGGGCGGCGCGCAAAACCAAGCGACCAATGCGGCCGAACCCGTTAATAGCAACTTTTACTTTTGACATTTTTCTTCCTTTTTTGTTTTCTTCAAACGGTACTATCATGGCACCATTTTTTCGTGAACACAATCTTAAAATGATGTCGGTTGCAAATTTCAAATTTGCGCCGTATAATCGGGCCATGATTGCAACATCTGTTATTATCGCCGGTCCCACCGCATCGGGCAAATCCGATTTTGCCCACCGTTTGGCATTGCGCACGGGCGGCGTTATCATTAATTGTGACAGTGTGCAGATTTACCGCGGAATCGAAAATATCGCGGCCAGTCCATTTGCCGGACGGCCCATTACGCCCGATATCGACGGCGTGCCGTACCGGTTGTTTTCCATATTACCGTTGACCCAGCAAATCAGTGTGGCCGATTATCTGGACCGCGCGCGCGCGCAATACGATGCGGCGATTGGGGCGGGGCGGTTGCCCATCTTTGTGGGGGGGACGGGATTCTATATCAACGCGATTATAAATGGTTTGTCGCCGATGCCCGATGTATCCGATGATGCGCGTCGCCGGGCGCGCCATATGGTCGAAACGGATGGCGACGCGGTGCGCGCCATGTTGGGCGAACAATGCCCCGCCGACCCACAGCGCATGGCGCGCGCGTTGGAAGTGTTGTTGGAAACCGGCCAGCCGCTGGCCCATTGGCAACAAATGCCGCGCCGGGGGGCGATTGTGCCGCGGCCGGTGCGCATCCTGATTAATCCGCCGCGCGATATATTGGCCGCGCGCATTGCCGCCCGTATTCCACAAATGATGGATGGCGGCGCATTGGACGAAGCGCGCGCCGTCATCGCCAGTGGCTGGGACGAACGCCGCGCCATTGGCGCCGGCGAATTGTGCCGATTTTTACGCGGGGAAATTGATGCCGACACATGCAACCAAAATTGGATAACGCGCACCAATCAGTATGCCAAGCGTCAGCGGACCTGGTTCCGGACGCAATTTGATGCCGATATTGAAATAACAAACGCGCCGACTGATGATGATATCGACGCGCTGGTTCAACGTTTATAAATAATCACAATTATTTTGTACGTTTTTGGGATTTACCGGCCATTGTCGCCATTTGATTGCGCGCGTTGTTGTAACGGTTCGCAATATCCTGGGGCGTGGGGGCGGTCGGTTTTGCGCTGAATTGCCGCGGGGACGCGTATTGTTGCGCGTATGAATCACGCTGAGCACGTTTTTGCGCCTGGATATTCAACAGATGTTGTATATATCCGAAATTGTCATACAATTCGGCATGCAGATTTTTGAACGCCTTTTTCCGGGTGGGAACGTCGGGCGACAGCATGCAAAATTTTGCCAGATAATCCGCCATCAGACGTGTTAACGCCAACAGAAAGCGCGGGTCGGTGGATGCGCTGTCGCGGCTGTCCAACAGACGGATGAACATTTTGGATTTCAAAATCAGAAATTCTTCGATTTCTGGGGTCCATTTAATAATGTTGCGCCATTGTTTGCCGTGCGTCTGTACAGACGTATATGATGGGCCATATTCTGCCATGACCAATTCGGTAATGTATGCGGTATAGTTTTTGCTGAACATCCGGGTGGCCGCGGATGATTTGTTGAATTGATGTTGTGTTGCCATAAATGTCCCCTTGGGTTGGGATGGTTAATCAATGTGTGGACAAAATCATGGTACAGGATTTTAATCTTTTGTCAACTTTTTATATTCCCGGATAACGACGTCCTGGATTCCGGATTGACGCATGGCCGTTGAAAACGCGACCGTGTTGTCGAATTCCGTCTGTAACGTGCCCCATCCTGAATATTCCCAGTCAATCAGACCCACAATATCCATCGTTTTGGGATTGACAATAATATTGTTGCAAATGTCGTTGTGATTCCACCCATCGCCATCACCAGATTTCAAATCGGCGATTTCGGCCGGGTCACTGGTGTGTACGGCGTGGATAAAGCGCGCGATTTGCCGCCCCCATTTTTCGCGATGACGCATAATGGTACGGCGGGAAAATCGATTTAAATTCTGGCCCGGGATAAAGTCGTATTTATAAAACGTCAGCCCGTCGGATTCGATAATGTCAATGTTGGGAATGGCGATGGGCGAAATCCCGGAAAATGCGTCCGTAATGCGTTTTTCCCGGATGATTTTATCGACGCGCGCGCCACCATCAAAAGATTTGCGTATTTTAAAGACGTATTTGCGGTCAACGATAAATCCGATGTTCCATCCGCCCTTTACCATTTTGACATGGCCGAACGGCATGTTGGGGAACGCATGGCGCAACGCCCGATATTTGCGCCGAAAATCGTATAATTGAACCACGCGCAGATTTTCACGCCAACGCGGAAACGGCACCAGTGATGTTAATAAATCACCCAACGTAAAAAAGAATTTCATCATGGCGGCCCGCTTTGCTGTAAATTTTTTATCTGCCGGTATAAATGGTATTGAAAAAATCATAAAAAACAAGTACTTTGTCATTCATGTTTAATGCCGGCGATATTGTCAAAGTCTTAATCCCCAACGTTGTCAACGCGGGGTATGATTATCGTTTGACGGCGCCCGCGGATATTGGGGCACTGGTCCGGGTGACGGTGATGATGCGCCCGTATGTCGGGGTGATTATCGGACCGGGCGACAGCAATTTGCCGCCCCAGAAAATTAAATCTGTGTCCGCCGTGCTGGATGGGCGGATGTCGGCGAACGATTTGCGCTGGATTCATAAAATGGCCGATTGGACCATGATGGCGCCGGGCGCGGTTCTGCGATTAATTTTGAATGTGCCCGATGCGTTTGCCCCGCCGCGGGTGGAACAATTATATACATGGGCCATCGCGGATGGAACCCGAATGACGACCCAGCGCCAGATGGTGGCCGATGCCTTTGCCGCCAATGATAACGAAGCCATGTCGGCCGCCGACGTGCAAAATATTGCGCATGTCGGGGCGTCGGTTGTGCGCGGGTTGATTAAAAGTGGTAACTTGGTCCCGGCCGATGTGCGTCCGCGCGCCGACAATCAATTTGTGTATCAGTATTTGGATACCGGGGCCGTTACCTTGAACACGGACCAGGCCGCCGCCGCCGCCGTATTGGCCGGGTGCATTGATGCGGGCGGATTTTCAGTTAATCTGTTGGATGGGGTTACCGGTTCGGGCAAGACCCAGGTGTATTTTGACGCCCTGTGGCGGGCATATGCGCGGGGGGCGTCGGTGTTGCTGATGATGCCGGAAATCGCCCTGACGGCGCAGTTTATGGACCGGTTTGCCGCACGATTTGGCGCGCCGCCCGTCGTATGGCACAGTAATTTAACCGCCGCGCGGCGTCGTGAAATTTGGCGCGGGGTGATGGCGGGCGATATTCGCGTGGTCGTCGGCACGCGCAGTGCGCTGTTTTTACCGTGGCAGAATTTGGGCCTGGTCATTATTGACGAAGAACATGACGGGTCATATAAACAGGAAGATATGGGAAATTACCACGCCCGTGATATGGCGATACTGCGCGCGGCGATTGCCGGTTTCCCCGTTGTGTTGGCCAGTGCCACGCCCGCCGCGGAAACGCTGGAAAATGTTGCGCTGGGCAAATACGGGCGGTTGCGGTTGACGTCACGGTTTGGCGGGGCGCAAATGCCCGATATCCAAACCATTGATATGCGCGGGGGGCGCGCGGCGGATTATGTTGTGGCCGGTGATGACGCGGCCCGGCCCGGCATGTTGTCGGCGCCACTGTGCGATGCAATTGGCGAAACATTGGGGGCGGGGCAACAGGTAATGCTGTTTATCAACCGGCGCGGTTTTGCCCCCATTGTGCAATGCCGCCATTGCGGCTGGGCGGCCCAGTGCCCCGATTGCAGCGTGGGCATGACGTACCACAAACGGCTGGGCAAATTACTGTGTCATATGTGTGGGCGAACGGCCCCATTGCCCAAAACGTGTCCCGATTGCGGCAATGATGTGACCATGCGCGGCGCGGGTCTGGAACGCATAGAAGAAGAAGTCACCGCCAAATTCCCCGGGGCGCGCACGGCCCTGGTGTCCAGTGATACCATGCTGTCGCGGGCGGCGCTGGAACGATTGGTGCACAAAATGGAAGATGGCGAAATCGACATCATCATCGGCACGCAAATCCTGGCCAAGGGGCACCATTTTCCGAACCTGACCTTGGTCGGGGTGGTGGACGCGGACATGGGATTGTACGGCACGGATTTTCGCGCCGCCGAACACACATTCCAACAATTGTTCCAGGTGGCCGGCCGGGCGGGGCGGGGGGCAACACCCGGGCGCGTGCTGATGCAGACGTACCAGCCCGAACATCCCGTGATGACGGCAATTTGCGCGGGCGCGCGTGATGAATTTATGGCGTCCGACATGGCCGCGCGGCGATGCGCCCAGATGCCCCCGTACGGCCAGCTGATTGCATTAATTGTCGAAGGGCAGAAAGAATCCACCCTGCAATCATTTTGTGCCCAATTGGCGGCGGCCGCGCCCGCGATGCGCGGTGGTAAAATCATGGGGCCGATTGCGGCGGGTGTTTACCAGATTCGCAATTGGTATCGGATGCGGTTTTTGGTATCGGGGCCCGTGCGCGCGAATTTACAGCCCGCCGTACGCCAATGGTTGTCGTCGGTGCGCGTGCCGGCAAACATCCGGATAAAGGTGGATGTAAATCCCCAAAATTTCATGTAAAAAACGGCAGATGTCCAGATGGAATGGGGGGCGAAACATTCATCTAGGAGAGAGAAAGTTTATTCGCCCCCTGAAAAAGCCCGCCTTGACCGGAAGGTGGGCTGGAGGGTAGAAACTACCAGCAGATAGTGCGGTGCCTTGGAACGAAGGTTCTTATAACGACCGCCCTCCAACCCATCTGTTGGAGGCGTTACGTCGCCTGTGGACGCTGCTGGCGGGGTTTCTACACCCCGTGACAGTGGTCATAATCTGTCACGACCACAATTATACATATTTTGGATGTTTTTTCAACAAGTTTATGGGAATCTTTTCCGTTTTTATTCCGGTGGGCGTTGCTATTTTTGTTTTTCGCGGGCGGCCTGTTTCATTTTGGCCATGCGTTCTTCGAATTCACGATTGCGGCCCAAACCCCGCAAATGCGGGTACCGATCAAATATCGGGTCGGTGTCCCATAAATCAATGACGCGGCGGCCCACTTCGCGTTCCAGTTTTAAAACGTCCGCTTTGTTTCGTTCGAAAAATGCGTCCCCCAACAAGACGTGTAATATGGTTTCAAAATCTTCCTGTTTGGTGAACATGCGGCTGACCCAGATGGCGACCTGGTTTCGGTGGTCGGCGCCAATGGTCAAAAATCCATCCCGCCGCAGTGCCCCCGTCAGCAGCAACAGCCACGGGTGCATCGCGGGTGGAAATTTCAGAATGTAATAACAAAAAACGGCGCGGCGAAATCGAAGCATACGGGCACCATATCATACCCGCCCGCCCGGTCATAGCTTTTTTTGCGCCGCCCCGTCACGCATTGCCCGGATGTCGCGTTGCAGACGCAATGTCATAACCGCGGCGATGATGGACGCGATAACGTCGGCGACGGGCTGGGCATACAAAACGCCGTTTAATCCCCAAATGGTCGGCATAATGATGATGGCGGGTATCAGACAGATTCCCTGGCGGCAAATGCCCAAAAACAATCCCGCGCGGGCCCGCCCCAGTGCCAGAAACAGGCATGAACAAACCGTATAAAAACCAAACGTCACCAGCGCCGCCGAATGCGCGGTTAACGCCGTGCGGCCAATGTTCATCATTTCCATATTCCCGGCCGCAAACTGGGCCATGATGGGCGTGCGCAGCGCAATCAGAATCGCCCCGATGACCGCGCAAAATGTTGTCGTCCACCAAATCGCGGTGCGGGTGACATCGCGCAATCTGTCAAAGTTTCGCGCGCCATAGCTGAACCCGGCGATGGGTTGGAACCCCTTGATAAAGCCAAATACCATCAATGCGCCGATAGCCAAAATGCGCATCGCCGTCCCCATGGCCGCAATGGCAACATCGCCGAACGGGGCTGCTGCGCGGTTGGTCAGTGTCACGGACGTTGCGGTTAAAACATTGGTCAGCAATGTCGGGATACCTATTTTCAAAATTTCAACCATGTTTTCCCGGTTAAAACGGCAATCGCGGATGCGAAAGGTAAAGATGCTTTTGCGGCTGAAAATATAATGCAGATAAATTGCCGACGACATCATCATCCCGATGGCGGTCGCGATTGCGGCCCCGGCGATGCCCATGTCGGCCCAATAAATCAAAATCGGGTCCAGAATAATATTGGCGATTGCGCCCGCCATCATCCCCAGCATACTGACGCGGGTGGCGCCTTCGCTGGTGGCGATGTTATTCATGGTTACATTGAAAATCCCAAAAATGGCAAATGGCAAATATATCGCCGTGTATGTCACCGCGTACGGCATAATCCCATCTGTCGCGCCGCACAGCCGCAACACGTTTGTCATGCCAAACATCGTTAAAATAATCACCAGCGCCCCGGTTGCCATCGCACCGTACAGGGCGGTGCTGGCCACCTGGTTTGCATGCGTCGCATCATCGCGCCCCAGCAGACGCGCGATGAACGATGCAGCCCCCGTTCCAAACAGCAATGCGACCCCGACAACAATTTGGGACAGCGGAAACAAAACAGAAATTGCGCCCATGGGACCGGTCCCCAATCCGGCCACAAAATACGCATCAGCCAGATTGTACAGTGCCATAATCACCATGCCAATCATGGTGGGTAACCCCATCGCCAACAGTGCCCGTCGCACCGGTGCCTGGCCCAATAATTCGATTTTTTGGCTTTGATTACGTATCATTTCATTCCCCCACACTGCATAAAAAATAAAAGCCTGTGATAATTATCATCCACCGGCAACCGTGTCAAGAAATGAATTTTTTCAAAATAAAAATCCCCCAACCGGGGGATTTTTTTGGGGCAAAATGGTGTTACACCAAATGCGCGTCGCGCAACAGTTCTTCGATGTATGTGTTTTGGATTTTCTTCATCCCGCGCCGTTCAATCAGTGACATAAACCACGGCAGCTTCATCTGGCGCAATGATTTCTTGTCCGTCAAGAAATACAGACTGCGCAGCAAAACACGTACGTCAAAGCATGAACCGAACACTTCTGGCACACCACGGTCAACGTTCATCAGGGTATAGACCGCTTCCATTGCGGTGCGGACGGAATATTCGGTCGTGAACACCGTATCACGAACGGTTTCCGCATAATTGCCGATAAATGCCAGGTTCACCGACCCGTTTGGCACCACCAGTGGCCGATCCCCCAACGCGCGCGGCATGAAATACGTCGTGATAAACGGCATATGGCACGGAACGGTGTTGGCGGACGTTGTCGCGATTTCCATAATCTGGGATTCGGGCACACCAATGTGGTACAACCATTCCGCGCACAGTTCGGCGCCGGTGCATTCGGTAATTTTCTTCTTTATATAATTACCCGGTCGGTCGGAAAACAGACCATACAGCCAGACAATCGTTTGGTTCTTTTTCTGGGCCCGGAAATGCGGTTGGCGCGAAATGCTGAACCCGTACAACCAATTGGAATCTTTTATCGTGACGGGGCCACTGCTGACGATGGAACCGCTGTGCGGGTCTTTCTTGCATATTTTTTCGATGTACGGGGTGACGCTGTCATCTTTCAACGTTACCGTCGCGCTGATGACCCAGTTGTCGGCCGGGATGTTTTCACAGAACTTTTCCGGATGGCCGAAATCGGGCGATTGCGCCGCCAATTTTTTCCACAGTTTCCACGAACCGCCAATGTCGGTCGGCGTTGGCGCCGGGGAATCATTGGTGCCATATGTGCTGCTTTCTGTAATTGAACCATTGGTCACGAACACCAAATCGTTGCGGGTCAGTGATATCGTCTTTTTCTTGCCGGCCGTCACCATTTCGATTTTTTTCGCGATCTTTTTTTCCGGGGTGGCGTCAACCACGATGTTGGTCACCTGGGTATCATAATGGAATTGCACGCCGCGTTTTTCCAGGTATTTCACCAGCGGCAAAATCAATGATTCATACTGATTAAACCGCGTGAATTTCAATGCCGACATATCGGCCAGCGTTCCCACATGATGCACAAAGCGTAAGATATAGCGCCGCATTTCCATTGCACTGGACCATGGTTCGAACGCGAACATCGTCGCCCAATACAGCCAGAAATTGGAATCAAAGAATTCGCTGCCAAAGACTTGGTCAATGCGGACGTCTTGTAATTCTTCTTCGGTCATCAGGGCCAGTTTCACCAATTCCCGGATGGCGGTTGGGGTCAATGTCAATTTGCCGTCTGATTTCATACGCTGGCCACGTTTTTCAATCACGCGGGCATGCGAAAAGCTGGGGTCGGATTTATTCAGCCAATAAAATTCATCCAACACCGACGCGTCGGCCGTTTCCAAGGATGGAATCGACCGGAACAAATCCCACAGGGTTTCAAAGTGGGCCTCCATTTCACGGCCGCCGCGAATGATAAAGCCCCGTTGCGGGTTCCAGATGCCGTCCATGCTGCCGCCGGGGACCGCCAGTTCTTCAAAAATATGGATTTTTTTGCCGTCAACGCCGCCGTCGCGGATTAAAAACACCGCCGCGGCCAGCGATGCCAGACCACTGCCGACCAGGTATGCAGATTTTTTATCCGCATCTTTTGGGGGCATGGGACGGGCAAAGGCTTCGTAATTTCCGTTGCTGTAATACATCACTTTCTCCTTTGATATGTATCGCAGAATAACGATAAATTATTCACCCAGACGAATGTACAGGATTGATTTCCAGCCGTAAGTATTTGACAGACGCCGGGCCGCTGGATATAATACGCCACATGCAAAAGATGTTTCTGGGATTTTTGGTCATTGTGACCCTGGGGGTTGCCGGGTGCGGGGTGAAATCAGATTTGGTGCGGCCGGACGGTTATCCGCGCAATTATCCGGTCTATTAATCCGACGCGGGCATGGCGGAACTGGCAGACGCGCTGGATTTAGGTTCCAGTGGGGTAACCCATAGGAGTTCGATTCTCCTTGCCCGCACCAAAAAAAGACTTGATTTTGGCTGTGATATATCCTAGAATCCGCATCAGAATAATAAAAGGCAGAATAAAATGGCATCTAAAAAAGGCAATAAAGAAGTGGTAAAGCTGGAAAACAAAGAAACCGGCTATTTCTACACAACCACAAAAAATACTAAGTCCGAAAATACCCAGGGCAAAATGAAATTCCGTAAATACGACCCGAAATTGCGCAAGCATGTGGTCTTTACAGAAGCGAAAATGCCCCACTAAGACAGGGTCAGATATTTCCCGCCCATATGGGCGGGATTTTTTATGCGCTATTTCATTGTTGTGAAAAAAATCCCCCGGATGGGGGATTTTTTATTCCAGTACCTGGTTTTGTAATTCAATCAGGCGTTTGCACCCGTCGGACGCCATTTGCATTAATGTCACAATCTGGTCCGCGGCAAATGGGTGCGCTTCGCCGGTGGCCTGGACCTCTACAAACTTGCCATTGCCGGATACGACGAAATTTGAATCCATTTCTGCGTGGCAATCTTCTTCGAAATCCAGGTCCAGAATCAATTCCCCCTGCCACAGGCCCGCACTGATGGCCGCAACATTATCCAAAATTGGGTTTTCACGAATGCGCCCCTGGTCCATCAGCCAGCGCACCGCCAACGCCATCGCGACAAAGCCCCCCGTGACCGACGCACACCGTGTGCCGCCGTCCGCCTGAATCACGTCACAGTCGATGGTAATTGTGTGGCGGCCCAATTTTTCCATGTCAACCACACTGCGGAATGCGCGACCAATCAGACGGGAAATTTCCGCACTGCGATGGTCTTTCATTAACGTTTCACGGTTTTTGCGTGTGCCGACCGCGCGCGGTAACATTGAATATTCCGCCGTGACCCAACCGCCGGTTTTGTTCTGAATGCGTTTCCAGACGGGCTGGTTATAATCAATTGACGCCGTGCACAGAACATGCGTGCCGCCCATTTTGATTAAACATGACCCTTCGGCCCATTTGTTGACATTGATTTCCATGGATACCGGACGCATTTGGTCGGATTTCCGCAAAGACGGTCGCAACATTTTATTCTTTATTCCTTGGTTTTGTTTGCCCCCAGTATAGAAGATTATCGGGGGATTACAATAAAAACTTTCGGCGCGGCGGGCGGGGCCATGCGATTTGAAATCCCGCCCCAAAAGTGGTATAATCAGATAAAATTACAGGAGTTTTTGCATGCCCACACCATCGAAATATATGGATATGAACGAATTGGTCGATTTGTTTGTTGTGCCCAAGCAAGATGTGGAACCGGCCTGGGGGATTTATAAACTGTTGTTTTATATCGGCCAAAGACCCGGCGGCATCGATTACATCCGTCAGCAATATGACAAGAATACATATGGTGGTCGTTATACCGCGCTGTTGGGGCAGATTCTGGAAAGTCTGCGTGATAAATCCCCGGAATCCAAACGGTTTCAAAGCCAGGTGATGTTTGTGGCCAACAATTTCCTGGGGCCGACCGTTGATGAAAAAAGATTTGTCGGCAAACAGGACGCCATTAACCAGTCGTGCCAGAAAATGGATGACAATCTGGGGATGATTCATGACCCGGTGGTGCGTGGCAAATTATTGGACCGGATGGCGGGGCTGACCACGGATATGAAACAGAAACTGCATTTTTTGGAAAAAATGGTTGAAAACGGGCATGTTTCCCGTCAACAAATTATTAACCGGTCGCGCGATTTGGTCAATGCCGACCAGGATATTTCCCAAATCGTCGATGCGGTCGTTGCCCGCGCCGGGCGTGATATAGCGGATGAAATGGCGCGCGAAACGCCGAACGCGGCGGCCATTGATGAAATCCGCCGTGAAATGAACACCTTTGCGGGATTGGTTGGTGCGGTGAACCCCACGCGCGCCCAGGCAGTGCGTGACCAATTTGCGCAAACGCCGGCGGCAACGCCCGTGCGCGCAATTCCCGCACCCGAAACCGAATTGGAACGGTTGCGCCGCGAAGTTGCCGAATTGCGTGAACAAAACGCGCAACTGACACGTGAATTGGCCGCCGCACGGGGCACAGAAAATGCGCCCACATTGCCCGAAAAATTGCGCCAATTGGTGGATGCGTCCCAAACTGTGCAAAATCCCGCCCCCGACCCCGCGGCCCAGGAAATGATTCAACGTATCCAAGACCTGACCACGGACAGAAAATAATCCCCGGCCCCCATCGGGGCCATTTTTTTGGGTTTGCATTTTATATGTGATATTGTTATGCTGTTCACGCTACAAAGGATTTTTATGTCAGCCAAGACAAAACGCTTTATTAAAAAGCTGATTAGTTATTCGGGGATATTCTTTTTTATTTTGGCCGCCGGTATGTTGTACTGGCAGCTGCGCAATTACAGTCTGCGCGATATCGTCCATGCCATTATGGCCATTCCGCTGACCAATTTGGCGTTGGCATGCGTGGCGTGTTTGGCGGGGTACTTTGCGCTGGCGCTGTATGATTATTTGGCGCTGAATTACGTCGGTGAAAATAAAAAGGTGTCCTGGTGGAAATGGATGCTGGCGGGGATGTTGGGATTCGCCATCAGCAATAATGCCGGGCACGCCGTTGTCAGCGGGGGCGCCATTCGATATCGCCTGTATACCCGGTGGCGCGTGCGCAGTGGGGATATCGTCAAAATGTTGACGTTGTCCGGATTTACATACTTTTTGGGGGCGGCGGCGATTGTGGTGATTGGATATTTCCTGGTGCCGCATGATATTTTCAACCGTTCGGCGGGGTTAAGTATGGGGCTGAACTGGTTGTTTGGTGTCTGTCTGGCGGCGATTGTGGCGTATTTTGTCATGACAGTGTTTTTCCATAACAAGACGATTAAAATTGCCCAGCTGAAATTCCAGGTGCCCACCACGAAAATGGCCGTGATGCAGATGGGGCTGGGGATTACGGACAGTGTTCTGGCCGGTTTGGTGCTGTATTTCTGTCTGGCGCCGTTTGTAGATATTCCGTTTGGGACATTTATCGGGTTATTTGTTATCGCCCAGACCGCCGGCGTATTCAGCCAGGTGCCCGGCGGCATGGGGGTCTTTGAAACCGTGTTTTTGGTGGCGTTGCCGGAAACGGTGGACAAAGCGAACATTTTTGGTGCCCTGTTGGCGTACCGCATTATTTATTATGTGTTGCCGCTGATTGGGGTGGGGGGGCTGTTTTTCATCTATGAACGATGGCTGCGCGCGCGGATGCGTCGATGGATTGACGACGCCAAGCAAAAGCTGCCAAAATTCACAACCAAGAAATGATTCCGGACCCCGCGTTATGCGGGGCTTTTAAAATTGCCTTGCCATGGTGGGGGGCGGCGTGCTATGCTGTATAATGTTGTATTTTATGGGGTAAATTAATCGTGTTTATTTCACAACTGATTTGCATGATTCGAACGGTGCTGTTGGGTATCTTGGCGCCTTTCCTTGGCATGGGCTGGACCGCCCCACGGGAACGGGTCGTGGCCGTAAAATACGCATATAAAACCAAAGGATTACCAGATGTCAAAGAAGATTTATGTGGACGCAGTCCACCCGGAAGAAACGCGGGTGGTGGTGGTGGATACCGCCACGAACCGTGTTTCTGATTTTGACGTTGAAACAACGACAAAACCACAGATAAAGGGGAACATCTATCTGGCCAAGGTTATTCGCGTCGAACCGTCATTACAGGCGGCGTTCGTGGATTATGGTTCGGGCAAAAACGGATTTCTGCCGTTTTCTGAAATTCATCCCGATTATTACCAGGTTACCCCGGAACAAAAGAAAAAATTATTGGAATTGGCACATGCCAATATTGTGGACGACGACGATGACCCCAACGATGATGATGACGAAGTCGCCGAATACGACGACCACAGCGCCGGCGAAGATAACAAAGAATTTGTAAAACGCGCCCGCGAATTTAAAATCCAGGACGTTATTAAACCCAAACAGATTTTGCTGGTCCAGGGGGTCAAAGAAGAACGCGGCCAAAAGGGCGCGTCGATGACGACATACCTGTCGCTGGCGGGACGCTTTGCGGTGTTGATGCCCAATTCCCGCAAACGCAACAGCTATGGCATTTCCAAGAAAATTTCTGACAAGGCGGAACGTGCCCGTCTGCGCGATATTTTGCATGGGCTGAAAATTCCGCGCGGCATGACGGTTGTTCTGCGTACGGCGGCGTTCGGCGCGTCGGCGACGGATGTGGCCAATGACTATGATTACCTGGTCGGGCTGTGGAACGAAATTCGCAAGACGACATTGGAATCCGTTGCGCCCGTCACCATTCATACCGAAGATTCATTGTTACGCCGCGTGGTGCGCGATTTTCTGTCGGACAAGGATGACGTCCTGGTGATTCAGGGGGACGAAGCATTCGAAGCCGCACGTGGTTATTTCCAACAGATGTACGGCCGCGCGCCGCGCAAACAATTGGTGCAATATCGCGACGCCGCCGTCCCATTAATGGTCAAGGCCGGCGTTGAAAAACAACTGGAAGGTTTGCACGGCCCGTATGTCCAGTTGCCGTCGGGCGGTTCCCTGGTGATTAACCAGACCGAAGCCATGGTGACCATCGACGTTAATTCGTCCCGCGCGATTAAGGAAAAAGATATCGAACAAACGGCCCTGAACACGAATTTAGAAGCGGCCGAAGAAATCGCCCTGCAACTGCGTCTGCGTGACTTGGCGGGGATTGTGGCGATTGACTTTATCGATATGGAAGAAGAAAAGAACAACCGCAAACTGGAACTGAAAATGCGCGAAGTCATGAAACGTGACCGCGCCCGTACCCAGGTTGCCAAGATTAACAATTTCGGCGTATTGATGTTGTCGCGCCAGCGTCTGCGCAGCAGTTTTATGGAATCATCGTATGTCCAGTGCCCGCATTGCTTGGGCGCGGGCGTGGTGCCGTCCATCCAGACCGCGGCGATTATTCTGTTCCGCCATTTGCAAGAAAAACTGTTGGCAAAAAGTGCCCAGAAAATCATCATGACCGTTCCGACGGATGTGGCGATTTACCTGCTGAATCACAAGCGGGCGGAATTGGCCGAAATGGAAAGCAAATTCGATACCGAAATTGTGATTGTTGGTGACGACAGCCTGATGAATATTGACCAATATTCGATTCAGCGCGTTGCCCCCGAACAGAACAAAACCGAAGATTTGTTGACGGCATACGCCCCATCCACCGACGCGAAAAAGAAAAATCAAAAGCATATGGATGCCAAAAAGACAACCATGAATGCCCCGCGTCGCCGTCGCCGCCGCCCCCAGGAAAAAAAGAAGAAAACCCTGTGGCAGAAAATTGTCGGTTAAAAAAATCCCCCAACCGGGGGATTTTTAATTTGTGTGCCGCATTCATCATCTTTTGTCATTGCGGGGCGCCGGTATGGCGTGGCAATCCAGGAATAGTAAGGAACCGAACATTATTGACTGGATTGCTTCACTGCGTTCGCAATGACAATGACAATGATGATGAAGCAGACAAGGCACAAAGCCAGGCACTTACTCCCCATTGTCACCCCATTGATTGACCATGGGGGCCAGGTGTATAAAGTGCACGGCACGTGCATGCAATTCGACAACGTGCATTTGGTGTGATGGCGCACCCCCGGTACCACACCGGTGCCGGGAATTTTCCAAAAAAAGAATGGCATTTTATTTTTACATGTTATATAATCATCCCGACAGCAGGTGTTCTGCTGCCGGGGATGACTACCCCAGAAAGACGTCCGTAATGGATGAAAAACTCCGCCCATTGGGTTGGAGGGTCGTGAATATATCGAATAAACGACGTCATATCTTTCGTGATAGTCAACTCCAACCACCTGAATTTTTTGGTGGTTTTTATTTGCCGTAGAAGCAATCCAGTAGATTTCAGATGGGCCATTCGGCCCATCTGTTGATTTAACGGGACAAATGTTATATAATATTCTGGTTGGGTGTCCGTCAATATATAGAATAAACGGAACCACACCTTTGGTGGTTACCATCGCCCAACAAAAAATTCCCCAAACAAAATAATGGATTTTTATTCTGCCATATCGTATAATTAATTTGGCGACGGGTGTTCCGTCGTCGGGGATGACTACCCCAGAAAGACATCTGTAATCGATGAAAAACTCCGCCCACTGGGTTGGAGGGTCGCGAATATATCGAATAAGCGACACCATATCTTTCGTGGTAGTCACCTCCAACCGCCTGAATTCAATTCCGGTGGTTTTTTATTGTTATAAAATATGGGGATGGGCAATGGCCGGAAAATTTACAGTTTTGACCGATTTTGATAAACGCTTGGGACAATTATTGACCATGCACCGCACGCGTCTGGGATTAACACAGAAAGATTTGGCACGTGCCATTGGGTGTTCGTTTCAACAGATACAAAAATATGAATGTGCCGGTAACCGCATGGCGGTATCGCGACTGTACCAGATATGTAAATACTTGGAAATACCAATGGGACAGTTTTTACAGGAATCGGATGCGGAATATGTCCATGACGCAAAACGAATGTGTATTTTGCGAAATTTGAACAAAATGGACCCACGGTATATTAACGCTGTTATCCTGATAACGGATGCACTGGCGGCCAATCGAATGTCATAGGCCCGGTATTCATTGCGACGCAAATGTGCATCCAAAATAAAAAATCCCCCAGATGGGGGATTTTTTATTTTTTGACGATATCGACAACTTTGACCTTGAACACGACGTCCTTGCCCGCCAGTTCCGGTACGTATTGGGTCGGGAATGTGATGTTAACGTCACGTTCTTCGCCCTTGGTGGCCCCAATCAATTGTTCTTCGAATCCGGGAACAAACTGGCCACTGCCCAGTTTTAACGGGAAACCGGATGCCGTGCCCCCATCAAATTGAACCCCGTCCAAAAATCCCGCAAAATCAATTACGACCGTGTCGCCGTTCTGTGCGCCGGCATTGCTGTCGCATGCACCCAAAAACAATGCGCCGCATACCCCCAGGGCAGACATCATTTTTTTCATCTTTCCATCCTTGGTTTATGTTATTTATTGGTTGTTATTTGCCGCGGTTCATTTGTTCGCGTTCCAGCACAGCATTCACCATTTTCATATGGTCGCCGGTGGATTTTTCAATGCGATCGTCCGAATGGCGCATCGCAATTTCAACCAATTTGTTGTAATGCGACATGACTTCGCGGTTTTTGACATCGCCGGCGTCCGCCAATTTATTGTAATTTTTTTCCAGATATTCACGCGCACGCTGTAATTCGCGGGCCAAGATTTTGTCATCATCGCGCGCGGCGTCATCGGCCCAGCGGGTTATGCGTTCAATTGCGGTTTTGTATTCGTTGTTTGCCATAATTTTCCCCCGATATTAATAATCGCGATAGACACAGCGGAAACCGTATTCGCGCATGGTGGCCCCTTCGGCTTCGATACGATAATCGAAATAGGGGGTCGGGCGCATCGTGTCAAACGACGGGTTGTCATATACCATCACAATGCTGTCGGCGTTGCGGCCACAGATGTGTTTCATTTCGTAATCGGCCACCTTGGACAGAATGGTGCGGGCGTCGCCGTCAATATCCTGGCCGTTGGCGTTTTGAATCAGACGCAGACGCATTTCCCGCAAATCCGTATTGCCCAGCAAGATTTCAACGCGGACCATGGCGCCCTTGTACTCTTGCCATCTGGTTTCCTTGCGCGCGGTGTTCCAACGCTTGCTGCTTTTTTCTTTTTCTTCGGCCGTTTTCGGCTTATAAGAATCAATGTTCGCGTATTGGTTGTCCGACTGCATAAATGTGCCCGTACGTTCGTTATACAGCGGCGCGTCCGCACCACCCTGGGCAAAGTCGTCCGTATTGTACGGGGCATCATCACTGCCGGCGCACCCCGCCAGCATCAGCGCCGAACACAAAACACAACAGATGGTTGATAGCTTCATTTTATCTCTCTTTTTTTTAATTTTAGCAAATAAAGCTTTTTGATTCAAGTCACGATTTATGATAAAATCAAGTCAATGACAAATGTTGTTTTAGAATCTTTGCTGAAACCATTGGCGGAATTTTACACCCCGTCTTTTGTGGAAGAAATCGCCATCAATCACGCCGGCCAGGTGTGGATGCGTCTGCATGGCGCGCGCGTGCCGTGGGTGTCGTATGCGGCGCCAAATTTATCCAAACAATATTTGGTCGATTTGATTCACACGGTCGCCAATATCTATGAACGGCCGTTTAATCCGACCCACGGTGTGCCGGTGGTATATGCCACATTACCCGGCAATCACCGGTTCAGTGCCATTGCCGGCCCCAATGTTCAATATGATGAACGCGATGTCACGGGCGGCGTTGCATTAAATATTCGCGGCGGGTCGGCGTTTGATACCAGTTTTGAAAATTATCATTTGAAACGCGGGGCGGAATTGTTGCGGGTAAAGCCGCGCGAACGCGTGCGCCCCGATGACCCGTACGAACGATTAATGGCCGCCATTAATGATGGCAGTCCCATCTTAATCAGTGGGGCGACCGCCACGGGAAAAACCACGTTTTTGAATCATATGCTGACGCTGATTAATCAGGGCAGCCGTGTGATTACCGTCGAAGATGCGCGTGAAATCCGCGTGCCCCAGGAAAACCGGGTGCATTTCGTATTATCGCGTACGGAACAAAACAATGATTTTAATTATGCGCGCCTGTTGGATTTGGTGGTGCGTATGACGCCGGACGTTATTATCGGCGGGGAAATTTCGACGGATAATGCGTCGGTGTTGTGGGAAATGTTGGGGACGGGGCATGACCATTTTTATACGACCATTCACGCGGAAAGCGCGGATGCGGCGTATGCGGCCTTTGCCGACCGAATTTTGCATACCCAGCCCGCATATAACCGCAGTGAATTAATCGCAGAAATGCGCCAGAAAATCCGTGTCGTGCAATTGTCGCGCGACGGGGCACTGCGCGCCGTTACCGAAGTTGTGTAGTTTAATCAGAAAATAAAAAAACAAAAGGAGACCCATAATGTACGAAGACGAAATTGTTGTATATCCGGATATGAGCAAATCCGAAGAAGAAATCCAGGCCCAAATCGAAGCCAACCGCCAGGCGAAACTGCGTCACGCGGCGCGCCGCGAACAGGAACGCTTTGACCGGCCCAGCCTGTTTTCCCGGGCCAAGGCAAAGTTAAAGGCGTTGTTGGCGCACAAACAGGCCACCCAGGTTCAAAACCATTCCGAAAAACAGCGTTAAAAAAATCCCCCGTTCGGGGGATTTTTTATTTTGCAAATGAATAATCCATTTTCAAATGGTCGGGATTGTATGTCCCGTTCATGATGGCGACGGTATCTTCGACCAGAACCAATTCTTCGTTGGTCGGAATCATAAAGATTTTAACCGCGCTGTCGGGGGCGCTGATTTCCATTTCGCCAGCGCCCATGAACGCCATTGCGGCGCGATTCTTTTCCGCGTCCAGTTTGATGCCCATGTGGGACAGACCCGCGCAAATCTTTTCACGAACGATATAGTTGTTTTCGCCAACGCCCGCGGTGAATACAATTGCGTCAACGGGTTCTTCGATGGCGGCGATGTACGAACCGATGAATTTTTTTGCGCGGGCCGCTTCCATTTCCATGGCCAGACGGCATTTGTCGTTGTCGCCAAAATGTTCCATAACGTCGCGGCGGTCGGCATAGCATTCTGTGATGCCCAGGATGCCGGATTGTTTATTCAATGCTTCCATCGTTAATTTGTCGGACAGGCCCAGTTTTTCTTTGACATAGAACGGAATCGACGGGTCCAAATCGCCACAGCGTGTCCCCATAACCAGCCCCGCCAGCGGTGTCATCCCCAGCGATGTGTCAATGCTGTTGCCGTGTTTAATCGCGCATGCAGATGCACCGGACCCCATGTGCATCGAAATGATGTTGCATTGGGATGCCGGTTTGCCCAGCAATGCCGCCGCGCGTTTGGACACATACAGATGCGATGTCCCGTGGAATCCGTATTTACGGACGCCCAATTCGCGATACCATGCGCCCGGCACCGCATATCGATAATTGTAATCCGGTAACGTCTGGTGAAACGCCGTGTCGAAAACGGCAACCTGGGTCGCGTTGGGCAATACTTCTTTGGCCGCGACAATACCAATCAGGTTCGCCGGATTATGCAGTGGCGCCAAATCGGTCAGTTCGTTAATGGTTTTTATCACTTCGTCGGTGGCGGCCACGCTGCACGCGAATTTATCACCGCCGTGAACGACGCGGTGACCGACCCCGCCGATTTCCGACAACGCAATTCCATTTTCCGTCAGCAATTCGATAACCGCCGTCAATGCCGCGGCATGGTTTTCCATTTTGATGTCTTTCTTGCCGCGATTGGTGTCGGATTTAAATGTGATGTTGGACCCATCTTCGCCGATTTTTTCGGCATTACCCTTGAACACGGGTTGATAAGTCTGGGTGTCAAAAACCTGAAATTTTAATGTGGACGAACCGCAATTCAGCGCCAGTATGTACATAAGCTTCCCCTTGGTATTAAATTTCCAAGTTCAGGCTAGCAAATGTTTCCCGGACTTTCAATACCAAATGATAAATTTTATGTTCCAGCGGTCGTTGGTAATGGGCACCTGGACCCCGGTGGTTTTGTGGCTGACCCAGAAGTTTTCAGACCCAATCGCCAATCGAATGTGTGCCCCCAGCGTATCGTAAAAGACGTTCGGCAACGGGTTCGTCCGGTCGCCGATTCCAAATGCCGTCACGACGTCGCCGATGCTGTAATCAGCCTCTGGCGTTTGGCAGACCAATGCGACATAGGCGAATTTGACCGTCGCCCCACCGTTCCACAGATATTCCATGTGGCCCATGTTGACGACGCGTGCGGTGCGGCTTTCGTGGATTTGGATGGGGGCGGGGGCGAATTTGGATATGATGGTTTGCCAGAATTCGTCGGGGACGGAATTAATGTCAAAGCCCGCGCCGTCGCCCGGGGCGCCGGTGGCCTGGTCGGCGCGCGCCAGGGTAAATCCCCCCAGTGTTTCTCCGTCGTGCACGCGCAGTGTTTTGGCGTCTGTGTCAAACGAAACTTCGCCCGGCAGCCCCGTAAAGTTATCGTTTTGTGCGGTTGTACCACGCCGAATTTGCAGAATTCGTGCCATTTGTAATCCTTTGGTTAAATGGTGGAAATAAAAAACACCGCGCATGGCGGTGTCAAAGTTTGTAAAATTATTATACCAAATTTTGCCGAAAAAATCAAGCGGCATATTGATGATTCTGGTACCAATCTTGTAATTTTGGGCCGATGTTGGCACTGAATTTTTGCTGGGCCCGTTTTTTACTGATGGACCAGCTGCGCGTTTTGTGCCCCGTTTCCAGAAAATCCCAATGTGCCATCAATTCATTGTATTCATCCCGATGCGCCGCGTCCCAGCCGTTTAATTCATCATTACGCTGTTGCACGCGTTCGCCCAGGAAATTGACATTATCTTGGGCATCGTGGAATTGCGCGATGTGGTCTATTTGGTCGTCCACCGATGTTTGCAGGGCGTCGCGATTTTGCTGTTCCTGGGCCAGGGTGGCGCGGTCTTGGCGCAATTGTTGCCACAGACGGACGCGTTGGATACGCAATTGACGATATTGTTGTTCAACCTGGGCCCGTTGGGGGTGGTTGACGTTTGCCGGGTCGCGCAGCCACGCCCGGAACTGGGGCAGGGTGTTTTGTTCCAAATCCGTTTTTTTCTGGGTGGCATCGTCCATCTGGGTTTGCAGATTGTCGATGGTGTTTTGATATGTGGCCAGCGTTTGTTGGTCATTATTTAATTGCTGTTCGTGGGCGCCGATGGTCGTGGCATTGATGCCATATTGTTGGTCAATGGTATCCATACGCTGTTGTTCGGCGTTACGCTGGGCCACCGCATCGTCGCGGGCACGTATTGCCGCGTTTTTATCGGCATCGTTTTGCGCGCGCCAGGCATCCTGGGCCCCGCGGATGCGGCCACGTTTGCCGTTAAATTTGGCCCCCCGGGCATGGATTTTGTTGCCCGCAATGGTGATGGCATACCCGACACCCATGAACGCGGTTTTCAGACTTTTGTCAAATGCGGTGGTTACGAATTTGATGCCTTCGGTTTTATTCCAAGACAACGACGGGTCGGAAAAGATGGATAGATTTTCCTTGGCCAATGCGTCCATGGTTTTGCTGGTGGTCCAGCCGTATCGGATAACGGACAGGATTTCCATGGCGATTTTCGCCTGTTCTTTTTTGCCATCGCGCACGGCGGTCATAACCATTTCTTCGACCAGTGCGCGGCGCTGTGACCCATGGGACAGCGCTTTTTCGAACGCCTTGGGCATGGTGGATTGCAAATCCTTCATCGTTTTGACAAAGTACTGAAATGCTTCGACTGCCTTGGGCGATTTGTATTGCAGCTTTTTTTCAATATCCCCCGCCTTGTCCAGGACGCCTTTTAACCCGTCGGTCGGCTTGATTTTCGCACCGTGAATGGCGCCGACGATGGTTTGGGCTTCGGGTTTGATGAACATCTGGTCGCCGCGCAGTTTTACAAACTTTTCCAGAACGTCGGCGTATGTGTCCCCCCACCAATTGGATATTTGCTGCCCCAGGGTTAATTCATCCGTGCGCTTGGGCGGGACGTAATCCTTGCTGTCCTTGTTGGTGTAATCGGTTTTTTCAATGGCCTTGGCCAATTGCTTGGATATTTTGCCGTTATCGTATTGCTTGAATACGTCGTACGCCTTTTTGTTCGTGTACAACGTGCGCAATAAAATGTCATAGTTCCCCTTTAAATAATCGCGGCGCGGGGCGCTGACGCTGTTATCTTGGAAACCGTTTTCGATGTCGGAAAAATTCTGGACCCCGATTTCGGCCTGTAACGCGGGGTCGTTGGTGCCGTTGGTATAGTATGTCAGGTAACGCGCAACCTGGGTTAATTTTTCCTGGAATGCGGGGTCGGTCTTGTACTTGCCCCCCGTCAGGCCATCAACCAATTTTTGATACGTGAAATCCGAATCCACCAGATTCCACTGTTGTAATTTCATGGCCAGTGTGCGTTCATGCGCCTGCAACAGACGTATCAGCGCGGGAATCTGGGCCTGGGCCGCGGGGCTGGGCTGGGCATTGGTGAACAGTTTGCCTGGGCCGAACCAATCGTCCAGAAATTCTGTGGCCTTTTTATCTTCCTTGAACTTTGACCGGTTGGCGTTCATCGCCTGGAACGCATCGCGCAGGGCGTTGAACAATTTGTCCCATTCGGCGTCCGTCATCCCGTTCGCCGCCGGGTCGGGTAATGCGTTGTTGACCCATTTGCCACTGGGGTCGCGGTGCATCAGGTCTGATTTCCAGCTTTTCATATTTCCGCGGAAATCATCACCCTTGGCATACACGTTGAACTGGGCCCGAATTTCGGCCGGCATGCTGTTGAAATGCAGCTGTCTGTAATATTTTAAAAGAAAATCGTTCATCGCGTAATTCCGTCCCATTAATTATAGTGCAATTGATGCCAAAAATCAATATTTACACGTCGGCGCAAAATGGTTATAATGCCCCCATTAAAATACCAGGATAACCGACATGGAAAATAAACATTCTTTAAAGCGATTTCTGCGCAATATATACGGGTATGGTTTTTTTAATAAGATGACTTTGTTGACGCCGGTCTATGCGTTGTTTATGCAGGCAAACGGTGTCACAGACGCACAATTGTCCGGTTTGATGATGCTGTATCCGATTGCGATTTTGCTGACCCAGATGCCGGTCACGAAAATCACAAACCGTATCGGACGCAAATACGCCGTGGTTATCGGCCAAATGTTAAAAGCGTTGGCCTTTGTCATTTGGTGCGTGGTGCCGACGTTGCCCGGATTTGCGGTCGGGATGTTTCTGTGGGGGATGCAGTTCGCGTTTTCGGAAATCGCGATGGATGCACTGATTTACGATGAATTGGATGCCCGCCATGGACGCGGGGCATATACGCGGGTTCTGGGGCGTTATTTCGTGGCCAAAGCGTCCGGCGTCGCCGTGTCGGCATTCGGGTCGCTGGCCATGGTGTGGGGGTATGGCTGGGTTACGGTCGCGTCCGTGGTGGCGCTGGGGCTGTCGGTGTTGTGCGTGCTGAACATTCGTCAGATGGCGCCGGTGGTTGTTATCCCGAAAAAGGTTCGGTTCACCAGCCTGATGCGTGTTGGATGCCATCTGTGCATGACCGTGCCGTGTATTTTGAATTTAATGCTGTTGTCGCTGATGGTGGCGAACTTTGCGTATTTGGACGATTATCTGGGGCCGATTGGGGTGGCCATCGGTTTGCCGATGAACTATGTCGGAATTATGCCGTTTTTATTACTGGGGTGCAGTGTTCTGGGCCAAAGAATCGCGTACAAGTTTGCCCGCATATCCAATTACACCATTTATGGCGCGATTTGCGCGGTGGGTGCGCTGTTCGGGATGTTTTGCATGGTGTATTCGGTTGCCGCAATTGCGTTGCTGTGCGCAGCGTATTTCTTGGTCGGGGTGCTGAACACGTTGCTGTATTCCAAATTCCAAGATGCCATCCCAACGCACGCCCGTTCGGTGTTGTTGTCGTTTTACAGTATTGGGTCAAATGCGGCCTATGTCATGGTGTGTGGCGTTATCGGATTGGGGTCGGGTCTGGGCAGTTGGCGCTGGGGCGTGGCGATGCTGGGGGCGGTTTTGGTGTGGACCGGTGTTTGGGGCGCACTGTTTGTGCGTAACCAGTGCGCGGTCCCCAACGCCGATGTGCGGGCCGCAAATACCGCACCCCAAGTCGGCACCAACAGCGTCGCGTGATGCTGTGATATGCTTCCTGTGGCGGGGGCGTTGGCGCGGGTGTAGAGTGTAATCTATGAAACTGCGCGATATTTTATTGAAAATGATTCCATATTCGTTGTCGGTGGCGGGTGGCTTGTTGCTGTTTGTGCTGACCAAGGATAACATCAGCAACGAAAATGTCGCGGATTTGATAAATAATATTGCTGCGTCCCTGTTGGCGATTCCCCTGGTGTTTTTGTTGTATGATTATTCCAATTCGCGTGTGTCTAAACGGCTGAGTCAAACAATGGCGCAAAATCTGGGCGATACGATAAATCTGTTGGTTATGAACCTGATATTGGTGATGAGGCGCATATCCGATGTGCGTGGCCCGGTAACACTGGAATCGGTTAATAAAATGAGTGACTGGCGCCCGTCCTATATCGCGCGGCGGTTAAAGATTACATCGCGGGACCTGGATGAACTGCGCAAGTATCGGGATGAATTAAACGATTTGATTTACAAATATGCGCGTGCGAACATTTTGACCACAAATCAAATCCAAGATTTGTCGGCCATGGCGCGCGATTTATCGCATCTGATAAACGAACACGGATTTTACGCGAACAAACAGATATCGTCAAAATATGTGGCGGGGATTGTCACGCGGATAACGGATTGGTTGGATACGGACGCGGAAATGTCACTGCATTTTCAGGAAATGGTAAAGCAGGGTTTGATTTCGGTAAAAAATAAATAGCAAAATTTGTATAATTTTTCTTGCATTTTATGAAAATATGTGTCAAAATTGGCCCCGAACCACGGAAACAGAACCCAGTGTTCTGAATTTCCGGTTCCGTTTTGGGGACATAGCTCAGTTGGTAGAGCAAATGACTTTTAATCATTGGGTCCAGGGTTCGAGTCCCTGTGTCCCCACCAAGACAACCTGCTGAAATCAGCAGGTTTTTCCTTTTACGAACCTTATCGTATGTTTGGACACTTTCAGCTTTTGCTATGTATTTGCTATTAAAGGCATTAAAAATTGTTTCTTTTTATAGCAAATTATTTGTGTTTGTTTATGATATAACCAATGAAAGGAAAACACATGTATAGCCTACCAAAATTTACGCCAGATGATTTTGACATAACAAAGCTATTACCAAAATGCTCCTGCGCTACAGAATGCGCAACTGATATCAATGGCGATTTGTGCGAATGTGTTCGCTGGTTTGTAGGTACGTATGCCGGGAATGGTGAATTTTCTGCTGGTAGCACCAAAAAGGATTTATACAAAATATTAAAATATCTAACAAAAATCAACGCTATTATGCAGCAAAACCCAAATGTTTGGAGATATATGGAGTTAAAATCTACAAGCACTCTTGATAATAGGCTTGATATCAGTCTATCTGATATTAATAATTTTAACTCTTTTTTCATTGGATTACCAAGGAGATGCTCTATACTACAATTCTATTGTGATAACTACCCAAAATCGTCTGGGGGCAAATATAAAAATTGTACATTAAACCGCGAAATAACAATAAACGGATTTGTTTATAATTTAATGTCTATTTACAAACAAGCCACGGGAAAAGAAGCAACTGGCAATTATTCACAAGGTGGCATAACAAAAGACACCACATTTATATCTTTTACAAAAACTATTTTAAAAATAATTAATGACAAATACCCAAATTTAAATGCTGGGCATGGAATACACTTTTCAATTATGGACGTAATGCGTAAAATTGGTAAAAAGTAGTCAAAAAAAACATACTTATATCCAATACACTTTTTTGCACCTCCCGTTATATTGATAACCATCACAATTAACAAACAATAATAGGGGCAAAAAAATGGCAGAAAACCAATCCAAAACCACCATATCAATCACTGCAGACAATAAAATAAGCTCTTCTGAACCAAAAGTCCTGATGACACAGCGCGAAGCCGCCCAATATTTGGGGACTTCCGTCGGTGTATTAAATGTCTGGCGGCACTTAGGCAAACAAAAAATCCCTTTTGTGCGCTGGGGGCGCCATATTCGCTATCGCAAAGCAGATTTAGATGCTTGGATAGACTCAAATGTAGAAAATAAGGGGGCATAATATGGCGCGCATCTATAATCACAAGCTGGTATCCGGTATATTATGCTATACCCCAGAAGAAATATGTAATTTGTACAGCAGCAACAAACTTACACTTAAAAAAGTCAACAAATGGCTAAAAAATGGACTACCCATCATTAGTGATGGACGCCCACCATTAATTGCCGGCCCAGAATTAATAAAATTTCTAAAAAAGATAAATAACGCTTCAAAGCAAGATTTGAACTTTGAGGAGTTTTTCTGTTGTGCCTGTAAAATGGCTCACATTCCACTGGGTCGAAAAATTAGTTTAGAACAACGCAACTGCTTTATACGAGCCAAAGGCATCTGCCCAGCCACTAAGAAAAGCATGATAAAAGTCTTCAAATTATCTGATTTTGGCAAAATAAAAAAATTTTTTATCGTGGCGGAAGAGAAGAGATTATACGATTCATATTCTCCCCTGTTAAATAGTCGCTTATCAGAAGAAACTCCCCAGCAGCTAAAATTAATACCTTAAGGCTAAAAACATGAATGCAACCAATGAAAGAATGAAATATAATTATCGCGTTTGCTTGGCAAGAGTTGACGGCCGCGATAAGAAGACATGGCTACAAACCGTAAGGCATATCACAGACTTTGAGAAATTTACAGGATATAAAGACTTTCAAAAAATAACCCAGTCAACAATTCATGATTATATAGAAAAAATGCTTATTAAGGGCACCAGCCTCTCATTTGCGGACCATAACATTAAAGCACTGCAGAAATTTTATGAATGGTTATCCATTCAAAGAGGCTATAGAAGCAAGATAGAGCCAAATTTACCACGCTATTTCCAATTAAGCGCCAGCCAGCGCAAAACAGCGCGTGCACCATCGTATAGAACAAGCTATGAGCTAGATGAAGTAAGACAAGTTATTGATAATATGCCAGAAACTACAATTACAGAGCAGCGCAATAAAGCAATTGTTTCTTTACAAGCATTATGTGGCTTAAGAATTTCAGAGTTGCGAACTATAAAAATGAGAAATTTTATATATGACAAAGATACCGGGCGCCATTTTGTGTACGTCGACCCAAAGGATATGAGCGTAAAATTTGCAAAGACTAGGCAAGCATTTATTATGCCATTTAATCACGAATGGTTAGATAATGTATTGCGCTGGCAAGATAGGTTAAAAAAATTAGGCTGGGGCGACAAAGACCCATTATTTCCTATAATCCCCAATCAATTTAATCAGCTTAACATACTGGAACCCAATATCAAAAAAGTAGCCATTCGTGCAAACAACGCCATATTAAAGGTATTTCGCGAGGCATTTACAGCGACAGGGCTGCCCTATTACCCGCCACATACATTCCGGCACATGATTGCTCGATGGGCAGAAACTAAATCTCCAGAGATTTTTAACGCCGTACGACAATCTCTTGGGCATTCAAACATAAAAACAACATTCGAGTCCTATGGCGCATTTACACCACACAAAATTGCCGATATATTAAATAAAGCGGAAACAATATGCTAGCTAAATACTCATTGCAAAAAGATTGTTATCATTATACAATGATTTTGCCATCAGGAATTCTGTTGGTTGGGCTTTACAACCCACATATAGCGTCAGAGAAGACGAAAAAACTCCAATCGCAAATGCGGTTGGAGACTGGTGGAATATATTGAATACACCGGGCTATCTATATGTAGTTGTAAATCTCCAACCGCCAAAAATTTGGCGGTTTTTGTTGCCAAAAAGGAGATTTAAACATGACAAAACACTTAATATTATCGAGCCTGCTCGTTTTATCGGCCTGTGTTCAGGTCTCAACACTAAAAACGGCGCAAGAAGTTGAAAACTCAATAAATTGTACAACCGACGACTTTTCAGATATAACTAGCTGCAAGATGCCGCTGAAGAGCACTTGCAGCATGGACGGCACAGATTCTTATATGAATTGCGCAGGATATGTCGTACACAGCAGACTAAAACTTATTCATAAGAGCACAAAAAATGCTCAATTTGGAATAAGCGGATATATTTGGGCCCCACAATGGACTTTTCCTCAAAAAGCTTTGGATTCTGACGGTAAAGTAATAGATTTTGAAAACTTGGATTCAATACCACGTTGCTCAGGCTCCACTTGTCGAACTCAAGAATATTTCTTAATAACTTTAGACAAAGATTATTTGAATCAACATAAAACGAGCGGCATCTCGATAAAAATTTACGGAAAACGCGGCAATGCTCGTGTTGAATTTCCAGCACATTATGTTCAAGGAATGCTGAACTATGTTCAAAACAACGATATAAAATAGGAATAAGTCATGACACAGAAACTATCAGATACTAAATTTGGAAAAAAACTGGCTATTATCGGATGGTGCATCGGTGTACCCGCTCTATTAATTATGTTCTTGTGCAATAGAGAACCTGCGTCTAAAAACCAATCTCAACCACCAGCACCTATATATATTCAAAACAATCATATAATAAAACCGTTTCCAGCATGTATTTCTCAGGCAAAATTTGATGAAATGACACAACTATCAGTAAGAAATGATTATGCCGGTATAGAATATTTGAACAAAAGAGGCTTTTGCTTTGAAATGGCAAGGGGTACGCGAGTATCTGTTCTGGACCGGCACAAATTTCGTTTATATAAAAATGACGGAACGCATACTGATTTATACACGGCATACGAGTTTCTTATAACGCGGCCATGAAGAAAGACTATTGCGCTGGTTTATACAAGCGCAATTTACTTGCATTATAGGTATATTTTGCCACAATTAGACTGATTAAATTTAGTTGAGGTAGAAATATGCCACGGAAGAAAAAATCTAAAAATGTAACTGATACAAAACCATATTTTATTATAGATAATGAAAAGCTCTTTAGACCAGATTCCGATAGCATAAAAGATATCAATAAAGAAACGGAAGATTTATTAAATGGTTCTATATATTCGAATACTTTGAAAAAAGCCATTGAAAACGCACCCGTAAATAACGGCACTTTTGTTATTGGATTATTTGGAGAATGGGGTATAGGTAAATCAACAATCATAAAAAACGTCAAAGAACATTTAGAACAATCATCTGAAAAAAGCTATAAATTTGTAATATATGATGCATGGAAATTCGTGAACGATAGTTTCAGAAGAGCTTTCCTTTTACATTTAGTTGACAGTTTAACTTTGAGTAAAACCCCTTATATGGATAAGTTTTACACCACCATATCCGAAGATAAAGAGATAAAAGTTGCATATAACTCTCGCAAGTTTTGGCTTTTTACTATTTTTCCTTGGGTATTGTGTCTCGGCTCTATTGGAAGTTTATGGTACTGGGGTAAAAGTGACAGCACAATTCTTAAAATAATTTATACTATTATTACGCCTTTTATTACTTTAGTTATAAATTCGTTAGGAAAAGTCTTTGACGAATTAAAAATCACAAAACAAACCCCTGCTATTTTTTCGGCAGAGCAATTTACAGATTGTTTTTCTGATATATTAAATAAAAGTCTCAAAAAAACAAATTTTATAACAAGACTCTATAATTGGGTAATTGGAAGTCCCAGCTGTGATAAACTGGTTATAGTTATAGATAATATAGATAGATGCAGCGCCGAAACAACTTATGAGCTACTCAGTACAATTAAAACATTTTTAATTAATCATGACAATTTGATTTTTGTAATACCTGTTGACGAACTAGCATTATGCGAGCATTTGCAAGAAAGATTTGGAAATAGTTCTATGCGAGCTAAAGAGTTTTTACGTAAGATATTTAACTTGGAAATTCGCATTAAGCCATTAGAAACCGTGGAATTATATGATTTTGCTAATAAAACCAACCAAGATTATAATCTTGGTTTTTCTCCTGATGCTATAGATATAATATCCAAGGAATATGCATCGAACCCCAGAAGAATTATACAATTTTTCAATAACGCAAAAGCAGAATGGGACATCATTTATCAAAGATTACAAGATTTCTCTGATACTGATATTGAATTAGCAAAGAATACTATGTGTAAATTATTGATTATTCGTGAGGAATGGGATTTTTACTATAATCAAATTAGACAAGACTCTAGCAAGCTATTGTCTGGGACGTATTCAGGACCAGAAAATAAAAAAATCATCTCTGCACTTAATATCTTTTTAAAGTCCACTGAATTTTATCCTATAATAACAGACGAATCTAAGCTTGCTAAGATAATATCTAATAACAAACTATTTGATGATTTACCTATAAAGACCGTAGCCGATTTACAATCATTAGATATTGACAAAGTGGCTAGCTTTATAAAGAAATCTGAAGATAATCAATCTAAAATCATTAAATATATCGAAAAACAAATAAAACTTTCTTTGGAACGAGATATAATTGGAAATACTGTTTCTTTGTTTAAATTTACACTACAGACAAATCGTGCTATAGGTGGTTTATCCAACCAAAATAATATACGCTTACAAACTGTTTTAAAAGGACATATTGGCTCTATTGTCTCCACAATGCTAGAAAAAGCATCTATAGAAGATTTTGCAGATGATTTAATCTCATATATCAATATGTTAAATCAACACAATCAAACTTATATATTCACAGAAATAATGGATAAATGTATTAGCCCATCTATAAAAATGCCAGATTATCCGAATAAATATACTCCAACACAAACAGATTTATTGTATGTAAACTTGATTAACGGTGTACTTAATAAAAAACTATTTGGCAAATATAGAAAGCAATTTAGTATATGGAAACAATATGTTTCAGAAGGAATAATGGATATTACTAATATACCCGTTGAAAATTTAAAATATTTTATTACCGATGATTTACAAGAACAGTTTATTGACAAGATTAATTTGAAAAATGATGAAACGGATTATTTGCAAGCAAATATCCATTTATTAAAAGGCTATAAACAAGATGCTCATGTAGTCAAACGACTTTTTACCAAGTTAGCTGCAGTCTATCCAGAATATAACGCAGGACAAAAAAGTCGTAGTATAAAATTGCTTAATGAAGTCCTACTGGTCTTGAGTGCAATTGACTATAAAAATTATGATGATGCCATCTATTCTTTAATACTACGCCTCTTAAAGAACTCCTATTATGGATATAATATTATTAATAATGAAACATTTGCTGACACAGATGAATACGTTAAAATAATTGGCTTGTTCTGCAATATTTTGAATTATACTTTAAATAAAAACATAAATTCTAATAAAGTCGAGGAACTTAACAAATTCTTAATAAATTCTTTACAAACATTATCAAGCAAAAATCGCAATCTGTCGGTATCAGTATTAGCTTTGATAAAAAAACATATTGTCAATGACAGTTCTAGCGTATGGCGATTAGCCGATTTGGTATTTGGCGCCAAGAATTATAATAAAGATTATGAGAAAATAATGCACAATATGACAGGCTGGTATTATAGCAACCGAGACAAGAATGCCTCAGACTACTACTGCATTGACGATAATAAATTAGCAGCGGAAATACAGAGTTTTCTGCCAGAACTTAACACATCAGATACTACCAAACAGTCTTTATTGCAAAATTTGCTTGATTACTTAATTATACATAGAGAAAACGCAGTTAAATTAGCAATACAAACTGTAAATGATGGTAAAATTATTACTAATTTACCTCCCAAAGCAAAGACGATGGCTTTACAGCACATATATGCGAATATAGGAGAATATGAATCTGATACTCCAATGTTAAAATTAATTGCTCAAAATGGGGATACAGAGGCCATAAAAGATTTAGTGGAAAATATATTGCTAAAGAAAATGGTTGACCCAAATACGAAAAATGTAGCATTGGAAATTTTTGATTCTATACCCAAAGCCAAAGCCACTAAATACAGAAAAAAAATGAATGCTTTAAAGTAAAATTCGCTATTTACACATATCCAAGCATTTTATCTGTGGTTTTTTGCATGGAATCGCGGACAGGGTCAACGGATAGGCGGGCATATATTTGCGTGGCAGCAGGTGATTTATGCCCTAATGATTTACCGATAATGGCTAGACTGGCGCCAGATATGGCCTGATAACTGCCAAGGGTCCGTCGCAAATCATGTAAACGCAAGTTCTCTATTCCTGCACGCGCAAGCAATTTCTGCCAAGACTTTTTCGGCTCTTCATAATGACCGCTTGCGCTGGTAGAGCTGGGCAGCACCCATTCGGAAACGGCTGTTTTCTTCATATCTCTCAGCAATATCGCCGCATGGCTTGTTAGCGGTACTTGTAAAGGCGTTTTATTCTTCGTGTCGGCAAAATACACCAGTAAATTGTCTAAATCTATATCTGCCCAGCGCAAAGATAATATATTATTACGCCTTTGCCCTAAAAATAAAGATAACAGGATATAATTTTTAAAACTTCCGTCCGGCTCTTGGTATAAAGCAGAAAAAAATCTATGCAACTCTTCGCCGCTCATGAACCTATCACGACTTTTTTCTGGAAATTTCTTGATTCCTTTTGCCGGATTGTCCAATTTCGATGAATAATTACCCCATTCAATGGCTTTATTATAAATATGGCTTATTAATGACAGCATTCTATTCGCAGTATATGCACTTAGCTCTTTATAAAGACGGGCATGCAATTTCGCTATATCTTCCTTGTTAATCGATTTCAAATGCCGAGAATGTAATTCTTTTAGATTGTTATAAAAAGCCACATCGTCGCTTTTTATAGAGTTTACGCGCTTTAGTATATTTGAATACAACGGCTTATAGTGATTCTCATAAAAGTCCTTTAATGTAATATCCTTTAAAGATTCCTTTCGCTCAATGCTTGGGTCTATGCCATTATTTAACTGCTCTCGCATTGTGTGTGCGCTGGCACGGGCACTTACAAGCTTTATTTGCCCTACCTTGCCAATTTTTACCCGAATGGGCCGCCCCTGAAAGAAAGCGTAGAAATAATATGTTTTTGAGCCGCCATAGGTAATTATAAGCTGCAGGCCGTCGGACGTTCCAGAATCATAATATATAAGCTGTCCGGTCCCCTTGTCTGGCAGCTGCAGACTTGCCACGGTCTTTTCTGTAAAATTAATGTGTTTACTTTTCATATTTTTGCTATCTATTTGCTATACAATGCGTTTTTTGCTATTGTTTGCTATGATTTTTTAAATGTTTTAATTAATCATATCTTTATACAAATCCCGCAGAATATCAAGGATTATTTAGAATAATTAAAAATTATTAATCGCCCGCCCCTATAACTTTTAATCATTGGGTCCAGGGTTCGAGTCCCTGTGTCCCCACCAGAAATTAACCGCCACATGGCGGTTTTTTCTTTTACAAAACAACCGCCACGATATCGGGCGGTTGGGGGTTATTTCCATGCGGCGGGCATTGTGTCGTAATCGGACAGTCCCGTCGCATTTTGGTAACAGCCCGTACTGGCGTTGGCGGTCCCATCGGGCCACAATTCATACAGGTATTTGCCGTTGATGCGCGCCGATGGGCCGGTCAGACCGGTTGAATCCTTGAACGATTGGTAAAACATCCATTCGGCCGCCGGCCCCGACAGGTCGCCAAACATGTTTTCCGGGATTTGCCCGGTTATGCCTGCGCAGCTGCCCAGTACGCCATAATACATATATTCAGCCGGCGCGCCGCGGATGTCGCCAAACAATTTGGCCGGCAGCGGGCCCGTTAAATTTTGACAATGCATAAATGTGCCGCTGTACATATATTCGGCCGGGGCGCCCTTTATCCCGCTGAATAATTCGGGCGGGATGGGGCCGGACAGTTCGCTGCTGTTAAATGTGTTGTTTAACATCGCCCATGCCGGCGCGCCCTGGATATCGGCAAATAATTCGGGTGGGATGGAACCGGAAAACGGGCTGTTTTGAAACGCGCCGGCAAACATACGTTCGGCCGGTGCGCCATGTACGCCCACGAACAATTCGCCCGGGATGGGGGTGGTCAAATTCTTGCATTCCCGGAACAGGTTGTGAAATATCGGTTGCTGGGATTGGTTGGCGCCGTTGCCAATCGTGCCGAATATGGCGCCCAGCGAACCCTGAATCCCGGCCAGATTGTTGTTTTTCCAAAAACGGATTGCCGCGGTTGGTTCGGTGCGCGGGTCGGCGGTGCTGTACCCGGTGGCGCGGCCCGACATGCCGATTTTGTATTCGCCCGCCCGGGCATAGGTATGTGAATATGTCTGAAATTTCGTATCGGTTCGTGTGATTGTTTGGGTTGTGCCGTCGCCCCAAGTGATGAAAAATTTTCCCTGGGCCGATAATTCAAAGCTGAACACGGTGGTGTCCGCCGTTGTCGTCATGATAAAGGGCTGCTGTATCAATCGATCAATTGCATCATTTGTCGCCACGGTGTCCGCCGCCGCCAACGTGGCAAAGTTCGGATTGTCGCCGTGGTTTGTGACGTCTTTGTCATTAATGATTTCGTTTGCGCGGTCCACCGCCGTCAACAGGTATTTCATATTCGCCGCAACCCGCGGATTGGTCAGCGACGGGTTATACGGCACCGTAATTCCCCACCGGTTTTGAATAGTATTGTGGATATATTCGACATTAACCATTTCGGCGGCATGGGATGCGGATGCAAACAACAGGCCAAAAAAGAATATCAGACGCGTTATCATTATGGCAGCGGGGGTGTGGGAACAATGGGTGATGATGTAAATGTTTTGGTGCCGGCAACTTCCTGGTTGGTGGATGTGGTGACCAATCGCTGGGGCAGGGCATCTGAAAAAGTGTTTAATTCATCCTTGCTGACGACGCGGGACTGGCTGTCTGCAATCTGGGCATTGACGTAACTGGTTGATGCAACGCGCGAATCCGCTGGGTCCGCCAACACGGGCCGCAGCAATCCAGAGCATAAAACCGCAAAAAATATCAGTAATGGCGTGCTTTTCACGACCAAAATCCCCCCCTTACTCGTCACTGATAAGAATTGCCAATATGTGTTTTCATGGCATATTACACCACGATGGGGCCCCGGAATCAAATTTACATGTAAAATAAATTGCGCATTTTTTTCGGGGCGATGGATATGTCGCCCCGGATATGTTATTTCGAAATGCAATTTTGCTGGTCACACATGCGGGCCATGCGGAAAAATTCGTCTTCGGAAACGCCCGCGGTTTCAATTATCTTGGCTATTGTTTGGCTGGATGGCCAACGCGGCTGACCATATGTCGTGCAGCGTTTGCTTTTGTTAAACGCAGTTGCATCCATGCCGCATCGCCGGGCCAGGGCGGATGGCGTCAATCCCATAATTTCTGCAACTTTATCCACGGCGGCCCAAATGCCGGTATGAGTCATGTTTCCCTCCTGTGGTTTCTCATATTGGGAATAAAATCTAGAAACGCAGTGAATAATATCACAGCCCCCACCAACCGGTGTAGAAGTAAGAATTCCTAGGAAAAAATGGTCTGAAATAAAAACAGACACCGAAGTGCCTGTTTGTAAATGGTGAACTCCTTTCCAAAGAAAGGTTCTTATTAACACAAAGACACCGAATTCCAATCTGATACTGGGTGTTAATAATACTCACCTGATTATGATTATAGCGTTTCATGCCGTGATGTCAAATGATTTGATTTTATCCCCAGGTTGTAATAATGTGGTATTAGCAACCGGGGGTACATATGAAATATAAATTGGGTTTGGATTTGGGCAGCACTTCTTTGGGGTGGGCCGCGGTAAAATTAAATGATGCAGGTGCGGTGGAACAACTGTTGGATTTCGGGGTACGTATTTTCCCCGACGGCCGTGATGCCAAAACACATGCGCCAATTAATGTGGTGCGGCGTGCGGCGCGTACCATGCGGCGTCGTGGTGACCGTGTAAAACTGCGGAAAAAGCGTGTGTTGCAGTTAATTCGAAAATACGGTTTGGATTTTGATATTCGTTCCAACCCCATTTTGGAAAATCCGTATGAATTGCGTGTCCGGGCACTGGAACATCGTTTAAGTCCGTCTGAACTGGGGCGTGTGTTGTTTCATCTGGCCCTGCGCCGTGGGTTCAAAAGTAATCGCAAAGAAACCAAGGGTGAAAACGGCGGTAAGTTAAAGGCGGCCACAGATGCCTTGGCATCGGCGGTCGGGGACGGTACGTTGGCCCAGTTCCAGGTTCAGACCAAAAAGTTCCGCTTTTCCAATCAGTTTGACGGAAATGTTATCAAAGACGGGGCACTGTATCCCACACGGGATATGTATTTGGATGAATTCCATCGTATTTGTGATGCCCAGGGATTGGATAAGGAAATGCGGGCCGCATTTGAAAACGCTATTTTCTTTCAGCGGCCCCTGATTCCCCCGGTGGTTGGTACATGTATTTTTGCCGCCGGGCAGCCGCGTGCGCACAAATTTGAACCCGTGTTCCAGCGGTGGCGTGCGTTGCAACAGTTAAACCAGTTGGCGATTTTGGATAATGGACAAAACGTAGCCTTGACGGATCAACAGCGGCAATGTCTGGTGGATATTTTGCTGTATAATTTTAACGGGGTAAAGCGCGACAGGGGCGGCCGTGTAAAAATTACGTTCGCGGAAATAAAAAAGCAGCTGGGGCTGTCCCGTACAGTGAAGTTTAACCTGGAATCAGAACAGCGCAAGGAATTGAATGTTGATTCAACTGGTTTCAGTTTTGCCGAAATTGGCGAACTGGATTTTTGGCGTTCTTTGACCGATGAACAACAATCCGATGTATTGAATAAAATCAATGACGACCAGACAGAAGATGCCGAATTGATTGAATATTTGGTGGCACATTACGGATTGTCTGCATCACGCGCGCGGGCAATAATTGATATCCCCCTGGAAGATGATGTTGCCAATGTGTCCGTGGTGGCGATGAAAAAAATGCTGCCGTTTTTAGAAGGGGGGCAATTATATCATCTGGCGGTACATTCGGCGGGGTATCATTATGGCGAACAAGATGTGCCATTAATGGATAAATTACCGTACTATGGTGATTTAGATGTGTTAAAGCCGTCATTAATGCCCGCGCGTGACGGTGCATACCGGACCATGAATGCAACGGTTCACATTGCCATGAATCAAATTCGGGTGGTTGTAAACGATTTGATTGAACGTTATGGTCGGCCATGCGCCATTAACATAGAATTGGGCCGTGATGTGCGTGCGGGTGCCAAAGAACGCGCCGAATTGGACAAACAGCAATCTGCCAACAAACGCAAGAATGACGCTATTCGGGCGGAACTGGCCGAAATCGGCATATTAAACCCATCCCGCGAAGATTTTCAAAAATATAAGTTATGGGAAAATTTGGCGCCCCAGCCCCAGAACCGCCGGTGTGTCTATACCGGCGAACCGATTACCAGTCTGGCCGCGCTGTTCAAAAGTGGGCGGTTTGAAATTGAACATATCTTGCCATTTGCCCAGACATTGGATGATTCTTTGGCAAACAAGACCATATCTGCCGTTGCCGCTAACCGGTTCAAAGGGAACCGCAGCCCGGCCGAAGCATTTGACGATCCGGCATCCCCATGGGCGTATGCAGATGTTTGGGCGCGTGCCCAAAATCTGCCCGATGGCAGTCGTTGGCGCTTTGACCGGGATGCCATGGAAAAATTCACACGGCACGGTGATTGTATTGCACGCGCATTAAATGATACCCGTTTTATGTCTGTGATGGCGGTTAACTATTTAAAACATATCTGTTCGGATAAAAACAAAGTCCGTGGATTGCCGGGGCGTTTGACTGCGATTTTTCGTGATATGTGGCACTTGGATTGGTGGAAAAACCACGATGATGCGGACACATATCGCGCCAGTCATATCCATCATGCCATTGATGCGTTTGTGATTGCGTGTATGGGGGCGGGGAATTTACAAAAACTGGCCGAAAATGCCACGCATCTGGAAGATTTTCATGGAAAAACACTGAAAGAAAAACATCGTCAATTGTTTGCGGACATGTATCTGCCGTTCCCGGAATTTGATTACTATGATTTTCGGATGCGGTGCGAAGCATGTGTTATATCCTATCGCCCATCTGTAAAAGAACCGGCCGCATCGGATACTGTTGGATGTCTGCACGAAGATACGGCGTATAAGTTGGAAAAATTCGAAACCGGAACGCGGGCAACGATGTCACGCCGGATTGCCTTGCCAACCACGGCGGATGCGCGTGCCAAATTTAAGAAGGATTTTGATTCGCTGAACCCCAAAACATTGGAAATGTTTTTGGCCGAAACCGGGGTGGCAAACGATGCAAATGACATCGCAGACCAGTTCTTGAATTGGTGCCAGATGCGCGGAATTAAAAAAGTGCGTATGTTTAAGACCCGGGTGGATACGACGACTTATGTTCCGGTGTTTCGCAATCGCGGGGATAAAAATGCGTTTAACCGTGCGTGGACCGAATGGTATGCGGCCGCGGGTATCGCGCGGGGGATGACAGAACCAAAGGCTAAAAAAGCCCAGCAGGAAAAGGAAAGGCGTTTATTGGCGCTGTATCAAAATGCCGCCGCCCGTGCATACAAGTGGTTTGTCAGTGGAAATAATTTTTGTGCGGATATATTCGAAATTCGTTCTGATGACCGACGCTATCCCGCATTGGCCGGCCAGTGGCAATCTGAAATTATATCCAATTACTGTGCCACATTGAATAATGGCACGCCCATGTGGCGTTGCAAATATGCAACGGCCCGGCGGGTGATGCGGCTCAGAATCAATGATATGGTCATGGCGGAATTTTCGCGGGATAATGTGCCTTTGCTCAAAGGGTTGGAAGACGCGGTGCGTCATCAATTGGCCGTGCAAGACACAGATACAGTAAATATTATTTTCAGGGTAAAGAAAATCAGCAGCAATGGTGCAATATTTTTGCGACCGCATTATATTGCCAAAGAAGATGCTGATACAAAAACATGGCAAGCCAATGCGACATCTTTGCAAAAGTACAAGGCCCGAAAAATACGCGTCAGCCCAACAGGAAAAGTTCTAGAATAATTGTAACTGATTGGGCCGCTGTGCCAGGATGGTTGGGGCGTCGGTTTTATCCAGATGGATTATGTCGCCAAACTGGGTGTCTGTAAAAAACAGGATGTTGACATCGCCGGTGCACGGATTATTCCGTTTGACGGCGCGGATGTATTTTTGTGAATTTTCGCGTGTTCCGGTAAAGCGCAGGTACACCGAATATTGGGCCATGGAAAATCCCAAATCTTGCAGACAATTGCGAAAACGCGACGCTGCGTGACGTTGTTGCTTGGTTTCGGTGGGCAAATCGAACATAACCATCATCCACATATATCTTAATCCATCAGTTCTGTATGACATTTTCAAAATCCAGATTATTCTTTTTTTCGGCCATCGAATTTACGAAATTCCAAATGTCGCGTTGCATGATATTTATCAATGGTGAAACCCCCGTGCGCGTTTTAATATCCATATCCAAAATGGCGGCCAATTCCCGCTTGTCATCTGGGGTAACAGCTTTTGTGGGGTTGTCAATGCCGTCAAATAAATTGTGTACAATCGTGTCAACAATCGGTCGGTATGGCTCCATCAGATCATCAACCAAACACATCGGGTTTAACTGATTGTGGTGTTGAATTCCATAAGATGGATTCAATCCAGATGCGATGACCAATCGGGCAACGGCCCCACGCAGAATTGCGTATCCATAATTCAGGAAACTGTTTATTCCGGGCTGTGTATGAATGCGCAGGAAATTCGACCCAAACAGGGATTGAAAATACAGACGCGCAGCAACACCTTCGATATTGCTTGTGTCACCGGATTGAACCATGGCTGGCATATGTTTTATATGATTGGGTTTGCCCAGCATGTCCAAAACGCGCGATTGATTGCGGATTTTCTCTTGGACAATGCGTTTCCATAATTGTTTGGCCAGTGGACGGGACGTGTTTATCTGGGATTGCTGGACTGCCATTTGGCGACCTTGGCCAATCAGCGGGGTCATAATTCCAATGGGATGATAATTGTTGCCGATGATAATCAGTGGAATGCCGTATTCGCACAACCCGGCCATTAAATTTTGTGTATAAATGACCGCACGGCCCGTGGTCATCACGGCGCAAATACTGTCCAGTGGAACTTCGCCCACTAACTCGCCGTGTCCTTTGATACACAGAAATCCACGTCGAATGGACAGTTCGCGATTATCTTGTGAAATTTCAATAATATTTGTTTGCATATATTTTATATAATACAAAAATATTGTTTGTCAATTGCAGGTAACGCAGAAACGGATCAAAAAAATGAAGTTACCGAATCAGTTTATGAATCAATGTCAGTGATTTTTTATTTCTGTATATATCAAAAAAATCCCGAAAATCCGGGATTTTTTCTATGATGTATTATATCAGATTGGAATTCGGTGTCTAGGTGCAACCTCTCGCAGCAGTGACATATTTATCCTGCAATTATATCAGATTGGAATTCGGTGTCTAGGTGCAACTATAGCAACACGGCAAGCATATTGACCTCAATTATATCAGATTGGAATTCGGTGTCTAGGTGCAACTGGATTGAGTATCTCAAAAGACTACTCCTTATTATATCAGATTGGAATTCGGTGTCTAGGTGCAACACTAATTTAACTCCTATTGGGCTAATAAATATTATATCAGATTGGAATTCGGTGTCTAGGTGCAACCAGTTGTATTCCGTTTTTTTTGCAGATATAATTATATCAGATTGGAATTCGGTGTCTAGGTGCAACTTCTCAGGTGCTATGTATTTTGATTCTGCCATTATATCAGATTGGAATTCGGTGTCTAGGTGCAACGGGATGGCGCCATGCCAAACTTCCATAGTCATTATATCAGATTGGAATTCGGTGTCTAGGTGCAACGTCTGCCGCCGATAATAATACGGACCGACCATTATATCAGATTGGAATTCGGTGTCTAGGTGCAACTTTGCGTATTCGATGACGACGAATCCACGGATTATATCAGATTGGAATTCGGTGTCTAGGTGCAACCAAGACGTCGCGCGGCAGAAGCGATATCCGATTATATCAGATTGGAATTCGGTGTCTAGGTGCAACCGAAAGTCCAAAAGGAATATATCCATGTAAATTATATCAGATTGGAATTCGGTGTCTAGGTGCAACTTGCGGCCGAACAGTCGCAGAAGAACCACCATTATATCAGATTGGAATTCGGTGTCTAGGTGCAACTGTTTCTGTGATTTTCAGTTGCATTCCGTTATTATATCAGATTGGAATTCGGTGTCTAGGTGCAACACGGCCGTCTGTGATATTCCGCGCGACGTCATTATATCAGATTGGAATTCGGTGTCTAGGTGCAACTGAAATTTCATTCATAATCAGTTCCTTTTATTATATCAGATTGGAATTCGGTGTCTAGGTGCAACAAAAAAAGACTGCCGTCTGAGGTTGCAATTATTATATCAGATTGGAATTCGGTGTCTAGGTGCAACGAAGATGGATTTCAGCATTGCGCGCCGGGAATTATATCAGATTGGAATTCGATGTCTAGGTGCAACCCCATTGCCACAAACGTTCCAGCCAATGCCATTATATCAAATTGTAATTTCATATCCAGGGGCGTTTTTGTTAAATGGTGTGTTTGGGGATGGGACGGGCATTGATATTTGTTTATGGAATCTTTGCCTGGGATATTTTTGACGTGAATATTTGCTTGAATTTTTGGGGGTGGGCGGGGTATGGTTGGGGTATGGAAAATATCTGTATTGATGCCCATTGTCATTTCAATCGTGATGCGGATTTGGACGCCATTGTCATGCGCGCACGCGCCGCCGGGGTTATGGGCGGGGTGTGGAATGCGGTTGTCGAACCCGATTGGGCGCCAATTGCCAATGCGTCGGCGGCGTGTGATGGCATTTGGGGCGCGATTGGAATTCATCCGATGTATGCGGGGGATGTTCGTGATGGGTGGGACATACGGCTGATTGATATGTTGGCGGCCCATCCGGATTTGATGGTCGGGGAAATTGGCATGGACAAGAATTATCCACACCCCGATGTCCAGGAACGCGTATTTGCCCGCCAAATTGAAATTGCGACCGAAATGCGGCGGGTTGTGCATATCCACTGGGTTGGGATGTGGGACCGGTTGTTCCGTATTTTGGATGGTTGGCGTGATAATTTGCCACCGCGGATTATTCTGCATGCCTTTGGCGGCAGTGCCCAAACCATGGCTGAATTGGACCGGCGGTTTGGGGTTTACTTTTCATTTGGTCCCGGGATTTTCAATCCACGGCGCCGTCGCGCGCATGAATGTGTCGGGCGCGCGCCCGTAAACCGAATCTTGGCCGAAAGCGATGGCGATGATTTGGCCGCGGTTGTGGATGTTGTTCGCCGTATTGGCGAAATACGCGGTCGCGATATGACATCGGTTATTTATACAAACACCCGGGGGGCATTAAACAATGGATAGATTACACAGAATTCGTTTGTTGTTGGGGGACGCGGCGGTTACGCGTCTGCAAAACGCCACCGTGATGGTGGTCGGATGTGGGGCGGTCGGTTCGTTCGCGATTGAAGCATTGGCGCGCAGCGGGGTGGGGCGTCTGATTCTGGTGGATTTTGACCGCGTCGAAGAAAGCAATATCAACCGCCAATTATTTGCATTAACGTCAACCGTTGGCGCGCCCAAGGTGGTTGTGGCCGCCGCGCGCGTGCGTGACATTAACCCAGGTATCGGTGTGGATGCCCGCGCCATGTTTTGGGATGCGGATACGGACATTGATGTGCGACCGGATTTCGTTATTGATGCGATTGACACGGTTGCGTCCAAGATTGCACTGATTAAATGGTGCGTGCGCCATGACACGGCATTTGTGTCCAGCATGGGCGCCGCGCGCAAGACCGACATTTCCCGCATTCGCGTATCCCGGATATCCAAAACATCGGTTTGTCCGTTGGCGGCAAAAATCCGTCGGATGGCGCGGGATGCGACGCTGCCGGATTTTCCGGTTGTGTTTTCCGACGAAGTTGCCGTCGCCGCCACGCCATCGGCGCCCATGGGGTCCATGATTACGGTGACGGGGGCGTTTGGGCTGCATCTGGCGAATGTGGCGATTGGGCATATAATTAATAGTTGAAAACAAAATCCCGATAAATTAAACTGGTACCAGAAACCAAAGGGATTTGGCTTCGGGGGTGTTAGAACCCTTATTTGTTGCGGTGCAGTTTTGCATCGATATCTGAATCTGATGTGATGGTGCATGACTGTGCCGTTATATCCCTGACCTGGGTCGGGGAGCCGTTCGTTATACAACAGGGGTCATCCCAAAGGCAACGGAGTCATTTCAACAAATATGATTTCTAAACTTCCCGACCGCCATCTTGTTTGGCGGTATTTTTTTATGCCTGGCATAGGAAAATATTTCTATACAACAGAAAGGAATGTAAAATGAAAAAATCAAAAATGTTGTTTGTAATGCCTGTTGCGATGTGCTGTGCGGTCAATGCCCACGGCGAACAATCGCAAGATACCGTATCACACAAACCATCGGCATATATTGCATTGCGCGGGGGATATGCGGCATCATCATGGGATGATGCGGGCGTGGACCCGTCGGGTATCGCGGTTGCCGTTGCGGCCGGAATTGAATACAAGATGACCAGTGTCAATCTGCGTGCAGAAGTCGAAGGTGGTTTATCTTTCCTGGGCGATGACAAGGATATCGATTTGTTCCCCATGTCATTTGGATATGTCGAAAACAGCCAAACATTTACATCGGTGCTGGCCAATGGATATGTCGATTTCTTGGCCGATTATAAGATTAAACCGTTTGTCGGTCTGGGGCTGGGGATGATGCGTCTGGACGAAGATGTCGATGCGTTCGTGACATCTTATGCGGGCGGCCACACCAGCGATGTTTCCCTGTCGGCGTCAGAAACGGCGTTTGCATATGGTCTGCACGGTGGGATTGGGTTTAATATTTCGCAACATATGTCCGCCGATGTCGGCATGCGGTATTTTATGACCACGTCTGAAAATTCTGTGGATTTATTCGGGGTTAACGTGGGATTGCGTTATACGTTTTAAAACAAACCGCCGTATGGCGGTTTTTGATTTTTGTGGTTTGACACCCGCCCCAAAAATGGTGTAGATTTGATGGTATCAAAAGGGGGGCGAATGAAATATCTGTTTCAGTTTGGGGTGATTATGCTGTTCGTCTTTGTCGGCGAAGTGATGGAATATTTTATCCCGTTGCCCATCGCGGGCAGTATTTATGGATTGGTTCTGCTGTTTGTTGCGCTGGTCACGGGGATTGTCAAATTATCGTGGGTTGCGGATGTGGCCGATTGGCTGCATGGGGTAATGTCGTTGTTCTTTGTCGCGCCGGCCGTCGCAATCATCAGTATTTGGGGTGAAATTGCCGATATCTGGCCGATGTTGGTGATACTGCTGGTGGTGGCGTATTTGGTCACGATGGTGACGACCGGCGTCACCGCCCAGGCATTGATTCCGGATACCAACGCCGCGCACAAATTGGGGCGGCGTCATAAATCGGGGGGGGCAAAATGATGGAATTTTTAACGGCGTCGCCGTATTTTGGCGTTGCGTTGACGATTGCAATGTTCGCGTTGGCGGTGATTATTAATCGCAAATGGCCAAATCCATTTACAACACCGTTGTTTCTGGCGACGATGTTTGTTGTCGCGGTTTTGTTGATGCTGGACGTGCCGTATGACGCGTATAATAACGGGGCCCAGTATATCACATACTTTCTGGTGCCGGTGACGGTGTGCTTTGCCGTGCCGATGTATCGCCAGTTGCCGTTGTTGCGGCGCCATGGGCCGGCCATATTGCTGTCGATTTTGATTGGGGTGCTGTGTTCCGTATTTTCCGTTGCATTGATTTGCATTATGTTTGGATTGGGTGATGTTGTGGCCAAATCACTGGTGTCGATATCGGTGACGACCGCGATTGCCATCGGCATCACGGAAAAGCTGGGCGGGGTGGTCGCCCTGACGGTGTCGTCGGTGATTGTCACGGGCATTCTGGGCGCATCGGTCAGTGATGTTGTCTGTCGGCGTTTGGGGTTGCGCAATGCAATCGCCCGGGGATTGGCCATCGGCAACGCGTCGCATGCGGCCGGCACGACCAAGGCCATGGAAATGGGCCCCGTCGAAGGCGCGATGAGCAGTCTGGCCATCGTGCTGTCGGGATTGCTGACGGCGGTGATTGCGCCCATGGCGATTTACATTTTGTTTTGATGGCACTTGCATTTTTCCCCTTTGCCCTGTATCATAAGTTCTGATACCGGGATTATCCGGTATTGGGGCGTCGAAACCTCTCTATTATGCGTCTGCGCAGACGATAAATGCCTCCTGCTTGTCGGCGGGAGGGCGGGTGAATATCAAATAACCCGCGCTATTTCATAATAGATAGTTTCGAACCTCCTGCCACCTGAATAAATTTCCGGTGGTTTTTTATCAGACATGGGGGTATGAAATGGTTTTGCCTGTTATTACAAAGAGACGTCGCCGTTGGGCGATTTTTGCGACATTTTGGATTCCGTTTGCCGCATGGCGCCGCGCATGGCGTGGCGTTATTCAGCTGGGGGTACGTCAATACCGTGATGTTCTGCGTTGCGATAACAATCGTCAGTTTGACAGCACACTGGCCATTGCCGCCATTATGAAAAACGAAGGGCTGTATTTAAAAGAATGGCTGGATTTTCATATCTTGGTCGGGGTGGATAATTTTTATCTGTATGATAACGGTTCGGATGACAACAGTCGGGAAATCTTGGCACCATATATCGCGCGCGGCATCGTTGAATATACGTGGTGGCCCGGGAAACAGATGCAAAATGCGGCCTATGTCGATGCGATTAATCGCCATGACCAAGATGTGCGTTGGATGGCACTGGTCGATTTGGATGAATTTATTGTGCCGGTATATCATAAAACCATTCCCGAATTTTTATACAGTTTGCCATCTGGGTTTGCACAATTAATTATGACGTGGGTAATTTACGGTTCTGGGGGACACGTGACACGACCGGACGGACTGGTTATTGAAAATTATAAGTACCACAGCGCAAAATCGTGGGGTGTGAAATCGATTATTAATCCGCGATTGGCCCTGTGCCAGCACAGCGCGCATGCCAACGCCGTCGCCGGTTTTACCATCGATGAAAATGGTCGCCGTTTGGGCCATATTGACCAAACGAATAATCCGCCCACGTGGAATCGTATCCGATGTAATCATTATATTACCAAGTCCCAGGAAGAATACCAGGCGCGTTGTGCCCGCAGTGACAGCGGCCGTGGCGCCAATCCCGAATGGATAAAAATATTGAACCAGCGTTTTGCCCAATCGGATTGCAATGATGTCTTTGATAAAATTATGGACCCGTTTATTGAACGGATGAAACAGAATAATGTTGCGGCAGCATGTTCCGGTAATGTGTAAAAATTCCCAGGAAATCCGCGGCTAAGAACGTTTTCCTAAACGCTGTATTCAAATTGAAACGCGGTAAAAAAACAGATATAATGAACCTGTCGTAACTGACACATTAAATCTTAAATAGGAGACAAAAAGATGAGAGAATTAACCCGCTATATCCTGAAACCGTTGACTTTTATCGGCGCCTTGAACTGGGGTCTGATTGGTTTGTTCGGTTTTGACTTGGTCGCGTTTTTGTTTGGCCCGGCCACCGTTGCCAGCCGCATCGTGTACTGCATCATCGGTATCGCTGCGTTGATTTGGTTGATTTGGGCGTTCATCGACCGTCCGGCCGCGCGTAACGCACGATAATATATCGATTATAAAACAGTCCAATGGCCCCCGCATGCGGGGGCTGTTTTTCATTATGCGTGTGAATCTATGCCGCTTGTGCGTGATGGGACATTTTGGTATTCTGCCCGTCGGAGAGAGAAAGACGGGACGTCCACCACGCCCCGTTTTTTTATTGAATCAGCCGATGTTTTTGGGTACCGTTATTGCATATGAAACAGGAACTGTTTGATTTTCTGAAAACCGATTTGCAATTCGTCAAGGGGGTTGGTCCCGTCGTCGCCGCCCGGTTCGAAGACGTGTTGGGTGGTCGCCGCGTTCTGGATTTTTTATTGCATCGCCCCAGTGGTGTGCGCCGGCGCGATATAACGGATAATGTTGCCGATGTTACCCCGGGCGATATTGTGACGGTGCGTCTGAACGTCCAATCGCACAAGGTGGGCGGAAAATTCCGCGGCCGCCGCGCCCCCAGCCAGGTTGTATGTACCGATATGGGCGGCAACCGCGTGGTGATACAGTTCTTTAACGTGAATTTTCTGGATTATTGGTTAAAGAAATTGCCCATTGGCGAATACCGCGTCGTCAGTGGCAAATTGGAACGCAGCCCGCGCGGCAATTGGATTATCAATCATCCTGAATTTATCGAAACGGTGGATGGGGCGGACAAAATCCCCGCGGTCCAGGCGATTTACCCCGCCGGCGAAGGGTTGACCCAAAAAACGTTTGCCGCCGTCCGTGACCAGGTATTCCGTGCCCTGGACGAACGGGTGGGGCTGAATGATGCCGATGACCAAACGCGGGAATTTTTTGATGCGCTGCGTCATGTGCATTTCCCGACCGACCCCGCCGATTTGGCGCCCCATGCCCAATACATGGTTAAATTGGCGTATTACGAATTATTGGCGCATCAATCGGCGATTGCCATCACCCGGCGTGAACGTCGTGATGCCCGTCACCGTCGGCCGCATCGCGCCCACAAATACGATTTGATGGACCGGTTTTATCAGATTTTGCCATTTGAATTGACCGGCGCGCAACAACGCACTATTGATGATATCCGCGCGGACATGGCGCGCGACGTGCCGATGATGCGCCTGGTCCAGGGGGATGTGGGCAGTGGGAAAACCATGGTCGCCATGGCCGCCGCCGTCGCCATGGCCGAAACCGGTGCCCAGACGGTTTTAATGGCGCCGACCGATACGTTGGCGCAACAGCATTATGCAAAACTGGCCCCGATGTGCGCCCAGATGGGATTGGTCTGTGACATTCTGACCGGCCGGGACAAGGGGGGCGCGCGGCGCGAAAAACTGGTATCACTGCGGTCGGGGCGGACGCGGTTGGCCATTGGGACACATGCGCTGTTTTCCGACGATGTGGCGTACAAAGATTTGGGATTGGTCATTGTTGATGAACAGCATCGATTTGGCGTTTCCCAACGCGAAGCCATGCGGGCCAAGGGGACAAACCCGGATTTATTGGCGCTGTCGGCGACGCCGATTCCGCGCACACTGTCCATGACGATTTACGGCGACATGGATGTTTCCGTGATTAATGAAAAACCCGCGGGCCGATTGCCCATTAAAACGACCAAGCTGCCGTTGTCGCGCATTGACGCATTGGTCGGGCGTGTGGCGGCCCAGATTGATGCCGGTGCCAAGGTATTCTGGGTCACCCCACTGGTTGCGGAAACGGCGGAATCTGACATGACCGCGGCCCAGGCGCGATTTGATGATTTAAAGAAATTTTGGCCGAACATCGGTCTGGTCCATGGTCAAATGGACAAGAAGCAGCGCGACGCCGTCATGGCCGAATTTGCCGACGATAATTCCGACATGCCGCTGTTGGTTGCGACAACCGTGATAGAAGTCGGCATCGACGTCCCCCGTGCGACGATTATTGTTATTGAAAATGCGGAACGATTTGGGCTGGCGGCGTTGCATCAGTTGCGCGGCCGCGTCGGGCGTGGGGCGTTACAATCGTATTGTGTTTTGTTGCATGGAAATTACCTGGGCGAAGATGGAATGCGGCGTCTGGACGTATTGTGCGAAACGGACGACGGTTTTGTTATCGCTGAACAAGATTTGATGATGCGCGGCACCGGTGAATTACTGGGCACACGGCAAAGCGGTTGGGTCCAATACCATTTTGTGGATTACCGGGAACATCGTGATTTGTTCAAATTGGCGTCGCGTGCGGCGATGGAAATGAACGGGCCGACCCAGTTTATTTTGGATTTGATGTTTATCTTTGACCGGCGATTGGCGGTGGGGGCATGATGAACGCGGTGCGACGCATTTTTGCCGTTGTTGTGGGGGCGTGGTTTTGCGCCGGGGCATATGGCGCCGCGATTATCAATGATACGGAAATTGAACGCCATTTGACCGAATTGGTGGAACCATTGGCGGATGCGGCGGGGATTGCGCCGGGGCGCCTGAAAATCAATGTGGTGCACAGCGATGATTTCAACGCATTCGTCAGTGGTGGCGAAGAAGTTTATATTTATACCGGTTTGCTGACCCAAATTAAAACGCCCGACGCGTTACAGGCCGTTGTTGCCCACGAATTGGGGCATACGCTGGGCGGGCATATGGCGCAAATGTCGGCGCGTATGAACGCAGAACTAAAACGCACCGCCATTGTCCAGGCATTGGGGGTGGGGCTGATGGTGGCGGGCGGGAACCCGTCGCTGGGGATGGGGGTGTTGGCGGGAACCGCGGGAATGGCCACGCAATCAATGCTGGCGTTTTCCCGGGACGAAGAACGCATGGCGGACAATCTGGGGCTGGATTTAATGATGCGCGCCGGCCAAAATCTGAACGGGTTTGTTGATGTCTTTGAACAAATGCGCGATATCACGGGCGCCGCCGAAGAAAAAATTAACCCCAATCGCGTCAACCATCCCTTGACGGCCGAACGGTTGAAAAACGTTCGTGATTATATCGCGGCCCGACCGTCTGATTACAAATCAGATGCCCGCAGGGATGCCAATCGCCGTGCGCAATACGAATTGGTCCGGGCCAAACTGGTCGGGTATTTGTATCCGGGCGAACGGGTGCGGACGCTGTATCCCGCAACGGACAAATCCGATGCGGCGCTGTACGCGCGTGCAATCGCAAATATGCGCGCGGGGAATTTGGCGGCGGCAAAAACCGGGACGCAAACCCTGATATCGCGCCATGGGCAGAATCCGTATTTCTATGAATTGCTGGGGGATATTGAATACCAATACGGCCATTATGATGACAGTGTGGCCGCATACGACAAATCGTTGACGTTGGCGGGGGGCGCCCCCCAGATTCAGACGGCGCTGGCGCTGGTGCTGTCCGAACGGGACAAGCCCGGTGACCGCGACCGTGCGATTGAATTGTGCCGGCGGGCGTTACTTGCCGAACCGGCGGCGTTGACATATTGGGTTTTGGCACGCGCATGGGGTGACGGGGACGGGCGGGCCGACTGGGCCATGGCGGAATATTACAATATGACCGGCGACCAGAAAAAGACGCATCAATATGCAACGCGTGCACGCAAACGTTTGGCAAAATCTGCGCCCGAATACATCAAATCAACAGAATTATTGCGCAAAGATTAAAAGGATTGGCCCATGACCGCCCCGTTCAAAGAAGATAAAAAAATTGAAATTCTGACCTATGCCCGCGACCATGGGGTGGTGGCGGCATCGCGTCACTTTGGCGTGTCACGCAACGCGTTGGGATTGTGGAACCGGCGGCTGAAAATATACACGCCCCAGACGGCGGAATACACCCCAGGGCAACGCGCGAAAATTTTGGCCTTTGCCCGGGATAATGGCGTTCGGGCAACAACGAAAAAATTTGGGGTGTCGGCGGCCATCATTAAACTGTGGAACCAAGATGCGCATGTCTATGCCCCAAAGGTGCCGTCGTTCACATCCGCGCAAAAGATGGCAATACTGGAATATGCGCGCGATTTTGGGCCGATGGCGGCCGCCAACCAGTTTGGTGTGAACCCCAGTACGATTATCCGTTGGAATAAAAAGTATCATGTTTATTCCCCGTTGCGCGAATACGGTCACGATGACATTGTCGCCATTTTGATGCATGCCCGTGACCACGGCGTGGCGGACGCATCCCGGCATTTCAATGTGCCACAATACACCATTGGCCGATGGAATAAACAGTATCAAATTTATGAAGGTCGCACGCCGACCGAATACACCGCGTTCACCCCGGCCCAGCAACGGGAAATTTTGCGTGACGCGCGTGGGGTCTATGACGAATTGCCGGCGCACAGCCGCACCGCACGCGTTGCATTTATGACAATTGCGCCCAAATATGAACTGACGTGCGATCAACTGTATATCTGGAATCGAAAATTTCATATTGTCCCCGTGCGCCCCGTTCGTAAACCCGAAATGTCCCAGGGGGAAATTGACGCGGTCCAAACCGCATTGAACGGGTCCCGGGGGCGCGTTGCCGCCACATCGCGCAAAACCGGGTACAGCGAACCCCGCATTACAAAGTTAAAAAATAACAAGCGTGTATCATTTAACCTGGCCGCGAAACAGGTTCAGGGTCGCGCCCCCGTCGGCACGAAAAAGGCACGTCTGTTGGGGCAGATTATTGGCGCCCTGCAACGCGTGAAAGAATAAGGCGGCGCCCGCCCGCGAATCTTTCCCCAGGGTTACATACCTGTATCATGCGGATGCCCAGATGGCCTAGACTGGTTTGGCAACAGGGGGGCATCAATGGTAAAACGCGCACAGCAAAAACCAACCGGTGACATCACCATACATCCGGCCAGTTTAAAAACCAGTATCGAAATTCCATTCCCGGACACATCAATCCAGGCCGGTTTTCCCAGCCCTGCCGATGACTATATCGCGGCGCCAATCGATTTAAACCGTGAATTAATCGCGCATCCCGCGTCAACTTTTTTGGGGCGCATCCGTGGCGACAGCATGATTGATGCGGGGATTTATGATGGGGACTTGGTCGTGGTGGACAAATCGCTGAACCCGAAAACGGGCCAGATTGCCGTGTGCTTTGTCAATGGGGAATTCACGATTAAATATATCAAGATTCAGAAAAAATCCATCCTGTTGATTCCGGCAAACAAAGAATTCACCCCCATCCGCGTCACCCCCGATAATGATTTTGTCATTTGGGGCGTGGTGACATATTCCATCCGCCGTCATACCCAGGGATAAACGTTATGTTCGGATTGCTGGATTGTAATAATTTTTATGCCAGTTGCGAATGCGTCTTTGACCCGGCGCTGCGGGGGCGGGCGGTGGTCGTGTTGTCCAACAATGACGGGTGCGTTATCGCCCGGTCGCCCGCCGCGCGTGCCATGGGGATAAAAATGGGCACGCCCGCGTTCCAATTGCGGAAATTAATCGATGCGGGCACGGTTGTGGCGCGGTCATCGAATTACACGCTGTATGGGGATATGTCGGCGCGGGTGATGCGATTGCTGGCGGAAATTGTGCCGGATGTTGAAATCTATTCGATTGACGAAGCCTTTTTTAAAATCCCCGATAATGCGAATTACGCCGAATTGGGGGCAACCATCGCGCGGTATGTCACGCAATCGACCGGCGTGCCGGTGTCGGTCGGAATTGGCCCCACCAAAACATTGGCCAAGGTGGCCAACCACGCCGCCAAAAAATATCCCGGATATAAACGCGTCTGTGTCATTGATAACGATGAAAAGCGTCGGCGTGCGCTGGAACTGACCCCGGTGGACGATGTGTGGGGAATTGGGCGGCGCCACGGGGCGCGCTTAAACACAATGGGGGTGTTCACCGCGGCGGATTTTGCACGCTTGCCCCGGGCCCGGGTCCAAAAATTAATGACGGTAACCGGTCTGCGCACATGGTGCGAATTAAATGGCACGGCCTGTATCCAATTGGAAATGCACCCCGCGGACAAGCAGCAGATTTGCACATCACGCAGCTTTGCCGTGATGCAGACGGAACTGGCGGATTTGGAATCGGCGGTCGCAACCTTTGCCGCGCGGTGTGGGGCCAAATTGCGCGCGGGACAATTGGTCGCGGGGTCGGTGATGACATTTTTGGCCACAAATCGGTTTCGGTCCGATTTGCCGCAATGCGTTTTGACATGCGTTTTGCCGATGCCGTTTGCGACAAACGATACGCGCGTGATTGTGTCGGTGGCACTGGATGCACTGGGGCAGATATATCGAACCGGTTTTCAGTATAAAAAGGCCGGCGTCATTGTCAACGACATCACGCCCGCCCGCAATCGCCCGATGGATTTGTTCGGCGCCCATGATACGGCCGCGTCGGATAATCTGATGGCGGCGATTGATGCAATCAATACCCGTTTTGGCAAAAACACAGTCCGTTTAACCGCGGAAATTGGCAACCAGACATGGCGCCCGATGCACAACATGTTGTCCCCGAATTACACAACCGACATCAACGACATCATCGAAATACATTGTAAATAAAATCCCCCTGAAATTTGCAAATACTTTTTAACTTGAATTCAGTCATATATTATCGTTAAATGATAATGATTGAGGGAACGGATGAAAAAATTTCTGGCTTTGTCTTTAATGTGCATGACCGCCACGGGGACCATGGCGAATGAATATATCGATTATGATGTGACTGTGTATCCAGAATGCCCGGTCTGTGATTGCGGGGCGCCCACGCGCGACAATTACACCGGCGTGCGTGTCTATAAAAACGAACATGCCGCGTATTCATATAACCTGTCCAATGGGCACAAGGAAAAGTACAAGACAGACAATTTCGGTTTCGGTACCACGGTTGGCAATAATTTAACCAATTTTCTGCGGGTGGAATACGAAACACTGTACATGGGGGCCCAGTACACCAAATACGATACCAATTTTGAATATGATATTTGGGCGAATATGCTGAATGCCTATCTGTTATGGGATTTTGACAATGCGGTGGCGCCGTATGCGGGGGCCGGATTGGGTTTAACCGGGATTTGGGGCGAAATTGATGGGGATTTGGATAATGCCTTTGATTTGTCGTACCAGGTGATGGTCGGCGTGTTGTTTCACCTGAATTCGCGTATTGATTTGGATGTCGGGTTTAAATACATCAATTTTGGTCGTGTGGAACATACCAGCGGCGTATCCAAGGTTGATGCGACCCAGTTGTATTTGGGCCTGGCCTATAAATTCGGGTTATAATGGGGGCGGGCGATGAAAAACACTATATGTCAAAGTTGCAGTATGCCGATTACCGACGACAGTCTGTTTGGGACTAATTCGGACAGTACCCGCAATACGGATTACTGTATTTATTGTTACAAAGACGGCACGTTTCTGGATGATGTGACGATGGCGGAATATATCGAAATGAATATTCCGTTCGCGGCCCAGGCGGGCATGACCCCGGCCCAGATGCGCCATCATTGTGAAACAGTTTTTCCCACATTAAAACGCTGGCGTACAGCCTGAAAATACAGTACCCCGCATCGAAATACGGCGGCAGGCTTATAAAGCCAAGATTTCAAGTTCTATGGGTGCATCTTTCGTAACAGAATATGATCCTGCAACAGGAAATGTAAATAGAGTTCATCCAAAATCAATAAACGGTCAAGAGGTTGATGCTCCACATTATAAACAATAGAGAAGAAAGGTGTTCAGATATTCAAGAAAAAGATGTGATATCAAATTTAATAGTTTTATTAGAAAAAAATATAGACGTTATTGAATTAGCAAATAACATTTTTTATAGACAAAAAGAATTCTCTGGATTTAATTATTCTACGGAATTTAGGGAAGTATTGTTGGACATAATAACACAAGAAGAAGGCGAAGAATTCAAAATACCTGTATCAAATTTGATAGCCAAACTGCAAGCAGTCTTAAATAAGTAGGCTATCCCGCATCATTATATGTTGAATAATTAAGTAATAATTATGAAACAGCTGACCACCATTTCCCTAATTGTTTTATCCTCCACCCCTGCGCGGATGTTATATAACGGGCGGTTCGGACACATCGGGCACATTTACATTTACCAACGGCGCATGTAACTACGTCCCGTGAATCAATCTGGGTGGGCAAATAAAAACGGGGCGTCGCACGACGTCCCGGTACCCAGTACCCCTTTATCGGGTTGATTGGTTCGACAGCTTTTTCCCCAGGGCCTGTTTGGCCATGCGTTCGGTCAATCCGTGGGCGCAAATCTGGTCGTTGGCCGCGGGGGATGCGATATAAAAGTGTTTTTGATAAAATTGATTGTTTTTTATATCGGGTAACTGAACCTGAAATATATCAATGTCTTGGTCACGCCATTGATTATGTACAATCACAACATAACTGTAATTATTGGGCTGACGTGCAAAATCGGCAAATTCTGAACATAATGACTGGGTATCGTTCATAACGCAATATCCAACCGATTGCATGGATTCCGCGCCATATGGTTCTTTGAAATAGCGCATTGTATATTTGTTATTCAAATGATATAAATGTTGCAAATTAATCAATTCTTTCAGATACATGTGGTCGAAAAAGACCACGTTTTCCGGCATGGTTATTTCGCGTACCAACCATTTCATATAATATTGTGTTTTGTTGCCATAATTATATGGAAAATTATTGCATTTTAACATCCGGTCCATTTCGTATGTGGTTGGTTTTTGGACGCTGTTATCAAAGATTAAGTGTGCAAAATCATCTGGGGCATTATTATAAAATATTGTTGCCAACAGGATTTCTGCTTCTTCTGACTCCCACGATGTGGCCTTGGTTTTTTTGATATCCTGTTCAATTTGACGCAGCAAAGGGTGGCGGATTGGGGCCCCGAATTTATTTTTGAACACTGGTAAATCCTTTGGCATTCTTGGTAAGAATTTATAGCACAAAATCAAATAGTGTCAATATTTTTCGGGTGGGGGAGATTAATTCGAAGAATTAACAAAACAATTTACAAAAATATTTTTTTACTTATAAGGTTGTTGATTAATCAAAATTTTTTTTATCGTCGTATTTAAGTAATGTCTTAACATATTTTTGTTCTTTCTTAAAGCTTTGGCAGGTAATTGCAGCGGTGGATTTACATTCTTTTTTAAGAAATTTGCAAAAAATTGGTAATGAGCTCCATTCTTTGTTTGATTCTGCATGATAGCGACATATGAAACAACTTTTAACATTCAAATTTTCATTAGCGCAAGTTGCTACAAAGTGCTTATAATCAATGTGATTCCCAGCGCAGTGGTGAAAATCAACAGATTGATTGTAATCAATATAATCTTTGCAAGGTTGCGCCCCAATAATATTGTGTTTAGCCCAGCAATCTCGGTTTAATGATAGTTGTTTGTTTAGTTCAAATATATTCAGATTATTCATAAAATGAACACCGCCATTTTTAGCAAGACAAAGAAGCATGAAGGATTTTTTACAACCATTGTCATTTGTAATGGTTTTTTCCGGTATTCTGAAATTTATAAATCGAATTTTGTTAGATGGTGACAATAATGCGCCATCAAACTGTTTTATATCTTGTTCATCATTGATATCTATTTCGATAATTCGATGTTTACTATTTTCCTTATTTTCGCTTATTTTATGTGAAACATGAATCTCTATGAATATATGCTGAGAATTTTCTGGTGTTGACAAACAGACATCCGTGCGAAACGTATCGACAGTCTTCTCAACTTTGATATTTTTAAACCATTTCGTCAAGTCTATTCTTTCAATACGTGTTCTACAATAATCACACATTGGGCATATATTGAATTTCTTGTTCCTTTCACAAGGACTGTAATAATATTTATATTTTATCTCTATGTAAAAAGGCTTGTTATTCAGCAGGCAGTCCGTGTATTTGTCATAAAATCTCTGTTTTGCTAATCTGTGCAAATAACTTTCGTTTGAACAGTTTACAAGCTCGTGTTTATGACAAAAGTGCCATCGATTGATGGACCCTTGTTTCGGTATCAATATATCATTACAGCCTATGCAATGGTATACTTTGTTTTTATCCGCGTTAAAAATATTAACAATTTTGTTATTTTCATCATAAGCAAATTGATATTGTATAGCCATAACAATATGTATTCCATTGAATTTACTGTTATTATAAATGTTAAACCTAAAAAAACAACATCAAACTTAAAGCAAGTTCGGCTTGGATATATACAAGAATTTGGGTCAACTTTTTTTTCTTTGAAGTGTTTAATGATTTTTAAAAAATTGCCCTTTTGATTTGGAAATTATCAAACAGTCGGCACGCCAAATATACACAACAAAAAAAACCGCCGTGGAGCGGTTTTGAATTCTTGGCTCGGGCAGCTGGACTCGAACCAGCGACATACGGATTAACAGTCCGTTGTTCTACCGACTGAACTATGCCCGAATTGCTCGCATATATTATACTGGATTTTTCCCCATTTCAAGTCTTTTTTTTTAATTATTGCGATGTTTTTATTTTAGTGCTATATTTTTTAACGTCCAATATCACTTAAAAGGATAAAATATGTTATTAAAAGGAAAAAAGATTTTAATTACAGGCGTGGCCAATGATTGGTCTATGGCCTGGGCCATTGCAAAGCGCGCCCACGAAGAAGGCGCCGAAATCGCAATGCCGTACGCGATGCCCGCCCTGGAAAAGCGTGTCCGCCCGCTGGCGGAATCCATCGGTGCAAAATTCGTTCAGGAATGCAATGTGCAGAACGACGAACAGATGGATGCTTTGTTTGCCGCCATTGAAAAAGAATGGGGCCATCTGGACGGCATGCTGCACGCGATTGCGTTTTCGGATAAAAATGAATTGTCCGGCCGTTATGCCGACACTTCGCGCGATAATTTCAAGAATACCATGGACATCTCCGTGTATTCGTTGGTCGATTTGACACGCCGCGCATCCAAATTGATGAAAGACGGCGGCAGCATTGTTACACTGACATATTTCGGGGGGGAAAAATCCGTACCGAATTACAACGTGATGGGTGTTGCGAAATCCGCCCTGGACAGCAGTGTGCGTTATCTGGCATCTGACCTGGGCCGTGACGGTATTCGCGTTAACGCCATCAGCGCGGGGCCGATTATGACATTGGCGTCGTCGGGCGTTGGTGGGTTCAAGGCGATGTTGCGCCTGAACGCGGACCAGACACCGTTGCGTCGTAACATGACGTTGGACGACGTGTCGGGCGCGGCGCTGTATTTGTTCAGCAACCTGTCGTCGGCGGTCACGGGCGAAGTTCATCACGTCGATTGTGGCTATTCGACCACCGGCATGATGCCCAACGATTTAAAAGACATCGTTCTGAAAGGGTTGGAAGAAAAATAAGCTTTTTACCCATAAGCGCGCAAAATCCCGGCATGTCCGGGATTTTGTTTTGGAAAATGTCCGGGATGTAAAATCGCCCCAGGGCGCAGTTAGGAAAATTTGCTTACTAAAATGGCTTGAATTTTTCTGGGAATACAATCATAATGCGATGTGCTGTCTGTGTTTGAATGTAGAATAAAAACAGGAGAGAAGAATGAGTAACAAAGCATTATGGAATGCGATTGATGCGTTGGCCCGGCAACTGAATATGTCTTGTTCACGATTGGCCGTAATCAGCGGGTTAAATGCCACAACGTTTAACAAAAGCAAACGAACCACCCGTTACGGCAAACCACGATATTTGTCCATGGGCACAATTCAAAAAGTTTTAGATGCCACCGGTACCACCATGGAAGAATTTTCCGTCCTGATGGCCCAAGTACAGACTGATGATACCCCCGATGATACATAAATCCCGCATTGCGCGGGATTTTCATAGGATAGATTGTCAAATGTCGATATTTCCATTGCGTGATTTTTTTTGATTTTCTATAATCACCACATGTCAAAAATACCAGATTTATTTATCCGTGCAGAACATGCCGATTTGTTAAAAAAATTATCCGAATGGGATATTGCATATCACCAAAACGATGCGCCGGTCGTTGATGATGCGACGTATGACGCGGCGAAATCGCGCGCGCTGGCGTTGGAATCGGAATATCCGGAATTGGCGGTGGGCGGCGCGTCAACGCGGGTTGGGGCGGCCGTGTCGGATAAATTCAATTCGGTCCATCACAGCGTTCCCATGCTGTCGATTTCCGATGTCTTTGACGAGAAAGAGGTTGCCGATTGGTTCGATAAATTGGCGGATTCGGATATTTTTATAGAATTAAAGGTTGACGGTGTTTCTTATTCCGCCCGATACGAAGACGGTGTTTTGGTCCGGGGATTGACCCGCGGCAGTGGTACGATTGGCGAAGATATCACGGCGAACCTGCGCACGATTGCGGACATCCCCCAGAAATTGACGGGCGATTTTCCCCGTGTGGTGGAAGTGCGGGGCGAAGTTTATATGCAGCGGGCGGATTTTCTGGCGCTGAATGCGGCGGCAGAGCTGAATGGGGACAAAGTTTTTGCCAACCCCCGCAATGCGGCCGCGGGCAGTTTGCGTCAATTAAACCCGGCGGTCACGGCCACGCGGCGTTTGTCGGCGTTTGCGTACACATATGGTGAATTGTCGTCGCGTGACTGGGAAACGCAAAGCGAATATTTCGACCGTCTGGAATCGTGGGGATTTAAAACCACGCGCCCCTGGGCCCGGCGCGCGCATAACATGGATGAAATCCAGGCGGCATATAACGACATCATGATGATTCGCGCCGACATTCCGTTTGATATCGACGGTCTGGTGTTAAAGGTGAATAATGTCGATTTACAAGAAAAAATGGGCGCCCGCGCCAACAGCCCCCGATGGGAAGTTGCATATAAATTCCCGGCGGCGCGCGCGATAACGACACTGAATGATATCACGATTCAGGTGGGACGCACGGGCGTTTTAACCCCGGTTGCCGAATTGGAACCGATTAATATTGGCGGCGTTGTTGTGTCGCGCGCGACATTGCACAACGCGGACGAAATCGCGCGCAAGGGGGTGCGGATTTCCGACCGCGTCATTGTTCAGCGGGCCGGCGACGTCATCCCCCAAATTGTGGGCGTTGCGGAAACGGCGCCCGATGCGCGTTCATTTGAATTTCCCGAAACGTGCCCCGTTTGTGGCGGCGCCGTTGTCCAAGAATCCGGCCAGGTTGCCCGTCGTTGCGTGAATACATTGGGGTGCCCGGCACAGCGGATTGGTGCGCTGGAACACTTTGTTTCGCGCAAGGGGTTTGATATCGATGGTCTGGGGACGCGTCAATTGGAATTGTTCATCGCGCGTGGATGGCTGAAATCGCCGGCCGATATTTTCCGACTGATTGAAAATCATGGTGATGAAATTCGTCAGATGGATGGGTTCGGGGACAAATCCGTGTCGAATTTAAATGCGGCCATCAATCGGGCGCGCGATATTGAATTACAGCGGTTTTTGTTCGCCATCGGCATCCCAGAAGTTGGCGAAGTCACCGCCAAAATATTGGCCCGGGCGTTTGGAAATCTGGATGCGGTGCGCGCCGCGCCCGCCTGGAAATTGAAACAGGTTGACGGCATTGGCGACGTTATGGCGGACGAAATCGTATCGTTTTTTGCCGACCCCCACAATGTGGCGGCGTTGGACGATTTATTGAATTTTGTGACCGTGCGTGATGTCGCGGTTGTGACACCGGTTTTGGATGGGCCATTGGTCGGCAAACGCGTGGTGTTGACCGGAACATTGGCCAATCATACGCGCGACGCGGCGCGGGAAATTTTGGAACGCCTGGGCGCCCGTGTCCAGGGCAGTGTTTCGGCAAAAACCGACATTGTCATCGCGGGGACGGATGCCGGCAGCAAATTGGCCCGGGCAACCGAATTGGGCATTACCATCTGGGACGAAGCGGAATTTGAACGCAACGTCGCGGACGCGGAATAAAAATGTGGTAAATTCTTTATAATTGTGACATAATTACAGCAGCATCGGGAATTCCGATGTCGGGGCGTCGAAACCCTTCTGTAAACGTCGGCGGACGTAAAGCGACCCTGTCTTTATGCGGGCAGGGGGAGTGTGTTATATATTGAAAGCACACTGCTATTTTTTACAGATAGTTTCGAACCTCCTGCCACCTGAATTTTGGTGGCTTTTTCATTCGTTGAAGAAAAAAAGGAGTGTTTGAATGAAATTATATACTGCGGTTATTGCCGCGGGGATGAATCTGATATTGGTGCGCGGCGCGCATGCACTGGTGTGTTCATGGGAACATTGTACGGATGACGGCCAGATACCAATTATATTTGGATGTTCCGATGGGACGACATTGGGGTGCATGAATGGGGAACGTGTGACCACATGCCGCACATGTCGTACCGGTTTTACTTTGGTTGAAAAAACGGGGTATGACAGCAAAACCGGATGCAGTTATGAATACAGCGTTTGTGAAAAATCCTGTACCGGGTGCAGCAATTGTGCCAGTGACACCACCTGGTCGGCGGGGGATGCGGGATATGAACGGCGGGCCACACGGCGGTGTGATTGCAATACATGCAAAACGTCGTGGGAATACAGATGCGCGGCCGGTTATTGGGGGACGACCACCAACGGCACGTCGGGATGTACGCAGTGTTCGCCCGCCCATAATATGAATGCCACGTCCTCCCCCGGGGCCACCGCGATTACATCATGTTATCTGGCGGCCGGGGACAATGGGGCAGATTCCGCGGGCAGTTTCACGTTCACCCAGGATTGCTATTATATTCAATAGTTTTATGGATCGCCGTGTTATTCCACATAATGGCAATTGGCCATGTATGTATATGAACCCGACCCATCGCTGCCGGTGGTGCCCGACGGGACATAGCATGATGTGCGCCCGCCGGTGTTGGTGTCCGTTGTTGTGCCGTATCCATCGCTGGATGACGGGCACCGGACACAATTGCCGGACGACAGATAATATCCCGGTTTGCACGCGTAATATGTGGTGCCGGCCGTTGTGCATGCCCCGTACGCCGCACCGCTGATACATGCCATGATGGCACAGAATACAAATTTCTTCATTTCCAGTACCCCCGTTATAAAAGCTTGCAGTTTGGAATCGGGGTTCCGCATTGGGCTTTGTAGCATTGGACAAAGCCGCCCGCCGTTCCGGCGCATGTGCCGTATGTTGTTTCGGTGTATCCGATGCTGTCCGATGAACGGGTTGCGTCCCGGTAACATTGGCTGCCGCGGGCATCCCATCCGTCGGGGCACGTGTATTGTGTTTCGGATGTCCCGGTCGGACAACAGTTGCAATTGTCGCCCGCGGTTTGCCGGCATTGAATCATGCTTTGGCATGCAGCCATGCCGTGGGGTAATGTCGCCGCCCAAATGGGTATGGCCACCAGGGCGACTGTTAAATGTTGCTTCATATGAAAACCTCCTGTGGTACAAAGCAAAAACCACCAACAAATTGGTGGTCAGGAGGCTCATAACAATTTTTAGGAATTGCGTTGCGTATTTGATATTCCACAACCCTCCTGACCGGAAAATCAGGAGTTTTATTTTCGTCTGCATCATAAAATGGGTGCGCATGGCCCGCCATTTGAATGAATTCCGACGCCTAAATCAGAGGTTATGAGGCCCCGCCCAAACAACACGTTCAGGCATAAATATTATATGGGATAAACCGCATAAAGTAAAGAAGTATTAAAAAATCCCCATTGCGGGGATTTTTATAAACGTACGCCGTATTTGCCGCGATTGATGGGCCGGTACGACAACGCTTCGGCCAGGTCGGCCATTTCAATATCCGCCGCCCCGCGCAGGTCCGCAATCGTGCGCGCAATACGCTTTATCCGGTTGTAACCGCGGGCCGACATGCCCATCTTTTCCGCGGCGGTGTTCAAAAACTGGGTCAATTCGGGCGATAATTTTACCGCCGCATCCAATGCCGCACCATCCAGTTGCGCGTTCACGCATCCCTGGCGCGTGATTTGGATTTGACGCGCGGCCACAACGCGGGCGCGGACGGTTGCGCTGGATTCGGCGGGCGTGTCGTCCACCCGGTCCATTTCCCATGGGTTGACCGCATCCACGTCAACGTGCAAATCAATGCGGTCCAACAATGGTCCCGATATTTTATTCTGGTACGCTTCCGCGCAGCGTGGTGCGCGGGAACACGACATGTTCGGATTGCCCAGATGGCCGCACGGACATGGGTTCATGGCCGCAATTAATTGAAATCGTGCTGGATACGTGGCGTTACGCCGCGCCCGTGAAATCATGATTTTGCCCGATTCCATCGGCTGGCGCAGGATTTCCAGTGTTGTCCGACTGAATTCCGGTAATTCGTCCAGGAACAACACCCCATTATGCGCCAACGATATTTCACCGGGTCTGGCATCCGACCCACCACCCGCCAGGGCCACCGCACTGGACGTGTGATGAACACTGCGGAACGGGCGCGCGGCGATTAAAGATTGGCTGTCCAATTGCCCGGCGATGGAATAAATGATGGATGATTCCAAAATTTCGTCCGCCGTCATTTCCGGCATGATTGTCGGCAACCGCGACGCCAGCATGGTTTTACCCGACCCGGGCGGCCCCACCATCAGCATGGCGTGACCACCCGCGGCCGCGATTTCCAGTGCGCGTTTCGCGGCGTGTTGACCGCGTACCTCTGCCAGGTCGATGTTCGAATTGGACGCCGCGGGCGCGGGACCGGCCATCGGCGGGATGGGCAGAATCTGCGTCCCCTTGAAATGATTAATCAAGTCCAAGACATGCGCCGCGGCCACAATGTTTGTGTGACCGGCCCAGCGTGCTTCGCACCCCTGGGACGCGGGGCAGATAATGCCGTATCCGTTCGCGCCGGCCCAGACACTGGCGGGCAAGACGCCGCCGGCCTTTACAATTGCGCCGTTCAGACCAACTTCGCCCAGAATTATGTATTTCCCGATTTCTTCTTCGGGCAATACCCCCAGTGCGCATAAAATCCCGCACAATATCGGCAAATCAAAATGTGACCCAGATTTTTCAACATCGGCCGGCGATAAATTTACCGTCAACCGTTTCGGTGGCAGTGACAGGTTCAGCGCCGCCAACACATTGCGAATGCGTTCCGCGGATTCTTTGACCGCGCGGTCGGCCAAACCGATGATGTTAAATTCAGGCTTCGACAGGCCACTGGACAATTGCACCTGGACATCAATATGCGTGCTGTCCATGCCGTTAAATATGATGGAATTCAAAGAAATCATATGCGTATATTATAGCTTGCGCAAATTCATTTCAAGTTTTAATATATCCGTCAAAGAAAGGATGAATTTTATGCCGGCAAAAAACAGAAATACAGCACGCGAATGGTTTAATACTTTGTTTTATGGGGCGCTGATTGCCATTGCGTTCCGCAGTATTTTAATCGAACCGTTCAATATCCCGTCCGGGTCCATGATTCCGACACTGCATATCGGGGACCATATCTTTGTCGAAAAATGGGCGTATGGGTATTCACGTTATTCTTTTCCGTTTGGGTCGTGGCATTTGTGGAACGGGCGGTTTTTGGCGTCTGAACCGGATGTGGGGGATGTTGTGGTGTTCCGCAATCCGGTCGATGAACGTCTGGATTATGTCAAGCGTTTGATTGGTCGCCCCGGTGACACCATCCAGATGATTAACGGGCGTCTGCACATCAACGGGCAACAGGTTGCGCGTTCCGACCCGCGGCCGTATATTGTTGCGACGTTGCCGAAATCACTGCGCAGTGTGGGGTATTACCGCGACAATATTTCGATAAAGGGGAACAAGATTTGGATGGACAACGCCCCGGTCGATTTCAATTACACCATTGAATACAAAGACAACCGTTTCTGCAACATGTACCCGACCGAATGCGGCGTATTCCAGGTGACAGAATATACTGAAACGTTACCCAATGGCGTATCGCACAGCATTATCGAATATTCCGACAACGCGATGTATGATAACACGCCCGCGTTCACGGTTCCCGACGGCCATTACTTCTTTATGGGGGACAACCGCGACAACAGTGGCGACAGCCGCGGCCCGGTTGGTTTTGTGCCGCGCGACAATCTGCTGGGCAAGGTATGGTTTGTCTGGTATTCACATAACTATCATTCGCCGATGCTGGCCATCTGGAATTGGGGGAACAAGATGCGCTGGGACCGGTTTGGCATGGGGATTAATTAAGTGTTAAAACTGAATTACACATTTACGGACGCGTCGTTGCTGGATTTGGCATTGACGCAAAGTGGCGCAAACGCCGCCCAGAATAACGAACGCCTGGAATTCATTGGGGACCGGGTGTTGGGCTTGACGGTGGCAACAATGCTGTACCGGATGTTCCCATCTGAAACAGAAGGGGAACTGGCCCGGCGTCACGCGGTGCTGGTATCGACCGACACGTTGGCGCATGTCGCGGGCCAGTTGGGGCTGGACACATGCGTGCGTCACGGCCATATGACCGGCGGCCGGATTCAGCATATCTTGGCCGACGCAATGGAAGCGGTTTTTGGCGCCATTTATCTGGACGGCGGTTTTGATGCGGCGGCCGCCGTTATCACGGATTTGTGGCGCGATTTGGCCGCCGCCGACACCGTCGCCCCAAAAGACCCCAAAACCCGTCTGCAAGAATACGTGCAAAAACATTCCGGCGGCGCATTGCCGACGTATGAATACCTGGAACCGTCGGGCGCATCGCACAGCCCGGTGTTCCGCGTATCGGTCACCACCATGGGCCACACCGCGACGGGCACCGGCGCATCGAAAAAGGCCGCCAGCATTGCCGCCGCGGACGCGATGTTGAAAATCCTTGCAATTTAGGGGCAGGATGGCTAGAATTCGCACATAAGAAATTTAAGGATAAAGAATGTTTTCGATTTTATTGGTTTGCTTGATTGTTGTATCCGTGTTTATGACGGGCCTGATTTTATTACAGAAATCCGAAGGCAGCGGCATGTCCGGTTCATCGGCGGCATCGATGTTTGGCGGTGCGTTGACCGGTGCGGCGGCCGGGAATTTCCTGACCAAGGCGACGGCATGGCTGGCGACAATATTCTTTGTATTGTGCGCGGCATTGGCGTTGGTTGCGTCGAAATCCGACATGGCCACCCGGCAAAGTGATTTGCGCCAGGAAATCCTGATTCAGGAAAATGCGGCACCAACCCCCGCCGTTCCGGAAAATTAAGATATCAATCCCGCCACGGCGGGATTTTTTGTTTCGTCACCATTGTCATTTCCTGGATTGCCACGCGGCGTCCGTCTTCGCTACGCTGCGTCGCGACTTGCTCGCAATGACAAGGGTGTTTAACAGCCAGGCCCATTATCTTCTTTGTCATTGCGAGCCACCGGCGAAGCAATCCAGTGAATAATGAACATTTCCATTTTCCTGGATTGCCACGCGGCGTCCGTCTTCGCTGCGCTACGTCGCGACTTGCTCGCAATGACAATGGGATAAAGAAAGCATCAACACGCGACGCGGCCACGCTTGATAATCAACATGGCAAACGCACCATGGAAAACGCGGCGCAGGGTGCCTTCTGCGAACAAATCGCGGCCACGTTCACATTTCAGATAATCTTTCTTGGTCATTTTCAATAATGCCGCCGCGTCACCGGCACTGATTTTCAAATGTTGTCGCGCACAGCGCATGATATTGCCGTAATACTGGGCATCGATTAATATTTTTGACATAGTTTAAACTCCTTTTACGTTATAAAAAACACCGCCCGACAACATTGTGGGCGGTTGGAGGTTAGAAACTATTCACATGGATAGCGCTGCTTATTCAATATATTCGCAGCCCCCCAACCAACAGTTGGAGTTTTACGTCGATTCCGACGATGTGAAAAGGTTTCTAAGCCTACACCGGTTTCCCAATGCGAATCCAGTATATCGCATCCCGCGCGAATGTTCAAGAATTATATCACGCCAGGTGTGTTGGTTTATTGACTGGATTGCCGCGCCACTGTCGTGGCTCGCAATGACAAGGGTGTTGAATTGCCTGGCACTGCATCTCCTTTGTCATTGCGAGCCATCGGCGAAGCAATCCAGTCAATAATGTTGCGCGGATGCGCGGGCTGTCCGGTCCATAAAAATCCCCCGCGCCATGCCCTGGGGCGTCATAACACATCGATGGGGCGGGATGCGTATTTGACAAAAATATATTTTTGTGACAAATAATCCTTGACAAACGTGTTGACAAATATTATTTTTAGGACATAAGTCTTACCCAAAGGTGAATCTATGTTCAAACAGTTAAAGATGAAAATTGCCGCACGTCGCGTTGAAAAAAACAAAAAACGCAACGCCAATCGTCGTACAAATTCCCGTCCGGCGGCCGGTTTTGGGGCCCGCGTATGGGATTTGATTTGCCGCCCGTTTAAATGGATGGGCCGCATGGGCGGGCGCGTTTGGGCGTGGCTGCGTTCTGTGGATTTGATTGGTATGGTGAATCTGACACTGTTGGTGTCCATTATCATTTTGTTTTCCATGCTGATTATCGATATTTATCGCGGTGGGAAAAAGACCGTTGTTGTGGTCGATGCCGATGCGGTGCCCGTTGTCATCAGCGACACCCCCCAGGTTGCCGTTACCAATTCCGCCGCCCCGCGTCATGTGACCGCGCGCCCGGTACGTACCACTTTGCCGTTGCGTCGTGATGGTGTGGTGGCCCGTCCGACAAATAATTCCGCAATGCGTTACACGGTCACCGGCGACGTTGTCGTCAACGGTCGCGGCGATGGCCATATGCTGACCAATGATATCCGGGTCCAGGGTAACGTGTATCTGCAAAACATGCGCAAATATGTTTTACCGTGCAATGCGTATATTGACGGTCACCTGTTCCTGCGCGATGTAAATATGCTGCAATTCTGTGGGGACTTTGTCGTCACCGGCAATATTTACGTCAGCCGTCGTTCTTCGTTCGGGCCGATTCCATCAACCGCGCGCCTGGGCGGGCAGGTTATTCTGTAAGTTTAATATCAGTTCCCCTGTTGCTTAACCGCCCGTTTGGGCGGTTTTGCTTTATTTCATACACAATGGGTATTTTTTCTGATATAATGTGTCTGTTCCAAATGGAGTATAAAATGAAAACTTTTGAAAAAATCGTTGGTGTCATGGCCCAGAATATTTTCTATACCGTGATATTGGCTGTGGCGATTGTGCTGTTTGCCATCTTTTCGGACGGTCTGTTGGCCGGGCTGATTACGGCGGCGTCTGCGTTGATTGCGTATATCTGCATTGAATTGCTGTACAAAGAATATGCAAAAACGCCTGCGGCCCGCACCGCCCAGGTTTCCGGCAAAAAACCGGCGCCGAAAAAATCGGTGAAAAAGAAATAAATCCAATCCCCGGTTTCGGGGATTTTTTTGATACTTATTCATATGGCGCCGCGCTGTTTTTTTGTGATATAATTCTTGTGATAAACAATGGGGTGATATATCGTGGCACGTCGCAATCCGGTTGAAAATACCGTTCCCGCGGAAAAAACGCGGCCGTCACTGCGGACGCGGATGCTTGTTTGGACACTGAATCTGGCGATGGTGGCGGTGGCCGCCGTCGCGGTGTGGGTCTTGGTCGTGTTTTTACAGATGCCGTCGCTGGATGCGATTTTGCATGAAACCCGGCCCGCGGCGGTGACTATTTTGGACCGCGATGGCAATGAAATCCGCAGTGCAAATCGTATTATGGGCGCGCCGGTGTCCACGGAAAATCTGCCCCCCCATGTGTGGCAGGCCATCGTCGCCATCGAAGATAAACGTTTTTACCGCCATGGCCCCATCGATATGCGCGGCATCATGCGCGCGATGATGTCCAATCTGGTGCGCGGGCGCATTGCCGCCGGCGGGTCGTCGATTACCCAGCAAACGGCCAAGAACGTATTTTTATCGCGGGAAAAAACCATTTCGCGCAAGGTTCAGGAACTGATTCTGTCCTATTGGTTGGAAAACCGTTTTACCAAGGACCAGGTACTGGACCTGTACATGAACCGCGTGTCGCTGGTGGGCGGGATGCGCGGGATTGACGCCGCGTCACGCACACTGTTCCAGACGCCCGCGGCACAGATGACCATCGCACAAAGTGCACAAATCGCCGCCATGTTAAAGGCGCCGACGACATACAGCCCGCTGAAAAATCCGGAAAAAAATATCGCGCGTGCGCGTGTGGTGTTGACCGAAATGGTGCGCCAGGGGTACATCACCATCAACGATGCCCGCGCCGCGGCCAAACAATTGCGGCCCGCAACGCCCGCGCCGGACACAAACATCTATCGTTACTGGACAGATTTTGTCATTGACGAAGTGCGTTCGCGAATTGGTGTCTGGGATTCCGATTTGTTTGTTTATACCACGCTGGACCGCGGGTTACAGGAACATGTTGCCGCAACCGTAACGGAAAAAGTCGCCCCATACCAGGGGGCCGTTATCGCCATGACGCGCGGTGGTGCCATGCGTGCAATGGTTGGCGGCGCCGATTACCAGGCCAGTCAATTTAACCGCGCGATGGCCATGCGCCAACCCGGCAGCAGTTTTAAACCCGTGGTGTATTTGGTCGCGTTGGAAAACGGAATGACGCCGGATGCGTATGTTAATGATTCACCCTTTGCCATTGGGGATTACAACCCGAAAAATTACAACGAACGGTATTATGGCGATATCACGTTGGCGACGGCCTTTGCAAAAAGTGTGAATTCGGTTCCCCTGAAACTGACCCAGCAATACGGCATCGACACCGTTTTGAATATGGCGGGGCGTTTGGGGGTGGGGACGCAGTTGCGCCGGGAATATTCAACCGTCCTGGGGGCGTCGGAAATGAATTTGTTGGATTTAACCACCATTTATGCGGTGATTTGGAACGACGGGCAATCGGTGCGCCCATATTCCATCACACGCGTGGTGGACCCGTCGGGACGCGTGCTGTACGAACGTAATCCGTCGGATGCGATTCAAATATTGGCGCCCACGACGGTGGATTATATGTCCCAATTGTTGGCCGATGTTATCGGGCCGGGTGGCACGGGGCGCCGCGCGGCGGGCGATGGCGTGCTGGGGGGGAAAACCGGGACCAGTAACGGGAACCGTGACGCCTGGTTCGTGGGGGCGACGGGGGAACTGATTATCGGGGTTTGGATGGGTAATGATGATTTCACCCCAATGAACAGCAAGATTACCGGCGGCACCATTCCGGCCGAAATTTTCCGCAAAATCGTGGATTGATGGGGATTGGAAACCAATCCTGTGGATGCGTAATGCGTCCCCCCGATATACTGCGCTTCGGGGGGAATTATCATGAAATATTTATCTGTTGTATTTATGACGGTTGCGGCCGTGTGCGGCGTGATGGGGCGGGCGGATGCCTGTACCGGGATAACGTTACGGTCCAAAAATAATTCACTGGTCGTGGCGCGGACAATGGATTGGTCCCGCGAAGAACTGGATAACATGTACGTCATCGTTCCGCGGGGACGGACCGTGCGTTCAATCTTGCCCGATGGGACGGCGGGCGGATTGGAATTCACGTCGCGATACGGGTTTGCGGGGCTGGGGGTGGAACAGCCTGAATTCGTAATCGATGGCGTTAACGAAGCGGGCCTGGCCGCGGCGCTGTTTTATTTTCCGGCGTATGGCAAGTATGTGGATTATGATGCGCAATACCGTGATGAAACACTGGCCGATTTTCAGTTGGTGTCATGGATACTGTCCCAGTTTTCCACCATTGACCAGGTCAAAGACGCCATCAAAAACATCCGCATTATCAACGCCGACCCGCGAACAACAACGGTCCATTGGCGTATTATCGAACCCGGCGGCCGCCAGGCGGTCCTGGAAATCATCGATGGTGTGCCGCAATTTTATGAAAATGAAATCGGTGTTTTGACCAACGCGCCGGGATTCCCGTGGATGACAACAAATCTGAATAACTATGTCAATCTCCATCCAGGCACCGCCGGGCCGAAAACTATTCGCAACCTGCGGATGACCGCGTTCGGCAGTGGCAGCGGCCTGCACGGATTGCCGGGGGATATGACGCCGCCGTCGCGGTTTGTTCGGGCGGCTTTTTTGCAAAATTGCGCCGTGCCCCAGGACGGCGGGTATCAAACCGTATTACAGGCGTTCCATATCCTGAACAATTTCGATGTGCCGGTCGGTGTGCAATTCCCGGTTGGCGGCGTGCCGGATGACATGCCGTCGGCGACCCAGTGGACGGTGGCCACGGATATTACCAATCGGGTTATCTATTACCATACGATGTACAGTCGCGCCGTGCGGGCGATTGATCTGTCGCGTATTGATTTTGAAACCGTTGCGTTTCAGTCGCATCCATTGGATATGCAAAAACAGGAAACCGTAATCGACGTCACAATCGATTAAAATAATTATTTTATGCTTGCATTTGTGATGGGTTGGGAATATAATGGGCGCGCTTGGGGCATAGTTTAACGGTAGAACTCCGGACTCTGACTCCGTCAGTGTTGGTTCGAATCCAGCTGCCCCAACCAAGAATTCAAACGCCCTGTATGGGCGTTTAAATTTTGGTTTTTGGGCGATGGATTGTTCAAATATTGGGGATACAAAATGAATATCATAAAGAATATGTTTTTACTGTCCGTGTGTTTGATGTTTTGTGGGTGTGCGTCCGATAAACGCAAAATTGTGGATTCATATCGGCATGAACAAATCAGCCAGAATCGCGTCTTGGATGCATTCGGGGAACCGTATAATAAAATTATAAACAAAAACGGTACAGAATCGTGGTATTACAGAAAAAGTAACCTGGTTTACGGCAGTAAAGAATGGGTTTCTAGTGATGAATTTACCATCATAACCTTTGGCGCAGACAAAAATATGTCCGGGCACAAAAAAACGTATATCAATTATGCGCGCCCGGTGCTCGCCGGCGATAAAAAGCCCACAGGTGTCTATGATTACACGGATATGTTGTCCGCCATGGGTAATAATATCAATTTTGATAATGCCCCCAAGACTGTTGTTATTGAATAGATATGGAAATTCGTTCCTATTGCATGGGGTGGGGCGCGGTGGTACAATGAACGTACCCAACCAAAAGGCAGATTTTTATCTGCCTTTCTTTTTTTATTTTATCTTATTTTTCTGGGGCGATTTCCGCCATGACTTTGTCAAACAATGATTTGCGGTATGATTCATACTGATGCAATGTGTGGGCCACGTGGCGCGCGTTTGCGTCAATGTCGGTCGGTTGGGCAAATGTCCCGGCCAGGGCGGGGCCGGACACTTCCACATGTACCCCGGATGCAATAACGCGGCCGTTACCGACCGTTTGGCGAACAATGGCCGGTTTGTCGCCGGTGTCCAGTGCGTACACGGCCAATGTTGTTAAATTTTTATCGTGGCCCGTCGGTTCGAAATATGGGCCCCCATGATAATACGATATATGCAGCCGCGCGTCGGCCGTCCATTCAATTTGTGGCACGGCCATTGATTGAGTGTCTGCGCGGTATGGCGCAATATCCAATTCGCGATGCAATGTGCCAATCGCGTTCGCCGACACCAGTTTCAGTGTGCCGTCTTGCCGCACAGTTAATTCGGGGATATCCGGTTCGAAAATAACGTGCCGGGCCGCGTAATACGCGCCCGCGCAAATGCCAAAGTATGTACCGCCCCCGCGGACCCAGTCGGTGATAATTTGATTGCCGCGCGGGTTTAACCGTTGCTGGTACCCCATGGCACGGCCGCCCGGCATCACCAGCGCCAAAACACGGCCATTCAATGCGTGGCGCCGGGTGATGTCATGGGCGTTGGTCATATCGATTTTTACCCCGCGTGGCGTGAAATAATCCGCCATTTCCCGCACCAGGATTTTTGTGTCGCCCGCCCCCAGGTCGTCATAAATAAGAATCTTTTCTGTGGTCATACCGGCACCTTAGCGCACGGGTATCAAATTGCAAGTTTAAAAAAACGCCCCGCGTGGGGGCATTTGTTATGCGTCCGGTTGGATATTAATGACCGTTTGTTCGCGGATGGCGTCCATGGGGTGCACCTGGTATTTAACATCGCTGAAATTGATTTTAGTCAAATCGATGGCGCGAATAACGCTGTTGTACATTGTGCGATAATACAAAATCTGGTTTGTCATATCGGTTGCGGATGTAAATTGCGTCGCGCTGGGCATTGGAGTGGGCACCTGGTCAATGGGGTATTGGGTGCCCACCGGCACGTCAAAGTTGTTCAGGATGTGGAATGCCTGCATCACGGCGCCGTATGCGGTGTTCTGGGGGATGGCGGTCGCGGCATAGAACGCGGCACGGACAAAGCGCGACGGCGGGGTTACGTCCCCCGGCAGTCCCAACATGCCACTGCCGCCGCCAAATGATTTCATCCGCAGATTGCGTATATCGGTCGGGCCCGCGGTGCCGGGTGTCAGATTGACATAGTTATTTAAATTGGTCATCTGCCATTCGAACCCGGGGGCGTTGGTTAACACGCCCAGCGTGTTTTCATAGAAATGCGGAACGCCATCGACGATTTCCAGAACCACCTGGCGGCCGGTCATGTCGGCGATGCGCCAATGCACGGTTGATGCCCGCGGGTCAATTCCGACAACGCGGACATCGCGGATGGCATCTTGGATTTGGTCAATGGTGGAAAACCGCGACAGCATCCACGACACCAATTGGAAATCGGAAATTGTGGTCGCATTGTCGGCCGGGTCATAGGCTTCGTATTGACCGTATCCCGGGAAATAGAACAGACCCGCAGACAGGCCGGCTTCGTTCAGGCCTTCGACAATGTATTCGGGTTCAACCACCGCCAGGCCGACATATCCGTATCGTGCGGAAAATTCCAGACCGTCTTTTTCCCCGCCCGGGACAAAGGATTTTTGTGTGTATCCCTGGGGGACGATGACGTAATCTGATTTCATTTCACTGCCGGACCATTCGATGGTGCGGGCAACGACGACAGATTTATCTTTTGGGGTTAATGTAATGCCGGTACAGGCATTGGCGATGTGGGGATGCGCCATTGCGACACCACCCACCAGTATCAAGGAAAAAAGGTTTTTGCGTAACATAATTCAATTATGCCGCGCCGGCCCCGTCCCATACCATAAGAACCATTTCACAGACAATAAAAAATCCCGGAAAACCGGGAAAAATTTTTTAAAATTCGAAACGCAGTCCCAACATAACATTGGCCCAGATGACGTTTTCGGCACTGAACCAATCGCGATCACGACTGCCGTCTTGGTTGGTCAGGGACCACTTTACCTTGGGCACATAGGTGATGCGTGCGCCAAAATCCAAAAACAGTGTTTCCGTAATTCCATAAGACAATCCGACCGCGACCAGACCCGCGATGGACGAATTACTTTTTTCAGATTTATAGAATTGCAACACGTTGTATTTGTCCAATTCACCAAAGTTCTGTAAATCCACCGACAACGACAAATCGCCATACAAATCGGACAGGTTCAGAACCGTTTTTGTATCAGCGTACCCAATCCCAAATCCGACATAGGGAATCACATGGCGGGTCGGTTTCTGGACCCCGTCAAAGAAATCATAGAATGCCATCGCACTGATGATATCGGCGGAAACATTGGAATGGACACCGCCACTTTGCACATGCACGGTGATGCCGTCGATGTTGCCACCGGTCAGGGGCATGTCCCCTTCGTACAATGGGGATGCGTTATATTCGCTTTCCGCGATGTGGTCCCATCCCAATTCCAGACGCCATTGCGGGGCGTTCGGAATGGTCCAGCCAATGCTGGCCCCGGCCGCGAATGAAAAAGATTCATAATCCTGGGACGCGGGCAATTCGGATAATTCGCCAATCCCGGCATATACAAAGTTTTCGCATGCGCCATTTTCCTGGCACGCGTCATAGTACGCCGCGGATATCACCATCCCATCATTCGGGTTATAGTAATATTCGCTGGTCATGGATCCAACTTCGTTCTTAATCGAACCAAAGCCCATGGATGCGCCGCCGCGGACCGATATGGTAAAGCGCGACCCATCGTCAACGTACCAACCGTCGCGGACAAATTCGCCGTCATATTGCCAATTGGCATGTGCGCCCCCGGTTGCCAGCGCGGATAACACGGAAAAAATAAAAAACGATTTCAATTTCATGTCCCGTATTATATCACAAATGCGGATGCAATAAAAACAGATTTTATCCATCGCGGGGCGGGCGGTGGCGGATTTATTTCATGATACTGTATTGACAAAGTGTAAATTTGTATTATATATAAAAGTATGACAGACGTTAATGTTTATCCTATTTTTAATCAACGTACGCCCGGCATCTGGGACGATTTTGCGCGTATTCGCGGTGCCGCGGTTCGTGATTTGGGGCCCAATGCGTGGTCCGATGATGTGGCGCGTGAATTTCACAAAACGCTGGCGGTGGAATTACCGTACAGCTTTGCATTTGGCGCGTGGGATGGGGGCGATATGGTCGGATTCGTCCAGGGTACCATTCAAAAGCAACAGGCGACAATAAATTGCCTGTACGTATTGCCGGATTATCAATCCGCGCGCATCGGTGGCCGGTTATTGCACCAGGCGGAAACGGCCGCCACAATCGGTGCAAAATGGGTCGATTTGGTGGCGTTGCCGCGGGCCGAAAATTTTTACCGCCGGCATGGGTACACGTCGCCGTATAAAACCAACAAATATATCAAAAATATCCACGGGGCGGGGCGTTGCCAGGTGTTGCCTGTGTTTCGAACCATGGGGGCGGTTTCGCGCGTGTGCGGTCAAATCTCACGTGGGTACGAAATGGAATTTGATTCATCGATTATTAATCGTCATCATCAGCCTGGGGTTGTGTATGTGGATGATGCGGGACAAATTCGCGGATATGGATTGGCGCATAACGGTGAACGCCGAATTCACGTGGACCGCGGCGTCAGTCCGTTCACCGCCCAGCGTATTGAACGCGAATTAAATCGCATTGTCACGTTCACGTCATTTTTGGAACGCGGCCGTTAAATTGGATGATTAAAAACCGCCCCGGATGGGGCGGTTTTTTCATGACGAATATTTTCGATTACATCATGCCCGGCATGGCGCCCATTTGCGGGGCGGCCGGTTTTTCTTCGGGGATTTCCGACATAACGGCCCCGGTTGTCAATAATACACCGGCGGTGCTGGCCGCGGCCTGGATGGCGGTTTTTACCACCTTGGCCGGGTCGATAATGCCCGCCTGCATCATGTCAACATATTCGCCGGTCTGGGCATTGTAACCAAAATTGTAATCTTTGGCTTCCATAACTTTGCCCACAACGATTTCGCCGGACACGCCCGCGTTTTCGGCAATCTGGGCGCACGGCGCGACAATGGCGCGGCGGACAATGTCAATCCCGACATTTTGGTCGGTGTTGGCGCCGGTCAATTTTTCCAATGCGCGTACCGCCCGCACCAGGGCGATGCCACCACCGGCAACAATGCCGTCCGCGACCGCGGCGCGTGTTGCGGCCAATGCGTCATCGACGCGGTCTTTCTTTTCTTTTACTTCCAATTCGGTCATTCCGCCAACCTTAATCACGGCAACGCCGCCGACCAGTTTGGCCAAACGTTCCGACAATTTTTCGCGGTCATATTCGCTGGTGGCGTCGGCCAACAGACGGCGGATTTCGTCCGCACGCGCGGCGATGGCCGATTTGTCGCCCGCGCCATCCACCAACAGTGTGGCGTCTTTGCTGACGACGACCTTTTTCGCACTGCCCAGGACGGCCGGTGTGATGTTTTCCAGCGTCATGCCCATATCATCAGAAATGATGGTTGCGCCGGTGACGATGGCGATATCTTTTAACATTTCTTTGCGGCGGTCGCCAAATCCGGGCGCTTTGACCGCGCAGACTTTCAGTCCCCCGCGCAGACGGTTCAGTACCAGTGTCGCCAACGCTTCGGATTCGACATCTTCGGCGATAATCAACAGCGGGCGGCCCGATTGCGCAATCGGTTCCAAAATCGGCAACAGCGCCTGCAACCCAGTAATTTTCTTTTCAGAAACCAAGATTTGCGCGCCGTCCAATTCCGCCAGCATTTTTTCACTGTTGGTGACAAAGTACGGGGACATAAAGCCCTGGTCGAACTGCATGCCTTCGACGACGTCGATTTCCGTGTCCAGCCCCTTGGCTTCTTCGACGGTGATAACGCCTTCTTTGCCGACGCGTTCCATGGCGCCCGCAATTTTTTCACCAATATCGCGGTCGGAATTGGCGGAAATGGTTGCAACCTGGGCGATTTCGGCGCTGTTTTTTACCGGGCGGGCGTGGGCGTCAATGTCGTCCATGACGGCGCCAACCGCGATATCAATACCACGTTTGACGTCCATCGGGTTCATGCCGGCGGCGATGACACGGCGGCCTTCGCGGATTAATTTTTGGGCCAAAACGGTCGCAGTTGTGGTGCCGTCGCCGGCTTTGTCACCGGCCTTTTTTGCGACTTCTTGGACCATGCGGGCACCAACGTTTTCAATCGGGTCTTTCAAAGAAACTTCTTTGGCGACCGTCACGCCGTCCTTGGTCGCGACAGGGGCACCATAAGATTTTTCAATCACGACCGTGCGTCCCTTGGGGCCCATGGTGATTTTTACCGCGTTGGCCAATTTATCAACGCCCGCGGCCAGTTTGTCTGTATCAAATACGATTTCTTTTGCCATCGTTTAATCCTTTGTTATTCCAAAATTCCCAGAATGTCGGTTTCTTTGATTAATACATAATCTTTGCCGTCAATTTTGACTTCGTTGGCGGATGACGCCCATTTGGCAAACAATACGATATTTCCAACCGCGACCGCCATTGGAATGCGCGCGGCGCCGTCCATCGCCCCATCGCCGGTTGCAATTACGCGACCGCGGGACGGTTTTTCACGTGCATTGTCGGGGATGATGATTCCGCCGGCGGTTTTGTTTTCTTCTTCGACCCGTTCCAGCAGAACATAATTATATAATGGTTTGAACATGTGTTTACTCCTCCACAGCGGGATATAATTAACTGTTGTTGTTATTTCAAGCCTTGATTTTATACGGGGCTTTGTTTATTGTAAAGAAAATATCACATGAATTCAGCTGGGGGTGTTAAATGTATAATTCAGACAATGTCTTTGCCAAGATTATTCGCGGGGAAATCCCATGTAACAAGATTTATGAAAACGATTACGCCATGTCGTTCCATGATATCGAACCGATGTGCGCGACGCACGCCCTGATTATCCCAAAGGGGGAATATGAAAACGTCCTGGATTTTGTGCAGCGCGCCCCGGCCGCGGTCCAGGCGGGATTTTGGGAATGCTTTGCCAAAACGGCGGAAATTTTGGGGGTGACGGCCGATTTTAACATTTTGGCCAATGCCGGCGTGGATGCCCCGTTGTTTAAACAGTCGGTGTTTCATTTCCATCTGCACCTGATGGCGGGGGACCGGCACGATGAATTACGGGAAATGGTGAAATGTCTGTGCGAATAAATGTCCGCGTTATCCCGCGCGCCAAATTCGACCGCGTGGATGTGGCCGATGACGGAACGGTGCGTGTTCACACAACCGCGGCGCCCGCCGACGGGGATGCCAATGCGGCCGTCATAAAATTATTGGCACGCCATTATGACGTGCCAAAATCCCAAATTCAAATCATTCGCGGCGCCGCGTCACGCGACAAACTGATTTCTTTTTAAGATTTTTTCCATCAATTCATCGGGCGTGTTGGCGACGGTGATGTCGTAATCTTTCATGCTTTCGATAAATCCGTTGTGTTGCATGTGCACCAACACGCGGCCGAAAATGCCCCAGAAACGCGCCGTGTTTAAAAAGAACAGCGGCTTTTTCGTTTCCCCAATTTGTTGCATGGTCATAACGTCGGTCAATTCGTTCAGTGTTCCAATCCCGCCCGGCAAAATAATAAAGGCATCCGATGCGTCGAACATCTTTTGCTTGCGTTCATTGACGCCGTCAACGATTTCCACGGCGACGTCTTCGTGGGCGGGTTCTTGCAGGGCGACCACATGATGGGTGGATACCCCGATAACATCGCCCCCGTTGCGGATGGCGGCGGTCGCGCATTCGCCCATCAGACCAACGTTGCCCCCCCCAAAGACCATACGAAATTTATTCCGGGCCAATAATTCGCCGACCCGGGCCGCATCGCGGGCAAATTGGGGGTTATTACCAAATTCATGGCCACAGTACACGGCAATGGATTTAATCGGTTTTGTCATGCTACATTTTCCTTTATTTTTGCGAATTATAGCATAAAATAAACCCGTTATGAACCAAAAGTTTGCGTATTTTATGCGCCCGTTTTTCGGTCAAAAACTGGCCGTCGCGGTCAGTGGTGGCGTGGATTCAATGGCATTGCTGCACATGGCGGTGGAATTGGGTTTGGACGTTGTCGCGGTGCATGTGAACCACGGGCTGCGCGGGGCGGCGGCGGACAATGACGCCAATGTTGTGCGCGGGGCGTGCCGGCGTCTGGGGGTGGGGTGCCATGTATTGCACTGGACGGGGGATAAACCCACCCGCGGGGTAGAAGCCGCCGCCCGCACCGCGCGATACAAACTGATGACGGATTTTTGCCGGGCGCGGGGGATTGGAACGCTGATGGTGGCGCACCAGGCCGACGACCAAATCGAAACTTTTTTGATGAATTTGGCACGTGGCAGTGGGCTGTACGGTCTGGCCGGGATACAGCCGGTGTCCATGCGCGATGGCATCATGATTGTGCGCCCGTTGTTGGACGTGTCGCGCGCGCAACTGGAAAAATATTGTCATGACCGCGGGATTGAATGCGTTCATGATGAAATGAATGATGATACGCGCTTTGCCCGGGTGCGCATGCGCATGGGACGCCATGTGTTGCGCGATATGCTGGGGATTTCAGACGAACGCATTTTGTTGGCGACCCAGAATTTGGGCCGCAGTCGCGCGGCAATGGAATCATATGTCAATGACCGCATTCGCACCGTCATGGACGGGCGCGCGGCATATATGCCAGAATCTTTTCTATTTGACGAACCGGATGATATTAGATTAAAGTTGCTGGGCAACTTACTGCAACGGGTTGGGGGGGACAATTATCAGCCACGCTTGAATTCGCTGGAACGGGCGCTACATAAACTGGGAAGTGACTGTCAATTCACCCTGGGGCGCTGTACGGTGCGAAAGTTTCGCAACCATATCCTGATTGTCGCCGAAGGAAGCAGTACAAGTTTTAGGAAGAGAAATGAAAAAACAAAACGACAATAAAAATACAAAGCGCGACGGCGCATCAATTTTCTTAATCTTTGCCGGGTTATTGTTTTTGGCACTGATGCTGCGTCCGATGGGCGGTGGTCAGATGACGGGCAAATTTGGTGCGGTGCCCGGGGCCCAGCCGGCGCCGGTGGAACTGACTTTTTCGGATGTCTTGCGCCGGGAAAAAGATATTAAAACAATGGACATCCGCGGATCACGCGCGACGGGGACGCTGCGTGACGGGACAAAATATCGCGCAACAATTGCGTATGATCCCGAATTATTATCCAAACTGTCCGCGGCCGGGGCGACTGTGTCGATTAATGACGACAAATCCTGGGTGGATTATTTGGGGATTTGGGTGCCGATTTTGATGGGGGGATTGTTTATCTGGTGGTTACTGCGCGGGATGCGGGGTGGGCCGGGCGGCCTGTCGCGCAGTCTGGTCAGCCAGAATCCGACCAAAATCACCACCGGTAAAACCAAGACCACATTCAAAGACGTTGCCGGCATTGATTCTGAAAAACAAGAATTGATGGAAATCGTCGATTTCTTAAAGGACAAGGACAAGTTTAAATCCGTCGGTGCCCGCGTGCCGCGTGGGGTGCTGTTGTCGGGGGAACCGGGGACGGGGAAAACATTGCTGGCCCGGGCCATTGCCGGCGAAGCAAATGTGCCGTTCTTTGCCGCATCGGGCAGTGATTTTTCCGGGATTATCGTTGGGCTGGGCGTGGCCAAGATAAAAGAAATCTTTGAAATGGCAAAGCGTAACGCGCCGTGCATCTTGTTCATTGATGAAATTGATGCCATCGGCCAGCGTCGCAGTACCCATTCTTATAATGACCAGGACCGCGAACAAACGCTGAACCAATTGCTGATTGAAATGGACGGGTTTTCAAACGACACCGGCATTATCGTTATCGGGGCGACAAACCGTCCGGATATGCTGGACGCGGCGCTGTTGCGGCCCGGCCGCTTTGACCGCCAGGTGTACATTGAATTACCCGACATGGCTGGACGGCGTGAAATCTTGGATTTGTATTCCAAACGGGTGAAAATCGCCGACAGCGTAAATTTACAAGACTTGGCCCGCGGAACCACCGGGTTTTCGGGTGCGGATTTGGAAAACCTGTTGAACGAAGCGGCCCTGCATGCGGTTCGTGGCGGCCGCGCGGCGGTCGAACCCATCGACGTCGAAGAAGCGCGCGATAAAATTCTGATGGGCCCGCGCAAGGTTCGCAAAATGCGACCCGAAGATATCAAGTTGACCGCCTATCACGAAGCCGGTCACGCATTCGTCAGCATGATGTATGCCGATGTCACCGACCCCATACACAAGGCGACGATTATCCCACGTGGCCGTGCGTTGGGGATGGTGCAGCATTTGCCCATCGATGACAAAGTGTCCATGACCCTGGCCGAGGTTCGTGCCAATCTGGCCGTGGCCCTGGCGGGACGCGCCGCCGAAGAAATTTTCTTTGGCGCGGACAAAATCACCACCGGCGCCGAAAGCGATATCGCATCGGCCACCCGTTTGGCGCGTTATTCAATTACGGTCGCGGGGCTGTCGCCGCGCGTTGGATTGGCCGCGATTAACCAGGTTGGCACGTTCAACGCCCGCAGTGCACTGGAAAATGCGTCCGAAAAAACCGCCGAATTGGTCGATGGGGAAATTCGCGACTGGCTGGATACGGCGCATCGCGATGCTGCAAATTATCTGCGGAAAAACCGTGCGACGGTTGAAAAATTGGCCAATGAATTGCTGAAACGCGAAACCTTGACCGGCGAAGAAATCCGCGAAATCGTTCTGGGGCGTAAAAAAACAACCGCGCCCAAGAAAAACGTGCGCAGACAAAAAAAATCTGCCGATGATGCATAAAATCGAAGTCATTCATATGCCGCCCGAAAACACCAATTCTGTGTTGGTGTCGATGGGCGGCGATTGCGTTATTATTGACGCGTGGGGCCGCGGGGACGATTGGGTGCGTTTATTGAACAATCGTAAATTGCGCCTGCGCGCCGTGTACACGACCCACGGTCATCCCGACCATTTTTCGGCTGCACCATTTCTGGCCGCGCATTACAATGTTCCCTGGTTTTTAAATGAACGTGACCATGAAATTATCCCGTGGGGAAATTCTTTGCTGGATTATTTCGGGTTGCCGCGTGTCACCGATTCCGATACGCCGCCGACGGCATTGGGGGCGGGGAATATAACTGTGTTACCGGGACTGGTTGCCGCAATAATTCCGGCGCCCGGCCATTCGCGTGGCGGGGTTATGTATCATTTTGCGGGGGAAAAAATCCTGGTGTCGGGGGATACGATTTTTGCCGACGGTATCGGTCGATGGGATTTGCCGGGGGGCGATTTGGATGCCTTGCGCGGGTCGATATCAAATGTCGCCAAAATGAATTTGCCCGATGACACGCGGGTGATTCATGGCCACGGTCCGGATTCGACCATTGGTCATTTGCGCACATGTAATCCGTATTTCAAATAATTTGTTTTTCGAAAACCAATACGCGTAAAATCCCCCCCAGGTCGGATTCTGCGCGTATAAATGTCCATCCGGCGCGGGTGAATATGTCACGTACATTCGGCCCCATGCCGTCACCGATTTCCAAATATATCCGGCCGCGATCGCGCAACCATGCGACGGCATTTGTGGCGATGGTTTTGTATGCGGCCAATCCCGCTGACCCCGCATATAACGCGCCCGCCGGGTCGTGTCGTGCGGCGTCGTTGACGCGGGTGTCACCATGTGCGATGTATGGCGGATTTGATACAATAATGTCAAACGGGGCGCCGGGCATTTTTTTTCGTCCGAAACTGCGCCATAACACAGTAACCCGATTCCCCAGTCCCAAGGTGCGCATGTTGCGCCGTGCCACGCGCACTGCGCCCCACGACCGGTCGATGCCGACGCCGGATGTGCCCGCAATATTTTTGGCCAACGCCCCCAGAACGCAACCGGTCCCGGTGCCCAAATCCAAAATGCGTCGCGCCGTTGTATCCGTGCAATCGGTTATAACCGCCGACACCAGTGTTTCTGTATCGGGCCGCGGGTCCAATGTGAATCTGTTCGTGTAAAATGCCAGGCCATAAAACCATTTTTCATGGATGATTTTTGCCACCGGCACACCGCGGCGCAATTGACGCGCCATCCATAACACACGGATTGCAGACGGATTTTTGAATTTGTTTGTAATGATGCGCGCCGCGCGAATACCGCCGGCCGATTGCAAGATTGTGAACGCTTGATTTATTTTCATAAAGCAATTATAATCCCCGTCATGGAAAAAGCAAAAAATATTCTGAACCCAAATCGTTTAACCAAAGTGGTCTTGGGCCTGGCGTTGTTATTGACGGCGGTCGCGGTGGTATTGGTATTAACGCGTCCGCGCATTGCGGACCGCGTCGTGTCCGGTGCCGCGTCCAATTGTACGTCCACCGTCGCCGTCGCCAGTGGGGATACACTGGGCCAATTATTATCGGCCCAGGGATTGACCGCCCGCGACATTGAAACCATCGCCGCCACGTTAAAGAAAGACGCCGGGATTTCAACCCTGCGGGCGGATTCCGATAAAATCGAATTTCGCCGCCCCCGCGCAGATGCCCCCGTGCATCAGGTTGTGTTAATCCCCAGCCCCTGGCGCCAGGTGGAACTGACATGTGTCGGCGACGGCATGTGGGAATGCAAGACCGTTGATATCGAACGCGACACGCGCGTCGTTTATCGCAGTGGCGAAATTAAGGATGGCGACAGTTTCTTTGTCGCCGGCCAACGTGCGGGCATCCCGGCCGGGATTTTGGCCGATGTGTACGACTTGCTGGCGTTCGAAATGGACTTTGAACGTGATATCCGCGCCGGCCAGAAATTCGGCGTCATGTACGAAGAAAATTATTTTGACGGGGCCAAGGTAGATAATGGCCGCGTTTTGGCCGTGTCGTTCGAAGCGTTGCGCGGTAATGTCAAAATGTACCGTTTCCGCAAATCGGACGGCACCACCGGATATTATGACGAAGATGGCAACGGTGCGATTAAATCGTTAAAGCGTACGCCGATTAACAATGCCCGCGTCACCAGCAGTTTTAATTTGCGCCGCAAACATCCCGTTTTGGGATATACCCGCGCGCACAAGGGGGTTGATTTCCGCGCATCGACCGGCACGCCGATTCCGGCAGCCGGTGCGGGGCGCGTTGTCGCACGCAGTTACAATCGCGGGCACGGTAACTATGTGAAAATTCGGCACAACGGGTCGTATGAAACACTGTACGCCCATATGTCCAAATTTGCCAAGGGGGTTGTCGTTGGCACCAACGTTCGCCAGGGGCAAACCATTGGATACGTTGGTTCGACCGGTATGTCAACGGGCCCGCATTTGCATTATGAAATTATCAAGAACGGCAAACACGTCAATCCCATGACGGTGAAATTGCCCGCCATCAGTAATCTGGGGGCGGCGGAAAAAGAACGGTTCTTGAAATTCCGTGCGGTTGTCGATGACGCCATTGGGCAATTGGCCGATCACCCGGATATGTTTATCCAGTTGTAAAAATCCCCCAATCGGGGGATTTTTTGTTGCTTTATCTGTGCCGCATGCACAGGGTTGTGTCCCCCGAAAATCCGGGGCGCGTGGCATAAAAAAGCACCGCTAAAATAACCGGTCGATTAATTTAGCGGTATTTATTCCTGATGAATTGATGTAAAAATATACAATTTCTGGGCGTGTGTCAAACGGAAAAATTGCCTAATCTAAACCACCGGTTAATTGCGGCAAAAAATGGGGGGATTGCGACCAAAATGAAAATTTATTTGTTGTGTTTTACTGCGGGATTAATGGCGGCAACGTCATCCGTACATGCCGCAACAAAATGTGTTAAATTAACGCCCAGTGCGAATTGTTCGTATAATCAGGCAGTGGCATTGGGCCAATCTAACTGGACATTTAGTTGTAATAAGATTCAGATAAATGGCGTTATGTTTTGTGGAAGCCAAAAGAGCAACAGAATAGGTAGCATATCGGATACAGTTCAGATTAGTACCACCAGTGAGAATAATCGGTATTGTTGGTGTAAAATTGTTACGCCCGCCGTATCGCCTTGGGTGTTTGTGCAAGACAGGGAATCAGCGTATAATTGTGCTCAATCTTGTGCGCGGTCCTGTGCAACTTTTGCAGCGGCATCCACCGATTTCCAATCAATTTTATTTTCCAATTTGGGTGATTAACGATGCGTTTGGTGTGTTTATTGGTGGGTATAATCGTTTCAACGTCTGCGATGGCGGCGGCGCCCGGAACCAGTTGCCCGTCCGGCTATGTCGCGATTAATGAATCAGCTATGATTGTCGTCGATGGCGCGTGCCCCACAGGATACAGCAGTGCGGGTGACGCGACCAGCTGTTTATTGTCAACGCCCGCCGGGGTGTGCATGATGTTCGCACCGGCCGATACCGAATACAGTGATGATACCGGTGTCTGGCGCTTTGAAGATATATGCCCGTTGACTTAAAAATCGGGGAATTTCACGCCTTCTGCGTGTAACAGGCGGCGTTTCGCGGCAATGCCGCCCGGGGCGGAATATCCGCCGATTTTGCCGTCACTGCGGATAATGCGGTGACATGGAATGATGGGGGGTATGGGATTTTTGCCAACCGCATTGGCCACCGCACGGATTGCCGTCGGATGGCCCGCCATGGCGGCCAATTCGGCGTATGTGCGCGTTTCACCGCGCGGTATTTGTGTTAATGCGCGCCAAACATCGCGTTGGAATGGCGTCCCGGGCAGATTGTCGATATCTATGTCGGGCATATTCATTTTTTCTGGCGCGGCTTCTTGGGCTTTGGTAACGGCAATACACGCGCCAGCATGCGTGTCATATCCACCGCCAAATCCGGGTTTTCAATGTCCAAGATATAATGCGGCCGCGCGCCGGTGTATGGAATGCCGACGTCGGGCGTCACGCCATGCGCGGCAAAGACCGTCAGTGTTTCCGGTATTTGTTTGACATAGACCGTGTCGTCACATACCAACAAAACCGGTTTGTCGTCGCAATAAACCATGTAATCGCCAAACATTTTGCGATAACGGACCGCGCCGGCGGCGGCAACCTGGTCATATACAAATTCAATGAATTCAGCGCTGCTTGCCATTTGTATTTTTCCCCTGGGGTGATTGTTCGAAAATTTCCAGCCACCGCGACGCGTACAGACGTTCGCGGTCCGTGATGGGATGCGGGGCCCAGTGTTGGCCCGCATTGACATATGACCGTATGTGGCCGATGATTTCAGAAATGCACGCGGCATCCATGTTCAGTGCCGCATCGCCCAAAACATTAATTTTATTCGTAATGCAATGACGGGTCAGTTGCGCGGCCGACATGTGGGGATATGCCAGAACCAGTTTTATCAATCCCTGATGATGTAAGCCATCATTGAATTCCAGCTTGAAATGTGTGCCCCGAATCCAGGCGCCAATGATGGTCCGAATGCGTGGGTTGCGTGACCGCGCCAAATGGCGTTCCATGTCAACAATCTGGGCCACGACGGTTGGGCGCAGCATTTGATAATACGTCATGGCCGGATATTGGTGACCCATCGCGCGCGCCTGTAACACATGATGTCGTCGATTTAATTCGATAAATGTGGGATGTGTGCTGATGCCGGTCAATTCGTTAATTTCATCCGGCGCCAGATTGTCATACATTTTTAATTCCCGTGCGATGGCGGCCAAAACGGGGTCAATATCTTTGCGTGTGAACATGGTAATGGCATTATGCCAGCCGCCCCCAAAAAGTCAAACCAAAATCCCGCCGGGGCGGGATAAAATGGCCTTAGTCACAATAATAAGAATTTCCGGTAAATTCAAACGCCCCGGAATTATCGCGGCCCGTCGTGTTTGCCCCGACATAGCATCCCGTTCGTGCGGTTGTTCCCGCCACAGATGTACCGGTAACGCCCCCGTCGGTCGGGCAACGCGTGCATCCCGATGTGCCGTTATAACTGTTGCCGAAATATCCGGGTGCGCATCGGTAAGAATATGACGTGTTGCATGTCCCGTCACATCCACATGTTTTTGTGGTCCGGCGTTGATACCCGGTGGCGACAGAATCCCAAGTGTTGCTGCTGGTACAATTTGTACAACTGCGGCATTTTGCGCATTGGCCGTTAATACATCCGTAACCGCTGGTTTTGCAATCCGCGTCGCCAAAGCATCCACAGGGAACATTGATTCCTTCGCCGTCACTGTTGACGCAGTAACATTCCGTTGCACGACCGCATCCGTACATGATGCCATCAATATATTGCCCATCGCTGGGGCATGTGCCGCCCACGCATTCGCCCACCGGTGGCACCAACAGCGCCCGTGCCACGCCGGGGATAATGACCAGCGTCAGCATTATCCAGACTTTACCAATTTGTTTGATTTTCTTCACTTCTTCCATCCTTTGGTTATCAAAGAAAACCACCAGAATCTGGTGGTCGGGAAGTTCGAAAAATCATATCTGATAATGACCTTGCAGCCTTTGGGGCGATGCCCCTGTTGTATAACTGCAACAACCCGACCAATGTCGGGGGGCGTGGCAAGGCGCCGCGCAAAAAATAACGACATACACAATATGCCGACCAGATAAGGGATTTTCGAAGTCCCGAACCCACAACTGTGGATTCAAAAAGTATTATAGTCGTTTATTAAAACCCAGGCAATAATAAAATAGAAATGGTGAACCGCGTTATCATGGGGTTAATAAAAAAATACCACGCATGGTGATATTTTTTTATTAAACTGGCGCGCCCAGAAGATTCCCTTGGCATCTGTCGATGCCGTCGGGGCAACCGTAACGGTGCGAACGGCGCGGGGCTTGTTCGCACCTTCTTGTTGTCGAACCCGGCGGGTTCAAATCCCCCGTTATCACGGGTTAATAAAAAATACCACGCATGGTGGTATTTTTTATTAAACTGGCGCGCCCAGAAGGATTCGAACCCGCAGTCTTCTGATCCGTAGTCAGATGCTTTATCCAGTTAAGCTATGGGCGCAACGTTTTAGTATTTTATATGATTTTATTTCAAATGCAAGTAAAAATATCTGATTTATTTCGTATGCGTGTTGATATTGTGATAAATCGCGTTAAAATGTTGGCGACAGACCGATTTAAACGCAGAATCGCCCACACAGATTTGTTCGCCGGCACGGATGACATCGCCCGTCGCATCAAATCGCAAATGATGCGTCGCCAGACGCATACAACCGGGCATTTGACATGTCGATTCCATGCGGTGCAGTTTGGCACCGACTTCGATTAATCGGCGTGATGCCGGGAACATTTGTTCGTTACTGTCCACCATTAATCCATAACACATGACAATAACCGGTGTCGTATCTGCAATCCGGACCAATTGATCAATGTCCGACGGGGCAAAGAATTGGATTTCATCAATCAGTATCATTTTTGTGTCAGGCCCGGGCCAGTATTGATTTAAATTTTCCAATGCGGTCGCGGGGGCCGATAGCCCCCCGATACGTGAATCCACGTGGTCGATACTGAAACGGTTATCGGTTTTGGGCTTTAATATTTCTGTTTTGTTCCCGTTTTTGTTTTGGTTGTACGCATTAATCAACAATTGGGCTGATTTTGACGAGCCCATTGTCCCGTAATGAAAGTGCAGGTTTGCCATTGGTTGGGTCCTTTGTTTTCTATGCCATTGATTCCAGGCGTTCAATGCGGCGTTCGACCGGTGGATGTGTGGCCAGCAAATCGCCCATAAATTCACGCATGCCGCCGGGATTGCTGATACATGCCGCGTGCATCGATTTTTGCTTTGCCAGACATGCCACATGGGAATTTTTTGTAATTTTTTTCAGTGCCGTCGCCAATGCGCCCGGATTGCGCGTAATCTGTGCGCCGGTTGCGTCGGCCGCATATTCGCGGTTGCGTGACACCGCCATGCGCAAAATAGGTGTGATTATCCAGTTAAAGACCATAAACGCCAGCCACACCATCATCAGGATTGCGGCGCCGTTGTTTTTGTCGTTCTGGTTGCGATTATTGTTGGATGCCATCATGGCGCGTAGAATAAAATCCGCCGCAAACACCGTCACCCCCACACCCGTGACCAGCAACATGTCCAAACGAATATCGCGGTTTCCAATGTGGGCCATTTCGTGTGCGATGACCCCGTCCAGTTCCGGGCCATCCAATTTGTTGATAATGCCGCGTGTCAGTGCGACCGACGCGTCGCGGGGGCTGCGTCCGGTTGCAAATGCGTTCATGCCGTCGTCATCGATGATATAAACGCGTGGTGTCGGCAATCCCGCGGCCAAGGCGACATTTTCCACACGGCGAAAGATTTGGCGATATTCGGGATTGTCATCGTGTATTTCGTGGGCGTGCGCCGCCGACAGCATCATTGAATCCCCGAACGCCCACGATATCCCCAACCAGACCAGGCATGCAATAAATGTCGGGATGGCGACGGTGATTGTGGTGTGCGCGGCCTGGTTTGCGGGGGCGACCATCCACACGAATAAAAATATCAACGCGACAAAGATTAACGGAAATCCCAAGACCAGCAAAATGGTCTTGATATTATTGCGGCGGATATGGTCGTACACGGTCTGGACTTTGGTCATAGCAAATGGTTCCTGTTAAATTTTCGTATATCGGATTTTATTATAATCAAAAAACAAGGCGCGTCATGAAAAATATTTTCCCTGTTGTCGTATTATTGTTTTGTGGTACCGCACATGCGGCGCGGACATCGTTTGGGACCGCAATGGCCCAGTCCGGTGGCACGCCGGGTTATTTGGTCGGGGTGGCGGATGCCTGGGCCAGTATCTTTGGAAATCTGGGGCCGGGTGGGGCAATTGCGGCCCGTATGACCGATGCGCATAATTCCGATTTGGCGACGTTTTATGACCTGGTGTCGATTATCGGGCACAACGACACGGCCATTACTTTGTTTGAAACAGACCGCCATATTGCGGCATCCCTGGACGCGTATGGCATGCCGCTGGGGCGGCGCCGCACGGGATGTCAATGGACGAATTCAAAGTGCGACCCCACGCGCCAGGTATTCACCATCGAGGGGACGGTATTTGGTGGGATGAATGATTTTGATTCCCGTAAAAATGGGGACTTTCGCACAAACACCACCGGGGTCAGTATTCGTGCAAACACCTTTTTGACCGAAGGATTTGCCCTGTCGATTGGATATACGCGCAGTATGACCGACACCCATCATGGGCGGATTTATACCGACGCGGTCAGCAACGGGTTGGTGTTGGCGGCGCAGTATTATGCGGCCAACGGCATGTATTTAAATGTGGCGGCAACGGGCGGCAAGACCCGTTGGGCCAACGACAAAACTGTTGCCGGCATCGTTGACAGTGGCGATTATGACACCGAATACATGGCCGGCCAGGTCAGCGGGGGCATCCATCTGACGCGCGGGCATTGGGTGATGACGCCGCATATTGGGGCGCGGTACAGCTATATCCGCACGGATAAGCATATTGATGCCGCCGCCCAGGCGTTTGAAAAATGGTTCTTTAACACGATTACGGCGATGGCGGGGGTAATGATTGAATACGAATTTACCGGCGTTGATTATCGGTTGCGTCCGAATATCCGGCTGGGCGGGGGATACGATGCGCTGCGTCATGGCAACAGTGATGTTCGGGTGCGCGTGCTGAGTGGTCAATTCTATGACGTGCCGGTCGAAGTGCCCGCCCGCGCGGTGTTCCAGGGCGGATTGGGATTGCGTCTGTATGCGCCGATGTTTTCGGTTGGATTGGAATATCAATTGGATATGCGCCGGGATTACACATCCCACAGCGGGCATGTTAATTTAAAGATATCGTTTTAATTGCCGGCGCGGCGTTTGAATTTCACCACAAAGCTGCCGTTATTAACCGGCGCCCATGAAATGATTTTTTCGGCCAATGTGCTGGCCGTGACCCATTGTTGAAACTTGATTTTTAAAATACCACTGGCGCCCGTTATAATCTGGGCATCGCGCACACCACTGTCGGCCAGTTGGTTAATTTTCTGCCAGGCTTGTTCCTGGGTATTATGATGCAGGTCCAGTCGCGCAAACCGCGGTGCGGCCGCGGGCGGCGTCGGGATTAATTGCTCCAGACGCAAATGGCGGCGCACGCTGCGATTAACGCTGCGCGTGTCGGGGATAAATTCACCATCCCCCATTTGCCGAATATCCGTGTCCGTCAGTTGCTTCATATGTCCAATCATAGCGTGTGTCATGGCCGTGTCCAGAAAAAATCCCCCGGCGGGGGATTTTTATTTGTCGCAAATGCTGTCTTTTTTATCCAACTGTTTCGTCCATTCGTTATCTGGGAAATTGGTGCGCAACATTTCGGCATATCCGGATGCCTGGGCCGGCAATCCGGTTGCGGTATAGCATTCTGTTAAGCGAAACATTGCTTCTGGTGTCATGACGGTTTCCTGGGCGCCGGTAACAATCGATTGCAGATGGGAAATCGCACTGGGCCAGTTTTCGCGGGACATATCCATGCGGGCGGAATACATCACCTTGCCGGCGATATAGTTTTTCAAAATGGCGATTTTATTTTTCGCGTTTTCCGCGTATTCCGAACGGGGGAATCGTTCGACCAATTGTTCAAATTGCTGTAACGCGTATGCGGACATACCGGGTTCGCGGCGAACGTCGCTGACCTGGCGATAATAACACATCCCGCGCAGGTACAAGATATACGGCACGTCGCGGTGACCGGGGTGGAAACGCATAAACCGGTCCGCGGCCAGAATGGCGCCCGCGAAATCATCGTCCAGATATTGTGAATACGCCGCCATCACCAACGCGTCCGCGGCCCAGGGACTGGCCGGGTACTGGGTTTCCACCGCCAGAAAGTCCGTCGCGGCGGCGTTGTAATGTTCCTTGTCAAATTCGGCGTACGCGGATGCGTACAATTGGGGCAAAGTCTGGTCCGGGACAACAGTGTCCTTGGACCCGGCGCATGCCGCCAATGTTGCCGCCGCCAAGATTGCAAATACTTTTTTCATCTGTTTATTCCTGCCTTGATTTTATCTTTCAAACCAGAGTATAATCGAAACCATGAAACTAGGCAAACATATTTTCGGGGTTGGTGCCATGACCGGCATCAGTCGTATCTTTGGATTTATTCGCGACATGCTGATTGCGCGGTATTTGGGGGCGGGGCGGCTGTCGGACGTGTTTCTGGCCGCGTTCAAGTTGCCGAATTTATTCCGCGATTTGCTGGGCGAAGGCGCACTGTCCGCCATCTTTATCCCCATGTACACGGATTTAAAGAAAGACGACGCGTTCGCGAAAAACGTCTTTTCTTGGTTGATGGTTGCGTTACTGGGCATCACGCTGGTGTTTGAAATCTGTATGCCATTGGTGATTTGGGTACTGGCACCGGGGTTTGCCGATGACCCGGGCAAGATGCAGCTGACCGTCCAGATTTCCCGCATTATGTTTTTCTATGTAATTTTTGTGTGCGCGGCGGCGTTTTTGTCGGCGATTTTGAACGCGCATTCGCGATTCTTGCTGGCGGCGTTTATGCCGGTTTTGCTGAACATCATGCTGATTGCCGCACTGGCCGCCGCGCCATTTTATGCCGATGGGATTATTTTGTATGTCATGGCGGCGACGGTGGTGTTGTCGGGCGTGATTCAGTGTCTGGTGTTACTGGGGCGGATACGACGGCGGCATTTTGGATTGCATTTGGTGGTGCCGAAATGGACGCCGGGGATAAAAAGCCTGTTTCGGCGTTTGACCATCAGTATTGTCGGCAGTGGGTTTTATCAAATCACGATTATTGTCGGCACCCTGGTCGCCAGTTACCAAAGTGGCGCCGTATCATGGCTGTATTATTCCGACCGCATTGTGCAGTTGCCATTTGCAATGATTGGGCTGGCCGTCGGGACGGTGTTGATGTCGTCGATATCCAACGCATTGGCGGATAATAATATGCGCAGTGTCCATATCCAACAGAATTCATCCCTGCGTAAATCATTGATGTTGATACTGCCGTGTGTGGCGGGGCTGTTTGTACTGGCCGAACCGATTATCCGGTGTTTGTTTGAATACGGCGCATGGACCGCCGAATCCACCCACGCGGTTGCGACCGCCATCATGATTCAGGTGTTCGTTCTGCCCGCCATGCTGGTCAGCCAGGTGTACAGTAAAACACTGTACGCGGCCCAGGATGTTCGGACACCGGTCCGCACCAGTATGATATCATTGGGGGTGGCGGCGGTGATTTATCTGGCGGCGTTCCGGTTTGTTGGATATCTGGCCATTCCGATTGGCATTGTGGTCAGCGGGTATTTGAAAAATTATCTGTTGGGGCGGGCGTGCCGGCGGCGCGGTCTGTTCCGGGCGGACCGGCGGACAATCCGGGCGGTGGTGGCGTTTGGTGCGCTGGCGACTGTGCTGGGGGTTGGACTGTGGTTTGTCCCGGTCACCAGTATTTGGATTCTGGGGGCGGCGATTGCCGGATATGGGGCGATTTATCTGCCGGCGGCATGGCTTATCGACCGGAAAATCTGACATAAAATACAGTTGAATGTGGGATTTTTTTATGATAAAATCAATATTAAGAATGTAAGGAGTCCCACATGAAGAAAATTGTTTCATTGGCTGTGCTGACCGCATTGGTCGCCGCATGTACAAACCCGTCGGGCCAGAATACCGGTTCGGATTACGGTTCGGACGGTTTTGGCGAAGAAGTCTTGGTCACAGGCGAAGACCAGACATTAAACAACACTTATTTATTGGCCGCCGCCCCGAAATATTATATCGGCAGCGCGTACAAGGTCGAAGATGTACAATACATCCCGGTCGAAGATTTGACATACAACCAAACCGGCATCGCGGGCATTATCCCGTCGGAATTGAACGGTTCGAAAACCAGCAATGGTGAAACATTTGATATCAACCAGATGGTCGCCACCAGCAAGACTTTGCCGTTGCCGACAATCGCCCGTGTCACCAATTTGGATAACGGCAGTTCTGTGATTGTTCGCGTGAACAACCGTGGCCCGTTTGTTAACACCCGCATTATGGATTTGTCCCCGGCGGCCGCCCGCAAAATCGGCATGACCGGCCAGTCCAAGGTCCAGGTTCAGGTTTTGCCGGAACAGACCATCGCGGTGAAAAATGCGACATTGGACGCGACAACAACTTATTCTGTCACCGAAACGGTCACAACCACCACACCGGTAACGGTTGAACCGGCCCCGTCTGCAAACGCGACATCGGGCGGCGAATACAGTGTTCAGCTGGCGGCGTTCTATGCCGAAGACAGTGCGGACGCATTGGCATCCAGAATGCGCACATATGGCGACGCCACCGTGGTCAAGGAAGGGGATATGTACAAAGTACGTATTGTCGGTCTGGACGCGGCCAAGGCCCGCAGTGTGATTGACGCCCTGCGCAGTAACGAAGGCATGGCACCGGGTCTGTTAAAGAACGGTCGCTGGGTCAATGCCGACAGCATTTAATTTGAAAAATCCCCCAACCGGCGGGATTTTTTGTTTTGTGTCCCGCCGAACGGCGGGCGCTTTTATTGACTGGATTGCCACGCGCGCTACGCTTGCTCGCAATGACAAGTGTGATGAAGCAGACAAGACATAAAGCCAGGCGCTGTATTCCCATTGTCATTGCGAGGGAGTGAAACGACCGCGGCAATCCAGGAAAGTGGCAAGGTTCACTATTCGCTGGATTGCTTCACTTCGTTCGCAATGACAAAGGAGAGTAAGTATCCGGTTTTGAGCAATTAAACACCCCTGTCATTGCGAGCAAGACGGAACGTCGCCGCGCGGCAATCCAGGAAAGCGGCAAGGTTCACTATTTGCTGGATTGCTTCACTTCGTTCGCAATGACAAAGGGGGGCGACAGTGGCAATCCAGGAAAAATTATCGAATCCAGAACATATCTTGTTGGGATAAATCCAGCCATTGTGGATTGATTGATTCGATTAATTGAATCTTGGTGGCGCGGCAACCGGCTTTTAATTTCTTTTCCCGTTCCAGGGCATCATTGACATATTGAAATTCTTCGTAGTATCCCAGCTTGTCACAACCATATTTGGCTGTAAAGGAATCCGGAAATAAATGTCGCTGATGTTCATGGACGCGCCGCACAATGTCGTTTGTCACACCGACATATAACGTGCCATTGCGTCTGTTAAACATGATATAAACGTAGTAAATATGTTTTTTCATTTTGACCAGAATTATAACGGAATTTTTTCTAAAATGAAAATAAATACTGGATTGCTTCACTTCGCTCGCAATGACAAAGGAGAGTAAGTATCCGGTTTTGAGCAATTAAACACCCCTGTCATTGCAAGCGAGACGGAACGTCACCGCGCGGCAATCCAGGAAAGCGGCAAGGTTCACTATTTACTGGATTGCGTCGCTTCGCTCGCAATGACAAAGGGGGGTAAATATCCGGTTTTGGGCAATTAAACACCCCTGTCATTGCGAGCAAGACGGAACGTCGCCGCGTGGCAATCCAGGAATAGCAAGGAATGGTTCATTATTTGACTGGATTGCGTCGCTTCGCTCGCAATGACAAAGGGGAGTAAATATCCGGTTTTGAGCAATTAAACACCCCTGTCATTGCGAGGGAGTGAAACGACTGCGGCAATCCAGGGATAGCAAGGAATAGTTCACTATTTGACTGGATTGCTTCACTTCGTTCGCAATGACAAAGGAGAGTAAGTATCCGGTTTTGAGCAATTAAACACCCCTGTCATTGCGAGGGAGTGAAACGACTGTGGCAATCCAGGAAAGCGGCAAGGTTCACTATTTACTGGATTGCTTCACTTCGTTCGCAATGACAAAGGAGAGTAAGTATCCGGTTTTGGGCAATTAAACATCCCTGTCATTGCGAGGGAGTGAAACGACCGCGGCAATCCAGGAAAGCGGCAAGGTTCACTGTTTACTGGATTGCTTCACTTCGTTCGCAATGACAAAGGAGAGTAAGTGTCCGGTTTTGAGCAATTAAACACCCCTGTCATTGCGAGCAAGACGGAACGTCACCACGCGGCAATCCAGGAAAGCGGCAAGGTTCACTATTCGCTGGATTGCTTCGCTTCGCTCGCAATGACAAAGGGGGGTAAATATCCGGTTTTGGGCAATTAAACACCCCTGTCATTGCGAGCAAGACGGAACGTCGCCGCGTGGCAATCCAGGAATAGCAAGGAATAGTTCATTATTTGACTGGATTGCTTCACTTCGTTCGCAATGACAAAGGAGAGTAAGCGCCCGGTAATCCAGAAAATTCGTACAATTGTCAGAAAAAATGTGTATAATAAATGTGGTTGGGGTGCGGTGAATAAGAATCTTTGATTCAAATAAATCGTGCTATGTTCATCGAACGATAGTTCTTAGACCCCAATCGCCTTTATTTGTCCAGAAAAAATCCCTGGAATTCGCAAAAAAATCATATATAATATATTCCGTGTCGGCGTGTTGCTGGTACTAGGCGTAAGAACCTATTTTAAGCCCCTATTGATTAGGATAGACTCTAATTAATGGTTGGAGGACGGTGAATATATAGAATAAGCCGTGCTATTGCTTAATATAGTTTTTAACCTCCAACCGCCTGTTTTAGAGGCTGGTTTTTGTATTCATTTTTTTTTGTGGAAATCATTCTTATTTATGTGTAAAATATATATGCATTGATTTAATGACCAAATCAATGTGGGGGTAAGAACCTCTTATTAAGTGTCTGTGCCAGGGCGCAGAAAATCCAACCATTGGTTGGAGAACGGCGAATATATAGAATAAGCCGTGCTATTCTTAATAGTAGTTCTTAATCTCCAACCACCTTTATCCACAGGTGGTTTTGTTGTTGATGGGGACGATTTTCTCTCTCGAAAACCGCGATGACCATACCATCAAAAACGACAACCCGCCATTGCCCGAATGCCCTGGCATTTTGGGACGGTCGAAAAAATGTTGGCTTTCTAAAGGTCCCAATATTCAAAATTTCGACCGGGGATAACCCGATGGCGGGGCCCGGAAGTAATCCAGGATAATCCCCCAACGGTCAGGGGGATTTTTATTTTTTCACAATGTTTATTTTTCCCGTTGAAATGTGCGCTGAATCTTTTGGTAAACGGTGTCCAGAACCAACGGCATGTTATTGTGGGCGATGATTAAACGCCCCAGGGCAACGTACGCGTCCGCCGTTGCGTTAATAACGGCCGGCATGTTGTCGCGCCGGCGGTTCATGTGTTTCAGTAATTCTTTTTGTAATCCCAACAGGGCGATTAACCGTTCGTCATTGCCGGACATAAATTGCGGGGCGCGAATCTTTTTGCGGCGAATGCTGTTGACGGTGCGTTGGATATCGTACCCGTATGTCACGTGGTTCAATGTGATGTACACGTCGGCAATTTCGCTGGCGGTGTCTGCAAATGATCGGTCCAGAACCAATTCTGTGGCCAATTCGGAAATTTCTTCCATGCACATTGAAATTTGGTAGTTTAATCCGTTTTGCTGAATCAAATAATCGGATAATTTGTTCAGCTGTGGCTGGGGTACCATTTGAAAGATGTCTTCCATGGTGGTTTTGCTTTGCCCGTACCACATGTCCGAGAATGTATTGCTCATATCCATACGTCTTTGCGTCTTTGTTGTTTTGGCCATTCTCTCGGGATTTATTTTATACGTGGGATGCCGATTTGCAAGATTTTAATTCACTTTTTAAATTGGTGTGCTATTGTGCTGGGTATGACGAAGACTTATTCTGGCTTTGTGGCCATTATCGGCCCGACAAACGCGGGCAAAAGCACATTGTTAAATCAAATCATGGGGCAGAAAGTGTCCATCGTATCGCACAAGGTGCAAACCACGCGCACCCGGCTGCGCGCGGTGAAAATGGTGGGTGACCGGCAATTGATATTTGTCGATACGCCCGGCGTGTTTAATCCAAAACGCCGTCTGGACCGGGCGATGGTTGCCGCCGCGATGGATGCGGTGTCGGACGCCGATGCGATTTTGTTAATTATGGACGCGCAAAAGGGGGTGACCGAAACCATCCGCGGATTGGTCGAAAAAATCCGGGACCGTCCGAATTTGTTTGTTGCCCTGAACAAGGTGGATGCCGTCGCCAAACCCAATCTGTTGCCGATTGTCGCCGAATTGTCTGCGATGGCCAATTGGCGCGAAATATTCATGATTTCGGCACTGAAAAACGATGGTGTGACGGGCATGCTGGGGGCTTTGGCCGATGTGATGCCCGAATCCCCGTATCTGTTTGACCCGACCGACCGGCCGGATGTGCCGGATGCGCTGTATCTGGCGGAATTGACCCGGGAAAAGATTTATAAATATATTCACCAAGAATTGCCGTATCATATCAATGTTGTGACCGAACGCGTGGACGTGGATGCGGAAAATGTGCTGGATATTTATCAGAAAATCGTTGTCGCCAGTGACGCGCATAAAAAAATTGTCATTGGTCGCGGTGGCGAACAGTTAAAGCAAATTGGCATCGCCGCCCGTCATGATATCCAGAACCAGTGGGGCGTGAACGCGCGCCTGCATCTGTTTGTGCGCGTGGAACCCAGCTGGGAAGATCGTGCCGAAAATTACATCGACCAGGGATTGGAATTCAAGAAGTAGCCCCAGGACCCGCAATGAAACAAATTCTTTTATCCGTATTTTTTGCATTTATGGTGGCCGGGTGTGTCAAAACGTTGCCGATTACGCCGATTGATGCGCCGGTGGTGTCGGCATCCGATGGGGCGACGTACGATGCGGGGCGCGATGCGTCGGATGCGGATATGAAATTGGAAATGTCTGCGCGCCAACAATCGAACAAAATTGATGTTGATATCAAGGTTACAGATGCCGCCACCGCGTCCGGGGAAATCCAAAAATTGGTCACCGATATGGGCGGATATGTCAAAAGTGGTACCGCATCGCATGTTATCGCATATGTGCCGGCCGACCGGGCGGACCGTTTCTTGGACAGAATGGGGACGGATATCGGCAAACTGCGCAAAATTGATCGCCGGACAACGGATGTTACGGACGACGCACGGGACGTGTCGGCAAAATTGGAATCGATGATTGCGGTCCGGACACGGTATACGGAATTGTTGGCCAAAACCACCGACGTGTCCGAAATTATGAAAATTGAATCGGAACTGCAACGTGTCAACGCCGACATATTGGTGTTACAGGGACGCTTGGGCAATATTCAAAACCGGGTGAAATACACGCTGTTTAACATTGATATCGACGACACAACCATCTGGTCCGGTGTCAAAACCATGTTCAAAACCCCGGCATTTTATGTGTTGTTGTTGCCGTTTGTGGCATTGGCATTGGTATAACGGGAAATGATAAATGCACACGTCTGATTTTGATTTTGAATTGCCGTCTGATTTAATTGCGTCGCGTCCATTGGACCGGCGCGATGCGTCACGCATGCTGGTGGTGGATGGGGAAAAAATCGCGGACAGATGTGTGCGGGATTTTCTGGAATTTATCCGGCCCGGGGATGTGGTTGTATTTAACAATTCGCGTGTGATTCCGGCGCGGTTTATGGCATCTGGCCACGAAATTACACTGCATACCGCGGCCGATGATGGCGCGTGGTGGGGACTGTGTAAAAAGTTTAATAAAATCCCCGTCGGGACGGATTTAACACTGGATGACGGGACGGTGGCCACCGTTGTCGCGCATGATGACGACAGTGGATTAAAACTGAAATTCCAATGCGACGATATTTTTGCGGTTCTGGACCGGGTGGGGAAAATGCCGTTGCCCCCGTATATGAAGCGTGACTGTGAAACCGCCGACCGCGACCGGTATCAAACGGTCTATGCCGGGCCATTGGGGTCGATGGCGGCGCCGACGGCGGGGCTGCATTTTACGCCGGAATTATTGTCTGAAATCACGGCCCGTGGCGCCCAGATTGTGCATGTTACACTGCACGTTGGGGCGGGGACATGGATGCCGGTTAAAACCGAAGATTTGTCCCAGCACAAAATGCACAGCGAATGGTGCCAAATTACCCCGGCCCAGGCGGACATAATTAACAATGCGCGGCGCGTGATTGCGGTCGGGACGACGTCCATGCGCACACTGGAAAGTGCGGCAATGAGTGCCGGTGATGGTACGGAATTCCGCCGCGTAAAACCGTTTTGTGGTACAACAAATATCTTTATCACGCCGGGGTATAAATTCCGCGCGGTGGACGTGTTGCTGACGAACTTTCATTTGCCAAAATCGACGTTATTCATGCTGGTGTCGGCGTTCGCGGGTGTGGATGAAATGCGCGCGGCATACCGCCATGCGGTGGACGCGCGGTATCGGTTCTTTTCGTATGGGGATTGTTGTTTATTGTTTAAACAGGGGGAAAAATAATATGCAGGTATTGTTACGTTTGTTGGCCAATCCGAAATTACTGGCGCGGTTTTTGCGCACCCCGGCGGGCCGCCGGGCGGCATTGAAATACGGCACGATGGTCGTTAAATCCAAAACGGCCCAGGACGCGATTACAAAGTTTATGCACACAAACAATCAGTATTTGGGTGGTAAAAAAGATTATGCAATGCAACAAGCAAAATTTGATAAAATCCAAAGACAAATCAGTCAGTTGCAATCACAAGTTGATGCGGTGCGTCAAGATCGCCAAACACTGGAAACCGCGACGTTCACGATGGGCCGCCGCGTGATTGAATTACAGCGTTTATATGCCCAAATGCAAATGGAATTACAGCGCGTGCGCACCGCGCAAATGGCGATGGCGGACCGGGCCCATATGCGATAGGGATGTGTTATGCAATACAATCCAACCATTCACAAATTATCAAACGGTGTGACCGTAATCCTGGACCCGATGGATTTGGAAACCGTGTCTGTCAAGGTTCTGTTTCGCACCGGCAGCCGGGACGAAGGTCCCACCGAATATGGTCTGACCCATTTTTGCGAACACATGTTGTGCAGCAGCACGGCGCGGTTTGCAGCGTCCAAGGAACGACAGGAATTTCTGGACGATCATGGGGGAAACCATAATGCCGCCACGGGGAATAATCGACTGTATTTTTATGGGCGCATTTTGGCTGAAAACATTAATGTTTTGATTGATGTGATCAGTGACCAGTTGCAAAACGCCCTGTTTGAACCGGACAAGATTGATATTGAACACCGCGTTGTGATTGATGAGCTGCGCCGTGCCCTGGATAATTCCCAGCGACAATTTAGGGATTTTGTGTCCGGTAAACTGTTTAACTATGCAACGTTTTCAACGCGGGGCTTGGGGACCGAAGAATTGATTCTGTCTTTTACCCGTGATCGGGTTATTGAATTTTTGGGGCGGCGCCTGTCGGCCAATAATTGCATCATCGGCATATCGGGTCGTATTTTGGATGCGGACGCCGTGTTGCGACATTTAGAAACGGCCTTTGGGTTTTTGCCAAACCTGGATGTGCCGGAAAATGCCAGCATCACATACACGCCCACCATTGCGCACAATTCCAAACCGGGCAAGAAAAATGTGGTGTTAAGTATTTTGTTCCCCGACGTATGGGATGCAACATATGAAAATCTGTTCCAGAACAAATGCGTGTCAAAATTCTGGCGTTATATGAACCGTGAATTGTTTGATATTATTCGTCGGGAAAATGGATTGGTGTATGGTTTTTCAGGCACCGGTGTCGGGAACGAAAAACTTGGCCTGACGGGCTTTAACACCCAAACGGCGCCGGAAAATGTGGAACGTGTGGTGGCGTTGATTGCCAAAAATGCACACAAAATTTATACCCAGAACACAATTACAGACGATGATTTGCGACGCATAAATTGTCGCAATCGTCTGTCGCGGGCAGATTGGATGGAATCTGCGACCAGTCGCTGTGACAAATTAATTAGCTTCTGGCGTTTTTCTGGGCGGCTTTTTGATTTGGATGCCGATACCCGGATGTCGGAAAGTGTTCGTCGGGACGATGTGATTGAAAATGTGCGTGGTTCATTTGATGGGCCGATGTCCATTGTTACCCAGGGTGCGGATTTTAACGTCGATTTGGCGGCCGTGTGGCGGGATAATTTTAAGTAAGGATGGGGGAAGATTATGTCATTAAAATTTGATTTGATTACAACGGATGGGAATGCGCGCCGCGGACGCGTGCACACCGCGCACGGGGATTTTGAAACGCCGGCGTTTATGGCGGTGGGTACCGCCGCCACGGTCAAGGCGCTGACCATGGACCAGGTTGCCGCCACCGGCACCCAGGTGATTTTGGGTAACACGTACCATCTGATGATGCGGCCCGGTGGGGATTTGGTGGAAAAAATGGGCGGTCTGCATCAATTTGGCGGGTGGCGTGGGCCCATCTTGACCGACAGTGGCGGGTTCCAGGTGATGAGCCTGTCCAATCTGGTCAAAATGAAAGAAGAAGGCGTTGAATTCACATCCCACATTGATGGCGGGGTGAAACATTTCCTGCGCCCCGAAGATTCTGTTCATATTCAGCATCAGCTGGATTCGAACATCACCATGGTGTTGGATGAATGTCTGCATTTGCCGGCGCCGCGCGAACGCGTTGAAAAGAATGTCGATATGGTGACCCGTTGGGCTGCACGCAGCAAGGCGGCCTTTGTCGACCGGCCGGGATACGGAATCTTTGGCATTGTCCAGGGTGCCGATTTCCCGGATTTGCGTGAAAAATCCGCCCGTGCGTTGACAGAAATTGGGTTTGACGGGTATGCGATTGGGGGATTGGCGGTCGGCGAACCCCAAGATGTGATGTTCCGTATGATTGAAACGGTGGCGCCAATGTTGCCGACGGACCGGCCGCGTTATCTGATGGGGGTGGGAACGCCATTGGATATTCTGGGGGCGGTTGAACGCGGGGTGGATATGTTCGATTGTGTGATGCCGACACGCGCCGGCCGCACGGCCCAGGCATTCACCCGCCATGGGACGATGAATATGCGCAATGCACGCTTTCGCGAAGACGGTGCGCCCATCGACGACAAATGCGGGTGCCCGGCATGCAAACTGTCGCGCGCATATATCCATCATTTGATTAAGTGTAACGAAATGCTGGGGGCAACGTTGTTGACTCAGCATAACCTGTGGTTTTACCAGGATTTGATGCGTGATATCCGTGCGGCCATTGAACAGGGGCGCTTTGCGGAATTTAAACGTGAATTTATTGCAAATTATACAGGGGAACAATAACCATGACAGATAAAAACAGTCAAAATCATGAAATTGCGTTTGGGGCGCGGCCGAAAATGCGGCTGAACCTGACGGATAAAATCTATCTGGCAACGTCCATTCGGGACGAAGAGATGACAAAATACGTCTATTCTTTGTACCTGATGGGACGGGGCGGTACATATACGTCCGACACATCGGTCGAAGTGACGGCGTTCGATGACGAAGACCAGGCCCAGGAGTACTTTGACACCATGTCCGATGTTGTTGATGTTTATCAAAATCATCCGGTGGTGCGCCAAATGGACCAGATTTTGCGCCCGCGTATCAAAATGTTCTGTGACATGTTTGCGACGCGATAATTTCAGTTGAAACCGGTACCCATAAAATCGTATTATACCCAGGAAAGGAGAAACACACATGCCAAGAAAGAAAAAAGAAGTCGAAGTCATCGACCGCGGCGGTGCAAAAACCGTTGCGAAAAAGACGTCTTATGTAACATGGACCAAGCGCGTATTTGCGATTGTGTCGGTGTTGTGGATTGCGCTGGTGATTTGGGCGCCGCTGCATGTTAAAAACACATATTCCCAACCGATTAAAAAATCGATTGTGGTATCGATGTTCTTTGACTTGCAACGCAATATTGTGCAGCAGTATGAAAAATTGCTGGATGGGATAAAAGATGCCATCAATCTGGAAAAGCCCGTCGCATTCGCCATCGACCAGGTGAAAATGGTCGGCGGTGCCGTGGACCGGGTGACCGATACGACCGCCGCTGCCAAAGAAAAGACTGCCGCCGCCAAAGAATCCACGGCCAAGGCCAAGGAAACCACCAGCGGTGTTAAAAAACTGACCGGGATTGCGGGCAAATTCGGGGTAAAAACCGATGCGATTGACAATGCGCTGGCGTCTGCGGACCATGCCATTGACCGCGCCGATGGCGCCGTCGATCAGGCGAACCAGGCCATTGCCAAGGTGGACAATATCGCCGAACAGGTGAACGCAAAGCTGGATAAAATCGAAAAAGATTTGGCGGGCGTTCTGCAAATGGAATTCGACAAAATGATTGACGAAGCCATCAAGACCCAGCTGGATAAAAATTCCGGCGGGTTGGGGACGACTTTGCTGACCAATTACGGTATCCAGCATGTTTATCCGTGGCGTCCGTCGTCATGGCCGGTGGCAACAAAAATCTATAACGATTTGGAAAAATCCAATGTCGGCGTGATTCAGATTATCACCGGGACCGTGAACAAATATTTCGGTTATGTCGCGTGGGGACTGGTTGTGGCCGCATGGGTGGTGGGGCTGTTTGTATGGTTCACACTGTTTAAAAAGGTCAAAGCCATGCTGGCACCGTTTATCGTATGTCCGCGTTGTGGAAATGCGTTCGCAGATAAACGTACCGCGTACGGTTTGCTGAAACTGGTGCAGCCGTGGAAATGGTTGTAATCGCATGATTAAAACGCCCCGACCGGGGCGTTTTTTTATTCCAGTTCAATCCGTGCGGAATAGTTACAGTTCCGGGTAAATTCAAATGTTCCAGAATCATCGGTGTATTCGCATGTGCCGCTGCCTTCTAGGGATAGGTATTCCTTGGGCATGTAACACGATTCAATGCCCTGTGAAATACTTGTGTCGCCAACACTGCCACCTATGGTTCCACCTGGGGATGATACACTGCATCTGGCGTTTGTGGATGAAAAATCTGTGGTTTCCGGGCATGGTTCACAGCTGGTTGCTGTGGGATAGGTGCCCTTCGTACAGAATTTTACGACGGGTTCGTCAACACATTTTCCTTGTTCGGAATCCCAAATCTGTCCCTCCGGGCATATCATGTCCATACAGCACCTTTTGTCGTAATAACATGTGCCCTTGCAGGCGAGCTGTGGCCCATTGGTACAGCAATAGCAGTCGGCGCATGCCTGATCGGCGGCACTCACGGCCGTCGCATTCTGCCCCCACATTGTCGAAAGCAATCCGACGTTTAGATTCGGCATAAAATGACCATATTTTTAGGAACAAAAGGCTGAAAAATGGGGATTCTTTCAAATGCAAAAAAGTTGGGTTTAATCGTCCCTTTGCATTAGGCATAGTTAAACCGGTTATATGCCATGTATTATACCGGATTTTGACAATTTAAACAAGCAACAAATTACCGCCCACGAATATTGTTGATATATTTTTCAATTGTCCGGTTCAGCCACGGATTTCCGCCGTCCGATATCAGTGCGGCGCGAATTTGATTATCCGTCCAACCGGCGTGGTGCATCATGGGGATTATTCCCATGTTTAATAAATTGTGGCGATTGCCGTCGTGCCACTGGGCCAACATGGCGCGCACGCGGTCGTTTATTTTGGGTGAAAATTCGTGGGTGGTTTCGAACATGTGTTTCTGGATTGCCGTGTGGGCGTCATATAATGGGCGCCAATCCATGTCCAAAACGGCATCAGATTGATGTATCAGTGTTTGCGTCACCGCCCGCCCATCCACCAGGCGTGTCGCCCCCGCGCGCCGCATTTCATTGGTCAGATTTTTCTGCGCCGATTCCCAGGCATGCTTAACCGGTTTGGCCCGGACCCAGTCCCATGTGATGCGGGCGATGCGGTCAATACGGGTCGGCCCATGTTGATGTCCGACCGCATTTTTGTGGCCAACCAGTAATTTGCCACCCGGCACATGGCGTATCGCGACAAATAAATTCGATTGGCCGGGAACAATTGCCCGGGCGCATTTGCGCGCCGGATATATAAATGCGTTTCCGGCACGGCGCACCGTGACACCAGGAAATTAATCGCCGTGTCCATCTGCATGTCGTTCGCGGCGCCCATCAAAATGCGGGCGGCATCGTCGAACGCCCACGCGTCATGGCGATTAATGGATGTGGCGGCATTATTCAGTGCGTCAAAAGTCCTGTGAAAAATGTCATGAACAGAATCGGGTGCGGCATAGACAAAAAATCGCGCCGGGGGATTAAACACCAGGTTATCGAACAGTGTATTATACGACCCCGCCATCAATAATTCGCGGGATTTTCGGGCACTGCCAAGATTTTTGTCTGGGGTATTTTTCATTAAAATCAGCATATCCAAACCATAAAAATTGTCAATAAAATAACACTTGCAATTTGAAAAAAGATATGTCAGAATACACCACGCAGTGCGAGCGTAGCTCAGTTGGCTAGAGCGCAACCTTGCCAAGGTTGAGGTCGAGGGTTCGAGCCCCTTTGCTCGCACCAGAGTTTTTAGGTGCATGACAATATGAAAAACATTTCTAAAAAATTTTTTAATTGATACGTGCGACCATCAGAAATCAGGACGGACGCACATTTTTGCGTCCGTTTTTTTAATCGCAATGCCAAGGAACCAAAGTTATGTCAGAAAATACATCAATATCCACCAACGAACTGACCGCCCGTCTGCAAAAGGCGGAAAATATCCGCGCCCGTGACGGCGTTGTCTGGAAAGACAAGTTTGACCGCACCCACACCATCGTGGCCGCGCGTGAATTGGCGGACGGTACGCCCGTGCGTTTGGCCGGTCGCGTTACCGCACAGCGTTGGCTGGGTAAATTGATGTTCGGGCGCATTTATGACATTGATGGCGAAATCCAGTTTTCGATGTCCCGCGAAGAACTGGGCGAAGAAAATTACAAGTTCTTTAAATCCAACGTCGATTTGGGGGATTTTGTGGGGCTGACGGGGGAATTGTATCACACGACCGCCGGCGAATTGACCGTTCGGGTGACCGGGTATGAAATCCTGGCCAAGGCGTTGCGCCCATTGCCCGAAAAATTCCACGGTTTAACCGATGTGGAAACGCGTTATCGTCAACGCTATCTGGATATTATTTCAAACGAAGACACACGTCGCACGATGAAAATGCGTTTTCAAATGTTGCGCATTATCCGTGATTATCTGAACAACAACGGCTTTGTCGAAGTGGAAACACCCATCATGCAAACCGTTGCGTCCGGTGCGGCGGCGCGCCCGTTCGTCACGCATCACAACGCGCTGGATGCGGATTTCTATCTGCGTATTGCGCCGGAATTGTTCCTGAAACAGACGATTGCCGCCGGATTCGACCGCGTCTATGAATTGGGCAAGAATTTCAGAAACGAAGGCATGGATGCCATGCACCTGCAAGAATTTACGATGCTGGAATGGTATGCGGCATATTGGAATTATCGCGACAACATGGCGTTTTCATGGGCGTTGGTCCAGAAAATCTTGATGGATTTGCGCGGCACATTACAGATTGAATACCAGGGGACAAAACTGGATTTTTCCAAATACGAAGAAATCGATTACACCGCGCGCATGAACGAATTGCTGGGGGTGGATATCTTGGAATTCCGCGACGCCCCCGCGTTAAAGCAACAGTTGGTTGCAAATGGCATGTTTGGGGCGGATGAATTGGAACCGCTGAAATCCGTGCCGGCCATCGTCGATTACGTGTTCAAGCGCAAGGTTCGCGACCAAATCATTCACCCGGCCATGGTGTACAATTATCCCGCATATATGATTCCGCTGGCGCGGCGTAACGATGCGGACGGCCGCCGTATTGATATTTTCCAATTGATTGTCTGTGGTGCCGAATTGATCAAGGCGTATTCGGAATTGGTTGACCCCATAGTCCAGCGCGCCGCATTCGAAGAACAAATGGCGAACAAGGCCGCCGGTGACGACGAAGCCTTTGACCTGGACGAAGATTTCTTGCGTGCGATGGAACACGGCATGCCCCCGATTTCGGGATTGGGGCTGGGGATTGACCGGTTCTTTTCCATCATCGCGGACGCGCCGACACTGCGCGACGTGATTTTGTTCCCGATTATGAAATAACAGGATGAAACATGACCCATACCGCCGCCACAGATAACGCCATTCGGGATATTATTGCCGAACACGACCGGAAAAATCTGGATGTGATTGCGCGTGCGGCGGCGGCCGGCAAAATCAATGCCGAAGCACGCGAATACCTGGAAACCATGTACAGCGATGGCTTGGTTTGGTTTCGGGAAATGTTTCATTTGCTGGGGAAAAGCTTTGGCGCGCCCAAGGCGCCCGTTATGCTGTACGATTACGACAGCGATTCCGGCGTTGATGAACCGATAAAGATTTCTGAAATCAGTCCGTTGTCCCCGTATCTGGTACAGCATCGCTTGGACGGCGACCCGATGCGCAATCAATTTTTTACCAGTGGGGCGGGGCATAAAATCGATTTGTCGGTGTCGTCGATTGTGACGGTTATCGTCGGCGCACAGAAAAAGATTGAACGCGCCCTGGCCAAGGTGACCGGCAAATATTACGACGATTATGTCCGCGAAGTTGCTGAAACCGCGTACCGCGTGATTTCCGCCCACGAACGCGAAGCGTCCGCCCGCGCCATTTCCGACAAGATTTATGAAAAATTCCGTGAAAAATTCATCACCACCGCATCGGAAACAGTTTTGGGGATTATTGGCCGCGGCCACGAAGAAATCGCGGTGGAATTGGTGCGCGAATTGGACCGTGTGACCAAACCGCATTTGCGGTTGTGCGACGTGTGGCGGGTAAAGTGTCTGTTTGATTTGGTGCCCCAGGCACGCACGTTCATCGAACGCATTCATGAAATGATGCCGGACCGGATTATGTCCACCCGGGACAAGTTTTATGATATGGACAACCCGCGCAATTATCGCGATGCCAAGGTGATTGTGGAAATCGGGTCTGGCCGGCGCCGCGCGCCCATGGAAATTATTTGCCAGGTGCGCACGTTTTTTGATTACGAACGCAAAACGCATGATGCGTACGCGGTCGCCCGCAGTCAATCGGCCGCCGATGCGGCCGAACTGGAACGGCAATTGGCGTCGTTTATGGCGGCGGGCGTTCGGGAATATAATTTGAAAATCTGTCATTATCTGGACGATTTATTTGACCGCGTGGGTTGGAACATTTTATACAGCCAGGACCGCGAAGTCGCATTAATGGACGGTTTCCCGCGCAATTGCACGTTGTATTACCCGCCAAAGGTATTGGAAATTATTTTTGATAAACTGGACAATGCGATTGAAAACGAAGTCTTTCATGTGACGGATGCGCCGGCCAAATTGACCCAGGCCCAGGAAAGCAAAATCTTTCGCTGGATGACGCGTTTTATCCTGGTGTCGGCGATGCCGTATCTCAGTGCGCGCTGGGATGTGCCGGCGGACACATTGTCGGGACGTCTGTTTAATTTCGTCATGAAAGAAGTTCAGCGTTATTACAAGAAATAGGCGACATCAGTCGTAGGAAATCATACTATTGTTATTTACTTGCGTTGTGGGGTGTAATACGTCACAATGGTTCCAGGTTCTTGTGTTTGATGGGAACCGTAACCAGCATAACAAAGGAAAAAGATTATGCGTCAAGGTAAAGTAAAATGGTATAACGGCAAAAAGTGTTTTGGTTTTATTACCCCCGATGCGCCGAATGAAAATGGAAATACGGATGACGTGTTCGTTCATTCCAGCGCGTTAAAGGCGGCCGATATCCGCTTTTTGAACGAAAACGATATCGTGGAATTTGACGAAGAAGTTCGTAATGGTAAATTGTCGGTAACCACATTGAAATTGATTCAGCGTGACGAAGAAGCCGCCCGTCGGTTCCAGGAACGCCGTCAACAGTATCGCAACAACCGCGGGGAAGACGAACGTCCCGCGCCGCGTGAACGCCGCAGCTGTTTTGCATTCTGGAAGAAATAAAAAATCCCCCCGTTCGGGGGATTTTTTTTGCCCGCGCATCCGCGCGACATAACGGACTGGATTGCCACGCTGCGTCCGTCTTCGCTGCGCTACGTCGCGACTTGCTCGCAATGACAATGGTGTTTAATTTCAGGAACTTTATCACCCCTGTCATTGCGAGTGTAACGAAGCAATCCAGTAAATAACATCCACACCAATAAATTTAAATTCCTTGAACATTCGCGCGGGATGCGATATAATGGACACGCATTGGGAAACCGGTGTAGGGTTTAATCGCCCGTATTACAGATGTCAGAGATGACACAAAACATCTCCAACCCCTGTGGTTGGAGGGTGGCGAATATATTGAATAAGTCACACTATTTCTGTAAATAGCGATTAACCTCCAACCACCCAAGTGTTTTGGGTGGTGTTTTTTATAAAAAACCAAAGGAGATGAAAACTATGGCAAAACTGTTAATCGATGCCCAGTATTACGGCAATATCATACGCTGTGCGCGCCAACATTTAAAAATCAGTGCCGGTGACGCGGCCGCGTGGCATGTTGATGTTTTCGTTGTCATTGCGAGCCCCCGGCGAAGCAATCCAGTGAATAATGAACATTTCCGCTTTCCTGGATTGCCACGCTGCGTCCGTTTTCGCTGCGCTATGTCGCGACCTGCTCGCAATGACAAAGAAGACAAAAATCCCCCGGATGGGGGATTTGTTTTTTGCCCTGGTGGTTACCGCCCACAGACAACGTGGGATGTTTCCATCCAACAATGGATGACCGGCCATTGCGGTCATCAGGCTACTATACTTTTGCCCTATTGACTATATTTATTTAGAAAAATATGGCGCCGCGCCCACAAACGCGGTATAATTATCCATGCAATGGGTGACGTCCATTGCGGGGGTGTAAGAACCCTGTATGAGTTGTCGATACATGATTGACGTAAAAATAACTCCAACTTATTCCGGTTGGAGGGTTGCAAAATACGGCCACGGCCCAATATGCACACTATTACTCATAGTAGTTCTTAACCTCCAACCGCCCGGTTCGTCAGGGCGGTATTTCTGTTCACGGGGGGTATCATGAAATTTTGGTTTGGGTGTTTCGGTGCGGCATTAATCGCGCCCGCGGCGCATGCGGCAACGTTGCATTTCGGCGCCGCCGCCGTCGAATTGACGCCGGTGCGATATACGTCGCCATCGCTGGCGGTGCAAATGACGGATGGGACATATTGGGGCGCGCTGTACAACGATAACGCGCCGGGTGGAACATTGCGGATTAATGTTGGGGGGACAAAATACTGGTTGGGGGCGTATTGTGCGCCGGGCACATATTTGGCTGCGGGCGCGACCGGGTGCGTCGATTGCGGGCTGGGGCATTTTTGTATGGGCGGCCGGCACCGCGCGCCGTGCAGTGGCGGCATTATCGCATGTCCGACCACGCGCGCATCGGCTGATGCCGACGCGCGCACAATGGTAAACCGGGTGTTGACCGCGGACGAAATCAATGCAAATGTCCCGCCGACCAAATTATCCCAGTGGCATGAAATCAGTTGCTGTTCCACGCCATATGATGATTATTACCACACGTTAAATAATGATTGGTCGGCCATTAATCGGGTTAACGGATGCGCCGGTGGGACGTTGGCGGCTGGGACGTATTTGTTCACGGTCCGCACCGGCACATTTTGTAGCACTGCCATCGACCCGTTTGATGGATTGGAAAACGCCGCATACAGTGCACACATTGCAATTTATGACCATGCCGTATCGTACAAGACCATTCATGCCAACAGCATTTATTATCATTTCTTGGACACCCGGGGGCCGGATTTTACCGCATGGAATACCCAGATCCCCATTAATTTTTGCCAGGTTGACATCCGCGCCAATGTGGACGGGTTGGCGAACGTGCCGCGCACAATGTGCGTGTATGTGTTAAAATAACGGGGATTTATTCGTCGTCGTTGATATGCGCGCGGGGGTGCGCCGCACTGTAAATCGCGCTGATTTCGGCCATGTTGACGCGTGTGTACAGCTGGGTTGTGGATAATGACGAATGGCCCAGCAATTCCTGTAATGTGCGTAAATCCGCGCCATCGGCCAGCAATGCCGTTGCAAACGTATGGCGCAGTGCATGTGGCGTCACATAATCGGGCAATTGCAGATATTTGCGTACGGATTCAATGCTTTTCTGGGCCATGCGGGGCGACATGGGCAATCCGCGCACACTGCGGAACAGGGCGTCATCGCCCCCCGCGCCAAACGGCCGCAATGCCGTGTATTTTTCCAATGCGTCGTACACCGCCGGCAAAACCGGGACCAGACGTTCTTTGTTTCCCTTGCCCAGGATGCGCAACGTGGCCGGGCGTGCGGCAACGTCGCGGTTGCGCAATGCCAACGCTTCGGATATGCGCAGGCCGCATCCGAAAATCAAAACCACCAACGCCCAGTCGCGCGCGCCAATCCATGGTTGGTCTGCGTCCAGTTGCATCAATGCGTCATGAATGTTGGCAACGCTGTCGGTGGAAATCGCCTTGGACAATTTTTTGGGGATTTTGGGCGCGCTGATTAAATCAATGGCGCTGTTTTTAATGCCATGCTGGCGCCCCAGAAATTTATAGAATGCGCGCACAGCCGACAAAGCCCGCGCGGTGGATTTTGGGGTCAATCCGTTTCGTTGGCGGTCGGCCAAATACGCGCGAAAGCAAATCGTATCGGCCGCCGCCAGATTTTGCAATCCGACATCCGCCCCGGAAAAGTTTTCGAAAAACCGGATAAATCCGCGGATGTCGGTTTCATACCCCACAACCGTATGCGCAGAATAATGTTTCGTCTGCGTCAGATACGTGATGAAATCGGCAATGGCTTCATTCATTTGATTTCAAATACGGCCGATACGGTGACGGATACTTCGGTATCTTTGGCAACGATGCCGCCGCCGGTCATCACGCCCGCATCCATGACGGCCATTTCTTTGGACGCACTGCGCAGAAAGTTCGCCGTCGGACGCACAACGTTTTGCACGTTGGTGTCATACGCCACTGCCAACATTTTGCCCGCGCGTTTTTTGTCCCCCGCCGCCAATGCGCCTGCACGGGTGCGCGCGTTTTCGACCGCCGTCCCCAGGCATTCTTCCAATATCGGTTTCATGGCTTCGGTGCTGGTGAACATGCGCAGGTTTTCAGAATAAATGTTCGGCTGGCCCGCGAATTGGGACAAAACCTTTTCTATGGTTTCGATGTTGTTCGCCGATACTTCGATGGCGATGTTTGTTTCGATGCCCAACACAATGCTTTTCTGGGCGTTGCGGTCCCATTCCGTTTTTTCGTACGAATCAAACTGCGTCGTCTGCATCTTTACGTCCTGGGTTTTCAGGAACGATGTGATTTGCGCGATTTTTGCGGTGGCCTGTTTCATGGATTCGGCCGCGCTTTTGTCCAATGTCGTCACGCGCAAGGTGATGGCCGTTCTGTCCTTGGGCGCGGTGGTCAGACATTCGCCGTTAACAGAAATCGTGCGCGGTTGTGTGTTTCTGGATTTGGCGGACCATACGGCCAAAACGGCCACGACGGCGACAATCCCAACGCCCCAGACTAATTTTTTGTTCATGAGTTCTCTCCTTTGCTTTGTTTGGTTGGTTAATCAAAATAATTCAATTTCATGGCGTGTTTCACGCGGCGGACGGTGTCGGCGGCAACGCTGCGCGCGTCGTCGGTGCCGCGGCGCAGAATTTCCAATACCGCACCCGGGTCGCGGGCCAACGCTTCGCGGCGTTCGCGGATGGGACGCAGTGTTTCCTGTAACACCGCGTTCAGGAATTTTTTAACCTTCATATCGCCCAGACCGCCGCGTTCATAATGCGCCGCCAATTCGTCATAGTTTTTATATTCCGGTAAAAACGCGGCAAAATGTTCCGGTTTCGCAAACACCGACAGATAAATAAAGACCGGATTATCACGGGTGTTGCCCGGGTCGTCCACCCGCAGATGGTTCGGGTCGGTGTACATGGCCCGTACCTTGGCCGCGATGTCGTCGGCGCTGTCTTTCAGATAAATGCCGTTGTTCAACGACTTGCTCATCTTTGCATTGCCGTCAATGCCCGGCAGACGCGCCGCAGATTTTAATTGCGGAACAATCGCGCGCGGCATGGACAATGTGTCGCCGTAAATGGAATTGAATTTGTGTACGATTTCGGCCGCCTGTTCCAGCATGGGCAATTGGTCGTCGCCAACCGGCACGATTGTCGCGTTAAATGCGGTGATGTCGGCCGCCTGGGAAATGGGGTATGTGAAAAAGCCCGCCGGCACGCCGCCGTTAAATTTTTCTTTTTGGGCGATTTCGGTTTTCACCGTCGGGTTGCGTTGCAGACGCGCAATCGTCACCAGATTCATGTAATAAAACGTCAGTTCCGTCAGTTCCGCCACCGCCGATTGGATAAACATTGTGGTTTTGGCCGGGTCGTATCCGGCGGCCAACATGTCCAGCGTGATTTCCATGACGTTGTCACGCACCTTGGCCGGGTTGTCAAAGTTATCGGTCAAACCCTGGGCGTCGGCAATCATGGCGTACATCTTGTCGTACGACGCATTGTTCTGCATTTCAATATTTGGCCACAGCGCGCCCACCATATGTCCGATATGCAGCGGCCCAGTGGGGCGGATTCCAGTTAAAATAATATCTTTGGCCATGTGTGTATCCTTTTTGATCGGATAAAATTGTAATGCGTTTGCGCGAAAAATCAAAGCCTAAAATACACTTTGGGTTGTTTTAGACAAAAATTCTGCTTTACATAAATTCCAATATTGAATACAATCGGATAAGTCAACAAACAAAGGAAGGAAAATGGCTCAAAAACCAGTGAAAAAAGCCCCGGCCAAAAAATCGGCCCCGGTTAAAAAGACAACGACGAAAAAAACGGTCAAGGCACCGGTTAATGAACCCATGGCGGCAATGCCGGCGCATGAACATCATGCACATCACGGCTGTGGCGCGCACTGTGGTTGCGGTTGCCAGGATGGGCGCGCATGCAAATGCGGCGGTGGTTTTTGGCGCTTTGTCAAGAAACTGTTCTGGTTCTTGGTTATCTTTGCGTTGGGTTTTGCGGCATGTATGTTCTTGTGCGATAAACCGCACCACATGCGCGGTCCGAAAATGCCGGTTGTATTTGTAAATGGTTGCCTGGACATGGCCCAGGTTCCGTGCCCGAAATTACAGGCGGCCCTGGCGTCGGCGGATGTCAATGGCGACGGTTGCGTCACACGTGATGAATACCGCGCGGTTAAAAAACAGCTGCGTGCCATGCGCCAGGATGCGCGTGAACGTGGTTGCCCGATGGCAGATGCCCAGATGTAATCCACATCATCATGAAAATTAATCCCGCCACCGGCGGGATTTTTTACGTATTGTTTTTTGTTTCACAATTGCCTATAATAATTATACAAAGTAAACATTAACCACAGGGGGCGCGTATGAAAAAAGGACTGTCTTTATTTGGGTTGGGTTTCTTGGCCGGATTTTTGGTCTTTGGCCTGGGGGCGATGCGTGACGCCCGTGCGTACCAGGTTTTGTCGTCCAAAGAATTGGGGCAAAATGACGCAAAAAATCAAAATGTCGTCGTCAAATGCACAACCGACACCGGCAAGGTTTCAAATCAAACCTGTTCTCTGCGCCGCTATGCCAAGTGCACCGGGACGGGCGCGAACAAGAAATGTAACGGGTGGCAGCCGTGGAAAGACCTGCGCAATCCGGGCAATCAATATTCAGATTGGAAATCGGCGGCATCGGCATGCTGTCGTGCAAAGGGATTGCGTTAAATCCCACAAACCGCCCATCGGGCGGTTTTTTATTGGGTCGCGGCGCAATACGCGGATGGAATTGATTCCTGCGGCGGTGGGGTGGGGCGATGTGATACCGTCATAAAAAAAAGGATGATGTGATGGACAAAGCGCGCCTGGAAGCATTCAGCGACGGTGTTTTTGCAATTATTATTACGGTTATGGTTTTGGCCCTGGATGCGCCCGACGGGACGGATGTGGCGGCATTGTCGGCGCGGGTGTCGATATTATTAACATACGTGCTCAGTTTTCTGTATGTGTCCATTTTTTGGATTAATCACCATTTGCTGTTGTCGGCGACGCGCCGCATCAGTACGGCCGTGCTGTGGGGGAATATTAATTTTCTGTTTTGGATATCGCTGGTGCCGTTTTTTACCGCCTGGGTCGATGAACATCACAGCGAAGTTGTCCCGGTGATGGCGTATGGGATTATCTTTTTGATGTGTGTGATATCCTTTCGCATTTTGCAGCGGTTGCTGTTTCGCACCCACGACGCGGACGCGCCGATTGTGCGTTTGTTGCGGTCGGGGCGACGGGCCAAGATTTCCATTGTCGCATTTATTGTCGCCATATTGATGTCGGCGGTGCATCCGTACATATCGTTGGGGATTTATGTCGCGATTGCGGGGCTGTGGGTTGTTCCGAACCGGCAACTGGTCCGCGCCGTGGGTGACGGTGATGTTTGCGCCAAAAAATAAAAATGCGGCGACATGATTTTTCTTGTTGCAAAAGGAATAAAGTTAAGATAATATATCAGACGCCTGCGGATATGGCGGAATTGGTAGACGCGCTAGTTTCAGGTACTAGTGGCAGCAATGCCTTGGAAGTTCGAGTCTTCTTATCCGCACCAGTTTTGGGGTTGTAGCTCAGTTGATAGAGCGCTACGTTCGCATCGTAGAGGTCGTGGGTTTGAGTCCCATCAGCTCCACCAAAATAAGGCCGGCGGATTTCCGCCGGTTTTTGTTTTACTTCGTTTTTATTTACACCCATCGTTATTTTTGATATAATGCACGCGAATTCAATGGGATTTGGATTCGGGGCTGTCGTAAGCCTTCTATAGCCGGCACAAGAAACTATTTGTGTCGTGAATTTATCCCCCGGCCATAGTCGGGGAGCCGTCAGTTATACAATACGGTTCATCCGAAAGACTGACGGAATCAACGCTATAGTGATTTACGAACTCCCCGACCGCCAAATTCTGTGGCGGTCTTTGTTTTTACGGGGATAAAAATGCAATGGGTAACGGTTATCGTTTCAATCTGTTTATTAACTGCGCCGGTTTGGGCGGCATCACGTCCCGCACGTACCCAGGCGGGGCGAACACCGGCGCGGTCGCAAAATCCATCCCGTTCGGTGACGGTGCGTGCGCCGGGCCCACGGGTGGTTGTTGCACGGGCGGGGGCGGACCCCGTCGCGGTGCGCCCCGACATTCATAAACTGCTGGAATTAACGGAATACTGCCGTGCGCAATACACATCGTGTATGGATAATTTCTGCAACGTTCTGGACGATAACCAGGGACGGTGCAGTTGCAGTGCCAATTTGAAAAACTATGCAAAAAC
>Ga0073908_1000024_pt1 | contig 207444 bp, 189 predicted proteins | sample MucameincwithD2O_FD_65484 | JGI IMG/M metagenome (GOLD analysis project Ga0073908, IMG submission 65484) | Mouse cecum microbial communities from Vienna, Austria - Mucus amended microcosms incubated with D2O | ecosystem: Host-associated > Mammals > Digestive system > Large intestine > Cecum... | reverse complement strand
GGGTGCGCTCCATCGCTTCCCGCTGGTCTTTCTGCCTGGCATGGCAGGTATCGGTCAGCCGTCCGGCTACTGCTTCACTGTCTGTCAGGGCAGCGGCGGCGCACTCCCGGATTTTGTTCAACACAAGGGAATAGAGCGTGTCAAACTCAACCCGGTGCTGTGTGCAGTGCTGCTTCCCATAGGCATTGTAGGTCTTACAGGAGAAAATCCGCTTCGGGAACTTCTCATGCGTGGTGCGGATGGTGAGAGCCTTTCCGCACTCCCCGCATTTTATCAGCCCTGCAAAGAGGTTGATTTCCCCGGATTTGCCCAGTCGCTGGCGGGATTTCAGTTTTTCCTGCACAATCGCAAAGTCCTTTTTGTCCACCAGCGGCTCATGCGTCCCCTCCACCACAATCCAATCCTCCGGCTTCTTATCCCAGATAGTGCCGATTTTAAAGCGGTACTCGGTCTTTTGGGAAGCGATTGCGCCGGTGTAGACGGGGTTCATCAGGATTTCCTTAATCACGGAGAAGTTCCAGACGTACCGCCCGTTTTCCGGGTCTTTCTTTTCCCATTTGGTGCGGATGTTCCGGTGTCCCCGCTTCCGGTTCCACCATGTCGGGCAGGGGTGCTTTTCTTCCTCCAGCCTGCGCCGGATGTAGTTGAGGCCGTGTCCGTTGTCAAGGCACAAGCGTCAGCTTTTGCCTTTTGTTCCCGTTCCCATCCTTTTTGTCTGCCGTATCCGGCAAACATCCGGGGGTTGGAGAAGTAATTCCAGCCAGTGACGCACTGGTTCATGGCTGTCCGGGGTTCTTTTGTAGCCGATAGGTTTTAAAATGTCGGTGCGGTCGGTCAGAAGGTTATAAGCAACCGCCCCGGACAGGAGCGGGTCGCACTGGAACACGGTCAGGCAGTTGCGGATGCTGTTTTGGAAGCCGCCTTTTTCGGTGGTTTCCAGCAAAGCTTTGACGTCCTCAACGCTCCGGGGCGGCCCGGTGTTTTCTGCCATGTTCTTTAGTTCCTGCCGTATCTCTGGCGGTAAGTTCTGCCATTCGCCTTTCAAGGTTTCTCGCTTCCTTTCCGTGTCCTGTGATAAGGGATGCCCGCTCTGGAAGTTCCCCCGATAGAAGTACGTCCATCAGGTATTCCACCCGGCTCATGTTCTGCAGGGCTTCCACAAACCGGGGATTCCATGCTTCATCCGGCCGGCATGGGGCGTGTTCCTCCTTCCAGTGGCGCAGGAGATGGTAATAGTCGGACAACACCCGGAAACAGTGCCGCTCCATGCGCTTAAATTTCTGTTCTTCGCTTTCCCTCCGTAAGCGTGGCCGGATGGGCGGCTTCCCGGTGTTCTTTCTATCCTCATAGGGGATGGAGAAGTCCTGCGCCAGCATGAGGACGGCTTCTTTGCTGCCGATACCGTGGAGCCGGGAAACAAAGTCAATCACGTCCCCGGTGGCTCCGCAGCCGAAACTGATGTCCCGGTTCAGGTTGCCGATGCTGGTCTGGATTCCCTTCTTCTCCATCTGGCAGGCGGCTGGCCCCATGTGGACGGTGGGGATTTTATCAATCCCCTGTCGGGCATAGGAGCGCAGGTCAAGCCGTTCCGGGCGGTGATTGGCTTCTAAGTAGCGGTTAGCCGTGTCCGCCCATCCCTGCCGCCAGATTTCAGCGTATTTCTGGTCGTTCCAGTCCACGGTGTTCTCCTTATGGCATTTCCATCTGCCGGACGGAAGCCGGATTCTTTCGCCGTTTTCGCTAAGGTCGTATACCTTGCGGCATTTGGGAAGCCATTGCCCTTTTTCGTCCATCACCCGCATGGTGAGCAGGATATGGGCGTGGGGGTTTCCGTCCCCTTTGTCATGGATGGCAAAATCGGCTATCATGCCTTTGGAAACAAAAAACTCCCGGCAGTAGTCACGGATAAGGTCGGCGTGTTGTTCCGATGGGATTTCCCTTGGGATGGCAAGCACGAACCTCCGGGCAAGCTGGGAGTTCCATTGTTTTTCCTGCGCTTCGGCAGAGTTCCATAAAGTATTGCGGTCTGCATACTCCGGCGGCACATGGGGCGGGAGCATGATTTCTTTGTGGATGACTTCGTTCTTGTAGGGATAGTGTTTCTGCTCTTGGTCGTATTCAGAGAACAGCTTCTCGCCGCTCTGGTAGGCGGCGGCAGAAACGGCGGATTCATTGTTGCTCCGCTTAATGATTGTGATTTTACAGTGTGGGCATGGCAAATGTGCGCCCTCCTTTCTCCCGGATTCCGGGCAAAAAAAGAGCAGGATACCTTTTCAGATTTCCTGCTTGGGTGTGCCGCTAATAGGCGGTGGGTATTTAGTTATTTTTATTATATTTGGGTCACTGTTACATCCTCTTTTCCAACATATGAAACACGATAACTCCTACCAGCCATTGAAGAACAAAAAGTAAGAATATCATCGCTATTATCCATACTTCTACTCTAACCAATGCAAGTATAAGCGACAGGATGAGTAAAGAAAATGTCATGATTTGATAGGTGACATGACCGGCTTTCATTCGTAAATATTGTTTTCTTTCATCAACACTATTGATATGGGCTTCCTTCTTTTTTGCTTCATATTCTGCATATCGTTTAGGATTTTGCCAATAAGTGATACGGATGATCTGTACGATAGAAGCAGCCGTGATTCCAACACCCATAGAGAAAATCATAGTCGAATAGTAGTCAGCTTTAACAAAAAAACTCACACATACTAACCCGATACCCACTAAAATATCAATGACAAATGGCTTTTTTTCTTTCATTTTGACTCCTCCTCATAAATAAAAATTTCTTCAATACTCATATCAAAATACCGGGCAATTTTAAATGCTAACTGAATAGATGGATTATAACGCCCATTCTCTAAAGAACCGATTGTTTGTCGTGATACTTCCAATGCGTTAGCCAAATCTTCTTGTTTGATTCCCCGTTGCTTTCGCAAATCTTCCAATCGATTTTTCATGCGAACCTCCTTTCTGATGGAAAGTTTGCTTTCCATGATTTCATTATAGCATAACTGTTACAAATGTCAAGCACACTTTCCATTTTCATCAGGATAAAATTATAGAACTTGTTGCGTGAAAGCAGCCTACAACGCAAAGAACTTTTAGGCGACAAGTATACAAAGGGGTAGCTGGCGGAGCCAGCGCAGGGGAAGTGTAGCTTCCCCTGTGATGATTGGAGCAGATTGGAAATCTACGGAAATCATCTGCTGTCCGCAAGACGCGCCCGGCGCACTTTGATTTTTGAACACGCATTTTTACCGTTCCTGCTGTTTCGGTTTCTTATCTGGATAGAGCTTTCCGTCAACAACGGCGGCATGGCTTTTTATTTTGATTTCTCCCTCCTGCTCGCTGCGCTTTGCGTTCCTGTAGCCTTCATCGGAGAGATAAAAGCGGAATCGCTCCCCTTTAAAGCCAACAAAGCATTGTTTCTGTACTTCCACCATAATCATGTGGCGGGTTTCCGGGCGGAACCGTTCTTTTCCTGACAGGTCATGCCCCTGTAAAATCTGTTCCTGTGCTTTTGCCGCCGCAAGCCGCTGACGGATAGAATTGTTGTTTTGTTCTGTCGGGAACTGTGCTTTTACACTGGCAATAAACTGGCTGCACTCTGGTTCTGGTATTCGTTCCAGTCTTCGGATGGCGTTCTCCATGATTAACTTTGTCATTAAATCCGCTGTTACCGATACGATTTCTTTTATGCCTGCAAGAGTTTCCGCCTTGGTCGGTGCGGCATTTTGGCAAATAACATTCAGCTCATTTTTTGAAAATTTCATTTCATATCCTCCTTCTGGTTTTCTGCAAGAACCTGTTCCAAAAGACATTTGGTGTTGCTCCGGTGGAACAATACTTTTAAAATGGTGCTGACCTGTTCATCCGTCACGGCTTCCGGGTGGGGGAGATGGCTTTCCGGCATAGCCCCTCTGGTGCAGAGCCGGTGCGTCCGTTCCTTCCGGTTCAGGGTCTTTATCTGGTGTTCCAGCATTTTCTCCTTATGCTGCGCCCGCCGCAGCCTGGCTTCGGTATTTTCAAGCTCCTGATTCAGTTTTTCCAGCTTCTCATTCATGGGCAGCGTCCTCCTTGGGGAGCAGGATATAGATGTGGCTGACTTCCCCAATTCCCTGACGGACACGCATTATCATCCCGGCTTGTTCCAGCTCGTTCAGGGAACGCTTGCAGGTCTGGGGGCTTCGGGAGAATGCGGCCGCTATCTCCATGATGGGAAAGCGGATAAACAGAATCCCGTTGCAGTCCGCGATTCCCCTGGACGCAAAGAAGGCGCTGGCCGTGCCGGGTTCCTATTTGGATGTGTTCACCGCCCTGATGTGTACGCAGCTACAAATCCGGTATGAGAAGCTGTCGGAGCAGGAACGCACGGTTTTGAAGAATGTTATGAAGAAAACTCCGGCATATAAGGATTCCCCGTTGAGCAGGATGAAGCGGAGATAAGGAAATGCCGTTGCTTGGGATTTTTCCATGCAACGGCATTTTGGGTGGTTCTGATTCAATTTTCAATACATAAGCCGGAAAGTCCGTGGTGGTGCGCCCTTGATTCGTAACAGAATTTCTATGCGTTCTTCTTTTTTCTGTTGCGCTGTGCCACGGAACACCTGAACGCCTTAAACATTGCCGGGGACAATTCAGGAGAATCTTCATCAAATTGAATTTCCCGCTTTGCCGCTGCCCTGACTTCCTCCAACTGCTCCTGCGTAGGAGCCTGGCCATCCTTAATTGTAAAAGTTTTGGTCATAGTAAAGCCTCCTTTCACTTTCTGTTGCCAATCTTGCAGAGATTAACCGGATATTTTCCCCTCGCTCGGTAAATACAACAAACAATAAATCGCCAACCATACCGATTGCAATATAACGGTCTTCTTCCATACTATGCTCGAAATCATACATCTCTATGTAATATTCATCACGAAAAACGTATGAAGCCGTTTCAAAAGATATGCCGTGTTTTTGGCGGTTAATACGGTCTTTTTCCTCGTCCCATTCAAATTTTAGTTCCATAAATTTTTCCTCTCTCAAGTAAACAGGACACCGTTTGCAGAAATACGTCCTTTCTTTAGTAGTAGGATTTCCAACTTCCCGACAAATTGGAATTGCCTTTATTGTAAATCATCTTTAGAAATTGCTATTGAAGGATAATGAGAAAGTTCCGTCAAATCAACATTTAGTGGCACACTATAAACCATGTAATAATTATTAGGATTGACGGCAATCAATTCATTCATTTTCTGTTCTGCTAAGTCTTTATCATTTGTAGCATACACAACTGATACAACACCTACTTTATCATTTTCCGTCCCCTGTATATTTCCGCATAATATTAATTTTAATGGGGCGTTCCCATTCAAGCCTTGCTTAATATAGTCCTTATATTCCATAGTTGCCCTCCATCAATCCCGATTTTTTCATTCTATTTCTCTTTCCAGCAAACAGAAATTGATCGTGCGAAAAAACTACTTTAATTTGCAAACCAAAATTTCAATTTCTGTATCTTCAAATACATTCTTTATTTGGGTTGCAACATCTTCCCATTTCAAACGATCAAGCCCTGCGCCAATAGTCGGCATTGCAATTTTATAGATACTTTCTCGTTCACATATCTCTTTCATTTTTTGTAGTGCAGCTTTCATGGCTGCAAGGGTTGGTTTATGAAAATATCTCTCTTTTGTAATGAGATTCAATACTCTGCCTTCTAAAATACAATCGCCGCTGATTTTGCAATCCATAAAATGTTTTGCGTATTCGGGATATTTCCTCTGTAATATGTGTTTCATATCAAATCGCTTGTTAAATTCAACAACAATCCCTTTCCCCATGCCAAAATCCGCACTGATACAGTGTGCAAAATAATAATCTTCTGAAACCGAAAATAAGTCTTTTACTTCTTCCTTGTATTTCATACCTGCCCTTTCTGCATATTCAAATCCCGATTTTTCGCTTTCTTTATCTGCTCAATAAAGTGGAACTTGAACTTTTATATATTTACATCAAATACCGCCTTTATTTGTCCATTCTCTATGAAAAACTCTATTTCAAACCAAAAATCCAACTCTTCTCCAAAACTCGTTGGCCTGTAACACACTATATCCCTATTATCAATTTCAAGCCTTGCTTCATCCATAGCATCTATATCCTCCATACAGGATTTTTGAAAATGGTCTACCGCAAACTTTTTATCTTCATATTCTTCCCACATAGCCAATTGCTCAATTAACCATTTTCCAAATCCCAAGCAGGCATTTTCTGATGTCTGTTCTGTGTCAATAAAAGAGGCCCATGAAGATTTCGGTGGAATACTGGATACAAGTTTTGTATATTCTTTGTCTGCAATCGTATCTACCATTAACTTAATCAATTCCTGTGCTTTTGTTTTAAATTCCGATTCTATCATTTTATCTCTCATCCTTAAATCCCGATTTTATTGCCCAAAATGATTCTACCACATTTCTATAAATAAATCATCTCACTTTTTATGATTTCCTCTGCCCGGCTGCGGATATTGTTTATCCGCCCCACCCATTCAAGCTGGTTTCGGGCTTTCAGTTCCTCCGTCACTCCCTCGGCTGCTTTCATTTGCTCTATGATTAAGTCAAGCCGTTCCTCCGCCTGCTCATTTAAGTCGGCAAGGTACGTCCACAATTTCCCGGTCAGGATAAGGGAGTTGTACCGTGCCGGATGTTCCTCTTTGAGATATTTCTGGTGCAGCCGCCCATAGCGTCCGATGGGGCGGTTCTCCTCCGGCAGCTTCAAGTCCGGGATATAGTAATCGCCTACCAGAATATAATCAATGCCGTTCTCTGTGATTCTTTCTTTCAGTTTTTCCATTGTCGTTCCCTCCTGTGGTGGAAGGCTCGTCACTGGCCAGCTCAATCACGTCCATAATGCCACAACCCAGTGTTTCACAAATACGGGCAAGTGTGTCCATGCTGATATGTTTCCCTTCTTTGCCCATGTTGGCAATCATATTTGTGGTCAGGCCAGCGGCAAGCCTTAAATCCTCTTTCCTCCTTTGATTACCTCTAATTAGCCATGACCTGCTTTATACCCGGCGGCTTTCGAAATAGGGGAATTTTTCCAGTGCCGCAAGGATGTCCTGGAAATCTTCTTTGGGCGCTATTTCGATGTAGCGCTCTAAAAGTTCCGTTTCCTTTTCTTTATATCTGCCGTAGAAAATATCGAATAAATTGTGTCCGCGGATATAGGTCTTGATGTCCTCCATATGTTCCCTGATATCTGCCGTTGTTTCCAGATTTTTGCCCAGTACTTCCTGTAAGTGCTGCCCGCTGGAGAGACGGTGGAGGTATTCGTTCCATTTTTCCAGAAGGGTTTCATAGAACGCTTCTTCGGACTCCACGATATGCAGCCGGGCCATGACCTGGGGGTTTAAAAAGTAATTTTCAAAAGAATAATATTTCAGAATCAGCACATTTTCAGGGCGGACTCTCGGTAATTTATCAATTTCCTCCAAATTGCGCTCTTCATAGTAACGGCACAGCTGCCTGCCTAAAGCGATAGGATCTTTGCCATCGCTGTCGCGTATCATCAGGAACTGGTCGCGCAAATAGATTTGGTTCATATACTTCAAATTGGCATAGGTTTTAATGTTTGTACAACTGTTTGTGGTGATAATGGCAATACGAAACAACTGCCCCTGTTCGTTGAATGTTTCGGAATAATATTTGCGCAGCAGGAGAGGAAGGCGGGATTTGTCCTGCTTTCCTTCCACGATAAAGACAAAGTTTACGTTCATCAAATCCCCGGCGGTGTAGCCCAGGTCATCCAATATCGCGCTGATATCGGTTTTTTCACGGACGCCGGAAGAGCCGTCTTCTTTAATAATCACCTGGCGTATCTGCCTGCTGCCAAAATTGGGCAGCAGATTGGGGGAATGGGTGGTGAAAATCACCTGGTTTTTCCGGGAAAGGCGGTAAAGTATTTTCCCCGAGGTTTTCTGCAGACTTGGATGGAGGAAAATTTCCGGATCTTCGATGAGGATAATGCTGGGCAGGTTCTCATCGATTTCCGCATAAGCTTCCAGCAAGGAGAGAAGATAGATGGAGCGCATGCCCTTGCCCATCTGGGAAATGGGCTTGGTCAGGTTCTGGGCCGGCTGCCAGATTTCCGTCGTGACCTGCAAAATTTTTTCCACATCCCGGTTCATGGTGTAGCGGATATTTTCCCGCCCACCGTTTTTATGGAAGCTTTCGTTCACTTTTTTGGCAAATGCATCCAGATTGAGCTGGTAGAGTTTATAGTCCAGCAATTTGGAGGTTTCGAATACATCCAGCTGGGCAGGGGTTTTCTGCTCGATTAAGCCGATACAGTTGAAACAATAGCTGCATTTTTTCGCCTGGTTGAACATGCAGCATTCGGTGCGCATCCGCTGTAGGATTTCGTCTTCCTGCAAAAGAAGAAGATCCTGCTGTAAAAGGTCTAAGCGCCGTTCGGTGTCCACATGATAGATTTTGGGGAATACTTCCCGGATATATGGATTGTTTTTGTTTACCCCATCCTGATAACGGATACGCCCGTCGCGGTTGGCGGACATGGTGAAGGTGAGTTTATTGTCGGAATAGGAAGGGAGCTTCCTGGAAAAATCCCGCAGCCAGGCCTCCGGCCTCCGGTATTGGCTCACAATGCCTTTGCGGTGCAGAAGTTCTAAGTCTTCTTCCGAAAAGGACAAAGTAACCCCAATCTCGATATTGGCGCCGTCTTTGGCAAAATCAGCCGGGCCGATTTCATAATCTCCACCTACCGCACGGACGGCATCCAACACCGTAGTTTTCCCGGTGTTGTTTTGGCCCACCAAAATCAAGGCATTTTCGATATCTTCTAAATGCATGTGGTGGATGGATTTAAAATTTCGTATGTGGAGTTGAGTGATTTTCATGAAAAACCTCATTTCCTTTGCATTGAGTTCATTCGCTTTCAGGCTTCGGGCATGAAAGCTTTGACGGCAAAAAGCATCGGTATATCATATAAAAAGATTATGAAAGTGCTTTAAAAATGGTCCGGCAGGGGGAGGGCAAAGGGGATGGGAAACCAGTCCGTTGGCTCTCCGTTTACTGTTTGGGGATGAAGAAACGCTCCTGTGGAGAAAATTTTCTCCTGAAGAGAGAGGCCAGACGGTATATCCTCATTGCAGGAGTTATCCGTACAGGAATTTAGGGCAGGCTTCGCCGGGTCTTCTGCGGCGATGGTAATATTCCCGTTTTCTACGCATAAACCCATTTTCTTACCATGGAGGGAAAGGCAGCAATGGCCGTCGCTCAAAGGCCCTGCTGCTATCTGCTTTAAGGAAAGCATGGCGGGAAGGGCATGTTCCCAGTTAAAAACCTTTATATTTCCCCCAGGCTGTATATGGGCGGCTTCCGCAAATGTATCCAGGGTATCCGTAAGGGCTCTATCCCAGGACATTGCGAAAATCTGAAAACGGTCCGCTTGGCAAGTATGACCCCAAAGCTTTATGACAGGTGCATAATCCGAAATATCGGAAAGGACCAGTTCACAAAGGGAATCATCCTCCGAGGCTGAGAGATATCCGTCAAAATGCTCCCCTTTCCATACCGCATACAGCCGTCTGTTCCCCCCAGTGAGAATATAATATATTTGAGAAAAATCCCGGTCTACATGAACCTGTGTCCGGGAGTGGATATCGTGAATCCTTTCCAGGACATCATCGGCGGAATCGGTAACGGGGATAATCTGGTAAGGTGTGGTATCAATATCTTTCAGCCCATGGCGGATATTATCCTTATTGATGTTATAATAAAACATGGCCCCGCCTTTGGAGTACCCGTAATATTGGTAGCGCTGCCTTTTTCCGTCGAGGATTGCCAAATCTACGTTATGTTCTATCATCCATTGATTGGCCATAGCCATCAGCTTTTTCATATGCCCTTCCCCGCGGGCATAGGGATGTACGGAAACAGAGCCTATGAAACCGCAGGAAAGCCGGTAAGAGGCAATCTGCATTCTGAAGGGGAGGACGGCCACCACGGCCCGGATTTGCCCGGTTTCATTTAACGCAAGAAAATGAACCGCTTTCCCCTCAAAGCCATCCCGGTATTCCCGGGGGTACAGCGCTTTGAAGTCATGTGGGCGGTGGGAAAAACTGAATACGTAGTTGATAAAATCGATATAATTATCCCGGTCCTGCAGGCTGGCGATTCGATAGGTATAATTCATGGCTGACTCCTTATATGTTTTGGTATTGATGTCGAACTGCTATGGTAATATTGTTATTATACCATTACCGTCTGGTTTTTTCCATGGCTTTATGTTAAAGTCAATGGAGCGGCGGCAACAGGGTTGCTGTTCACAGGTCAGGAATGCGCCAAACTGCGCATTCCGCGAGAAAATGTGCAGCTTGAAAAGCAAAAATCCATTTGCGAAGCAAATTTTGCATGGATTTTTGCCTGTTACTGGAACGGAGTGAACGGTAACGTAACAGGGAAGCCAAGGGTTAAAGCGGGGCGAGGAGTTTTGCACCGTGGCACTGGCATAAGCCGGTGGGACTTAGAGGGCTGGCTGGAGCGGAAATATGTGCTTCCGATTAGTGTATTAATTGGAAAAGTGCTTTGAGACGGAAAAAGAGGAATAATATAAGGAAGGAATGATGAAAACAATGACAGCGAGATTTTCGGCAGTAGAATTTTTCTTTTGGATGTTACTGGGGGATGTGATAGGGTTTGTCAGCATTTTTTTGCTGGGATGCGGTTTTAATAATGCCCAGATAGGAATGATTGTGGCTTTAGCATGTGGGATTTCGGTTATTTTACAGCCGATTGTGGCGGGGTATGCGGATAAGCCGCAAAGCCTGTCTCTAAAAACGATTATTCTGATCTTGGCCGGTATGCAGACAGTAATCAGCCCGTTTCTTTCAGTGCTGTACCAGAAATCCCTTTGGGCGGCAGGGGTTTTATACTGCATATTAATTGTAGGCATACATACGCTGAACCCATTGATAAATGCCTTGGGAACGGAGTGCATCAATCAGGGGAAGCGGTTGAATTTCGGCGTGGCGCGGGGAATTGGTTCCGGGGGATATGCCATTTTAAGCTACATATTGGGCATTGTTTTAGCAAGGACGGACGCAGGGATACAGCCGTTAACCATATGCCTTATATCTATTGGGCTGGCAGTCAGTGTGGCCTGTTTCCCCTTTGAAAAGAGGAAAGGGGCGGATGAGGCAGCGGAAAGGGAAAATGCATGCGAAGAGGGGAAGCATCCCCAAAACTGCAATACCCCATGGGAATTTTTTGCCAGATATAAAAAGTTTGGGATTGCTTTAATCGGCTGCGTCCTGTTATACACTTCCCACATGATGGTGAGCGGTTTTGGATTCCAGATTGTGGTCAGTAAAGGGGGAGGGAGCGAGGAGACGGGAATTGTTATGGCGCTTGCCGCTATGGCGGAGCTGCCGGTGCTTTTTGTATTTACTTATATGCTGAAGGCTGCCCGGTGTGATATATGGATTCGGATTTCAGGGACAGCTTTTATGGTGAAGTCATTGCTTACTTTGTGGGCAGGAAGCATGGCCTTTTATTATGCCATTCAGATTTTACAGCTCCTGGGGTGGGGCCTGTTTGCCGTGGCTTCCGTATATTATGTAAATGCGGTGACAGAAAAGCAGGATGCGATTAAAGGGCAGGCTTATATGACGGCAACCTATTCCCTGGGATGTATTATAGGGGCGGCCGCAGGGGGAGAACTGATAGACAGCATGGGTGTGGATGCCATGCTATTCTGGGCGGTGGCAGCTTCGTTTGGCGGGATGGTGATACTCCTGTTTGCCGCCAGCAATACGCAAAAAGAGGATGTCCGCTCTGCTGAAAAGATATAATTTATTATGTTTTTCTATGTCAATACTTTTCTAATTTTTCTCCGTTTTGCTCGTAATCACCCGCAATGTATAGACTGGGTGCAGAAAGATTTTGGGAGGCGGAGAAGATTAAAAATGAAAATTTTCAATCCCAAGTTTGTGTCTGCGCGGCATCCACAAACTTGACAGGCGCAAAAAGCAGCGCAGTAATGGAGAGGAATATGTGATTAAGCAATGATTGCACGGAGCAGGGAAAGGTGTTACTATTAGGAAGGGATATTCGCTGTGTTGGATGAATGCGGAATGAACGATAAGAAGGGGATAAGATACAAAAGCCGTGCAGAAATGGAGTAAAAAATGTCAATAGAAAGAGTAAAAGCATATTTTAAAGAATGTGGAATGGAAGAGAGGATTCTGGAATTCGATGTATCCAGCGCTACGGTGGAACTGGCTGCCGCCGCGCTTCACTGTGAGCCGGAGCGAATAGCAAAAACGCTTTCTTTTATGATAGACGGCCATGGGATATTGGTGGTTGCTGCCGGGGATGCCCGGATTGATAACCACAAATATAAGGAGCAATTTCATACGAAAGCAAAGATGCTTTCCTGGGAGGAAGCGGAAACCTTGATTGGACATGCGGTAGGAGGGGTATGCCCCTTTGCGGTGAACGAAGGGGTGGATGTGTATTTGGATGTGTCGCTGAAACGGTTTGAGACAGTATTTCCGGCCTGTGGAAGTTCCAACAGCGCCATCGAACTTTCCATCCCGGAATTGGAAAAATATTCCGGCTATGTGAGTTGGGTGGATGTGTGCAAATAAGGTGCATCTGATAGCTGTGCTTGGATGGGAAGATGTTTGCCAGGTTAGAAGGCTATATATGATGCAATTCTGATGCAATCATAGTTTATAATTTATAGAAGCTTATCCAAAAGGTGCTCCTATAAAATGGCGTATGCGCAAAAATGATAGATTATGGAAAGGATATGGTTATTGCTATGAGACATCAGAAAAAGAAAAGAACAGTAAGAAAAATAGTGAAAAGAACGAGGAAATCAGTTATAATATTTTTATTGCTGATGCTGTTGTTTATGTTGGTGCTTCTTGCAGGATGTAAGGACTCCGAGGATGGGGCGGAAAAGGATGCCGGGGCCGGAGAACTGGGAACTCAGGACAATTTGGAAGAAACGAAAAAAATGAATGAACAGGGAAATTCGGCCGGGGGTGGACAGCAGTCAAAAACGGAACAGCAAGGGCTGCAGGAACTTCCCGAACAAGATAATGATTTTGCCGGCAAACAGCAACAGAATGAAGGAAAAGAGGAAGGGCAAAAGAAAAGCAGGCCGGAGGGATGGGAATTGGAATTTGCATCGGAGGACTGGGGGCTTTCTTTTGGGGAGCCCGGAACACAGCCCGTGGGCAATGCTTCCGCAGAGGATTTGGCCTGGTATGACGCTTATTTTATGGGGAGCGATGAGGAAAAGGTGATTTATCTTACCTTTGACTGCGGTTATGAAAACGGCAATACGGAGCCGATTTTGGATGCGCTGAAAAAGCATGATGCAAAGGCCACATTTTTTGTAGTAGGCCATTTCCTGGAAACGGCGCCGGATTTGGTAAAACGTATGGCAAATGAAGGCCATGCGGTAGGGAACCATACATACCATCATCTGGATATGCCTACTATATCCGATATGGAGGATTTCCGGAAAGAGATGGACGATGTGGCCGATTTATTCAAGGAGATTACAGGTAAGGAACTTTCTCCTTATTACCGTCCGCCCCAGGGAAAATGCAATACCGCCAATCTGGAAAAGGCACAGGAACTGGGATATTGTACGATTTTCTGGAGCCTGGCCTATGTGGACTGGGATGCGGATAACCAGCCAAGCCACGAAGAGGCCTTTAGCAAGCTGACTTCCAGGGTGCATCCGGGCGCTGTTGTGCTGCTGCATAATACTTCTCAAACTAACGGAGAGATCTTGGATGAACTGCTTACCAAATGGGAAGGGATGGGATATAGCTTTAGGCCGCTGTCGGAACTGACGGGGAAGTGACAAAATTCAAATATTGAGTAGGAGGATAAGGAAATGATGAAGAAATCTTTGCTGAGTAAGCTGGCGGCCGTTCTGGCTCTTTCAGTGGTGTTTACAGGCTGCGGGGAAAGCGGAGGAAGCAGAACGGCAGAAAAAGAAACATCGGGAACGATGAAAGAAGAAGGTATCCGAAAAGCGGCGGATGATTCGGATGAGGATGCAGACACGACCGAAGAAGAGACGGATGCGCAGGAAACGGATGAGACGGCGGATATGGAGATGGATATTACGCCGGAGCAAATGGATTTGATTAAGTATAATTATTATGTGGATTTAAACAATGAAATCGTGGAAGTGTTTGAAGATATCAACAACTATTATCAGGTGGTGGATTATACGGAGGAATTCGCCCTGCTGCCGGACTCCGGGCTTACCTATGGATATAGCATTTACAGCCTGGATGAGGATTTAATTGATGACTGCGTGGCGTTAGCCGACATGGATCCGGCTTACGAAGGGATGGATGAACTGGTAAAAGAAATGGAAGAGCCGTTACGGGAGTTGATGACAGCCTTTTCCGATATCAGCGGGAGTTATACATATGCGGATAACCAATATGCGGAAGCGAAGGAGTACCATACGATCATTTATGGTGCGGCGGAGGAATTCGCCCCGCTGGGGTACGAATTTATGGATGCCATTGCCGCGGTGGGTGCGGAAAGGGCAGCTGCGGAAGAAGAGCAGATGAAGGCAGATGGGGAACTGATCCGCTATAATGCCAGCCGCGGGATTAGCATCGGCCAGCAGGTACTTAATGAGATTTATGGGCAGGGGATTACGGACGAGAATATTACAGATCTGGACCTCACGGAAATCCGCAAGCTGTATGAGGAACTGGTACAGGTAGTTGCCGATTATGATGCGGCAACGGCGGATAATAACCAATTGGTGAAGGAATCCCTCAGCAATTCCAGCCCTTTTGACGGGCTGTACAATGCATTGATTCAGGCTCTGGAATGGATGATAAAACAGGTGGAAAGCGGCCAGCCCTTGGATTTGAGCGGTTCCGGCGCACCCCTTGGCTCTATCGGGCATTTCTCGGAAACCCTTGGAAAATGCATCGACAGGTATAATTCGGTCTTTGTAGGATAGATAGTTGGGATGAAGTACAAGAATGGATAAATGCGGTCAGCGCTTAACGGACAGTGACGGACAATCAGGCCGCAAAAGCAATAGGGAAATGGAGAAAGTATGACGATGAAAAATATAGCAGCAGGAGATGTATTGGCAGAAAGAACAACAAAAGAAATCGCAGAAGCAGAAGGCACGGCGCAAATGGGCAAAGGGAAGTTCATTGCGCTAGAAGGGATAGACGGAAGCGGGAAGAGCACTCAGATTCAATATTTGGCAGAAAGGCTGAAAGAGAGGGAAATCCGCTGCTATACTACGTTCGAGCCCACCTACTCCCCCATCGGCTCAGTAATCCATCAGATTCTGTCGGGAAGGGTAAAGACGGATAACCGGGCGCTTGCCGCTCTGTTTGTGGCGGACAGGATGGATCATCTGTTAAATGAGGTGAACGGGATTGCCCCCATGCTGGAAGAGGGGATTACGGTGATTTCGGATAGATATTATTTTTCTTCCTATGCCTACCACGGCGTGGATATGCCCATGGACTGGGTGATTTCGGCCAACAGCCAATGCAGGGATATCGTAAGGCCGTCGGCCACCGTATTTATCGATGTGGAGCCGGACACCGCATTGGAAAGGATTGCCAAGAACAGATTCCATAAGGAACTTTTCGAAAAGAAATCCAGGCTCATACAGGTGAGGGAGAAATACTTAGAGGCGTTTGAAAAACAGAAGGATTTGGAAAATATCATTATTGTGGACGGAAATAGGCCGCCGGAAGCAATCGCGGAGGAGATTTGGGGGCGGTTGGAGAAATATTTCTTATAAAGAATTGCGGTAAGTGCGCGGGGTCATATGATAGTACTCCTTAAAAATCCGGTGGAAATAGCTGGTATTGTCATATCCGGCCAGGGCAATGATGTCCTCGATAGGGAGCGCGGTGGTGGAAAGCAGGAAAGCGGCCTGGTTTAGCCGCTTCATTTGCAAAAGCTGCTTGAAGGTATGGCCGGAATATTTTTTTATGATTTTGCTGACGGAATAAGCCGGCATATGCAGCTGCCGTGAAATCTCCTCCAGCTGCGCCGAGCGGTAATTGGTTTCGATATACTTTAAGACAGTAAAAACAAGGTGCTGCCCGTATTGGGAAGAATCGGACATATTAATCCGGTCCGTGTGGTTAAGAAGGTGCAGAAACAAAAGCCCCATCGTAGTCTGGTTGATATTGCGCCGGTTGGGCTGGCTGTTTAGCAGCGACCAGATAAGATTTTCCACCAGATTTTCGATGGGCAGGATATCGATGGACTGGAAATGCAAATATTCGGTGACACTTTTATCCGGCTTCAATGTGCCGATGAGAAAATCCCGCAGCACATTTTCCTCCTCCAGCATCACAAGCACCCGGTCAAAGAATTCAGGCAGGATAATAAAATTGACCGCAATATCCTCCACGCCTGCCGGAAGGATTTCGTGGGCGGTATTAGGGTTTAGCAGAAGGATTTCCCCGGTATTCAAAGTAAGGGTGGAGGAGCCGTTGATGATATGGGTGGTGGTGCCGCTGCACATATAAATCATTTCCACATAATTATGCTTATGGGGAGGAAAATGGACAAAACGAGTATGTGGCCGGATATCGATAAGCTTCCCCAAGGTGAGCATTTTACGGCTGTCCACAATAAAATCCGGCTCATTGGTATATAAACTTTTTTGGACGTTTTTTTCTCCGGCGAGAAGACGTTTTTCCTCTTCGGAAATTTCTTTCAGGTGCTGCAGCAGACACGATTCTATCATAGTTTTCTCCTAAAATGCAGACTACTTTCTTGATTTTTTCCAGTGTAACATAAACGAAGACGAGATGCAAATAAGGACGGTAAATTATGCAAACTCCGTCCTTACATTTTTTATGGAAAGCGGATATAATAACAACATATCTAAGAGGTAATTGCGAAATCGATAAACTTGCTGAATATTCTGACAATATATTTTGTGAAAAGCCTTTTCATGCCATGGAAGCAAGACCGTAGGAAACAGGAGGGTCTTTGCCCGAGTGTTTTCTGTTTTGGGGCTTGCTGGAATTCATGGCATGTTTGGCTTTGAACAAAATATATTGTCAGAATATTATCACAGCTTAGAACTTCGCAATTACCTAAAGACACCTAAACGGGAAAGGAGAATGCCATGGGGGATTATTTTCTGGCGGTGGATATTGGGGCGTCCAGCGGAAGGCATATACTGGGGAGTATGCAGGACGGAAAAATGTCCATAGAAGAAATATACCGTTTTGAGAATGGAATGGTAAAAAAGGACGGGCATCTGTACTGGGATGTGGAGCATCTGGAAAAGGAGATTACTGCGGGTATGGCCAAGTGCAGGGAAGCGGGAAAGATACCTGTTTCCATGGGAATCGATACCTGGGCGATAGATTATGTCCTGCTTGATAAAGAGGATAAGATAGTAGGCAGTACCTACGGCTACAGGGATACGAGGACCAGGGGGATGGATGAAGAGGTATACCGCATCATCCCCCAGGATAAGCTGTATCAAAGAAACGGTATTCAAAAGCTGATATTTAACACGGTTTATCAGTTGATGGCGGCGAAAATGAAAGAGCCGGAGACTTTGGTTCAGGCAGACAGCCTATTGATGATTCCGGATTATTTTAACTTTGTATTGACCGGGGAAAAGAAGAGCGAGTATACCAATGCCACCACAGGGCAGCTGGTGGATGTCAGGACCAATGACTGGGACCTGGAACTGATGGATATGCTCGGCTTCCCGAAACATATTTTCAAACCTCTTTCCATGCCGGGTACGATAGTGGGGGATTTGAAGGAAGAAATTGCGGAAAAAGTGGGGTATCAGTGCAAGGTGATACAGATTGCATCTCATGACACGGCATCCGCAGTGCTGGCGGTGCCGACCCTGGAAGAGGAGAGCCTCTATATCAGTTCGGGAACCTGGTCTTTGCTTGGAACGGAGATTATGGAGCCGATTTGCTCGAAGGAGAGCATGGAGAAAAATTTTACCAATGAAGGCGGCTACGCATACCGCTTCCGCTATTTGAAAAACATTATGGGGCTTTGGATGATACAGTCGGTAAGGCATGAATTTGAGGATGCTTATTCCTTCGCGGAAATATGCAGGCAGGCGGAAGAGGAAAAGGACTTTCCCTCCAGGGTGGATGTGAATGACGGCTGCTTCCTTGCCCCCGATAATATGACCAGGGAAATCCAGTCATACTGCGAGAAGACAGGGCAGGAAATCCCCCGGACTTTGGGGCAGATAGCAACGGTGATTTACCAGAGCCTGGCGGAATGCTATGCGGAAACCTTTATGGATGTGGAAAACCTGACCGGGAAAAAATACAAAGCGGTTCATATCGTAGGAGGCGGCTCCAATGCGGCCTACCTGAACAAACTGACGGCTTCAAAAAGCGGCCGCACCGTATACGCCGGCCCGGGAGAGGCCACAGCCATCGGCAACCTGGCCGTACAAATGATGGAAGCCGGCAAGCTAGGCAGCCTGCAGGAAGCCCGAAAATGCATCTGCTACTCCTTCGGGGTAGAAGAATATCAACCATAATGCGGAACTGGAATAAGGAGAAAAATATGACACTAAAAGAAAGATATGAAGCGGCGAGAGAACAGTACGGAAAGTTAGGTGTGGATACGGATGGGGCATTGGAGACTTTAAAGAAAATCCCTATTTCCATGCATTGCTGGCAAGGGGACGATGTGATTGGATTCGACCATGACGGCCCTTTGACTGGCGGAATCCAGACAACGGGAAATTACCCCGGCAAGGCCAGGACGCCGGAAGAACTGATGGCCGATATTGAGAAAGCATTCAGCCTGATTCCCGGCAAACACAAAGTGAATCTCCATGCCTGTTATGCGATTTTTGAAGAAGGGGAATATGCGGACAGGGATAAACTGGAGCCGAAGCATTTTGCAAAGTGGGTGGAGTTCGGAAAGAAAAACGGGGTGGCTTTCGATTTTAACCCTACATGCTTCTCCCACCCTATGGCGGAAGATAGCCTGACATTATCCAGCCCGGACGAAAAGGTGCGCAGATTCTGGGTAGAGCACTGCAAGGCATGTATCAGAATTTCCGAATATCTGGCCAAAGAACAGGGCTGCCCCTGTGCCATGAACATTTGGATTCCCGACGGGATGAAGGATGTGCCGGCAGACCGCCTGGGGCCCAGGGCCAGGTTTAAACAATCCCTGGATGAGATTCTGGCAATACCTTATGATAAAGAAAAGGTTCTGGTGTGCCTGGAGTCGAAAGTTTTCGGCATTGGCATGGAATCCTATACCGTGGGTTCCAGCGAGTTTACCATAAATTATGCGGCAAAAAACGGCATTATCAGCCTGCTGGACAACGGGCATTATCATCCAACGGAAGTGGTATCCGACAAAATCCCATCCATGCTTTTGTTTAACGATAAGATTGCCCTCCATGTAACCAGGGGCGTGCGCTGGGACAGCGACCATGTGGTGCTTTTCGATGATGAAACGAAAGAAATCGCCAAGGAAATCGTAAGGAACGATGCCATCGACAGGGTGCTTCTGGCATTGGATTATTTTGACGCCAGCATTAACCGTATCGCCGCCTGGGTGGTGGGTATGCGCAATATGCAAAGGGCGCTCCTTTATGCGCTTCTTTCCCCTAATCAGAAGTTAAAGGCTCTCCAGGATGAAGGGAGATTTACGGAACTGATGATGCAGCAGGAAGAATTAAAAACCTATCCCTTCGGAGATGTATGGAACTGGTTCTGTGAGATGAACGGGGTGCCGGCAGGAGAGGGATGGTTCGAGCATGTAAGGGCATATGAGGAAGAGGTGCTTTTAAAGAGAACATAATACCAATTACTATAAAGTGGGGTAACAGTTCAGCCTTTCGGCTTCTCTGTTACGAAATGGGAATCATTTGCAAGCGAGAATATTGACGATTGGAAATTCATATATTAAAATAAGTGATAACAGCTTATCGGAAACATTGGCTGTCTGGTGAACCGTGTCCGCATGGATTGCCAGACAGTTTCGTGTGTAAGGAAAAGCGGGGATGGAAACTGTGTATGAACATGAGGGTTTCCTTGAAGCTGCTGTTCCATCTGGACTGAAACGGGTTTGTGTCCGCACGGCATCCGCAAACCTGGCAAACCAAAATCCAATACCCCACTGCAAGCAACTGGGTGTCAAACTTGCAACGCTGCCAAGCAGCGGGGGGGGTGAATCCTCGCGGCAGTTGCCAAATGTCCAATCCAACCTTTGGGTGGATTTAAGCATGCCACTTGGCTTGTTGTGTGCAGGAATAAATTTTTGGTGAGAAAAGAGCCGGCAAAGCTGATGGATTTTAACAAAGTTAAAATTACAGAAGCCGTGCAGAAATGAGGGTAAATATGAATAGAGCGGCAGGGATTTTAATGCCCATAACGAGCCTGCCTTCCGAATACGGAATAGGCTGTTTTTCTCAAAGCGCATATGATTTTGTAGACTGGTTAAAGGGGGCGGGGCAGACCTACTGGCAGATTTTGCCTCTTGGCCCTACGAGTTATGGGGATTCCCCATATCAGTCTTTTTCCACTTTTGCGGGAAACCCTTATTTTATCAGTTTGAAAGCGCTGATAAAGGAAGGGGTGCTGACAAAGGAGGAGTGTGACAAAGCGGATTTTGGGAATAAGGCGGATGACATTAATTACGAAAAAATTTATAAAAAGCGCTATCCTCTTCTCAGGAAAGCATACGAGCGCAGCAATATAAGCGAAAATGCAGAGTATCAGCGCTTTGTGGAAGAAAATAAATGGTGGCTGTGGGATTATTCTCTTTTTATGGCAGTGAAAGAACGCTTCGGCGGTATTCCATGGACGGAATGGGCGGAGGATATCAGACTGCGCTGGCAAAATGCCATAGATTATTACGGGCGGGAACTGTACTTTGACATTGAGTTCCAGCAGTATATGCAGTTCAAATTTTATAGCCAGTGGAAAGAATTAAAGGCGTATGCCAATGGCAAAGGGATTCGGATTATCGGGGATATCCCTATTTATGTGGCGATGGACAGTGCCGACACATGGGCTCATCCGGAGCTGTTCCAGCTGGATGAAAACAATGTTCCTACGGCGGTGGCCGGATGCCCGCCGGATGGTTTTTCCGCGGACGGGCAGCTTTGGGGCAATCCCCTTTACCGTTGGGAATATCATAAGAATACGGGGTATGAGTGGTGGCTTTCCCGTATATGGCATTGTTTTCAGCTTTATGATGTGGTAAGGATAGACCATTTCCGCGGCTTTGATGAATACTATTCCATTCCTTATGGGGAAACAACTGCCATCGGCGGGCATTGGGAAAAAGGCCCCGGGCTGGAATTGTTCCGGTGTATGGAGCAGCGCCTTGGCTGGCATGAGGTAATCGCGGAAGATTTAGGCTATGTGACGGATTCCGTCCGCCAGCTGGTTCGCGACAGCGGCTTTCCGGGGATGAAGGTTTTGGAGTTTGCCTTTGATGCCAGGGATTCCGGTTCGGCAAATGATTATTTCCCTCATAATTATCCGGAAAACAGTATTGCCTATACGGGAACCCATGATAATGAGACTATAGTGGGCTGGTATCAGAGCATTACGGAAGAAGAGAGGGAGATGGCGCGCAATTATTTATGCGACCGGTATACGCCGGAGAAATTATTGTACCAATCCTTTATTTCCCTGGTGATGCGCAGCAATGCCAAGACGTGTATTATTCCTATACAGGATTATCTGGGTTATGATAACAGCTGCCGTATGAACAAGCCGTCCACATTGGGGATTAACTGGCGCTGGAGGCTGAAAAAGGGAGAATTGGGCAAAGCGCTGAAGGAAGAAATTTTAGCAATGACGAAGAGATATGGACGGATGAACTGGCAGTAAGAAACTGTGTCATCAAGAAAGACAGCCGGGAAGCCATGGGTAAGTGACTGGCTGTCCGGCGGGGGCGGAAAAGGAAAAGCACTGGCCGGGATGTTAAGGACTTTCATGCTGGGCTGCAGAAGCCGCATATTTTGAAGGCGACATTCCGGTCAGTTTTTTAAACTGCCTGGAGAAATAATGGATAGAACTATAGCCCAGATAATCCGCAATCTGGGTTAAATTCAGCTGCCCATGGAGGATGAGCTGTTTGGCGGCATTGATTTTCATCAAAGAAAAGCAATCGATAGCCCCGCTTCCCGTATAATCATGGAAAAGCTGCTGCAAAAGGGAACGGCTAATCAGGTTATCGCGGCATATCTGGGGAATGGAAAGGTGTTCGCACAGACGATCTTCCATGTAGGCTATAATTTGATAAAAAAGTTCCTCTTCCTCATGCCGGCGGCCGGAAGAAGGGGTGGAGAGAAAGGTGGAGTCTGCGCTGCTGCGGCGTATCAGCTGTAGGAGAAGCTGCTGCAGGTAGAGAAAAATCATCTGTTCGGCGCCAAAGGGGATGGCGGTATGGAAAGCGGATGCCGTTTTTTGATAACCGGGATGGTCCGGGGAGGGCAGGGGGAGGATATGGGCTTCCTCCACAAGATGCCCGATCAGCGCCCGTTCCGTAGGAACAACTGTCAGCTTTTTGCCGCGGAAATAGTCCATGGCCGGAGAACTGCATTGGAAGCCGATGATTACAAGGCTTGGAACCGGCATGCCGTTGGATTGCATCCTATGGGTCTCCCCGGGCGGATGAAAAAGTATGTCATCCTTATACAAAGTGTGGGTCACAGCGCCCGACATTACTTTTACCGTTCCTTTGCTCACATATAAAAATTCCCAGCAGTCATGGGGCTCTTCCGGAAATGAAAAGCCGTTGGCTAATTCAAGGTGATGGAGAAAGTCAATATTGTTGATGTCCAGTTCTTTTTTCAGAGTGATATTTTCATAAGTCATGTAAGAGGCTCTCCTGTGGATTACGTTTAAACGGATGATATCTATTAAGAAGTATATATCATATGTGAGGGAAAAGAAAGCATGTATTTCTATCGGTTCAGCCGGGCCGGAGTGAACAGTAACAACTGTTACGGCAAGCCGTGTTTGCATGATCATATAGGCTTTACATATCTTTCCGTATTCGTTATAATAAGTTTTGGACAGTTGATGCAGGTGACGGCAGAAGGAAATTTAAGGCAGCAGTTTATGGACGGCATCGGCAGAACGGCCGGTGCTGTGTTTTCAGAAAGAAAGCGTAGAAATGGGGGTAAAAATGAAAAAACCAGTTTTAGTAATTATGGCAGCAGGAATGGGGAGCAGATATGGGGGCTTGAAGCAGATTGACCCGGTGGACGATCAGGGGCATATTATTATGGATTTCTCCCTGTACGATGCGGTGAAAGCAGGCTTTGAAAAGGTTATTTTTGTCATAAAAAAGGAGAACGAAAAGGATTTTAAGGAAGTAATTGGTGATAGGATTGCCAAGGTGGTGCAGGTTGAATATGCATATCAGGATATTGCGGATATCCCGGAAGGCTTTACAGTGCCCAAGGAAAGGACGAAACCTTGGGGAACCGGCCATGCGGTCCGCAGCTGCAGGGAACTGGTGGACGGACCGTTTGTGGTAATTAATGCGGACGACTATTATGGGAAAAGCGCTTTTTCCCAGATTTACGATTATCTGACCACCCATAAAGATGGGGAAAAAATGGATTATGCCATGGTAGGGTATGTGCTGGAGAACACGCTGACAGAGAACGGGCATGTGGCCAGGGGCGTATGTACAACCGATGATTTGAGCCATCTCACAGGGATTACCGAGAGGACCCGTATTGAAAGGCGTGGGGATGAAACTGCTTATACGGAAGACGAAGGGAAAACCTGGCATACGATACCTGCGGGCAGCATTGTATCCATGAACCTTTGGGGATTTACAGAAAGCTTTATGAAAGAGTTGGAAAAGGGGTTTGCCCCTTTCCTGGAGAAAAATATAAGCGCAAATCCGTTAAAGTGCGAATATTTCCTTCCCAGTGTGGTAAATGGGCTGTTGGAAGAAGGCAGGGCGCAGGTGACAGTGCTGAAATCCTATGACCGCTGGTACGGGGTCACCTATAAGGAGGATAAACAGACCGTTATGGATGCAATCCGGAAGATGAAGGAAGACGGGCTCTACCCGGAGAAACTTTGGTAAGCATTTAATGTGTAAATAATGTGTAAATTGTAAATAGAGAAAAGCCCTGGCTGCAAAAGCCGCTTGGCAATATGCATTAAAAGTTGTGCAATCTGCCAAGTGCCTTTTGCAGCCAGGGCTTTTGGCATCCGGACAATAACGAAGAAATGCCATATTTTTTCCGTGAATAGAAATAAAAAAATAAGTCTTGACATTTTTCAAAACAATGATAAAATGAACATATGAGCAAACATTCATATAACAAAAAGGAAAAAGACGGGAGGCGGTTATGAAGCTGAAGGAGGAGCAGATAGAGAAATGTGAATATATTCATGTACATGAAGAGGCAGTGCGGAAGGTGAATGATTGGATGCCGGACGAAGATAAACTTTACGATTTGGCTGACTTTTTCAAAGTTTTTGCAGACTCTACAAGGATTAAGATGTTATATGTGCTGATGTGCGGCGAAATGTGTGTCTGCGATCTGGCACAGACTTTGAATATGACCCAGTCGGCCATTTCCCATCAATTAAGGACGTTAAAACAAATGGATTTGGTGCGCAACCGGAGAGAGGGGAAGACGGTTTTTTATTCTCTCGCGGATGGCCATATTAAGACCATATTGAGCCAGGGGCTGGATCATATTGAGGAAGAAGAGTAAGGTTGAAAATTGGAAATTTTCAATCCCAAGTTTGTGTCTGCGCGGCATCCGTAAATTTGACATGCGCAAAGCCCCGGAAATGCCGGGCCACAAAAGCTGCGCAGATACGAGGTAAAAAAAGCGAAAGGAGAATTGTATAAATATGAAAAAGATGTATATTCTTGAAGATTTGGATTGTGCACATTGTGCAGGGGAAATTGAGGCAGCGGTAGGCAAATTGGCAGGGGTTCAAAGCAGCAGCGTGGCTTTCCTGACCCGTAAGCTGGTAGTGGAAGTGGATGATGAGAAGGCGGATAAGATAACGAAGGAAATCAAAAAAGTGGTAAAGAAGTTCGAACCGGATGTAGAGGTCATAGAAAAATAAGGTCCAAGATGGAAACCTATGATAAAGACCCTGTATGGGAGCGCATATAAAAGCGAAGAATAGGAGTACAGATATAAGCACGGTATAAAATGAGGCGCAGAAATGAGGGAGATTATGAGTAAGAAATTGAAAAAAAGGATAAAGAGGGTAGGAATGGGGGCTGCCGTTTATCTGGCGGCGGTGATATATTCCCGCTTTGCCCCGGCGATTCCTGCAGGTTCTTTCGATATCAGCGCGGCTCTGCCCGTTTTCCTGGCCGCTTATATTGTTATAGGCGGGGATGTGGTGAAAAAGGCAGTAAAAAATATTGGGCACGGGCAGATTTTCGATGAGAATTTCCTGATGACGGTTGCCACAGCAGGGGCGTTTCTTGTAGGCGAATATGCGGAAGCCGTGGCGGTTATGCTGTTTTACCAGGTAGGGGAATGCTTCCAGTCCTATGCGGTGAATAAATCCAGGAAATCCATTGCCGGCCTGATGGATATCCGCCCCGATTATGCCAACGTAATCAGGAACGGGGAAACGGTGGAAGTGGGGCCGGAAGAAGTGTCCATCGGGGAGGTGATTCTGATAAAGCCGGGGGAAAGAATTCCGCTGGACGGCATGGTAATAAAAGGGGCTTCCTCCCTGGATACTATGGCCCTTACCGGGGAAAGCCTGCCAAGAGATATTGGGGAAGGCGAGAATGTCATAAGCGGCTGCGTTAACCTTTCCGGGGTGCTGGAGGTAAAGGTTTCGAAAAATTTCGGGGAATCTACCGTGACGAAGATTCTGGATTTGGTGGAAAATGCGGGCAGCAAAAAATCGGAGGCGGAGCATTTTATTACAAAATTTGCAAGATATTATACGCCGGTAGTGGTGGGCCTTGCGCTGCTCCTTGCCCTGATTCCTCCCCTTGTAACAGGAGGGGGCTGGCCTGATTGGATATACAGGGCCCTTAGCTTTCTTGTCATTTCCTGTCCCTGCGCCCTTGTAATCAGCATACCTTTGAGTTTTTTCGGAGGGCTGGGCGGAGCCAGCAGGGAAGGGGTTCTGATTAAGGGAAGCAACTACCTGGAAGCTTTAGCAGGCGGAGAAATTATCGTTATGGATAAAACGGGGACTCTGACAAAAGGGGTTTTTGCAGTCAATAAGCTGATGCCTGCGGAGGGGATTTCGAAATCGGTGCTGTTGGAAACGGCAGCATATGCGGAGAGTTTTTCCAACCATCCCATTTCCAAATCTTTGATACAGGCTTACGGCAAAGAGGTGGACAGCGCCCGCCTGAAAGATGTGGAGGAAGAAGCAGGGCATGGAATATGTGCGGTGCTGGACGGACGCCGTATTTTGGCCGGAAACGGCAGGCTGATGGAAAGCCATGGCATAAAGGCGGCAAAGACGGAAGAAATCGGCACCATTGTCCATGTGGCAAGGGAAAAAGAATACCTGGGATATATTGTGATTGCAGATGTGGTGAAAGAAGATGCGGCTGCAGCCGTGGCCGGATTGAAAGCGGCGGGCATGAAACGAATAGCCATGCTGACGGGAGACAGAAGAAAGACCGCCGAGTGCATAGCAGAGGAACTTGGAATCCAGGAAGTATATGCAGAGCTGCTTCCGGGAGATAAGGTTGACCGGGTGGAAGAAATGCTGGCGTCGAAATCGGAAAAAGGCAAGCTTATTTTTGTGGGCGACGGAATTAACGATGCCCCTGTACTGGCCAGGGCGGATATCGGAATCGCCATGGGGGGCATTGGCTCCGATGCCGCCATAGAGGCGGCGGATGTGGTCATTATGACGGATGAACCTTCCAAAATAGCCAAAGCGGTACAGATTTCCAGAAAGACCCTGGCAATTGTAAAGCAGAATATTGTATTTGCCATCGGGGTAAAAGTGCTGGTGCTGCTTTTGGCCGCAATGGGAATGGCTTCCATGTGGGCGGCGGTATTTGCCGATGTGGGTGTGGCTGTGATTGCTATCCTCAATGCGATGAGGGCCATGAAATAGAATGAAAACCGCCAGGGGTGATGGCGGACCGGACGCCGTGAGGGGAATAAAATGCTCCGTCGCCACGCTCCCGCTCCAAAAAAAGCGTAGCGGCACTAGGTTCGTGAACTACCTCACCAAGTGCCGACGCTTTTTAAGGGGCTCCTTAAGCATTTTATTCCCCTCACGGCTGGGCTGAGGTGCTAACTGAATGACATTGATTCACAGCCGAAATGCGTATGAACTGCGCATTTACGGCCTGATAAAGTAAATTGTACGGGCATTTGCGCCTTGCTGGGTAGATTCCGTAACAGGGAAGCCGAAGGCTGAACTGTTACCAATGACAAATAAAGAAGGGAAGATTGCACTTGACATATACCCCCATAGGGTATATAATGGCGGTGATGAAATGAAGAAATTTACTATTTGTCGGAATACAGCAGTGTCGGTTCGGGTAAAATATGCCTGCGAATTGGGGAAAGGATGTGGTCATCAGGATGGAAAAGAATCCACAGGAAGGAAAAAGCGGCTGCCATAGCGTGAAAAAAAAGGAACGTCAGGAAAAGGAATATAAAGATCTGATACACCGGCTAAACCGCATAGAAGGGCAGATACGGGGCATCAAGGGGATGGTGGAGGAGGATAGGTACTGCACCGATATCCTCATTCAGGTAGCGGCGGTCAATGCCGCGCTGAACAGTTTTAATAAAGTGCTTCTTGCCAACCATATCCGAAGCTGTGTGGTAAATGATATAAAGGAAGGGAAAGAAGAAACGATAGACGAACTGGTAGAAACTTTGCAAAAAGTTATGAAATAGGGGAAGCGATGGAAAGGAGCATAGTTTAAAGATTGAAAATTGAGAATTTTCAATCCCAAGTTTGTGTCAGTGCGGCATCCGCAAACTAGATATGCATAATGCAGAAAAGCTGAGCAATCTTAATAAATCTAAGATAAAAAGCCGCGCAGAAATGGAGAGAAATATGGAACAATATACGGTAACAGGTATGAGCTGTGCGGCCTGCAGTGCCCATGTGGAGAAGGCGGTATCCAAAGTGCCGGGCGTTACCTCCTGTTCGGTGAGCCTGCTTACCAACTCCATGGGAGTGGAAGGAACAGCATCGGTACAGGAAATTATTACAGCAGTGGAAAAGGCCGGATATGGGGCGAGCAAAAAAGAAAGCGGGAAAAAAGACGGCCAGCAGGGCATCGCCTCCAAAGAGGATACGCTGAAAAAAAGTGCACAGGAAGCGGAGCGGGCAATGAAGTGGCGGTTGGCCATTTCCATTGGATTTTTAGTTCCTTTGATGTATATTTCCATGCATCATATGTTTTATGAATGGTTTGGCCTGCCTGTTCCGGCTTTTGTCAAAGCCGCTTTTCATGGGAATGAAAATGCCCTGGCTTTTGGGTTTTCCCAGTTTTTGCTCCTGCTCCCCATTTTATATGTGAATCAGAAATATTTTAAGGTGGGATTCAGGACATTGTTCCGAGGCAGCCCTAACATGGACAGCCTGATTGCTATTGGGGCATCGGCGGCGGTGATATATGGATGCTTCGCGATTTTCAGGATTGGCTATGGGCTGGGGCATGGCGATATGGCGCTGGTGGAGCAGTATTCCATGGACATTTATTTTGAATCTGCGGGTACTATCCTGACTTTAATTACAGTAGGGAAATACCTGGAAACCAAGTCCAAAGGAAAAACCAGCGCTGCCATTACCAAACTAATGGATTTATCCCCTAAGACGGCTATCATACTTAAGGAAGATGGCAGCGAAGAACAGATTCCCACGGAGGATGTAAAGGAAGGGGATGTATTCCTTGTAAAGCCAGGCAGCCTTGTACCTGTGGACGGACTTGTGTTAGAGGGGAATTCCAGTGTAGATGAATCGGCAATTACAGGGGAGAGCATCCCGGTGGAGAAAAGTGCCGGGGATAAAGTGGTATCCGCCACGGTAAATAAAGCCGGTGCGCTCAAATGCCGTGCCGAAAAGGTAGGGGAAGACACTACCTTATCCCAAATCATCCGCTTGGTGGAAGAAGCCGGAGCCTCCAAAGCGCCCATTGCCAGGCTGGCGGATAAAATTGCTGGGGTTTTCGTTCCGATAGTGATAGGAATCGCCCTTCTGGCAGCAATCATATGGCTGATTGCCGGCGCAGGATTTGAATTCGCCATGTCGGTAGGGATTGCAGTGCTGGTGATTTCCTGCCCATGTGCCCTGGGATTGGCGACTCCGGTAGCAATCATGGTGGGAACAGGGGTAGGCGCCAAATACGGCGTGCTGATCAAATCAGGGGAAGCCTTGCAGGAAGCCAGAAACGTAGATACCGTAGTGCTGGATAAAACAGGAACAGTAACGGAAGGAAAACCGAAAGTTACCGATGTGATTGACTATAGCGGGAACAGGCAGGAAGCGGTGGCTTTCGCCGCAGCCTTGGAAAAACCAAGCGAACACCCACTGTCCGAAGCCGTGGTAGGATATGCTGAGGAATTAGGGCTCGCCCTGCCGGAAGTGACGGAATTCCAGGCTGTATTCGGTAAAGGTATTCAGGGAAAAATAGACGGCATCCAATATTTTGCAGGAAACCGGAAATTTTTAGAGGAAAAATCTGTCGCTCTCACGCCAAAGCAGGAACAAAAAGCGGAACAATTGGCCGAGGAAGGCAAAACACCGCTGCTATTCGGCAAAGAAGAAAATGGCAGCCACCGGTTGACCGCCATCATAGCAGTGGCGGACACCATAAAGGAGTCTTCGGCAGAAGCCATCCGCCAGCTGATGCAAATGAATATTCAAACCATTATGATCACTGGCGATAACCGGAAAACGGCGGAAGCCGTCAGGAAAAACCTGGGCATTCAAGAAGTCATTGCCGAAGTACTGCCGGGAGAAAAAGAAGAAAAAATCAGGGCACTAAAAGAACAGGGAAGAAAAGTGGCCATGATAGGCGATGGAATAAACGATGCCCCCGCCCTGGCCAGTGCAGATGTAGGTATCGCCATCGGTGCGGGCACCGATGTGGCCATGGAAAGTGCGGACATCATTCTGATGAAAAGCGACTTGCGGGATGCGGTCACTGCCATCCGCTTAAGCAAAGCGGTCATCCGCAACATCAAAGAAAACCTCTTTTGGGCTTTCTTTTATAACAGCATCGGCATCCCCCTGGCCGCCGGGATTTTATACCCAATGTTCGGCTTAAAGCTCAATCCCATGTTCGGCGCTGCCGCCATGAGCCTAAGCAGCGTCTGCGTAGTTGCCAATGCCCTGCGGCTTCGTAATTTCAAAGAAACACAAAAAGCAGCAGCCAAGGAAACAGTGAAAGAAGCAGCCAAAGAAGCAGATAATAAAAATGCTTCCCAAAATATATCCAAGGAGGAAATCAAAATGACCAAAACAATAATTATCGAAGGAATGTCCTGCGGACACTGCACAGCCAGAGTACAAAAAGCCCTGGAAGCTCTGGAAGGCATAACCGCCGTAACCATGAGCCTGGAACAAAAGAGCGCCGAAATCACCCTGGCCCAGGAAATCCCCAACCAACTTCTAACCCAGACCATAACAGATGCTGGCTATGAAGTAGTGGAGATACGTTAAGTACCCTCAAAACCAATAAAAATCCGATACTGAGAAATCCGTAAAACAGACTAACAAAAACAAACCAAGTTGAGACAATTCCCCCCTCTCACGGCATCGAAGACCTAAGTCAGGGAGGAGCATAGTATGGGTGGGCAGAGGCTCTATTTTGGAAGACGATTTTTCTAAACAGAAGATACAGCAACCCGCAGAAACTTCTGTTTAGAAAAATCCCTCCAGAATAATGCCCTGCCCGCCCATATTGTGCGCCAATTTTGCTGCTTAATTGTATCATTTTTAATTGGAAGGCGCAATACGTGCAAAAATCTTTGACATTTATGTTGAAAAATGGTAGGCTTATTATGTTAGTGAGTAGCGTCACTTATTATATTGAAAAGAGGGAGAGTTATGGGCAGGCAGCAGATATTGATTGTAGATGACGAAGAGGTAAACAGAGCGATACTTGCGGAGATATTTTGTGATGATTACGAGATAATTGAGGCTTCCAATGGTGGAGAGGCTGTTCAGCATCTGGAAGCAAACCAGAATATAGTATTGGTTTGCCTGGATGTGGTTATGCCGGTAATGGATGGGTTCGATGTATTGGAGTATATGAAGGAACATGAACTGATCAATAAGATCCCGGTTATTTTGATCACAGGGGAATCAGTTGCTTCCAGCGAAGGGAAAGCCTATGATTATGGGGTTGCGGATGTAATGCATAAACCGTTTTATCCCCATATTGTGATGCGCAGAAGCAGTAATATTATAGAACTTTACCAGAATAAATTAAATATGGAGCAGAAGCTGAAAGAGCAGGAAGAAAAGATACGGGTCCAGGAAAAGAAGAACAGGGAAAACAACGAGTTTATGATAGATGCCCTTAGTACGGTGGTTGAGTTCAGGAATCTGGAGACTGGAGACCATATTAAGAGGATCAAATATTTTACCAGGATACTGTTAAAGTATCTGGTGAAAAATTTCCCGAAGTATGGGCTGACGCCGGAACGGGTGGATGAGATTGCCAGGGCATCTGCATTGCACGATATTGGCAAAATAGGTATTTCGGATGCCATCTTGTTAAAACCGGGCCGTTTGACGGAAGAAGAGTTTGGGATAATGAAAGAGCACACGACGATAGGGTGTGAAATATTAAAAAGTTTCCGTCATAATGAAGATAATGATGAATTTTTTAATTATTGCTATGATATTTGCCGCTATCACCATGAAAGATGGGATGGAAAAGGGTATCCGGACAGACTGGAAGGGGAAGAAATCCCCATTAGTGCACAAGTGGTGGCCGTTGCGGATGTCTACGATGCATTGGTGAGCAATAGGGTATATAAAAATGCGTATGCCAACGAAGTGGCTTTTAACATGATTATGGATGGGGAATGCGGGAAATTTTCACCGGATATCCTGGAATGCCTGGAGTTGGCCAAAGAGGATTTCTTTAATATCACAGAGGTTATTAGAGCTTCGCATGCATAGGAGGGGTTTTCAATATGCTTTTTTCTTCTCTTGCCGGGCAGGCGTTGGAAATGGTTCTCTTTTTTGATAAAAAGGGGGAGATATTTTATGCCAATGCCGCAGCAAAGGAAAAGTTAGGATATGGGGAAGAAATATTTCAGGTACATATCGGGGATATCTTTCCGGCTGCTTTTGAATGGTCAGAGGACGGCTTTATCATAGGACATAGATTTGACACTGGTATAATAAACATTACCGCATACAGGAAAAACCAGACCTGCTTTCCCGCAGAGGGCAAATTAGTGCAGGGGGAGAACGGGCGGTATATATGTATGGCCAATGATATATTGGAAAAAGAGTTTTTGAATAAAGAGATTGCCCAGGTAAGGAATGAGGCGAAGCTGGCGATGAAGGTGAAGACAGAGTTCGTTGCCAATGTGACTCATGAATTGCGGACACCGGTGAACGGTATACTTGGAAATGTCAAGGAACTGTTAGAGGAGGAAGCGGATGAAGGTAAACGCAAAAAGCTTCTTCTGATGGAACGGTGCTGTGAGAATATGGGCATGCTGATTAACAATATTTTAGATTTCTCTAAGCTGGAGGCGGGTAAATTTACCCTTGACCCGCAAAGGTTCCGCTTTAGAAGTATGATGGATTTCATAAAAGAAAGCCATGAAAGAAAGATTACGGAGAAAGGGCTTGATTTTGTAGTTTCACTGTCAGGCAATATCCCGGAATATGTAATAGCGGATGAACTGCGTATTGGGCAGATATTGAATAATCTGTTATCCAATGCATTGAAATTTACAGCGACAGGGAAGATATGCATGGAGGTAATTAAGACTGCGCAGATAAACGATAGAATAGAACTGTTTTTTATCGTATCGGATACAGGGATAGGCATTGACAAAAAGGATGAGGATAAACTATTTCAAAGTTTTTCCCAGGTAGATGCCTCTATTTCGAGGACTTACGGGGGGACCGGGCTTGGGCTGAACATTTGCAGACAGCTGGTAGAACTGATGGGCGGCAATATCTCGGTGGAAAGCGAAAAGGGCAAAGGCTCCAGTTTTTCATTTTCCGTCTGGGTGACCATTCCGGAAGGAGAAAGCATTCCGGAGGAAGGCTGGAATGGGGCAGCGCAGACGCCGGTATTTGAACCGGAAAGGGCAGGTTTGGCAGGAAGAGACCCGGAGGAAAGGGAAGATGATTCCCGGCAGTACGGAACCGACGCAAATAAAGAAGCATTGAAGAAAATCTTATCCAAATTCATTCTCAGTGTGGAAATGGATAATTGGGAAAAAGCGGAAATGTTTGCGGAGACGGTAAGGCAGTTGACAAATGATGCGCCAAGGGAAGTGAAAAGTGCGGCTCTCCGGCTGAAAATGTCAGTTCAGAAAGAGAATTACGAAAAAACGGCAGCTGCTTTCAAAATGCTGAAAGAGCTTATTTGGCTGGAAAAGGAAACGTAACAGTGAGGGTGTCCGAACCGTTACATGAAAACCGGTATGGGGAAAGGACAGATATGAGTGCCATTCGTATATTAATTGTAGATGATATGGAAACCAACCGGGTAATTCTGGAGCAGATTATAAAAGATATGGGGTATCAGCCCATTTTGGCGGAAACCGGGGAACAGGCGCTGGGGCTGATACAGGAATGCATTCCCCATCTGGTGTTGTCGGATATATCAATGCCGGGAATGGATGGGTATGAATTATGCAGGATCTTGAAAAGCAATGCAGAAACAAGGGATATCCCTGTTGTGTTTATTTCGGCGAATGCTGAAACCGCGGATATCGTCAAGGGATTTGCTTTAGGAGGGGGAGATTACATTACGAAACCTTTTATTCCGGAAGTGGTAAAGGCAAGGGTCGGCGTACACTTGCATTTATATGAAAGCAACCGGAAGCTGAGGGAGATGAACAGATGTCTGCAGGCGTCGGTAAATGCCCAGTTGTCGCAGATTGAACAAGGAAAGAAAAATGTGCTGTATGCTTTGGCCGATGCAGCGGCAGAAAATGCATATTTTGATGAGAAATATACGAAAAGGGTAGGCGAGAACTGCCGTATTTTAGCGCAAAGCCTTCAATTTTCCCCTTTGTTTGAAGACAGGATTTCCGATAGTTTTGTGGAGACGATAGAAATTGCGGCACCATTGTGTGATATAGGAAATATAGCTATCCCAAGGGAAATTCTTCAGAAAATGTCGGATTTGACAGAAGAGGAGGCGGCAGTAGCAAGGCGTCATCCTATAATGGGGGCAAAACTTTTACGTGATATTTATACCGATAAGGATTATAATGGTTTTATGAAGATGGCTATCGATATTGCAGGATGCCATCATGAAAACTGGAATGGAAGCGGCTATCCGGAAGGGATCAGCGGAGAGGATATCCCGATTGCAGCCCGGATTGCTTCTCTGGTCATCGTTTACTGTGCCCTGACGGAAAAACGCCCTTACCGTCCGCCTCTTAGTATGGATGAGGCACTGGCTGTTATGGGGAAGGATTCCGGAAAAAAATATGATCCGGATATTTTCCGGATTTATTGTAAAATATACCGCCAGCTTTGCTGAAAGGGAGAAGCTAGCGTTATAAAATATAACTGACGTTATAAAATATAATATATTGGCTGCTGGGAAAGGGAATGAAAAAAGACGGCGGCTTCGGGAGGTTGAGGGTCTTGATATCAGATGAAGAATTTTTACGTATTGCAAATTATTTAAAAGGCCGATATGGTATTGATATGGGCCAAAAAAAGATTATAATGAATGGTAGGCTGGAAAATTACATCAAGCGGGAAGGATGGAAAGATTTCAGCGCATATATGGATGCGCTGCAAAAGGACTCATCTGGAAAGCTGGAAAAGGCTTTAGTGGATCATTTAACTACCAATCATACTTTTTTTATGCGGGAATTTGAGCATTTCGAATTTTTTAGGGATACGGTGCTTCCTTATTTGAGGGATAAGGAAAGGGCGCGTAAAGATTTGCGTATTTGGTGCGGGGCATCTTCCACAGGGGAAGAACCATATATGATTGCAATGATGTTAAGGGAATTCTTCGGACCAGATCACAAGTCATGGGATACGAAGGTACTGGCTACTGATATTTCCACAAAGGTCCTGCAAAAAGCGATTACAGGAATATATAGAAGCGACAGCATAGCGTCACTGCCGGAGAAATGGAAGAAGCAATATCTAAAAAAGCTTCCGGCGGGTGACCAGTATGCAGTAATAGATGATATAAAAAGAGAAGTGATTTTCCGCCAGTTTAATTTGATGGAACCATTTCCTTTCAGGAAAAAGATGCATGTTGTATTTTTACGTAATGTGATGATATATTTCGATGCTCCGACAAAACGGGAATTGGTACAAAAGGTTTATAATTGCCTGGAACCCGGAGGTTATCTGTTTATTGGAACAACGGAGACGTTGGACAGGGGCAGTACTGCATTTCAGCTAATCCGCCCTTCAATTTTTAGAAAATAGGAAGGAAATGATTGTATGCGTCAAATTAAAGTTTTGGTAGTGGAAGACTCCATGGTCTTTAGAGAGATTTTAGTACAAAACCTGAATAAGGATGCGGAAATTCAGGTGGTGGCGGTGGCAAAAGACCCTTTCGAAGCGAGGGATGCGATACTGAAATATCGTCCGGATGTTATGACATTGGATGTAGAACTTCCAAGGATGAGCGGTATTGAATTTTTGAGAAAGCTGATGCCGCAATATCCTATCCCGGTAGTGGTTATCAGTGCACTCAGCGATAAGGTATTCGAGGCACTGAATGCCGGAGCGGTGGATTTTGTGGCAAAGCCTGTAAATGCCAGCAGGCAGCAGATAGAGGATTTTATTCATAACGAATTGAATGTGAAAGTCAAGATTGCCGCCGCTGCACAAATAGGCAATGTGAGAAAACCAGGGTTAATGCAGACCCAGCAGCACGCCGCACCGCTGAAGGACAATGGGCTTATTGTGGCAATCGGCGCGTCTACAGGGGGAACGGAAGCGATTTTCTCGGTGGTAAAAAATTTTGGGCCGGACATTCCGGGGGTAGTTATTGTGCAGCATATGCCGCCGGGATTTACGGAGATGTATGCTAAGAGATTGGATAACCAATGCCGCGTAAGGGTGAAGGAAGCATGTACCGGAGACCGGGTGATGCGGGGACAGGTGTTGATCGCCCCTGGAGGCGACAGGCATATGCGGTTAGTGAAGGTCAATGGAGTTTATCAGGTGGAATGCAGGCCAGGGCCTAAGGTAAATGGACATTGCCCTTCGGTGGACGAATTGTTTTATTCAGTGGCAAATACGGCGGGCTCCCGTGCCCTTGGGATTATCCTGACAGGGATGGGGGGCGACGGTGCGAAAGGGCTGTTGGCTATGAGGAAAGCCGGGGCAGAAACCATAGGGCAGGACGAATCCACCTGTGTGGTTTACGGGATGCCGAAGGTAGCTTATGACATCGGCGCGGTAAAACATCAGGTAAGGCTGGATGATATTGCAAAAAAAGCGTATTCGCTTTTAAGTATAATGTAGAGGAGAGATGGCATGAAGATTCTATTAGCGGAAGACGATTTTGTAACCCGTAAGTTTATGTTAAACTTTTTGTCCAAATATGGGGAATGCGATGTAGCCGTAGATGGGTTGGAAGCCGTGGAGGCATTCGCGCTCGCTTTTGAGGACGGGGAACCCTACGATTTGGTATGTTTGGATATTATGATGCCTGTTATGGATGGGTATCAGGCATTAAAAGAAATCAGGGATGTGGAAAAGAAAATGAACATCCCGGAAGAAAAGGCTGTAAAGGTAATTATGACAACGGCCCTGAATGATGAAAGGAATGTAAAAATGGCTTTTGAACTGGGCTGTTCGGTATATTCCGGTAAACCTATTAACCAGGAGAGGTTTGAGAAGGCATTAATAAAGCTGGGACTGGTTTAAAATAAAAGTAAAGATGAATGAGGAAGGAGAAACATATGGCTGACGAATTTAACACGGACGGCATGTTGGACATGTATTTGTTTGAGAATGAACAGTTGCTTGAGCAACTACAGGAGATGGTGCTGGAGCAGAAGGATGCGGAATGTTTTGATGAAGATAGTATTAACGAAATATTCCGGACGATGCATACTATCAAAGGTTCATCAGGCATTATGATGTTTGATAATATAACAGCGATCGCCCATAAGCTAGAAGATGTATTTTACTTTTTGAGAGAGTCCCATCCGGATAATGTGCCTCATCTGGAACTGGTGGAGCATGTCCTGGAAGTAGAGGACTTTATCAGCGGGGAAATGGCGAAAATCAAGGACGGGCAAAGCTCGGACGGCGACCCCAGCGAGATTGTTGCGGATTTGGATCAGTTTTTGGATAAAATCAAGAACGGCGGGGAAAGCACCGCAAAGGATATACCGGAGAATGTGCATGAAGAAGCAAAGCAATTTTATATTGCGCCTGTAGCCAATGCGGACAGCCGGTTTTATAAAATCACGGTTCATTTTTTCCAGGAAACAGAGATGTCCAATGTCCATGCATATAAAGTAGTATATGCATTGAAGGAAATTGCAGAAGACATTTTATATTCGCCCGAGGATATTCTCACGGACGAAAGCAGTGCGGAGACTATTATAGAAAAGGGCTTCCGTATTTTGCTGCAGGCACAGGCTTCAGAAGAAGAGGTCAGGGAAATTATCGGTATCGGATATGATATTGAGAAAGTGGATGTGATTGAATGCAAGGCAGAGGAATTCCTAAAGGGCTTTAATTTCGGGGAAGAGGAAGCCGGAATTGATTTGAATGCCAGCGTGGAAGAAATCGAAGCGAAAGCGGAGCACGCTTTGGAAGCAAAGAAAGAGAATAAAATAGCACCGGGTGATTTTGTAGTAAAGCCAAAAGAGCAGACGAAACCGAAGAAGGTGGCAAAAGAAAAGCCGAAGGCCGAAAAGGCAACATTTATCAGCGTCAATGTAAGCAAGATGGATATGCTGATGGATCTCATCGGGGAATTGGTTATTTCCGAATCGGTTGTGATGCAGAACCCGGATTTGAAAATACCTGGCCTTGACTTGACCAACTTTAATAAGGCTGCAACACAGATGGCAAAAATTTCTACGGACCTGCAGAATGTAATTATGTCCATGAGAATGGTGCCTTTGACCAATACTTTCCAGAAGATGAACCGTATTGTGTTCGATGTATCCCGTAAATTGGGGAAAGATATCGAATTCGAAATGGTTGGGGAAAATACGGAAGTAGATAAGAATATTATTGAGCATATTTCAGATCCTCTGATGCATATTGTCCGCAACGCTTTGGATCACGGAATCGAAAGCAATGAGGAACGTAAGGCGGCAGGCAAGAGAGAGAAAGGGAAAGTTACTCTAGCCGCAAAGAACGAAGCCGGGAAAGTATGGATTAGCGTTACAGATAACGGCAAGGGCTTAGATAGGGAGAAAATCTTAAAGAAAGCAAGGCAGCAAGGGATTCTGGAAGAAGGAAAGCCGGATTCTGCTTATAGCGATAAGGAAGTTTACCAGTTTATCACATTGCCGGGATTCTCCACTAATGAGCAGGTAACGGAATATTCCGGGCGCGGCGTGGGTATGGATGTGGTAGTCCAGAATCTGCAGGCTATCGGCGGTATGCTGGAAATAGAAAGTACGCCGGGTGAAGGCAGCACCATGAACTTGAAGATACCTCTTACCCTGGCAATTATTGATGGGATTGTCATCGAAACAGGAAATTCTTCTTTCGTAGTGGAAACAGGACTTGTAAAGGAATTTGTGAGTGTCAGGGAAGATATGATGATCCATGAACCCAATGGGGATGAGTTTGTTATGCTTCGCGGGGAATGCTTCCCGGTACTGCGTCTGGGCGATTGGTATGAACTGGAAAATTACTGCCAGAATGTGGAAGATGGGATGATGGTCGTTTTGGAATTAGATGGCAAGACGATTTGTATGCTTGTGGATAAACTGGTAGGGAAACAGGAAATTGTTGTAAAGCCGATACCTTCTTATATCAAGAAAATCAGAGGCTTATCGGGTTGTACTCAGCTGGGGGATGGCAGCATAGCATTAATTCTTGATCCCAGTGGATTTATAGAATAGGGTGAAGAAAGGAGTAGTATTCTATGGAGGAATTAAGTAGGCCCAATAGCGGGTCCGTGGCTGTGCCGGGAGGATATGACGAGCAGGAGGCACAGAAAGGGATGTATATGACCTTTAAGTCCGGAAATGAATATTATGGGATAAAGATTCAGTATGTCAACGAGATTGTCGGGTTTCAGGATATCACGCCGGTACCCGAGACGGAAAGCTATATCATGGGATTGATTAACTTAAGGGGGAAAATCATACCGGTTATAGATGTTCAGAAACGGTTTGGGCAAGAACCTTCCGAGTATAATGACAGAACCTGTATTATCGTGGTGGATGTGAAGGCCACAACGGTGGGGCTTATTGTGGAAAAAATTGCTGAGGCAGTTGAAATTAAAGATGAAAATATCCTTCCGCCGCCGACAATCAGCCGCGTGGACAGGATACAGAACAAATACGTATATGGAATTGCAAAAGTAGGGGATTCCGTCAAACTGTTACTTGATCCGGAGAGACTATTGGGTGATGAAGAACAACAGATGACAGAACAGACAAATGAATTGATGGTGGAGAATTAATGGTTAAATAGGAAGGGATGGATATAAAATGATGAAGAATATGAAGATGAAAACGAAGCTAATACTCGGCTTTATGATTCCTATTGTGATTACAGTTCTGAATATGTTAATCAGCAATCTCTCAACGAGACGGGCAGCACGTATTACGGATCCGGCGTATCAGGAAAGATATGCGATGATTTCTTCGATTGTCTCGTTTGCATTTGCATTGGTATCCGTGATAATTACTGTCTGGATTGCATTGATGCTGATTAAAATTATTGAAAAGTCCGTAGTACAGCTTTCAAATGCTGCGAAAGAAATTGCGCTGGGCCATGTGAACATTGAAATGGTAAAGTACAACAATGATGAATTTGGCGATTTGGTGGATGAATACAGGGCAGTGATTGATAATATTAAATATCAGGCACAGATTGCAGAGGAAGTATCCAGGGGTAATTTAACGATAAAAGTAAACCCGAAGTCCTCGGAGGATTTGCTGGGCAATTCTTTGAAGCAGTTGGTGGAAGACAATTTTCATATTCTCAGCGATATCAAAGAAGTGGGAAACCAGGTAACTACGAATTCTTCCCAGGTGGCGGGGGCCAGCCAGTCTCTGGCCCAAGGTTCTACCGAGCAGGCCAGCGCAATTGAGCAGATTACCGCCTCTATTGACGAAATAGCAGAAAAGACGAAACAGAATGCTGATGAAGCGAATTCTGCAGCGGAATTGGTAGCACAGGCTATCAATGATGTAAAATATGGAAACAATCAGATGCAGGAAATGATGACAGCTATGGAAGATATCAACCGGTCATCCGAAAGCATTTCCAAGATTATTAAAGTAATTGATGATATTGCATTCCAGACCAATATCCTTGCGCTGAATGCAGCCGTGGAGGCAGCCAGGGCAGGTGAAGCCGGGAAGGGGTTTGCAGTTGTGGCGGAGGAAGTAAGAAGCCTGGCTGCAAAAAGCGCATCGGCGGCTTCTGAAACTGCAGAACTGATCGAAGACTCTATCCATAAAGTGAGTACAGGTTCCAAGCTGGCGGGTGATACGGCGAAGGCATTGGAAACGATTACCGGGGTGGTACAGCAAAGCGAGATGATTATTAATGGAATCGCAGAATCTTCTAACTATCAGGCAACCGCAGTTTCCCAGATTAACCAGGCAATTGCTCAGGTTTCCCAGGTGGTACAAACAACTTCTGCTACCAGCCAGGAATGTGCGGCAGCCAGCGAAGAATTGTCAAATCTGGCTTCCAAAATGCATGAACTGCTTTCCAGCTACAACCTTGGGGATGGCTCAACCGCAAATTCTTTAAGGGGTACAGGTTTTTCTGCCCAGGCATCTGTCAGCAATGAAGAGATTATTTCCTTAGGGGATGGTTTTGGGAAATATTGATGTGATGAATGGATAGCAGGGAAAGTATACAGGATATGAAGTACAATAAGAAGGGGCTGTTGCAGGGTAACAGCCCCTTTTGTAACCTGCCGGGAACTGGCCGCCGGGCCAACTCTTTTGGCATAAACTGCAGGAAAGGACTAAGATGTACCATATAGGGATATGCGATGATGGGAAACATATATGTGCCTCCATGGAGGAAATGGTTCTACAGTATAGCCGAAAGAGGGAAATACCGGTGGAGATTAAAATCTGGTATACGGGAGAGAGCCTTTGTGACTATTTGAATCAGGATGGACATATAGATATTTTATTTCTGGATATCGAATTGTTTCGCTTAAGCGGGATAGATGTGGGAAACTACATCAGGAATCATTTGGAAGACAGGAAGATGCAGATTATATATATATCGGGCATGTCTTCGTATGCACAGCAATTGTTCAAAACCCAGCCTATGGATTTTCTGATAAAGCCTATTGGACAAGAGCAGATAGATGCTGCTTTATCGCTGGCCATGAAAATAGTCGTGAAAAGTATGGATAAATTTGAATTTCAAAACGGCCGGGAATATTTTTATGTTCCTTTTGGAGAAATTATGTATTTTACTAGTGAAGGGAGAAAAATACGGATTATTGCACAAGGGGAAACGATGGAAGGAGGGAAAGAGTTTTATGGGAAGCTGAAGGATGTGGCGGATGGGCTTCCGTCGGAATTTATCAGCATCCATAAATCCTATGTGGTTAACAGGGAATACATTGTCCGATACACTTATGAGACGGTGGAAATGGCGGATGGAACAGTGTTAAATATCAGTAAGGCGAACAGGAAACATGTGAGGGAAAGGATATTGCAGGAAGGGATATAGCGATGGCGGTAATGATTTATTCTTTAAGCAATCTTTTTCGTATTTATTTGCTCCGCAGATATATACAAATTTTTTTAGGGGAAGGGATGGAAGAAAAAGTATCTGCAAAGGAAGTACTGCTATACGGAAGTTTTTTTCTGGTTAATACAAGTATGAGTATTATTTTCCATTGTGTGTGGCTGAATATTCTAATAAATGTGGTTTACATCAGCCTAATTGTTTCAATTTATACGAAATCCGTGAAAACCGTCTTGTTTTTAACCTGCTTTATTTATATGATCCATATGGGCTGTGACGTGATCACGTCCTTTTTGCTGGAACATTCCGAACAAAGGGAAGTATGCATGGTTTCAGGGGTGACAACAGCATTTTTAATCCTGATATGTGAATTGTTAATGGAGAGAATAGTAAATTTCAGGAAGAATGCAGACGAAGTACAGAGCATTCCGTTGATTTTTGTACCTATCTGCAGCATTGGAACAGTAATCTTTCTTGTAACTATCATATCTTTCAGGGAAGGGCGTATGATTATAGTGGCAGTGAGCATAAGTTTGCTGTTTATCAATTTTGTAGTGCTGTATCTCTACAATATGCTTCAAAAGGCCTTTCACCAGAAATATGAAAATGATATGCTCAAACACAAGGTGCGGATTTATGCGAACCAGATGAATATTATTTTACAGAATGAAAGTAAAGTAAGGGCGCTAAAGCATGATATGAAACATCACATGAATGAACTGAAGCTTTTGGCGATTAAGAATGAGGATGGATTGATACAGGAATATATAGACAGTATGGAGGAGTTCATACACAATCCGAAAGAAATTGTTTCTTCTGGAAATACGGAAATAGATAGTGTGTTGAATTATATGCTGCAAAAGGCTAAAGACGAACTGAAGGAGGTGAATGTGGGGATAAGGCTTCCGGAGGCAACCGGCCATTCCTTCGATATCAATGTTATATTGGCGAATTTATTGGAAAATGCTATAGAGGCGGCAAAAGAAACAGAAGAAAAGCTGCTCAATTTGAAAATCGGAGCAAGGCAGGGGGTGCTGCGGATAGAAATAGAAAATAGTTTTTGCCGGGAATTGCTTGTTATGAACGGAGAAGAAAAAGAGGGATTGCAGGCAAGGCGGGGAACAAAAGGCCGGCTGCGTTTCCAGACAACAAAAAAGAACAAGGAAGAACATGGGTTTGGACTAAAGAATGTACAAAAGATGGTGGAAAAACATAACGGAATTATGGAAGCTTATGCCAATGGAAAGAGATTTTTTGTTAAATTGATTTTATATATTTAAATCCTCTATTCACGATAGTTTTGCCCAATTATAGCAAAACCATGGTCCAGTTTTAACATGAAACGGCATTGAATGGCGTTTTATGTTAAATTATATGGGATAAATTTGAAAGGGATGTGGTTTTGTGAAAGGAAAAGCCGGGAAATTGATAGCCGCAGTGATTATTTTTCTGCTTGGGGTTTCCATTACAGGATACGGCATAAAGGATAATAGAGAAGGAACGAAGCCGGAGCCTGAAATATGCATTGAAAAAAATGGGCATAAATTTCTGTGGTATGAAGAGCATAAGTTAAGCAACGGAAAATATTTTTGCTTTGGGATAGATACGGATGGGGATTTATGTATATTATCAGATTCTGTTCAAAATTGGTAATAAATTTGAAAATTGGATGCGCGAATATTGTAGACAGAACGATAAAAATCGACTATAATAGGAGATAGTTTAGCTTTTAGCTAATGTAGTGGGATATGTAGAAGTAGAAAGATAAGGATGAGTTGCACGAAATAATGGGATGAGGAGGGTTAAATTGAAAGAAAAAGCTAGAAACAGCCACAATTTAACAAGGGCACCAGTAACTTTTCCATGATGTGGCTGTATAGAGAAGTAAAAAAGATAATGGATAAGCATTTATTTCTGTGAATGTCTTTGATATTGAGCCATGAGGGGGGATAAATGTAAATTCAGGCGAAAGGGATGCGAGGTAAAATGAAAAATCTAAAAATTGGGAAAAAACTTTTAATAACATTCATGATGATTATCGTGTTGTTCTGCTGCACAGTGTTTGTTGCAGTTTGGGGATTGAAACGGAATGAAGAGAAATATACGCAATTTTATAATGTGGGGTATCAGATTACGAATAAGGTGATGAGCATGCGCCGCGGGCTGCAGATTATTGCGAAGGACCTTACTTACCTGACGATTGAAGATGATGAGGCAAAATGTAAAGAATTCTCAGATGATTTGCAGAAAGAATTGGATCTTATGTCGGAGAATGGAAACTGGCTGTTTGAGAACTTCCAAGGGGAACAGGCTTTGCTGGACGATTTTTCAGCTAATATCACCCAGGCGATAGAGATTCAGGAAAAGGTACTGAAACTGACAGAAACAGATATGGAAGAAGCAAGGAATGTATTGCTGGATGAATATCAGCCAGTATTGGAGAAGGCTGTGAATTCTTTGATAGAAATCAGTAATGTGGCTGAAAACGATGCGAAACGGGATTATGAAGACACCACATCTATGCAGGAGATACTTATTATTGCACAGTTAAGTATGGCAGGAGTTGCTTTGGTTATTACGCTGCTGCTTTCTACATACCTGACAAGAGGAATTGTAAAACCTATTACTGAACTGGAAACAGCAGCCGGCAAGATTGTAAGCGGTGATTTCGATATCAACGTAACTTATGTATCAAAAGATGAAATGGGAAGCCTTGCAGAAGCATTTAAAAATATGGCTGCCATCTTGGGAGATGTTATTGCTGATGCCTCTATGCTTTTGGAGGAAATGGCAAACGGTAACTTCGATGTGCGTACAAGGGCAGAGGAGCGTTATGTAGGAAGATGCCAGAATCTGTTAATATCCATTCGTAAATTGAACCGCGATTTGAGTCTAACCATGGGACAGATCAATAAGAGCGCTGACCAGGTGGCTTCCGGGTCCGGACAGGTATCCAGCGGTGCACAGGCTCTTGCACAGGGTGCAACAGAGCAGGCAGCTGCAGTACAGGAATTAGCGGCAACGATTGCCAATATTTCCCAGCAGGTGAAGGATACGGCGGAAAATGCACGGGATGCGCGGAATCAGTCCAATATGGCTGGTGATGAAGTAGAAAAATGTAATAGCCAGATGCGCGATATGATGAGCGCCATGGAAGAGATTACACGTTCTTCCAATGAGATCGGTAAAATTATCAAAACAATTGAGGATATTGCATTCCAGACCAATATTCTTGCATTGAATGCGGCTGTAGAGGCAGCCCGTGCCGGTGAAGCAGGAAAAGGCTTTGCGGTAGTAGCAGAAGAAGTGCGTAGTCTGGCCAGCAAGAGCGCGGCAGCATCTAAGGACACTGCTGACTTGATTGAAGGTTCCATTGAAGCAGTAGCCCGTGGAACTGAGATTGCAAATGCTACGGCAGAATCTTTGGTGAAAGTTGTAGGCGATGTGCGTACTGCAGCTGGTACGGTTGATAAGATTGCGGATGCTGCAGAAGAGCAGGCGGATGCAGTAGAACAGGTTACTGTTGGTGTGGATCAGATTTCCAGCGTTGTACAGACCAATTCGGCTACATCGGAGCAGAGTGCAGCGGCCAGTGCTGAGCTTTCTAACCAGGCAGAGGTTTTAAAAGGGCTTGTTGCTAAATTCAAATTGCGTGCGGAATATGCGATGGCCGCTTCCAGTTCACCGGCAAGCTACAGCAGTGCACCGATTAGTTTTGACAATGAACCGGATGTAGAAAATCTGACCATTGATTTGGGCAAGTATTGATGTGTGTAAAGTGCAGGGATTGATTTTTAATCTTTAGTTGTGCACATGCGTTCCAATTAGCAATGCCAATAGGCGTGTGTAAAGCAAAAAAGTGAATGTTTAATAAAAAACCGGGCGTTTCGGCCCGGTTTTTTTATGCGCAGGAACGCACAGATGAAATTGTTGCTTACGCAACGTGCTATCCGCGCCAATTCATTTTACGTTATAAAAACAATTGGCTATAGCTGCTTTCCCGTCAGGAGTTCATAACCCTGTAGATATTTATCAATGGTTTTGTGCACGATTTCTTCCGGCAAAGTCCAGTCATGGCCTTCATTTGCCTTAAGCCAGTCCCTGGCAAACTGTTTGTCAAAGGATGGCTGGGAGTGGCCGGGTTCATAACCTTCCGCAGGCCAGAAACGGGAACTGTCAGGAGTGAGCATCTCGTCGCCCAGAACGATATTGCCTTCTTCGTCCAAACCGAATTCAAATTTGGTATCTGCGATAATAATACCCCGCGTCAAGGCATATTCTGCACATTTTTTATAAAGGGCGATGGTGTAATCCCTGAGTTTGGAGGCATACTCTTCGCCTTTGCCGGGGAATCTTTTTTCCAGATAATCCACACTCTGTTCATAGGAGATATTTTCATCATGATCGCCGATTTCTGCCTTGGTAGAAGGGGTATAGATAGGGGTCGGCAGTTTGTCGGATTCCTGTAAGCCCTCCGGCAGTTTGATGCCGCATACGGTGCCGTTCTTTACATAGCTGGCCCAGCCGCTTCCGGTAATATAACCACGGACAATGCATTCCACGGGCAGCATCTCCAGCTTACGGCACAGCATACTGTTTCCGTCAAATTTGTCCTGGCGGAAAAATTCGGGCATATCCGCTACATCTACGGAAATCATGTGATTGGGCAGGATATCCTGGGTCATGTCAAACCAAAATTTGGACATCTGTGTCAGGACAGTTCCTTTTTTTGTAACCTGATTCTTTAAGATAACGTCAAAACAGCTGATACGGTCTGTAGCAACCATAATCAAACTGTCGCCGTTGTCATAAATCTCTCGTACTTTGCCTTCTTTGATGGGTTTTAATTCTGTCATATTTTCCTCATTTCTGCGCTGCTTTTGTATCTTACTTTTGTGAAGGATGCTCACTTCCGCGGACGTTAAGCATCTTGGCCTTTTTGCAATTTTCGGCTCTAAGATATGGAGCGCTTGATAGATATTCTACTATTAGATTATACACAAGCACGGCGGATTGGCAAGTATTTCTTGGATAAATGGAAAGAAATCGTAACAGGGAAGCCGAAAGGCTGAACTGTTGCGAAAATATATGCTGTCATCAAATCTAAGGTTGTTTTTTGTAAAAAAAGTTGCTATGATAATATAAAAATTTACGAAAAATATTTAGAGAGGTAGAGGATAGGGTATGAAAGTAAGCATCAAAGATATTAGTAAACGAACAGGATTTTCACCTGCAACCATTTCTAATGCTTTGAACCATAAAAGAGGCGTCAATGAAGAGACTGCGGCAGAAGTATTTCGTGTGGCAAAGGAAATAGGATACATCAGCGAATCTAAAATTATGCGTGTAAAACTGGTAATATTTAAAAATAATGGAAAAATTATTGATGATACTCCTTTTTTTTCCCTGCTGTTCGATGGGATTGAAAAGGAATGCAGAGCGGCAGGGATGGAAATGGTACTTTGCTCTTTAAATAAAGAGGACGAAGATTATGAGGAGCAGGTAGACTGGATTATACATGACAATACTTGTGCGGTGATTCTTCTCGGTACGGAGTTAATGGAGGAGGATGTAGAACTTTATAAGAGTGCATCCTGCCCTTTTTTGATGCTTGATTATTGGGCATGGGATATGTCCTTTCATGGTGTTTTAATTAATAATGCGGATTCTGCAAGATTGGCAGTGGAGTATCTGATTAAGAAAGGGCACAGAGAAATTGGATATTTAAAAGGAGACTATCGTATTAAAGCTTTCCGCTCCAGGGAAGTGGGGTATGGTGTAGCCATGCAGAAGAGAGGGCTTCCGGTGAAAAAAGAATATATGGTTACGCTTTCTACAACAATGAATGGGGCATACAGAGATATGTTAAAATATTTACAGGGCTTTCCGAAACTCCCTACGGCATATTTTGCCGACAATGATATGATAGCATTGGGGGCGATGAAAGCACTTCAGGAAATGAACTACAGGATTCCGGAGGATGTCTCTGTGGTAGGGTTTGATGACCTGCCTTTCAGCGAAATTTCCAATCCACCGCTTACAACGCTGCGCGTACCGAAACAGGAGATGGGAAGAATAGCAGTAAAAAAATTAGTGGAAGTCTTAAATGGGGATATGAAGGTAAAAACAAAAACACAGGTGTGTACGGTATTTGTAGAACGAAACAGTGTAAAACAAATGAAGGAGTAAAGAATAAAATAGCAACGGAAGGGAGAGGATAAAATTGCCTCTCTTTTTTTGTGTTGTACAAAACCCCTCCGGGCAGGATGTGCACTTCGTGCACGAGGAAAATGGTAAAAAAGTGAAATAAAAATTTATATAAAAATTTATATAAATAATACAAACAAAGTGGCAATAATTTGTTTTGATACAGATAAAAACATACAAGATAAACAAAAAATATTTATATATAGATGAAAAATATGTAAAATAGCTAGAATAAATAAAAATATCTTGAAACATATATAAATAAATGATAAAATTGATTTAAATAAAGCGGAAAATATTTATATAAAATATTTATATAAATATTGCATTTACGCTAAGCGTTTGAAAAAGTATATGAATAAATGAAAGGAGATTTTATTATGAAGGCAAGAAAAGTAAAAGCATTGCTGCTGGCTGCTGTGATGGTCATGTCAACGGCTCTTATGGGGTGTGGAGGCAGTGAAGGCCAGGAAAACGGAACGGATAACCAGGAAACGGCAGAGGAAGATGCGGGAAAAGAAGAAACTGCAAAGGGGGATGCATCTGAAGGGGAAGAAGAAGGGGATGTGGTAGAAGTTTCTTATTGGGCTCTCAGCACGCAGCAGGATTATTATGAGCCGGTTGTGGAGGCATTCCATGAAGAAAATAAAAATATTAAGGTTAACATTTCCTATTATGATACCGACGGAATGAAAGATGCCTGTAAGGTGGCGGCATCTTCCGATACGCTTCCCAATATGTGGTTTAATTTTGGGGGAAGTTTAGGCGGATTTTATGTAGATAATGGGCTGACCTATAACCTAAATGATTATGCCGAGGCGAATGGGTGGAGTGAACACTTTAATGAAAATGCATTGGCACTTTGTACTTATGATGGGGTAATTTCCGGATATCCTAATGGTTACAGCATTCTTGGGGTATTTTATAGAAAAGATTTATTTGAACAATGCGGTGTGGAGGTGCCTGCTACCTTCGAAGAGTTTGAGGAAGTCTGCGATACATTAAAAGCGAACGGCATTACGCCTATGTATGCAGGGGGATTGAACGGATGGCATGTGATGCGTTACGTAGAACTTTTGATTGAGCATTATGCAGGTGCAGATGCGCATGACCAGATGAATACTTTTGATAAGAGCTATGACGATGAAAACGTGACAAAGGCATTCGAAAAATATAAAGAATGGGTGGATAAAGGATATTTTCCAGACGGTTTTGTAACCATGGATGCCAATGATACACTGATGCCGCTGTCTACAGGAGAATGTGCAATGACTATGGAAGGCCAGTGGCAGGATTCCAACATTGTGAAGAATGGATTGGATATGGACCAATATGGCGCTTTTGCATTTCCGAGCGGCGGTTCTAACAGATTATCTTCTTTTGCAGATATGACACAGTTCAATGCGAAGAATACGGAAGAGGAATTGGATGCCTGTGTAACATTCCTGGATTATTATTTCAGCCATGTTTTAGATTATACTGACAGCTACGGCCTTCCGATGCCAACGCTGGATTCCCCTATGCCCGAAGGCCAGCCGAATGTTGGAAATCTGATTAAACTGGGGCAGGAGAATGGAACGTTTACAATTACAGACCAGGCTTTCCCCACGGAGGTTGCTGATGTATTGTTTAACTGCCAGGATGCCATTGCAAACGGTGAAATGGAGCCGGCTCAGGCAGGTGCAGAGATTCAGGCTGCTATTGAAGCGTATAACAATAAGTAAATATTTGACATAAAGAACGAATGCGTTCGCATGTCAGAACATCAGAAGGTTGTCGTATCCGGCGTATATCGGGAATATTGATACATTTTACGTTCGGCCTGCGTTATCTTTGAGCCCGTTGTTTCAAAGATGTGTTCGGCTAATTAGCTGAGAATGTATTGATATTCCTGATAAATGCTTCGTATGGCAGCCTTTTAAATGCAGATATATGGGAAAGGAAGGTTGTGCGTGAATACAAAAAAGAAGAGCGGAGAAAAAACAGATAAAGCAGTATGGCTGTTCTTGCTGCCGGCAGGAATCATTTATCTTTCCGTAATTGTAGTTCCGGTTTTCTACTCCTTTTTTATCAGCCTTTTTAAATGGAATGGGATTGGGGGAAAAGTTTTCGTAGGGCTGGAAAATTATATGAAGCTCATTAAGGGGGATAAGGTTTTTTATACGGCGGTGAGGAACAACCTGATATGGATTGTGCTGACGATTTTTGTAACAATGACAGTTTCGCTGGGGTTCGCTTTGATTTTGAACAAAAGTTTTAAAGGCAGGACTTTTTTCCGGGGATTTTTTTATTTTCCCTGTGTCATAGCACCCATTGCCGTAGCCATTATATGGAGATGGATTTATAATCCAACATTTGGCTTTATAAATGATTTTTTTGAAGCCATTGGTTCGGAGTTTTCCCAGACCTGGATTTCGGATGCAAAAGTAAGCTTATATGCAGTGTTTGCAGCATCTTTGTGGCAGGCGATTGGGCAGCCGATGCTTTTATTCCTGGCAGGATTACAGGGGATTTCGGCAGATATTTTGGAAGCGGCTACCATTGATGGCGCGAATGGGGCGAAAAAATTTTTCTTTGTAACTGTACCGTTGCTGAAAGAAACTTTTGTGATTGTGATTGCCACTTTAATTATCGCTGCTATGAAAGTATTCGATGTAGTCCAGGGGCTTACCGGAGGCGGGCCTGGAGATGCTACACAGATGCTGTCCACCTATATGTACTCCCAGGTGTTTCAGTATAATAATGTGGGGTACGGAACGGCAATTGCCTGTGTCATGGTGCTGATGATGATGCTGGTCATTATTCCTTATATTTCTATTACTGCAAAAGAGGATTGATTGGGAGGGAACGTATGGAAGGGAAGACAAAAAAAGTATGTAAAAAAATAATTTTATATATGCTCTTAATTGCCTTGGCTATTTTGTGGATTGTTCCTATGTTTACTCTGTTGGCCACGGCGGTAAAAAGTAAGGCGGATTTTTATACAGGGGTCAGCCTGTTTGAATTTCCGGAAAATCCCGCCTGGGGTAATTTTGTCAATGCCTTTAAAAAAGGGAAGCTGTTCATGTATATGAAAAATGATTTGATCGTTTCCGGTTTAAAGGTTCCTTTGGGGATTTTCATAGAGGCGCTGGCGGCCTTTGCCCTCACCAGGCTGAAAATGCGCCATAGGACAGGGGTATTTGTTTTTTTCCTGGTTGGGATGATGCTTCCTTTGCAGACGGCTTTGGTGCCTATTAATGTAATTTACAGCAAACTGGGATTGTTAAATACTTATTTTGGATTATTTTATGTGTATATTGGTTTTGGCATTTCTTTTGGCATCTTGATATTAAGGGGATTTTTTCGTGGAATTCCAAGGGAAATGGATGAGGCTGCGTATATAGATGGCTGCAGTAAATGGCAGCTCTTTTATCGGATTATACTTCCGGTTGCCAAGCCTGCAGTAGCCACATTGGTGATTACAGATTTTCTTGCCACATGGAATGAATATCTTCTGGGCAGCGTGATTATTAATGACAACACGATGAAAACAGTGCCGGTGGGGCTTATGACTTTTGTAGGAGAGCACGGAACGGACTATGGGTATTTATGTGCAGGCGTTTTGATTTCTTTGATTCCGGTTTTGACGGTATATCTTATATTTCAGAGGTATTTTGTAGAAGGGATGGCCGGAGCGGTCAAAATGTGAGGCCGGGCATCCAAGGCTCTGGCTGTAAAGTTCCAGGCCAGCTTTGTGGCCGGGAATTTTGACATGTGAATCAATGTAAGAAAGGGTGCGGAAGAGGTGATTTTATGCAGGAAATCGGATATAAAAAGCAAGTGGAAAGGTGGGATGTGCAGGAAATTGTGCTAAGGGGAAAGTCGGATAAAAATCCTTTTGTGGATTATAATATTTTTGGCTGTTTTACCGGGAAGAACGAGAAGGTAACAGTGGATGGTTTTTATGATGGGGATGGAATCTATAAGGTGCGTTTTATGCCTTCTTTTGAGGGGGAATATACATTTAAAGTTGCGGGAACTTTTGCAGACGAAGGGGCAGAAGGGGAGTTTGCCGTGACACCCGCCACAGAAGGAAACCATGGGCCTGTGCGGGTGGCAAACACGTATCATTTTGCTTATGAGGACGCAACGCCGTATTATTCCATTGGAACCACTTGTTATGTGTGGGCATTACAGTCGGATGAGATGATTGCTAAGACTTTGGAATCCTTAAAGGAAAGTGCTTTTAATAAAATCCGTTTTTGCCTGTTTCCCAAGCATTATGATTACAATCTCACAGAGCCCCGTTCCTATCCATATGAAGGAACGCCTATGGACTCTAGTGTTCTCACTAAAGAAAATTTTGGAAAATATCAGGGGGCTTCGGAAGGGAATCATTGGGATTTTCAGAGATTTAATACCGCGCATTTTGCGCATATAGAAACATGTATTCTGGCTCTTCGGGATATGGGGATTGAGGCGGATTTGATTGTGATGCATCCTTATGACCGGTGGGGGTTTTCTGAAATGACGGCAAAGCAGGATGATTTGTACTGGGAATATGTGCTGGCCCGGTTTAGCGCTTACCGGAATATTTGGTGGTCGCTGGCAAATGAATATGATTTATTTCCTAAAAAGTCACTGGCCGACTGGGAGCGCTATGCGAAGATGGTTTGTGAAAAAGATCCATACAATCATCTGCGTTCTATTCATAACTGCCTTCAGTTCTACGATTACCGCCGGCCCTGGATTACGCATTGCAGCATTCAGCGCATAGACCTATATAAATCGGCAGAATTGGTGGAGGAATGGAGAGAAATTTATAAAAAACCTATTGTTTTGGATGAGATTGCATATGAAGGAAACATTCAGCATGGCTGGGGGAATATCAGCGGGAAAGAAATGACCAGGCGTTTTTGGGAAGCCGCTTTAAGGGGGGGATATCCGGGGCATGGGGAGACGTATATGAATGATAAGGATGTGCTTTGGTGGTCTCATGGCGGTGTGCTTCGCGGGGAAAGCCATAAACGTTTTCAATTTCTGTATGATATTTTGCTCCAGACTCCGGGGATAGGGCTATGCCCTTGCGAAAAAAGCCCATGGGATGAAATTTGGGCAGTGCCCGAGGAGAGCGCGCAGAAGGTGAAGAAAGTCAAAGATTACTATTTGATGTATTTCAGTTTCATGCAGCCTTCTTTTAAGGAGTACTATTTTGATGATGAATCGGAATTTGAAGTAAACGTGATTGATACATGGAATATGGCTATAGAAAGCAGGGGAGTCTGCAAAGGAAGATTTAAGGTGGAACTTCCCGGCAGGCAGTATATGGCAATTCAGATAAAAAAGGTGCAATAAAAGAGCAGGCTGGAATGTGAAAGAAAGAGGTATGGAATGAAAATGATGAAACTTGGTTTTGCGCCCACCAGAAGGAGTATTTTCAGTGCTCCGGACGCAATCAAATATGCAAATCTTACCAGGGAAAAACTGAAAGAACTGGGGGTGAAATTTGTAGATATCACGGATATCAACGAAGAAGGCCTTTTGTATTGTGAGGAAGACCGGATAAAAATAGCAGAGAAATTTGAAAGGGAAGAAGTGGATGGTTTGTTTCTGCCTCATGGAAACTTTGGCACGGAGTATGAATGTGCCAGGCTGGCAAAAGAGTTAAATGTGCCGGTTCTGCTTTGGGGGCCGAGAGATGAACGTCCGGATGAAGACGGGGTGCGCTTAAGGGACAGTCAGTGCGGTTTGTTTGCTACGGGCAAAGTCCTGAGAAGATTTCAGGTTCCCTTTACATATCTGACCAATTGCCGTTTGAAAGATCCGGAGTTTGCAAGGGGAATCAAAGATTTTCTGGCAGTGTGCAATGTGGTAAAAACATTCCGCTCTATCAGAATTTTGCAGATTGGGCCGAGGCCTTTTGATTTCTGGACAACTATGTGCAACGAGGGTGAACTTTTAGAGAAGTTCAACATTCAGCTTGCGCCGATTCCGATGCCGGAATTAATCTCGGAGATGAAAAGGCTGAAAGAAGAAGGTACAGAAGTTGCAAAAGTCGTGGCTTATTGTAAAGAAAATATGTACATAAAAATTAAAGAAAGCGAATTGGAAAATGTAGCCGCCCTAAAAGCGGCAATGAGAAACCTGGCTGAGAAGTACGGATGTAAAGCCATTGCTATCCAGTGCTGGAATGCACTTCAAGGTGAGATAGGAATTATGCCGTGTGCGGCTAACTCCTTGTTGAATGAAGAGGGGATTCCCGTTGTATGTGAAACGGATATTCACGGTGCGATTACCGCGCTTATGGCAGAGGCGGCCGGTATGGATGAGCATAGAACCTTCTTTGCAGACTGGACGGCCCGCCATCCTGACAATGAAAATGGGGAACTTTTACAGCACTGCGGCCTGTTCCCGATCTCTGTGGCAAAAGAGAAGCCTTCTATTGGCTATCCTCTGGCATTTGACCATCCGGGAGCAGTGGAAGCGGAGGCAAAACACGGAGACATGACCCTTTGCCGGTTTGACGGTGACAATGGGGAATATTCTCTGCTTCTGGGCCGCGCAAAAGGGGTGGACGGACCTTATACAAAAGGCACTTATGTATGGGTAGAGGTAAAGAATTTAAAGAGGTTGGAGGCAAAACTGGTGGAAGGGCCGTATATTCATCATTGTGTGGGAATCCACAAGGACGTTGTGCCCGTGTTATATGAAGCGTGTAAATATATTGGAGTGAAACCGGATTTGTATGATCCTATTGAAGAAGAGGTCAAAGCATATTTGAGAGGCGAATAGGAAATGGGGTGAATTATGGGTAATTTAAAGGCAAAGGCGTTTGACTTAAGAAAAGATGCAGTAGACATGATTATTGCCGGAAAGGGCGGACATATCGGAGGGGATATGAGCGTAATGGAAATATTGGTATGCCTTTATTTTGGCCAGATGAATATTTCCCCTGATAAAGCGGATGACCCCGACAGGGATCGCTTTGTTATGAGCAAAGGCCATTCTGTAGAGGCCTATTATGCGGTACTGGCAGCCAGGGGGTTTCTGGATATTGAAGATGTAATTGGGAATTTCTCCAAATTTGGCTCTAAATACATAGGACATCCAAACAATAAGCTTCCCGGAATTGAAATGAATTCCGGTTCCTTGGGGCATGGGCTGCCGGTATGTGTGGGTATGGCCCTGGCGGGAAAGAAAAATAACCAGGGCTATCGTGTCTATACGGTTATGGGGGATGGGGAATTGGCGGAGGGCTCCGTATGGGAAGGATTCATGGCCGGCCATCAGTATAAATTGGATAACCTCTGCGCAGTGATTGACAGAAACCGTCTGCAGATTTCTGGGAATACAGAAGATGTCATGGGGCACGATGATTTGGCGGAAAGGATTTGTTCTTTTGGATGGCATGTGATTGATGTAAAGGACGGAAATGATTTGGATCAGTTAAATGCGGCTTTTGAAGAGGCAAAGTGCGTAAAAGGGAAGCCTACAGCCATTATTGCCAATACAGTAAAAGGTTATGGTTCTTCTGTGATGGAAAATAAGGCCCAGTGGCATCACAAAGTTCCTTCAGCAGAGGAATATGCACAGATTATAGCGGATTTTGCGGCAAGGAAGGAGGCGGTTGCCCGTGGATAAAATACCTAACAGACAGGCTATTTGTAATGTGCTCTTGGAGAAAGCGAAAGAAGATAAGGATATTATGGTGTTATGCAGCGATTCCAGAGGGTCTGCTTCCCTGGCTCCATTTGCAAAGGCCTTCCCGGAGCAGTTTGTGGAAACGGGAATTGCAGAACAGAACTTGGTAAGTATCGCTGCGGGTCTGGCAAAATGCGGCAAAAAGTCATTTGCAGCTTCCCCGGCCTGCTTCCTTTCTACCAGAAGCTATGAACAGGCAAAGGTAGACGTGGCATATTCCAATACTAACGTAAAATTAATTGGCATCAGCGGCGGTGTCAGTTATGGTGCCCTAGGGATGAGCCATCATTCGGCCCAGGACATTGCAGCTATGTCTGCCATTCCCAATATGCGTGTGTATCTGCCGAGCGACAGGCATCAGACGAAATGCCTGATAGAGGCTTTGCTGCAGGATGAAAAACCTGCCTATGTCCGTGTGGGGAGAAATCCGGTGGAAGATATTTACGAAGAAGAAAACTGCCCCTTTGAAATGGATAAGGCAACTGTCTTGGCAGATGGAAAAGACGTAGCCATCATTGCCTGCGGAGAAATGGTAAAACCGGCTTATGATGCGGCAAAGCTTCTGGAAAAAAAAGGGGTATATGCTTCCGTCCTGGATATGTACTGCGTAAAGCCTTTGGATAAGGAAGCCATTGTTAAAACGGTAAAAGAAGTGAAAGCGGTCATTGCGGTGGAAGAGCATTCGCCCTTTGGCGGGCTGGGCTCTATGGTTGCCCAGGCGGCTGCGGCGGAATGCCCGAAAAAAGTAATTACTATGTCGCTGCCGGATGCCCCGGTTATTACCGGAACCTCCAAAGAAGTATTTGATTATTATGGCCTTAATGCAGAAGGGATTGCAAAAACGGCAATGGGGTTGATTTAAATGGAAAATTATATGATTGGTATCGACCAAAGCACACAAGGGACCAAATCTTTGCTCTTTAACGGGCGGGGGGATTTGATTGCCAGAGCAGACTTGCCTCATAGGCAGATTGTCAACGAAAAAGGCTGGGTGGAGCACGCCCCGGAAGAATTATACGCAAATACCATTCAAACAGTAAAAACGGTGGTGGAAAAGGCAGGAATCCCCCAAAAATCCATAGCGGGCGTGGGAATCAGCAATCAGAGGGAAACCGCCCTGGCCTGGGGAATGGATGGAAAACCTGTCTGCAATGCCATTGTATGGCAATGTGCCAGAGGACAGCAAATCTGTGAAAGAATTGCACAGGCAGGGGAGATGGTAAAGGCGAAAACCGGACTGCCGCTGTCGCCATATTTTTCAGCGGCTAAGATTGCCTGGATTTTGGAAAATATAGAAGGGGCTATGGAAATGGCAAAACGGGGCAGGTTATGCTATGGCACTGTGGATAGCTATCTGGTTTACCGGCTTACAGGCCGGAAAGTTTATCAAACAGACTATTCCAATGCATCCAGAACACAGCTTTTTAATATTCGTACCCTGGTCTGGGATGAAGAAATTTGTGAGAAGTTCGGCGTTCCAGTGAAAAATCTCCCGAAAGTAACGGATTCGGATGGCTGTTATGGAGAGACGGATTTTGAGGGCTTTTTAGAGCATAAAGTTCCTATTTGCGGTGTGCTGGGAGATTCTCATGGCGCATTGTTCGGGCAAGGCTGTATAAAAGAAGGGATGATCAAAGCTACCTACGGCACAGGTTCTTCCGTGATGATGAATGTGGGGGAAAAGCCTGTATTCAGTGAGCACGGAGCAGTCTCATCCCTTGCCTGGGGGATGGGAGGGAAGATAAACTATGTGCTGGAAGGCAATATTAACTATACGGGGGCGGTCATTACCTGGTTGGAAAAAGAGTTAAAGCTGATTGCTTCGGCGAAAGAGACAGAAAAACTCGCAAGGGAAGCGTCTTTGGAGGACAAGGCTTATCTTGTTCCGGCTTTTACCGGCCTTGGGGCGCCTTACTGGGATAGCAGGGCGGCAGGAATTCTCTGCGGAATTACAAGGACTACAGGGCAAAAAGAGGTAGTGCGGGCAGCGCTTGACTGTATTGCCTATCAGATTACAGATATTATAAAGGTAATGGCGCAAGACTCCGGTGTGAAAATCCAGGAACTGCGGGTAGACGGAGGCCCTACGAAAAACAGATATCTTATGGAATTTCAGAGCAATGTGGCGGGGATTCCCGTACAGGTGCCAAAGGCAGAAGAACTGTCCGGTATGGGGGCGGCCTATGCGGCGGGAATCGGACTTGGGATTTATGACAGAGAAGAACTATTCTCCAGAATAGAACGAACTGCGTTTGTGCCCTGCATGAGCAGGGAAAAGGCCGAAGAGAAGTATAAGGGCTGGAAAGATGCTGTGAATTTGGTACTGGGGAGATGATTACATAAGTGAAACAGGTGTTTTTCCCAATAGCTTTAAAGCCGGACATTGTGCGAGTTGGGTTTTGCAGGAAAATACACTGCCGGCTGTTCGGACCATGAAAGGTGATTTCGGAGTTTAAGCCCTTTATAAAAACGAGTGATTGTTTATGCGTGTGGATGAAGCTATAGCAATAATAAACGATAATGATAGCTAAATTTTGGAATTAAATAGTGAAATATAGTATTAAGTCACAAATTTAAACTTGTGGCTTAATTTTTTTTGTTTCTATTTCATATAATTTTGGAAACAAATCTTGTAGTGAATATTCAATTAACTATTGACAACAAGAAACGAAAGACATATAATAATAAAAAACGAAAGGAAACAAAAGTATATATAACCATAAAATACCATATCATAAGATATGAAAACAAAAGGAGGAAAATGATGAAGTACAAAAAGACATTAGCACTTGTAACAGCAGCTATACTAGGGTTTACGCTATGCGCGTGCGGCGGATCCGCGCAGGGCAGTTCCGCGGCGGACAACAGCCAGCCCCAGAGTGACAGCACAAGCGAGCAGGAATCCGGTGACAGCGATGACACAGCGGACAATCAGGGAAGCGGAGAAGAAAAGATTGTTACCATCGCCTATGATCAGACTTGGAATAGTTTGAATCCCTATTCATCCACAGGGGTTATGGGTGATACGGTCTGCAACCAGATTTTTGACAATCTAATCGCACAAGGAATGTCCGGAAGCGTTTACCCGCGCCTGGCGGAGAAATGGGAAGTATCCGATGATAATTTGTCCATCACCTTTTATTTGAACGGAAATGCCAAGTGGCATGACGGGGAGCCGGTTACGGCGGATGATGTGGTGTTTACGTGCAAACTGATTACAAAAGGGGAAATCGTAACCAGCAGACGCCAGCTGATGCAGAATGTGGCAGGCACTGACGATAGCGGAGTGGAATTATCCGCGGATAGCGTAGAGGTGGAAAAAATTGATGACCTGACTGTGAAAATGAATATGAAAAAGCCTATGTCAGGTTCCATGTTCTTAAAGCAGGCAAGCTTTTTCTTTGTTCTTCCGGAGCATTTGTTAAAGGATGTAACCCCTGCTGAATTTATGGAATCGGATTTCTGGAACAATCCGGTAGGAAACGGCCCTTTCCGGTATGAGAGCACGGTGCCCGGCGAGAGGGTGGTATACACCGTGAACAAAGATTACTATATGGGAGAGATTGGATTTGACAAGCTTGTCATCCGAAGCATCGCATCCGCAAACCTGTTGTCATCTTTGATGAGCGGGGAGGTTGACCTGATTCCGGGAAGCCGTGTTTCATTCCCCATTGCAGATGTGCCTATGGCAGAATCCCAGGACAACCTGGTGGTAGAATCCCTCCAATCCCCCGGGCATGTATGGCTGATTGTGGATAACGAAAAGTTCGATGTAAAAACCAGACAAGCCTTTGATATGGCAATCAACCGGGAAGAGATGGTGAAAGAACTGGTAGGGGGCAAAGGTACCGTCCGTGAAGGTATGTATGCCAGCAATAACCTGTACTATGATCCCGCTATTTCGCAGGTAAGCTTCAGCAACAAGTATGACCCCGAAAATGCCAAGAAAATTCTTGAAGAGAATAACTTCGACTTTAGCCAGGAACTTCTGATTCTGACAGTGACCGGGGACTCTTTGAGAGAGCAGACGGCAACTTTATTCCAGAGGGATATGGCAAATATTGGCGTAACCGTCAATGTACAGTCTGTGGATCTCTCCACAATGATGCAAATGATGCGCGATAAGGAAGCGGATTTCGGTATTATGAAAACTTCCAGCGATGGCGCCAACCCGTTGGAAAACCAGGATTTCTTTACCATAGGCGGCATGTATAATCTATCCCACGTAACGGATTCTACGGGGCAGGAATTATTCAGTAAGATCATGACGGCGCTGACAGATGAGGAGATTAAGGAATATGCCAGCGAACTGCAGCTATGGCATGCAGAGGCAGAATGCTATTATTTCCTGTACTCACCCGATATAACGGTGATTTACAACAACAGGCTTAGCAATATGAAAACAGAGGATATGTCGATGTCAGTATTTGACTACTGGAACTGGAAAGTAGATTAAAAAATCAGGCGGCACACTGTCAAGTAGTTAAAACAGGCGGTGTGCCGTTTGAAAAAACAGGAGCGAAGGGAGTCTGCACATTTGGGAAAGTACATAATAAAACGCCTGCTCATAGCAGCAGTAACCTTTTTTGGCATAACAGTACTCGTTTATATTCTGGCTTCTTTGGCGCCGGGCAGCCCGGTGGAAATGATTCTGGCGGGCACCAGTAACCTGACCCAGGAAGATGTGGCCAGGATGGAAGCGCAGATGGGTCTGGATCAGCCTATCTATGTGCAATATATCATTTGGCTTAAAAATGTTCTGCATGGAAATCTCGGGGTGTCTTACCGTACCATGCGCCCGGTAACGGAAATGATTGGTGAAAGAATCGGCCCTACTTTGATGCTGACAGTAACGGCTTTGGTCCTGGCCATATTCATCGCAGTACCCCTGGGGATTATCGCCGCCTACAGACCATATTCTTTATGGGATTATGCATCTTCTGTGTTTTCTTTCATCGGAGCGGCTATGCCTAATTTTTTTGCGGCGATGATACTGGTATATCTTTTTAGCATTCAACTGGGCATTCTGCCTGCAAGCGGAATGTACGATACCGGGACCGGGGAATCCCTGTCCATGCTGCTTCGGCATATGCTGCTTCCGGTAGTTACTCTGATGCTGCAGTATGTAGGCATTTATACCAGGCACATGAGAAGCAGCATGCTGGAAGTTCTGGGGGATGATTTTGTAAGGACAGCCCGAGCCAAAGGGCTTAGGGAGCAAGCTGTCATCTTTATTCATGCGTTTCGTAATGCATTGATTCCCTTAATAACCCAGGTTGGATTGTCGCTCTCTGCATTAATCGGGGGAGCCATCATCACGGAGCAGGTATTCAGCTGGCCGGGCATGGGAACGTTAATGGTACAGTCTATCAATTACAGGGATTATCCGACGATTATGGGGATAACCGTTTTAATTGCAAGCTTTGTACTGATTGGGAATATTGCCATAGATTTGCTCTACGGAGTGCTGGATCCCAGAGTATCAAGGAAGTAAAGGAGGTGATGTTCATGAAACGCAGTTCTTATTTCAAAGACGTGGTGGGGAGGTTTAAAACCCATAAGCTTGCCATGGCAGGAATGTGCATACTCATCCTGGAAATCCTGCTTTTATTAATCCTGCCGGTGATTATGGATCTAAAACCATATGAGATATACAGCGGTTTCGGGGCATTTCCCAGTAAGGAGCATATTCTGGGAACGGATAATACGGGAAGGGATCTATTTGCCAGATTAATCTATGGGGGAAGAACTTCTCTCTATGTAGGGTTTGTCTCCACCTTGATTAGTTTTGCAATCGGTGTTCCCCTTGGCATGCTGGCAGGCTATTACAAAGGGCTGGTGGAGATGGTGATTATGCGGGTGGCGGATGTGTTTATGTCGTTTCCGTCTATGGTTTTTATCCTGGTGCTCGTGTCTGTGCTGAGCCCGTCTTTGTCTTCCACCACGATCGTCATAGGAATCATGGGATGGCCTGGCTTTGCAAGGCAGCTCTATGGAAGCGTGCTGTCTGTAAGGGAGAAGGAGTATGTGGAAGCTGCCAGGGCGGTGGGCACAAAAAACCTCTCAATTATGATTCGATACATATTGCCCAATTCTTTTTCACCCATTCTGATCTCGTTTACCTTCGGTGTGGCAAGCGCGATTTTACAGGAATCGGGCCTCAGTTTCTTGGGGATGGGCGTCCAGGTGCCCAAGGCGTCTTGGGGAAATATGCTGTATGCAGCCCAATCTGTCTCGGTGATTGCCATGCGGCCATGGATGTGGATTCCGCCGGGAGTCTGCCTCCTCGTGACAGTGCTGAGCATCAATCTCTTTGGGGATGGCCTGCGGGATGCCCTGGATCCTAAAATGAAACTGTGAGCAGTAGGTTTCCGGAATCTCGAAAGTTTGCAGGCTATGAAAAGGGCATGGGTATTAATATAGAATCGGAGGAACATATATGGCAGAACCGATATTGGAAGTTACAAATTTAAAAACGGGATTTTACTCAAAACAAGGCTTTTATAATGCTGTTGAGGATGTAAGTTTTTCCGTTTATCCAGGGAAAACACTGGGCATTGTAGGGGAAAGCGGCTGTGGAAAGAGCGTGACCTGTATGTCCATGCTCAAACTCCTTCCGGAAAAGAGTGCCAGAGTGGATGGCGGCTCCAGCGTCAAAATGCACGGGCAGGAACTTGTTGATAAAAGTAAAAAAGAGATGTGCAAAATACGGGGCAACGAAATTGCAATGATTTTTCAGGACTCCATGACATCTTTAAATCCGGTGATGACCATCGGCAGGCAAATGGAGGAGCCCTTTATGGTACACCAGGGGCTATCCCGAGTGCAGGCTAAGGAGAAAGCACTGGAAATGCTAAAGAAGGTGGGCATTCCATCTCCTGAGATCAAAATGAAGCAGTTTCCCCATCAACTCAGCGGCGGGCAGAGGCAAAGGGTGATGATTGCCATGGCGCTGTCATGCAGCCCGGAGGTTCTGATTGCGGATGAGCCTACAACGGCTCTGGATGTTACCATTCAGGCGCAGATTGTAAGGCTTATGAAACAACTCCAGGAAACTTCCGGCACGGCAATTATACTGATTACTCACGATATGGGCATTGTGGCGGAGATGGCAGATGAGATTATGGTCATGTATGCGGGGAATGTGGTGGAAAAGGCATCTAAGAGAGAATTGTTTCAAGAACCTCTCCACCCATATACGAAAGGGCTTCTTGCCTCCATTCCCTCTTTAAGCAAGGATGTGGAAAGGCTTTACACCATAGAGGGTGTGGTTCCGGGGCTGCAGGAGATGCCGTGTGGCTGCCGCTTTTATGACAGATGCCAGAGTGCCATGCCTGTCTGCAAAGAGAAAAATCCCGGATTATGCGAAAGGGACGGACGGCAGGTTCGATGCTTTCTATATGAGGAAGGAAGGGGGCTGAGGCAGAATGAACAAAGAGGAGAGCCTTATTCGGGTTAGCGGCTTGTCAAAAGAGTTCGACGTTGGGAAGGGATTCCTTTCCAAGGGGAAAAAACTAAAGGCGGTGGATCAGGTTTCTCTGGAAATCCGTAAAGGCGAGACCCTTGGGCTGGTGGGGGAGAGCGGCTGCGGGAAATCCACCCTGGGGAGATGTATTTTGCGGTTAATCGAACCCACCGGCGGAGAGGTGTTTTATCAAAATCAAAATCTGCTGGAATTGGATCAGGAATCCATGCGCAGAATGCGGCGCAGGCTGCAGATCATTTTCCAGGATCCTTATGCTTCCTTAAACCCAAGAATGACGGTGATGGAAATTATCAAAGCGCCTTTGGATGTATTCCGCATAGGAACTCCCGGGGAGCGGGTGCAAAAGGTGATGGAGATTGCCCGGGTGGTGGGAATCAGGGAAGAGTATATGCTTAGATATCCGCATGAATTCTCGGGCGGTCAGAGGCAGCGGATTGTTATTGCCCGGGCGTTGGTTCTGGATCCGGAATTCATCGTATGTGACGAGCCGGTCTCTGCACTGGATGTTTCCATACGAAGCCAGGTTTTGAATCTGATTCGGGATATCCAGAAAAAATATCATCTATCCTATCTGTTTATTTCCCACGACCTAAGCGTGGTAAAGCATATCAGCGACAGAGTGGCCGTGATGTATCTTGGAAGCATCGTGGAGATGGCAGACAAGGCAGAACTGTTTTCCAATCCTGCCCATCCCTATACCCAGGCGCTTATGTCTGCGATTCCTGTGCCGGATGTGGATGTGGTAAAACGTGAGATTTATCTGGAAGGAGATGTGCCAAGTCCTGTAGATCCCCCGGAGGGGTGCCGCTTTCACACAAGATGCCCTTATGCAGCAAAAATCTGCAGACAGACGAAACCTCAGCTTACGGACATGGGGAACGGACATTATACGGCCTGCCTGCGGCAGAAAGAACTTGCGGAAAATCGGAAACCTGGAACACTATAGGCTCTTAGAGGCTATCACGTAAGAAGGGAGAATATGCATGATAAAAACGATATTACAGCCCCTCTGTTTCAAAGAGATCAATCGGAGGGAGCAGGAAGAACTTACACAACAGCTAGACCGGCTGAAAGTGCTTTATGGGGAACAGGCAGAATTTCTGGAGCCTGTTTTGGTGGGCGGGGAAATCCCGGAGAAAGCCCACGGGGTGCTTTTTCCCCAGATGATAGGGGCTGTGTTTGGGCATGGGGAAGAAATCGCCAGGATTAAGCTGCCGGTGATTTTGATGACTTCGGAATTTGGAACGGTAGAAATGTGGGATTGGGAGATTGCGGCGTACCTGCGTGAGAATCTTCATATGGAAAATGTGTTTACCCCTTACAACACCCAAATGGCAAAAGTAATCCTCCGTGCCATATCTTCAAAGCAGACCATGAAGGAAGGTGGAAGTTTCCTGATTTTTCAGGATAGCCCGGGAGAGGGGATGCAGTCTGAAATTTTTAAAAGATTTTTCTGGTGGGAAAAGGAGTGCATTCAAAGCATCCGGGAGAACTTTGGCGTGAAAGTGATCTTTCAAAGCTGGAGGGAAGTCAACGAAAAGGCAAAGCTTATAGATCGGGATGCCGCCAAAGAACTGTTGGAAGAAAGAGCCGGATTTTGCTGTACGGCAAGCGAGGAGGCTGCAATACGTGCCGTGAAACTTTATATGGCGATCCGCGATATTGTAAATTGTAAAGAAAATGTTCTGGGCGTAGGGAGCAATTGCCTGAATGAATCCTTCTACGCCGACACTACCCCTTGCCTTGCCTGGAACTGGCTGTTTGAGTATGACCACATACTCTGGGCATGCGAAGGGGATCTGGTCAGCCTTTTGAGCGAGACGGTACTTTACGGCGCCCTGCACAAACCGCTTATGATGACCAATCTCTATCCTTTTCTCATGGGAATGGCAGCTTTGAAGCATGAAAAGATAGAACAATTTCCGAAACTTCCGGATTCCGACAACTATGCCCTGGGCGTGCATTGCGGCTATTTCGGATTTGCCCCTCAGAGTTTCTGCACCGAGTGGGCACTGCGGCCCAAGGTGTTGGAAATCGTAAATGACGAAGCGGTTGCTGTGGATTGCAGGATGGCATGCGGGCCTGTGGTTCTGGCCAAGATTCATGCGGATCTTAAAAAGATAACCGTGATAGAAGCTGAGATTGAAGAATATGTAGGCTATCCCGGCTCTGACTGCAGAAACGGGGCGCTGATCCACTATAAGCATAACAGCGGGCATAAAGTAATGGAATGCCTTTCCTCCCATCATGCCATTGTGATACAGGGGGAGGTGGCACCTTTGATTTTGCAGATTGGGCGGGTCTATGGAATGGAAGTGGAAATACTTTAAGGCGGGAGTGGGGAGAAATGAGGATGAAAGTGAAGGTAGGAATTATAGGATGCGGAGGAATCGCCAGAGGAAGGCATATTCCGGCATATCTTGCAAATCCGCATACACAGCTGGCCGCCCTGTATGATCCGGTGCCAGGGCGGGCAGCGCAGCTGGCAGCAGACTATCACGCTGCTGCCTATGAGGATTTGGAGCAGATGCTGTGCCATCCGGGATTGGACGCCGTAAGCATCTGTACCCCTGAGCAGTACCATCATGATATTGCCATTGCTGCGCTGCGCAGCGGAAAGCATGTCCTATGCGAAAAACCCATGGCTATGAATGCAGTTCAGGCAAAAGAGATGGAGCAGGAGGCGGTGAGGAGCGGAAAGCTTTTGATGATTTCCCATAATCAGCGGATTTATGAGCCCCACTGGAAGGCCCGGGAACTTATAAAGGAAGGGGTAATCGGGAAGCCCTTATCTTTTCGCACCAATTTGTCTCACAGCGGTCCGGAGCAGGGATGCACGGAAGAAGAGCGTACCGCATTTTTTGACCGGTTCGAGGGAAACGGCGGGGTTATGCTCTCGGTGGGATGCCATCGGATAGATCTCATTGACTGGCTTTTTGGAGATCGGATTACTTCTGTTATGGCACATCTGCCCACCTTGGATAAACGAAAATCGGATGGAACACTGATTCGGGATGAGGATACCGCTATGATTTTACTTCAATGTGAAAGCGGGCTTTCGGGGATGCTTTATACCGGATGGTGCACTTATGGCTGCACAGACAGGGAAACCCATATTTTCGGAACAGAAGGGGTAATGAAACTGTTTGAAGATCCCTGGTCGGTAGCCATATATAAAAAAAATCAGGAAAAAATATACTATGACCTGAGCGCATGGGCGAAAAAAGGATCAGAAGGCGCCACGGCGATTATAGATTGCTTTGTGGAGTGCATAACAGAGGGAAAGGAAGCCTTTGTGACGGCAGAGGAAGGGGTGCGGTGTATGCGCGTTCTGGATGCTATAGCCGAGTCCGGGCGGACAGGTTCATGGGTAAAAGTATAAAAATAAAGATGAAATTGGGGTCAAATAGCCTGTCCGGCGGTACTGCCTGGCAGATTGCACAAGACATTCCGATGAGCCTCTTAAGGCGAAAATCGTGTTCAGCAGAGGCTTCCGCGATTTTTGAGTCTCATCTCCATTGTGCAAAATCCATTGGCACAATATTTTTGTACAATCTGCCAGGCAGTGTCGCCAAACAGGCCATTTAGCCCCAGCATCATCCAATAAAATAAAAAATGGAGGTAACAGAGAATGATTACACACAAACAGAGAGTACAGGCAGCACTTGAGGGAAAGGTGCTTGACAGGCCGCCCTATTCCATGTGGGGGCCGCATTTCAATCTGGAGGATCGGAATGTAAAGGATTTTACCCTTGCAACCATTCAGTATCAGGACAATTATAATTTTGATTTTATTAAGGTTATGCCCAATGGTATTTATTTTACGGAGGATTTTGGACAGGTAATCCGTCCGTCCATGCATTATCTGGATGATACATGGATGAATACCCTGCAATTTGCCATTAATGATCCTCATGATTGGGCCAAGATTAAGGTGCCGGATTTGAAAAAAGGCGCCCTGGCCAGGGAAATTGAAGTGGTAAAACGGCTCTGTGACCACTATCAGGGAGAAGTTCCGGTTTTGCCCACTATTTTCAGCAATGTGGTATGGATGTGCGAGATGACGGCAGGACATTTCCATCAGGAGGTAATCGTTTCCCAGTTTAAAAATTCTAAAAAATATGCGCTGATGGGTATGGAAGTAGTAGCCGAAACAAACGAGCGGCTTATGGAAGCATTTGTGGAGGCAGGTGCAGACGGATTTTTCCTGGGCTACCAGATGGGCATGTACGAGAAGATGGGAAAAGAGCTTTATGAGGAATGTGCAGGAAAATATGATCTTAGGAATCTTGATGCAATTAAGGACAAGACATGGTTCAATCTCGCCCATTTATGCCATGGGGATAGAAATTCGGCAGACCAGTTCCTGGATTATCCGGTAGAGGCGTTCAACTGGGCAGATACTCATATAGAGCATAGGAGTTTAAAGGAGATGCGTGAAGTGACGGACAAGGTTTTGGTGGGCGGCTTGGATCATGACTTAAAATCCAGCGGATATCTGTCCTGTACAGATGGAACTGTAGCCCAAAGCGGTACGGATTTGTCGGGAGGCGACAGGGAGCAGGTTAAGAAAACCATCCGTCAAAGGCTGGAGACAGCCATGAAAGCAGCCGGTCCAAAGTTTATTTTCTCTGGCGGCTGTGGATGGAATCACGATGCGCTGCATAGATTTCATCTCATCGGCGAGGTAATGGATGAAGTGGCCGCGGAAATTGCTGCAGGTAAAAATTTTTATGCATAAAACAGAGGATCTGAAAGAATGGACAGATATTTATACGAAAACTATCTGCATATACTGAAAGAAGAACTGATCCCGGCGCTGGGGTGTACAGAGCCTATCGCAATTGCATTTACAGCGGCTTATGCACGCAGCGTTTTGGGCAAAATGCCGGAGCAGGTCAGGGTAACCTGCTCCGGGAATATTGTGAAGAACGTAAAAGGAGTGACAGTTCCGGGTTCAGGCGGTATGAAAGGGATTGAGGCGGCCGCCGCCATGGGGCTTATCGCAAAGGACTATACGAAAAAGCTGGAAATCCTGGATGCCATAACAAAGGAAGATCTGCGGAGTGTAAAGCGCCTGTTGCAGCGAAAGATTATTCGATGCGAACTGGCACGCCAGGTGGATAATCTTTACATCAGCGTTTTGGCTAAATCCGGCGATGAGAGCGGAGAGGTAATTGTTTCAGGGAAACATACACAGGTTGTCAGAATTATGAAAGATAACCGGCTCTTATGGGAAAACAGGGAGAGTGAGTGTGAGGAAGAAAATGAGATTGGCTGTGATAAATCGCTCCTGCGTTTAGGAGATATTTTTCAGTTTGTACGGGAGGTGGATACAGAGGATATAGCAGAACTGTTGGACAGGCAGATTTCCTGTAATCTGTCCATCGCCCAAGAAGGGTTGAAGACCTGCTATGGGGTCAACGTGGGAAAAGTTATTCTCAGAAGCTTTGGAAACGATGTCCGCCACAGGGCTATAGCCTATGCGGCAGCGGGTTCCGATGCCAGGATGAGCGGATGTTCGATGCCCGTGGTAATCAATTCCGGCAGCGGCAACCAGGGGATGACAGTTTCTTTGCCGGTTATAGAATATGCCAGGGAGATTGGTGCCGGAAAGGAGCGGCTATACCGGGCGCTGGCACTTAGCAATTTGATTTCCATTTATCAGAAAAGCTTTATAGGAAGACTGTCGGCGTACTGCGGCGCCGTTTCGGCATCGGCAGGGGCTGTCAGCGGTATTGCATGGCTGGAGGGGGCGGATGAAGAACTGATTGAAAAAACCATTATTAACACGATCTGTACGGCAGGGGGTATGGTTTGCGATGGCGCAAAGCCCTCTTGTGCATCCAAGATTGCAACAGCCCTTGAAGCGGCAATATTGGCATACGAAATGGCAAAAGAAGGGTACTCCTTTTTGCCAGGGGAAGGACTGGCTATGGACGGCGCAGACAATACCATCAAAAGCGTAGGAAAAATGGCAAAAGACGGGATGATTTCCACCGATCAGGAGATACTGGAAATTATGATGGAGTCTTTGGTGTAGGACGGCAGATTATGAGGAAGGAGGGATTGAACAAATGGCGGAATATATAGTAAGTGTAGACATCGGTACCCAGGGATGTAAGGCAGCACTGTTTGACGGAGACCTGGAAAGAGTGGCAGTTTCCTTTGTTCCGTTAGATGTGTGCAGCCCCAGGGTCGGAGTGGCGTGGCAGGAACCTTTGAAAATATATGAGGGTTTTCTGGCGGCAATTCGGATGCTGCTTGCCAAATCCTGTGTAAAACCGCAGGAAATTGCGGTTTTGGGAATAGATGGACAAATGGCGGGCATTATGGGGGTTGACACGGAAGGGGAAGCCGTGACGGTGTATGACTCATGGCTGGATACCAGATGCAGCCGCTATGTGGAATGGATGAAGGAGCAGTGCGGACAGAAAGCAACACAGATTACGGGAGGCCCCATTTCCTTTACCCATGGCCCGAAAATCTTGTGGTTGAAGCATGAAAAACCGGAACTTTACAAAAAAGTATGCAAATTTGTGACGATAGGTGCGTATATCACCGGCAGGATTACAGGGTTGCGGGGGGAAGAGTCTTTTTTCGACCATACGGGTATGCAGTATTCCGGGTTCGGTGATAATTTGAGACTGGAATGGTCCGATGAACTTTTAGGCCGGTTCGGTGTGGAAAAAAATAAAATGGCACGTATTTTGTCTCCTTTTGAAGTGGCAGGGAAAATCACCTCGTCATTTGCCGCGGAATCAGGTCTTGTGCCGGGAACGCCTGTAATCGCAGGCTGCGGCGATACGGCGGCCTCTATTTACGGCACTAATGTGCTTGAAACAGGTGCGCTGTTAGACTGTGCTGGGACCGCCTCGGTGCTCTGCAGCAAGGTAGATGCCTATGCCCCTGACACCGCCAATCAGGTCATCACTCTGATGCGGGCGCCCCAAAAGGATCAGTGGTATCCTATGGCATATATTAATGGCGGAGGACTGTGTGTGAGGTGGGGCAGGGATCAGCTGTCAGGCCCTCAGGGGGGCACCTATGAAGAACTGGAAAAGGAGGCATTGGATGTTCCGGCAGGCAGTGACGGGCTATATTGCATCCCCCATTTTGCCGGAAGAGTTCTGCCATATCACCCTAATCTTAGGGGCAGCTTTGTGGGGATGAGTTGGAATCATACCAGAGGACATTTATATCGGAGTATTTTGGAGGGAATCGCTTATGAATACGCTTTTTACCTGTCCATTTTGAAAAAGATGTATCCCGGGTATGCATTTCAAAAGCTATACACCATGGGGGGAGGCGCCAGGTCCAAATTGTTTGGGCAAATCAAAGCGGATGTATTGGGGGTGGATGTCGCCGTCTGTGAGGAAGTGGATACCGCTCTGCGGGGAACGGCAAAAATTGCCGCGAAAGCCGTGGGAATTTTACAGGGAACAGAAGATAACCGGAATAAAAAAACAGAACTAAGACGTCAGGAAATATATATCAAGGCCAATGAAGGGTGCAAAGCGGAATATGCGGAAATGACCGAGGGGTATCAGAGCCTGCTTGAAAATCTGGAGACATTCTACCGGAATCGGTATATAGCAACCGATTCCGAAAAGAAAATGATGTAGAGAAAAACTAAACAATGGCGATTTTCAATGTCTCGTGGCATGAATGAAGACGGCTGGCGTCCCCTGAGGAAAGGTGATTGTCTGTCACTAATTGATCGATATCTTTTAACTGCGCAAATCTGTAAAATGCGCTGGAATTAAACTTTGAACTGTCGATCAATACATTTACGGTAGAAGCGCTGTGAATCATAGCTCTTTTGATCTCCGCCTGTTCCACGCTGGGAGTTGAAAAGCCGGTTTCGAAGGAAAAGGCGTTGGAGGCGATGAATGCCTTATCCACATTGAACTGCTCCATCATTTTTGCAGCCATGGAGCCGGCTGTACAATTGAAGCCTCTGCGCATGATTCCGCCCAGCATGATAATATTGGCGCCGGAATTATGTTCCAGGTAGGTTGCAATTGCAATATCGTTGGTAATAACGGTAAGATCGTGCCTGGAAGGAAGAAGTTTCGCCAGTTCCAGGGTGGTCGTTCCCGTATCCAGCGTAATGGTATCCCCGTTTTTGATGAGTTCTATAGCATACTCGGCAATCCTCTTTTTTTCTGCGTTTTTCTGAGAGAGCTTAAAATCAGAGGTTGGCTCATAAGCGGCTTTGCTTAGATTTACAGCGCCTCCGTGTGTTCGCTTTAGAACCCCTTCATTGTCCAAAACCCGCAGATCTGTGCGGATGGTAGCGGGGGACACATTGAAAAATTCACATAATTCCGGAACGTAAACTTTATTTTGTTTTTCCAGAAGATTCAAAATAGATCTTCTTCTTTCCTCTGCAAAAAGAGGTGGTGATGTGGTTTCCATAAAACGACCTCCATGGGTATATTTTACGTGCAAACGTTTCAGGACGGCTGCTGATTTGATTATAGAATATTTTAGAAGTAGCGTCAATATTTTCAAGCAAACGACAACAAATAAAACAATAAAAGAACAAACAATTACATAATAGCAATTCTTTTTATGTTTTCAATAGAAAACGAATTATATAGGTTTCATTTAATCAAGAAGTTAAGATTGAAATTTTCAATCCCGGGTTTGTGTCGGCACGGCATCCACAAACTTGCACAATAAAGCCGTGCAGAAACGGATATAAATATGGGAACTAAGGTTAAGCTGTGTTTGATTGGAACAGGAAGAGCCGGCATGATTCACGCCGAAAATTTTTGTACAAATGTGAAAGATGCGGAGATGATTGCCGTATCGGATGTAGATGAACAAAGAGCACAAGAAGCAGCCAGGGAATTAGGAATCGCAAGCTGGTATACCGATTACAGGGAAGCGATAAAGGAGAGCGGCGCAGATGCGGTTATTATTGCCACCCCTACAAAGTTTCATTGTGATATTGCGGTATGCGCAGCGGAAAACGGACTTCATATTTTCTGCGAGAAGCCCATGGCAATGTCTGTGCCTGAATGTGAAAAAATGATAAGGGCGGCGGACAAAAATAAGGTGATACTACAGATTGGGTTTATGAGACGGTTTTGCGGGGACTTTGCCAGGGCAAAAGAAATTGCCGATTCCGGGGAGATCGGGGAAGTGGTAATGATCAAATCCCTTACCAGGGGCCCCAGTACGCCCCACGAATGGATGTATGATATACGCAAAAGCAACGGACCTCTTGCAGAAGTAAACAGCCATGACCTGGATACCCTAAGATGGTTTTCAGGGAGCGAACCGGAAAGCGTATACGCATTGGGTGGGAATTATCGATGCGAAACGGCTAAAAAACAGTATCCCGACTTTTACGACACAGTTATTTTGAATATTCGGATGAAAAACGGCATCATCGGATGTATTGAGGGCGCCCAGGGAGTTGGCTACGGATATGACGCCCGGGTAGAAATATTGGGAACAAAGGGGATGATAACGGTAGGGGAACTGCAAAAAAACTCCGTGGTTTCCTACAGCAAGGATAAGGGGATGAAAAGTGATGTGGTGGAAAGCTGGAGGGAACTGTTTGAAAAAGCATATGAGAAAGAGGACCGGGCGTTCGTCCAGTGCATTCAAAGGCATGAAAAACCTTTCGTGGGGGGAGAAGATGGGCTGAAGGCAGTCGCAATGGTAAACGCAGGAAACGAATCCATTACAACTGGAAGGATAATAATAATGTAGGATATAAATTGAAAATTAAAAATTTTCAATGTCAAGTTTGTGTCGGCACGGCATTCGCAAACTTGCGCAATAAAGCCGTGCAGAAATGGATGAAAAAATGTTGGCAGTAAAACTTTATGGAAAAAATGATATTCGTATTGTTGAATGCGATGTTCCACAAATCGGTGCGGATGAAATACTGGTAAAAACTTCTGCCGCAGCGATTTGCGGTTCAGATTTGCGGATGATAGAAAACGGATACCATGGGGTAGACGAGACACATCCTATTATTTTAGGGCATGAAATGTGCGGCGTCATCGCCAAGACTGGAAAAAACGTAACAGAATACAGGACAGGCGACCGGGTTGCCATCGCCCCCAATATGGGATGCGGACATTGTAAAAATTGTCTGGAGGGCGATTTTCACCTCTGTGGAACATACCAGGCGATGGGTATCAATATGGACGGAGGTTTTGCCCAGTACATACGAATTCCGAAAAAAGCGTTGCGGCAAGGCAATGTGATCCTGCTTGAAGACAATGTATCTGCGGAGGAAGCGGCTGTTTTTGAGCCTGCAGCCTGCGTCCTTAACGGGCAGGAGCAGATTGGCATCCAAGAGGGGGAGGATGTTCTTATTATAGGGGCTGGACCTATCGGGATACTCCATGGGCTGCTGGCACGGCTTCACGGGGCAGGGCGGATTTTTCTCAGCGACCTTTCCCGGGTGCGTGTAAAAAAATGCATAGAGCTTATGCCGGACATCATACCCCTTAACCCTGAGAACCTGGAGCAGGATGTGATGGAAAAAACAGAAGGAAAGGGCGTGGATGTGTGCATTACAGCCTGTGCGGCCAAAGCTGTCCAGGAGGCATCCTTTGGGTTGATGAATATGAAGGGACGCATACTGTTTTTTGGCGGACTTCCCAACGGAAAAGATCTTATTCAGATACATTCCAACCTGCTTCATTATAAAGAATTGAAAGTATGCGGATCTACACGATGCAATGCACAGCAGTGCCGAAAGATTGCCTCATTAGTGAGGGAAGGAAAACTTGATTTAAAAGGATTGATTTCCAAAAAATTTGAAATACGGGATTTTAAGGAAGCTGCGGACTATGCAGCAAGCGGGCAAGGGTTAAAGACAGTCATCCTTTTTGAAGACTAAGGAGCGGATGGCGGAAAGGAATAGAGTAAAAGCATCCACAAACTTGATATGCGTCAAGCCTCGGAAATGCCGGGTCACAAAAGACGCGCAGAAATGGAGTGAAATATGAGAGGAAAAATCAGATATATTGTAATCGGATACGGTTGGCGTACAGATTTTTATATCCGTGCGGCGCAGATGCTCCCGGAGATGCTGGAGGTGACCGCCCGGGTGGTCCGCACGAGGGAGAGGGCCGAAATGGTGGAAGGAGGGGTAACGGAGTTAGAAGAGGCGCTGAAGACGAAGCCCGATTTTGCTGTGCTGTGTGTACCAAGAGGGGCTGTGGGCGGCTATCTGGAGCAGCTTGCCAAATTAGGCGTGCCCGTATTGTGTGAGACACCGCCCGCTGAAAGCATACAGGGACTTAACAGCTTATGGAGGCTTGCTAAGAAAGAAAAAATGAAAATCCAGATAGCGGAGCAATACATTTTCTGGCCCTTATATGCGGGTATCCTCGAATTGATTGACGGGCAGGTGCTCGGCGAGGTGCAGATGGCTATGCTCTCCGCTGTTCACGGCTATCATGCCATGAACCTTTTCCGAAAAATCCTGGGAATCGGTTTTGAAAACTGCAGGATTCATGGAGAGTCTTTCCGGACAAGCTTTATAAAGACAGAGGATCGGGGAGGGTTTGATTATAATGGAAAGATGCTTCACACCAGGCGGGAATTGGCATCGCTGGCGTTTGAAAACGGCAAAACTGCCATTTATGATTTTATGGGAGAACAGTATAATTCTGTTATCCGTACCAGACGGTTAAATATCCAGGGGGTACGCGGAGAAATAAATGATTTTACAGTGCGCTATCTGAACGGAAAAAATGAAGGGATGGAATCATCTGTTCGCAGGATTGACAGAGGGGTTCTTGGAAACAGCGGCTGGTATCATTTGGGCATGCAGTTTGGGAACAGATTTATATATCGCAATCCTTTCCCGGGCAAACGTATGAACGATGATGAGATTGCAGTAGCGCAATGTCTGGTGAAGATGAAAGAGTACCTTGAAACAGGGGAAGAATTTTCTTCTTTGAAAGATGCCCTCCAAGATACCTATCTTTCCTTTGTAACGGAAAAATGTGTGCAGGAGGGAATCACAATAACAACAGAAAGCCAGGAATGGGTGTAAGGAGTGGATTTGAGTCACAGCAAAGCTGTGACATGGATGTTAGTGTGAAAAATAGATTTTTCACACGGCGATTTGTGTCTGCGCGTTGCTTGCCACAAAGTCGCTTATGCGCAAAAGCAGCGCAGAAATGAGGATTAGGATGAAAAGTACTGAGATAACAAGAGAACAGCTTTGTGGGATGTTCGACCATACAAACCTGAAAGCGTATGCGAAGAGAGAGGATTTTGAAATACTGTGCAGGGAGGCAAGAGAAAATCATTTCGCCATGGTTGCCATTAACCCGGCTCCTGTATCCTTGTGCAAACAGCTTCTGGAGGGGAGCGGCGTACATGTAGGGGCTGCCATTAGTTTCCCCCTTGGACAGGAAACCATAGAGATGAAAGTAGCTGCAGCGAAGCAGGCGATTTTGGATGGTGCCAATGAAATTGATTATGTGGTAAACCTGGGGGAGATCAAAAATCTTAACTGGAACTATATCGAAAGGGAGATGTCGGGAATGGTTACCCTTTGCAGGGAGGAAAATGTTATTTCCAAAGTTATTTTCGAAATCTGCTATCTTTCAGAGCAGGAAATCGTCCGCCTGGCACAGATTGCCGGAAAGGTTTTGCCGGACTATATCAAGACAAGCACAGGCTTTGGAACCTGCGGCGCTATTGCGGAAACGGTACGGCTTATGAAACAGACAGCGGGAGAGAAGGTAAAAGTGAAAGCGGCCGGCGGAATCAGGGACTGGGCATCCTGTGCAGCTATGATTGATGCAGGGGCGGAACGGATTGGCACCAGCAGTTCCCTGAAAATTCTGGAGGAATTTGACCGATACGTAAGCGATGGAAAAAAGAGTTCTGCCTTGCGCAGGCTGTAGAAAGGGCATGGTTATTGATATGGCACATATTGAAGTAAAGACAAAGAATCCCACGAATCCCCCCAAGTGGCTGCAGGATGCGGTGATTTATGAACTCAACCCCAAAACCTTCACTTCCCCTGAGGGGGAGGGGGAAGGCTCCGGTAGCGGCACCTTTCGCAGCGCCGCAGAAAAACTCCCTTATTTAAAGGCATTGGGAGTCAACACCATATGGATGGCGGGATTTACCAAGGGGAACAGACATTTTTCGGATTTCTGGACGGTATATGCTATGGAAGATCCCGAAAAGGTAGATGAAGCATTGGGAACCTCTGAGGATTTGAGGGCTTTTGTGGATGAGGCGCACAGATTAAAAATCCGTGTAGTAGCGGAAGCGGTAACCCATGGCGTGACTAAGGACAGTCCTTTGACCAAAGCCCATCCGGAATGGTTTAAGGGAAGTGAGTGGGGAATGGCAGATTTTGATTACGGCAACCGGGATTTCAGGGAATGGTGGATTCGGCTTTGGATGAAACACACAATGGATTTCGGTTTTGACGGTTACCGGCTGGATGGCCCTAATGGTGTATCTTCTTTCGAGGAGGTTCTTGGTGTGTGGGATGATATTGCCTGGGGGTGTCTGGAGCAGGGGCATGAGATTGCCGTAATTGGGGAAAACAGCAGGTATCATGTTCGCCAATGTGACAGGGATACCTTTACTCATGACATGGCAGGGGATTTTTCTCCTGTTCCGGAATTTGCAACCATGCAGATAAGCTGCCATGACGAAGGTATTAATATGGGGCCTGGCAATTATTATGTGCTTCGGGGAAGCAGGTTCAAATTCGGATACTGTGCCGTTTTTGGCTATAATATTCCGCTTTTTATGGCAGGAGAAGAGTTTGACGCAAATGTACACAGCGTAAGCGCATTGAAGAAAAAAATATATGAAGGTTTCGAAAACAGCCGGGAAATTGACTTTTATGATCTCAATCCGGATACAGAGGGAGGCGGCTGGCTTTTAGGAAATCGGCTGTGCTGGGAAGAAGCGGAAGAAACGGGGCATAGGGAAATGCTTCTGGATTGCCAAAAGATTCTTAAAATACGAAATGAAAACTCGGATCTTCTTCATTATAATAGAAAGGATACAAAGATTCTGCCTGTACAAAGTATTCCCAAAAGCGGATCTATTCCCTATATACGATACCGCCCGGGGGAATCCGCTATCTTGGTGGTGGGGAATGAGAGGACCGTGGACTGCGAATTTATCCTTCGGATACCTCTTAAGGAAATGGGATTTAAAGAAGAAGGGATTTTCCAGGTTGTGGATTTGTGGAACAATGATGCGTGGACAGTAGAAGCCCGGTACATGAAATGTCTGCGCGTTATGGTGCCTGGGGATTATAAGGCACAGGGCGGGGTGCGTGTGTACAGAATTGTGAAGCTGCACAACATGGTAAAGATAATTGAATAAATTCTAAAAATAAAGTACAATGTAACATATGTAGGTAAAAAATTGGAGGTGAAATGCTGTAGATGATAGTTTATTTGGATAATTGCTGCTATATATAGACCGTTTGATGACCAGACACAGGAAAGAATCCATTTGGAGAGCGAGGCTATTTTAGCGGTTTTAAAGATGGGGCAGATGAAAAGGATTGTCATTGCGGGAAGTGATATTTTAGAACTTGAAATAACTCGCATGTCAGACGAAAATAAGAAGCGAAAAGTGCAGGATTTATATAAAGTAGCTGATATTCATATATCATATACAAGCCAAATAAGAAAGCGTTCTGAAGAAATAGCTTCGATTTCAAAAATACGCACATTTGACAGTCTTCATATTGCGGCGGCAGAGGAGGCTAATGCAGATGTGCTTCTGACAACTGATGATAAATTTGAAAAAATGGCAGAAAAGTTGGATTTGAAGACAAGAGTAGTCAACCCGCTTAGATTTGCATGGGAGGTGATTTAAGTGCTAAATATTAATTTAAGTAATCCGGTTGAAATAAGAAATGTGGGAATAAAGGCATTACAGGAGGCATTAGGACCTGTAGGAATGGTGAAATTTATGCAGCAGTATGATATGGGGTATGGAGATTATACAAAAGAAAAGCAGGAACAACCGGACATAAGTTTAGAGGAGATAGATATGTTATTGAAGAAATAATTATTATTTTGGGCAGGCATAAAATGTCTGCCCAAATAAATTATGTTTCTGGCAACGTATTTTAATGAGGCAAGTATAGAAAAGATTATGAGAAGAGTTGCAGATTCTACAATTAAAGGATTTATGTATCAATTTAACCTGACATTAAATCAGATTTTGCAAGCTTCTGATGATATAATTAAAATGGAAGGGATTGTTGAAGATATTGATGTATCATTTAATGACCATGTTACAGCAATACAATGTAAATATCATGAGGAACAGCAGAAATTTCAGTGGTCAACGGTGATCCAGTTCTAATAGAAAATTTTGACAATGACATAGTTTTGTTTTTGAAAAATTATGTCACAAGATATTGCTGTAAAGTAAAGTTACATACTCCAGCAGTATTCTGCTTTGTAGGATATACGCATGAGCAGATAGATGAAATACCTCTTTTTTGGTAAGAATCAAGATATGACAATTCTTATCAAAAAGGAGGATTTTTTATGCCAGCAACAAAACAGCAGATTCGACAGATCACTGCAGATAACAACTTAAACAGCGTGGCTGATGTCTACAGCCTGCTCAGGGAAAGCTTCAAGGATATCCTTTAGGAACTCATGGAAGCCGAACTGGATGCCTCTCTCGGTTATGAAAAGAACCGCAAAGGCGAAGTCCAGACATCCACTAAGAGGAATGGCCACTCTCCCAAGACATTAAAGAGTCAATACGGGGAATTCCAGATCGATGTCCCAAGGAATCGAGACGGCGAGTTTGATCCAAAGATCATCCCAAAATACCAAAGGGATATCTCTGGGATAGAAGAAAAAATGCTTTCCCTGTATGCAAGGGGTATGAGTACGAGGGATATCCATGACCAGATACAGGATCTTTACGGGATGGAGCTGTTGGCAGAAATGGTCAGCAGGATAACTGACAGGATACTGCCGGAGATAAAAAAATGGCAGTCACGCCCCCTGAATCCAGTCTATCCATTTGTATTCATGGACTGCATCCATTATAAAGTCAGGGAAGACGGGCGTATCTTAAGCCGCGCAGCTTATATCGTGCTGGGCATTACAGCAGAAGGCTATAAAGTATGTGAAAACTAAGGAACCGCCGTATACGGAACCGTACGTACGGATCTGTTATTCCGAATTCGGAATAACACCACTTGAACAAAATCGCTGCGCGATAGCTGCCGAGGTTACGCATAGCAATTTTTATTTTTATAAAAAAGCAGTAGTAAATGAGACCTGAATAAGGTATAGTTAATTCACCACAAACCAACAAACCTTATACACAAAGGAATCATCACTACTGCTATGGACAAAATCATACCACGTATTCGCTCTGTAGGCAAGCGGTTTTATATTATTCGTGCACCTCCATAAGCGGCTGGACTGTATCGGCCACTAAAATTTGACATTATGGAGGGCGTTTCCATGAACGAAAAATATCTTCTTAGACTGTAGGAAGACCTGCGGCTCAAAAACTTTACCCAAAACACATGCGATGGCTATTACCGCTTCACGAAGCGGTTCCTGGATTTTACCGGCAAGGAAGCCATGTCCATCACATATGCCGACATACGCAGATTCATTTTCCATATGAAGGATAATGAACTGAAAAAAGCTTCCACCATTAACGTCTATACAGCAGCAATCAGGTTCTTTTTTGAATATACCCTGGGCTATGTATGGGACTCGAAAAAGATACCGAAGATGAAGCGGGGCTGCCATCTGCGCTATGAGGATATCCGCAGATCCCAGAAGAATGACGCCATTTCCTTTTACCGGCTTGTCAGGGACTTCCTGACAGTCTACTTCCCCAAACAGCGTGGGGCAAGCCCCAATACGGCCAAATCCTATAAGGATGCCCTGAATCTTTTCATTGATTATACCAGCATGTCACAGGGCAGACCTTTGGCGGAGATCGGCTTCGGATGCATTTCAAGGGACCTGGTGGACGGCTTTCTCATGTGGCTTGAAACAGAACGAAAATATAGTGTGGGCAGCCGGAACCAAAGAATGTATGCGGTCAAGTCATTCCTCAAATATGCTGCGGAGAAGGACAAGACCGTCATGTTCGTGTATCTGGATGTGGAAGCTATACCCAAAAAGAAAGATGGTAGGGCGAAGGAGATAGAATTCTTCAGCGAATCGGCTTTGGAAGTGATCCTGGCGCAGCCGGACCGGCATAAGAAAAATGGGTATCGTGATCTGTTTTTTATGATTTTCATGTATGACACAGGTGCATGGGCGCAGGAAATCCTCAATCTGCGGCTTTGTGATACCCGGCTGGACGCAGACAGCCCTTACATCATCATAACAGGCAAGGATGCCAAGATAAGGCATGTACCAATCATGGAAAAAACCTGCAGGCACCTGGAGGCATACCGCCGTAGTCGGCATTGTGGAAAAATCTAAATTTTTGAATTTTCCCACGATGCTGGTTTTAAAAGCTTGAAATTATTCGGTTGGACGCATATAATTATAGGCGATTAGAGTTTGAGAAAGGATGAATGAGAATGTTAGAGTTTATTTCTGCCCCAGAAGCGGCAAAGAAATGGGGCATTTCGGAAAGACGAGTACAGAAACTATGCGAAGAAAACCGCATTCCCGGTGTGGCAAAGTTTAGCCGTATGTGGCTAATACCAAAAGATGCTGAAAAGCCTGCTGATGGTCGATTAAGAAATAAGAAAGGCAGTAAATTTCAGGAGGAAAACATTTCATGAATGAATATAGGATAATGATTGTTGATGATGAGCCAGATATTTTAAATTTACTTGAAAAAGCACTTAACATAGAGGGATTCTATCATATCATCAAAATTGATAATGGGATTACCGCTGTAAACATCTGCGAACAGAACCAGCCGGATATTATTATTTTAGATATTATGCTTCCGGTAATTGACGGGTATGAAGTGTGTAAGCGGATCAGACAGTTTTCCCATTGTCCTATTCTGTTCCTATCGTCAAAAAATGATGAATTGGATAAACTGCTTGGCTTGGCAGTAGGCGGTGACGATTATGTAACAAAACCTTTCAGCCCCAAAGAAGTGGCATACAGAGTAAAGGCACAGTTGCGGCGAGCAGAATATAAGAATACTCCAATGAAAAATCAGTCTATGAAAATAGGACAGTTGATGATTGATGCGCAAGGCTGCCGGGTGACGAAAGGCGGAAAAGAAATTGAATTGACTGCCCGTGAGTTTGAAATTTTGAATTATATGGCAGAAAATATAGGACGTGTTATCAGTAGGGAACGTCTGTATGAAACTATTTGGGGTGAAGACAGTTTTGGATGTGACAATACAATCATGGTGCATATCCGGCACCTGCGTGAAAAGATAGAGGATAATCCTGCTATCCCCGAATATATCATAACAATGAAAGGTTTAGGCTATAAACTGGTGAACCCTTATGAAAAGTAAACAGAAATTCAATCCGTTCTTATGTTCATTTGCTGTCTTTTCCATTTTTGTTCTGATGATGGCATCTATTACAATCGGTTTGTTTTATTATATATTTTCCATTCCGGAGCCGGAGGGGCTAAGTATCGCTTCATGGCCGCAGATGTTTACAGATAATTTTTCTGTTTGGATGGATTACGAAGATGAAAACTTGGAAGTAGAAAAAATAGGGCTTGACCGTTTGGATGAATATGGATTATGGATTCAAGTAATTGATGAATCCGGGCAGGAGATTTTTTCTTATAACAAGCCGGAAAGTTATCCCACAAGCTATCCAGCTTCTACGCTGCTTGCTTTTGGTACAAGTGCTTATGAGAATGAAAATACTGTTTTTGTAAGCTGTTTAGAAGATTCAACAGAAACTTGCAGCTATATCATAGGTTTTCCCTATGCAATAGGAAAATATATGCTGTATTATAATGGTGAAAGATTTACCCGGTTACTGCCTGTTGTGAAAAAAATCGTTCTTTCAGCCTTATTCATCTTTGCCGTTTTGGTTTTCGGATATGTTTGTTGGATTTCAAGAAAATTATCAAACATAACAGGGGGTATCCGAAACGTATCACAACGTGCCTACATTCCATTAAAAGAAAAGGGCATGTTTCATGATATTTTCGCAGCACTGAATAAAATGGATATGGAAATCAGACAAAGCGACAAGATAAAAGAAGAAACGGAGAACGCACGCACAGAATGGATTGCAAATATTACCCATGATTTGAAAACACCACTTTCCCCGGTAAAAGGTTATGCGGAACTGCTTGCTGATAACCAAATAGCCGGAGTGGAAACAGCACAGGAATATGGGAAGATAATTTTAAAGAATGTTTCCCATGTGGAAAAATTGTTAAATGACCTGAAACTGACATACCAGATTGATTCCGGCGTAGTGCCCTATAATCCGCAGGAGGTACTTATCACAAGGTATGTCAAAGAAGTGGTAATTGATATTATAAATGACCCTGCATTTTCTAAGCGCATTATAGAGTTTGAGAGTGACGGACAAGAACTTATCGTTTCCCTTGACCCTGATTTGCTCCGGCGTGCAATTCAAAATATTATCATTAACGCTCTGATACACAATCCGCCCGACACAAAGATAAAAATATCTATTGGTAAAAGTGCGGCAAGTGTTGTTTTCATTTCCATTTGTGATAATGGGAGTGGGATGGATGAAGCAGAGCAAGCCAAATTATTCAACCGATATTACAGAGGAACAAATACCAGAGAGAAGCCGGAGGGAAGTGGTCTTGGTCTTGCTATTGCAAAACAGATTGTAGTGCTTCATGGTGGAAATATCAGCGTCAAGAGCAGTCCAGACATCGGAACAGAATTTATCATTACTCTTGATTCCCAAACTTAAGGTCAACTTAAGATACAGAAAAGCCACACCTAAGATAGATGGTTTATGCTTTACAGCATAGACCATTTATTTTTTGAGTCTAAATAAAATGATTAGGAGGGTTCCTATGGAACTGCAATTACAACACTTATGCAAGCAGTATGGGGAGAAACGTGCTGTTAATGATGTGACTGCTACCCTCTCTCCGGGGGTGTATGGCTTATTGGGGCCGAATGGTGCAGGCAAGTCAACTTTAATGCGGATGATTTGCGGCGTTCTAAAGCCCACTTCCGGCTATATCCGGCTGAATGGAAAAACGATAGAGGATTTGGGAGAACGCTATTACGCCCAGTTGGGTTATATGCCGCAGGATTTTGGCTTTTACCCTGACTTTACCGCAAGGGAGTTTATGCGGTACATGGCGGCTGTAAAAGGAATTGATAAAAGAAAAGTAAAATCCCGCACAGAGGAACTTTTACACATGGTAAACCTGACAGAAGTAGCGGATAAAAAAGTCAAGTCATATTCCGGTGGTATGAAGCAGCGTTTAGGAATTGCACAGGCTGAACTAAATAACCCGTCTATCCTGATATTGGATGAACCTACCGCAGGACTTGATCCGAAAGAACGGGTACGTTTCCGTAACCTTATTTCAGATTTTGCAAAAGAGAAAATAGTCATTTTGTCTACACATATCGTTTCGGACGTTTCCTACATTGCAGATACTATTCTGATGATGAAACAGGGACAGTTTTTGCTGCAGGAGACTATGGATACGGTAACAGATAGTATTCGTGGCAAAGTGTGGGAGTTTTTAGCCGATAATCGGAAAGCAGCAGAATACAGCAGGACATTTTCCGTTGTTAATCTGCACCACGAAAACAATATGGTGCGTTTGCGGATTGTTGCTGAAACTGCACCCACGGCAGACGCATATACTGTTGAACCGAGTTTGGAGGATTTGTTTTTGTATCATTTTGGCGAAGATACACAGTTTGAAAGGGGCGAAACAGATGAAAACATTGATTAAGTATGAGTTTTTAAAAATCCTGCGTAAAAAATCAACGCTTATTGTAATGGCGGTAAGCCTTTTGTTGACAGCATTTCTTTTTGGTCTGCCAATCTTGCAATATCAAACATATAATCAGGAGGGGGTTATAAAAGGAAGTGAGGGTATTGCTTATGCTAAAGGGCAATATTCAGATTTGGCAGTACCTTTGACAGAAGAATATATTGCAGAAATGATTCGTGAATACCAAAATCTTTTTGAAAATCCGGATAATGTAGGATACAACGGGAATGAAAAGTTTTTAATCGGTGATGCCTATTGGAACTTTGTTGCTCCGCGTGAGAAGCTCTTGAATACAATAGCCGCAAATTATGATGCGCCAGGTGAAAACACGGGTTTGGAAAAATTGCCGGATTTGGATATGACAAACGGAGCAGGTTTTTATCAGACAAGGGAAGAAAAAATTGAAGCATTGTTAAACATGCCGTCCCGCAAATTATCTGATGCCCAAAAGACATATTGGAGCAATATGAACAGTAAAGTAGATACACCCTTACAATATGGCTATTACGGAGGATGGGAAATCATTATTAGCAGCTTTGAACTTTTCATGTTTGCGTTGCTTTGTGTCTGTATTGTGATTGCCCCTGTTTTTTCCGGGGAGTACCAGACGGGGACAGATGCAGTTATTTTGGCGGGCAAATATGGAAAAACAAAGCTGATAACAGCAAAAATCATATCCTCATTCCTTTTTGGTGTGATTGCGTTTACGCTTCATGTCTTAATTGCCTGTGGATTGCCGCTTGCAGCCTTTGGCATGGATGGGTGGAATCTTCCCTTGCAGATTGCAGGGACGACAATACCTTATCCGTTTACATTTATGCAGGCTGTTCTTATCAATTTGGGAGTAATCTACCTGATTTTGTTTGCAATGATCGGGCTGACACTGGTTCTCTCTGCAAATATGAAAAGTCCATATATGGTGTTGATTGTGCTTGTACCAGTACTTTTTATCCCCATGTTCTTAACACCCAATGGAACAACCGGATTATATAACTTAATATTGTTCTTACTGCCCTACCGTGCAACTATGCCTGAAATCAGTAAATATATTTCCTATCAATTTGGTGGTTTCGTTATGGATGCACTTGCTGTAAGAGCAATCATGTACACGATATTAACGGCGGTGTTTATACCGCTTTCCAGGCTTGGTTTCAAAAAACATCAAGTTTCAGCGTAGAGGAGGTTAAGGATGAAAAAGAAAAAACTGATGATTGCAGTTATGGCTATTTTAATCATAGTAGTTGCTGTTTTGGTGGTTGTTACCCAATTGCCAAAATGGTCAAAAAAATCTTTTGAAGCTGTCATTCAAGAAACCATTGTGCAGCCGGATGGAGAAATTCGTTTAATCGTTGAACGTACAACAGAAATCTATTCTAATCCTCTCAATTCGCTTCATATAAGCGAAGAAACAGAGTTAGTTGGGATGGACGGAAAAGGGATACAAATTGAAGATTTACAGCAGGGAAATACCGTTGAAGTTATTTTGAAAGATTCCTTTGTTGAAGAAACACCTTTTTATTATCCAACAGTTTATAAAATCAAGATAATTAACAATTGATACTTTGAAAAATGTTTGCCGCACGGCATCATTGCCACATGGCGGTAAAAGAAAAAGCTGTTGCAGAGTAAATAATTTACTGCTTCATGGTGGGTTGCCTTGCAAGCATAGCTTTCTGTGTATCCCATACCTGTTTCATCAGCTTTTTCACTTCCTCGACATCGGCTTTATACACGTTGCCCATTGCGTTCATGCGCTTTGCTATCTGGTTCAGATTGCCGCTGATTTTTCCAAGCGTGTAGTTGTAATCCCGCAGGTCTGAATAGTCAATGTCATAGACAAAGCCGTACCCCAATTCTTTTACAAATGGGGTATGAATGGGGTATAATACCTGTTATTTGACATTTTAGAGAAATTTTAGAACCCGCAAAGCCGCATAAATACTGGATTTGCAAAAATTTACTGAAAATATTAGCACTCACCTATTGACTCTGCTAACAACTGGTGTTATAGTTCATATAGAACAAAAATAAAGAGCAGTATAGCCGGATATACTTTAAATGAAGCATTGGCGTAAGGCGGTTCATTTGTATAAACGACGGAGAGGAGTGCTTATGAATATATCGAAATTTACACAGAAATCCATGCAGGCGGTGGAGCAGTGCGAAAAGCTGGCTTATGAATATGGAAACCAGGAAATTGAGCAGGAGCATCTTTTATACAGTCTGCTGACCATTGAAGACAGTCTGATTTTGAAGCTCATTGAGAAAATGGAGATTCAAAAGGAGCATTTTTTAAACCGGGCACAAGCGGCATTACAGAAGCGGGTGAAGGTACAAGGCGGCAGGGTCTATGTTGGGAAGGACTTGAATCAGGCGTTGATTCATGCGGAGGATGAGGCAAAGCAGTTAGGCGATGAATATGTATCGGTGGAACATTTATTCCTCGCCATGTTAAAACACCCCAATAAAGAAATCAAAGAGATTTTCCGCGAGTATGGTATCACCAGGGAGCGGTTTCTTCAGGCACTGTCTACAGTAAGAGGGAATCAAAGGGTTACCTCCGACAATCCGGAAGCCACTTATGATACATTGGAAAAATATGGACAGGAACTGGTGGAAAAAGCCAGAAACCAGAAGTTGGACCCGGTTATCGGAAGGGATAGTGAGATAAGGAATATTATCCGTATCTTGTCCAGAAAGACAAAAAATAACCCAGTGCTTATCGGGGAGCCGGGCGTGGGGAAGACCGCGGTGGTGGAAGGCCTTGCCCAGCGTATTGTGCGGGGGGATGTGCCGCAGGGGTTAAAGGATAAAAAGATTTTTGCTCTGGATATGGGGGCGCTTGTAGCAGGTGCCAAGTACCGGGGTGAGTTTGAAGAGCGGTTAAAAGCGGTTCTGGAAGATGTGAAAAATAGCGATGGGCAGATTATTCTCTTTATTGACGAACTGCACACCATCGTAGGGGCGGGTAAAACGGACGGCGCCCTGGATGCGGGAAATATGCTCAAACCGATGTTGGCAAGGGGCGAACTGCATTGTATCGGCGCCACCACATTGGACGAATACAGGCAGTATATCGAAAAGGATGCGGCGTTGGAGCGGCGTTTTCAGCCGGTAATGGTGGAAGAACCTACGGTGGAGGATACCATTTCCATTTTGCGTGGGTTAAAGGAGCGGTATGAAGTCTACCATGGCGTAAAAATTATGGATAATGCGCTGGTGAGTGCGGCAATTTTATCTCATCGCTATATATCCGACCGTTTCCTGCCGGATAAGGCTATCGACCTGGTGGATGAGGCCTGTGCGCTGATAAAGACGGAGTTGGACTCCATGCCTACGGAACTGGATGAACTGCAGCGGAAGATTATGCAGATGGAGATAGAGGAAGCTGCGCTGAAAAAGGAGGATGACAGAATCAGCCAGGAACGGCTGGGAAGCCTGCAGAAGGAACTGGCGGAATGGAAAGAAGAATTTAACAACAGGAAGGCACAGTGGGATAACGAAAAAGCTTCGGTAGACAGGCTTTCCAAGCTTCGGGAACAGATTGAAGCGATGAACGGCGAAATTCAGGTGGCCCAGAGGGAGGGGAATCTGGAAAAGGCGGCGGAATTAAGCTACGGAAAGCTGCCTGCCTTAAAAAAACAGTTGGAGATAGAAGAGGACAAAGTGAAAAGTGAGGATTTATCCCTGGTTCATGAGAGCGTGAGCGATGAGGAGATTGCAAAGATTATCTCCCGCTGGACAGGTATTCCTGTGGCGAAATTGACGGAAAGCGAGAGGAATAAGACGCTGCATCTGGACGAGGAACTGCATAAACGCGTCATTGGCCAGGAAGAAGGGGTGACGAAGGTGACGGAGGCTATTATCCGTTCCAAGGCAGGCATCAAAGACCCGGCCAAGCCCATCGGTTCCTTCTTATTCTTAGGCCCTACCGGTGTGGGGAAGACGGAACTGGCCAAGGCGCTGGCAGCATCTTTGTTCGATGATGAAAACAATATGGTGCGCATTGATATGAGCGAATATATGGAGAAGTATTCCGTATCCCGGCTGATCGGGGCGCCTCCAGGATATGTGGGCTATGAAGAAGGAGGGCAGCTGACGGAGGCTGTGAGAAGGAAACCTTATTCGGTAGTGCTTTTTGATGAAATCGAAAAAGCCCATCCGGATGTGTTCAATGTGCTTTTGCAGGTTTTGGATGACGGGCGGATTACCGATTCCCAGGGGCGTACCGTGGATTTTAAAAATACAATCCTGATTATGACTTCCAATATCGGCGCAGGCTATCTTTTGGAAGGGATTGGGGAAGACGGCAGTATCAGCAGCGAAGCCGAAGGGATGGTAATGAACGAACTGCGGGCCCATTTCCGTCCGGAATTTTTAAACAGGCTGGATGAGACAATCCTCTTTAAACCGTTGACGAAAGCGGATATAGGGGGTATCGTCCATCTGATTGTGAAGGATTTGAACGAACGTCTGGCGGATAGGGAACTGGCTATTGAGGTTTCGCCGGAAGCGGAATCCTTTATCGTTGAAAATGCCTATGATCCGGTATATGGTGCAAGGCCTTTAAAACGGTATATCCAGAAGCACGTGGAGACGTTGGCGGCAAAGATGATTCTGGCCGATGGGGTTAAGGCGCAGGAAACGATAGTGATTTCCTTAAAAGACGGTAAATTGGCGGCAGAATGTTATTGACAGACACATACCGGAGGAATTAAACTGGAAGGAGAGAACGCAGATGATACCGAAAGATCCTGTGATGTTGTTAAGTTTTGTGAATTTGAAGTTAAGGGATTATTATAGCAGTTTTGATAGTATGTGTGAAGACATGGATATTGCCAGGGAAGAGGTAGAAGAAAAGCTGGCATCCATAGACTATCATTATGATGGGGAGAAGAACCAATTTGTCTGAACGGATTAAGATAACGGTTATAGAAGAAGCGGATAGGGATGCGGCAGAAAGTGTGCTGTTCCATGACACGGAAAAGACATTGCTTCATACATTGAGGGAAGGTGGTATTATGCCGCCTTCCCTTTGTGGCAGTATAGGGAAATGCGGCAGATGCCAGGTGCGGTTTTGGGAACAGGCGCCGCTCCCTTCCCAGACGGACAGGGCAATGATTGCCCCGGATAAGCTAAGGGAAGGATATCGCCTGGCATGTATGGCACGGCCAAAGAAGGCATGCAGAGTGGAGATTGCCTTCGAGAAGGAAAAGGGAATCGATGTAGTGGTGAAAAGCAGTGTGAAAGGGGAGAGGCTGGATAGAGGGGGAGTGGAGAATGGAGGCCAGGAATGGCAGAATGCCGGCAACAATGGTCGAGGAAATGTGTGTGAGAAATGTTATGACGGGAAAGCCGCTGCAGGAGTAGGAACGGCGGTGGCAGTGGATATCGGAACTACTACGATAGCCATGCAGCTGATAGAAACAGAATCCGGACAGGTTTTGGACACTCATACATGCCTGAACCCGCAGAGGAGTTATGGGGCGGATGTGATTTCCCGTATTCAGGCTGGGGCCGAGGGGGAAGGAGAGCGGCTGAAGCGGATGGTCAGGGAGGCATTGGCCCATGGAATAGGGCAGATGGTTAAAAGGTCAGTAAAGCCAAAACTCATGATAATCTCAGCCAATACGGTGATGGAACATTTATTCATGGGATATCCGGTGGAGTCTTTGGGAAAAAGTCCCTTTCTGCCGGTGAATATAAAAACCGTGACGATGGATTATCTGGGTATTCCGACCGTATTGCTCCCGGGAATATCGGCCTTTGTAGGAGGGGATATTGTATCCGGCCTGTATGCCTGCGGTTTGTGCCCGTCTGCGGAAAAGGAATCCGGGATCTGGCTGTTCCTGGATTTGGGAACCAATGCGGAAATGGTGATAGGAAAAGGCAGTCGGCTCATCTGCACGGCAGCGGCAGCCGGACCTGCTTTTGAGGGCAAGGGAAAGCGGGGGGGAAGAGGTTCGGAGCGAATCGAAGCCATTGCATCTGTGTTGGAAAAGGGGATTGTTGATAAGGCAGGGCTGTTGAAGGAGCCTTATTTTGAGAACGGCATCGAAGCGGAACTGGAAAATAAGAAGGAAAAAATATGGATTTGCCAGGAGGATATCAGGGATATCCAGATGGCCAAGGCCGCAGTGCGAGCCGGAATATATTTTCTGATGAAAAGGATGGGGATAAGGGACGTCGACGAAATAGGACGGGTATATGTGGCAGGGGGATTTGGCTTTTATTTAAAGAGGAAGGCGGCTGTGGAAATCGGCCTGCTCCCGGCCAAGCTGGAGGAAAAGATAGAAGTGGTGGGAAACACCTCCCTGGCGGGGGCGAAGAGCCTTTTGGCGGATATCGGTTCAATGGATACAGGGTATATTTTGAATAGAGGGGAAGCGGTTGGGATGGCCGATCTGACCGGAAGGGAAAAAATACCAGGCATGGAAGCTGTGTTTGAATTGGAAAAGGCTGTCCGGAATGCGGAAGTCTTTCAGCTGGCGAAGGAGCCTTTCTTTCAAGAAAAATATATAGAGTATATGAATTTCTAAAGACATTAACGGGAAATAAACCCCTCAGGCGGCATGGAGGGAAACTGTTACAAGATTGTGCCTGAGCGGCATCCGAAAAATTGACATGCGCAAAAATGCGCAGAAATGGGGTGAAGGATGAGAAAATGGCTGGAATCTATTTCGGGGAAAGAATTAAAGCTTTTTAGTATTTTTACAATAATCCTATTATTTATAGCTGCCGTTACAACAGCGTTTGCTGCGCGGAATCCTATGGGGCTGATAAATGGTATGAAATTGATTGTTATATCCCGGGATGCCCTGATTACGGATTATTTTGAACTGACTGGCTATGGCGCGGCATTGCTTAACGGCGCATTGGTATTGGGAATCAGTACTTTTCTGATTATCAGACAGAAAATACCGTTTACCGGCCCGACGATGGCAGCTCTTTTTATCAATGCAGGATATGCATTTTGGGGGAAAAACCCGGTGAACATTATTCCTGTGATTTTGGGAACTGCCCTTTATGCCAGGATACATAATTCAAAATTGAGCCGTTACATATATACCGCATTGTTCGGTACGTGCCTGGCCCCGCTGCTCACCGAACTGGTATATTTGTTCCCTTTCAGCTGGCAGATAAATCTGGTGTGTGCGGTGCTGGCCGGGGTTCTGATAGGCTTTGTACTGCCGCCTTTGTCCATGCACACGGCATCTATGCATATGGGCTATAATCTGTTTAATGTGGGATTTTCCGGAGGGATACTGGCTTTTGCGGTAGTATGCCTGCTGCGTTCTTTCGGGATGGAAAGCGAATCCGTATTGGTATGGAAAGAAGGGCAAAACCGGATAGTGGGAATCGTATTGTTTTTATATTTTCTGTCGGCAGTCATCTTTGGTTTTCTTGTCAGCGGCAGGAGGCTGGACGGGCTGAAAAAGATTATGGAACATCCGGGCCGGGCGGTAGCCGATTTTGTCCTTATGGATGGGGCAGGCCCTACCCTGATGAATATGGGGCTGGTGGGAATCCTTTGCGAAGGTTATATCCTGCTGACAGGGGGGGATTTTTCGGGCCCGGTGGTGGGGGCTATGCTGGCCGTTTTCGGATTTGCGGCATTTGGAGTGCATGTGAGAAATTATTTTCCGGTGCTGGCAGGGGTATATATATCCACATTTTTTACGATATTTTCGCCAGATACTCCTAGCATCCAATTGGCAGCTATTTTTTCGGCAGGCTTATCGCCTATTGCGGGCCAGTTCGGGGTTGTGGCAGGGATACTGGCAGGTTTCCTTCATGCGGCGGTGGTAGTATGTACAACGCCGATGTATGGGGGGTTAAACTTATATAATAACGGATTCAGTGCAGGCTGGGTAGCGGTCATTCTGGTTCCGGTAATAGAGAGTTTTATGAAACACTTTAAGGAGAGGAAGAGGGAGAAGTAGATGGTTCACGAAAAGAAGAAGGTAGTGAAAATAGTAGAAGAGCTTACTTTGTATTTCTTTGCATTGGGAGCGGACAGGATTCAGTCGGGGATTGAGAAAAAAGGGAAAAGCGTGGTAATTACGTTCCGGGCCAACTATCATCCGGATTATGCAGACCAGCTGACGCAGTTGGAAAAATATTTAAACTGCCCAAAAAATGATGGGATGGAGGATGTGTATTGGGAACTGGCCGGTTCCGGCGAGCCAGGAGAAACGAGCCAGCTGCTGTTGGTAGGTATGATGATTGACCAGGCGAAAATCCGGCTGGAAGAAGGGGAGGTTTACCTGGAACTATTTAAGGAACTGCTGGAGTAAACGGAGGGGTGGATAAAATTTGAAAACTAGTGCATGACAGAATATTTGGAGCAGGCCGTTTGTTTTTCTGATAGATGAATGGGATTGTGTGATGCGGGAAAGGCCGGAAGATGAAGTGATGCAGAAAAATTTTCTTGATTTTTTGCTTAATCTTTTGAAGGACCAGCTATACGTTGCGCTGGCCTATATGACAGGTATTCTTCCGGTAAAAAAATTATGTAAGCGGTATGGAATGGATTTTGAAAAATGACGAGAATTCCCTTGGCTGCGCGATTGCTCTCGCATATTACAGTGCAAGGAAGGATTATAAAATAACGAGGGAATTTCCGGCAGGGTATGGCTTTGCCGATGTTTTTTTTTGGCCGCTGCCACATACAGGGAAGCCGGCAATGGTGATAGAATTAAAATACAATAAAACGGCGTATGCAGCAATCCAACAGATTAAGGAGAAGCATTATATCCACGGGTTAGAAGGGTATAGGGGTAAACTATGATAAGGAGAGCAAACAGTATAGCTGTGTGATAGAGAGGATAAGAATATAGTACAAGATTCTTTTATGCATGCAGGTGTATTCTCCGCATATAAATTAGATAAGAGGGGAAGAAAGAAAGCCTGAATTATGGATTGGATGAAAAAGATAAGGTCTTGTTTGATATTGCTGCTTCTTCTGGCGGCAGTCTGCGCTATAGGATATTGGAAACAGGGGGGATTGCCGGTATTCGGAAAGACGCTGGAAGAGCCTATGGGGAAAAAGGTGGCACTGACATTCGATGACGGCCCTCATCCCTATTATACGGAGCAGTTATTGGACGGGTTAAAAAAACGTGGTGTAAAAGCTACGTTTTTTGTTACGGGAGAACATGCCTCCCTGCATCCGGAGGTGATAGAGAGGATGGATGAGGAAGGACATCTCATCGGCAACCATACCTATAGCCATATCCAGCTAAAATCCTCCAATAGAGAGAAATTCAAGGAAGAACTGGTAAAGACCAATGAAGTTATCGAAGGGATTACGGGCAAAGAGGTGGTGTTCGTAAGGCCGCCCTATGGTACATGGGATAAGTCTTTTGAGGCAGAACTGAATATGATTCCTGTGCTCTGGACCGTGGATCCTCTGGACTGGTGTTCGAAAAATGCGGGCTGTGTGGTAGATAAAGTGGTGAATAAGGCGAAGGAGAACGATATAATACTGATGCACGATTACTATGCCTCTACGGTGACCGCGGCACTGGAAATCGTGGATGAACTGCAGGAAGAGGGGTATGAATTTGTGACGGTGGAGGAGATTTTGTTTGATTAAAATAAACTTTGGCGCAAAAAGCTGCGCAGAAATGGAGATAAGTATGCAAAAGGAAATCAATAGATATGTACAGGGGTTGCAGGAGGAATTTTTCGCAAGGAAAATGCGCCCAAAATTCCATTTTTCTTCACCGGCAGGATGGATGAATGACCCTCATGCACCGGTCTGGTATGGGGGAGAATATCATCTCTTCTTTAATTTTGGATTATAAAACGGCGGCATAGATTAATATAAAAAACACCCCATTGTATAATTTTATTTTTATGGTAAAATTACAAATAGAAGCTACAAAAAGAAAGACTTAAGGTTTTCTGTCCTTAATAAAACCAGGATACAAAAGCCGTGCGGAAATGGGGGTAAAAGGAATTTGGGATCAGAGAATGGAAAAAACGAAAAGTGCAAAAAATTTATGTACAGTTATGATGAGTATGAAGAGCAGGGAAAAGGAGCGGAAACCCTGGTAGAGGATATTCTGGCGGACCCGGATTTCCCGGCGCTGAGGGAACTGGTGATTGGAGACTGGGGCAACTCATGGGAGGATGGCTGTCAGAAGATTCTGGACGGCATTGTGGAGCAGGCGGAACGTTTTTCTCATATTGAGAGTTTATTCATAGGCGATATGGACTATGAAGAATGCGAGGTGTCGTGGATTATACAGGGGGATTACAGCAGGCTGTGGGCAGCTATGCCGCAGCTTAAGGAATTGACGATTAAGGGAAGTACGGATTTGGAACTGGGTGAAATCTGTCATGAAGGGCTAGAGTCGCTGACCATTATTTGCGGCGGTCTTTCTCGGTCGGTGCTGAACTCCATTCAGGATGCAAAACTGCCTGGGCTGAAAAAGCTGCTGCTTTATATTGGCGTTGAAGCTTATGGATTTGACGGCGATGAAAATACGGTAAAGGAGCTTTTGGAGAAGGCGGATTTCCCGAAACTGACTTATCTGGGAATTGAGGACAGTGAAATACAGGACGAACTGGCCCAGGTTGTTCTGGAGAGCAAGTTTATGGGGCAAATTGAAACTTTGGATTTGGCTAACGGAACTTTGACGGATAAAGGCGGGGAACTGCTTTTAAAAGAACTTCCTAAATGGCCCAATGTGAAGAAGCTGGATGTTCATTATCATTATATGTCGGATGAAATGGCAGGAAAACTGGAAGCGCTTCCCCTGGAGGTAGATGCTTCTGAGGGGAACGAAGACGAGAGGTATAATGGCGAAATTTACAGAAATGCCATGCTGACGGAATGAGGCAGGCAGTACTTCTGGGAAATCCGGATACAAAGCGAACGGAATATTTAAGGCAGGCGGCAGCACGGGCGGCTGTGCCTGTCCTTTTTGTAGATTGGACGGATTATACGGGCTGGATAGATAATATGGGGGATAATCAGGAAGCCGGATATTTTCTGAAAATAGACCCTCCCCTTTGGAAAAGCTGTGCGCTGGGGGAACTGGATGGTCTGGTAAGCGGGTATAGAGGGCGGCTGGAGGAACTGGAAAGGGCGGCTCAAAGGCATCCTATAGAATTTCTGAATACTCCTTTGTCCATAGGGCAGCTCCTGGATAAAAGGGAATGCAAAGCAAGGCTGTCGGCGTTTGGCCTGCCGGTAACGGAGATGCTGCAGGGGCGGAAGGGAAGAACAGCCGGCAAACTTCTGGAAGAAATGAAGGCGCAAGCGGTTTGCCAGGTATTCATCAAACCGGTAAATGGCTCTGGGGCAGCCGGTGTATCGGCGTTTCGGTGGCAGCCGCGGACGGGGCAGATGGCGCTTTATACTTGTGCGCTGGAACGGCCGGATACCGGATTTGTCAATACGAAGTGCCTGCGGCGTTTTTCGGAGCCTGCGGAAGTTGTTTCGCTGCTGGACAAACTTTTAAACTTGGACTGTGTTGTGGAGCGCTGGTATGCAAAAGCCGAATATCAGGGTTATTCTTATGATCTGCGGGCAGTGATGCAGGAGGAACGGATGGATTTTCTTCTGGCGAGGTTGTCCAAAGGGCCGATTACGAACCTGCATTTGAATAATCACCCGCTGGAGGCGGCAGCATTGGGCCTTCCTGGAACGGTGCTGGAGGAGATTGAGAGGGTATGCAGGAAGGCTATGGATTGCTTTCCGGGGCTTAGAAGCGCGGGGATAGATATTTTGCTGGAAAAAGGGAGTTTAAGGCCGAGAATTATAGAAATGAACGCCCAAGGGGATTTGATTTATCAGGATATTTATAATCACAATGTGATTTACGGCCATCAGGCAGAAATGATGAAGCGGTGGATGGAAACCGGAAATGGTATGAGATGAAATGCCGGACGAAAACTGTCATGGGCGGAAGGAATAAAACAGTGGGTAGAAACCGGTACAGGAGGGAAAGAGAGTGAGCGGTAAAGAAAAGATAACGGAACAGGAAGTGCCTATGCGCCTATTTGCGCTATCCAAAAGTGCCGGAAAACCTTCGGTGGACATGAATCAGGTAGTAGGGAAGTGCGATATCCTTATGATTTGCCTGGATACTCTGCGCTATGACGTGGCACATCAGGAGGAGTCGGCAGGAAATACTCCTGTGTTAAACCGATATGGAACATGGGAAAAATGCCAGGCACCGGGCAATTTCACCTACCCTTCCCATCATGCCATGTTTTCAGGTTTTTTCCCTTGCAAATACGATGCCAGGAATATGACGGACAGAGAACTTTTATTTTTTCCAAAAGCAATCGGTCTTGGCAAAAAGACGCCGGAGGGGGCCTATGGGTTTTCTGGCAGTACGATTATGGAAGGGCTGGAAAAGGATGGCTATGAGACATGGTGTGTGGGCGGTGTGGCTTTTTTTGACAAACGCTCGGATATGGGGAAGGTGTTTCCGGGGTTTTTCCAAAAAAGCTATTGGAATCCTTCCTTTTCCTGTCCGGTGAAGGAGAGTACGAAAAACCAGGTGGATTTCCTTTTGAAAAAAATCGAAGCTGCGGATCGGGAAAAACGAATTTTCCTTTACCTGAATGTGGATGCCATCCATTATCCCAATTATTTTTATCTGGAAGGGGCGGTCCATGACAGCCTGGACAGCCATGCAGCGGCGCTGCGGTATGTGGACGGGGAACTGGGACGCCTGTTTGAGGGGTGGAAAAAGAAGCGGGGCGATACTTTTGTGATTTGCTGTTCGGACCATGGCACATGCTATGGGGAGGATGGCTGCCAGTTCCACGGCATCAACCATCCGGCGGTGAATACAATTCCGTATAAACATTTTTTCCTGTAGCATAATGAGCCAGGTTTCCAAGCTGCCGGCAGCAGGGGAAGTCCTGGAACGCGGCAGGGATCGCAGAACAAAATATTAGGAGAACAATGCCACATGAATCCTTACATACAATATATGTACAGTTATCCCCATAAAACGGCATACCGCCCGCTGGAGGGCATTTCTTTAAAGGAGTATGCCCATTTGCTGGCCGGGAGCGGGCATGGGCTATATTTACATATTCCATTCTGCCAGACAAAATGCGGATATTGCAATCTGTTTTCGGCAGCGGGGCATGGGGAAAAAGAAATGGATTGGTATTTGGATGCCGTAGAACGCCAAAGCAGCCAATATAGTGAATTGCTGGGGCCATATCAGCCAGTATTTTCGGAAATGATAATTGGCGGCGGCACCCCATTGCTTTTGACAAAAAAGCAGCTGGATCGTATGTTTTCCATGATGGAAAATTTTTTCACATTTAGCAAGGACAGGGAATTGGTGGTTGAAACAGCGCCTAATCAGACATTGAAGGAAAAGCTGGAGGTCTTACGGCAGGCAGGGGTGACCAGGGTGAGCATGGGGATTCAGAGTTTTTCCGATGGGGAACTTGCCGCCTTGGGAAGAGGGCATAGGGCGCAAAAGGCCAGGGAGGCTTTGGCTCTTTTGAAATCCTTTGATTTTCCATGTATCAATGTGGATTTTATCTATGGGATTCCAGGGCAGACGGCGGATAGCCTGTTGGATTCGCTAAAGGAAGCGTTGGATTTTGGCCCGGATGAAATTTTTCTGTACCCTTTATATGTGAGGCATGGCGTCAGGCTGGAATCGGAAGGAATTGTTCCTGACGGGGAAGCCGCTTTGGAACAGTACCGGAGGGCAAGCGGCTTTTTGCGGGAAAGGGGCTACCGGCAGGATTCTATGCGAAGGTTTGTAAAACGCAAGGGGGAGAGGGCTTTTTCGGAATGCGGTATGGGCACTTCTCTGGCGCTTGGCTGTGGGGGGAGGAGTTACTTGGGAAACCTTCATTTTTGTACCCCTTATGAGGTTGGGGGAAGAGAATGCTTGGAGCAGATAAAAAGATTTGAGGATACGGAGGATTTCACCAGGATTGTTCATGGAATTGTGTTGGATGAGGGTGAAATAAAGCGGCGCTATGTGCTCCGGCATCTGCTGATTCATCCAGGCCTGGATGCAGAGCGGTATGAGGAGCATTTCAAAAGCCGGGCCATGGATGATTTCCCTATACTGTCCAGATGGGCGGAACAGGGATTTTTGCATGGGGATAGATTTCTTGGATTGACGGAAAAGGGGCTGGAATGGTCCGATTATTTAGGCCCTAAGCTGATTTCGCCTGAAATTAAGAAAGCAATGGATGAATGGGAGGAACAGCACAGTTCAGTAAAAGCCGGACGGCTGAGCGAATAGGGGAGCAAGACAGTATGGCAAATCAGTATGGTAAATGAGAAGAGGAGGAGCATGGCTGACAGGAGAAAAAACAGTCATATGATTTTATACCGGGGCAGCTTAAAAAGCTGTAATTACCGTTGTTCTTATTGTCCTTTTTCCAAAAGAGCGATGTCGAAAGGGGAACTGGAAAAGGATGAGGAACAGTGGGATTCTTTTGTCCGGTCTTTGGCGGAAAAGGGCCATGCATTAGGAGTGGGTGCGCTGATGGTGGTTCCCTATGGGGAAGCGTTGATTCATCCCTGGTATTGGGAAGGGTTTGCGCGTATCAGCGGCCTTTCTTTTATGGATGGAGTGGGGGCTCAGACCAATCTCAGCTTTTCGGTGGAAGAAGCGCTGGAGGGCTTCCGGAAGGCCGGCGGGAAAGTGGAGAAGTTAAGGGTTTGGGCTACGTTTCATCCGGAAATGACACAGCCGGGGGAGTTTGCCAGGAAGTGTAACGCCTTAAAAAGTTTGGGCGCGGCGGTTTGTGCCGGGGCGGTGGGGGTGCCGCAGAATCTGGAAATAATCCGTCGGCTAAAAAGGAAACTGCCGGAAGACATTTATTTGTGGATTAACAAGATGGATGGCCTGGGGCGGCCCTATACCCGGGAAGAAAAGGAAGAATTCCTGGAGATAGACCCGTATTTTCTAAGGGAATTGGCATCAGTTCCATCAGATGTAACCCAATGCGAGGGGCGGCTTTTCGTGGAAGGGAATGGAGGGCTTCGTACTTGTAACATTGGCCCGCTGTTGGAGGAACGTTGGGAAGATATTTGCAAAAAGGTGGTGGAAGAGGCCGAGGCATCGCCATCCGGCCTGACTGCTGCAGGATGGAACAAGGGGAAAAGCGGGCAGGAAAATGAGGAATGGAAGAAGGAAAGGGGAGTTTTTCCGGTGTCCAAATGCGGGCGTAAGCGATGCTCCTGCTATCTTGCCTATGGAGGACGAAAGAATTATTGGAATGGGATGCTCTTTGGCCAGTATCCCTTATACCGTCTCCCCAAGCGCCCAAAAGCGGTGTTCCTTGATATTGATGGAACATTGCTGCCGGGGGATGATGCGGGCATGAAGCCGGTTTTGGACAGAGGTATGGGTAAGGGGGCATCTCTTTCGAAGCAGGCGGTTCCGGCTATTGTGCAGGCAGGGTTGGAAGGGCTTTACCGTGAGGGGATTCCCCTCTTTTTCGCTACTGCCTTGCCCATAAAAGATGCAAAAAGACGTTGCCGCAAGATATGGCCTTTGTTCCGTGGGGGAATTTTTGCCGGCGGCTCCCACCTTTTGATGAAAGAAGCGCTGGTGAAGGGAACTGATAGGGAGAAGGGGGCAGAAGAAGGGGAAAGAGAGGTTTTCCACTATATGGAGGAGTCTGTTTTGAAGGAATTAGAACTTTTAAAACAGAAATATTTTTTCCGGATACTGCCCGTCCGAAATGATAAAAAACTATATAAAGTAACGTTGCTGCGCCCATCCCATAAAGCCTGGGAGGAACGGGAAGCGGGAGAATTGTTTGGAACTTTGAGGGAAGAAGCCGTATATGGGATGCGCTATTTTGTGGAAGATAACTGTCTGCAGATTGTGGCAAAGGAAGCGACAAAAGCAAACGGAGTAAAGGAATTGTGCCGATGGATGAAAATTGCGCCAAAAGAAATATTTGCGGCTGGAAATTCCAAGGAAGATGAAGAGATGATGAAGCTGTGCTTAGGCAAAGAAAACTGCCGGGCGGATATAATCGATGGCGGGAGCAAAGAAATGGAATCCGAGAGGCTGAACCGTACAATGACAATCATAGATTAAGGAGAAACAGATCATGGATTTATTTGAATATATGAGAAATACAAATATGGAAAAAGAGTCCCCCCTGGCAGCCAGGTTGCGCCCTAAAACGCTGGAGGAGGTGGTAGGGCAGCAGCATATTATAGGGAAGGATAAACTGCTCTACCGGGCGATTAAGGCGGATAAACTTAGTTCTATAATTTTATACGGACCTCCGGGAACGGGAAAGACAACCCTGGCTAAAGTAATTGCCAACACCACCAGCGCGGAGTTTACCCAGATTAATGCCACGGTGGCCGGGAAGAAGGATATGGAAGGGGTGGTGGCAAAAGCTAAGGACATGCAGGGGATGTATGGCCGCAAGACGATATTGTTTATCGATGAAATACATAGATTTAACAAAGGGCAGCAGGATTATCTGCTTCCTTTTGTGGAGGACGGCACGTTGATTTTAATCGGGGCAACTACGGAAAATCCTTATTTCGAAGTAAACGGGGCATTGATTTCCCGCTCCATCGTTTTTGAACTTAAACCGCTTTCCAGGGAAGATATAAAGACATTGCTAAAACGGGCTGTCTATGATAAGGACAGAGGGATGGGGGCTTACGAAGCGGAAATCGAGGAAGATGCCTTAGATTTTCTGGCAGAACTGTCCGGCGGGGATGCCAGGCATGCTTTGAATGCGGTAGAACTGGGCATTATGACAACCCAGCGTGGCAGTGACGGGAAGATACACATTACAGTGGAGGTAGCGCAGGAATGTATCCAGAAGCGGGTGATGCGCTATGACAAGACGGGGGATAACCATTATGACACGATTTCTGCATTCATTAAAAGCATGAGGGGGTCGGACCCGGATGCAGCGGTGTACTATCTGGCGCGGATGCTGTATGCGGGGGAAAGCGTTACCTTTATTGCCAGGCGGATTATGATCAGTGCGGCGGAAGACGTGGGGAATGCGGACCCCAATGCCCTTCAGGTAGCGGTGAGTGCTTCCCTTGCGGCGGAGAGGATAGGAATGCCGGAAGCCCAGATTATTCTGGCTCAGGCCGTTGCCTATGTGGCCAGTGCACCGAAAAGCAATGCGGCGGTAGAGGCCATCGTCAAGGCAGCGAAAGCAGTGGAAGAGACAGGGAATTTACCCATTCCTGTTCATCTGCAGGATGCTCATTATAAAGGGGCGTCCAAGCTGGGGCATGGAACCGGATACCTGTATGCCCATGACTATCCCAACCATTATGTGAAACAGCAGTATCTTCCCTACGAATTGAGCGGAAGAGAGTTTTACAGGCCGTCGGGAAATGGCTATGAGGTAAAGATTAAGGAGCATATGGCGAGGATTAAAAAAGAGGCGGAAGCGGAAAAGAATTGATAAGAAAGTGATTTTTTATGGATTGTTTGTGCGGCTGAAAAAGCATGGGGAGGGATGGGGGCAGGCCCTATCATGGGTGAATTTGCAGTAATGGATAATAAAAAGGCCTGTCTGCGGACAAAAGGCAGTGTAAGGAGTTAAAGAAGTGGAAGATAAAACAGGGCAGAGGCTGAAAGGAAAAAGGGGAAATAGAAAGAGAAAAGAAGAGCAGCAGGCAGGAAGGAGCAAAGCGAAATATTATGTGGCGGCAGCAGGTATCTGCATTGCGGCGCTTTCTGCCGGATTCGTTACCGGAAAAGTATTGTCAGAGAAAAAGGCGGCTGTACTGCAGGCTGCCCGCATGGAAAGAGAAAAGAGCGGGAAGGAGAAAGCGGAAGAAGAAAAGAGGGCGGCGGGAAAGGCTGCGCAGGAATTGGGAAGCCAGGTGCTGGGATTTCCGGCGGAGTCTGCAAAAAATGTGATGGAAGCTTTGAAAAACCGTCCGCCTTCTGTGGAACTGACAGAGGAAAACAGGGAGGGATTCGCACAGATTGCTTCCTGCAAAATAGACAGTGAACTGGATAAAATTGTGGTGGAAACATTGGCAGAGGGGATTCCTGTCAGCGATGATAAGTACTATTATCTTTTTTCTATAAAGGCTCTGGAAAACGAATTAGGGGAAGAGGCGGCCTGCATCGGACAGGAATATAAAGACGAAAGGGTGGAATTCCAGATATCCAGAAGCGGTGCGTCCGGCGATATCTTCCGAAAATTTCTGATAGCGGTGAAAAAGGATGGGAAATATGTGATGGAGCATGTGGATTTGGAAACTTATGTGAAGGAATATGCGAAAGCCTTCCGCGTGTTTTACAATGCGATAAAAAGCACCAACGGCTCATGCAATATATACATTTCCCTGGACCAGCAGTGGGATAGGAACAATGCAGCTTCCGGAAATTATGATGCCAGAGATATTTTGGACGTTTTTAACAGGGAGATAAAGGCGGAGGGGAACATCGACTGGGGGCTGGCCATCCACCCTTATAATGTGCCCCTGACGACACCTTATATATGGAATGCCGGCAAATATGTAAAAGCGTCGGTGGATACCCCGATGGTTACCATGGCTAATATTCATATCGTGACCGACTATATGCAGCAAGAACAATTTCTTACAGAGGAAGGGGATGTACGCTCCATCATCTTAAGCGAACTGGGATATACTTCATCCAAAGGGGAAGAAGTGCAGGCGGCCGCTATGGTATATGCTTATAAGGTAGCGGAAGCTAACCAGCATATTGATTCTATCCTGTTTTCCAGGCAGACAGATGCGATGGAAGAAATTGCCCAGGGTCTGGCCTTGGGGCTCAACCGTCCGGACGGCTCACACAAATATGCTTATAATGTGTACAAATATATGGATACGGAGCAGGGAGAAAAGCATACCGGATTTGCCAAAAATATCGTAGGCATCTCCGGGTGGGGTGAGGTTATCAAACAACGTTAGCAGTAGCTACTGCTAAAGCCACAGTTAAAGCCACTGCTTTAACTGCTGCTAAAACAGCTGCCCCACAAGAAATTGATAGATTTCCTGATTTTTCCGCTGCCAGTTATCGCAGATAGCTGCGGCGGATTCCCGGGTGGGAACGGAGAGGGTAATCTCAATGAGTTTTACATTTTTTTCCCTGGCGGCAAGGCGGGCTTCGTATTCCCCGCTGGTGGATTTGTAATATTCCCCGGTAACGGAGACCTCATTGCGTAGGGCGGCTTCGTTTAGCCCCAGATAATTCAATATTTCTTTTTTGATGGTTTCGCCGATATTGTCCTCAAAGAAGGAGAGGGTATTTTTCCCTTCCACGGTAATCATCAGGTGGGTCCGGTTGCCGATGGAGTGGGTGGTAATAAGGCTGGCATCGGTGAGTTCGGAAATAGCCTGTTGGAGGGTAAGGAAATTGGTATATTCCTTTTCCAGAAGGAAATCGCTTACCTGGGCGCTGGTGAGGGGGAAATCCACATGGTCTAGCATATAAAGGATGATGAGTTTATATAGGGTTAGGGGTTCGTGGTTCATGGGATATGGTTCCTTTCTGAATTTTATAATTCTTTCCCTGATAGGCATTTTCCAGTTTCATACGTTTGTGGAGACCATTCAGGACTCTTTTTTTATCCCTGCTCCATAAGGGGGCAATCAGCAGTTCCTTGGGTCCATCCCCGGTAAGCCGGTGGATGACGATATCGGGTGACAGGCGGCAGATACAGGCAATCAGGATGGTCAGGTAGTCATCCATGGACAGGACGGAAAATTCACCGGTATGGTAATTTTTCGCCAAATCAGTTCCCTTCAGTACATGGAGAAGCTGGAGTTTGATTCCCGCTACAGGGAGGGAGTTGATATAATCTATGGTTTGGAGCATCATATCTTTATTTTCCCCGGGAAGCCCAAGAATCACATGGGCGATGACGGGGATGTTCCGTTGATGCAGCTGTTTTACTCCATGGGAAAAGCAGCCGGAAGGATAGCCCCGCCGGATATACCGGGCAGTTTGTTCGTGTATTGTCTGCAAACCCAATTCTACCCAGATGAATTTGCCGGGGTAATTTTCCTTTAGGCGGGATAGCAGGGATAGCACATCCTCCGGCAGGCAGTCCGGGCGTGTGGCGATGGAGATTCCCATAACCGCAGGGTTATCCAGGGCATGCCGATAGAGCCGGTTCAAATAAGGAACAGGTGCATAGGTGCATGTATAGGCCTGAAAGTAGGCGATATACGGATCTATAGTTTCGTCCGTATTTTGTTTCGCCTTGTTCACTTTATCAAGTTTGTCAACACTATGGACAATTGAACTTTCCGGCTTCATGGGGATGCAAGTCTGCTGTGAGGTGTCAAAGAAATGGGAAGCAGCATTGCCTGCCCCGGGCATGGAGGTCCAGGGTATGGCAAAATCGCCGCTTCCTCCCGCACTGCAAAAAATGCACCCGCGGGTATCCAGCGTACCGTCTCTGTTGGGGCATGTAAAGCCGCCGTCAATGGAAATTTTCTTTATTCTTTTCCCGTAAGTGTTTTTTAAGTAGGCATTCAGGGAATAGTAGGGTTTCCCGTGCCATTTATCCGAAAGGATGCTGCTTTCGGATGAATGATATTGAAAATTTTTAATTTCCAATCTTTCCCTCATTTCTGTGCAAATCATAAGTTTCCCGGCATCTTAACGGATATGGGATTTTACCGCTTCGGCCACAGCCTGCACCACCTTAGGGTCGAAGGCCTCCGGCATAATATTATTCTCATTCAGTTCGTCATTGGGCACTAAGTCCGCAATGGCATTGGCGGCAGCCAGCTTCATTTCCTCCGTAATCTGGGAAGCACGTCCTTCCAAAGCCCCTTTGAAGATACCGGGAAAGGCCACTACATTGTTAATTTGATTAGGAAAATCGCTGCGGCCTGTGCCTACGATTCTGGCGCCTGCTTCTTTTGCCAGGTCCGGCATGATTTCCGGAACAGGGTTGGCCATGGCGAAAAGGATGGAATCTTTATTCATGGAAGCTGCCATCTCCTTTGTTACGATGCCCGGTGCGGATACACCTACGAAAATATCGGTATTTTTCAGCGCATCGGCCAGGGAACCGGTTTCCCCGGACAGATTGGTGACTTCCACCATTTTTTCCTGCATCCAGTTGAGCCCGGCGCTTTGTTTGGAAAGGATTCCTGACTTATCACACATAATAATGTTGGGGAAACCGTAGGTGAGAAGCAGTTTGGTGATAGCGATCCCGGCGCTTCCTGCCCCGTTTACCACTACACGGCAGTCTTCCTTTTTCTTTCCCGTTACCTTCAGGGCATTGATGATTCCGGCAAGGACAACGATGGCCGTGCCATGCTGGTCATCATGGAAAACGGGGATATCCAGCGTTTCCTTTAAACGCTGCTCGATTTCGAAGCAGCGGGGGGCGCTGATATCTTCCAGGTTTATTCCGCCGAAACCAGGGGCCAGATAGGTGACCGTTTTAATGATTTCGTCCGTGTCCTGGGTATCCAGGCAGATAGGAACGGCATTAACGCCGCCGAATTCCTTGAAAAGGACGGCTTTGCCCTCCATCACAGGCATGGCGGCATAAGGGCCGATATTTCCCAGCCCAAGGACCGCACTGCCATCGGATATGACGGCCACGGTATTGGCTTTCATCGTGTAGGTATAGGCTTCCTCTTTATTTTCGGCAATCACTTTGCATGGCTCGGCAACGCCGGGGGTATAGGCGTAGGACAGGTCCTCCCTGGATTTTACCGGCGTTTTGGATATGGTTTCCAGTTTTCCGTTCCACTGTCTATGGAGTTCTAATGCTTTTTCGTTTGTTGTCATGGTTATTCCTCATTTCTGCACGGTTTTTTACATAAACCATTTGTATAGATTGGGCCTGCGGATGCCGTGCGGGCGCAAGCAATGGTATTAAGTGTTTGTTTTATGCTGGGATTATCATATAATATTTGAAGGGGAAATGCAAGGATGATTGCAGTTCGGAAAGTTCTAAAAATGTAAATCGGTAACAGTTTGGCCCAGGACTTTGCACTTGCTGCAAAGTCCTGGGCTGAACCAATGTCATTTAGCTAACGATGGCGGACGCCGTGAGGTGCTAACTTAATGACATTGGGGCTAAACTGTTACGTAAATCGTGCTTAGCAGAGGTTTTCACGATTTTTGAGTCTATTTATGGAAGTAATTCGGCAAAAAATAATTCTTACATTTTTGTAAGGAAATCTCCTCTGAAAATCGTGTATAATGAATAAGAAAATTTCTTTGCCGTGGATTACCCCGGACTTTATGAAGGGGTTGTGTGAACATATTTCTTGTGGATAGGTTCTCAGAATATAAGGAGGTATTTCATTTGTATAAGCTGCTGCTTCTTGAAGATGATTTCAGCCTGGTGGACGGCCTGATGTATTCTTTAAAGAAAAATGGATTTGACCTGGAGGTTGCAGGAACCATAAGGGAGGCAGAAAAGCTGGTGGCAGGGCATACCGGCTTTGACCTCTTTCTTTTTGATGTGACGCTGCCGGACGGCAGTGGCTTTGTGCTGTGCGAGAAGCTGCGGAAAGCCGGAAATCGGACTCCGATTATTTTCCTGACAGCATCCGATGAGGAGACAAGCATAATCCGCGGGCTGGATGGCGGAGGGGATGACTATATCACAAAGCCGTTTAAACTTGGGGAACTGTGTTCCCGTATCCGTGCGCTGCTGCGGCGCAGTAATCTGGGGGATAGCGGGGGCAGGGAAGAGGTGTTTTGCTCAGGGGAACTGTTGGTAAATCTTGTGGAGGGCAGGGCATTCTTAAATGGGGAGCCGCTGGAACTTACAGGGGCGGAGTACAGGCTTTTATGCCTGCTGCTAAATAACAGCGGGAGAGTCCTTACCCGGAGCATGATTCTGGACAGGCTGTGGGACGGGAGCGGAAGCTTTGTGGATGATAATACCTTGTCCGTATATATCCACCGCCTTAGGGAAAAATTGGAGAAGAATCCATCCTGTCCGGAGCATTTGAAAACGGTCCGGGGGATTGGTTATCAGTGGAGGGAGTGAATGGTTTGAAGTTCTTGCATGAAAAACAGACACGGAGGTTTTATCTTTTACTGACAGGGATTTTAGTGCTGCAAGTATGCTGCGCAGGAGTCTGCAGCGTCTTTCAGGCGTGGGTTTTCCAAAAAAATCTCGTGAAGCGGGAGCTTGCCGCCGCTTCTTACCTGCTGGAAGAGGATGTCCCGCCAGCGGTAGTGGCTCTGGCCTGGAATCAAACAGAAGTAACCGGAGAAGGGGAAAAACTGATGAGAGCCATCGGCCATGTGGAAGGAACACAAAGCTGCTTGCTTCTTACGGCACAGATATTAGTTCCGCTTTTTTTCCTGTCAGTGTGTATGGAAATCTTGTTTGGGGCAATCATACTGACTGGAGCCGCGCTCTTTTTCCGGCGCAGGGAGCGGATTTATGAAGAGGCAGAGCAGGTGATTTCCCAATATGCAAAAAACCGGTTCGGGAAACATCTGCCAGCGGAATATACAGGGGCTCTTTACCAATTGTTTGGAAGCATTGAACAGCTGGCCCAGTCTTTGCAGGCCAGAAATGAGACGGAACAAAAAGCCAGGACATTTCTAAAGGATATGATATCCAATATTTCCCATCAGTTAAAAACCCCTCTTGCAGCATTGAATATGTATATGGAAATTATTATGGACGAGCCTGGAAATGAGGAGGCGGTAATAAATTTTTCCCGGAAATCCATGCAGTCTCTGGAGCGTATGGAACAGCTCATCCAATCTTTGCTCAAAATGGCGCGGCTGGATACAGGGAATATTGTTTTTGAAAAAATCAAGTGTCCGGTAGGTGAACTGGTGGAGCAGGCGGTGAACGATTTGTCAGAGAGGGCTGGGCGGGAGAATAAAAAAATATTGATGCAAGGGCGGCCTGAGGCAATATGGTGCTGTGACTGGGAGTGGACAAAAGAAGCAGTGGGGAATCTTGTCAAAAATGCCCTTGAATACACGGAGGCAGGAGGGGTCATCCGTATATGCTGGGAAGAAAAACCGGCCGCTTTCTATTTGACGGTAGAGGATAATGGATGCGGAATTGCACAAAAGGATATCTTTCATATTTTTAAACAGTTTTATCGCAGTAGTTCATCTGGCAACAGGCAGGGAGTAGGGCTGGGGTTAGCGTTGGCAAAAGCAATTGTGGAAGGACAGGGGGGGAGTTTGTCTGTGGAGAGCGTATTGGGGGAAGGGAGCATTTTTCGGATAGCTTTTCCCAGGTGACGGTTTTGCAATAACAGGGCTTTGGGCGCAGAGTGAAGCTTTCTAATCTGTAAGCTTTTATTCACCGGAATGTAAGATGGAGATGCTATTATTTTTCTTATAGGAAATGACGCCGCAGCGCCAATTCTTTTTACTTATAGAAAGGCAGGGAATAAGATTGAATATGGAATTACTAAAGGTAGAAAATCTGAGTAAGGTTTACGGAACAGGAGAAGCACGTGTGGAAGCATTAAAGAAAGTTACATTCTCTGTATGCAGAGGGGAATTTTGCGCTGTTGTAGGAGAGTCCGGTTCGGGGAAAAGTACTCTTTTAAACTGTGTGGGAGGGTTAGATCAAGCGGAGGAAGGAAAGGTGTTCCTGAATGGAAAAGACTTGTTTGCCATGGGGGAGAACGAGCGGACAATTTTCCGCAGGAGAAATATCGGGTTTATCTTCCAGTCTTTTCATCTGATTCCCGAACTCAATGTGGAGCAGAATATGATTTTCCCGCTTTTGCTGGATGGGAAAAAGCCGGATCAGGAACATGTGGATGAAATGCTGGAGATATTGGGGCTGGCGGATAGGCGAAAGCATCTTCCAGGGCAGCTTTCCGGCGGGCAGCAGCAGAGGGTGGCAATCGGCCGTGCGCTTATTACCCGGCCGTTTCTTGTCCTGGCGGACGAACCCACCGGAAATCTGGATTCTAAGAACAGCCAGGATGTGATGGATCTTCTATGCAAGGCATCCAGGCATTATTTGCAGACCGTTTTGATGATAACCCACAATATGAATCTGGCCGCATCGTCGGATCGGGTGTTTCGGGTTAATGATGGGATGCTTAAGGAACTGGGAGGTGCAGAAGAATGAAACATTATCTTGATTTAATCAAAATATCGGCAAAGCAGCACCGCAGGCAAAACCGGATGACCCGTTTCTGTATTGTATTATCCGTATTTCTTGTTACGGTAATCTTTGGTATGGCAGATATGGAGATGCGCCTCCAGCTAATGCAGGCAAAGGAAACGGACGGGAACTGGCATGCAGCATTTTCGGTGGATGAAGAGCAGGGGGAATTCTTAAAAGCCCGCCCGGAAGTAGAAGCGGTTGCCAGGTACGGAACATTGAACTATCACTTAAAAGACGGGTATCGGATAAATGAGACCGAAACCGGAATTTGCGGCTTTGATCAGGAATTTCAGGAAATGATTCCGGATGCCAGGGTTGTGGAGGGAACATTTCCTGAAATGGATAATGAGGCTGTCATTAATGAAAATATAAAAGTCCGTTTGGGGATGGAAATAGGGGATACTTTTGAAATGTCCACTCCCCAAGGGGAGATAAAGAAATACAGGGTTACGGGAATTGCCAAAAACACGGCACTGACAGCGGAACTGGATGCTTTTTGTATTTTTCTGAACGCGGAAGGGTTTGCGGCATTGTATGGGGAAGAATGCAAAGATGCTGGGGAAGTGTTTTATTATGTTAAATTCCGGCCGTTTTGCAATATCCAGCAGGCAATTGATGAGATAAGCAGCCAGTTTGGTTTGGGTTTGGAACAAGTGAGACAGAATGCGAAGGTTCTTATGCTCATGTTCCAGAGCAGGGATTCCTATTTGATGCAATTTTATTTTGTAGCCGCAGTGCTGTCCGTGCTGGTAGTAATTGCAGGGATTCTTATGATTACAGCAAGCATGAACAGCAGTATTGCACGCCGGACAGAATTTTTTGGCATGATGCGCTGCCTTGGGGCAACCGGGAAACAGGTGATCCGGTTTGTGCGGAGGGAGGCCCTTAGCTGGTGCAAAACGGCGATTCCTTATGGAGTGTTTGCAGGTATCTTTGTTATATGGCTGCTGTGCGGAATGCTGCGGCATTTAAGCCCAGGATTTTTTGATGGACTTCCGGTATTTGGAATCAGCTGGATGGGGATTGCTGCCGGGGTATTGGTAGGGCTTGTTACGGTTCTTCTGGCAGCAGGATCTCCTGCAAAACGGGCATCAGGAGTATCCCCTCTGACCGCGGTTTCGGGGAATGCAGGTACTGTACAGGCGGTGAAAAGAACGGCGAATACATGGCTTTTCAAAGTGGATACGGCACTGGGGGTTCATCATGCAACCGGCAGCAAGAAGAACTTTTTTCTCATCACAGGTTCTTTTGCTTTCAGCATTATCCTGTTCCTTGCTTTTAGTACAGCCATTGATTTTATGCATCACGCGGTCACGCCCCTTCGTCCGTCAGCGCCGGATATTTATATCTATAAAGGGGATCATACTAATCAAATACCTTTGAGCCTGGCTGGCAAAATAAGGGAATATCCGGGAGTGAAATGTGTATTTGGGCGTAGTTATGGGGAATTTGTGCTGTCGGGCAGTGAAAGGCCGATAACCGTTATTACTTATGATGAACAGCAGTTCCGGTGGGCAGAGGACTCTCTTATGGAGGGGAATGTTCAGGACGCGGTGGAAGGAAAGGGGGCTCTTTCCGTGTTTAGGAATGGGAATATATTGGCAGTGGGAAGCAGTGTGAGGATAATGGCAGGCGGAAAGGAACGGGAAGTTCCCATAGCCGGAATATTGGGAGATGTTCCCTACAGTTATGGGGTGGATAGCAATACGGGCAGTATTACGGATATGATAATCTGCTCGGAAGAACTGTTCCGGGAAATGACAGGGGAAGAGGGGTACAATGTGTTGGATGTGCAGCTTTATCAGGGGGCTTCTGATGCCCAGGTACTGGAAATACGCAAAACAATGGAAGACGCATGCGAATCGGGCGTTATATTTTCGGATAGACGGATGAAAAACCGGAACGTAAAAGGGGCAACCTATTCCATGTCAGTATTTTTGTATGGATTTTTGGCAGTGATTGCCTTGATTGGTTTTTTCAACATTATGAACAGCATTGCAATGAGCGTGTCGTCGAGGATGAAGGAATATGGGGCAATGCGCGCTGTTGGAATGAGCGTGCGGCAATTGCTGCGGATGGTTTTGGGGGAGGCGATGACCTATACGGTTTTCGGGCTCGCTTTGGGCTGCGCCATCGGGCTGCCCCTTAACAAAACTTTATTCCAATCCCTTGTAAGCTCCAAATGGGGAGATGCATGGAGCATCCCCGGATGGGAATTGCTTGTAATCGTGCTGGTTATGCTGGCCTCTGTGTGCCTGGCAGTGACAGGACCGGCGAAGCAGATTGGGAGGATGACGGTGGTGGATACGATAAACAGGGAATGAGCGCGGCAAAAATTCGATAGATCAAACCCATGGAGTGCATAATTTTTAACGGTAATCTGAAATCAGTTCCTACCGGAAATTGTAAAAAAGGACTTCCTATTTTCCAAAACCTGTTGTATAATGGGTAGCAGCAGATAGTGTTTAATAAGCAATTCCATTCACATATCAGATATAAAACCCCAGTAACGAAAGAATTGAGTTTGAAATTTGAAATAGGATGTAGACTTACTGTTACATAGGAATATACTGTTTGTCCGGTGAAAAGGAAACGGAGGAAGTTTATGAGAGAAAAATATGAATCATTGGCACTTGTGGATTTGAAGGAAATCGCCAAGGCAAGGGGGATTAAGGGAACATCCGGGATGAAAAAGGCGGAAATAATAGAAGCCATGCTTTTAGAGGATGAGAAAGAGAAAAATGTGCCGAAAGAGATAGAGGGCATAAGTGCGGTGCAGGAAAATCCTGTGAAAGAGCGAAAGACCCCGGGAAAAAGAAGTGCGGAAAAAGGCCATGAACCCCGAAATGCTGCGGAGGGTAAAAGAACGGCGGAAAGCCCTAGGCGAAGCGAAGAGAAGAACGTAACGGGCGAAAGGACTGCATCCGGGGAAAAGGCAGGGGGGAACGAGGAAGGAAAACCCCGGTATGAGGGAAGAAACCAGAACGAAGGCAGGAGAACCCAGTATGAACCCCGGGGTGCGGGGGAAGGGCGAAACCTGAATGAGGGCCGCAGCCAGGGCGACGGCCGTCAGGAGGGGCAGAAATTTGTAAGGGAAGAAGAGAAGTACCCGGCAGATCTGGACAGCGGCATTACGGCTCACGGCATTTTGGAAGTAATGCCGGATGGTTTCGGTTTTATCCGTTGTGAGAATTATCTCCCCGGGGAAAACGATGTATATGTGGCACCCAGCCAGATACGCCGCTTCAATCTGAAAACAGGGGATATTCTGGAGGGGAATACCAGGATTAAGACCCAGAGCGAGAAATTTAGTGCATTATTATATGTAAAGACCATCAACGGCTATACTCCGGAAGTAGCTATGCGCCGGTGTAATTTTGAAGATATGACGCCGATTTTCCCCAATGAGCGTCTGAACCTGGAGACGCCGGGGGCTTCTGTGGCCATGCGTATTATGGATTTGATCAGCCCTGTGGGAAAAGGGCAGAGGGGTATGATTGTATCCCAGCCTAAAGCAGGAAAGACTACTTTGTTAAAAGAAGTGGCCAAGTCGATTAAGAAAAATTCACCGGAAGTGCATTTGATTATCCTTTTGATTGATGAGAGGCCGGAAGAAGTTACGGACATCAAAGAGGCCATTGAAGGACCCAATGTGGAAGTCATTTATTCCACCTTTGATGAACTGCCGGAACATCATAAGAGAGTATCGGAAATGGTAATCGAGCGGGCGAAACGCCTGGTGGAACATAAAAAGGATGTTATGATACTGCTTGACAGCATTACCCGTCTGACCAGGGCTTATAACCTTACGGTACCGCCCAGCGGCAGGACTTTGTCGGGCGGTTTGGATCCGGCGGCGCTGCACATGCCCAAGCGTTTCTTCGGGGCGGCCAGAAATATGCGCGGTGGCGGCAGCCTGACAATCCTTGCGACCGCCCTTGTGGAAACGGGAAGCAAGATGGATGATGTGGTTTATGAGGAATTCAAAGGAACGGGCAATATGGAACTGGTTCTGGACAGAAAACTGTCGGAGCGCCGGGTATTCCCTGCCATTGATATTCCCAAATCCAGCACCAGACGGGAAGATTTGCTGCTGGCCCCGGAAGAGCAGGAGGCAATTAATATTATGCGCAAAGCGCTGAACGGGCTGAAGCCGGAAGAGGCGGTAGACAAGATACTGGATATATTCTCCAAAACGAGGAATAACGCGGAATTCGTCCAGATTGTGAAGAAGATTAAGTTTATCTAGTAAAGTTCCTGGAAATACAGCAAAAGTTCTTGATAAGTTCTTAAAGAAAAGTCTTGCACGGAGGAATAAGTTGTGCTACAATAAAAAAGCTGTTTGGTTAGTATCAACGGCGAGGGCTTATTTTAAAGATAAGAACGCAGAAAGATTTTACTATAGAGAGGTGAAAAAGATGAAAGAAGGAATCCATCCCAAGTACTATCAGGCAACTGTAACATGCAACTGCGGCAATACTTTTGTAACAGGTTCCACAAAACCGGAGATTCACGTTGAAGTTTGCTCAAAATGCCATTCGTTCTATACCGGCCAGCAGAAGACGGTAAGGGCTGACGGGCGTATTGATAAGTTCAACAAGAAATACGGCGTAAAGAATTAACAGGGTTGCGAATAATTTGCTTAAAAAGGTTGAGGTGAATATCTCAACCTTATTTAATATGAAATAGAAAGGGCATGGAGCGATATGCGAAGAGATAAAGGCGGGCGTTATTCCGGCATTGGCGGACAGGCAGTGCTGGAAGGCGTGATGATGAAAAATAAAGATGAATATGCAGTGGCCGTACGTAAGCCCGATGGAGACATCGACGTGGAGGTGGATGTGTATAAGGGCGTCATGGATGGCAGTGCGTTGAAAAAGATGCCATTTATCCGTGGTGTCTTCAATTTCCTCGACTCTATGATTCTGGGGATGAGAACCTTGAACCATTCCGTATCCTTTTACGAGGATGAGGAAGCGACGGAGACGGCCACCGATAAGGTTTTTCAAAAGCTATTTAAAGAAAAAGCGGAAAATGTGATGATGGGTATTGTGACGGCGCTTTCCATCGTGTTGGCTGTGGCAATTTTTATGGTACTGCCATATTATATTACTTCTTTGTTTGAAGAATATATCCGCAATGTATCTGTAATGACCATAATAGAAGGGTTGATTCGGATTCTTATTTTTGTAGGGTATATAGTGGCGATTGCCATGATGAAGGATATTAAGCGCCTGTACCAGTACCATGGGGCGGAGCATAAATGCATAAACTGTATTGAAAAAGGGCGTCCGTTGACCGTGCATAATGCGATGCGCAGTTCCAGGCTTCATAAGAGATGCGGAACCAGCTTTATGTTTTTTGTAGTGTTTGTCAGCATTATCGTTTTTTTCTTTATCCGCGTGGAGCAGCCGGCATTGCGTGTCCTCTTAAGGATAGCCCTAATCCCGGTGATTGCTGGGATTTCCTATGAAATCATCCGGTTGGCGGGAAGGAGCGACAACTTTTTCGTAAATCTCTTGTCCGCCCCAGGTATGCTGCTGCAGAGACTGACCACAAAGGAGCCGGATGAAGAGATGATCCGGGTGGCCATCGCATCGGTAGAGGCTATTTTTGACTGGAAAGCATATTTGAAGGATACCTTTGGGTATGAAATTGATGATTCCTGGCTGGTGGACGGGCCGTTGGAAGAGGAAGAGGGAGAAAACGAGGAAGAGCCGGTATCAGTAAGTAAGCAGGAAAATGCACAGGCTGATGGTCAAGTTAAGACAGATATGGACAGGAAGGGCGCAAAGAGTAATTTGCAGGTGGCGGATGCGGACAGGAATGTGATAAGAAAGGATATACCGGCGGCAGGTGCAGCCAACGGGGAAGCGTGGACTGACGGAATATCAGATGGAAACAGGGCTTTGGAGATAGTGGCAGAAGTTCCGGAAAAGGAAACCGTGAAAAAGGAAACTGCAGAAAAGGCGGCAGAGGCAGAAGACAGGACTGATGAATTATAAAGAGGTATATGATTACGGTGTAAGCCAACTGGCCCAGGCCGGGATAGAAGAAAATAAGCTGGATGCCCGGCTTTTGCTGGAACATGTATGCCATACAGACAGGAATGATTTGCTGGTTCATGGAGACAGGGAAGTACCGGCAAGGGAGCAAAACCTTTACCGGGAATATATTGGAAAGAGGAAGATGCATATTCCCCTGCAGCACATTACCGGGGAACAGGAATTTATGGGGCTTGTTTTCCGGATAAACAATCACGTATTGATTCCCAGGCAGGATACGGAGATTCTGGTAGAAGAGGTTTTGCGGCATCTTCATGATGGCATGAAAATCCTGGATATGTGTACCGGATCAGGGTGTATTTTGCTAAGTCTGCTGCATTATTCCAATGGCTGTACCGGAGTGGGCACGGATATTTCCCAGGAGGCTTTGACAGTGGCAAAGGAAAATGGAGTGAAATTGATGGAACAGGATGGCACGGAAAAGGAATCGGAAGGGGCAGTTTTTCGTTTTGTTAAGAGCGATTTATTCGAGAATGTGGAAGGAAAATATGATGTGATTGTCTCTAACCCCCCTTATATCCCCACAGGGGTTATCCCTTCCCTGATGGAAGAGGTGAGGGACTATGAGCCAAGGGAGGCTCTGGACGGGAAAGAGGATGGGCTTTTCTTTTATCGGAGGATATCTTCCGATGCCCGTGGATTTCTCAAAGGGGGCGGCTATTTATTTTTCGAAATAGGGTATGACCAGGCAAAGGAAGTGAGCCATATCATGGAATCGGACGGCTACCGGGATGTGACGGTGGTGAAAGATTTCGCAGGGCTGGACCGGGTGGTATACGGTTGGAGCGGGGGAGCCGGGCTGTGCAATGATATGGGGAAAGGAAGGCCGTAGCAGTAAGCCGCTGGCTAAACTGTTATGGAAAATCCGCATTATGCGGTAGAAAGGATAGATATGTTTGACAGATTGGAAGATTTGCTGATACGTTTTGAAGAAATTATGGGCGAATTGGGAGAACCTACTGTGACGAATAATCAGGAGCGTTTCCGGGCGCTGATGAAGGAACAGAGCGATTTGACGCCTATCGTAGAGGCATATAAAGAGTATAAAAAATGTAAACAGGATGTGGAAGATAGCATTTCCATGTTGGAAGGGGAAAATGACGAAGAGATGAGGGAGATGCTGAAAGAAGAGTTGGCATCGTCCAGGAAGAGGGTGGAAGAACTGGAACAGGAATTGAAAATCCTTCTGCTTCCCAAAGACCCCAATGATGATAAGGATGTTATCGTAGAAATCAGGGCAGGGGCAGGCGGCGATGAAGCGGCTCTTTTTGCGGCGGAAATGTACCGCTTGTATGTACATTATGCGGAAAGCCAGCGCTGGAAGGTGGAAACCCTGAATGTGGATGAAATCGGCATCGGGGGGATGAAGGAAGTGAACTTTATGATTTCCGGCCAGGGCGCTTATTCTAAATTGAAATATGAAAGCGGTGTGCACCGGGTGCAGCGTGTGCCGGAAACGGAATCCGGCGGACGTATTCATACATCCACCATAACAGTGGCCGTAATGCCGGAAGTGGAGGAGGTGGATGTGGTTATTGATGAAAAGGATATAAGAATCGATGTTATGAGGGCTTCGGGAAATGGAGGCCAATGCGTGAATACTACTGACTCCGCAGTGCGTCTGACCCATTATCCTACCGGGATAGTGGTATACAGCCAGACGGAAAAATCCCAGCTGCAGAATAAAGCCAAAGCCTTTGCATTGCTCCGTGCAAAATTATACGATATTGAACAGCAAAAGGCGCATGATGCGGAAGCGGAACTGCGCCGCAGCCAGATTGGTACCGGTGACCGTTCGGAGAAAATCAGGACTTACAATTTCCCGCAGGGAAGGGTGACGGATCACAGGATTAACCTGACTTTATACAAATTGGATAAGATTATGGACGGGGATATCCAGGAAATATTGGATGCCTGCATTGCGGCGGATCAAGCGGCAAAACTTAGCCGCTTGAATACGGAAGGCTGAAGATATTCCTGCTTTCTTTGTATGCACAGCCCCGTGCAGAGGAAATAAGCCGCTGGGGCGCATGGGGGCGAGTAGGGGGAAAAGCCATTTCCCTACTCGGTCATAAGGGAATATGCTGCAGTGTTGTAAGTTATCAGGAATTGGCCAAAGCAGCGCAGAAATGGAGAGAATAATGGAAATTAGACGCGCAGAAGAAAAGGACATGGGGAGCATTCATGAACTCCTGCGGCAGGTGTGTATGGTTCACCATAAGGGAAGGCCTGACTTATTTCAGGGGAACAATAACAGGAAATATACGGATGGACAGTTAAAGGAAATGTTAAAGGATGATAGCCGCCCGATTTTCGTGGCCGTAGATGAGGCCGATGCGGTGCTTGGGTATGCGTTCTGCGTTTTCCAGCAACATCTAAATAATAATATATTGACAGATATTAAAACCTTGTATATTGATGACCTTTGTGTGGATGAAAACATCAGAGGGCAGCATATCGGAAAATTTTTGTATGATTATGTGCTGGAATTTGCCAGGAAAGAAGGATGCTATAATGTGACGCTGAACGTATGGAGCTGCAATGAGACGGCGATGAAGTTCTACGAAAAGTGTGGGTTGAAGCCGCAGAAAGTGGGGATGGAGACGATTTTGTAGAATCTGTCTTTGGAAATTTTTTTTGGATTTGTGAATTAAACTTTGTTGCATCACCGATTAGGAGAAATAGGATTTAAAATGACCAAAGAGAAGACAAAGAAAATATTGCAAACTCTGGATAGAGAATATGGGGTAACCAAGGATGGTTTTTTACATACGGCTGACTGGCAGCTGCTGGTGGCAATTATGCTCAGCGCCCAGAGTACGGACAAGCAAGTGGACGAAATCCTCCCTGGATTGTGGAAACGATTTCCCGATTTGAAAGCAGTGATAGAGGCTCCGGAAAGAGAAGTGGAAGATGCGATTAAGAGCATCGGATTATATAAGGTGAAAGCACGGAATATGAAAAAATGCTGCGGAAAAATCTGGGAGGAATATGAAGGGAAAGTTCCCGTAAAGATAGAGGACTTGGTAAAGCTGCCCGGAGTGGGGCGAAAAACCGCGACTTTATTCTTAGCGGATGCCTATGGAATTCCCGGAGTGACTGTGGATACCCATGTGTTCCGGATTTCCAGGAGGATAGGCTGGGCGAAGGGGAAGAATCCGGTTCAAGTGGAAAAAGAATTGATGGAAGTGCTGCCTAAGGAGCATTGGAACCGCATTAATTTCCAGCTGATTTATCACGGCAGGAGCATATGCACGGCAAGGAAAGCGAAATGCGGAGGCTGTGTATTGAAGGAATGGTGTGATAAGAAAAACGAGTAAGAATGAAGGAGGAATGACGGTAGCTTAATGAGTCAGGCGAGTAAAATTTTAAAACAGTATTTTGGATATGATTCCTTCCGGGAGGGGCAGGAAGAACTGGTGGGAAGCATATTGGAGGGGCAGGATACTTTCGGAATCATGCCTACGGGGGCTGGGAAGTCCATATGTTTTCAAGTTCCGGCCCTTATTATGGATGGGATTACGCTTGTGATTTCCCCATTGATATCTTTGATGAAGGACCAGGTGGAGGGGTTGAACCAGGCAGGGGTACATGCCGCATATCTGAACAGTTCATTGACGGCCGGGCAGTATCAGAAGGCGCTTGGCTTCGCAAAAGAGGGAAGGTATAAAATCATATATGTAGCGCCCGAACGGCTGGTTACGGACAGCTTTCTTGATTTTGCTCTGCATGCCCATATTTCCATGCTGGTGGTAGATGAGGCACATTGTGTTTCCCAGTGGGGGCAGGATTTTCGGCCAAGCTATTTAAAGATAGTGGAATTTATCGGAAGGCTTCCGAAAAGGCCGGTTATCAGCGCGTTTACGGCTACCGCTACGAAGGAGGTAAGGGATGACATCATTGATATTTTGCTGCTCCAAAACCCTAAGGTAGTGGCTACGGGATTTGACCGCCCTAACCTTTATTTTGCAGTGCAGTCTCCGAAGGATAAATATGGGGCTATGAAAAATTTTCTGGAACTTCATCCGGGGCAGAGCGGTATTATTTATTGCCTGACCAGAAAATATGTGGAAGAGGTGTATGAAAGACTGGGGGAGGAAGGCTTTTCGGTTACAAAATATCATGCAGGGCTTTCCGACATTGAGCGGAAGGCAAATCAGGAAGATTTTATTTACAGCCGGGCAGAGATTATGGTGGCCACTAACGCGTTTGGAATGGGGATTGACAAGTCAGATGTGCGTTTCGTAGTACATTATAATATGCCGAAGAATATGGAAAGCTATTACCAGGAAGCCGGGCGTGCCGGGAGGGATGGGGAAGCGGCGGAATGCATTCTTTTGTATGCCGGGCAGGATGTGGTGACCAATCAGTTTTTTATCGATAATAATAAAGACAATCAGGAACTGGATGAAGTGACAAGGCAGCTTGTGGCCCAGCGTGACAGGGAGCGGCTGAGAAAAATGACATTTTACTGTTTTACAAATGACTGTCTGCGGGACTATATTTTACGCTATTTTGGGGAATATGGCAGCGGTTATTGCGGAAATTGCACAAACTGCCTAAGCCAGTTTGAGACAGTGGATGTGACGGAGATTGCAAGAAGTATTGTGGGCTGTGTGCAAAGCAGCAGGCAGCGGTTTGGGACAACGGTAATTGTGGATACAGTGCATGGGGCGAATACGGCGAAAATACGCAGCTACCGTATGGATTCCAATCCCCATTACGGAGAATTGGCTAAGATTCCGACTCATAAGCTGCGCAAGGTCATCAACCACTTGCAGCTGTACGGATATCTGCATGTGACAAATGATGAATACGCCATTGTGAAGCTGACGGAAAAGTCGGAGGCCGTGCTTTTGGGGGAAGAGCAGATATCCATGAAGATGGCGAAGGAGCAGGAGCATCCGGCAAAGGTAAAGAGGGAGAAAAGGAGAAAAGGCGTCCTTTCAGGCCTGGGGGATATGGAATTTACCGAAGCGGAGGAAAAATTATTCGAAAGGCTGCGGGCTCTGCGGACAGAAATCGCCAGGGAAGAAAAAGTACCGCCTTATATCGTATTTTCCGATAAGACACTGATACATATGTGCCTTTTAAAACCAAAGACAAAGGCAGGAATGCTTGCAGTATCAGGTGTGGGGGAGTTCAAATATGAAAAATACGGGGAGAGATTTCTTTCTTGTGTAACGGAAAAGGTGTGAGAAACCGATTCCCGGCAAAATGAACGGCAAATGAAAACTGACTCTTATGTAGGGCGGGAAGGAAGCTTAGGAAGGGATTTCTTTGGAACTGCTTCGAAAAGGAGAGAACAGGGATATGAAAGGGAGAAAGAATATCTATCTTCGTTTTGCTGTAGTGATAGCTCTGGTTTATTTTGGGCTGCTGATCATCCTGTATTGTTCGGAATCCGCGAACAGCGATGCGATGATTCAGACTTTTGGAGATGCGTTCTGGTATTCTTTGGTAACTTTAACTACGGTTGGGTATGGAGACTTGATACCAGTGACGCCGTTAGGGCATGTGGTTGGGATGATTTTCCTGCTTTTGTCCGCAGGTATTATGGTAACATTGCTGGGGGCAGTGATGTCTTTTATCACCAGTGAGGGGATGCCCTTTCTTTTGCTTAGCTTACAACGGCATAAAAACTGGTATTATTTTGCGGATTACGGGGTGGAATCGGATACTTTGGCGGCAAATATCTATAAAGAGGATCCGGATGCACTGATTATTTATGGGGAGCAGAGAAGCCGCCGGAGTGAAATCCCCAATTACCCCTGTATCTATTTAAATGTATCGCCGGATAAAATTGTGGACAAAAAGAAGAAGGTTGGAGCGGAATGCAAGATTTTCTTTCTGAAGGAAAATGATATCGGTATCAACAAGCGGGCAATCAATCTCCATGAATTGCCGGTAGAAGTCTATGCGAGAACAACGAACGGACAGGACAAACTTTCAGGAAATATTTACTTTTTTCACAGCTATGAATGTTGTGCCAGACAGTATTGGCGTTCCAAACCATTATGTAAACATGAAAATACAATTGTGCTGATTGGGTTTGGAAATTATGGAACCAGTATTCTGGAGCGGGCTATATTAACCAACATTATTTCCATAGAACAGCATGTGGCGTATCATATTTTTGGCGATGCCAAGGAATTCCTGTCAATACATTACCGTTTGGGCGAACTGTTTTCCCTGGATGAAGAATCCGAAAGGAAGGATTCCCTGATTTTTCATAAGGAAACCTGGACCGAGAATCCGTCCATCCTGGAACGGGCCGACCGAATTATCATCTGTGAGGATGATGAGCAAAACGGCTGGAGCGCTTTCTGGACCTTGAATAAATATTATAGAATCCGCGGCCGCATTGACCTGCGCAGCAGCTGGAAAGTTCCTGGAATATCTTATTTTGGGGCGAATGAGGATATTTATACGACACAGCAAATTATCCGTACGGATTTGAATAAAGCGGCTATCATGATTAATGATATCTTCAGGCGTTCTGTTTCCTACCCTACATTGGGGTGGAATGAACTGGATGATCTCCACAGGCAGTCTAAAATTGTAGCGGCGGATCATCTCTTGATGAAAACAAGGATTCTTTTGGAGGATGAAACGATTACAGAACTTACTGCACCCGTGGTAAAGAAGGCATATGAACGATACTGTAAGACAAAGAATACAAAAAATACGAGGGAAATGTACCGTAAACTGGATCATATGCGTTGGCTCAGGTTTTATACTTTTTACAATTGGAGTTATGGTTCTTTCCGCAACGATGTGGCGAGACAACATCCCATGCTGTGCGAGTACGAGGAGTTGTCACCGGAGCAAAAGCAGGAACGGGATGCCGCTTGGGAACTGATGGGTAACATTTCTGCTGAACTTGAATGAATGCCAAAGAAGAATTTGACATTATTTTAACAGTCTTATATAATAAAGGGTAATTACTGATATAGGGGGCAGCAGCGTGTTGGAAAAAGACATTTCACAGGCAGTTATCAGCCGCCTGCCGCGGTATTTTAGATATTTGGGTGAACTCAAAGATGAAGGAACAGAGAGGGTGTCATCTCAGGAACTGAGCGATATTATGCAGGTCACAGCTTCCCAGATCCGTCAGGATTTGAATAATTTCGGCGGGTTTGGACAGCAGGGATACGGGTATAATGTGGAGTTCCTTTATGAGGAAATCGGGAAAATACTGGGGCTTGACCAGAAGCATAATCTGATCATTATTGGAGCCGGCAATCTGGGGCAGGCATTGGTCAATTATGTGGATTTTGAACGGCGAGGTTTCTTATTTAAAGGAGTTTTTGATGTTAATCCGGCACTTTACGGAAAAAAGATAAGGGGAATCGAAGTACAGTGCATGGATCATATGGGACAGTTCGTACGCGAAAATAATATTGATATAGCTGTGCTTACCGTACCGAAAACAGAGGCAGCAGAAATTGCGGAGCGGTTAATTTCGTATGGGATTAAGGGAATTTGGAATTTTGCCCACGTGGATTTAAAAGTGCCGGAGGGGATACAAGTTGAAAATGTCCATCTGTCCGACAGCCTGATGAAGCTGTCTTATAATATTAACAGATTTCAGAAGGAGAAGTAATAGAAAAATAAGTTGGCAGGTTATATGGAAGGGGCATGAGAAGTGTTATGGCACATTCAGAAAATGCATTCAAGGAAGCGTTGGCGGGGAAAGAGATTCCGCTGCTGACATTGGATAATAAATGGCATCAGCTTTTTACACAGGCACAGACAGAAATACCGGCGGAGGTACAGCGGGGGGAAGTAAAATTAAATGAACTGATTAAGCGGCAGGGAAAGCTGAACACAGAGTCAAAGGATATCCGTAAGGTAAAGAAAAAGCTGATGACAGAGATTATGGAAATGGCGGATTTATCGGGCGGCAATCCGGATGCGGCGACAGAAAAAAAAATGGAGGACAACAGACGGCTGATCAATGAATGTAATGAACGGCTGGAGGATTATGCAAGGGAACTTAGGCTGCTGCCGGAGGAAATTGCGCAGATTAACCATAAATTGATGTTGATAACAATGGACATCTGTTACCAGAAAATTGCTGAAAATACAAGAGAAATTGATAAAATCGAAGAGTGGGTCAAAGATATAAGGATTGAAATGAAAAAGAAGCTCATCCGCAAAGCGGAGAATGAGCAGGAGGTTTTTAGCCTGTATTCTTATATGCATGATATTTTTGGCGCGGAGGTTATTGAGATTTTCGATTTGAAGTATAATCCGGAAGAACGGAGGAGGGCACAAATCGAAAGGGCGCAGCGGAAGAGGGCAGCAGCCGGAAAAAAGGAAGGCTGAGGGAACTTCGGCCAGTATATTCAGCAAGGCTATAGATAATGAAACGGAAGGGAAATACGCCAGGGCAGTGGTTTGGCGTATTTTTTCTATATAAATGTGACAGCGGAAGAAAGGTATGGTTATCGGTATGACAGGGAATGTGGAAAAGGAAGCAGGACAGGGAAGGGGCATATTAGAGAAGGGATATATTGTTACGGCAGGGGAAATGAGGGAATATGATAGGAATACAATCCAGCATTTCGGGATGCCGTCGATGGTGCTGATGGAGCGGGCGGCGCTTGCGGTGGCGGAGGAGATAGAGAAAAGGTCTGTGCCAGGAATGCAGGTGCTTATTGTGGCAGGGTGCGGGAATAATGGAGGGGATGGTATTGCGGCAGGACGTATTTTGCGGCAGCATGGGTATGCGGTGGACTTTTGCCTGATTGGAGACCGGGAAAAATGCAGCGGGGAGACGAAAGCCCAATGTGGAATGATAGAAAAATATGGGTGTCTTTTGCAAGACAAAATCGGGAATAAAGAATATGATATTATAGTAGATGCCTTATTTGGTATAGGGCTTTCCCGGAATCTGGAAGGACAGTTTGCCAAAGCGGTGCAGGAAATCAATGAAAGCAAAGCCTTTGTCTGCTCCGTGGATATTCCTTCCGGCATTCATACGGACAGCGGTGAAATTATGGGGGAAGCGGTAAAGGCCAACCTTACGGTGACTTTTGCATTTAAAAAACCGGGGCATATACTTTATCCCGGATGCGGATATTGCGGGGAAATCATATGTGGGGATATAGGGATTACCCGGGAAAGTTTTCTGGGCCAAAACCCCCAAATCTATACCTTTTACGGCGCTCCCCTGGATGGAATGCCGGATAGGAATGGAGACGGCAACAAAGGCACCTTCGGAAAGGTGCTGGTAATCGCAGGCAGCGCCGGCATGAGCGGAGCCTGCGAGCTATGTGCCAGGAGTGTTTACCGCATGGGGGCAGGAATGGTGAAAATCCTGACACCGGAAGAAAATAGAATCATTGTCCAGACCAATCTCCCGGAAGCGCTTCTTTCCACATATCAAGTGCAGGAAGCAGGGAAAACGGAAACTGCCGGCGATTTGCGCCAAAGGCTGGAAAAGGATATGGAATGGGCCGACTGCATACTAATAGGGCCCGGTATAGGAAAGGGAAGGGAAGCCTGCGCCATGCTGGAACAAGTGCTGGCGGAAAGCAAAAAGCCGCTGGTCATTGACGCCGATGGACTGAATTTATTGGCGGAAAATGAAAATCTCAGACAGCTATTAAAAGGGTGCATAAAGGAAAAAAGGGATGTTGTACTCACCCCCCATTTGGCAGAATTTGCCCGCCTTTTTGGAAGTACTGTGGAAGACATAAAGAGGAATCTTTTGCATAGACCGAAAGAAATGGCAGAAAAGTACGGCTGCATTGTCGTATGCAAAGACGCCCGCACAGTGGTCGCTGCGCCTTCCGGCAAAGAGATATATTTGAATACATCAGGAAATGACGGCATGGCTACGGCGGGCATGGGAGATGTGCTCACAGGCGTAATCGGCGGGCTTATGGCGCAGGGTATGGATGGCCGTAAAGCTGCCTGCCTTGGGGTATATATCCATGGAAAAGCGGGTGATGAAGCTGCGAAGATAAAGGGGAGATATGGACTTATGGCAAGAGATGTGATAAATGGCCTGTCAGAGGTGCTGAAGGATTAATAATTACAGAAACGATTTCGCGAATAACTAAATACCTGTACAGGCAATTGCGAAACTCTAAGCTGTGGGAATATTCAGCAAGTTTATCGGTTTCGCAATCACCTAAATACTTGTATCCGGAAAGGAGAACAGCGACATAATGATAGAAAAATACAGCAGAGCGTATGCAGCCATAGACTTAGATGCTATCCGCTGCAATATAGAAGGAATGGCATCTAAATTAACCGGGGGAACGAAAATAATTGCGGTAATCAAGGCCGATGGCTATGGGCATGGGGCTGTTCCTATTGCAAAAGAATTGGAGCCTTTAAAGGATATATGCGGATTTGCAGCCGCTACCGAGGAAGAAGCTATTATTTTGCGGATGGCGGGAATCACAAAATCAATATTAGTGCTGGGATATACGTTTCCTTATAGTTATAAAGAGATGGTGGAAAAAGAAATCAGCATAGCGGTATTCCGTCACGACACATTAAAGGAATTGTCCCGGGCGGCATTGGAAGCGGGAAAGAAGGCAAAAATTCATATTAAAGTGGATACGGGAATGTCCAGGATTGGCATTCGGCCGGATGAAGAGGGGATGAAATTAGTAAGTGAGGCTTTGGAGATGCCCGGGATTGAAATAGAGGGGATATTCACCCATTTTGCAAGGGCTGATGAAAAGGATAAAACATCGGCGAGAAGACAGCTGTCTTTGTTTAATGATTTCGTGGAAAAAATAAGGCAGGAAAGGGGCCTTCGGATTCCCATATGTCATTGTGCCAACAGCGCATCCATGATAGAACTGAGGGATGCGGATATGGATGCGGTCCGGGCAGGGATTGCCATGTACGGATTGTGGCCTTCGCAGGAGGTATCGAGGAATATCGTGGGGCTGAAACCGGCTATGGAATTGAAAAGCCGGATAATATATGTGAAGGATGTGGAAGCGGGTGCGGAAATAGGGTATGGGGGTACTTTTACGGCTTCCCGGAAAATGAAAATTGCCACTGTGCCGGTAGGGTATGGTGACGGATACCCGAGAGGGCTGTCGAATAAAGGCTATGTGCTGGTTCATGGGAAAAAAGCCCCCATTGCGGGAAGGATATGCATGGATCAGTTTATGATAGATGTTACACAGATTCCGGAGATAAAAGAAGGGGATGTGGCCACTCTAATCGGAAGAGAAGGGGAACTGGAAATTACCATGGAGGAATTAGGGGAACTCTCAGGACGGTTCAACTATGAATTGGCCTGCTGTATAGGGAAAAGGATTCCCCGGGTTTATTTGAAATCGGGTAAAATGGTTTCTGCAAAGGATTATTTTCATGATTTTGAATAAAAATTGAATACCTTCGGATAAACTGGCAATAATTTAGCCATAAAAGTTTAAATGAAGGGTGAGAACTATGAAACGTGGAGATATATATTATGCGGATTTAAGGCCTGTAATCGGGTCGGAACAGGGGGGCGTAAGGCCGGTACTGATTATACAGAATGATATAGGGAACAAGCACAGCCCTACCGTAATCTGTGCAGCCATTACTTCCAAAATGAATAAAGCAAAGCTGCCTACCCATATCGAATTGAATGCGGATGAATATGACATGGTGAAAGATTCGGTCATCCTATTGGAGCAGCTGCGGACGATTGATAAGAAAAGGCTGAAAGATAAAGTATGCCATTTAGACAGCGAGATTATGGGAAAGGTAAATGAAGGGCTGCTCATCAGCCTGGAACTAGGGGTATTTTGCCATACATAAGATAACGGAAAGGTTTTGTCATGTAAAAAATGTGAAACAGTTTAGCCTTCAATGTCATTTAGTTAATGATGGCGGACGCCGTGAGGGGAATAAAATGCTCCGTCGCCACGCTCCCGCTCCAAAAAAGCGTAGCGGGCACTAGGTTCGCGAGTTGCTTTGCAACTCATGACCTCACCAAGTGCCGACGCTTTTTAAGGGGCTCCTTAAGCATTTTATTCCCCTCACGGCTGGGCTGAGGTGCTAACTAAATGACATTGCCTGTGAACAGTAACGAACTGTTACTTTTATGTTACATAAAATACAAGAAAGGCTTTTCTATAAGGAAAGTTCGTGATATGATATTTTAAGAAGTCTATTATCTATGGTATGCAGAGTCTTTTTAGATTCCAGCCACAAGATTAAGTGGGCTTTTATTATGTCTAAGAGAAAATGTTGGAAAAAAGGAGAGATAGGAAAATGGGAACGAAACAGTCGGGCTTCCTCTCTGGCCGAAAAGTGAGGAGGAGTCTCAATGGAAGGATATTGAGGAATACCACACTCAATATTTTGATATTGGTGGCAGTATGTTGTGTAATTATGGCACTTTCGATGCAATCTCTGGCGAACAGTATTTTACTGGATAGCCTTCAGCCGATGGCAAGGCAGTCGGCTAAGACAGTGGAAGCCAATATTCATATGCTGGCAGATCGTATGATGATGCTCGCAGGTGATTCCAGGATGAATATAGTTGCAATAGGAGAAAAGGCATCTGCTTCCGATGGCGAAACGGCAGAGAACAATTGGGCGGCTGTGTTGACAGAAGCGGCAGAGATTTATGAATTTCATACAATTGCCCTGTATGACTTAAACGGCAGTCTGGTTCAGGGGATAGATGGCGCTCCGGAAAGGCTGGAGGATAGTTTTTTGGCGCTGCTGCAGGAAACGGACAATCTGACCACCCATGCAAGTACTATTTTTGAAGATAAGCTGGGCATCACTATGGGTATGCCGGTCAAAGAAGATGGGGAGACGGCTTATTATTTAGTGGGTGTCTATAAATATGATGCATTGAATGATGTGTTAAGCAGTATAAACATAGGTAAAAACGGTATGGCTTATATGGTTAACAGGGATGGTATTGTTACGGGGCATCCGGATCAGTCAAAGATTAAATCGGATAGTACGCTGCTGCAGCTTAGCGATGGAAACGAGGAAGCCATTAAAAGCGTGACTACAGGGGAGACGGGGGCAACAGAATATGCTATTGACGGGCAGCAGATGCTGGTAGCTTTTTCACCCATCCGTGGCACGCAGTGGGCTTTGGTTATTCAGGTGCCAAAGTCGGACTACAATAATCTGATAAATGGAGCAATGATAGTGGCAGGAGTATGTACGCTGGTGGTATTGCTGCTTTCTATCCTGGTGATTTTGCGGATGGCCCGGTCCATTTCCAAGCCGGTAAAGAATGTGACAAGCCGGATGATTTCCCTTTCCGATGGGGATCTTCATACGGAGGTGATAAATATCAGGTCAGGGGATGAACTGGAGATAATGACCAGAACGCTGGCAGATACGGTAGGGAGTGTTAACCGGTACATATCGGATATTCATCAAGTATTAAGCGGGGTTGCTGACGGAAATCTGCAGATTGGGCCTCAGGTGGAGTACAAAGGCGACTTTACACTGATTCGAAATAGCCTGGGCACTATTCTCCGGTCTATGAATGAGACTATAACGGGATTCCGGGCAGCAGCAACCCGCCTTTCCAGTATGGCAGAAGAATTGAGCGGGCAGTCGGGGCAGCTGCACCAGGCATCTTTGGAGCAAAATCAGGCAACCGAGGCATTGGTTGATGAAGTCGGCCATGTTAAGGAACAGCTGGCATGCGTTATTAAGAGCAGCGATCAGACGCATGCTATGACTGGCGAAATCACCAGAAAGGTACAGGAAGCGAACAGCCAGATGGCCGCCCTTTCCAATGCTATGGACGATATCAGTTCCAATGCCCAGGAAATTACAAGTATTGCCAAGGCCATTGACAATATTGCTTTCCAGACCAACATTCTGGCGCTGAACGCTTCTGTGGAAGCCGCACGCGCCGGGAGCGCAGGGGCGGGGTTTGCCGTTGTTGCGGAAGAGGTTAAGGAACTGGCGGGCAAAAGCGCCCAGGCAGCGCAGAGTGCAGTAGAAATCGTGTCGAATACCAGGGCGGTTATCCAGACAGGTGTGGAACTGAATGCCAGTACAGCAGAATCTTTGCAGGCTATTTTCGGCGTTTCCACTGAAATCAGGGAAATGTCGGATCAACTGGTAGCAGCAGTGCATGGGCAGGAGGATGCGCTTAACAGTATAGAGGAGCGGATTGAGACCATTTCAGCCATTGCAGACAGGAATCTGCAAAATGCAGGGGGAACGAATCAGTCCAGCGTACGGTTAGCGCAAGAAGCCGAAGAACTTCAGGCGCAGGTAAGGAAATTTGCTTTGAAGGAAGGATGAAAAGATTGAAAATTTTCAATCTGTTTTGGAAAGGAGCATGGTTATAAAATGGATAAAAAAATGAAACGGATGCTTATTATATTGTTTATTTTTGCAGGCCTGCTGTTTTCGGCCTGTGGTGAACAGGCAGGGCTTCAGGACGGTTATTATACTGCCCAGGCTTCTGAGTTTAGCCATGGATGGAAAGAATACATTACGATTATGGTCAAAGGCGGAAGTATCGTTGCGGTAGAATATAATGCGGAAAATGCCAGTGGTTTTATCAAGAGCTGGGATAATACATATATGCAGGCGATGCTGCATGATACTGGCACTTATCCCAATGAATATACCCGCTATTATGCCGGTCAGCTTTTGGATGGACAGGGCGAGGAGGAGATTGATGCCATGACCGGTGCAACCTCTTCCTACGGGTCCTTTCAAAAACTGGAAGCAGCCGTAATCGAACAAGCAAAACAAGGGAACTCCAGTATTGCAATCGTGGATACATCGCATTAAAATGATTTTTTTGGCCCAAACTCATGGCTTGACTACCAGAACGTTAAATGGTATAGTTTAGTGTGATTGTTTGGGTCTATTTAGTTTTAGCGCAAAATTATTTTTGATACAAAAGGAGATGGGATTATGGACGATGGCGGGCCTACTGCCAGTATTATTTTATTCATAGCGCTTATTTTAACCGATATGTTTTTTTACGGATTCGGTTCGGCAATTAACAATTTAAATATGAAGGAAATTGAAAAGAAGGCGAAAGAAGAAAACGATAAAAAGTCCTGCAGGCTGGCGGCGATTGCCGAGCATCCGGCCAGATATGTGAATATGGTGCAGATTATCGTTACATTGATTAATATTGTGATGGGAAGCTTTTACCTGGGGATTTGGCTTAGAGGGATGCGCCGTCTGGTGGCAGTTTATATAAAGCCGGATACTTCCGAAGCAGCAGCGCTGGGGGCAGGGGTAACCGGGGCGCTTACGATGGTACTGGCAGTGGCAGTGCTCATCTACATACTCTTAACATTCGGAGTATTGCTGCCAAAGAGGCTTGCGGCACGGTATCCGGAAAAGTGGGCTTACTTGTGCATCAATCCGGTGTACTGCGTGATGAAAGTGATGGCTCCTTTTACCTGGCTGGTTACCACGAGCGCAAATGGCATTCTGAGGCTGTTTGGGATGAAAGTGGAGGATGACCTGGCGGATGTGACGGAAGAGGAAATCATTTCCATGGTGAATGAGGGGCATGAGCAAGGCGTCCTTTTGGCTACTGAAGCGGAGATGATTACCAATATCTTTGAGTTTGGCGATAAAGAAGCCCATGATATTATGACCCACCGCAACCATATAGTGGCAGTAGAAGGAGACATGCCTTTAAAGGAAGCCATGGCATTTATGCTGGATGCCAATAACAGCAGATTTCCTGTTTATGATGAAAATATTGACCATATCATAGGTATTTTGCATCTGCGGGATGCTATGAGGTTTCATGCTTCTAAGGAGGATTCAAATCTCCCCGTAAAAGAAATGGAAGGACTTTTGCGGGAGGCTGTATTTATTCCGGAGACGAAGAATATTGATGCGTTATTCCAGATGATGCAGTCCTCCAAAACACAGATGGTGATTGTGGTGGATGAATATGGACAAACCTCAGGGCTGATTGCCATGGAGGATATTCTGGAGGAAATTGTAGGGAATATTCTGGATGAGTACGATGAGGATGAAGAATATATCGAGGCCACGGATAATGCGGATGAATATATTATAGAAGGAAAAACCCCATTGGAAGAGTTAGAGGAGCGTTTTCATATTTTCTTTAAAGAGGAGGAATTCGAAACCTTAAATGGTTTTATGATTTCCAAGCTGGATAAGATTCCTGAAGAAAATGAAGATTTTGATATTGATGTAGGCGATTATAATTTCAAGATATTATCTGTAGAAAATAAAATGATACAAAGTGTATTAGTAACGAAAATCAAACAGCCGGAGCCGGAAGAGGGAACGGCGGAAGAAAGCAACAGAAAAAAGGAGAATTAAATTATGTCAGGACATTCAAAATTTGCAAACATCAAGCATAAGAAAGAGAAAAACGATGCGGCTAAGGGGAAGATTTTTACTATTATCGGAAGGGAAATCGCAGTTGCAGTAAAGGAAGGCGGGCCGGATCCGGCCAACAACTTTAAACTGGCTCAGGTAATCACCAAGGCGAAAGCAAATAATATGCCCAACGATACGATCGAGAGAGGGATTAAGAAGGCGGCAGGCGATGTGGGGAATGTGAACTATAAGTATGTGACCTACGAAGGTTACGGGCCAGGCGGGATTGCCATAATCGTGGATGCCCTCACCGACAACCAGAACCGTACGGCTGCCAATATCAGGAATGCCTTTACCAAAGGGCAGGGGAGCATCGGAACACCTGGCTGTGTGTCCTTTATGTTCGATAAGAAAGGGCAGATTATTATTGATAAGGAAGACTGCTCCATGGAAGCGGATGATTTGATGATGGCAGCTTTGGATGCCGGGGCGGAAGACTTTGCGGAGGAAGAAGACAGTTTTGAAATCATGACCGATCCGGACAGCTTTGATGCAGTGAATAAGGCATTGGAGGAAGCCGGTATCGCCATGGCATCTGCGGAAGTGACTATGATTCCACAGAATTATGTGGAACTGACGGATGAAACGGCAGTGAAGAATCTGCAGAAAACATTGGATATGCTTGACGATGATGATGACGTACAGGCCGTTTACCATAACTGGGATGAGTAATCAGCAGGCTGTCAGATGGCGGCGGCTGCAGTTTGCGCAGCAAAAATTTGCGTAAAAGGCCGGGATACAAAGCACAGGTGCAGTGCTGCAGAAGAGAAACAGGACAGTAGGAACAAACAAGGTATTGGCACAAAAAGCGGAGGGTAAGGAATGAGCAGAGAGTATGGAAAGGAAACAATATGCATCCAGTCGGGATGGAAGCCGAAGAACGGGGAACCCAGGGTGCTTCCCATTTATCAGAGCACTACATTTAAGTATGAGACCTCGGAACAGATGGGAAGGCTTTTTGACTTGGAGGAAAGTGGGTTCTTTTATACAAGGCTGCAAAATCCTACCAATGAATGTGTGGCCCGGAAAATATGCGAACTGGAGGGCGGTGTGGCTGCAATGCTCACCTCTTCGGGCCAGGCGGCCAATTATTATGCGGTGTTTAATATCTGTGAGGCCGGGGGGCACGTGGTGATGTCTTCTACCGTTTATGGGGGAACTTTTAACCTGCTTATGGTAACCATGAAAAAAATGGGAATCGAATGTACCGTAGTGGATCCGGATGCAACGGAAGAGGAACTGAACGGAGCATTTCGGGAAAATACCAAGTGCGTGTTGGCAGAAACCATAGCCAATCCGGCCTTGGTGGTGTTGGACATTGAAAAATTTGCCAGGGCGGCACACGATCATCAGGTTCCCCTGATTGTGGATAATACTTTTGCGACCCCCATTAACTGCAGGCCTTTTGAATGGGGGGCGGATATCGTTACCCATTCCACTACCAAGTATATGGACGGCCATGGGATGTGTGTAGGCGGGGCGATTGTGGATTCCGGCAATTTCGATTGGAGCAGGTATCCGGACAAGTATCCCGGGCTGTGTGAGCCGGATGAGTCTTATCATGGGATTACATATACGGAGAAGTTTGGGAAACTGGCGTATATAACTAAGGCCACTTCCCAGTTAATGCGCGATTTGGGTTCTAGCCAGTCTCCCCAGAATGCCTTTTTGCTTAACATTGGGTTGGAAACCTTGCATCTGCGTGTTCCCAGGCATTGCGAGAACGCATTAAAGGTGGCAGCTTATCTGGAAAAGAACGAAAAAGTTGCCTGGGTAAATTATCCCGGCCTGGAAGGAAATAAATATTATGATTTGGCAAAAAAATATATGCCGGAGGGAATCTGCGGAGTAATTTCCTTTGGATTAAAAGGCGGCAGGGAAGCGGCGGGCAAAATGATGGATCATTTACAGCTGGCGGCTATTGTCACGCATGTAGCGGACGCCAGGACCTGCGTGCTGCATCCGGCCAGCCATACCCACAGGCAAATGAACGATGAGCAGCTGGTGGAAGCAGGGGTGGCTCCTGATTTAATCCGCCTTTCGGTTGGGATTGAGAATGTGGATGATATTATAAGGGATTTGGGGCAGGCATTGGAAGCGGTTGACTGAGGGCTGTTGGGATGAAAATGAAAAAAATTTGGTTGAGCTATCCACTATGGCTTGCTTTTACAGCAGCAGCCGGAATCATGCTTGCAGTATATCTTTCTGCCATAGGGAATCTCCTATGGGAAACGGACAAGTATACTACCCCTGTGCTCATTGGCCTGGTATTTGCCGCAGTGGTGGGGATATGGTTTTTAGGATATAAAATGGCGGGGACGCTGCAAGGCCGGTTTTTACAGGAAGAGCATTCCAGGAAAATGACGGAATGCTTTCTTGTGATGAGTTTGTTTGCGGCTGCGGCTCTTTACCGGATATATTTGTTGAAATTCTGGGATATGCCGCAGGATTTGTCATACTATCATATGGCTTTGATAAAAAATTCAGGAGGAGTGCCGGAGATTGCTCATGGCGCTTCTTATGTATATACGCTGGTTTTATCGGCATTGTTGTCCTTGATTGGAAATAAAGAGATTGCTGGCTTGTTTTTGCAGATAGTGTTTCAGATGTTTTCACTGATTTTCTTATACTTTGGCGTGAAGCTGTTAACCGGAAGGGTGGAAGCTTTATGTGTGATGGCCGTTATGTCTTTTTTGCCGGCCTATGCAGGACAAATCTATTGCATAACACCGGATACCTTCTGTTTTTTCCTTTTTACAACGGGTATTTGGGGGGCAGGGCTTTGCAGCCGGACGATAGGGAAGCAGAAGAAAACGGCAGATACGGCATTTTTCGTGATGGGGCTGTATATAGGGCTGCTAGGTTTTCTGGATGGGGCAGGGCTGTTGCTTCTTTTCTTTGCGGGATGCCTGGTGCTCAAGGATGGAATGCAGGGAAAGGATGGTTATTGGGGCGGATGCAGAAAGTTTCTTTTGCTGTTTTTGGGAACAATAGCAGCTATGTCTGGCCTGATGGCTCTGGATGCCGGCTTATCCGGCAGCACGCTAAAAAGTATTTGGAATACATGGTTTGCCATGTTTACAGGGAATGGCGGGCTGGTGTTTCCGTCAGTGCCCGGCAAAGATTTGGCGGCAGGGCTGATACTTTGCTTTTGCGCTGCCCTTGGGGCGGTAGGTTTCTGGTTTCACGGAAAGCAGAAACAGGATGCATGGATTTTTTTCCTTTTGGCGGTGACAATTATGGATATGGCATCCGTAGGGCCATTGGGATATGATATTTTCATTGCCTTTGGATGGAGCATTTTAGCTGGTATTGGCATTACATCTATGGGAACTTATGGGGAAGAGGAAAGGCTGAAAAACGAAAATTTACAATCCCAGGTTTGTGTCTGCGCGGCATCTGCAAACTTAAGATGTCCAAAAAGCAGCTTAAAAATGAAGGAGAAAATGATGAAACATGAGAATTTTCAACCTCAGGCTGGTGCGCATAAGCCCAGACTTTTCAAACGCACAAAGCGTGCGCACATGAATGGAAAGGCGAGGCTTGCAGATATGCCGGAACTGATTCTGGAAGATATGGACGATGTGGCGGAAATAGAAGGAAGGGAAGAGCCGGAGGAAGGAAAAACCAAGGTGAAATTGATTGAGAATCCCTTGCCGCTTCCGAAAAAGCATGTGAGAAGGGAAATGGATTTTGACAGGATTGTGGAATGGGATAAAATGAAATTTGACATTGCGGTGGATGATGCGGATGATTTCGATATTTGAATAATTTCGGTATTTGAATAATTTTGGTATTTGAATAATTTTGATGCGAATGAATTGTTAAAGAATAAAAATTCCATAACCATGCAAACTAAAAGAATGCAGCATCCAAATTTATGCTGACATAAAACAGCAACCGGAAGGCGGCGTGTAAGAAGTATCAGGCATGGAGGAATAGCATGGGAAATCAGAAATCAAAAGCGGCAAAAAATACCGATACCAAAGGTAATAATACCAAAGGTAATAATACTTTTGGTAAAGATGAGGATAAGAAGACAGAAGGGGAAAAGCACAGGGAGGAAAGAATCGAGAAAACCGGTCAGGTCACTTTGGATAAAAATGAAAAGAAGCATAAACTTCATTTGATTACGATTATCGGTGAGGTTGAGGGCCATGATAATTTGAACGGCACTTCTAAAACAACAAAGTATGAGCATATTCTGCCGGAACTGGCAGCGATTGAAGATAGCTGCGAGGTGGATGGGCTGTTAATTCTTTTAAATACTATGGGAGGAGACGTGGAAGCGGGGCTGGCCATTGCGGAAATGATTGCTTCGCTGAGCAAACCTACAGTTTCCCTTGTATTAGGAGGAAGCCACTCTATCGGAGTGCCTATTGCTGCCAGTACGGATTATTCTTTTATTGTCCCTACGGGCACAATGGTGATTCACCCGGTAAGGATGAACGGCATGGTCATCGGAGTGCCCCAGACATTTGATTATTTCAAGCAGATACAGAACAGGATTACCGGATTCGTCTGCAGCCACTGCAAGATAAGTAAAGCTAGGCTGGAGGAGCTGATGATGGAGACCGGCGTACTCACCAAAGATGTGGGAACCATATTGGTAGGGCAGGAAGCCGTGAATGAAGGGATTATCAATGAAGTAGGCGGAATCAGGGAAGCCATGAAACATCTGCATGAAATGATTGATGACAAGTAGCCTTTTAAATGCTATACTATATGAGTTGAGAAAAGTCCCCGTTTATGGGAATAAGAGCCATGTATGGAGGAATGCGCCGGTATACCGCAGAAGAAGGGGCGCGTATAGACGGGAGACGGACTGATACGGTTTGGGAGGATGAGTAAGTATGGCATCTGGACAGGGAAAGAGAAGCGGTGCGAAGCGGAGTTCGTCAGGGAGAACCTCCACCCGCACCACGGCATCGAAGAAAAGACAATCGGGCAGCAGGGCATACAGGCCGGCGGAGCCTATGGATAGCGCAATAAAGAACGAAGTAATACTGATTGGCGTGTTCGCGCTGGCAGTTTTTTTATTCTTGTGCAATTTTGGTATTGTAGGGGTAGTGGGGGATACGGTTAGCGATGTGATGTTCGGGCTGCTTGGAATACCTGCTTATATTGCCCCTGTGATGCTGTTTTTAGCGGTGGCTTTTGGAATCTCTAATAAAGGAAACCGCATTGCCACAAGGAAACTGGCAGCGGCGGTCATTTTGTTTGTGCTGATAGGTATGACATGTGATTTGACAACGGGAGCCTGGAAAGAAGACTCCCTTTATAGTGTGCATGAAATCTATGAAAGATGCAGTGAAAACCATACCGGGGGAGGGATTCTGATGGGAACATTGGCTTTCCTTAGTTTCCGTTCCCTTTCTATGGTAGGAACCGTATTGCTGTTGATTGTCCTTGCGGTAATCTGTTTGATTATTTTGACTGAAAAATCAATTGTAAAAGGTGTAAAGAGCGGCGGGCAGAAGGTGTATGAAAGGACGAGGGAAGAAACCTATGTCCGCAGGGAGAGGGCGCAGCAAAGAAGGAAAGAACAGGAGGAGCTGCGCAGGAAAAGGGAAGAGGAACGGCGTATCCGGGAAGAAGAAATGGAAAATGAAAAAATCCTCCGGATGGATAAGAAGGTTTCCGGAGTGATGCTGGATACTGTTATTACAGCCAAAGAAGAAAAAAGGATGAAACGGGGAGACGGGGCAGAAGCGGCCCTAATGACGGGGGCAGCGGGAATTGCAGAAGTGTCTGCAGCAGCGGAGACGTCTGCAGCGGTGAAAACGGCGGCATTGGCGGAAACCGCAGCAGTCAATAAGGCGGCAAAGGAGGTGGCTGTGGGCGGTGCAGCGACAAAATCCGCAGCAGTGGATACCACTGTAAACGGCGGGGCAAATACGGCTGCAAAGATGCCGGCGGATATATCCCCACATACAACAGCAGCATTTTCCGATGAGATACGGGATGATATCCATGAGATCATATTAAGCGATTTGGAGGAAGACTCCATAGAGGAAATGGAAGTTACGGTTGCACAAAGCGTAGGGGGATTTCATTCTTCCGAATACGATAAAATACATATTACTGCCAATGGACAGACGGAAGGCGCAGAAAACGGCGCAGAAATGGGGATAAATACGGAAACAGGGTCTGCCCGGGAAGAGAGTGCGGGCGAGCCGTACGGGGCCAAAACCGATACCGGCAAAAGCCATGAAGAGGGCAGTATCATGGATAATACCGGAGATGCCATAAAGGAAGAGAGCGGGTCTGTGAGGGTAAGGCCAACAGCCAGATTGGCAGAGGAAAATAAGAAGGGGGAAAGAAGCGATGTATCCCCTGAGATTGTAAAGGATATGAAAAAAAGCAGTGAAGGAATGCCAAAGCAGTACCGCTTCCCTTCGCTGAACCTGTTAAAGAAAGGGGAAAATAAAGGGAATGCGGCGTCTTCCATGCAGTTAAAAGAGACAGCGATTAACCTGCAAAATACATTGGCCACATTCGGCGTAAAAGTAACCATTACGGATATCAGCCAGGGGCCTACGGTGACCCGTTATGAATTACAGCCGGAGAAAGGCGTGAAGGTGAGCAAGATTGTGGGGCTGGCGGATGATATCAAGCTGAACCTGGCGGCTACGGATATCAGAATTGAAGCGCCGATACCAGGAAAGGCGGCGGTAGGGATAGAAGTGCCCAATAAGGAGAATTTCGCAGTTCCACTCAGAGATTTGCTGGAGTCCAAAGAATTTCAGGAATTTCCTTCCAATCTGGCTTTTGCCGTGGGCAAAGACATTGGGGGGAAAACGGTAGTGACAGATATTGCCAGAATGCCCCATATGCTGATAGCAGGCTCCACAGGGTCCGGTAAGTCCGTATGTATCAATACGCTGATTATGAGTATCTTGTACAAGGCGCACCCGGATGATGTGAAGCTGATTATGGTGGACCCTAAGGTGGTGGAATTAAGCGTTTATAACGGAATCCCCCACTTGCTGATTCCGGTGGTGACAGACCCGAAGAAAGCAGCGGCTGCTCTTCATTGGGGCGTGGCTGAAATGACCGACAGATATAAGAAGTTTGCGGATTTTAATGTGAGGGATTTAAAAGGCTATAATAAAGCGGTGGAAGCTATGAAGGAACGGGGAGAGGATGCCCCGGCGAAAATGCCTCAGATAGTGATTATTGTTGACGAGTTGGCCGACTTGATGATGGTGTCCCCAGGCGAAGTGGAAGAATCCATCTGCCGTTTGGCACAGCTTGCCAGAGCGGCGGGAATCCATTTGATTATTGCAACCCAGAGGCCTTCCGTGGATGTTATCACAGGGTTGATTAAAGCTAATATGCCAAGCCGTGTGGCCTTTGCGGTATCCAGCGGTGTGGATTCACGTACCATTTTAGATATGAACGGGGCAGAAAAGCTGCTGGGGAAAGGTGATATGCTCTTTTATCCTCAGGGATATCCCAAGCCTGCCAGGGTGCAGGGCTCATTTGTTTCCGATTCAGAGGTGTCCGATGTAGTGGACTTTTTAAAGAATCAGGCAATTGGCAATGTATATAGCGAGGATGTGCAGGAGAAAATTCAGACAATAGGCACCGGCACAGCGCCGTCTTCGGGAGGAGGAAGCGAGGAAAGCAGCAAGGACCAGTATTTTGCGGAAGCGGGCAAGTTTATTATAGAAAAGGATAAAGCATCCATTGGCATGCTGCAAAGAGTATTTAAGATAGGGTTTAACCGGGCGGCCAGGATTATGGATCAGTTATGCGAGGCCGGTGTGGTAGGGGAAGAAGAAGGGACGAAACCGAGAAAAGTGCTGATGAGCATGGAGGAATTTGAGCGGATATTGGAGGAAGAGGTATGAAGACGGATATTCAGATTGCACAGGAAGCTGCGATAGAGCCTATTTTGGGGATAGCCAAAGGGCTTCATATGGAAGCGGATGATTTGGAATTGTATGGGAAGTATAAAGCCAAGATTTCGGATGAATATTTGGAGCGGATTCAGGGGAATCCGGAGGGAAAACTGATTTTGGTGACAGCCATTAACCCGACACCGGCGGGGGAGGGGAAGACAACTACCAGCGTGGGCCTTGGCCAGGCTTTTGGAAAGCTGGGAAAATGTGCGGTGATTGCTTTGCGTGAGCCTTCTTTAGGTCCGTGTTTCGGGGTAAAAGGCGGGGCAGCGGGGGGCGGATATGCCCAGGCTGTACCAATGGAAGATTTGAATTTGCATTTTACCGGAGATTTTCATGCCATAACCTCTGCCAATAATCTGCTTGCGGCGATGCTGGACAATCATATCCAGCAAGGAAATGTTTTGGGAATTGATACGAGGCAGGTGGTATGGAAAAGGTGCCTGGATATGAATGACAGGGTATTGCGTAATATCGTAGTAGGCCTGGGGAATAAGATGGACGGAACGGTCAGGGAAGACCATTTCGTGATTACGGTGGCTTCGGAGATCATGGCTGTGCTATGCCTTTCAGAGGATATGGAAGATATGAAAGAGCGGCTGGGCCGGATGGTAGTGGCCTATAATTACGAAGGGAAGCCGGTGACAGCAGCCGATTTACAGGCGGTAGGCGCCATGGCAGCGCTGCTTAAGGATGCCTTAAAGCCGAATCTGATACAGACCCTGGAACATACACCGGTTCTGGTACACGGCGGTCCTTTTGCCAATATTGCCCATGGGTGCAATTCCATCCGGGCAACGAAGGCGGCCTTAAAGATGGCGGATTATGTAATTACGGAAGCCGGGTTCGGCGCTGATTTAGGGGCGGAAAAATTCTTCGATATCAAGTGCCGGATAGGGGGGCTTAAACCGGATGCGGCTGTTCTGGTGGCAACAGTACGGGCTCTGAAATACAATGGCGGCGTGGCAAAGGCGGATTTGGGGAAAGAAAATATGGAAGCCCTGCAAAAGGGGATATCCAATTTAGAAAAGCATATGGAAAACCTGCAAAAATACGGCGTGCCTGTGGTAGTCACATTAAATTCCTTCCTGACGGATACGGAAGAAGAGATATCTTTTATCAGGGAATTCTGTGAGAAGCGGGGCTGTGAATTCGCCCTTTCCCAGGTTTGGGAAAAAGGCGGGGAAGGCGGCATTGCTTTAGCCCAAAAGGTGTTGGAGACTTTAGAGAATAAGGAAAGCCATTTCCACGTCTTATATGAGGACTCCCTTTCTTTAAAGGATAAAATAGAAACGGTGGCAAAGGAAATATACGGTGCTTCGGGGGTAAGTTATTCCCCGGCGGCGGAAAAGCAGATGAAACAGCTGGAAAACCTTGGATTCGGTGCACTTCCGGTATGTATGGCAAAAACCCAGTATTCCCTATCAGATGATCCGGAACTTTTAGGGAGGCCCAGGGGCTTTACCATGAATGTGAGGGAGATGTATGTGTCGGCCGGGGCTGGCTTTGTGGTCGTACTTACGGGGGCAGTGATGACGATGCCGGGGTTGCCGAAGGAACCGGCCGCCCTGCGCATTGACGTGAATCGGGATGGGGTGATTACCGGGCTGTTCTAGTACAGCATTGGCACGTTTATTTTCAGTCAAATGACACAGAGTGAATTTTCAGCCTTCAAGGCGGCTGAAAGAGACGGTGTCAACCAAGTTTGTGTCTGTGCGGCATCCGCAAACTTGACATGCGCAAAGCCCCGGAAATGCCGGGTCACAAAAGCCGTGCAGAAATGGAGTTAAGAATGGCGAAGATAATAGATGGGAAAGCGATATCTGCCCAGATAAAGGAAGAATTGAAGGAAAAAGTGGCAAAGATGAAGGAAGAGCGTATGGAAGTTACCCTTGCCGTGATTCAGGTAGGAAATGACCCTGCTTCCAGCGTATATGTGGGGAATAAGAAAAAGGCATGCGCTTATATAGGGATTCGGTCTTTGGCATACGAATTGGAAGAGGATACCAGCCAGGAAGATTTGCTGGCTTTGATAGAGGAATTGAACGGCAGGAAGGATGTGAACGGCATTTTGGTGCAGCTTCCTTTACCGGGGCATATCGATGAGGACACAGTGATCCGGGCCATTTCCCCAAAGAAGGATGTGGATGGCTTCCATCCCCAGAGTGTAGGTGCCTTATGTATCGGACAGCCGGGCTTCGTATCCTGCACGCCGGCAGGGATTATACAGTTGTTAAAGCGCTCCGGCATCGGGATAGAGGGAAAAGAGTGTGTGGTAATCGGCAGAAGCAATATTGTAGGGAAACCGATGGCCCTTCTTTTGCTACGCGAAAACGCAACAGTGACAGTAGCCCATTCCAGGACAAAGGATTTAAAAGAAGTAGCGAAAAGGGCGGATATTTTAATTGTAGCGGTAGGCAGGCCGAAAATGATAACAAAAGAATATATAAAAGAAGGAGCAGTTGTTATTGATGTGGGGATTCACCGGAATGAGGAAAATAAACTGTGCGGCGATGTGGATTATGAAGATGTATCGCCGGTATGCAGCGCGATTACCCCTGTGCCGGGGGGAGTAGGCCCTATGACGATAGCTATGCTGATGAACAATTGTGTGGAATCCGTAAAGCGCTGATTGATTGCCGTTAGCGAAGCACCAAAAGTTCTTTAGGAAGAGCTGAAGATAGAAAGGGATTCTGTTATGAAATGTCCAAAATGCGGGTATGAGTGGCAGGAAGGTCATTTGTATTGTGATAATTGCGGTGAGGAATTTCGGATTGTGCCTGATTTTGAGCCGGAAATTGAAGAAGAAATGGAAGAGACATTATCCACCCTTTTTGTGGAACTGGCACAGGAAGAAATGCCGGAAGTGGATGGGAAGGAAAAAATTTTTGCACAAAAAGCCGGGGAAAGGAAAGGAAAGGGTAAGGAGCGGACAGGAAGAAACCGAGGCAGGGGATGGCTGATAGGGGCAACTTTTTTCTGTATTTTAGCGGCGGCTTTCTGTATCTCCGGAATTTATTGGTATAGGAATTATTCCATGACATATCAGGTAGGCAGGGCAAAGGAATGTGCGGAGCAGGAAGCCTATGACCAGGCGATTATATATTTGGAAAGGGCACATGAACTGGATAATGGAAATGGGGAAATATTGTTTCTGATGGCGGACTATTATTATATTCAGGAAAAATATGAACCGGCAGTTGATACATTGATGGAGATTGTGGAAAGGGAAGGCGGATATTCAAAGGCGGATCTGGAAAATGCATATGACAAAATTATATCTATCTATAATAAAATAGAAGATTATGAGTCGATTAACGCATTGCTGTTAAAATGCGATGATGACAGTATTGTATCACTATTTCAGCAGTATATGGCAAAGCCGCCGGAATTCAGCTATGTGGGAGGATGTTATGAAGAAGTGCTTCCGTTGAAGCTGAGCGCAAATACGTCCGGAAAGATTTATTATACGCTGGATGGAAGCGAGCCGGATGAAAACAGCCAGGTGTATACGGCCCCTATTTTTCTGGAGACCGGAACTTATACGGTAAAGGCCTGTTTTATCAACGATTATGGGATAAAAAGCGATGTTGTTTCCAATATGTACAGGATTGATGTGCTTATCCCTGCCCCGCCCGAAGTATCCGTATACAGCGGGGATTACTATGAGCCCTATTCCATCGAGGCACAGGCGCCGGAAGACTGCCGGATTTATTATACTACGGACGGTACGGTGCCCACGCAGGACAGCACTCTGTATACCTCGGCTATTCCCATGCCGCTGGGTGAATCCGTATATAAATTTGTAGCCATTAGCGAAGAAGGGGTGGCCAGCGATGTCACCGTCCGCACCTATAGATTGTCATTGAATACAGAGATTACAGTGGATGTGGCCATATCAAACGTTATATATGCTCTCATTAATGCGGATGTGCTTCTGGATGAGGAAGGGAATATGCGGGGTATGAGCGGTCATAATGTATATAAATTCAATTCTATAATAAGGATAGGAGAAAACGGGGATTATTATGTGATTTATGAATATTATGAGGATGCTACCGGAATCCAGACAAGGACAGAGCGCATTTACGGCGTCAATGTCCAGGATGGCACAGCCTGCCGCATTACATACGATGAGCAGGGGCAGATTGTGCTGGTGGACATCTGATGCGCAAGTGCACGGTGCGTTTATCATCTGCGGCCTTTCACGAGGGGTAACAGTTCAGCCTTTTGTCCTTTGCAGTAAATGCAAAAGACAAAAGGCTGAACTGTTATCACAGGCGTCAATTATTTTCATAAAAAAGTTGCGCTTTTTGCCGTTTTCCAGTATGATATTAAGGATAGTTTGTATGATGACAAAGAGTGCGGAACATTAGCTAGGAGGTACAAGATGTATAAAATTTTAGATGCAAGAGAACTTGCGGCGAATATTTACCTCATGGAGGTGGAAGCGCGGCGCATTGCGAAACGCTGCCAGCCGGGGCAGTTTATTATTGTCAGGACCGACGAGGAAGGGGAGCGCATCCCTCTGACAATTTGTGATTATGACAGGGAAAAGGGAACGGTTACCATTGTATTCCAGACAGTGGGAGCCGGAACACAGAAAATGGCACATCTGAAAGCCGGGGATTATTTCCACGATTTCGTAGGGCCTTTGGGCTGCGAATCGGAACTGGTAAATGAACCGGAAGAGGAATTGAAGAAAAAAAGTATTTTGTTTGTGGCAGGCGGCGTAGGCACGGCCCCAGTATATCCCCAGGTAAAATGGCTGAAGGAAAAAGGCGTGGCTGCGGATGTAATAGTGGGGGCAAAGACGAAAGACCTGCTGATTTTGGAAAAGGAAATGGAAGCAGTAGCCGGAAATCTTTATGTGACTACCGATGATGGTTCTTATGGAAGAAGCGGTATGGTGACACAGACAATAAAAGATTTGGTGGAAGAAGGAAAGCATTATGATGTATGCATAGCCATCGGCCCCATGATTATGATGAAATTTGTCTGCAAACTGACGAAGGAACTGAACCTTCCCACAGTGGTGAGCTTAAACCCTATCATGGTGGACGGAACAGGGATGTGCGGTGCCTGCCGTGTGACGGTGGACGGAGAAGTGAAGTTTGCATGTGTGGATGGCCCTGAATTTGACGGCCACAAGGTGGATTTCGACCAGGCCATGAAACGCCAGCAGATGTATAAAACTGCGGAAGGAAGGGCGGCCTTGAAGGAAGAAGAAGGGGATACGCACCACGGCGGATGCGGGAACTGCGGCTGATATGAGATTTTGTAGCAGTCCATGGATTGAATAGGTATAAGGGGCTGTTACCGGACTTTACATAACGGGAATGGATAGAACGGAGGATATGATGGACGTATTAAAGAAGGTGCCTGTACGTGAACAGGATGCAAAGGTACGCGCCGCAAATTTCGAAGAGGTGTGCCTTGGATATAATAAAGAAGAAGCGATGGAAGAAGCAAACAGATGTATCAACTGTAAAAATGCCCAGTGTATCAAGGGTTGTCCGGTAGCGATTAATATTCCGGGTTTTATTGAGAAAGTAAAGGAAGGGGATGTGGAGGCCGCTTATCAGGTAATTAGTGAAGCCAGTGCCCTTCCGGCGGTTTGCGGCCGGGTATGCCCTCAGGAGAGCCAGTGTGAAGGGAAATGTATCCGCGGGATCAAAGGCGAGCCTGTTTCCATCGGCAAACTGGAACGTTTCGTGGCAGACTGGGCCAGGGAAAAGGGAATAAAACCGGTTGGCCCAAAGGAGAAGAACGACAAAAAAGTGGCTGTCATCGGTTCCGGCCCGGCAGGGCTTACATGTGCAGGGGATTTGGCAAAGATGGGGTATGAAGTGACTATCTTCGAAGCCCTCCATGAGCCTGGCGGCGTGCTTGTATATGGTATCCCGGAATTCCGTCTGCCCAAGGAAGATGTAGTCGCTAAGGAAATAGAAAATGTGAAATCCCTTGGGGTAAAAATAGAAACCAATGTGGTAGTGGGAAAATCGGTAACGATTGATGAACTTATGGAAGAAGAAGGTTTCGATGCGGTATTTATCGGTTCGGGGGCAGGACTGCCCAAATTCATGGGAATACCTGGTGAACAGGCCAACGGGGTATTTTCTGCCAATGAATATCTGACCAGAAGCAACCTGATGAAAGCATTTAATGAGGAATCCCCTACACCCATTATGAGAGGAAAAAAAGTCGCGGTAGTAGGCGGCGGGAATGTGGCCATGGATGCGGCGAGAACAGCGCTGCGTTTGGGTGCAGAGGTGCATATTGTTTATAGGAGAAGCGAAGAAGAACTTCCGGCCAGGGTGGAAGAAGTACACCATGCCAAGGAAGAAGGGATTATTTTTGACTTGCTCACCAACCCGGTGGAAATTCTCGCCGATGAAAATGGCTGGGTATGCGGTATGAAATGCGTGAGGATGGAATTAGGCGAGCCGGATGAATCCGGAAGAAGAAGGCCTGTGGTGAAACCGGATTCGGAATTTGTCATTGAGGCGGACACGGTCATCATGTCTCTGGGCACCTCCCCTAACCCGCTGATTTCCTCCACCACGACCGGATTGGAAACCAACAAATGGAAATGTATTGTGGCGGATGAAGAGTTTGGCAAGACTTCCAAGGAAGGCGTTTATGCCGGCGGCGATGCCGTTACAGGCGCAGCTACGGTGATTCTGGCTATGGGGGCAGGAAAAGCCGGTGCGAAGGGGATCGATGAGTATTTGAAGAATAAGCAGTGACTTTTTCCGTAAATACTTCACTGAGATATAAAGAGATGGATTGAATAATAATTGAATGTATGTTTCATAGGAAGGGCTGTTGCAAAATGGCGTGTGTATGCAATATATGGTGTGGATATTCGAGGTGTTTTAACCATTTATTGCTAATTGCCGGATTTTGGAACAGCCTCTTATGTGGAAACTTAAGGAAAGATTAATAAAATTTATACCTTTAAATTAAATGGGGGCATGTTATAATAGATGACACATCAGGAAAAAGGTTTCCGGACTTTGAATGGGGAAGGGGCAAAGGTTTGTGTCTGCACGGCATCCACAAACTTGCCGTGCGCAATAATGCCGTGCAGAAATGAGGAAAATTATGGAAGAAAATAAAAATAGAGCAAAATTATTGACTGTAGGGATTGCGATAGTGCTGATCCTGATTATTTGCGGTATCAGTATGGTAATTTATGCCTTGAACAGGCGCAGTGACAGGGAGGCAAGCCAGGCTTTGCAGGATGACATTATGAATTATGTCAATACTTCCCAGGAACAGAACGTAACGGCTCAGGAGATTACGAAGGAAGAAGAGCCGGAAGAAACCCCGCAGGAGGAAGAAGTGCCGGAAGCGGAAGAAGAACCCGAAGAGCCGGAACAGGCAGCTTTGCCTGAAACTGGGGAAGAGCAGGCTATGGTGGTGAAGGAAGAGGAAAATACGCAGACTACAACCATTATGGAAGAAGAGGCGGTGAAACAGCAGGAGTCCGGCATAGAGAAAACAACAGCGAAATGGCAAAAGGAGGCCGGGGAAGACCTTGCCGCTGTGGAAATCGATTTGTCCAGACAGATGTCCGAGATGCGGGGCTACTGGGAAGCCAGGAATATGGAAGCGGTAGAGGATTTGGCATATTTGCCGAGATACCGTGCGGCTTCCGAAAAACTGAGCGGAACGACCAAATATTATTATTTCGGCGAAACGGATGGGGATAAACGTCCCAGCGGGAAGGGGCTTGCCATGTATGCGGATAACCAGTATTATTATGGCGAATGGAAAAACGGCGCAAGAAGCGGCAATGGGATGTGGATAAAATATTATGTATATGACCAGAACGCCAATGCGAAGGACAGCATTTATTTACAGCACAGCTATTCCGGTTCATGGGCGAACGACCTGCCCAATGGGGACGGGGCAGAACATTATGATTTCATTGATGAAAACCTGGAGCCTGAGGTGGCATATAACCGGAACTTTATCGGAAATTTCAAAGACGGCCTTTATCATGGGGAAATATATATTACCAATTATAATAGTGAGGGTAATACAAAGGAATGGAGCGGAACTGCTAAAAATGGGGTATGGCAGCCTTTTAGCAAAGCGGATGCGAGTGGGCAGTACCCGGTAATCGTGGATTTATTCAACGAGGATAATTATCAGTGGATGACTGAAAAGGAGAATAAGAATCAGGGGGTTCAGGGGTTGATATCCGCAGCTAAGGCAGGAATGTAAAAAGATAGCCTGCATAAAGCGGTGGCAAACCGATGGAGAAAGGAGCATGATAAAAGTATGCCGTGGTGTCCGAAGTGTAGAAATGAATATGTAGAGGGAATAAAGGTCTGTGCCGACTGTGGCGTGGATCTGGTGGAAATGCTGGAAGAAGGAAAGGGTAGCCCTCTTATTTTCGGCGATAGGGGGCAGATGGAAAGGCTGAAAGACTTTCTTACATATAATAAGTTAAAATCTGCAGCTTTGTCGGAGGATAAGGAAGAAGGGGTATTTGAGTTATATGTAAGCGACGAGGAGAGACAAAAGGCCGCTTTGGCGGTAAGAGTCTTCCTTCAACAGGAGATGGAAAAGGAAAGTGGGGACAAGCCTTCTATAGAAGAAAGAGGTATGGACGCGGGGGATGGCGGCATGACCCTGGAATCGGCGGATGAAATGGATCATGAAACGCAAGGCAGAGGGCAGGAAGAAGCAGATGGAGGCAAAGCCCCATCCGTACAATACAAGGGCGTTTATCAAAACAGTGCACAGAAAGCGGAAGAAAACCGTTCTTCCGGATATCTATTAACGACTATAGGAGGGCTTGGATTAATCGCGATAGTTCTGGTATTTTTTGATGTAATCCGCCTTCCGGCAGCTATGGCCAATAAATTTATGGTTTGTATTGTTATGGGTGCATTATTTGCCCTGTTTTTTGTGATGGGCATTTTATCCATCAAATCTTCGAAAACGCTTACCAAAAAGGCAGAGGAAGAGAACAGCCTGACCAACGAGATAAAGAAATGGTGCGGGGAAAATATGAACGCCCGGAAAGTGGACGAAGGACTGTTTGCAGAAGGGGAATACGGGGAAGAAATGAAATATTTTAAACGGGCCGAGAAGATGAAGGAGATGATAAGCCATCAATTTATGAATCTGGAGGAGGGATTTTTGGATTCGTTTGTTGACGACTATTATCCGGTGGTTTTTGAACAGGGATCTGAAAAAATATGAAGATAACAATCATAGCAGTAGGTAAAGTAAAGGAAAAGTTTTACCGGGATGCCCTTGCGGAATATGGGAAGAGGCTTGGGAAATATTGCCGCCTGGAAGTGGTAGAGGTGGAGGATGAAAAGACTCCCGATAAAGCGGGGGAGGCTTTGGAACTGCAGATTAAAGAAAAAGAGGCGCAGCGTATTTTAAAATATGTAAAAGAAGATGCTTATTTGATAACGCTGGAAATAGAGGGGCGGAAAATGGATTCCGTCTCTTTTGCGAAGAAGCTGGAAAAGCTGGCGACCTATGGAACGAGCCATATCCAGTTTGTGATTGGCGGTTCCCTGGGGCTGCATGATATGGTTTCTGCCCGGGCGGATGAAAAAATCAGTTTTTCGGATATGACTTTTCCCCACCAGCTGATGCGCATCTTGCTGGAAGAGCAGATATACAGGGGGTATCGAATTATTTGCGGTGAACCATATCACAAGTGAGGAAGGGAGTTTAAGCATAATTTAATAGAGTTTTCATTTGAATTTATTAGAGTATTGTTTCTCAAAAAAGGTTAAAAAAGAACTTAGATATCCGAAGGAAGAATGTGAAGTGGGAATATGAGTATTTTGGTAAGAAGCACGGAACAGGGAGTGTAATGGAACATAACAAGGCAGAGCATATCCGTGTTCTGCCTGAAATAATATTACGATATTTTTTGCACATATAGTATTCTTTGCCGGTATGAAACATATATTATTTCATGATGAGAAACAGGAAATTAACCGGAAAACAAAAATTGGAACGGCAAAAGGAAATCATCGTGGAGTCCTTAAAACTTCCGAAAGATTCCGTGCTGGGTGCTTCTATTGTGACTGTGACGGGAAACCAGGATGTATTTGTGGAAAACTACAGGGGAATTTTGGAGTATTCTCCAGAGGCTATCGTGCTGCAGGGAAAAACCTGCCAGATTAGCATCTTCGGCAAACGGATGTCTATTGATTACTATACCAATGAAGATATGAAAATTACAGGATGTATCGAATGTGTCCGCTATCACTAGTGTACTGGCATGTTTACATGTCAGCGCACTGGTGGATGGCCGGACGAAGGGGCAAGGCAGAATTTTGAAAAACTATTTCTGCCATATACAAAAGCTGTGCAGAAATAAGGGGAAAATGGTGGAAATGAGGTGAAACATGCTCCAGTTTATACAATATCTGAAAGGATATGTCTGCATCCGGGTATGGGGATATTCGCCGGAGCGGTTTATGAATCTATGCAGCAACCATGATATCCTGCTATGGAATATTGAAAATCATGGGGAATACAATACGATGTGCATTACAGTAAACGGATTTAAACAGCTAAAAGGGATTGTGAGGAAAACAGGAACGAAGGTAGCCATACAAAAGCGTTGTGGACTGCCTTTTTTTATGCCCAGGATGAAGCGGCGGAAAATTTTCCTGCTGGGGCTTATAGGAAGCCTGGTATTCTGGGTATGGATGTCCACATTTATCTGGGCGGTGGATATTTCCGGGAACTATTCTATTTCAGAGGATGTTTTTATGGACTTTCTGAAGGAGAATGACGTATATGTGGGAATGAAAAGGAAAGAAGTGAATATTGAGGAACTGGAGAAAAAAATACGGCAGGATTTTGGGATTGTTACATGGACTTCCGCCAAAATTGACGGAACCAGATTGGAAATACAGATTCGGGAAAATGAAGTGGATAGCAGCGTGGGGGATGGGATAGGGCAGGGCGGGCAGGAAGGCCCTGAAAGTTATATTGGGGGAAATGAATTCGGATCGGATTTGATTGCTCAGGAGGACGGGGTGATCGTCAGTATGGTTACACGGAAGGGGGTTCCTTTAGTGGGTGTAGGGATGGAGGTGAAAAAGGGGGATGTGCTGGTATCCGGAAGCGTTCCGGTGTATAATGAGGATGCAACGATAAGGAACTATCAATATTATGATGCAGATGCGGATGTATATATACGCAGGCAGCTGAATCGAAAGGAAGAGCTGCCGCTGACCTATGAGAAGAAGGAATATACGGGGGAGGAAAAAAAGGAAGTGCTTGTATCCCTTATGGACAAAGAACTAATTTTGCGCATCGGAAAAATAAAATATGAAAATTTCGATAAGGTTACGGATAAAAAGCAGATAAAACTGCTGGAAAATTTTTATCTGCCCCTTTATTTGGGCAGCAGTGTGAACAGGGAATATGTGGTAACCGATAATATTTATACAAAAGAAGAGGTAAAATCAATTTTTTCTGAAAAATTAATAAAATATATGCAAAGTTTGGAGGAAAAAGGGGTACAAATAATTCAAAAAAATGTTACAATAAATAAGAATAAAAAAAATTGGCAAATGAATATGGACTTCCAGATTGTGGAAAAGACAGGGAAGAATATTCCGATTGTTCCACAGGCAGTGCAGGAAGCCGGGGAAGGAAATCAGGAGGCAGCGGTTTTGGATTAGCAGGAAAGAAAGCCAAATAGCTGAAACCGTGTAAGGCAGCAGCAAATTAAGGTAGGACGGCATTATAGATAAGGGTTTGCAGAAGATGGAACATACAATAAGGCGGGTGGATGTGCCGGCGGAGGACATGCGGAATATCTTTGGGTATTATGACCATTATATCCGAAAAGTGGAAAGCGATTTTAACGTAACGATTGTGGATAGAGATGGCTTCATAAAAATAGCAGGGGAAGAACAGGCAGTACATCGGGCAGAAAATATTGTCCGGCAGCTGGCTGAATTATCAAAGAGAGGAAATGTAATCCAGGAGCAGAATGTGGATTACGCAATTATGATGGAAATGGAAAATAAAGAAGATGTACTGGTGGAAATAGATAAAGACTGTATTTGCCATACGGTGACGGGAAAACCGGTCAAGCCCAAAACTTTAGGGCAGAAGCAGTATGTGGATGCCATTCGGGATAATATGATTGTCTTCGGGCTGGGACCTGCGGGAACAGGGAAAACCTATCTGGCCATGGCCATGGCGATAACGGCTTTTAAGAAGGAAGAGGTAGGGCGGATTATACTGACCAGGCCGGCGATTGAAGCCGGGGAGAAGCTGGGCTTTTTGCCTGGTGATTTACAGAGTAAGGTAGACCCTTATTTAAGGCCCCTATACGATGCGCTGCATCAGATTATGGGAGCTGAAACTTTTATGAAAAATATGGAGAAAGGGCTAATCGAAGTGGCTCCTTTGGCATATATGAGGGGGCGGACTTTGGATAACGCATTTATTATCCTGGATGAAGCACAGAATACGACTCCGGCGCAGATGAAGATGTTTTTGACGCGCATTGGTTTTGGATCAAAGGTAATTATAACAGGGGACAGATCCCAGAAGGATTTGGCCCCGGGCATAAAATCGGGGTTAGATGTGGCAATCCGGGTGCTTGGCAGGATAGAAGGGATTTCCTTTTGCAATCTGACGAGCAAGGATGTGGTGAGACATCCTCTGGTACAGAAAATAGTTATGGCCTATGAGGAATACGAAAAAACTACGGAGAAAGGCCGGGTATTGGAGAAGGGCAGGCGTAGAAAGATTAAAAATTGAAAATATTTAATCCGGGGTTTGTGTCCGCACGGCGTCCGCAAATTCCGTTGTGCAAAAGCTTAAGCATAGCCGGGCAATCCGGATGGGACTAAGATACAAAAAGCCGTGCAGAAATGGGGAAAAATGACAGTTTATATGGAAAATGAAACGGGTATTTCTTTTCCCTTTGATGAAAAGGAGTTAGCGGGCAGGATTATGGAAGCGGTTTTGGAGACAGAGGGATGCCCTTATGAAGCCACCGTGAATGTTCTGCTCACTAAAGATGAGGAAATCCGTGAATATAACAGGCAGTACCGGGGGATAGACCGGGCAACGGATGTGCTTTCTTTCCCGAATATCGAGTATCGTGAGCCGGCGGATTTCTCCCAGGTGGAAGAGGCAGAAGCGGATTGTTTCGACCCTGACAGCGGGGAACTGGTGCTGGGGGATATTATCCTTTCGGTGGACAAGGTAAGGGAACAGGCGGAAAGCTATGGGCACAGCAGGAAGCGGGAATACGCTTTTCTTGTGGCTCACAGTATGCTCCATCTATGCGGCTATGACCATATGGAAGAAGGGGAAGCTGCTGTTATGGAAGAAAAGCAGAGAAATATTTTGAAGGGTTTAGGAATTACCAGAGAGGAAATAGAAATCGAGGAACGTTAGCATGTTTGTGTCTGCGCGGCGTCCACAGACTTGGTATGCGCAAACCCCGGCAATGCCGGGCCACAAATGCAGAGCAGAAACGGGGTAAAATATGAAGCAGAAGATAAAATGGAAAAGGACAGGCAGGGGAAAAAGAAAGGAATGGATGCTTGGGGCAGGTTTGATCGCATATTTGATTGGCCTGATCATCCGCATTCCCCTTGTCCATATCATAGGAGACAAAGGGCTTGGTTTTTTCGCAGCGGGAATGGAATTGTTAGCTGTGTTAAGTGCGGTATTCAGCTACGGGATTTCGAAAACAGTGATGCTGCTTGTCAAATACCGGGCAAAACGGGATATGTTCAAGAGCGCAAAAAAGGTATACCGCAGCGCCTTATTTTTTACGATGGCGATTAGTATACTGGCGGCGGTTTTTGTATTTTTCTTTGGGGAATTCATTGCCCAGACATTTGTGCTGGAATATATGGGATATCTGGCGGTGATGGCGGTAGCGCCGGCCATTCTCCTGTCAGGTCTGCTGGGGGTTATCCGGGGATATCTGCAGGGGATGGGGGCGATGACGCCTACGGTGCATTCCAAGCTGCTGGAAAAGGTAATTATGTTATTTGCGTGCCTTATGCTGGCTGCGGAGAGGTATAATTATGGGCTGAAGGTAGCGGCGCTTTTGCGGAACGATGATTATGCGGCTGCTTATGGCGCTATGGGGGCAGCTATCGGTGTTTCCATTGCAGGAGGGGTGGCTGTTCTTCATATGGTATTTATTAAACTGGCTTATACGGGAACTTTTAAGCAGCAATTGGCAAAGGATACCTCTAAATATGTGGAATCCAACGGGCAGATTATTTCTATGTTCTTTTCAGTTGCATTGCCTTATCTGTTGTGCGCGTTACTCTACAATATGAACTATCTGGTGGACCAGAGAATTTTTAACTATGCGATGAACAGACAGGAAAGGGGAAGCATCAGGGTAGCCCATTGGGGGATATATTATGGGAAATACAGCGTGATTATCGGAATTTTTGCAGTGGCCTGTGCACTGGCGGCAGTTTCAGGTATCCCCAGGATTGCCCAAATGTATGAAAAGCAGGAATATGGGGAGGCGAAATACAGGATAGAAAGTAAAGTGCACCATCTGGCTATTTTGTCGATTCCCTGTGCAGTGTGGACAGCCGTGCTTGCAGAACCTATGGTGGGCATGCTCTTTACCGGGGATCAGGATACCGCAGCAAAGCTGCTTAGAACCGGTTCATCGGTGATTGTTGTATTTGCTTTTTCCTACTTTTTTATGTCTCTTTTACAGAGGATAAGGAAAATAAGGATCGTGATTTTAGGCGGGCTGGCAGCGTTTGTGGTGCACCTTATCTTTCTTTTGGCACTGATTAACAGTACTAAACTGGGAATCGTTGCTGTGGCTTTGGGATTATTGGTATTTTGGCTTGTGGCTTGTATTGCAGGGTTTATCGGAGTGATGCAGTCTGTCCGTTTTTCTGTGGACTGGATTCGTACCTTGGGAGTGACCGCGATTGCTGCCGGGGCATCCGGGCTGCTGGGGCTGTTCTTAAGCAAACTTCTGATTGGACTGATAGGAAATGCGGTAACGTTTATCCTATGCTTTGTATTATGCATCATCGTATATCTGGTGGTACTAATCGCATTAAAGGGAGTGCGGGAAGATGAACTGGAAGATATACCCGGAGGCAATGCGATTGTTGTGTTGGCGGAGAGGATGCACCTGATGTAAGGGATATGCCCTATCATCGGGGCGTCATCGCTGTTTCTTTCAAGGCCAGATAAACTTTGGGGCAGATGAAAGGCTAAGCAGTCAATAGATCTGCTGTATACAGTAACAAATTACAGCATCTATAGGAAGAAAAACGAATAAACCGATAGAATTTGGCTGATACTGTTTACAAAGGAGAGGTTGCCATGAAATTTGTAAAACGTATCAGTCTTTTTTTTATTATCCCTATGGGGATGTATTCCTTGGGCTTTTATACCCACATGAAGCTGGAAGAAGAGTTTTATCCCGGGAAAACCAGGATAGTGGAGATAGAGGAGAGGGGCAGTGCAGTGAGTAAAGAGCCTCAGGTTATACCCACAGTCAGGGAAGAAGAGCCGATTATCAGCGCAAATACCCAATATATTATCGAAGAAGTGGATTTGAAAAGAAATACTTCTGTGGAGACGAAATGGAAAGTGCCGGATAAATATATAGGGATGAACAGACAGCAGTTTGTGAAGGAAATGGAATTGTATCAACAATCCCCTTCTTTGACAGACCAGGAGTTAGGGTTTGTCAGCGTGGAAGTGGCCGCATTTTCCAAAGAGAGGGTAGTCGTGCGCAAAAGCTATATCTTCAAGGAAGTGAGCACGAGTTTTTATCTGGTGAACGAAAAAAATTTCGTGGTGGTATACTGCGATGATTTGAAAACAGTATATATGAATACGAATATTACCCTGGATTCTTTGCCGGATGCATTGAAGCAGGAGATTATACAAAATAAATATGTAGCTACGGAAGAGGAACTTTATAATTTCCTGGAATCGTACTCTAGTTAGGGATTTGAAAGGCAAGGAATCCGACTTAATTATAGTTTGTCCGTGGGCAAAGAGAACGGATTCCATTCCTGCCTTTACTCATTCTTACGGAGTTTGTGCGGTAAAGTGCAAAATCTGGGCTGAACTGTTATAATTTTCTGTGTTGGAAAGGAATAAATTCTTGCGGAAGGTTTGGGGGAATTGCTATAATGGATAGAAACGGGAAAGGCTGATAAAAGGGATAGAAAGGGAAATGCGGTGAAAAAAGTGGCGGTAATCGGCGGGGGAGCGGCAGGGATGATGGCGGCAATAACAGCTGGAAGATGCGGCGCCCATGTGACGGTATATGAGAGGAATGAGAGGGTCGGAAAGAAAATTTTGGTCACGGGAAATGGAAAATGTAATTTTTCTAATAGGAGTTTAGGCAAAGAAGACTATTATGGGAATAGACAGAAACTGGAGAGATGTTTTTCTATATTTTCACCGGAGGATGCGGTAGATTTTTTTGCGGATGCGGGAATGCTGGTGAAGGAGAGGAAGGGGTGTTTATATCCTTGGTCAGAACAGGCTTCTACGGTGTTGGACTTGCTGCGGCTGGAAATGGGGTGTGCCGGGGTGGATGTCAGGGTGTCGGAAAAGGTGGGGGAGATTGTCCGGGATAGGAAGAATGGGATGTTTTGCATAGATACTTCGGCAGGAAAGAGCAGAGATTGTTATCATGCGGTCATTCTTGCCTGCGGAGGATGTGCGGCACCTAAGACGGGATCGGATGGAAGTGGATTCGCGCTGGCAGAAAAACTGGGGCATCGTGTGATTCCTGTTGTTCCGGCATTGGTTCAGCTAAGATGTAAGGATAGTTTTTTTAAAATGATAGCGGGTGTCAGATGTGAGGCGGGGCTTAGGCTGCATGGTGAAAGGAATGAAAAAAATTTGCTGGTGGAAGAAAGAGGGGAATTGCAGTTTACGGAATATGGCATTTCCGGTATTCCGGTATTTCAGTTAAGCCGCCATGCTGCCTATCTGCTGGCAGAGGGTAAAAAGGTGGAAATATGGATTGATTTATTGCCTCAGATGACGGGAGCAGATTTTCATATGATGTGTGAAGAACGGATAAAAAAGGCGGGCGGGAAGACGCTGGAGGAATTCCTTCTAGGTATGGCGAATAAGAAGGTGAACCTGATGATGATAAAGGAAGCCGGGTATAAGCCAGGGGATGATGCGATACAGCTGGGGGAGGAACGCCTGAGGAAGCTTTTGTATTCCTATAGGGAACTCAAGGTACATATATTGGCGGCAAATTCCTTTGAAAATGCCCAGGTTACGGCGGGCGGTGTGGATATGGATGAAGTGACGGAAAATTTAGAATCCATGAAAATCCCAGGCATATATTTTGCCGGGGAAATGCTGGATGTGGACGGAAGATGCGGCGGTTACAATCTCCAGTGGGCATGGACCAGCGGGTATATCGCGGGGGGGAGTGCGGCAAATAAGTGGGGGTAATTTGGTTTAGGCAAACAAAATATTTATTCCCGCAGGTAACGAGCCAAGTAGCCGTATTTGTTCGGATATTTGGCGACTGCCGCGAAGGTCAACACCCCGCTGCTTGCAGCGGGGTGTTGACTACGTAAGCTGGTTTGTGAAGGGAGACACTGTTTGATAATAATTATGGCGGTATAGGTGGTCATCTACCAGTTCTGCCAGATGGTTCATTTCCTTTTGCACATCCATGCCATTGGCTATATTGTAATACGCATAGGCAAACTGTTTACTGAAAAAAGGGTAAGCAGGGGTTTGCGGTCTGGTAAAAGAAGAGTGGTGGAGTTGGGAAAATAAAATACTGGTATTGCTTGGAATCGTATTAAAGTTATCCATTATTTCATAAATTTCTTTTAAAACCGGAATACCAGTATATTTGCTTATTTTTAGTTGGTTCTGTATGGTAAATACATATTGGATAAACTGACAGCATTGATTGGGCTTTTTTGTCTGTCTGGACATACAAAGCCCCCAGCTTCCATGGGGTGTCGCGGCCTGTAGCCCTTTTGGAAGTGGTATAATTCCTACGTTTTCACTGTTTTTGAGGGATTGAAAATAGGCGCTGGGGAGGGACAGGCTCATGGCGAAGTTGTCCGGAAAGCTGTAGCTGATATTTTCAATATGGGTATAATGATATTTATGAAACAAATTTCCCAGCCACTGCATAGCATTTACGGATGCAGGGGAGTTGATAAAGCCATTGGTTCTTGTCAGTTCATCATTGAAAAAACTCCCTCTATTCTGTAGGATAAAAGGAAGGCCGGAATAGCTGTTCCATTCTCCTGATTTTGGAGATAATCCTCGGCCCGAATCCATTAGGAGCGGATAAGGGAGGGAAGTTTTTTCTTTGATTAGATGGCATATAGATAAAAATTCATCCCAGTTCCAGGCTTCCTCGGTATTTGTCGGAATCCTTATTTGTAGGTAGTTAAACAGTTCTTTGTTGTAGAGAATGCAAAGTGTGGATTCCGTATAGCCCAAATGGTATAGTCTGCCTTCATAGCTGCCCTGTAATAAAATAGGTTCCAGAAATGAATTCAAAAAAGAAGAGTCCATATAATCATCAAAAGGCAGAAGGGAATCCATATAAGCCCAGTAAGCCACGTCAGGGCCATCAAGGGAAAGGATATCCGGTGCATTGCCGCTGGCGAAGCTTTGCAGGAGAGAGTCGCGCAAAGGCGCTTTGCTGTTGGAAAGGTAGGTGGCTTTTACAGAGAACCCCTGATTCGAATGGTTGAATTCATCAATCAAGGATGTCCAAAAATGTTCCTCACCCTGCTCCATAGGGCACAGATATAGGGAAAGAACCGGCTGGGATTTGGAACGGTCAATGACAAAGCTGCCTTTTCCCTGGCGGCGGATTATATAGCCTTCCGCTTCTAAGTTTTTGAGTGCCTGAGTAATAGTGCTTTTGCTCACGCCAAGTGTGCGCATTAGTTCATTGTCGGAAGGAATGGCATCTCCGGGAAGGTAGCTGCCGTTTTCTATTTTATCGATTAAAGTATTTTTTATAGTAATGTATTTGGGGATTCGTACCTCAGTTGTGCGCATGTTGATACCTCCAGAATTTATTATTTATACGTAGCAGTTCAGCCTTTCGGTTTCCTTGCTGCATTTATACGTAACAGTTCAGCCTTTCGGCTTCCTTGTTACGAAATCCGTCCATTTTGAGTTTTGCCTACGGCAAAAGGCCGGATTCCTTGTCGCATTTACACATTGGTACGGACTTTGCAGCAAGTGCAAAGTCCTGGGCTGAACTGTTACATTTATACCTTAACTGTTTCGAAAAGGGATTGACAAAGCTTTTTTCGTATGGTAGTATCATAGCATAAGTTGTTCGAATAATCAATAGGAAAAGAAAAACTCCTCATAATTAGCGAGGAGTTATTAAATAAAGCAAGTTATTCGAACAACCGAATAAGAAAAGGAGGTTATCATATAAAGTGGAAAAGATATTTTCGAAGGAAGAATTGTATGACCGAAAACCCAGGGTGTATCAAAGAGATGCTTCACAGGTACGTTTTTTGTTGGGCGGAATCGGAACAGGCAATTTCTCCGTGGATGCAAGGGGAAAATTTTTAGATTGGGAGATCTTTAACTGGCCGGCAAAGAATACAAAATTTCCTCTTTCGTTTTTTGCAATTCGGGTAGAAAATGAAGAAATGGAACGGCCAATGTCAAAGATTTTAGAGTCCAGGTTGACTCCGCCATTTACTAGTTCTCATGGGTATTTGCAGGCAGAACTGGTTAATTTGCCCCGGATGGAGGATTCCGAGTTGGTGTGCGAATACCCTTTTGCCAGGGTAAGCTTCCGGGATGGAGAATTACCAGTAGAGGTGTCTTTGGAGGCATTCACGCCATTTATTCCTTTGAATGAAGAAGATTCCGGCATCCCATGCGGTATCATCCGGTATAAGGTAAGAAACAAGGCGGAATGTGATACGAAAGTAAGTTTGGTAGGGACGCTGCCTAATGCATCCGGGTTTGAAGGGTATGATGTGATTGAAAACTTAAAGCTGGCCGGAAGTGTGAGAAACGAATACCGGCAGTCGGGAGATATAAAAGGGCTGTATTACTTTCCGGAAGAAATTTCAGAGGGGCATCTTCGCTATGGAAATATGGCGATTATGATGCGGGAGAAAAACGTAACCTATAAGGCAGAATGGTTCGATGGGGAATGGGTAGACGGAATTCAGGACTTCTGGGATGACTTTACGGAGGATGGGCTGCTGGAAAAAGTTACGAAGTCGGATAGTGTGGGGTGTGAGTTTGCACAGTTTCATAATTTTAGCTTTTTAAAGAGAAGGGAAAAAATTGGATCTATTGGAACTCAGTATGTTTTAAGGCCAGGGGAGGAAAGAACCTTTGAGTTTGTTATCAGCTGGTATTTCCCTAATCGAGTAAAGGCATGGATTGAATTTGATGAGGATTATGACAAATTTTTAAAAGGAGAATATGGAACGGTCAGAAACCATTATGCAGCAAGGTTTGCAAATGCGTGGGATGTGGGGGAATATGTTTATCAGAATATGTATCGCTTGGAAAAAGGAAGCAGAGATTTTTCGGAAGCTATGTTTCAAAGGACAACATTTCCTTATTATGTAATTGACGCTTTAAGCGCAAATATAACCAATCTACGGAGCAATCTTTGTTTTTGGCTGGAAGATGGCACTTTTGCCGGTTTTGAGGGGATACGGGATGACATCGGATGTGGTTATGGAAGTGTACCTCATGTGTGGAATTATGAGCAGACGGTGGCCTTTTTGTTTCCGAAACTGGAAAAAACTATGCGGAATGTGGAGTTTTTGCAGGAAACAGATGCGGAAGGGTGCATGTCCACCAGGATGTTTTCAGTGTTTGGGCAAAGACGCTATTCCATGGTGCCTGCTTGTGACGGGGAATTGGGTAGTATTGTCAGAATTTATCGGGATTTTAAGAACCTTGGCGATATAGAGTTTTTAAGGAAAATATGGTCAAAGGCTTCCGCAGCTATGGATTATGCTATAAAACAGTGGGATTTAGATTATGATGGGGTATTGGACGGGCAACAGAACACTACATATGATATAGAATTTTATGGTCCCAATCCTATGACAGAGGGAATTTTCCTGGCAGCTTTGAAGTGCTGTGCAGAAATGGCGGATATTTTAGGAGATGCCTCCCTTAAAAAGAAGTATGAAGACATTTTCCAAAAGGGAAAAGAACGGGCAGATGAGTTGATGTTCAATGGAGAATATTATATTCAGGTGCAGGAGAAAATTGATAGGTATAAATATCAATTTGGAAAAGGCTGCCTTTCGGATCAATTGCTGGGGCAGTTCTTGGCACATATGGCGGGAATTGGTGAGATTCTTCCCAGAGAGCATATCAAATCCGCGATGAAGGCAGTTTTCAAATATAACTATATGACAGATTTTTACCATACGGACTCTGTTCATAGGGCCTACGCCTTAAATGAAGAGCATGGACTCGTAATAGCTACATGGCCTGAGGGCGGACGCCCGAAATTTCCCTTATCCTATGCAGGGGAAGTGTGGACGGGAGTGGAGTATGAAGCAGCAGTAAATTTGATTTATGCAGGCTGCCTGGAAGAAGGGCTTACCATAATAAAATCGGTACGAGATCGTTATGATGGATATAAAAGGAATCCTTTTAGTGAGGTGGAGTCAGGGCATCATTACAGTAGGGCAATGGCAAGCTGGGGAGTACTGAACGCGCTTTTAGGACAAAATAGTGATATGTACCGAAACGTTTTAAGCTTTCATCCAGTAATAGATGAAGAGATGTCCAGTTTTTTTATTTGCGGGAGAGCATGGGGGGTATATAGCCAGAAGAAGGTAAACGGGAAAATGGAAAAAACAATTGATGTACTCTATGGTTCCTTGGATGGGGTTGTCATAGAAGATAAGGAAGTGTAAGTGCTTTGGAATGGAGGAAAGGTCGAATGAGAAAAATTGGATTATTGAAAAAAGTAGTTAGTATAACCGGTATAATGACTCTGTTTCTGGTGTCAGGCTGCGGAGCAAAGCAGGAAGAGCCTGAGTCTGTCCTGCCTGTGGATGGTACTGATGAAGCGGCTCAGGAGGAACAGGATGGACAGGGAAATATAGGGAAGGAAATGGAGTCAGGGGATGTTACCATCCATTTTGCAGAGCATGTTGCTAACATTGAAGCCCAGGAACCTCATATGATGAAAATTATTCAGGCTTTTGAGGAGACTTATCCAAATATTCATATTGACATTACCGGAAAGGAGGTCTCCGAGCATAATACACAGATGACGTTGCTGGCAGGGGAGGATAATCTTCCGGACATTTTCTGGCTGGAACAGACTCCTGCAAAGGAATTTGCTCAGCACGGATATCTTTATGATTTGACAGAAGTCTTAAATGAATATGGTATCAATGATAGCCTGCTTCCCGGACTGGTAAATTCCTGCACGGTGGAAGGCAAGGATTATGGAATGCCAAGTGAAGTTATGATGGTAGGTTTTTTCTATAATAAAGGGTTATTTGAGCAGGCAGGGATTAAGCATGTTCCTGTCACCTATGAAGAGTTTACAGATGCGGTTGACAAACTAAAAGGGAAAGGAATAGTTCCCTTGACAGTGGGTGCGCAGGATAATTATAGCATCTGGGCTTTTGAGACTATGCTTGCAAGATATGGTTTTTTTGAGAAGCTGGAAGATTTAAATACGGGAAATGTAAAGTGGACAAACGATGATTTTATCCATTACTTTGAGAAGGTGGAAGAAATGCGTGATAACGGTACTTTCACAGAAGATATTGCAAATATCGGTTATTTTGAGGCAAAAGAACGTTTTCTCGGTGGCAATGCAGCAATGTTTAACACAGGAGCATGGGACATAGGAGATTTTGAAAACAGTACGATGGCACAGGATATTGGATTTTTCTGGGGGCCTACATTTTCAGACAGCGAATATCCTCAGCAGATTGGAATTAAAGCATCCGGTGGTGTATATGTGGTGTCCGCAAAAGCGGCCGGGAATCCAGCCCTTTTGGATGCGATTATGAAATTCTGGCAGTTTTACTATGGAGAAGAAGGCACTAAGATTATTGCGGAAGATACATCTGCCTTACCTTGCTCCAAATATGACGGCACAATAGATACACAGGCACACCCAGTTTTAGCGGCTATGATTACAGCACTCAATGATGACTGGGAGGCAATAACAGAGCCGTTTAACTCTATGTCGACAACAGTAGCCTATGGATATTTTGATGCCACTTTCGGGGTGATGACAGGTGTTTATACACCTCAGGAAGCATCCCAGTATGTGGAAGATCTCCATATGGCGGAAAGGTAGAAGGATGCATTGGTTAAGTACAAAGAGGGCAAAAGCGTTTATGTTGATTCCAACCTTGCTGACGTACAGCATTTTTATTATTATCCCCGTGTTTATTGCGGTATATTACAGTTTTACTCAGTATAGTGGGCTTGGAAAATCGAAATTTATAGGTGTTGGCAACTACATCAGAATGTTTGGGGATAAGCTGTTTCTGATTGCTCTTCGCAATACTTTGCTTGTGCTGGCCTTAAGTACAGTTTTTCTTCTAATCGGTTCTTTTCTGACAGCACTTATTATGAATGTGGGATTTAAGGGAAATGCATTTTTTAAAATGATAGTCTTTGCTCCTTATGTAATTGCACCAATTATTATTGGAATTATATGGGGGTATATTTTGAATCCAAACTATGGAATGCTTAACAGTGTTTTAAGAGGCCTTGGGCTTGATGTGCTTGCCATTGAATGGATTGGGGGAACGAAATGGTCGCCTCTTTCTTTTGCACTGATATTTACCTGGCAGATGCTGGGTTTCCATGCAACGATATTTCTCTCTGGAATCAAAACGATTCCGGGGGAAATGTATGAGGCAAGTGCTATAGACGGTGCAAACGGATTGCAAAGAGCATTTTTCATCACGATTCCGATGTTGAAAGAAACTATTATCATCAATACGGTTCTCATTGTTACAGGTGTTTTTAAAATATATGAACTGGTTTACCAAATGACAGGGGGCGGACCGGCTCATCAGTCAGAATTGTTGACTTCTTATATGTATTTTACTGTTTTTACGTCCAGAAGATATGGATATGGAATGTCCATTGCTGTTGTTATACTGGCATTCTCGGTTATCGGTTCATTTTCATATATCAGGATTGCGGCAAGAAAGAAAGGGAACGAAGATTGAAAATTGGAAATTTTAAATTCGGAGTTTGTATCCGTTCTGCATCTATAAATTTGACATGCGCTAAAATGCAGCGCGGAAATGAGGTGAATTATGAAGAAGAATTTTTCTTTCAAAGGAATTTTGTTTTACTTATTGGTAACGGCAATTCTTGCGGCTTTACTGCTGCCCATCCTCTGGTCGATATTGCTTTCCTTTAAGACAAATAATGAAATTGTAAATACACCTTTAGCGTTGCCAGATACATGGAATTTTGGAAATTATCAGCGGGCAGTGGATACCATTGATTTTGGAATGATGTACTTTAATACGGTTTTTATTGTTCTCATAGCTACGTTTTTCAGTGTGGTGATTACCTTTATGAGTTCTTTTGCCATTGCGCGTATGACTTTTAAAAGGAAAAACACAGCGGACTATATATACTTTTATCTATTGATGGGGATTTCCATTCCGGTTTATGTTCTACTGTTTCCGATTTACCGAATTGATTCCCTTCTTGGGATTTTGGATACCAGGGTGGGGCTTATTCTGCCTTATATTGCAGTAAATATTTCGTTTAATACACTGCTTTTCGTAGGTTTTTTGAGGGGGATTCCAGAGGAACTTGAGGAAGCGGCAATTATTGATGGATGCAGGCTTTGGGATTTATGCACGAAGGTGGTGATTCCGGTGATGAAGCCCACTTTTATTACTATTGTGATCTTCAATGCAGTCTATATTTATAATGAATTTCCGTTTGCATCTACTTTTATTCAAAATGACAGGCTGAATACCGTATCTTTGATGACTTCTATGTTTAAGGGACAGTATTCTATGGACTATAGTGGAATTATTGCTGCCAGTCTGATGATCATGCTTCCGGAACTGATTTTTTATATGTTTTTACAAAAATATATTATCGGTGGAATGACGGCAGGGGCAGTAAAAGGATAAAGCTATTTGATTTACCCATACGCCTTTGGGTTTACACCTCCCGGATGATATGCTATACTTCTTATACTAAAATGAATTGCAAAAAAAGATGGCATAGGGAAAAGATGGTATAGAATGTGCGAAATGTGAAAGGTTGTCCTATACATGGACAGCTTTTTACGTGTATGAACAAAACGGTGAGGGAAAGTGGACAAATATGATTCGAATCAATCAGATAAATTTAAAAGCAGGGCCGGCATTGGCTGAAAGGGAAGAGGAACTGCTGAAAAGCAAAATAAAAAGACTATTAAAGTTAAAGGATAAAGAAGAGTTTACATATGAAATCGTAAAGCGTTCTTTGGATGCGAGAAAGAAACCTGTGATTTTCTATTCTTATACGGTAGATGTAGAAGGCTTGAATGAAAATGAAGTGATAAAGAGGGCAAAAGGCAGCCAAATAAGCGTGGTGGAGCCTGCCAGATATCGATTTCCGTCTTCCGGCGGGGAAAGATTGAAAATTGAAGATTTTCAATCTGTTTTGGAAAGGAGCATGGTTATAAAAAAGGAGCACAGGCCGGTTATTATAGGAACTGGGCCCGCGGGGCTGTTTTGCGGGTATATGCTGGCAATTCATGGGTATCGTCCCATTTTACTGGAACGGGGAATGGACGTGGAGCACAGATGTGAAAAGGTAGAGGAATTCTGGAAAACGGGGAGGCTGGATACGGAGTGCAATATACAGTTCGGGGAAGGGGGCGCCGGCACTTTTTCCGATGGAAAGCTGAATACCTTAGTGAAGGATAAGGATGGCAGAAGCCGGCAAGTCCTATCCATTTTTGTCACATCAGGTGCGCCAAAAGATATTTTATATGATGGGAAGCCCCATATCGGAACGGATATTTTGACAAATGTGGTAAAAAATATGCGCGAAGCGATCATCGCCCATGGCGGAGAAGTACATTTTAATACGAAGGTGACGGACTTGTGCATAGAGAACGGCCGGATAAAAGCTTTAATAGTGGAAAAAAGGGAAAAAGGGAAAAAGGGAGAAGGAAAAAAAGCGAGGATAGAAACGGATGTGGCCGTGCTGGCTATTGGGCATAGCGCCAGGGATACCTTTCAAATGTTGTATGAAAGAAAGGTATCTATGGAAGCGAAAGCTTTTGCCGTAGGGCTGAGGGCGGAGCATCCGCAGGAACTGATAGATTCGATTCAGTATGGTATGGAACGGCCGGGATACCTTCCTCCGGCAGCATATAAAGTAACAGCAAAGGCAAAGGATGGGAGAGGGGTATATTCTTTTTGCATGTGTCCGGGCGGCTATGTGGTAAATGCTTCTTCCGAGGAAGGCCATTTGGCGGTAAACGGAATGAGTTATAGCAGGAGGGATGGGCAAAATGCCAATAGCGCGATTATCGTATCCGTTACGCCAAAGGATTATGGAAGTTCCCATCCTTTGGGAGGGATAGAATTCCAGCGAAGACTGGAGGAGCGGGCATACGAAATAGGAAATGGGAAGGTGCCCGTGGAATACTACGGGGATTTTAAAAGGGCTGTATGGGGGGAGAAAAAAGATACAGGCTATGACGGCACATATGGACAATATATGCCCCGGATAAAAGGGCAGTGGCAGTTTGCAAAAGCCCATAATATTATGCCGGATGCGCTGAACCGGGCTTTTGTGGAAGGTATGGAGGCATTTGGCAGGAAGATTCCGGGCTTTGCGGCGGATGGAGTCATATTATCGGGGATAGAGAGCAGGACTTCTTCTCCGGTGAGAATCCATAGGGGGGAAAATGGACAGTCGGAAATTGGAGGTTTGTTCCCATGCGGGGAAGGCGCCGGTTATGCGGGCGGTATTATGTCAGCAGCAATGGACGGCATTCGGATAGCAGAGCAAATAGCCAGGGAATATCAGACGCAAAGGAGTAAAGTGATTTGTGATGAAAAGTGACGGGAATTGTGGGAAGTATAGGGAATTGTTAAAGGATAAGAAGAGAATCGTGGTCAAAATCGGTTCGTCTTCGCTGCAGCATCCGGAAACCGGGGATTTGGATTATACGAAATTGGATGTTCTTGTACGGGAACTTTGCAATATGAGAAACCGTGGGATGGATGTAGTGCTGGTGACTTCCGGGGCAATCGCCGTGGGAAAGAAAGCGGTGCATCTAAAAGAATTCGGCCAGGCCGGGGATAAGGAGATCGCGGAAAAGCAGGCATGCGCTGCAGTGGGCCAGGCCAGGCTGATGATGATTTACCAAAAGATTTTTGCGGAATATAATCAGGTGGCTGCCCAGATACTATTGACAAAGAATACAATCGTGGATAACCTAAACCGCTATAATGCCCATAACACTTTTTCGGAGCTGTTTAAGCTGGGGGTTATCCCTATTGTGAATGAAAATGATACGGTCGCTACTTACGAAATCGAATTTGGCGATAACGATAGCCTTTCCGCTATTGTGGCAGCTTTGGTGGGGGCTGATTTGCTGATACTTCTTTCGGATATTGATGGGCTGTATACCGATGACCCAAGAAAAAATAAGAATGCCCGGTTTATACGGATAGTGGAGGAACTAAGCGATGAATTGATGGAAATGGGAAAACCCTCTACCGGAAGCGATGTGGGAACCGGAGGAATGAATACGAAACTGATTGCGGCGAAAATAGCCACGTGCTCGCATATTGACATGGTAATTGCCAATAGCAAAGATATTAAAGTGCTGCACCGTATTTTGGATGGGCAGGACATCGGCACTCTGTTTGTAGGCCGGCAGGATACTTATTTTGATTTGCCGGGCTTTGTGGAGCAGATGCATTCCTAAGAATAAGAAAAGGAAGAGAGGAAGATGGACAATGGATAGTTTGGAAAAGAAGATTGCACGGATTAATGAACTTTATCACAAAGCTAAGGCGGAAGGCCTGACGGAAGAAGAAAAAAAGGAGCAGGCGTCCTTGCGGAGTGAGTACATCGCCAACATACGCGCAAATCTCAGGGGGCAGCTGAATAATATAGATATTCAGGAAAAGGATGGTACCGTTACGAATTTGGGGGAAAGGTATGGAGACAAAAGCACGCATTAGGCAAAGGATGCTGGCCTTGCGGGATACCATGCAGATACAGGAGCGGAAAGGAAAAAGCGCTAAGATCATGGCACGGGTGACGGAAACATTATGGTATAAGGAAGCGGATATTTTACTCACCTATATATCTTACAGGAGCGAGGTGGATACGGAAAGCCTGATACAAAATGCTTTTGCGGAGGGAAAAAAGGTCTATTGTCCCAGGGTGGAAGGCGAAGGGATGAATTTTTATGAAATCCTTTCCAGTGAGGAGTTAGAGGAAGGATACCGTGGAATTAAAGAACCGCAGGGCAGGAACGAAAGGCGCTTTCAATTAGATAAAAGCCAGGGGAAAAAATGCCTGATGATTCTGCCGGGGAGCGCATTCGATGAGGAAGGAAATCGGATAGGCTACGGAAAGGGCTATTATGACAGATACCTGGAAAAAAGCAGCGGATATCAGGAAAGAAGCAATGGTAGCCGGGAAAGAAGCAGCGACAGATGCCAGGGAAAAAATGACAGCGGATGTGAGAAAAGTAATGGCAGTCAATATCCGAAAAGCGGCAATAAAGGATACCCATTCATAAAAACAATAGGAGTATGCTTCGCATGTCAGCTGCTAAGAGAAATCCCAGCGGATATTCATGATAAAAAGGTGGATATGGTAATAACGGAAACAGAATGTGTAGAAATGAGGTAAAGATTGAAAATTTTCAATTCCAAGTTTGTGTCTGCGCGGCACCCGCAAACTTGATAAGCGTAAAGCCCCGGAAATGCCGGGTTACAAAAGCCGCGCAGAAATGGAGTAAAGTATGGATTTAAACAAAATGGGGCAAAGAGCGGCAAGCGCAAAATATGAACTGCAAAAACTGTCATCGGAGAAGAAAAGGCATGTCCTTCTTGCGGCGGCCAAGGAATTGATTGCCGATACGGAAATCCTTTTGGAAGAAAATAGGAAGGATATCAGGAAAGGGGAAGAAAACGGTATGCATCCGGGTATGCTGGACCGCCTTCGGCTGAGCAAAGAGCGAATAGGGGCAATGGCAGAAGGGCTGGAACAGGTAGCGGAACTGGAGGACCCGGTAGGGAAAGTCCTGGAAGAGTTCGTCCGCCCTAATGGCTTGAAAATCAGTAAAGTGAGAGTGCCCTTTGGCGTTATAGGCATTATTTATGAATCCCGCCCTAACGTAACGGCAGATGCTTTTGGGCTTTGTTTTCAGTCAGGGAATGCGGTGATTCTAAAAGGGGGCAGCGATGCCATAAACTCCAATATGGCAATTGCCGCATCCATCAGGAACGCATTGAAGAAAAATGGTATTTGCCAGGATGCAATTCAGATGATTGAAAGTACGGACAGGGAAGTTACCTCACGCTTTATGAAGCTGAACCAATACGTGGATGTTTTGATTCCACGGGGAGGGGCAGGGCTGATTCGCAGCGTGGTGGAAAACAGTACGATTCCGGTAATCGAAACCGGAACGGGAAACTGCCATATTTATGTGGATGAATATGCGGATCCGGATAAGGCTCTGCCCATTATCATCAATGCCAAAACACAGCGTATCGGTGTTTGTAATGCCTGTGAGTCTTTGGTCATCCATCGCTCCATAGCGGACAGGTTTCTTCCCGCATTGGCACAGGCTTTGCAATCGAAAAATGTGGAGGTGCGGGGGGACGAAATGGTCTGCGGGCTGATAGGGAATGCCGGGAAGGCATCGGAAGAAGATTATGGGAGGGAATACCTGGATTATATTATTTCTATTAAGACAGTGGAAACAATAGATGAAGCAATTGCCCATATAAATAAATATAATACGAAACATTCCGAAGCGATTATAACGGAGAACAAAGAAAACGCCCGTAAGTTCCTGAATGAAGTAGATGCGGCCTGTGTATATGTCAATGCTTCCACTCGTTTTACCGATGGGTTTGAATTTGGATTTGGGGCGGAGATAGGAATCAGCACCCAGAAAATGCATGCCAGAGGGCCGATGGGATTAAAGGAACTGACCTCTTATAAATATTTGATTGAGGGAGAAGGGCAGATAAGGTAGAGGGATAGATAGGGGAGAGGGCGAATGCCCCTCCCTTCCTATATTTTTCAAGGCGAAAGGCAGAGAAAGCGGAAACGGTGCCTACTCCGATTTCACTTCTTTCCAAAAGTCATTGTATATTCTGTCCGCATCTTCGCCCAGGTACTTAAAGGTTTCCAGATTATCGTATTGGGATAAATCGGGGAAGGCGATGGGGGAATTGCGGATATCCTCATCTTCGATTAATTCCCTGGCAGCATCGTTGGGTGTAGAATAGGTGATAAATTCGAAGTTCATCAGCGCGATTTCCGGTCGGCACATGAAGTCAATGAATTTTTCGCCATTTTCTTTGTTGGGTGCATTTTTGGAAATGACCCAGGAGTCAATCCATACATTGGTGCCTTCTTTGGGGATGACATATTCCAAATCCGGGTTTTCACGTTGGGTATAGATAGCTTCCCCTGAATAAATTACGCCGATGGCGGCTTCGTTCCCTATCATTTTATCTCTGACCTGATCCACTACATAAGCCTGTACGAAAGGCTTTTGCTGGATTAAGGAATTCCTTGCAGCCTCTAATTCCGCAGTGTCCGTGGAATTCATGGAATAGCCGTTCAGCTTTAGGCCAACCATGAAGGCATCCCTAACGGAATCCTGCATCAGGATATTGTCTTTATATTTTTCATTCCAAAGAATGCTCCAGCTGTCAACAGGATCATCTACCATTGTTTTGTTGTATAAAATACCTACAGTACCCCAGCAATAGGGAACGGAATACTTATTGTCCGGGTCGAATTCTTTGGATTGATCCCAATATTGGGCGCCGATATTGGCTTTTGCATTGGGGATATTATCAAAGTTAAGTTCTGCCAGGAGGTCATTTTCCAGCATTTTCTGTATCATATAGTCGGAAGGGCAGATAACGTCATATTCCGATGCGCCTGCTTCCACTTTGGGATACATAATTTCGTTGGTCTCAAATTCATCATAAATTACTTTGATGCCTGTTTCTTCCTCGAAAAGTTCTATGGCTTCCGGGTCTAAATATTCCCCCCAGTTATAAACGATGACTTCCCCGTTTTCACCGGAAGGGGAACTGCCGCATCCCACAAGGGAGAAGGCAGCGGCTAAGCCTATGGCTAAAGCAGATAATTTTTTCATAATTTTCTCCATTTCTGCACGGCTTTATTGTGCTAAATTCTTTTCTTTTGGTGCTTTATTGATGAGAAGTAAAAGCAGCAGTACAGTGACGAAGATGATAGTAGACAGAGCATACATCTCCGGCTTTATTCCTTTTTTTACTTCCGTATAAATCTTGGTGGATAAAGTGTCCACGCCGGCTCCCTTCGTAAAGTGGGTAATGATAAAATCATCCAAGGACATAGTAAATGCCATCAAAAACCCGGATAATACGCCCGGCAGAATATCCGGGAACACTACCTTGAAAAAAGCATAAATGGGGGAAGCCCCTAAATCCAGGGCAGCTTCATAAGTGCTGGGGTTGAGCTGCTTCATCCGGGGCATGACACATAGGATTACATAAGGAATATTGAATGTAATATGTGCCAAGAGGATGGTTCCCATCCCGAACTTTATTCCCAGGCTGATGAAAAGGAGCATCAGCGAAATGCCTGTCACAATATCGGCATTTAACATGGGGATGTTGGTGATGCCCATGATGACGGCCCTCTTGCGTTTCCCCATATGGTTGATGGCGATACATGCCACTGTGCCGATGACAACGGCGATAAATGAGGATACAAAAGCGATAAAAAGTGTATTCCACAGCGCCTGTATGATTTCCCTGTTATCGAAGAGGGAGGAATACCAGCGCAATGTGACGCCTCCCCATTTTGCCCTGGTGCGGCTGGCATTGAAGGAGAGAATCATCAATGTGGCAATAGGGGCATACAGGAAAATAAAAATCAGTATAATATATATTTTTTTTGATACTGTCCTTATCATAAAAAGCTTCCCTCCCCATCCTTATCGAAGATGGCGGATACCACCATGTTGACGATGATAAATATCATGAGTACGATGGACAGGCCGCTTCCTAAGTGCCAGTTGCCGGCCTGGGTAAACTCTTCTTCAATGACATTGCCGATGAGAAGTATTTTGCTGCCCCCTAATAACTTGCTGATGACAAAGGTGGTCAGGGCAGGGATAAATACCATGGTAACCCCGCTGATAATACCGGGTATGGACAGCGGGAGAGTGATTTTAAAAAAAGTCTGCATCCCGTTTGCTCCAAGATCCTTGGCCGCATTGACCACATTCGGGTCGATTTTCACTAAGGAATTATAGATGGGCAGCACCATAAAGGGCAAAAAATTATACACCATGCCAAGGACGATGGCATAAGGGGTATTGATAATATTCAGGGCAGGAAGATGGAGGAAAGAAAGGATATTGTTGATAACACCTGTTTTTTCCAGCAAAGTCTGCCATGCCAGTGTGCGCAGCAGGAAATTCATCCACATAGGGAGGATGAAAATGAGTACTATAAAGCTGTGCTGGCTCACATTCATGTTTGCCAGTATCATGGCCAAAGGGTATGCCAAAAAGAAACAGATAGCCGTGCTTATTAAGGATAAGCCAAGGGAAATCCATAATGCTTTGGCATGTTCTGCGCTCATGATGGCAGCTATATTTTCTAAAGTGAAAGCACCTGTTTTATCCGTCAGGCCGTAGTAAAACACCATTCCCAAAGGAACGATAATAAAGATTGCAGCCCATACAATATAGGGAGAGGAAAGCATTTTTCCCGAAAAAAACTTTCCTGAACCCAACTTTTCTGAAAGTATATTATTCTCCAATTGCTGCCGCCTCCTCGTCTTCCGATGCCGGTTTATTCATAATCTGAATATTAAAGGGGTCTACATTTATTCCCACTTCGGTGCCCACAGGAAACATGCCGGTGGAATGTACCAGCCACTCAAAGCCGTTAGCCGTAACTTCCATTTCATAATGGACGCCCTTGAAAATAAGGTGGGTGACCACTCCCTGGATAGTGCCCATATTAGGAGGCACCAATTCCACATCTTCCGGGCGGATGACCACATCCACCGGTTTGTTCCGCCCAAAGCCGGTGTCCACGCATTGGAATTTAGTGCCCAGGATAGAGACCAGCTTATCCTCCAGCATAACGGCATCGATAATATTGCTGTCACCGATAAAGTCAGCCACAAAAGCATTTTCCGGTTCATTGTAAATGGTTTCCGGGGTGCCGATTTGCTGGATATAGCCCTGGTTCATGACTACGATGGTATCGGACATGGTAAGGGCCTCTTCCTGGTCGTGGGTGACATAGATAAAAGTAATGCCCAGTTCATTTTTCAGGCGGATTAATTCATACTGCATATCCTGTCTAAGCTTCAAATCCAAAGCACCCAAGGGTTCATCCAGAAGAAGGACTTTGGGTTCGTTTACAATAGCCCTTGCAATGGCGATACGCTGCTGCTGCCCTCCGCTTAGGGAATCGGGCATGCGCTTTTCAAAACCCTCCAGGTTTACCAGTTTCAGGGCATATTTTATTTTGTCATCAATATAAGACTTTGGTTTATTTTTTATTTTCAGCCCAAAGGCAATATTTTCCGCAATATTCATATGGGAAAAGAGGGCGTATTTCTGGAATACGGTGTTGAGCTGCCGCTTATTGGGGGGTAAACTGGTAATATCCTTGCCATCAAAAACAACACGCCCTTTGTCCGGGGAGACAAAGCCGCCCAGAATCCGGAGGGTAGTAGTTTTCCCGCAGCCGCTCGGCCCTAAGAGGGTAAGGAATTCATTTTCATGAATGTTTAAATTTAATTCATCCAGTACCATTTCACCGTCAAAGGATTTGGATACATCCACCAAATTAATTAATTCTTTATTCATCTCAAATACCTCCGGTATATAAGTAATCTTACGTAAACTAACCCTGCCCTGTAAGGTTTAAAAACTGGGCGGTGAACTGACCCATAATATGGAAGCGCCTGTTTTTGCACCGGCAATTATGTAGTGGGTAGTATTGGGGATAAAATAAAAGGATTCCCCTTTTTTGGCCCGTATCTTTTTCTTGCCCATGACGATGGTGATGCTCCCGGATAATACATAACCGAATTCTTCCCCTTCATGGGGATTGTCTGGATAGGTAGATCCGCCTGGCTTTAACGTAAGCCGAATCGGCTCCATAATATTCTTCTGGGCGTTTGGAATAATCCACTCCACCATATTTCCCAGTTCCTCATCCACTTTTTCAAAGTAATCGGCCTCATGGAAAACAATTTGCTCATCCTTGGGGCTTTCGGAGAAAAATTCCTGAATATCGGTGCCCAGGCATTGGAGAATGTCCACCAGCGTAGCGATGGAAGGGGAAGTCAAATCCCTTTCCAACTGGGAAATGAACCCTTTGGACAATTCGCTGCGCCCGGCCAGCTCTTCCTGGGTAAGCCCTTTTTGTATTCTTAATTCCTTTAATCTGTTTCCTATTTTCATTGTGTCAGCTTCTCTGAAATTAAATGATTATAAACATAAAGTTTACTGTTACTAAACAAACGCTGATATCCATTATACTAGGTGTGATTCAGATGTCAATAGGGAATGGCAAAAAAATAATTGTCCGGATTCCTTGTCGCATTTACACATTGGTACGGACTTTTTTAAAAGTACTGCTTTGCAGCAGCAAGTGCAAAGTCCTGGACTGAACTGTTACATTGTGTTACAATATCTATAGGCATAATACTGTTATGGAGGAGGGCAGTCCAATGGAAAAGGAAAAATATATAGCATACGTTTCAACGTATACGATGGGAAAGGGAGATAAGCACGGAATAAAGATCTATGATGTAGATATGGAAAACGGAAGATTGCACGCAAAAGATCAGGTGGAAATCACCAATTCTTCCTATGTAACCATATCCCATGACAAGAAACGCCTTTATTCTATTACAGATTTTGGTGTGGAGTCTTTTCGTATACAGCCGGACGGAGGGCTGGAATTAATAGATCACGCGTCTATCAACGGGATGCGGGGCTGTTATTTGTCCACGGATTACGAAGACAATTTTCTTTTTGTTGCCGGATATCATGACGGCAAGATTACAGTGTTAAGGTTAAAGGAAAACGGTGGGGTCGGTGAAATCACGGATGAGATTTTCCATAAAGGGCTGGGAAGCATTGCGGAGAGGAACTTCAGGCCTCATGTGAACTGCGTAAAGATGACCAGGGATAATAAATATCTGTGCGCTGCGGATTTGGGGATGGATCATGTGAAGGTATACCGCCTGGACAAGGAAAAAGGAACTTTAGGGCTGGCCGATGTGATTCGCAGCGAGCAGGAGTCGGCACCCAGGCATTTGAAATTCTCCCCGGACGGCAGTTTACTCTATATCGTACATGAACTGAAGAATTGTATCGATGTATATGGCTATAGGGAGGCAAACAATAATCCGGAGTTCGAAAAACTGCAGACCATTTCTACCCTGAACGACTACCATGCCACCGGATCTGCGGCCAGTGCATTGAACTTCTCAACGGACTATCATTATATGGTAAGTTCCAATGCAGGGGACAATAGTGTGGTGGTATATCGGATTAACCATGAAAGCGGGCTGCTGGAAAAAATATTTTGCCTGCCAATTAGCGGCGATTATCCGAAAGACGCAGCGCTTTTCCCGGATAACAGGCATCTGGTTTCATTAAATCACGAGTCGGATACCTTGACTTTCTTTAATGTGGATATGGAAAAGGGGCTTTTAGTAATGAATGGGCGGGAACTTCCCGTGGCGAAGCCTAACTGTATTATTTTCCATCAATTGGGGGCGGAAAAGGATTCTAAGGAAAGGCATATGGTGATGGAGGCGAAGAAGGATATAAAAGAACGCTATAAGCCAAGGTATGTGGATCTGTAGGAAATAAGACTGGGCAGGGCTTTTCGTGCCCGAATCTTTTTAAATCAAAGGCCTCACTGCAAGCAACGGGTATCGGGTTTGCAGTGAGGTTTTTAACTTATAGGATTGGGTTATTAATATAAATATGCTGCCTGGCCTACTGCCCATGGGAATAAAAATCTCTTAGATAAGAAATCCGTGAAGACATATTGGCCATCATGGCGTCAGCCAAGGTAAGGGCGGCCATGGACTCCACGACTACTACGGCGCGGGGGACAATGACCGGGTCATGTCTGCCTTTGATGCAAATCTGAATGTTATCCCCATTTTTATTTACGGTTTCCTGTTCTTTGAAAATAGAAGGGGTAGGTTTTATGTATGCCCTGAAAATAATTTCATCCCCATCGCTGATGCCGCCCAAAATGCCGCCTGCATGGTTTGTTTTTTTTGTGACAGTTCCTTTTTGGGAGATAAAGCTGTCATTGTTGTAAGAGCCATTGGCAGTGCTGACCTGGCAGCCATCGCCGATTTCGAAGGCTTTTACGGCACCGATGGACATAATGGCTTTTGCCAGGCCGGCGTCCAGTTTTTCGAAGACCGGGTCACCGATTCCGGCAGGAACACCTGTGATGCGGCATTCGATGACACCTCCCGCAGAATCCTTTTCGGCCATGCAGGAAGATAGGTATTCTACGGCTTTTTTGTCGGCTTCATAGTCCGGCATGCAGGTGGAGGTCTGTAGGATGGCCTCTTTATGAAAACTATTTTCATCTATTTGAACGGGGCCTATGGATTTGGTGTATGCCAAAAGTTCTATGCCCAGTTCTTTTAAAATCTTAGCCGCTACTGCTCCGGCAGCTACCCTTCCAATAGTTTCCCGGCCGGAAGAGCGTCCCCCTCCGCGATAATCCCGGAAGCCGTATTTCCGGTCAAAGGTATAATCCGCATGGCCAGGGCGGTAATAGGATGCAATTTCGCTGTAATCCCGGGATTTTTGGGAAGTATTCCTGACCATAAGGGAGATGGGCGTACCGGTGGTAAGTCCCTCGAAAGTGCCGGAAAGGATTTCTACAAGGTCATCTTCCTTCCGGGGGGTGGAAATCCTGGTTTGGCCGGGTTTGCGCCTGTTCAAATATTCCTGAATATCTTCTTCGCCAAGGGGCAGGCCTGCGGGGCAGCCGTCGATAACAACGCCCAAGGCTTTGCCGTGGGATTCCCCCCAGGTGGATATTCTAAAAAATGTGCCGAATGTAGAACCAGACATATGGTTGACTCCTTTGCTTTTTATGCGTTTTATATTTTGTATTCTAAAACATTATATAAGAAAAAAGGGCGGGAAGCAAATCGTTTTTCGAGATATTTTTCAGCGGAAATTAATTTTCACGTACGCCGAAGCGGGTAAAACACGAAAAGTCTTTTCATGCTGCCGGAATAAAACGTCCTTTTCCCTCATATAATGCATTAAGCCCGTCCTACGAATATCAGTAAGGATAAGCTCTTGGAATCTCTTTTGCATTGGAGTTTGCGAGGGCCTGTATGGCAGAAATGGAGGTAAATATGGCAAGAGGAGTCAGAAAAACCATAGAAGAGAAAATAGCGGATAAACAAGAAGTCATTGATGCATTGGAAACCAGGATACAGAAAGAAAGGGAAGAACTGCAGGATCTTATCAATGAACAAAGGATGGCCAGGCTGGAAAGCCTTGAAGAACTGATTGACAATTCAAACTTAAGCCTGGAAGAGGTGATGGAAATACTGCGCCGGCATGTGGACGCGTAATGAAAATTTAACATTTTGCATGTTTTGATGTGTTTTTCAAGACAGGTAGTACTATGCATCCAATAAAAAAATGTTTATAATATTAGACAGCGTATTTTGCCGTAGCTGTAGTTACTTACCGGAAAAAACCGGTAGATGACACGAAGAAACCTTTGAAAGGAGTACAAAGACAAGGATGCATATCACATATCAACAAGAGACGAAAATATTTCATTTGTATAATGAAACGATTAGCTATATCATGAAAGTTTTGCCTAACGGACATTTAGGCCAGCTGTATTTCGGGAAAAGAGTAAAGGGGGATAAAGATTATTCCTATCTTCTGGAAATATTGCCAAGGCCCATGTCCGCTTGTGTTTTCGAAGACAGCAAACTGTTTTCGCTAGGACATATCAAACAGGAATATGGGGTATACGGAACTTCGGATTACCGCCAGCCGGCGGTGGAGATATTGCAGGAAAATGGCAGCAGGATTGTGGATTTTCGTTTTAAAGACTATTCCGTTGCCCAAGGCAAACCAAAGCTGGAAGGGCTGCCTGCAACTTATACGGAATCTCCTAAGGAAGCGATGACGCTGACCGTTTATCTGGAAGATGAAGTGACGGGCATAGGGCTGGAACTTTTGTATACAATTTTCGAAGTAGGGGCAGTCGCACGGAGCGCCCGGATTATTAACCGGGGGGAAGGCGCGGTGCATATATTATCGGCTATGAGCCTTTGCCTGGATTTGCCGGACTGCGATTATGACTGGGTACAGCTTTCCGGTGCCTGGGCAAGGGAGCGGCATGTGAAAGTGCGGAAACTGGAGCAGGGGATTTTGTCCGTGGGCAGCAGGAGAGGGCATTCATCCCATGAGCATAACCCTTTTATTGCCCTCAAACGCCCTACGGCTGACGAATTCCAGGGGGAAGCCATGGGCTTTAGCCTGGTTTACAGCGGTAATTTTTTGGCGCAGGCGGAAGTGGATACCCATGATACAACGAGAGTCTTAATGGGGATTCATCCCTCCGGCTTCGATTGGAAGCTGGAGGGCGGGGAAAGTTTCCAAACCCCGGAAGCGGTGGCGGTTTATTCCGCAGACGGTTTAAATGGGATGAGCCAGACATTCCACAGATTATATCAAAAACGGCTGGCCAGGGGATATTGGCGGGATAGGGTAAGGCCTATTTTGAACAATAACTGGGAAGCTACTTACTTTGATTTTACTCAGGAGCGCCTGATTGAGATTGCGGAAAAAGCGAAGGAATGCGGCGTGGAACTATTTGTGCTGGATGATGGCTGGTTCGGGCAAAGATGCCATGAACGCGCCGGCCTGGGAGACTGGGTGGCCAATCCGGAACGCCTGGCGGAGGGGATAGAAGGACTGGCGGAGAAAATAGAAAATCTGAGCATGAAATTCGGTCTGTGGTTTGAGCCGGAAATGGTGAATAAGGATTCAGAACTTTATAGGGCGCATCCGGACTGGATTATTGAGACGCCAGGGCGTCACAGCTGCCATGGCAGATTCCAGTATGTGCTGGATTTTTCACGCAAAGAGGTGGTGGACGCTATCTATGCAATGATGGAGAAGATATTGGGCGGCGCGAAAGTATCTTATGTGAAATGGGATATGAACCGGAGCATTACGGAATGCTACTCCAAAGGGCTTGCGGCGGACCGTCAGGGGGAGGTGTTCCATAGATACATTCTTGGGGTTTATGATTTGTATGACAGGCTGGTTACTAAGTTCCCTAAGGTGCTGTTCGAATCTTGCGCCAGCGGCGGGGCCAGGTTTGACCCGGGAATTCTGTATTATGCGCCCCAGGGCTGGGCAAGCGATGATTCGGATGCGGTGGAAAGGCTGAAAATCCAATACGGAACCTCTTTTTGCTATCCGGTGAGCAGTATCGGAAGCCATGTGTCAGTAGCGCCCAACCATCAGGTGTTTAGGAATACACCGCTGCACACGAGGGCAAATGTGGCATATTTCGGAACCTTCGGCTATGAACTGGACTTGAACAAGCTTTCGGAGGAAGAAATCAGCCAGGTAAAAGAGCAGATAGAATTTATGAAAAAATACAGGGAGGTGCTGCAGTTTGGTACGTTTTACCGCCTGAGCAGCCCTTTCGAGGGCAATATCACCGCATGGATGGCAGTGAACGAGGAACGGACGCTGGCAGTAATAGGATGGTATAAAGTGTTGAATGGGGCAAACCTCCCTTATTCAAGAATACGTCTGCGAGGGCTGAAAGAAGATATATGTTATCGGATTTCCGGCAGGGAAGGCTGTTACTTTGGCGATGAACTGATGAATATCGGTATGATAACAACCGATTATTCCGCAGGAGAGGAAAATGAATGGGATGGATATCGGGGTGATTTTGACTCTAAGGTCTTTGTGATTTCAGCTGCGGACTGATTGGTCTTATGACAGGGGAATCATAAAACGCTGCAGGGCGTCTGCTGCAGGAAGCTTATTTATATTATAGGAAATTACGCCACAGTGTTGTAAGTCGCCAGGAAAGAATGCGAAGCATTCTTTGGAATTGGCCGCTGGGCCAATTCTTTTTTACCATATAGGAAAGTCCGTCATCAGACGGACATGAATTGACGAAGAACCGAAGGTTCTTCATGAAGTGGCGAAGCCACTTTTTTACTAAAGGAAATATTGACGAAGTGCCGAAGACACTTTTTATAGAAGGGAATGGTTATTTATTATATGAAACCGTATATTCATAAAGTACAATATTATGAAACCGATAAAATGGGCATCACCCATCACTCTAATTATATCCGCTGGATGGAGGAAGCGCGGATTGATTTTATGGAGCAGATGGGATGGGGATATGATAAGATGGAAAACAGGGGAATTATTTCCCCTGTGATGGGTATCCAATGCGACTATAAAAAGACAACCACTTTCAATGACCGTATCCGGATAGAGATTGAGGTAGAGGGATATAACGGCATTAAGCTGACCTTAAAATATATTATGAAGGATATTTATACGGAAAATGTGGTGGCAATCGGGGAATCGAAGCACTGCTTTTTAAGCGAAGACGGAAGCCCGGTGGCACTGCGCAAGCAGCTTCCAGAATTGGACAATGTCTTGAAAATCGGTTTGAAAAATGAGTAATTAATAAAAAACTGGACAAACTGTATCTATATGCTTTGGATGAACGACATGCCTAGTACTGCAATGCAGTACTAAGGTTTTGGCAGCGTTCTTCGGTGTAAATTTAGAATGGCCCTTTGTGCTAAAAGGGAGGCATTTCATACAGGAGGTTCAGAATGGGAGTAGATTTTAAAAACAGCGAAACGAAGGATAACCTGATGCGGGCATTTGCCGGGGAGAGTCAGGCGAGAAACCGGTATACTTTTGCGGCAGGGCAGGCCAAAAAGGATAATTTGTATGTGGTCAGCGCAGTATTTAAATATACGGCGGAGCAGGAAAAGGAGCATGCTGAGATTTTTTACAATCATTTGAAGGAACTGGCGGGGGAAACCATACATGTAGATGGAGGATATCCGGTGGACTTTTCCAAAGATGTGGCAGAACTTTTGCGCATGGCACAGCACAATGAATATGAAGAGCATGACCCGGTGTATAAACATTTTGGCGATAAGGCCAAAGAAGAAGGCTTTTTGGACGTGGCTTCTTCTTTTCATAAAATAGCGGAGATAGAAAAGATCCATGGAGACCGTTTTGGGCGGCTGGCGGAACTTTTGGAAAAAGGAAAACTATTTGTGTCCGATGTGAAAACGGCATGGATGTGTTTAAACTGCGGTTTTGTATTTGAAGGGGAAAAAGCGCCAGGGAAGTGCCCGGTTTGCGACCATGATAAAGGGTATTTTATCCGGTTTGAATTATCGCCTTATGAGAGCGGGCGGTAAGGGGTTTTCATTTTAGGGATAATGAATGATGTGCCGTTGCAGGCATGAAGTGTAATGAATAGTAGTATAGTCTGGCCAGGCTGCGGCCTGTCTGTCAAATTTGTGGGAACACGATTTGCCGGGCAGCTGCGGCCTGGCCGGATTGTTTATGCGCAGGGGCGCACAGATGAAATTGTTGCTTGCGCAACGTGCGCTTCGCGCGGCGAGCAGGGGAAAATGGCTCTTTTCTGCTTGATTTTAGCTATTAATAATATTAGCTTATTTTGTATGGCAATTCTCGGAAGAATCATTTATAATAATAAATAATGCGGCAGAATGGATAGATGACAAAGGATGATATGATTAAGAAAGGGCACAGATGGAGAAGGAATATAGAAGTAAATCTAAATATAAAAATAAATATAAAAAAAGGCTGGCAGTTGTATTGGGAACAGTAGTTGCCGGGCTGATGCTTGGCGGATGCGGGGAAAGCAAAACCCCCGCTGTGGATGAAGGGATGGCGGCAGTGGAGGCGCTGGATTATAATACGGCGCTGCAATGTTTTGAGAAGGCAATGACGGATGGAGAAGACTTGCGGCTTTTGTATAGGGGGCAGGGATTGGCATATATGGGGCTGACCCAGTATGAAGAAGCGGTCACAGCTTTTGAAAAAGCCCTAAGCTGTAGTAATGGGCGGGTGGATGCTATAGATTATGATATTAATTATTATTTGGCTACCGCTTATTATAAGCTGGGGAACTACGACAGCAGCATCGGCGCTTACAGCGCGATTATTAATATGAATCCAAAGGACAGGCTGGCATACCGGTTAAGGGGGAGTGTGCGGATTGCCAATGACTATGACAAGGCGAAGGCGGATTTTGACAAGGCAATTTCTTTGGGGAAGGAAGATTATGACCAGCTGATAGATATCTATCTTGTATTGGAGCGCTATGGTTATAAGGAAGTTGGGCAGGAATACTTCCAGACGGCTCTTGGCAGCGATACCAAGTCAATGACGGATTATCAGCGGGGGAGGATTTATTATTATCTGGGCGATTATGACAGCGCCAGGAATTATTTGGAAAAGGCGAGAAAAACGGAAGGGTATGAGGCTGTTTTGCTGTTGGGGCAGACGTATGAGGAACTGGGCGATTACAATTATGCCATTAGCGTTTACAGCAGTTTTATTGAAGGGGATCAGAGCAATGCTGGTATATACAACCGCCTTGGGCTGTGCAGGATGGAACTGGGCGCCTATAACGAAGCTTTGGCTGCTTTTCAGGCGGGGATGAATGTGGAAAACTGTAATATCATGCAGACGCTTAAGTTCAATGAAATCGTTACTTACGAAAGGCTGGGGGAATATCAGACGGCGGCGACACTTATGGGCAGCTACCTCTCCACTTATCCGGACGATGAAGTAGCCAAGAGGGAATATAGTTTTTTGAAAACGCGCTAACGTGTACTTGTGGGAATGTTTGTATGGGTAGCACAAGATATTGTATTTGTTAAAAAACATGGACATGATATCTTGTATGGTTTGTTGACTTTTTATTTCTGTGATGATACAATGCCAATATGCGGCATTTACTGGAAATTGAATGCAGGAGGCGATGTGGATTAATCATTTTGCCGCAGCTGCCCGGAATATGCACAAGTATTTAAAATCAGGCTATACGCCGTCATGGAGGGAAAAATGTTTCAAGTGATTAAACGTGATGGGGAAATTGCAGACTTTACTCTGGCAAAGATTAATGATGCTATTGTGAAGGCATTTGATGCAACGGATATACATTATAATAACGATATCATAGATTTGCTGGCACTGCGTGTGACGGCGGAATTTCAAAGCAAGGTGAAAAATGGCAAAGTTCATGTGGAGGATATTCAGGACAGTGTGGAGAAGGTGCTGGAGCAGGCGGGATATACGGAACCGGCAAAAGCGTTTATTCTTTACCGTAAGCAGCGGGAAAAAATGCGTAACATGAAATCAACTATCCTGGATTATAAAGATGTAGTGAACAGCTATGTTAAAGTGGAGGACTGGCGGGTCAAGGAGAATTCTACGGTAACCTATTCGGTAGGCGGGCTGATTTTAAGCAATTCCGGTGCGGTTACGGCGAATTACTGGCTTTCGGAAATCTATGATTCCGAAATTGCGGATGCCCACAGGAATGCGGATATTCACATTCATGATTTATCTATGCTGACAGGGTATTGCGCAGGATGGTCTTTAAAGCAGCTGATTAAGGAAGGGCTTGGGGGCATCACCGGCAAGATTACCTCTGCACCGGCAGCGCATCTTTCTGTTCTGTGCAACCAGATGGTGAATTTCCTGGGGATTATGCAGAATGAATGGGCGGGTGCACAGGCCTTTTCCTCTTTCGATACATACCTGGCTCCTTTTGTAAAGGCGGATAACCTGAGTTATCCTGAAGTGAAAAAGTGTATAGAAGCGTTTGTTTACGGCGTGAATACACCCAGCCGGTGGGGAACCCAGGCTCCTTTTTCCAATATAACGCTGGACTGGACAATGCCGGAGGATTTAGCGGAACTTCCGGCCATTGTGGGCGGCAAGGAAATGGATTTCAAATATAAAGACTGTAAAGCGGAAATGGATATGGTGAATAAGGCGTTCATAGAGACGATGATTGAAGGGGATGCCAACGGGAGGGGGTTTCAGTACCCGATTCCTACCTATTCCATTACCAGGGATTTTGATTGGTCGGAGAATGAAAATAATAAGCTGTTGTTTGAAATGACGGCAAAGTACGGAACCCCTTATTTTTCCAATTATATTAATTCGGATATGGAGCCGGGCGATGTGCGCAGTATGTGCTGCAGGCTTCGCCTGGATTTGAGGGAACTGAGGAAGAAGACCGGGGGCTTTTTCGGTTCGGGGGAAAGCACGGGGAGCGTAGGTGTGGTTACGATCAATATGCCCAGGCTGGCCTATTTATCTGCGGACAAGGATGATTTTTACCGGAGGCTGAACCGGATGATGGATATTGCCGCCAGGTCTTTGAAAATCAAAAGGGGAGTGATCTCAAAGCTTTTAAACGAAGGGCTTTATCCTTATACTAAGCGGTATTTGGGGAATTTTGACAATCATTTTTCAACCATAGGCCTTATTGGGATGAATGAGGCGGGATTAAATGCCAACTGGCTGGGGATGGATTTGAGCAACAGGAAGACACAGGAGTTTACAAAAGAAGTGTTGAACCATATGAGAAACCGTCTGGCCGATTATCAGGAAATGTATGGGGATTTGTATAACCTGGAGGCAACGCCGGCAGAAAGCACGGCTTACCGTCTGGCAAAACACGACAAAGAAAGATGGCCGTCGATCAAGACTGCGGGCCACGAGGGGGATATACCCTATTATACCAATTCCTCCCATTTGCCGGTGGATTATACAGTGGATATTTTTGACGCGCTGGATATTCAGGATGAACTGCAGACGCTTTATACTTCGGGAACGGTCTTCCATGCATTCCTGGGTGAGAAGCTGCCTGACTGGAAGGCGGCGGCCAATCTGGTGAAAACCATTGCAGAAAATTACAAGCTGCCTTATTATACTATGTCACCCACTTATTCGATTTGCAAAGAACACGGGTATCTGGCCGGGGAAAAGAAAATATGCCCTCATTGCGGCAAGGCAACGGAGGTTTACAGCAGGATTACAGGGTATTACAGGCCGGTACAGAACTGGAACGACGGAAAATTGCAGGAGTATGAAAACAGGACGGAATATGACACATTGAATTCCAGCTTAAAACGCCCTATGATAAGTATGGTGACCCTGTCGGGGCAGACAGGGGATAGGCAGATAAAGGTGGAAAAGCCGGAAAAAGTGAGTTATCTTTTTACTACTAAGACATGCCCTAACTGTAAACTTGCCAAAGAGTATTTGAAGGGAGAGGCATATATAGCAATTGATGCGGAAGAAAATATGGAATTGGCAGGCAAATACGGCATCATGCAGGCGCCGACACTGGTTGTTGTGAATGGGGAATCCGTGAAAAAATATGTGAATGCTTCCAATATACGAAAATATGCGGACAGCCATCTGAAGATAAGCGTTTAAATGTAGGGGGAAGGGGGAAGTTTTCGAAATGGGAGATATTTATTTAAGGGTAAAGGGAATCATTAAGAAGGACGGGAAATACTTATTGATTAAAAGATGGGTGGATGACAGGATTCCTGACCCTTTTGTATGGGAATTTGTGGATATGGAGGTAAATTTTGGCGAGGCTCCGGATGAGGCAATGCTGCGGGCGATGGAAGAAATTCTTTCGGTGGAAGGCAAAATAGAGAGCATCGCATATACCTGGTCTGGCATGATCGGGGATTCCCAGTGCGTTGGGATTGCTTATATCTGCTCAATTGAGGATGAAGGGAATATCGTATTAGGTGAAGAATATGACGGATGGGAATGGGTTGAAAAGGAAAGATTCCCGGACTATATTGACAACAGATATGTATTAAAAGACCTGGAGGGCGCAGGACTCTAGGGAGACTGATTCATGCGGCGGTAGATGATATTTTGAAGAAGCTGCGCAGAAATGGAGAATAAGATGATTCATAAACTGACAGAAAAAATAAAAAAAACGAATGCACCTATTGTTGTCGGCCTGGACCCTATGTTAAAATATATTCCTGGCCATATTAAGGAGAAGGCATACCGGGAACTGGGTGAAACCCTGGAAGGGGCAGCGGAAGCAATCTGGCAATTTAATAAAGAAATTATTGACAATACCTTTGATTTAATCCCTGCGGTAAAGCCCCAGATTGCTATGTATGAGCAATTTGGCTTAGAAGGGCTTAAGGTTTTTAAGCGGACTTTGGACTATAGCAAAGAGAAGGGGCTGATAGTAATCGGCGATATAAAAAGAGGGGACATCGGCTCCACTTCCGAAGCATATGCAGTAGGGCATCTGGGCAAGGTGAAAGTGGGAGGCCAGTCATACGCCGGGTTTGATGAAGATTTTGCCACAGTGAACCCTTATCTGGGGTCCGATGGGGTAAAGCCTTTTATTGATGTATGCAGGCAGGAAAAGAAAGGGATTTTTGTCCTGGTAAAGACCTCCAACCCCAGCAGCGGGGAATTTCAGGATCAGCTGGTGGACGGCAGGCCGCTTTACGAAATTGTCGGGGAAAAAGTAGCAGAGTGGGGGGAGTCCTTTATGGGGGATTCTTACAGCTATGTAGGCGCTGTGGTAGGGGCAACTTATCCGGAAATGGGCAAAGCACTGCGAAAGATGATGCCAAAAGCATACATCCTTGTTCCTGGCTATGGTGCACAGGGAGGAAAAGGGGCAGACCTGGTGAACTTTTTTAACGAGGATGGGCTGGGTGCGATTGTGAACTCTTCAAGAGGCATTATTGCAGCATACCAGCAGGAAAAGTATGCGAAATTTGGGGAGAAATGTTTTGGAGAGGCAGCCCGTGCAGCGGTAGAAGATATGAGGGATGATATTGCGTCAGCTTTGGAAGGGGCAAAATAAATAATCCAAACAGGAGCGTTGATATGGAAAAGGAAAAAATATTGATTGTTGATGATAGTGCGTTACAGGCAACTCAGCTAAAATCTATCTTGGATGACGATTATGATATTACTATTGCCCAAACCGGGGAAATGGGGCTTCATTATGCCAGTACGGAGAGTTATTCGTTGATTTTACTGGATGTAATTATGCCTGGTATGGATGGTTTTACATTGCTGAAAAAATTACAGGAAGAGATTATAACGCAAAGCGTTCCGGTAATCTTGATTACAAGCCTTTCTGATATACAGGATGAGCAGCGGGGCCTTACTTTGGGGGCGGTAGATTATATTACCAAGCCGTTCCATCCATTAATCGTAAAAGCAAGGGTAAATACACATATCAAATTATATAGATACCGTAAACAGGTGGAGCAGCAGTCCATGACCGATCAGCTCACAGGAATAGCGAACAGGCGGCGGTACGAACGGTATAGCATTATAAAATGGCAGGAGGCAACCCGCTTACAGGTTCCGTTTTCTATATGTATGTTCGATATCGATCATTTTAAGGCGTATAATGATACATTTGGCCATCCTGCAGGGGATAAGGTGATAGAGGCAATTGCAAAAACGCTCACATTTCGGTTAAGGCGAACTACAGATTTTGTGGCCCGCTATGGCGGTGAGGAGTTTGTGGCTATCATCCTGGGAGGTAGTGCCCAGTCTACTTTTGGCTACATAAAGAAGGTGCGGCAGGAAATTGAAAAGCTGCATATTCCCCATGCATCGGATGTGGGCAAATGGGTTACGGTCAGCATAGGCGGGGTTACAGTAATTCCCAAAAATGATGATGATTTTACCGCTTTTTTGAAAATTGCGGACACTATGCTATATGATGCAAAACGTTTTGGCAGGAATCAGGTGGTCTGGTGTGACAATAAAATGAGACTGTGGCAGGAAAAGCCAAACAAAGCAAATGCACAATCCGGAACAAAGCAATAATAATAGACGGTATGAAAGAGGGAGGTTTTAAGGCACATGGAAGATTACAAGAAGCAATTCATCGAGTTTATGGTAGATAGCCAGGTTTTAAAGTTCGGGGAATTTACCTTAAAGAGCGGTCGGAAATCCCCCTTTTTTATGAATGCGGGAGGTTATGTGACGGGCATGCAGCTAAGGAAGCTGGGGGAATTTTATGCCAGGGCCATCCATGATAACTATGGGCTTGATTTCGATGTATTATTTGGCCCTGCATATAAAGGTATACCGTTGAGCGTGGCTGCTACGATGGCGCTAAGCGCCCTTTATGGAAAAGAAGTACGGTACTGCTCCAACAGGAAAGAAGAAAAGGATCACGGGGATACAGGGATTCTGCTGGGAAGCAGGCTAAAAGACGGTGACAGGGTAGTCATTATTGAGGACGTGACGACTTCCGGTAAATCCATTGAGGAAACTTTTCCCATATTGAAGGCACAGGCAAATGTGGAAATCAAAGGGCTTATGGTATCTTTAAACCGGATGGAAAGAGGTCAGGGAGAGAAAAGCGCATTGAGCGAAATAAAGGAAAAATATGGGTTTGACGCAAATGCGATAGTGACAATGGAAGAAGTTGTGGAATATTTGTATAATAAGCCTTATCAGGGGAAAATTTATATTGATGATGAATGTAAAGCGGCAATTGATGCATATTATGAGCAATATGGGGCAAAAAGCGAGTAAATCATAAAGTTACAGACTATGGAAAGGGCATGGGTATCTGTATGGAAGAGAAAATCTATAAAACGATGAGCGGCTCAGGAGCTTTAAACATTGTGGTCGGTGTGGTGACACTAGTGGCAGGGATTACGGGAGGAGTCCTTCTTATTGTAAGCGGGGCAAAGCTGTTATCCAGCAAATCAAAGATATTATTTTAAAGGGAGTGGGCATTCCTTCTTGGGGAATGCCCATTTGCCCGCTTTTTGGCAGAAAGTTGGGAGGTATGGAATGTTTCATAAAGAAAACCGCAGGGGCGGAAGAAGAGGCGGGTATATTTTTACGGCGAGGAAGCATCCGGAAAAGGGGATTATGTCCACTGTCCTGGGAACACTTTCCCTTATTTCCATAGGGGCGGCAGTATACTTGACGTACAGGCAGGGAGGGCAAGCAAAGCCGCAATATGGGGCGGCAGTGTTTCTTGTTACACTGTTTTCTTTGGCCGGACTGATACTTGGGATATTGTCGAGGATAGAGAAGGATAACTATTACTTGTTCCCGCATCTGGGGATTGGGCTGAATGTGCTCAGTTTAGGGGCGATTAGTTTCATTTTGTATGCCGGGATTGGATAGGCGGCAATTGCACATTGGAGAGGCTGGGAGAATATACCGTAATGTCTTTGGTTACTGCAAATGGCCGGATAGGATAGGGAGAAGGAAATAAAAAGAAGGGAAAACAGAAGTGGAAATAGATATGGAAACTGAAATGGAAATAGGTATGGAAAAAGATATGGAAAAGGAAAAGAAAGGTGTGGAAGAAAATATAGAAGAGAGGTATAATCTGGCAAGAGGGCGGATTTGGGAAATTGGGGAAGAGGCCGGACTGAAGGCGCCTTTTGCACATTATTTTCAGAGCACGGCATCTTTTGTCAGGCTGGTGGCGGAAACCTATGAATGGGTGGAAAGCGGGGAAATATACAGGGCTTCGCTGGAGGAACTGCAGGAGAGGAACGGGAAGTTATATGAGGATATTCTTCCAGGGAATTATGGTGTAAGCTATGGGAATCCGGCTTATGCGGTAGAGATGCTGGGGGAAGGGGCAGGGCAGCTGCTGTCCTTTTTGTATGCGGAACTAAGGGCGATGATAGCTCCTGCTTTTGAGAAGGATTGTGAGCAGCTGGTCATTCGGATGGAACTTTTTTTGGAAATGTACGGCGCCTTTGGATGTGCCCTGGAAGATGGGAAGGAGATGCCGGAATATGAAGAACTGAGGCATATTATTTATTGGTTTGTGAGTGATTATTCGGAAATGGCTTCCAAAAAGCGTTTGGGGGAAATGCTTTGCCCGGAAGAGGATTTTGCACTCCGGATTATTATGGACAGCGATTTGGATGATTTGAGGTATTTGTACTATTTTGGAGAATATGTTTCGGAGAGTGAGTTGAAAACGGCAAGCCATTTAAACGGGATGTCCGAAGAGGAAATCGGGCGGATGGCAGACACATATACGGAGGGATACCGTATCGGCTTTGAAGTATGCAATAAGGATATTTCAAAGAAAAAGACGGTTAATATTCAGTATCGCCTGGGCTTTGAACGGATGATACGGGCTTCGGTGAAGAATTTCGCCAGGATGGGGATGCGCCCTACGATTTACCGGGCAGTGGGCAGCGTGCTGCAGGGGAAAAGTATCCGTAAGAGGGGGTTTTTCGGGGCGGATGCCAATAAGCAATATGAATATGACCATAAAGAAGATCAAGCGCTTTATTTGGATAAGCAGTATGTAAACCGTAAGCTGGAGGCCATGCGGGAAGCTTATGAGATGTGGAAAGAGGAGGCCGCTGTTTTTGGGGGGCCGGCGTTAGTAGAAACTTTTGGGGAGGAGCCTTTTGCCCCAATGGCGAAGGCGGAAACGTTGAAACTATCGCAAAAGCAGCAGAAACTGGAAGTGGGCTATATGTCAGCGGCCGGGGATTTGCAGAATGAATATATTAAGGGCGAGGAGCGGAGTTTTACGATTATCGCTTTTCCGGTACCGGAAATCGGAGTGGATTATGAGGAAATCTTCGATGAAATCGTGAAAATTAATACACTGGATTATAAATTGTATCAGAGCATCCAGCAAAGGATAATCGATACCCTGGACTTGGCGGATTACGTGGAGGTAAAGGGGATGGGGGCGAACCGGACGGATTTGAAGGTGAAGCTTCATGAACTGAAGAACCCGGATAAGGAGACTAATTTCGAGAATTGTGTAGCTGATGTGAATATTCCGGTAGGGGAAGTGTTTACCTCTCCTCTGTTAAAAGGTACGGATGGTGTACTGCATGTGAGCCGGGTCTTCTTAAATGGCTTAGAGTACAAAGATTTGGAATTGAACTTTGCAGACGGGATGATAAAGGATTATGGGTGCGGGAATTTTTCTTCGGAGGAAGAAAACAGGAAGTATCTGAAGGACAATGTGATGTTTTGCCATGATACGCTTCCTATGGGGGAATTTGCCATTGGAACGAATACAGTGGCATATGTTATGGCGAAACACTATGGAATCGGGGATAAATTGCCGATACTTATTGCAGAAAAGATGGGGCCTCATTTTGCGGTGGGGGATACCTGCTATTCCCATGAAGAAGATGTGCAGACTTTTAACCCTGACGGCAAGGCGATAATTGCCAGGGAGAATGAGGTGTCGGCGCTGCGCAGTGTGGATAGGGGAAAAGCTTATTTTAACTGCCATACGGATATCACGATCCCCTATGATGAACTAGGCGAACTTTCGGCGGTAATGAAAAACGGGGAAAAGAAAGCCATAATCAAGGAAGGGCGGTTCGTCCTGAAGGGATGCGAAGGGCTGAACTTACCTTTTGAGGAAATGGACAGGAAGTGACAAAGAATCCGGCCCTTTTGCCGCAGGGGAAACTCGAAATGGCCGGATTCCGTAACAGGGAAGCCGTAAGGCTGAACGGTTACAGAATTGTGATAAGAATATATAAAGATACTTGCGCATTGAAATATTTTTTAGTAAACTAAAATGAGATAATTAGCACAGAAGGAGAAAAAGGAGAATGGCACAGGTAGGGATTGTTATGGGAAGCGACTCAGACATGCCGGTTATGGCGAAGGCCGCGGATATTTTGGAAGAACTGGGAATTTCTTATGAGATGAGGATTATTTCGGCGCACAGGGAGCCGGATGTATTTTTTGAATATGCGAAAACAGCAGAAGAAAAGGGATTTAAGGTAATCATTGCAGGGGCAGGCATGGCTGCCCACTTGCCGGGCATGTGTGCGGCGATTTTTCCCATGCCTGTTATTGGAATTCCCATGCATACCGCTTCGTTAGGCGGAAGGGATTCCCTATATTCTATCGTGCAGATGCCATCGGGAATACCGGTAGCTACGGTAGCGATAAACGGAGGGGCAAATGCAGGGATACTGGCGGCTAAAATTCTTGCCGTTTCCGATGGGGAATTGTTAAAACGTCTGAAGGATTATTCTAATTCTTTAAAGGAAAGTGTACAGGCAAAGGATGAAAAGCTGCAGGAAAAAGGGTATAAAAATTATTAAACAACGGTTTTAGCAGGTCTGTGCATTGTTATATTATAAATGAGGAAAAAGATGCCTACAAGGGAAAGGAGCAAGGTTCGAAAATGGATTATAAAAAAGCTGGTGTGGATATTGAAGCTGGATACAAATCGGTAGAATTGATGAAAAAATATGTAAAGGAAACGATGAGGCCGGAAGTGCTGGGAGGCCTTGGCGGATTTTCCGGGGCATTTTCCCTTTCGGCGATGAAAAATATGGAGAATCCTACCCTTGTGTCAGGAACGGACGGTGTGGGGACGAAGCTGAAGCTGGCCTTTTTGCTGGATAAGCATGATACGGTGGGCATTGACTGTGTGGCAATGTGCGTGAACGATATTGCCTGTGCAGGGGGCGAACCGTTATTTTTCCTGGATTACATAGCCTGCGGTAAGAATTACCCGGAAAAGATTGCAACGATAGTAAAAGGCGTGGCGGAAGGATGCAAACAGTCCGGGGCGGCGCTAATTGGCGGGGAGACGGCAGAGATGCCTGGATTTTACCCGGAAGATGAATACGATTTGGCCGGTTTTGCGGTAGGCATTGTGGACGAAAAGGATTTGATTACAGGAAAAAATATAAAGCCGGGCGATGTATTGGTTGGAATCGCCTCTTCCGGCGTACATAGCAATGGTTTCTCCCTGGTGAGAAAAGTATTCGATATGACGAAGGAAAGTTTAAATACTTATTATGAGGAATTGGGGGAAACGTTAGGGGAAGCGCTGATTGCCCCTACAAAAATATATGTGAAGGCATTAAAGGCGGTAAAGGATGCTGGGATTACAATAAAAGGCTGCAGCCATATTACGGGGGGAGGTTTCTATGAAAATATCCCCAGGATGCTTCCGGAGGGAGTGCGTGCGGTGGTGAAGAAAGACAGCTATGAAGTACCGGCAATTTTTAAGCTGCTGCAGGAAAAGGGCGGTTTGGAAGAGAAGATGATGTATAATACATATAATATGGGGCTTGGTATGGTATTGGCTTTGGATGCGGGGGATGTGGAGCAGGCCATGGAATCCATACGTGCTGCCGGGGAAACCCCTTATTTGTCAGGCCATGTGGAAGCAGGGGAAAAGGGAGTAGTGTTATGCTGAAAATATTGGTTTGCGTTTCCGGAGGGGGAACGAATTTGCAGGCGATTATTGACAGCATAAAGGAAGGCCGTATCAGAAATACGGAGATTGTTTGTGTTGTCAGCAATAATAAAACGGCTTATGCGCTGGAACGGGCAAAAGAGAACGGGATTCCAGGCATATGTATTTCCCCTAAGGACTATGAAAGCAGGGAGGATTTCCACAGGGCTCTTTTGGATGCTTTGAGGGAAGCAGCTCCGGACTTAATTGTATTGGCAGGGTTTCTGGTGGTTCTCCCCGAGGAGATGATAAGGGAATATAAGAACCGGATTATCAACATTCATCCGTCATTAATCCCTTCTTTTTGCGGAACAGGGTATTATGGCCTAAAGGTGCATGAAGGGGTGCTGGAACGCGGGGTAAAAATTACAGGTGCAACGGTACATTTCGTGGATGAGGGAACGGATACGGGGCCGATTATCGTGCAGAAGCCGGTGCATGTGGAAGAGGATGATACGCCCAAGATACTGCAAAAACGTGTGATGGAAGAAGCGGAATGGGTGATTTTGCCCCAGGCCATTGACTGGATTGCCAATGGGATGGTAGAGGTGAAGGAAGGAAGATGCAGGGTATATAGAAAGGACAGGGATGTTTCATGAAGGTTTTAATTGTAGGAAGCGGCGGAAGGGAACATGCAATAGCAGCCAGTGTGGCAAAGAGCAGTAAAGTGGATGAGATTTATTGTGCGCCGGGCAATGCAGGGATTGGCATGATAGCCCAGTGCGTGCCCATCGGGGCCATGGAATTTGATAAAATCGTTGCCTTTGCAAAGGAAAAAGAGATAGACCTGACAATTGTAGGGATGGATGATCCGCTGGTAGGGGGCTTGGTGGATGAATTGGAAGCTGCAGGGCTGCGGGTATTCGGGCCGAGGAAGAATGCGGCTATTTTGGAGGGCAGCAAGGCATTTTCCAAAGATTTGATGAAAAAGTATAATATTCCCACAGCTTCTTATGAGAATTTTGACAATGCAAAGGACGCGGAGGCTTATTTGGAAAAGGCAAAGTTTCCTATTGTGTTAAAGGCCGATGGGCTTGCCTTGGGAAAAGGGGTGCTTATCTGCAAGGATTTGGAAGAGGCAAAAGAAGGCGTAAAATCTATAATGCTGGATAAAAAATTTGGGTCGGCCGGCAATCAGATGGTGATTGAGGAATTTATGACGGGAAGGGAAGTGTCGGTGCTTTCTTTTGTGGATGGGAAGACGATTAAGACTATGACTTCGGCTCAGGACCATAAACGTGCCATGGATGGCGATCAGGGACTGAATACAGGGGGGATGGGAACTTTTTCGCCCAGCCCGTTTTACACCGAAGAGGTGGACGAATTTTGTAAAAAGTATATATATCAGCCTACAGTGGATGCTATGGCGGCGGAGGGAAGAGAATTTAAGGGGATTATTTTCTTCGGTTTGATGCTGACGGAAGCAGGGCCGAAGGTATTGGAGTACAATGCCCGGTTTGGGGATCCGGAAGCACAGGTGGTACTGCCCAGGATGAAAAATGATATTGTGGAAGTGGCAGAGGCCTGTATTGACGGAAAGCTGGATGAAATTGATTTGCAGTTTGAAGACAACGCTGCAGTTTGTGTAGTTCTTGCATCGGAAGGTTATCCCGTAAATTACGAAAAGGGATATGCGATACATGGCTTAGAAGCATTTGAAGGGAAAGAAGACTATTATTGCTTCCATGCGGGCACAAAGAAAACGGAGGAAGGTATTGTAACAAATGGGGGAAGGGTTTTAGGCATTACAGCAAAAGGAAGGAACTTGAAGGAAGCCAGGGCCAATGCATATGAGGCAGCCGATTGGGTTACATTTGAAAATAAATATATGCGCAGCGATATAGGAAAGGCAATTGAGGAGGTATAAGGGTATGGAAGATACGGGAAAAGAAGCATTGAAAATGGAAGCATTTGGGGTAGTCAGCTATAATAGGCCGTATATTTGCAAAGAATGCGGCGGGATTATGGTATTCAAAGGCTGCGGGGAATATGCCTGTGAAAACTGCCGCGCCAAAGATTATGACGATTATGGGAAAGTACGGAATTATATCGAGCATAATCAGGGGGCAAATGCGGCGGAGATCGAATTAAAAACTGGTGTAAGCCAGAAAGCGATCAGGCAGATGTTAAAAGAGTCCAGGCTGGAAATTACGGCGGATTCAGTGGCATTTATGAGATGTGAGTTCTGTGGAACAGAAATTCGCAGCGGAAGATTTTGTCCGGCCTGTGAAGTGGCTTACCATAGAAAGAAGGAAAGCCAGATGAGGGAGAAAATGAAAGGTTTCGGGTTGGAAACCGAAGAAGAAAGAAGAAATCGTAATAATAAAGGTGAAAAGAGATTTCTTAGGGACGAATAAGACTGAAACACAATTGGAGAGGAAATACGGATGAGGACACGATTAGAAAGAAAATGGATGATTATTATGTCAGGTATTGCTATGGCAGTCGTTCTTTTTATAGGAACACCGGCAGTATGTATGGCATATCAGTCTGCTACGGGAATTGTTTCTACGGCTGCTGCGAAAGTAAGAAAAGAACCGAGCACAAGCAGCGATGTAGTAGGAAGCGTATTAAAGGGCAGTAGTGTCCTTATTACGGATGAGGTAACGGACAGTTCGGGGTCTAAATGGTATAAGGTAAGTTTTGAAAACAGTACAGGGTATATCCGGTCTGATTTGCTGATTAAAGGGGCTGTTTCTACTACTACACAGACAGTGACGGCACTGACAGCAGCAAGCAAACCGGCGGCAACTTCAGTGACACAGATTGCGGAGACAAAGGCATATGTGAATTATAAAAGTGTGGTGGTACGTCAGGGGGCATCTACGGAGCATGAAATCTTAGGCTCGGTAGTAGAAAATACGCCAGTGATTATCACTGGAGAGGCGAATGGAAGCAATGGAAGAAAGTGGTATCAAATCAGGTATACAAACCAGTCCGGAAGAGAGGTTGTGGGGTTTGTCCGTGGGGATTTGCTTACGGTAGGAGAACCACCGTCAGCCCCGGCGCAGACAGAGGCTCCGGCGGAAACGGAATCGACTCCTGAAGAGGGCGGGGAGACACCGGAAGGCGGAGAGACCCCGGCAGAAGGGGGAGAAGAAGTTCCGGTGGAAGCACCTGTGGAGGAACCGGCGCCGGCTCCGGAAGAACCTCAGGTAAAGCCTGATTATGAGATGGTATTTACTCAAAACGATGAAGGTGTGGAAGAATGGTTCCTGTATGATAACATTAACGGAACGAGACAGGCTTTATCCAATTTGTATGCAGCAGCGGAAGCGGGAGCAAACAAGGCAGCAGAGGAGGAAGAAGAGGGATTCTCCACTGAGAAAATCATTATTATCGCGTTGGGGGTACTGGCGGCACTTCTGTTCGTAGCAGTGGTTATCCTGGCATTTAAGGTAAAGGATGCCTACAGTGATGATGAATACGACGATGACGATGAAGATGAGGACGAAGACGAAGAAGATGAAGATGAAGATGAAGACGATGATGAAGAGGAAGAGGAAGAAGAGGAAGTAAGGCCTCGAAGGAAATCAATGTCCGATAATCTGAGAGCAGTGAGCAATGCGGGTTCGGTGAAGGTAGCCAGGGAAAAGGAAAAGAGTTCTATTCTTGTAAAAAATGTGGAATATATCCCGGAAGAAGAGCCCTTTGAACCAGGGAAACCGGTGGTGTCAAAACCACAGTCTAAGAGGAAGGCAAAGAACTTCCTGATTGATGATGATGAATTTGAATTTGAATTCTTAAATATGGATGATCGGAAATGATAGGGAAGAATGCGAAGCATTCTTTGGAGTTGGCCGCCGGGCCAACTCTTTTTGTTCGCCATAGGAAAGCCCGTCATTAGATGGACGTAGATCGACAAAGAACCGAAAGCTCTTCATGAAGTGCCGGAGACATTTTTTATGGGATTTCAAAAGAGAGAAATGGAAGGTCAGCATTCCCAATGATATTTCTTCATATCCACATGAATACCGTCCTTAAATTCCACACCTTCTTCCAGCAGGAGACTTTTTTGTTCATGGAAATGGGGGGCTAACCTTCCGGCGTGGTTTACTACCCGGTGGCATGGATATTTCCCGTAATATTCGGACATGCTTAAGACTTTTCCCACCAGCCGGGCATTTTTCTCCCGGCCTGTCAGCCGGGCAATCTGACCATAGGTGGCAACCTTTCCATTTGGTATTTCGTCTACTACGGAAAGTATTTCATAAATAAAATCTTCTGTAAGTACTACAGGCATCGAAATCCCCCTTCCAAGTCGGATGACTTTCCGGAATTTTCTATACATTGATGGGAAACGGTAAATAATACTAATATTTATATATGCTTTTTTCAGATTTGTCAAGAATCCGGCCTTTTGCCGCAGGCAAAAATGGAAATGTCCGGATTCCGTAGCAGGGAAGCCAAAAGGCAGAACTGTTATACAATTTTCCAAAGATTGACAGAACGCCTTTGTTGTTATAATATGTGTATAACAACAATATAAGAAATAAAAAAGTGGCTTCGCCACTTCATGAAGAACCTTCGGTTCTTCCTCAATTTATGTCCGTCTGGCGACGAAATTTCCTATAAGGTAAAGAAAGCATGCCTTTGGAAGGATGAAAAGAATGCAGCGCAGAAATGAGGAATAATATGATAATAGAAATTGATTTTAACAGCGATGAGGCGCTGTATTTACAGCTTAGAAATCAGATTATCCTCGGGATAGCCACTTCCAGGATACGGGAGGGGGATGAGCTGCCTTCGGTGAGACAGTTGGCCGGGGATATTGGCATTAACATGCATACGGTAAATAAAGCATATGCTGTTCTTAGGCAGGAAGGGTTCGTGAAGGTGGACAGGCGCAAGGGCGCCATTATTTCCATCGATGCGGACCGGATGGAAACCATAAGGGAACTCCGCAAAGAATTGCAGGTAATTCTTGCAAAGGTCAGCTGCAAGAATATTTCCCGGGAAGAAGTGCATGCTCTTATTGATGAAATATATGAAGATTATGGAGGAATCGACTGATGCAGCCACAGTTTACAGAAAAAGCAAGGACAGCACTGCTGTTAGCAGAAAAAACGGCTTCTGCATTGCGGCAGGGATATGTAGGGACAGAACATATTTTGGCAGGGCTACTGCGGGAGAGGACGGGGGTTGCCGCCAGGGTACTTTTGGAAAATGGCGTAGAGGAAACCCAGCTCCTTGAAATGATTAAGGATTTGATTACGCCGGAGAAGGGGGTTTTGGCAAAAGACAGGGATGGCTATTCGCCCAGGGCGATGAAAGTATTGGCAGAGGCGCACCGCCAGGCGGAACGTTTCGAATCGGGAAGGACGGGAACGGAGCATATTCTCCTTGCAGTGATTAAAGAAGGGGAAAATGTGGCGGTTAGACTGTTAAATACCCTGGGGATATCCTTGCAGAAAGTGTATGTGGATACTCTCATTGCCATGGGCCAGGATGGGGCACTGTATAAAGAGGATTTGGCGAAAAAGCAGGGCGGAAGGAAGAGGGGCGGTTCTGTGCTGGATCAATACAGCCGTGACCTGACCGCCCTTGCTAAAAAAGGGGAACTGGATCCTGTGATTGGAAGGGAGGAAGAAATCGGCAGGGTGATTCAGATATTGAGCAGGCGCACGAAGAACAACCCCTGCCTAATCGGAGAACCGGGAGTTGGAAAAACAGCAGTGGTGGAAGGGCTTGCCTTGCGGATTGTCAATGGGGATGTGCCCTTTACGGTACAGAATAAACGAGTGCTTACCCTGGACTTGTCAGGAATGGTGGCAGGGAGCAAATACAGGGGGGAATTTGAAGAAAGAATTAAGAAAGTCATTAAAGAAGTGATTACTGACGGCAATGTAATCCTGTTTGTGGATGAGATGCACACGATTATCGGAGCTGGCGGCGCAGAAGGCGCCATTGATGCCTCCAATATTTTGAAGCCTTCCCTGGCCAGGGGGGAAATCCAGCTCATTGGAGCCACAACCATTGCCGAATACCGTAAATATGTGGAAAAGGATGCCGCTTTGGAGAGGCGGTTTCAGCCGGTAAATGTGGAGGAACCTTCTGAGGAAGAGGCCATCCGCATCTTGAAAGGGATTGCGGGAAAATATGAGGAGCATCATCATGTATTGATTACGGAGGAAGCTATTGAAGCGGCGGTAAAGCTGTCCATCCGGTATATCAATGACAGGAATCTGCCGGATAAAGCCATTGATTTAATTGATGAAGCATCGGCGGCACTTCGGCTGAAAACTATGCATATGCCTGACAAGATGAAGGAAACGGCGGAGCAGATAGCGAAAATCGATGTACAGATTGAACGTTCTATCCGTATGGAGGCTTTCAGCCAGGCTGGGGAACTGAAACGCAATCAGGATGTGCTCATTAAGAAGTATGATAAAATGAAACGGCAATTCGATAAAAACCAGAGGGAGCGGAAATATGTAGTAGGGGAAAATGAAATCGCGGAAGTAGTGGCGATGTGGACGAAGATACCGGTGAAGAAGCTGGCGGAAAAGGAGAGCGAACGCCTGTTGAAGCTGGAGTCTATCCTGCATAGGCGCGTGATCGGGCAAGAGGAGGCGGTGTCCGCCGTAGCCCGGGCAATGCGCAGAGGCCGTGTGGGGCTGCAGGACCCCAATAGGCCTATTGGCTCCTTCCTTTTCTTAGGCCCTACCGGAGTGGGGAAAACGGAATTGAGCAAAGCGTTGGCGGAAGCTATGTTTGGTTCAGAAAATGCGTTGATTCGCGTGGATATGTCAGAATATATGGAAGGGCATTCCGTATCCAAGATGATAGGCTCCCCTCCGGGATATATAGGGTTCGATGAAGGCGGCCAGTTGAGCGAGAAAGTAAGGCGCAACCCGTATTCCGTTGTGCTTTTTGACGAAATCGAAAAGGCTCACCCCGATGTGTTCAACATTCTTCTCCAGGTATTGGATGACGGCCATATTACGGATTCCAAAGGGCGTAAGGTGAATTTTAAAAATACGATTTTAATTATGACTTCCAATGCAGGTGCCCAGAGAATCGTGGATCCGAAGAACCTGGGGTTTGCCGTGCAGGCAGATGAGAAAAAGGATTATGATAAGATGAAATCCGGCGTGATGGAAGAGGTAAAACGTCTGTTTAAACCGGAATTTATTAACCGTATTGATGAAATCATGGTATTCCATCCGCTGAATAAGGAGGATATGAAACAAATCGTCACACTGCTTGCCAGAAACCTGACAGGGCGCTGCAAGGAGCAAATGGATATCAGCCTTACCCTGACTTCGTCCTTGAAGGAATTCCTTATAGAGGAACATGCCGACCTTAAGATGGGGGCAAGGCCGCTGAAACGGGCAATACAGACAGTAGTGGAAGATGCCTTGGCGGAGGAAATACTGGCAGGGCGCATAAAACCGGGCGACCAGGTGAGCGTAGGAGTCCGGGATAAAAAAGTGGTTTTTCACAATAAAAAACTAGTGGATTAAATAGGAAAAATATATTATACTGTATTAGTATGAAAGAAATGAAGTTTCACTAAGGCTGCCAAATACGCAGCCCAAGTGAAACTAAGTCATTTCTCGAAAAATGCCCAAAAAGCGGCATTTTTCATCCAGATTAGAGTCACAGCAAAGCTGTGACATGGAGGTTAGTGTGAGAACACACAAATTTTTCGGCAGCCGAATTAAGAATAAGGCGGAGCCGTAAACGATGGGGTTACCCATAAAAGTAGCAGGAGGATATAGGAAATGGCAGTGGTGGAAGAATTACTCCGTGGAGAAAATGGAGGGGCAATCAGTTTTGGCAACCACAAACTGGAGGAAAAAGCGAAACTGGTGGATTTTGAATTTGGCGGGGATTTATGGAAGGTAAAGACTTATAAGACGATGACAAAGCTGGAAAAGAACGGCATGTTTGTCTACGAGTCGGTACCGGGAACCAGTGTAAACCGTTTTACAGAAACTCAGGACGGCATCAGCTTTACGGTAGAGGGCAGCGGGGATGCGCAGATTACCGTAGGGTTACAGGATGAAACGGAATATGAGGTGTTTATTAATAATGAAAGTATCGGTAAGATGCGCACAAATCTGGGAGGAAAGCTGAACTTAAGCGTAGAGCTTTCTGAGACTGAAGAAGTGGATGTCAGGATAGAAAAATAGGGGTATGAAAACGGGACAATCATCCATATGAAAGTCCCGTTTTTATGTGCAGGGGCGCACAGATGAAATTGTTGCTTACGCAGCGTGCGCTTCGCGCGGCGAGTAGGGAGAAACTCTTCCCTACTTGATTGTATACGGTTATTAGATGGTTGGGAGAGTCCGGGTTGAGAGAAAGGCATGGTTATTAAGGTGGCAAAGGGAAAGAATGGAACCGTATTTTTTTGTCAGGAATGTGGGTATGAATCGGCAAAATGGATGGGGCAGTGTCCCGGCTGTAAGGCATGGAATTCTATGGTGGAGGAACGGGTAGTGTCCGGGAGTAAAAAGGCGGGATCATCCGCCAGGCCGGGCCAGGCGGGCGAAAAGGCTGAACCGGCCAGGCTTTCCCAGGTATCCATGGAGAAAGAGGATAGAATCGGTACGGGCATAGAAGAATTGGACAGGGTATTAGGGGGAGGCATTGTTCCGGGGTCGCTGACCCTGGTGGGGGGAGATCCGGGAATCGGGAAATCTACGCTTCTTTTGCAGGTATGCCAAAGGCTGGCCGGCAGCGGATATAAAGTGCTATATATATCCGGTGAGGAATCTTTAAAACAGATAAAAATCCGGGCGGATCGGATTGGCGAATTCAGCGATAATCTTTTGCTGCTATGCGAGACCAATCTGGATATGATAAAGGATACCATAGAGCGGATTAAGCCTCAGGCCGTGGTGATCGACTCCATTCAGACTATGTATAGTGAGGAAGTGTCTTCCGCTCCGGGAAGCGTATCCCAGGTGAGGGAATCCACCGGCATTTTTTTGCAGATAGCGAAGGGGTTGGATATTTCGATTTTTATTGTAGGGCATGTAACGAAGGAAGGCACGGTGGCCGGCCCCAGAGTGCTGGAGCACATGGTAGATACGGTGCTTTATTTTGAAGGCGACAGGCATGCTTCCTACCGAATCCTCCGGGGAGTAAAGAACCGGTTTGGCTCTACCAATGAAATAGGGGTATTCGAGATGCGGGAAGAAGGGCTGCGGGAGGTGAAGAATCCGTCAGAATATATGCTGGATGGGAAACCGGAAGATGCCAGCGGATCGGTAGTGGCCTGTTCCATGGAAGGAACCCGTCCTATTTTAGTGGAAATCCAGTCATTAGTCTGTAACAGCAGCTTTGGTATCCCCAGGAGGCAGGCTATCGGAACGGATTTAAACAGGGTCAATTTGCTGATGGCGGTATTGGAAAAAAGGATAGGGCTTCCATTGTCCGCCTGTGATGCCTATGTGAATCTTGCAGGAGGGATGAAGATTACGGAGCCGGCTATTGATTTGGGGATTGTAATGGCCATCGTTTCCAGCTTCAAGAATCGTGTTGTGGACGATAAGATGATTATATTTGGCGAGGTGGGGCTGAGCGGCGAAGTGCGTGCGGTGAGTATGGCCGGACAGCGGCTGCAGGAGGCGAAAAAGCTGGGCTTTACTTCGTGTATGATGCCGGCTGTGTGCAGGAAGGGGTTAAACTCCATTGACGGGATTAAGATTATCGGTGTGAATTCGGTACAGGATGCGATTGCATTGCTTTAGGGAGGCCGGAAATGATCGGGAAGTGTGCAGATGGTTTTATGCGCAAGAAATGAAGTTTTGCTAAGGCTGCCAAATACGCTTCCCAAGTGAAACTGAATCATTTCTTTCGGATTTGAGTCACAGCAAAGCTGTGACATGGAGGTTAGTGTAATCAGGATATCAAATGCAGGATGTGAGGAAAACGGGATGAGGAATTTATTGGTATATTTAAAGGATTATAAAAAAGAAACAGTGCTTGCCCCTTTGTTTAAAATGCTTGAGGCTTCTTTTGAACTGCTTGTTCCCCTGGTAATGGCATATATGATTGACCAGGGAATCGGGGGAAAAGATCAGGGCGTTATTTTCCGGGTAGGGCTTGTATTAATTTCTTTAGGGCTGATAGGGCTTGTCTGCTCGATTACCGCACAGTTTTTTGCGGCAAAAGCGGCGGTGGGATTTGCGGCTAAGTTAAAGCATTCCCTTTTTGCCCATATTCAGTCATTGTCTTTTTCGGAGATGGATACCATAGAAACGTCCACATTGATTACCCGGATGTCCAGCGATGTCAATCAGGTGCAGTCGGGGGTGAATTTAGTGCTGCGCCTGTTCCTTCGTTCCCCCTTTATTGTTTTTGGGGCCATGATAATGGCATTTACTATTGATGTGAAAGCAGCTATGATTTTTGTAGTCACCATTCCCCTTCTTTGCCTTGTGGTATTTGGCATTATGTTGATTGGCATGCCTTTATATAAGAAAGTACAGGCCGGGCTTGATAAAATCCTGGGGATTACCAGGGAAAACCTGACCGGCGCCAGGGTAGTCCGGGCATTTAATAAAGAGGAAACAGAGATTCTCCGCTTCGAAGAAGGGAACGAAGCTTTAACGAAGATGCAGATGTTTGTGGGAAAGATTTCCGCGTTGATGAATCCGGTGACATATATTATCATCAATGGGGCGGTCATTGTACTGATTTGGACAGGAGCCATCCGGGTGGACAATGGGTATATTACCCAGGGGGAAGTGGTGGCTTTGGTCAATTACATGTCACAGATATTGGTGGAACTGATAAAACTGGCTAACCTGATTATAACAGTTACAAAAGCCTTTGCCTGTGCCAACCGTATCGAAGCGGTGTTTCAGACGAAGCCGGGCCTGTTTTCCCCGTCTAAGCCAAAGAACTATTGTGGTGAAACGGAAAAAGATGCGGCGGTCAGCTTTGAACATGTCTGCCTGACCTATAAAAATGCAGGGGCGGAGTCTTTGACAGATATCCATTTTTCCGTGAAAAAGGGGCAGACAATCGGCATTATCGGTGGAACCGGATCGGGAAAATCCTCCATTGTAAACTTGATTCCAAGATTTTATGATGCCACCAAGGGGAGCGTAAAAATAAACGGCATAGATGTAAAAGAGTATTCCTTGGAAGAACTTCGAAATAAAATCGGTATGGTCATGCAAAAGGCTGTTTTATTTAAAGGAACGGTAAAGGAAAACCTGTTATGGGGGAAAGAGGATGCCACTGAAGAAGAGATGTGGAGGGCATTGGAAATATCCCAGGCAAGGGAATTTGTGGAAGGGAAAAAGGACGGCCTGGAGTCGCTCATTGCCCAGGGGGGCAAGAATCTGTCCGGCGGACAGAAACAACGCCTCACCATTGCCCGCGCTTTAATCCGTAAGCCGGAGATATTAATCCTGGATGACAGTGCATCGGCCCTGGATTTCGCTACGGATGCAAAACTGAGGAAGGCTATCAGGGAAATGGAAGAAAATCTGACGGTGTTTATCGTATCCCAGAGGGCTTCTTCCATACAGTATGCAGATTCCATTATTGTGATGGATGACGGGGAAATAGCAGGCATCGGAACACACGATATGCTATTGGAAACCTGTGGAGTATATAGAGAGATTTATGATTCCCAGTTTAAAAAGGAGGGCAGGGTATCATGAGAGGCAGTGGCAAACAAAGACAAATTCTTTTTAAAGTGCTTGGATATATAAAAAGATACTGGATTTATCTGGGCATTTCCATCCTTATGGCAGCTTTTACGGTGGCTTTTACCCTTTATGTACCGATTTTGACAGGGGATGCAATTGATTTGATTATTGATAAAGGGTTTGTGGACTTTCGGGGCATTTGGGATATCCTTGTAAAAATAGCTGCGGCCATAGGGCTGACAGCAGTGGCACAGTGGCTGATGAATGTATGCAATAACAAAATGACATATGCCATCGTAAGGGATATCCGCGACGAAGCCTTCCGCAAAGTAGAAGTTTTGCCTTTGAAATATATTGATTCCCATTCCTATGGGGAAGTGGTCAGCCGGGTAATTGCCGATGTGGATCAGTTTGCCGATGGACTGTTAATGGGATTTACCCAATTGTTTACCGGGATGGTAACCATCCTTGGTACGCTGGCCATTATGCTGACGATAAATATAGGGATTACGGCAGTAGTAGTATGCATCACGCCGGTTTCTTTCCTGGTGGCCAATTTTATAGCAAAGAAAACGTATCATATGTTTAGAAAACAGTCGGAGACGCGAGGGGAACAGACGGCTTTCATAGACGAGATGGTGGGCAATCAGCGAGTGGTACAGGCTTTCGGGTATGAAGATAATGCCATGGAACGCTTCGATGAAATCAATGAAAGGCTGCAAAGCTGCTCATTACAGGCGATTTTTTTCTCATCCATCACTAATCCGGCTACACGTTTTGTCAATAGCCTTGTTTATGCAGGGGTAGGGATTACCGGAGCGTTTCTGGCCATCCGGGGAGGGATTAGCGTGGGGATGCTGTCCTGCCTTCTCACATATGCCAACCAGTATACAAAGCCTTTTAATGAAATATCGGGGGTAATTACCGAGTTACAGAATGCCCTCGCCTGTGCCGGGCGGATATTGGAGCTGATAGAAGAAGAACCCCAGATACCGGATAAAGAGAACGCAGTAGTGCTTAAAAATGTGAAGGGGAATGTGGAACTAAGGGATGTATCCTTTTCTTATGTGCCGGACAAAAAGCTGATTGAAGGATTCAACCTGCGGGTAAAACCAGGTCAGAGGGTGGCTATTGTAGGTCCTACCGGATGCGGCAAGACTACAATTATCAATTTGCTGATGCGGTTCTACGATGTGGATAGGGGAAGTATCCGGGTGGAAAATACGGATATCCGGGAGGTAACGAGAAAAAGCCTGCGGACTTCCTACGGCATGGTTTTGCAGGAAACATGGCTGAAAATGGGAACCATCCGGGAAAATATTGTGATGGGTAAGCCGGACGCTACAGAAGGGGAAATGGTTGCGGCCGCAAAAGCAGCCCATGCCCACAGCTTTATCAAACGTCTGCCGGACGGGTATGACACAATAATTACGGAGGATGGAGGCAATCTTTCCCAGGGGCAGAAACAGCTGCTATGTATTACCAGAGTGATGCTCTGCCAGCCGGATATGCTCATATTGGATGAAGCCACCTCATCTATCGACACAAGGACGGAATTAAAGATACAGAATGCGTTTGCCAAATTGATGGAGGGCAGGACCAGTTTTATTGTCGCCCACAGGCTTTCCACGATTCAGGAAGCGGATATTATCCTTGTGATGAAAGACGGGAATATTATTGAACAGGGAAATCATGAATCCCTCCTGGCACAGGGCGGGTTTTATGCAGAACTTTATAACAGCCAGTTTGCGGTTTAGAGGGCAGGAATTGATTTGTTAACGCCTTTTTGCCAAGGATATGGTATAATTATAAAAAATATTAATGTTGTTAACATGACGAATGTAAAAGAGGGGAGACTGTGCTTTATGATATATATACCAATGCTGAAAACAAGAGACGAAGAACTAAGGGTATTGAAGTCAATGAAGGAATGTTATTCGGATAAAATTATTCCGCTAATAGAAGTGATTTCTGAAAAATATCAGGTAAGATATCAAACGGATGAAAATGGTGAGTTTATTAGAGAAAAACATAAAACACAGTATAGAAAGGTTAAGTGTACTCCAACGGAACAGGATATTGTAACGTTACAAAGCCTTAACGAAATGCTAGAAGGACGTAAGATGTTTGTTGACTATTTTAGATTTTCGTTAAATAAGTATGGGAAAAATATAAAGTTTGAAAGTGCAGAGTTAGCATTTAATTTAAGCAATAATTATCAGTTATACAAACAAAAGATTTTGTCTGTGTCACGGTACAAAAATATGATTCCGATTATTTCTGTGAAGCCTGACTTTGATATTCCGAGAAGTGAATTGTTAGTAAAGTGGGTTTTGCCAAAAACAAGTGGAAGAAAAGCTGGTGTGCAGGTGGTTCTTATAAAATGAATATGGTAAAATTTTATAAGAAACGAGGTAAAGCA